>ERZ1699650.30-NODE-30-length-132557-cov-167.666465_pt1 | contig 132557 bp, 101 predicted proteins | sample MGYA00581512_ERZ1699650 | MGnify/ENA primary metagenome ERZ1699650 (study PRJEB42348, sample SAMEA6618698) | metagenome | isolation source: Polyester-degrading enrichment culture growing on monomer terephthalic acid, Te | collected 2019-05-17 ...
ACCAGGAAGTACCGGGTGGCGTCGCTGCCGACTTCATCGATGAGATCACGCAGGGTGACATAGTCGCCCGCTCGCTTGGAAATTTTAACTTCTTCACCGCCTTTGGTAACCATCACCATCTGGTGCAGCACATAGTCCGGATAGCCTTCCGGAATACCCAGTTGCAGTGCTTGCAGGCCGGCACGTACCCGGGTGACGGTGCTGTGATGGTCTGCGCCCTGCTCGTTGATTACTCGCTTGAAGCCGCGGTCGAACTTGTCTTTGTGGTAGGCAACATCCGGCAGGAAGTAGGTATAGCCGCCATCCCGCTTGCGCATGACACGGTCTTTATCGTCACCAAATTCGGTGGTTTTCAGCCAAAGGGCGTCATCCGATTCATAGGTGAAGCCTTGCTCGATCAGGCGCTGCACCGTCGCTTCCACCTTGCCATCGTCGTACAGCGAGGATTCCAGAAAGAAGACATCGAACCGCACGCCAAAGGCTTTTAGATCCAGGTCCTGCTCACGGCGGAGGTAGGCGACGGCGAACTGTTGAATGGCATCAAAGTTGTCGGCATCAGCAACACCGGTTACGTGCCGGTCATCGGCATCAATGGTGTCACCGTTCATGTAGCTATTGGCGACATCGGTGATGTAGTTGCCCCGGTAGCCATCGGCGGGCCAGTCGCTGTCTTCCGGACCCAGCCCCTTGGCGCGGGCCTGAACAGACAGAGTAAGATTCTTGATTTGGGCGCCGGCGTCGTTGTAATAGAACTCCCGGGTCACGTCCCAGCCATTGGCCGCCAGTAACCGGCACAACGAATCACCAACGGCGGCACCGCGACCGTGACCGACGTGCAAGGGGCCGGTCGGGTTGGCCGACACAAATTCGACCTGAACTTTCTCCCCCTGGCCACTGGCATTACGACCAAAGGCGGCACCCTGACTAAGAATGTCGGCAACAATTTCCGCACTGGAAGCGCCTGCAAGAAACACGTTAATAAATCCCGGTCCGGCAATCTCGACTTTGCTGATCAGGGAGTTTTCAGGCAATGCGGCAATGATCTGTTCGGCCATAGCGCGCGGTGGCTGCCCGCAGGGTTTGGCCAGAGTCAGGGCAATGTTGCTGGCCAGGTCGCCATGTGACTTGTCGCGCGTGTTGTCGACCATGATGCGCACCGGATGTTGCTCGGGGATAACACCGCTGGACTTCAACTGGCTGACAGCCTGGTTCAGTAACTCGGCAACCTGATCTTTCATTGTGTGTGAAACTCCCGTTTATAACGTAGGCGGAACAGAGGGCGCTCACCCGACTGGGCGGTGGAGGCTGTTTGAATGCTGGGCATTATCCATGAAACCCCTGTCGGACTCCACCGCAAGGGTCTCAGGTTACAAATTCCAGTTTCGGAGTTCGCTGAGCCGACTAGCGGCGGGTGCCGGGTGTGCCTCTGTGGGGTAGTCCGCAGCAGGGATGCTGCGGCCTAGGCTCCATGGACGGATCTACGCCGACCCCACAGAGGCATACCCGGTATCCGGCGCGGACCACCGACACCTAACCGGACTCGAACTCCGAAACGTGAGTTACATCAGATCAATCGGGTCAATGTCCAGATGCCAGCTCACATGGCGTTGCTGACGTGGGTAGTCGGCTACCAGCGGTTGCAGCGCTGTGTGCAGGCGGCTGCGCTGATCGCTCTGCACCAGCAGGGTAAAGCGGTGCTTCCCGGCGCGTCGTGACAGCAAGGCGGGCAGCGGGCCGAACACCCGGATGCCCGGTTCGGCCAGCAGTCGCCCGGCCATTTCTTTTAACAGCTGTTCTGCCCGTTGCGGGTAGGCGCTGTCGCTGCGCAGGCAGGCCAGATAGCCAAAGGGCGGTAGTCCTGAGCGCTGACGTTCTGCCAACAGTTGTGTCGCGAAGGCAGGATAATCCTGCTCCAGCAGGGGTGTAAAGAAGGGGTGGTCCGGGTGAAAGGTCTGCAGCACCACCTCGCCTGCCAGGTCGCCCCGGCCCGAGCGGCCGGATACCTGAACCAGAAGTTGGCCCATGCGTTCGCGGGCGCGGAAGTCGGCACTGAACAGGCCTGCGTCCATATCAATGATGCCGACCAGAGTGACGCGCTCGAAATGGTGACCCTTGGCCAGCATCTGGGTGCCGACCAGTATGGCGCGCCCGTCTGCCTGGGCGCGGTTCAGTTGTTGCTCGAGGTCACGCGCATTGGCGACCGAGTCGCGATCAAAGCGAATAATGGGGGTGTCCGGGAACCAGGCTGCCAATGCTTCTTCGGCCCGTTCGGTGCCGGCGCCCAGGGGGGTCAGGTCGGTTGAGCCACACTCGGGGCATTGTTGATGCGGTCTTTCCTGATGGCCGCAGTGATGACACAGCATCTGGTGACGGCCGCGATGATAGGTGAGGCGAGCATCGCAAAACGGGCAATCCGACATCCAGCCGCACTGACGACAGAACCAGGAAGGCGCATAGCCGCGCCGGTTTAGAAACAACAATACCTGGTTGCCGCCTTCAAGATGCTGGCGAACCCGGTGCAGCAGGCGTTCCGAGACGCCGTGTTCCTGGCGCTGCTTGCGCATGTCGATGGTTTCCAGCCGGGCTCGCGTCTGACCCTGCGCCCGTTGCTGCAGTTGCTGGTGTTGGTAGCGGCCTTGCTGGGCGTTGTGCAGGGATTCCAGTGACGGCGTCGCCGAGCCCAGCATAACCGGTATGTTCAGCAGGCGGGCCCGGTAAATGGCCAGGTCCCGGGCGTGGTAGCGCAGGGTGTCTTGTTGCTTGTAAGAGGCATCATGCTCTTCATCGACGACAATCAGCCCCAGGTCCGGTATGGGCGTCAGGATGGCAGAACGGGTCCCCAGAATGATGCTGGCCTCACCCGCCTGGGCCCGCAACCAGGCGTTTTTCCGCTGTTTGTCGGTCATGCCGCTGTGCAGGGCCACCAGGCTGTCCTGAAAGCGTTGCTGGAAACGGGCCAGCGTCTGCGGCGTCAGGCCTATTTCCGGAACCAGCACCAGGACGCGCTTGCCGCGTTCCAGCGCGCGTTGCATGGCTTGCAAATAGACTTCGGTTTTACCACTGCCGGTGACCCCTTCGAGCAGTTGCACGGCAAAACCTTCGACCGGCAGTGTCGCCAGTGCGGCTGTCTGATCCGGGTTCAGTGCCAGCGCTTGCTGGCGCAGCGTCCCTGTCGGGCTGGCCGGGAACAGCTGGACCGGGCGTTGCCTGAGCAGGCGCTTGTCGATGAGGCCCTTCCAGTGAGTGCGTTCGACATCCTGACGTCTCAGTAGTGCAGGCGTACAGACTTGCCCGGCTTTGGTGAGCGACTGCAGTAAGGCCAGCGCCTCACGCTGACGACGACCTTTGAGTTTGTCGGGGTCGAGGTGCTTACCGGAGACGGTCAGTTCGAGCTGTGGTTCATCATTCAGGTCTGCTGTCTCGCCAGACCGTAGCGCGGATGGAAAGGCCAGCATGTAGGCCGGGTAGGCGTCGTATAAGTAATAACGGCTGACCCACTGTGCCAGTTGCAGCACATCGGGGCTCAGCAGGGGGGTGTCATCCAGTACATCGATAATGCTTTTCAGGGTGCCACTGTTGCCAGGCTGTGCCGGGCGAACACCGGTCACCACACCGACCACCTGGCGCGAGCGCAGCGGAACCTTGCACCGACTGCCGGGAACCGGCGTCTGGCCCGGCTCGATCCGGTAGCTTAGCGGGCCTGCGAAAGGGCCTGGTACGGCGATATCAGCGATGCGCAGCGGGTCTTTGGAAGTGGTTGTCAATCGATCAGACTCTGGTATGATTGCGCTCCCATTTTTGGGGCATTGGTCTTGCTAGCGGCTCGTCAACAGTGACTACTGGAGACAGCAACGAACAGGCATTGTGCCCTGAACCTGTTTCTTTCGTCAAAGTGCGGTGCCCGGCAATAATGACCGGGTGGCGGCGCAACAGAGGTGACCCATGAAAGCTGATATACATCCGAACTATCTGGAACTGACGGCCAACTGCTCCTGCGGTAACGTCATCAAGACTCGCTCTACCCGTGGCGGTGAAATGCACCTCGACGTTTGCTCCGCTTGCCACCCTTTCTATACTGGCAAGCAGAAGATTGTTGACTCAGGCGGCCGTATCGATCGCTTCAAGTCACGTTTTTCTGCACGCAAGATCGGCAAATAAGGTCTATTTGCCCTTCTATACGCAGTGCAATGAAAAAGCCCGGCTCCGCCGGGCTTTTTTGTATCTGGCTGCCGTGAAAACGGCCTTGGAAGATTTCTTGCGTAGTCAGCAAGACTGTCGTGCACTATCCTCTGGCTCGATTGCTTGAGCGACCCGAAGCGCTTCGTTATGCTTTGTGGGCTTTCCTACCTATCTGCACAATAATAATGGACACCGATCATGTCAGACGAGTTAAAGCGCGACGCGCTTGAATACCACGCCATGCCCCGCCCGGGTAAGCTCAGTATCGAAATCACCACGCCCGCCGAAACCTCACGACACCTCTCCCTGGCCTATAGCCCGGGTGTTGCAGAGCCGGTGCGAGCCATTGCCGAAGATCCGGAAAATGCTTTCAAATACACCATGAAAGGCAACCTGGTCGCTGTTATTTCCAACGGTACCGCTATTCTTGGCCTCGGAAACCTGGGATCGCTGGCCAGTAAGCCAGTGATGGAAGGCAAGGCTTTGCTGTTCAAGCGTTTTGCCAACATCGACTCGATCGACATTGAACTCGATACTGAAAACGTAGATGAAATCGTTATGGCCGTTTCGTTGATGGCTGAAACCTTTGGCGGCATCAATCTTGAAGACATCAAAGCGCCGGAGTGTTTTGAAGTCGAGCGCCGGCTGATTGAAAAGTGCAAGGTGCCGATTTTCCACGATGACCAGCACGGCACGGCCATTGTGACGGTCGCAGGCATGCTCAACGCCCTTGAGATTCAGGGTAAATCGCTGGCGACTGCCAAGCTGGTCGTCCTGGGTGCCGGTGCAGCGGCCATTTCCTGTTCGCGCCTGCTGGTGTCGGCTGGCCTGCCGCTGGAAAACCTGTTGATGATCGACCGCAAGGGTGTCATCCACACCGGACGGGATGATTTGAATCAGTACAAGCGCGAATTCGCCAATCCGGTCACCACTGCGCGCACGCTGGACGATGCCATCGATGGCGCGGATATGTTCCTGGGGCTTTCAGGGCCGGACATGCTCAGCGCCGAGCAATTAAAGAAAATGGCACCCAACCCCATTGTGTTTGCCTGTGCCAACCCGGACCCGGAAATCAAGCCAGAACTGGCCCTGGCCACCCGGGATGACCTGATTATGGCTACCGGCCGGTCCGACTACCCGAACCAGGTCAACAACGTGCTTGGCTTCCCCTTTGTATTCCGGGGAGCGCTTGATGTGCGCGCAACGGCCATCAACGAAGAAATGAAGCTGGCCGCTGCCTACGCGATCAAGGAGCTTGCTCGTGAAGAGGTTCTGCCGGAAGTGGTGGCGGCCTATGGCGGCGAACAATGGTCTTTCGGACGTAACTACATTATTCCCAAGGCACTGGATTCACGCTTGTTGAACCGGGTTGCCGGTGCGGTTGCGCGTGCAGCGGTGGAGACGGGTGTCGCCCGGCTGCCATTGCCGGATGAATATAAACTCTGAGCGGTCTCTTTACCGGACTATCAATAAAAAGGCCCTGACAGGGCCTTTTTTATTGCGTTTGATGAGCCCCGAATTGGGGCTTGTCAGAACAGCATTTCAGGCGAGATGGCATCGTTGCCATTGCTGCTGTCGCCGTTGCCATCCGAGGAAAAGTCGATTGTTACATCTTCGCGGCTGACTTCAGTGGGTGCCGTTCCTTCCCTGAATATCTCGAACACGGCATTTGACTGATTGGGCCGGGCCAGTAAGCCCGTCGCCGGATCAATGCGAATGCGTTCTATGCCAACCGGTTGCGACAGGGAGTTGCTGCTTTGACCTTCCAGGGCAGCTTGCATGAAGGTAATCCAGGCGGGCAAGGCAGCTTTACCACCAAACTCGGCCTGCCCGAGCCCCCGGTTGTCGTCAAAGCCGATCCAGGCAGCCGTCACTACATCGCCGTTGTAACCACTGAACCAGGCATCGACAGCATTGTTGGTTGTCCCGGTTTTGCCGGCCAGGTCATCACGACCCATGGACGAATAGGCAACGCGCCCGGTACCGCGGCGTACCACGTCTTTCAGCATGGAATCCATCAGATAAGCGGTTTGCTCTGACATGACCTGGGGGGCATAGCGTGGCTGGGCCGGCCCGGCGGTGGTCTCGGCGGTCGGATCGTCTTCGAGGTTCAGTGCTATCGGGGCGACATCGACCGCTTTTGTCTCGGCCTGGGCAGCGGTGGATTCGTCACCGGTCTCCAGTTCAAAGGGGCGAGGTGTTTCCGGGCAGTTCTTACACACAACAGCCGGGTTGGCATCAAAAATGATGTTGCCATTCGAGTCGGTGATGCTGTCGATAAAGTAAGGCTCAATCAAATAGCCCCCGTTGGCGAAGACCGCATAGGCTCGGGCTATGTCCATGGGTGACGCGGCAGTACTGCCCAGGACAAGCGTCATGTCCCGTGCCAGATTGTTCTGATCGAAACCGAACCGTTCCGCATAGCGACGGGCATAATCGACCCCGATGTCCTCAAGGATGCGGATTCCTGACAAATTGCGCGACTGATAGAGAGCCTGACGCAGTGGGATCGGACCCAGGTACCGGTCACCGGAATTGCGCGGTCGCCAGACGTCTTCGAGCAATGAGTCGGATCGCACGATGGGGGCATCGTTCACAATCGTCGCTGGCGTAAAGCCTTTATCCAGTGCTGCGGCATAAACAAAAGGCTTGAAGACAGACCCGGGTTGTCGGCTGGACTGGACGGCCCGGTTGTATTTTGACAACAAGAAGTCGAAGCCGCCGACCAGAGCATTCACACTGCCATCGCTGGGATCCAGTGACACCAGGGCGCCCTGGGCCCAGGGTACCTGGGTCAGTTGCCACTGGCCGTCTGTTTGAACTACACGCACCAGATCGCCGGGTTCGGCGATGTCTGTACCCGTTTCAGGCGCCGGGCCCATGCTGTCTTCGGTGATGTAGGGGCGTGCCCACTGCAGTTCTGTCAGAGGAATATCAACCGGTTCACTGCCGCGTGGCATGACGCGCAACGCTTCATCGGTAGCCGCGATGACCACCGCTGGTGTCAGGCCGCCGTAGCGTGGTGTACGATCGATCAGTTCGCGCCAGCGTGTCAGGGCTTCTTCTTCAGACAAGCCTTCCACATCATAGTGGTCTTCGGGGCCGTGATAGCCGTGACGGCGGCTGTAGTCGGTCAGCGCCTGGCGAATCCCCCGATTGGCCGCCGCTTGCAAGCGGGTGTTCAGTGTGGTGTGTACGGTGTAGCCATCGGTATAGGCAGCCTCGCCATACTGTTGAACCATGTGGTCGCGTACCATCTCTGCCAGGTAGGAGGCTTCGATCTGCGGCCGGCTACCACTGAAGCCTGCTGTGAGCGGTGACTGAACGGCCGCTTCATAGGTTGCCTGTGGAATGAAGCCCAGTTCCGCCATCCGGCCCAGGACCATGTCACGCCGGCGCTTGGCCCGGTCGGGGTTGATCAGGGGGTTGGCGGCCGACGGGGCCTGGTGCAGGCCAGCAATCATCGCCAGTTCCGGTAGGGTCAGGTCGTTAACATCACGGTCGTAATACACATCGGCAGCGGCCTGAATGCCGTAGGCGCGATAGCCTAGAAAGTGCTTGTTCGCATAGAGCTCGAAGATCTCCTGCTTGCTGAGTTCCCGCTCCATCTGGAACGCGAGCAGAATTTCTGTGAATTTCCGGGTGATGGTCTTGTCGCGTGTCAGGAAGAAGTTACGGGCCACCTGTTGCGTCAGGGTCGAGCCTCCGGGGCCATCGGTTTCACCAGTCATCAGTACCGTCAGTACCGCCCGGGTAAACCCTGACGGATCCACGCCCAGGTGATCCTCAAAGTGTTGATCTTCAATGGCGATCAGGGCCTTGACGAACAAGGGTGGAATCTCGTCGAACTGAATCGGGTTGCGACGCTGTTCACCGAACTCGGCAATAAGCTCGTTATCGGCGCTTACGACGCGCATGGGAGTTTGCAGCTGAATGTCTCTTAAAGTCTGTACGTCGGGTAAAGACGGGCTAAGATACAGATAGACACTGGCTGAAATGAGAACCAGGGCACAAATCAAAGAGAAGATTGCCCACAGAATAGCGCTTGCTGATTTGACCAAATACTTCATGTTTTCCCAATTAAATGAAGGGGTTAGCTGAAAACCGCCGTAAAAGGCCGCCATTATAGGCAGAAATGATGCTTTTTATACATTGCGGATTGGTCTATTGTGTTATGTAATACTTAATGTAAAACCTATAAAACGTTCGTAAGTGCGTGTCGTTCAAGGGAAACATTCGTGGCCTCGCTATTCAAAAAGAAGCAAAAAAGGCTGTTGGGTATCGACATCAGTTCCACTTCCGTCAAGTTGATGGAGCTGAGTCAGTTGTCCAATGGTTACCGAGTAGAAGCTTACGCTGTTGAGCCTCTGCCTGAAAATGCCGTTGTTGAAAAAAACATCAACGACATTGAGGGGGTGGGGGAAGCCATCAGCAAGCTTGTTACAAAGTCGCGCTCCAAGCTGAAACAGGCTGCGGTGGCGGTGTCCGGCTCTTCTGTGATTACCAAGTCGATTCAAATGACGGCCGGGTTGTCGGATGAAGAGATGGAAAACCAGATCCAGGTGGAGGCAGACCAATACATCCCTTACCCGCTCGATGAGGTCGCGATCGATTTCGACGTCATCGGCCCGTCCGAGAAAGGCGACGGTCTGGTGGACGTGCTGCTGGCGGCCTGCCGGCGCGAAAACGTCGAACTACGGGAAGACGCACTTGAGTTGGGTGGTTTGGAATCCCGTGCGGTCGATGTGGAGGCCTTTTCTCTTGAGCGGGCCTTTCAGTTGCTGATCCCCGAGCTGGAGCCCTCCGAAGAGGGTCTGACCGTCGCAGTGGTGGACATAGGTCACACTATGACAACGCTCAGCGTGCTTAACGAGGGTAAAACCATTTACACTCGCGAGCAGCTGTTCGGCGGCAAGCAACTGACTGAAGAAATCATGCGCCGCTATGGCATGACCCAGGCAGAAGCCGGGCTTGCCAAAAAGCAGGGCGGGTTGCCGGATGACTACGCCAGTGAAGTGCTTGAGCCCTTTAAGGAAGCCGTTGTTCAACAAGTTACCCGCTCACTGCAGTTTTTCTTTGCTGCGTCCCCTTATAACGATGTCGACTATATTCTGTTGGCAGGTGGGACGGCGTCGATCCCGGGGCTGGCGCAAATGGTTAAGGAAAAGATCGGGACCAACACCATGGTTGCGAACCCTTTCGCCAGCATGACGCTGTCGAATAAGGTAAATGCCAGCAATCTGACCAATGACGCACCGGCCCTTATGATTGCCTGCGGTCTGGCATTGAGGAGTTTCGAACGTGGCAAATATTGATTTAAGGCCCTGGCGCGAGGAGCGCCGCAAGGAGCGACAGAAGCAGTTTATTCTGATTCTGATGCTGGTTGTGGTTGCCGCCGGTGCTGCTGGCTGGAGTTGGGACCAACAGGTTGCCAGTCAGATCGCCTTCCAGGACCAGCGCAATACTTTTCTGGAACGACGCATCAGCGATCTTGATCAGAAAATCGTCGAAATCCAGTCGTTGCGACAGCAGCGTGAGCAGTTGGTTGAGCGGATGGAAGTGATTCAGAGCCTGCAGGGTGATCGGCCGATCATCGTGCATGTGTTTGATGAAATGGTTAAGGCGACCCCTGAAGGTGTGTATTTCAATACCATGACCAGCCAGGGTACAACGATTAACATTTCGGGTAATGCAGATCGCCCGCTGAGTATTTCGGACTTTCTGCGGAATCTGGATCGTTCGGCCTGGTTTAAGAACGCTTTTCTGATCAACGTTCAGTCAGTAACAGATGGATCGGAAGTCGTGGGTAATACCTTTAGTATTCGGGTTGAGCGGGCAAATCCGAATGAGGAGTCTGAATCATGACTTTCCAGGAATTTGCTGACGGCTTTCGCCGTTTTGACTATAACAATCCCGATTTTGAGAACATGGGGTCCTGGCCATTCGGCATTAAGCTGATAATGCTGCTGATACTGTCGGGTGCGATCGTTTTTGGTTTTTACTGGTTTGCAATCAAGGATTCATACGCCGAACTGGAGAGGGCGACTGCCCGGGAGCCAAACCTGAAGCAAGAATATCAGTCAAAGGCGTTTCGGGTAGCTAATCTGGACTCTTTTAAAGCCCAGTTGGCTGAAATGGAAGAGTCTTTTGGCGCCTTGTTGAATCAGTTGCCGGACGAAACGGAAATGCCGGGTTTATTGGACGATATCAGCACGACCGGTACACAGAGTGGTTTGGAAATCGACCGAATTACTCCCAACAACGACGTTGTCAAAGAGTTCTACATAGAAACACCCATCGCCATTCAGGTTCGTGGTACTTATCACGAGATGGGTACGTTCGTGAGTGCAATGTCGGCTATCCCGCGAATCGTTACGTTACACGATTTCAACATGACCGCTGCGAACCGCCAGCGCGGTGCTGAATCCGAAGCTGAATTGGAATCGCCTTTGAGCATGACCATTAATGCACGAACCTACCGCTACAACCCAGGAGGTGCGCAGTGAGAAACAGTGCATTTCTGACAGTTATTGTGGGTTTGGTTTTGGTTGGTTGTGTTCAGGAAGATCCTCTGGTCGACTTGAGAGACTATGTGGCGGAAATTGACTCCCGGCCGAGTGGCAGCATTCCGCCACCCCCCGAATTTGCGACGTTTGAATTTGTATCCTACACGGCCAGTGGTGAGCGTTCCCCTTTCGAGGCTCCGCGACCGGTTGAACTTGAAACCGAAGAAGCAGAAGCGCCGCGCAGTAACGTGCGCCCGGATCCGGATAGGGTTCCTGAATTTCTGGAGTCTTATCGGGTCGAGAATTTAACTATGGTGGGTACTTTGGCCGGTCTTCAAGAGGGCGATCTTTGGGGGCTGATACGAGATGGTGACGGTGAAATTCACCGGGTTCAGGTTGGAAACTACATGGGCCGTAACCATGGCGAAATTATTAGCATCAGCGAAACGCAGATAGATTTAATCGAAATCGTACCGTCGGGTCAGGACAACTGGGTTGAGCGACCCAGGGCTATAGTTCTCTCGGGTCTCGACAATTAAGGCTGGGAGAGCGATAAGGTGAAACCAATGAATTTGAAAAATATTATTATGAAGTACACATTACCGCTGGTTCTGATGACCTGGTGCAGCAGCGCTCTGGCTGTATCACTTACAGATTTTCAGGCCCTGGCATTGTCCGGGGACCGAACTCAACTGGAGTTGACGTTCGATGGTCCGGCACCCACACCGGTCGGTTACAGCATTGAAAATCCTGCAAGAATTTCTTTGGATTTCCGGGACACAGACAGCTTACTGGACAGTCGTTATGTTCAGATAGGTACCGGTAATACTCGAAATGCTGCCATCGTTTCTTCGGGTGGACGTACCCGTATTGTGCTGAGCCTGTCGTCCCTGGTGCCTTACGCTACTGCGGTATCAGGCAATACGGTACAGATTGTTGTGGGTGAAGGTGCTGAAAGTGTGCTTGGGTCTGCCTCAAGTCAGTCGAGCAACAGTTCTGCGCGGCCACTAGCAAGTGCTCAGCCTGCGTCAACTACGAACAGCGCTTCTGTTACCCAAACCAGCCGCACCACTAACAACGAGCAGTCCGAACTGGTCAACGTTGATTTTCGCCGGTCGGAAGAGGGTACCGGACAGGTTATTCTTGAATTTTCAAACAGCAATGCGCGCACCGATATCATTGAGCGCGGCGGGTCGATTGTTGTAGAACTCGAAGATTTCGAAGTTCCCCGTGAATTGCGTCGTCGCCTTGATGTGGTCGATTTTGCAACATCGGTTCACTATATCAATGTCTACCGTGACGATGAAAATGGCATCGTAGAGCTGGAGTTGGATGGTGCCTTTGATTATCTTGCCTACCAAACCGATAACCGTATGACGATTGATGTCCAAACGGTAACCCCGGCTGAGGCGCAGGCACGACAGGAAGCACAGTTCCCGTATAGTGGTGATCGTTTGTCGCTGAGCTTTCAGGATATTGAAGTTCGAAATGTCCTGCAGCTGATTGCTGATTACGTTGGTCTGAACCTGGTCGCTTCTGATTCCATCTCCGGGAACATTACCCTGCGATTGCAAAATGTTCCCTGGGACCAGGCGCTTGACTTGGTATTGAAAACCAAAGGCCTCGACAAGCGTCAGACAGGCAATGTCCTACTGGTCGGCCCTGCTCAGGAAATCGCCGAGCGCGAACGACTTGAGCTTGAGTCACAGCAACAGGCTGAGCAACTGGCGCCGCTGGTAACCGAGTTCGTTCAAATCAATTACGCCCGGGCAGCTGACATTCTTGAAGTGTTGCGAACCGGTGCCGGTGGCGCAGGCGCTGATTCGGTAGACACCACCGAGGAAGGCGATACTGCTACTTCTCAAGGTGGGTCCGGGTCTTCTTCCGGGTTTTTATCCAGCCGGGGTTCTGCATCGGCCGATACGCGTACGAATACGCTGATCATTCGTGATACCGCCAGCAATCTCGACCGCATGCGCGAAGCCATAGAAATTTTTGACCGTCCAGTACGGCAGGTGCTGATCGAGGCACGTGTGGTAGCTGCCCGAACCTCGGTTGGTAAGGAATTGGGTATTCGCTGGGGTGGTAACGTGAATTCGGGTGGTAACTTCCCTCCCGTGGTTGCTTCCGGATCACTCGATTCAACCAGCAGCATCAGTGAAGATCTGTTTAACTCTGGTGGCACGTCCTATACCCAATCGTATCCGGACGCGTTGGCGGTTAACCTGCCAGCCGGCGGTAATGCCAGCTCATTCGCCATCGGTGTGGCCGCCTTTGACTATGCACTCGATCTGGAGTTATCGGCGCTGGAAACCCGGGGTTCGGCAGAGGTTGTGTCGCAGCCGAAAATTGTGACCTCAGACGGACAAGAAGCCTACATTATTTCCGGTCAATCCATTCCGTTCCAGGGCGCTGAGGGTGAAACCATATTCCGGGACGCCGGTCTGTCATTACGAGTAACGCCACAAATCACACCGGACAACCGCGTCGTACTGGATCTGGTTGTTACTCAGGATTCTCTGGCAGCGGGCGGTAATGCCATCGATACTAACTCGGTGACGACACAGGTACTGGTCAATAACGGAGATACGCTTGTGCTGGGCGGTGTATACCGGACGGAAAGTATTACCACGATTGTCAAGACGCCATTGCTGGGTGACTTGCCAGTATTGGGTACGCTGTTTAAGCGAACCAGTACGTCCGAAGAAAAAACCGAATTGTTGATCTTTATTACGCCGAAGCTGGTGCAAGAAGGATTGGCCGCTAACTGATGTGAATTGATGTCATCTGGAAGAGTCATTCTTATCGGGCCGATGGGCGCTGGAAAGAGCACCATCGGCCGTTTGCTGTCTGAGCAACTGGGCCTGGTCTTTGTCGATTCCGACAAGGAAATTGAAGAGCGCTCCGGAGCCAATATCCCCTGGATATTTGACTTGGAGGGAGAGGCTGGCTTTCGCGATCGGGAAAGCCAGGTTCTGGCCGACTTGGTTGCAGAGCCGCCACAGGTTCTGGCGACGGGTGGCGGTGCAATCCTCAGAGAGGAGAACCGGTCATTGTTGCGTTCAGCCGGTGTTGTGGTCTACTTAAAAACGTCGGTCGCCCAGCAACTGGTGCGCACTGCAAAAGACCGGAATCGCCCTTTATTGCAGAACGCCAACCCCCGTCAGGTCCTCAAACACATGGCGCAGCTGCGCAACCCTCTCTACGAAGCAACAGCGCACATCATGGTCGACACCAATGGGCACAGTACACGCTCAGTCGTGCGCGATATCCTTCGACAACTGAAAGCACTGGATACAGCCTATGAAACTAACCGTTGAGCTGGGTGATCGCAGTTACCCGATTCTGATTCAACCTGGTTGCCTGCAAGACGCCTCGGTTTGGAGCGAGTGCGTTGCGCATACTGAGGTGGTCATTGTTACCAACGACGTTGTCGCGCCGCTATACCTTGAAGCCGTGAAGGCGGGCCTCGACAAGCCAGGGCGACGGCTGCTTTCCCTGATATTGCCAGATGGTGAAGCTCACAAAAACCAGGCGACCTTAACCCGGATCTATGATTTCCTGCTGCAGAACAACCTCAGTCGAAAAGTGGTGTTGGTGGCGCTCGGAGGGGGGGTTATTGGTGATATGACGGGGTATGCTGCCGCGACTTATCAGCGCGGTGTTGATTTTGTCCAGGTGCCTACCACGCTGTTGTCACAGGTCGACTCTTCGGTGGGTGGCAAAACTGGCATTAATCATCCGCTCGGAAAAAACATGATCGGTGCCTTCAAGCAGCCTGTTGCCGTTCTCATTGATCCGACGGTACTTATGACTTTGCCCGGGCGGGAGTTGTCGGCTGGCCTGGCTGAAGTGATCAAGTATGGGTTGATTGGCGACGCCGACTTCTTTGGCTGGCTCGAACGGTCCATGCCAGACCTGATGGCGAATGATGCTGCAGCCATCAGTGAAGCGATCTATCGGTCTTGCGCAGCAAAAGCTCGCATTGTAGCCGCGGATGAGACCGAGCAGGGGCTACGCGCAACGCTGAACCTTGGTCATACTTTTGGTCATGCTATCGAAGCGGAAATGGGGTATGGGACCTGGTTACATGGTGAAGCCGTGGGCACAGGTATGGTGATGGCTTGCTCGATGAGCAGACGGTTGGGCTGGATCCGTGACGATGTCTACACGCGTGCGCTAGTGCTCATTGGCCAGGCTGGCTTGCCGGTTGAGGTGCCGGCAAAAATGACCCCGGATTCATTCATGACACATATGGGTCGTGACAAGAAGGTCGAGTCGGGTCAGCTTCGTCTGGTGCTGCTGACTGGCCTGGGCCAGGCTGTAGTAACCGCGGATTTTGCACCAAAAGCTCTCACTGAAACGTTAAGGGAGGCCTGTGGCGGTGTAGCCTGAACGATTGCGGTCAGACTTGCCGAAAGGCGTTATCGCTGAGGCTTTACAAAGTCGCTGGACAGTGCTGAAGTGAGTCGGTTTAATGAAGGAACGCTCAGGACCGGTACCCTTTATGCAGGATATGCCCGATCAAACCCAACGCATGCTCGACTACTATGGGTTAGCACGAGATCCGTTCGGCGAGGATGTCGATGCAGCCGTGTTCAGCGGTGTCGCTGAACGCTCCGATACTGTTGAACAGCTCAAACACCTTCTGACCTTCAGTCCACAGGACTGCCTGATGATGGCGCCAGCCGAGGGCGGTAAGCGGCATCTGGCGCGTGAAGTGCTGCGCCGCTTTGACGATGAGTGGCGTGTTGCCTGGCTGGATGCAGGCAGTGCCAGTCAGTTAGACCTTATTTGCCGTGAATTGATTGGTCAGCTTGGGTTGGGTTTGCGGGTCGATTCCGATACCGCCTCATTGTTTCGCAATATTGCCGATGCCGTCGCCCAGCGCACTGCGGATGGCGAAAATTTTCTGATGATCGTTGAACACGCTGATCGCTGGAGCGGAGAAGTGCAATCCTGGGTGCAGTCATTGCACACCCTGGCGACACAGCCAGACCTGCGCATGCGTCAATTGTGGCTGGCTGAGTCGGCAACGGCTATAGAGCAGGCCGGAAACGATGAACTTTGGTTTGTAATGGTGCTTGAGGCGTTTTCTGAGACCGATGCCGCCGGGTATTTGAGAGACCGCTTTGCCGCCGCCGGTCATCTCGACGCGGTTCCGATCGATACTCGCGATATTGCCCGGTTGAACGATTTGGCGCACGGCCTGCCCGGACACTTGAATCAAGTGGTGAGTGATTACCTGATTGCAGGCACCTTCAAGACCACGGAACGTCAGCATGGGTTCCCCTTGACACACCTGATTGCCGGCACAGCGGTCGTCAGTCTGTTGGTGCTGGTGTTTCTCTACAGCCGGGGAGGGGACGAGCCTCTGCAGGAGGAGACGCTAAGAGAGCCCGACACCCAGGTTGCAGCGGTAAACTCCGAGGTGCAACAGCGATTGGCCGAGGCGGTAGCGCGAGTTGAAGCCCGGCAGCAGAACGCGACCGAAAGCGGAAATGACACACCGGCACCTGCGGACGAACCGCCTGAGCCTCCGGCTGCCCCTGCCCCGGAAGAACCACCGGTTGAGCCGGACAGTACCCCTGAACCAGAGGACAACACTCCGGCGCCTGAGCCCGCCCCGGAACCGGCTGCACCGGAGCCCGCCATTGCGGCAGCCACAGACGCACTGCCCAATTGGCTGGCTGCGGCCAGTGACACCCAGTATTCATTGCAATTACTGGGTGTTCGGGACCGCAGCGCCATTGTGCGCCTGATTGAAGACCGGGCAGATCCCGACCAGTTCGGTATTGTAACCACTCAACTGGATAACCGGCCCTGGCATGTGCTGGTTTACGGGTTGTATCCGGATTCAGCAACGGCGAGGGCAGATATTCCCAACCTCCCAGACGATTTTTCCGACCAGTCTCCCTGGGCGAGAAACGTGGCCGATTTGAAAGCAACCGCCATTCAAAGCAACTAATTTTCAAGCTTTGCATCGCTTCTTTCACTGGAGCGACTGATTTACCCTCATATTATACCGTTATAGTTTGTGAAGTCGCTTTGGCTCAGTAGACTCAGCCGCAGATTCAGTCGTTCATAAGGCGGGTTGAAGGCTGGCAGGGGTCGATAAAGTGACCTGTCGTTTGCCAAAGCCGGGCAACCCTCCCAGAGCAGATCAGCATGAACACCGGCATAGCCAGCCGTGTAGGTGGGAATCATCTCGATTTCTCGCCTCTGATGGCCGGTGTTCCCCGATAAAAAGAGAGTCACTATGAAACAGGGTCTCCATCGTACAGACAGTCCTTCACTGCCTGACCGTCTCGAACCCCCCACCGGTCTTTATCAGCCTGATGAATTCCGTGATAACTGCGGCTTTGGCCTAATTGCCCACATGCAGGGGCAGGCCAGCCACGAGTTGCTGCAAACCGCCATCGAATCTCTGACCTGTATGACGCACCGTGGTGGTATTGCTGCCGATGGCAAAACCGGCGATGGCTGTGGCCTGTTGCTGCAAATGCCAGATGCCTTTGTCCGTGAGCAGGCCGATGCCCTGTTTCAGGCCGATTTGGGTCAGCACTACGCCGTTGGCATGATCTTCCTGAATGCCGACGACGCCCGGGCAGCCTCTGGCCGTACCGCGTTGGAAACAGCCCTTGCCAACGAAGGCCTGGAACTGGTTGGCTGGCGTACTGTGCCGACCGATACCCGGGTCTGCGGCCCCATGGCGCTCGATTGCCTGCCGGTGATCGAGCAGGTGTTCGTTAAAGCGGAATCGCCTGACGGTCTCGCCGTGAAACTCTACAGCGCCCGCCGCAAGGCAGAATTGGCCATGCAGGATGATGATGAGTTCTATATCTGCTCGTTGTCCGACACGGTGCTGTCGTATAAAGGCCTGGTCATGCCGGAAGACTTGCCGCGTTTCTATCTGGACCTGGCGAGCGAATCCATGGAAACCGGAATTTGCGTGTTCCACCAGCGCTTCTCCACCAACACCATGCCCAAGTGGCCGCTGGCCCAGCCGTTCCGCCTGCTGGCACACAACGGTGAGATCAACACCATTCAGGGCAACCGCAACTGGGCAAGAGCCCGTGCGAGCAAGTTCGAATCTCCGCACCTGCCGAACCTGGAAGAACTGCAACCAGTGGTCAACACGACCGGTTCGGACTCCTCCAGCATGGACAACATGCTCGAACTGATGCTGCTGGGCGGTATGGACCTGTTTCGTGCCTGCCGCACCATGATTCCGCCCGCCTGGCACAACGTCGAGAACATTGATGGTGAGCTTAAAGCCTTCTACGAATTCAACTCCATGCACATGGAACCCTGGGATGGCCCGGCCGGCATCGTACTGACCGATGGTCGCTACGCCGTCTGCATGCTCGACCGTAATGGACTGCGCCCTGCTCGCTGGGTCATCACCAAAAACGGCTTTATCACCCTGGCGTCGGAAATTGGCACCTTCCAGTACAAGCCGGAAGATGTGGTGGCCAAGGGCCGGGTTGGCCCAGGTCGCATCGTCGCCGTGGATACTCACACCGGTGAGTTCCTGCAAACCGAAGAAATCGATAACCGGTTGAAGAAAACCCACCCATACAAGGATTGGCTGAAAAACAACGCCGTACGCCTGCGCAGCAAGCTTGAACTGGCCGAAGAAGTGGACGGCTCGTCGCTGTCGCCTGAGCAACTGCTGGCCTACCAGAAAATGTTCCAGGTCTCTTTTGAAGAGCGCGACCAGGTGCTGCGCCCGCTGGCCGAGAGTGGCCAGGAAGCCGTCGGTTCCATGGGTGACGATACCCCCATGGCCGTGCTGTCACAGCACATTCGCCCGGTGACGGATTACTTCCGCCAGCAATTTGCACAGGTGACCAACCCGCCGATCGACCCCTTGCGCGAAGCGGTGGTCATGTCGCTGGAAACTTGCCTGGGTCCGGAGCGTAACCTGTTTGAACCCACGGCAGATCACGCCAAGCGTTTGATTCTCACATCACCTGTGCTGTCGCCACTGAAATTCCAGAATTTCCTGCATCAGGAAGCACCGGAGTTCCGCCACCAGGTATTGCCATTAGCGTACCCGGCCGACGGCGACCTGGAGCAGGCACTGAATCGCTTGTGCAAAACGGCGGCTGAAGCCAGCCGCGAAGGCGTCAAGATTGTTGTGCTCTCAGACCGCGACCTGAAAGCCGGCCAGCTGGTCATTCCAGCGGTTATGGCTACCGGGGCGGTGCACCACCACCTGGTTGATCACGGCTTGCGTTGCGATACCAACATCGTGCTCGATACCGGCGCCATTCGTGATCCACACCAGATTGCCGTAGCCATTGGTTTTGGTGCGACGGCGGTCTATCCCTATCTGGTGTACGAAGTCCTGGATGACATGATTCGCACCAACGAATTGCAGGGTGACCCGCGCCAGTTACACAAGAACTACCGCAAGGGCGTTAACAAGGGGCTGTTCAAGATCATGTCCAAGATGGGCATCTCCACCATTGCCTCCTATCGGGGTGCCCAGTTGTTTGAAGCTGTGGGCCTGGCCGATGAAGTGGTTAATCTTTGTTTCAAGGGCGTACCCAGCCGCATTCAGGGCGCCGGGTTCAGGCACTTTCATGAAGAGCTGCAGGCGCTTGGCAAAACCGCCTGGAAACCGCGCAAGTCGATTCAGCAGGGCGGTTACCTCAAGTACGTTCACGGTGGCGAATACCACGGCTATAACCCGGACGTAGTCACCAGCCTGCAAGATGCTGTACAGAACGGTGATGAATCCCGCTATCGTGACTACGCCAACTACGTGAACAGCCGCCCGGTCGCGACCATTCGCGACCTGTTTGAACTGACGTCGGATCGTAAGGCGATCCCGATGTCCGAGGTGGAACCGGCCGAAGCTCTGTTCAAGCGGTTTGATTCTGCTGCCATGTCGCTCGGCGCCCTGTCGCCGGAAGCGCACGAGGCGCTGGCCATTGCCATGAATGAATTAGGTGGTCGCAGCAATTCGGGCGAAGGCGGTGAAGATCCCAAGCGTTATGGCACGAGTCGCCGTTCCAAGATCAAGCAGGTGGCCTCAGGTCGGTTTGGGGTAACCCCGGCGTATCTGATGAGCGCCGATGTGCTGCAAATCAAAGTCGCCCAGGGCGCCAAACCCGGTGAGGGTGGCCAGTTACCCGGTGGCAAGGTCAATAAACTGATCGCTGAGCTGCGCTTTTCAGTGCCCGGCGTGACGCTGATTTCGCCACCGCCGCACCACGACATCTATTCCATTGAGGACCTGGCGCAGCTGATTTTCGATCTGAAGGAAATCAACCCGGATGCCCTGGTCTCCGTCAAACTCGTGTCTGAACCCGGCGTTGGAACCATTGCAGCCGGTGTAGCCAAGGCTTATGCCGATCTGATCACCATTTCCGGTTACGATGGCGGCACCGCGGCCAGCCCGTTAACCTCGATCAAGCACGCGGGCTCCCCGTGGGAGCTGGGTCTGGCCGAAGTTCAGCAAACGCTGCGCGGCAACGACCTGCGTGGCAAGATTCGCCTGCAGACGGACGGTGGTCTGAAGACCGGGCTGGACGTGGTCAAAGCGGCCATGCTCGGCGCCGAAAGCTATGGCTTCGGTACTGCGCCCATGGTCGCTCTGGGGTGCAAATACCTGCGTATCTGCCACCTGAACAACTGTGCCACCGGGGTGGCGACCCAGGACGATCATCTGCGCGACCAGCACTTCCGCGGCACCGTCAAAATGGTGAAAAACTACTTCCGCTTTGTGGCCGAGGAAGTGCGTGAACACCTGGCCATGCTGGGTTACCGCAGTCTGGGCGAAGTGATTGGTCGCACTGACCTGATCACCGTCAAAAAAGGCCAGACCGACAAACAGAATTGCTTGGATCTGTCGAATATCCTGTTCAGCGATCAGGTGCCGGCCGACAAGCCGCAGCAGTGCGAAATTGAGCGCAACGTGCCGTTCGATAAAGGCACTAAGCAGCGTGAGATTTTCGACGCCATACTGCCCGCCATCGAGAATAAAACCGGCGGTGAGTTTGACTTCACCATCGGCAACTGCGACCGCTCCATCGGCGCACGGGCCTCTGGCGAGATCGCCAAGCGCTATGGCAACCAGGGCATGAGTGACCGGCCAATTACTCTGAACCTTTCCGGCATTGCCGGGCAAAGCTTCGGGGTGTGGAACGCGGGCGGCCTGAACCTGGTGCTCGATGGCGATGCCAACGACTACGTCGGCAAAGGCATGACAGGCGGTAAGATCGTCATCCGGCCACCCAAGGGCAGCGCCTTTGAAACGCAGAAAACGTCGATCATGGGCAATACCTGCCTGTATGGCGCGACCGGCGGTACTCTGTTTGCGGCCGGTTCCGCCGGTGAACGCTTCGCAGTGCGCAACTCCGGCTGTGTGGCGGTGATCGAAGGCGCCGGTGACCACTGCTGTGAGTACATGACCGGCGGTATGGTTGCGGTGCTTGGGCACGTGGGGGGTAACTTCGGTGCTGGTATGACTGGCGGCTTTGCCTACGTACTGGACCTGGAAAACACCTTCCCGGACAAGTACAACCGCGAGCTGGTAGACATTCACCGCATCGGAACCGAAAGCATGGAAACCTACCGGGATCACCTCTTTGGTGTGATTGGTCGCTTCGTTGACGACACCAAGAGCGCCTGGGGCGCCGAGCTGCTGGATAACTACGACGACTACGTCAGCCGCTTCTGGCTGGTGAAGCCGAAGGCCGCCAGCCTGTCCGATTTGTTGTCCAACACCCGGGCCCGCCCTGAGTAATCCGACGGAGAATGGTTATGACACAGCGTTTGAACAACGATTTTCAATTTGTCGATGTCGGCCGTCGCGAGCCTGCCAAGAAAGACATCCACACCCGCAAACACGAGTTTGTGGAAATCTACGAGCCGTTTGGCCAGAAGCAGGCCGCCGAGCAATCGCACCGTTGTCTGGAGTGCGGTAACCCTTATTGCGAATGGAAGTGCCCGGTACATAACTTCATTCCCAACTGGCTGAAACTGGTCAGCGAGGGCAATGTGCTCGAAGCGGTCGAAATGTGCCACCAGACCAATTCCCTGCCTGAAGTCTGTGGCCGGGTCTGCCCGCAGGATCGTCTCTGCGAAGGCGCCTGTACGCTGAACGACGGCTTCGGTGCGGTCACCATCGGCAATGCCGAGAAGTACATTACCGACACCGCCTTTGCCATGGGCTGGAAGCCCGACCTGTCGAAAGTGACCCAGACCAACAAGAAGGTGGCGGTTATTGGCGCTGGCCCGGCCGGGCTCGGATGCGCCGACGTACTGGCACGCAACGGCGTAAAAGCCGTGGTGTTCGACAAGTACCCCGAAATTGGCGGGCTGCTGACCTTCGGTATTCCGGAATTCAAGCTGGAAAAGTCCATCATGGCCAAGCGCCGTGATGTGTTCGAAGACATGGGCATCGAATTTCGCCTGAACACCGAAATCGGCGTCGATATCGACTTCGAACAGCTGTTGGCCGATTACGACGCCGTATTCATGGGCATGGGCACCTACAAGTACATGAAAGGCGGGTTCCCTGGTGAAGACCTCGACGGCGTGCACGAAGCGCTGCCGTTCCTGATCTCCAACGTCAACCACACCAAAGGCTGGGAAAAAGACCCGGCGGACTACATCAACCTGGAAGGCAAGCGGGTCGTGGTGCTCGGCGGTGGCGACACCGCCATGGATTGCAACCGCACCTCCATTCGCCAGCAGGCTGCCAAGGTGATCTGCGCCTATCGCCGCGACGAAGCCAACATGCCAGGCTCGCGCCGTGAAGTCGCCAACGCCAAGGAAGAAGGCGTTGAGTTCCTGTTCAACCGCCAGCCGGTTGAAATCGTGGGTGATGGCAAGGTGGAAGGCATCAAACTGGTCACCACCCAACTGGGCGAGCCGGATGAGAACGGCCGTCGTCGTCCGGAAGTGATTCCCGGCTCGGAAGAAATACTGGCCGCAGACGCCGTGATTGTCGCGTTCGGCTTCCAGCCGAGCCCGGCCGACTGGTTCGAACCCAACAACATCAGACTGGACGACTGGCAGCGGGTCACCGCCGTCGAACATCAGGAATACCCTTTCCAGACCAGCCACGAGAAGATCTTCGCCGGTGGCGATATGGTACGCGGCTCGGATCTGGTGGTAACCGCCATTTATGAAGGCCGCAAGGCCGCTGAGGGGATATTGGATTACCTCGAAGTGTGACCTGAGTCTTAAATCTGGAAAAAACGGCGTTTTAAGCCGTTTTTTTTTGATTGCAGAGCCCGGTAAGATTATCTTAGACCTTACAGTCACTATACAAAGCCCGAATGGGAGCTCGTCTGATGTTCGATAAAAAAGTAGGGATGGCCTTGTTGCTGTCATTAGCCCTGGTTGCCTGTGATGGCGATGGATATGGAAGTGATGATGGCGGCGGTGATACCGGTGGTGGTGATACCGGTGGCGATACAGGTGGTGATACCGGGGGGTCTACGACTACAGACGAAGGTGTTGAGATCGTTTTGGGCTCAGGGTCAGGTGGTTCATTTGATGCAGGAGTCTTAACCTTGGCAGCGGCTTCTATTGGTGCTGAGGGTCAGACGGCAGTAACAGTTAATATTGTCGACAGTAATAATGATGATGCTTTGTATAATGGCGCTCCGGTTACAGTAGAATTTACTTCTGCATGTTTGCAGGATGGCAAAGCAACGTTTTCCAGTAGCACAGTAGTAACTGGAACTGGAACAGCAACAACAACATATCTGCCAGAGGGTTGTGTTGGAGACGACGTCATACTCGCGTCAATAGGCGACGCAAGAGCGACAGCGACTGTTAGTGTCAGTCCGGCTGATGTAGGTTTCGTTGCTTTTACAGGAACTGATGTTACTTCAATCGCCTACGACTCTTATTGGGCTGGCAGTCAACCAAGCATTGCAACTGTAACATTTACATTGCTCGATGATCGCGGCAAGCCGGTTTCAGGCCAGACAATAACTTTTTCACTAACAAGTGAGGAAGGGGGCACAACACTTGCCAATAACACCGCAGAATCGAACGAAAATGGGGTCGTTACAACTAGAGTTAAAGCTGGGTCAATTGCTATTAGTGTTAGGGTCATTGCTACGTTCACAGCTGCTGATGGACGTGAAATCTCAACTGTGTCATCTCCTATCGCAGTGAATTCTGGTCCAACCGACACAGACAGTTTTAGCCTTTCTACTGACTTGTTTGCTCCTGAAGCTTGGAATGTTGATGGAACGACCGTGGAGTTTACAGTCTCAGCAGGAGATCACCATAACAACCCCGTACCAGACGGAACCCAGATCAGCTTTTGGGCTGAGTTTGGTATTATTTCTGATACGTGTACGACTTCTGAAGGCCGGTGTTCTGTAACATGGACCTCTAGTGGCAGACGTGTGACACCGCCGTTAGCCGCGGATGGGCTCGCAACGATTGTCGCCTGGACCGCAGGTGAAGACAGTTTTTACGATGCTGGCGAGGCGAATCAGTTGTTTGATGTCGGTGACACGATTCTTTCTATTTCTGAGAGGTTCTATGATCGAGACTATGACGGTAACTACGATGCAGCGTTCGAAGAGTATTTTGATTACAACGAAGATGGGGCTTTTAATGCCAGTAGTGCACTCTTTCGTGGGTACAGTTGCTCAGAGGCAGCCATAGCAGCTGGACATTGTGCTACCAGTATTGAGGTTTGGAGCGACACGCAGATTGTTATGGCTAGTAGCAACATTACTATTACTCCTACGCCTGCAAGTGCTACTGGTGAAACAACCTTTAATATTCTTTTAGAAGATGAAAATGGTAACCAACCCCCAGCAGGTTCAAGTGTCTCCGTTCAAACAAGCTACGGAACTGCGACCATCATTGGGGAAAGTGATGTTCCGGATGGTGTATCAACTACAGGATACACAGTGGTCATTTTATTTGAGCCAGATACGGACCCAGGGAATGGCAATATGATTGTGGAAGTAGAAACGCCGAGCGGTGTGAAATCAGCGATCGTTATTCCGGTTTCCAACTAAACTTTTAAAATAGGGGTGTCTTGTGTTAGCAAGGCACTCCCGAACCATTTCATTCAGTAGGTGTCTCTTTCATTTGTCTAATTCGATTCAATCGAGTGCAATGAGACTATGTATTGTGTTAAATTTTCAAAGTATTTATCGGCGCGTCGTGTAGCCCAAGCTCCCCACTCGGTCATCGAATCCTCAAACCGAATCCTTCTAGACATTCCTCCCAACGCCCTGACCAAATGTTCTGGTTCTTTATACCCCGCCAGCCAGTCATCACGCTCCATAAAATACAGGGTTCTTTCCATTCTCTCGGGTAGAGGCAGTGCCTTGAATTGATGGGCAAGCTGATATCGTAGCCGGGTGAACTCAGTCAGTGGTTCATCATGGTAATTGGACCAATATTTAGCCAAATGATGATCAATCAACATATCCACAACAATCGGCGTGGTTTTTCTCAGTTTTGGACGCAGTGCCACCCTTAGCGGTTCAAGCAAAGGCGTGGTATCGGTCAGTTTGTCAATATACTGATGCCGGTCGAAATGAATCAGAAACTCTTCCGAAACAGTGTTCGGGTCAGGTCTTCGGGCGAAGTCGGGCCAGAGTGAGCCGATGAGGGCATCGGGAGTTGGGTCTGAAAACAGCCAGTGGCCCAGAAAGTTCACGCGGGCTCCTTCATCAATGTCTTGAGAGTATGCCTGCCAGTGTATCACCAAAGATGAACGCCTGAATTCGTCAGTGACGGCCGCTATGCGTATAATGCGCCCACTTTTTCTACAGGATCTCACCCCATGGCTGAACTGACTAACGACCGTTTGCTGCGCGCCCTGATGCGTGAACCCACCGACCGCACGCCGGTCTGGATGATGCGCCAGGCCGGGCGGTATTTGCCGGAGTACCGGGCTTCGCGGGCTGAAGCGGGCGATTTCCTCAGCCTGTGCAAGAACGCCGACTTCGCCTGTGAAGTCACCTTGCAGCCGCTGGAGCGGTACCCGCTGGATGCAGCCATCCTGTTTTCCGACATTCTGACCATTCCCGATGCCATGGGCCTCGGGCTCTATTTCGAAACGGGCGAAGGCCCGCGCTTTGAGCGCACCGTGCGTTCAATGGCGGATGTGGAAGCCTTGCACAAGCCCGATATGGCCAGTGATCTGGGCTATGTGATGAATGCCGTCAGCACCATTCGCGGTGCCCTGAACGGCCGGGTGCCGTTGATCGGTTTCTCCGGCAGCCCCTGGACATTGGCGACTTACATGATCGAAGGCGGCAGCTCCAAGGATTTCCGTCACATCAAAGCCATGCTGTACAACGACCCGGATACCCTGCATGCGCTACTGACCCGCCTGGCCGATTCCGTCACAGACTACCTGAATGCCCAGATCGAAGCCGGGGCACAGGCCTTGCAAATATTCGATACTTGGGGCGGTGTGCTTGGTCACACGGTCTACCCGACTTTCTCGCTGGACTACATGACACGCATCGTGAAAGGCCTGAAACGGACCCATCAGGGCCGCAGAGTGCCGGTAATCCTCTTTACCAAAGGCGGTGGCCAGTGGCTGGAGTCGATGGCCGCGTCTGGCGCCGATGCGCTGGGTCTGGATTGGACGACGTCACTGGCCGATGCCCGGGCACGCGTCGGCGAGCAGGTTGCGTTGCAAGGCAATATGGACCCCTCAGTGCTCTATGCGTCACCAGACGGCATTCGGACCGAAGTCGAGCGCATTCTGGCGGAGTATGGCAAAGGCTCAGGCCATATTTTTAACCTGGGCCACGGCATTCACCAGTTTGTTGATCCTGAGCATGCCGGTGCCTTTGTTGAGGCGGTGGTGGAATTGAGTCCGAAGTATCATCGGTAACTGGTTTGTAGGCATCAAACCCCAGATTGTAAAGTATTGATGTGAGGGAAAGCTGAGTGCCAGGCGTCGGGTTGGCTTATCCGGGGTTGTCCGCAACAGGGATGTTGCGGTCTAGGCCCCACGGATGGGTTAACGCCGACCCCGGAGAAGCCAACCCGATGACTGGTACGTGTTCCTGGCTATTCAGTAAAACGAGCCTCCGACCCTCGGTTGACTACATCGGCTCCATGGTCATGCGCCACTGGGTTGGCCCGGGCATGAACCGGCTCGGGCGTCCTTCGACCCAGTCGCGATGGCCGCGATCGTAGTACGGTGACATCGGGTGGCCACTCTGGCCGACCGGCATGTGAAAGATCCCGTTTTCCTCCTGGCCCGGCGCGACTACCATGCGCTCCGAGGCCCCATTGCTGGTGCGCTGAACCCGTGGCATGTAGGTATCACCATCCATGGGCTCTTCCGGCATGTCGAGCCAGCGAGCCAGCAGTGGCACCGCACCGCTCAACGGGTGTCGGATCGACAGGGTATTGGCCTTGCCCCAGGTCTGATCGGCCAACGGTTCGCCATCGGCGGTCATAATCGCCAGGGTTTCATCCACCATCGATAGCATGAAATCATCCCAGTCGTCATAGCCCAGTGGCAGGTGTTGCTCTGGTTGTTGCGTCACCAGCGCCCAGACGGGGTATTCCAGAAAGTTGTCCACCCGCTCCGGCCAGAATACATTACTGGCGCTGTCTAGCTGGCGATAGATTGCCCCCACGGTGTGATCAATCGTGCGCTCTCTGAAGCGCTTCACGGCCAGATACCCAACCGAGGTTTTACTGGCCCGCCCTTCCCATTGAGCCACGTATGCAGCCAATTCAGAGCGTTCGGCCGACCCCGGGCTCTCGTCATTTTCAAGCACAGCCAGCAACAATCTCTGCCAGCGTTGCAGGAAGAGCGCACGGTCATCCAGCGCAATGTCCAGAAAATCCTGCTCGGTGAACTGTTCCCGGGCAAACAGTCCTTTCTCTATTTGTTGCTGGCGCGCGCCGAGGGCGTAATCACTGCGGCCGACCAGGTCCAGCAACTCATCGGATACAATGCGGGCGTTGGCTGTCCAGATTCTGCCATTTTCCGGGTTCACTATGTGCGGGAACTCAGACGGGCTTAAGTAGCCGTTCCAGCCCAGCTCGCCCGACGACCAGTCGGCGGGTTCAGTCGGTGAGATGCCTGCCTCGGTAAACCCGAAGCGGCGTGGCAGGCGGCCCATAATGGTCCAGGCCTGGTTGCCGCGCACGTCTACCACGTTCAGGTTTTGCCCGGGAACTCCCGAGGTTGCCGCGACAATCAGTGCATCATAAACCGTATCGGCGGTTTCCATCTTGGTTAGGTCCAGATTGGCGCCCTCCGGATCATGGGCCACCCAGCGCATGGCCAGCACGTTACCGAAATGATCGGTGCCGATGACCGGCCCCCAGCGCGTTGACTTAACCGCCACGGTGACTGATTCGCCGCCTTTTACCTGAACGACCTCATTGTCGACGGTAAACGGCTGCCAGCCATCCGGCGTCAGATACTCCGATTCTTCTGCGTTGGTTTGCAGAATAATGGTGTCGTGAAAATCGCCATTGGAATTGGTGAAGCCCCAGGCAACATGCTCGTTGGAACCCACAACCATCGCTGGCGCTCCGGGCAAAGTCGCCCCGGTTATGCGGCGGTCTGCCCCCGCGACGGTCCAGCTGGCCCGGTACCAGATATTGGGCACGCTGAGGCCCAGGTGCATGTCGTCAGCCACCATGCCCGCCCCATAACCGGTTAGCTCACCGGATACAGACCAGTTATTGGAACCAAGCTCTACTGTGTCCCGGTATTGCCAGGGCGACATATCATCCAGTACGGCCAACTCCTGTGGGGCCTGTAACTCAGCCAGCGGTTGTTCCGGGAAAAACGGCGACCACTGATAGGCCTCGCCATGCACCGGCGAATCCCACTCGCCGCCTGCCGGGGTCAGGAACGCAAACCAATCAGTCGGCAACAGATCTTCCATTACCGCCAGAGAGCGCTCGCGCTCATTCCATTGCGGCTGAAGGTCCAGATACATGCTGTACAGCGCAAGCATACTGTCGGCCGGTTGCCAAGCGCGTGGCTGGGTTTGCAGCAGGCGGTACTCAAAGGGCGGGCTATCGAGCGCGGCAAGGCCCGCGTTGACTCCGGCGGTATAGGCATTCAAACGCAATAACTCGGGACGCTTCAGGGCGGCAACCGCTCGCTCGCCCCGCTTTCGAAACTGATGGACACGTATGCTCTGGTCGTAGCTCAGTGCCGCTTCACCGACCAGTTCAGACAACTCGCCTGCCGAATTGCGGCGCAACAGATCCATTTGAAAGAAACGTTCCTGGGCATGCAGCACACCCAGTGCATAGGCACTGTCGGGCCGGTTCTGGGCATAAATCGTCGGAATACCCTGGGCATCGCGTTCAATCCGAACCCCGGCATTTAACCCGGGCATCGGATGAGTTCCTTCCAGCAGCGCCAGGCTGCCGTTCAACTGCCACCAGAGCCAGGCGATACCGCCTGCCGCCAGGACCAACAGCAGTAGCAAGGTCCTGAAAATCCATCGAATAGGGCGCGATACGGCCATGCCTGTTTCCTTTTTATGGTTTTTTTCTCTGTAATTATGTTGAGTTATCCACCGTACCAAGCGCTGGTTGCCGGGTTTGCTTATCCGGGGGAGTCCGTAGCATGGACTAAAACGCCTGGAGCGTTTTAGCACGAGCATAGCGAGCCCGAAGGGTGAATTCCATGGATGGGATTCATATCCTACGGTCTAGGCCCCACGGATGGGTTCACGCCGACCCCGGATAAGCAAACCCGGTGGCCGGCGCGGATTCCCGCAACATAGGATAACGCCTCTCGAAGTCAGCTCAGTTTGCCATAGAAACATCAGAGCCCAAAGGCTCTGGCAACAGGTTTTGCTGGCCAGTTGACAGATCTGCTGTTTCCCCTCAAACCCATGCCTGATTGTCATAAGCGGTTGAAATTGCGACACTTGCGCCAGTAACCGACACCGGTCTGATTCTATTGATCCCGGGGTGCCCTCCCAAATTCGTACCCTGTTAAGGCGAACCCATCGAATGACTGAACAATCCGGCGAATACATCGAGCACCTGTCGCTCAGCCAGTTTAGCGAAAAGGCGTATCTGGACTATTCCATGTACGTCATCCTGGACCGGGCTTTGCCCCACCTGGGCGATGGCCTCAAGCCCGTACAGCGTCGCATCATCTATGCGATGAGTGAGCTGGGGCTGAAAAGTACGTCCAAATACAAGAAGTCCGCCCGAACCGTGGGTGACGTGCTGGGTAAATACCATCCGCACGGTGACAGCGCCTGTTATGAAGCCATGGTGCTGATGGCGCAATCGTTCTCTTACCGCTACCCGCTGGTCGATGGTCAGGGCAACTGGGGCGCGCCGGACGACCCGAAATCCTTCGCCGCCATGCGCTATACCGAATCGAGACTGCACGCCCATGCCGGTCTGCTGCTCGACGAACTCGGTCAGGGTACCGTCGACTGGGTGCCCAACTTCGATGGCACCCTGGAAGAGCCCTCAGTGTTGCCGGCACGCTTGCCGCACATCCTGCTCAATGGCACCACCGGTATTGCGGTTGGTATGGCTACGGACATACCGCCGCACAACATCCGCGAAGTCGCCGCTGCGTGCATTCACCTGCTCGACGCCCCGGATGCCTCGCTGGCCGACGTGATGATGCACATCAAGGGGCCAGATTTCCCAACCGGTGGTGAATTGATCACCCCAACGGTCGACCTTCAAAAAATCTACGAGACCGGCCGGGGCACGGTAAAGGTTCGGGCCCGGTATGGCACCGAAGGTGGCGATATTGTCATCACTGAGCTGCCCTACCAGGTTTCCGGTTCCAAAATACTGGAACAGATTGCTCACCAGATGCAGGTCAAGAAACTGCCGATGGTGGTCGACTTGCGCGATGAATCCGACCACGAAAACCCGACGCGTCTGGTGATTGAACCGCGCAGCAATCGGGTCGATGTCGATGCGGTCATGAACCACCTGTTCGCGACCACCGATCTGGAAAAAACCATTCGCATCAACCTGAACATGATTGGGACCGATGGCCGGCCTCAGGTTAAATCCCTGACGCATATTCTGAGCGAATGGCTGACCTTCAGAACCACAACGGTTCGCCGTCGCCTGCAGCACCGGCTCGACAAAGTCATCGCCCGGCTGCACATCCTCGATGGCTTGTTGATCGCTTATCTGAACATCGATGAAGTCATCCACATCATTCGCACCGAGGACGAGCCCAAGCAAGAACTGATGAGCCGGTTCAAGCTGAGCGACGTCCAGGCCGAAGCCATTCTCGAATTGAAATTGCGTCAGCTGGCCAAGCTGGAAGAGTTCAAAATTCGCGGTGAACAGGATGAACTGGCCGCCGAACGCGATAAGATCGAGAAAACCCTCGGCTCGGCAACGCGCATGCGCACCCTGATCAAGAAAGAGATCATGGCCGATGCCGATACCTTCGGCGATGACCGTCGCACACAACGGGTCCAGCGCGAAGAAGCCCAGGCGTTCAGCGAGACCGAAGTATTGCCTTCTGAACCGGTGACCGTCGTGCTGTCTCAAAAAGGTTGGATCCGGGCGGCCAAGGGGCACGACATCGATGGCGTGAACCTCAGCTACAAGGCGGGCGATGCGTTCGCCTTCAGCGCACCGGGCAAGAGCAATCAGCCCACCGTCTTGCTCGACTCGACCGGCCGGTCCTACACCCTGGCAACACATGCCTTGCCGTCCGCGCGCGGGCAGGGTGAACCCATTTCCGGTCGTGTCAGTCCGCCGCCGGGTGCTGAAATGCGCGGTTTGCTGATCGACGAACCGAACCAACAATACCTGCTGGCGTCTGATGCCGGCTATGGGTTCATTGGCCGCTTTGAAGACATGGTGAGCAAAAACAAGGCGGGCAAGGCAGTATTAAGTCTGCCGAAAAACGCCCGGGTACTGGCCCCGGCGGTCGTGCATCAGCGCGAGACCGACTACCTTGCAGCCGTTAGCAACGAAGGGCGCCTGCTGGTGTTTCCGGTGCGCGACTTGCCTGAGCTGGCCAAAGGCAAGGGTAACAAAATCATCAACATTCCAGCCGCCCGGGCGGCTGAGCATGAAGAATTCATGATCGGCGCCGTGGTTCTGGGCAGCGACAACACCCTGGTCATTCACTCCGGCAAGCGCAAGCTGAAACTCAAGGGTGCAGATCTTGAGCACTATCTGGGTGAGCGCGGGCGTCGGGGCAACAAATTGCCTCGCGGATTCCAGAGTGTTGCCAGTATTGAGGTTGAATAGAGTGGCGGTCCGTGTCGGTTGGTGTATTTTCGTCTAGTCTTCAAAGCACGATATTCGGAGGCACGCGCATGACCATAGACACTCAAATTGCCAATTACTACGAAAAGCTGGTGATCGATGACTTGAAAGGCCGGTTGGAAGCCGATGGCAAATCGGAAAACGAGCTGGCCGACATCGCCTGTGTGGCATTGAACCAGCTACCGGCACGCTATTATCGGTTTTCTGTGGACATGGCGTTTTATCTGTCGGTGCAGGAGCAGCACGCAATGGAAACCGAGGTTGAAAAGGCCGTGACACACGCACTGGCCTTTGTATCCGGGCATCATCGCGATGACGAGTAAAGCCTCCCCAGCGCCACTTACCGTTGAGTCCATGCAGGCCAGCATTGTTCATCACCTGCATGTTGCTCAAGGTACCTACGAAGAGAAAGCCAGCCCGCAAAGCTGGTGGAAGGCCACCGCCGGGGCTGTTAATGAAGCTGTCATGGCTGGCCTTACCGATACTCAGCGCACCCACTCCACCCTGGACACCCGGGCCGTGAATTACCTGTCGATGGAATTTCTGATGGGGCGGTTGCTGTCTAATAATCTCAATAACCTTCAATTGTTTGACATTGCCGACCAGGCACTGGCCAATCTGGGACAGAAACTGTCGGATATTCTGGAAGAAGAGCCGGATATGGCGCTGGGCAATGGTGGCCTGGGCCGGTTAGCAGCGTGTTTTCTGGATTCACTCGCCACCTTAAATTACCCCGCGGTTGGCTATGGCATCCATTATGAGCATGGCTTGTTCGAGCAAAGTTTCAGCCAGGGCCGGCAGGTCGAGCGGCCGGATGACTGGCGCGAGTATGGCAACCCCTGGGAAGTGTGCCGACCCGAATCGGTTCAGGAAATCAAACTCTATGGCTTTGTGGAAACCGTGAGCGAAGGTGGGCGGGCTTATAAAGTCTGGCGACCGGCACGGACCGTCAAAGCCGTACCCTGGGATATCCCCATCGTTGGCTACAGCGGCGCCAATGTGAACATTCTCAGGCTCTGGGAGAGCCGGGCAACCGACTTCTTTGACTGGGATGTGTTCAACGCAGGGGGCTATGTAGACGCTCAGGTAGAGCAGGCCCAGGCAGAAACCATTTCCAAGGTGTTGTATCCCAACGACGAAACCGATGCCGGCAAGGAATTGCGCCTGATCCAGCAGTATTTTTTCAGCGCTGCGTCGTTGGCAGACATCATCCGCCGTTATCAGCGAGCCCACGGAGATGATTGGTCTCAGTTTGCTGAACGTGTGGCCGTGCAACTGAATGATACCCACCCGGCGGTGGCCATTCCCGAACTGATGCGTGTGCTGATGGATGAAAAGCGGCTGGGATGGGATGCCGCCTGGGCCATCTGTCATCCGGTTTTTTCTTACACCAACCATACGCTCCTGCCGGAAGCCCTGGAGACTTGGAGCTTGCCGCTCTTTGCAAAGGTGTTGCCGCGTCATCTGGAGATTATTTTTGAAATCAACCACCGCTTTCTGAGCCAGGAAGTTGAGTGCCAATGGCCCGGTGATGATGGCATGAAGGCCCGACTGTCGATCATTGAAGAAGGGCATCATCGTAAAGTGCGCATGGCTCACCTGTCGGTGGTGGGTTCACATACCGTAAACGGGGTCGCCGAGGTTCACTCGAACCTGGTGAAGTCAGACCTCTTTCCCGAGTTCGATCAGCTCTGGCCCAATAAATTCACCAATGTGACCAATGGTGTAACGCCCCGGCGCTGGCTGAAAGCCTGCAACCCCAGGCTATCCACCCTGATCGACAAACACATTGAGGCTGACTGGCCACGGCATCTGAGCAAGCTCGAGCAATTGACGGAACTGGCAGACGATCACCAATTCCAGATCGATTTCATGGCGATCAAGCATCAGAACAAAGTTGACCTGGCGGCCGTCGTAAAGCAGCTAACCGGCATCGATATCGACCCGCACGCTCTCTTTGATGTGCAGATAAAGCGCCTGCATGAGTACAAGCGACAGCATCTGAATCTGTTGCATATCCTGACGCTGTACCGGCGTGTGCTGGAGGACCCGAATGCGATAACGGTACCGCGCGTGTTTCTGTTTGGTGCCAAGGCAGCACCCGCCTATGCGCTGGCCAAAGACATTATTTACGGCATTAATTGCGCGGCAGAACGCATCAATAATGACGAACGCATTCAGGGCAAATTAAAAGTGGTGATGCTGCCCAATTACCGGGTCAGTCTGGCCGAGAAGATCATACCGGCCGCTGATTTGTCAGAGCAGATTTCAACCGCGGGTAAAGAAGCCTCGGGCACCGGCAATATGAAACTGGCACTGAACGGTGCCCTGACCATTGGTACCATGGATGGGGCAAACATCGAGATTGCCGAAGAGGCCGGGCGAGAGAATATATTTATTTTTGGGCTGTCGGTAGACGAGGTTCGTCAACTCGACGAACGGGGTTATAAACCCTTTGATTGGTACCGGCAGGACGATGAACTCAAGGCCGTGCTCGACTGGCTGGATAACGGCTATTTAACCCCGGATGACCCTGGCGCCCTGTCGTCCATCAAACACAGTGTGTTGAAAGGGGGTGATCCCTACAAGGTCCTGGCGGACTATCGCAGTTACTGCGATGCCCAGCAGGAGGTTGAAGCGCGCTATCAGAACAAGCAAGCCTGGGCACGAAGCGCCATCATCAATACCGCGACCATGGGCAAGTTCAATTCAGACCGTTCGATTGAAGATTACGTACACCGCATCTGGCATCTGAAGGCGCACCCGCGCAGCCAGGGCTCTGGCTGAACGGGCGTTGGCTTATTTGATGACGTACTGGCCATAGCGAATGGCCTTGGCCAGTTCGCGTGATGATTCCGACGGTGAGATCGGGTTGACCGTCAGTTCGCCTATCTTTTCGTAAAAATAGCCCTGAACGGTACCGGTGGTCGCCATGCCATGGGCAATGCTGGGTAACAGGGAATCATTGGCCGCTGCCGCAATGAACTCGCTCATGGACAGCCGGGCGCAGTCGTCAAAGGCGCTCATGCTCATATCGGTGCGCGGAGGGATGGAGCCTTTGTTCTGATTGAAGGTACGCTGGAATGAATCGTCCATGATGTTGCGAACCAGGTCATTCTGAGCTGTCTGGTCCGCCTGGCTTGCGCCGCGCAAGTCGAAAATGGCAAAGCTGTCGATATTGAACAGGAATTGATTCTGGGTGCCGGGCACCGGCGCACAAACGTAGTCGGTATTGGCGACTTTGCCTTCCGCAGAGAATTCACCCTTGGCCCAGTCACCCATAAATTGAAAGGCGGCCTCGCCGTTGATGACCAGACTGGTGGCCTGGTTCCACTCGCCCAGATCATCTGAGAGAGGCATGTGCTCAAGCAGCCGGTAGTAGCGATCGAATACCGCATCCATCGTGTCGCTGCGCATGGCGCGAAAATCATGCTCGACCAGCGCCGCCTGGTAAAACTCCGGACCGCCGACGGACAAGGCAACGGCTTCAAACAGGGTGGCGTGCTGCCAGTCCTGATGACCCTGGGCGATGACCCGGTAGCCGGCCGCTGCAATCAAATCCGCTGCCCGGTCAAATTCCGCCCAGGTCGTCGGAACTGTCACACCCACTGAATCGAGAATGCGTTTATTGGCCCACAGCCAGTTGGTGCGGTGCACGTTCACCGGCACGGCAACGTAGTCGCCATTGTATTGCATGGCAGCTGCCACGACCGGTGGCAGGCGCTGATCCCACTGCTGTTCGTCCGCCAGATCGTTAATGTTGCTCAGAAAGCCAAGCCGGGCCCAGCGTTGAATATCCAGCCCCTTAATTTGGGCTGCTGTGGGAGGATTTCCGCGCAGTACTCTGTCTTGCAGGGTGGCCATGGCATTGCCACCGCCCCCGCCCTGCACCACGAAATCATCCCAGGTGTGGCCGTCTTCCTGCATGGCCTGCTGAAGAACTTGAACAGAACGGGCTTCGCCACCGCTGGTCCAATAGTGCAATACTTCAACAGAACCTGCCTGTGACAAGCCAGGCAGCAGACATAGCATGGCGCTGAACGCCATCGTGCGTGTGGATCGGGTCATTGCGTTCTCCAGCGTGTTCTGTGTTTTTATCGTTGTTGGCGCTATCGGCTAGCGAAGGATACCGTAACAAGACCTAGACATAACGTAACAAACCGTATCAAAAGGTTTGTCATCGTAGATAGGATGTCGATCACAAACCCGCTTGTCACCGATTATTTGTTACACTTTGCGCCTCATTTAATGGCGAAGAGATACATGTCCCAGATTCTGCGTATTGCAACCCGAAAGAGCCCGCTGGCCCTGTGGCAAGCGGAGTACGTTCGTTCTGCCCTGACACAGTTGCACCCGGAACTTCAGGTTGAGCTGGTGCAAATGGCCACCAAAGGCGACAAGATGCTGGATGTTCCGCTGGCCAAAGTGGGCGGAAAAGGCCTGTTTATCAAGGAACTGGAAGTTGCCATTGCTGACGGTGACGCCGACATCGCGGTGCATTCAATGAAGGATGTGCCCATGGAGATGCCCGAGGGCTTTGAACTGGCCGTGATCTGCGAGCGTGAAGACCCAACGGACGCCTTTGTTTCCAATCAGTTTGCTCACGTGAACGACCTGCCGGAAGCGGCCATCGTCGGCACCTCCTCATTGCGTCGGCAAGCGCAATTGCTGGCGGCACGGCCCGATCTGCAGATTCGCTTCCTGCGCGGCAACGTCGGCACCCGCCTGGGCAAACTGGATGCCGGTGAATACGATGCCATCATTCTGGCATCGGCAGGGTTGCGACGGTTAAAGCTGGAAGACCGTATTCGCCACACGCTCGATACCAATTTGTGCCTGCCCGCGGTCGGGCAGGGTGCTGTCGGCATCGAGATCCGGGCGGGTGACGAAGCAACCCGCAATCTGCTGGCCCCCCTGATGCACCCGCAAACCCACATCCGGGTGACCGCCGAACGCGCCATGAACCGTCGACTGGAGGGCGGCTGTCAGGTACCCATCGCCGGTTTTTCCCTATTGGAAGGCGATACGCTGAGCATGGAGGCCCGTGTGGGTGAAGTAAATGGCGAACGCTTGCTGAAAGCCCGGGGCGAGGTGCTACTGGGGGGGACTGAGGCCGAGCAACTGGCGCAGGCCTCGGCGCTGGGGCTCGATTTGGCCGAGCAGCTGTTGGACCAGGGGGCCGGCGCCATTCTGGCCAAACTGTCTGACTGATGCGCCTGTTGCTGGCCAAGGCCAGGCTCGACTGGGCTCGCTGGCAGTCACAGCTGGCACCCTATGCCGACTTGATGTTACACGACCCCTGGCGGTTGACGCTGCACCCGGAAACTGCCGAGCGCCGGTCGCTGTGGCTCAATCTCGACGAATATCAGGGGGTCATCTGTGTCAGCCCCACGGCAGCCAGCCAACTGACGGCAGCGCTCGATCGCTATTGGCCGGAACCCCCGCTCGGAGTTGATTGGCTGTGCAATGGCCCTGCCACGGCCAGGGTATTGAGCCAGGGCGGGCTGGTGCCGCAGTTCCCGGCCTCTGGCCACACCGCGGAAGAGGTCCTCTCCTTGCCCTCAACTCAGGCGGTATCCCAGCGCAAGTGGCTCGTGGTGAAGGGAGCGGGTGGGCGTGAACTCTATCCTCAGGTGCTGCAGGAGCGGGGTGCAGAGGTGCAGTCCATAGAGGTCTATGAACGTGCACTGGACCCGGCGGTACTGGAAGACATGACCCGGCTGAGCGGCCAGGCAGATGCCGTTCTGGTCAGCTCCCAGCTGTTGGGCGATGCCCTGTGGGGCGGCCAGAACAGTAACTGGCGCAGTTGGCAGGGCACCTGGTTACTGACCTCCCCGCGCTTGATGGCCTGGGCGCGGGAGCGGGGTATTGCCCACTGCCTGCTGGCACCAGGCGCTTCGCCGGAGGCGGTAGCGCAATGTCTTTCCGGACAGGGCGTGACGGCACGGCCCGGTTCACCTTACACTGATACTCATTAATGGAACCCGGAGCGCGGGCCTTGCCCGCCGCCCTGTGACAGCAAAGGCCGCACTGCCCATGAATAAAGACACCGAGTCTGGCAAGACACCAACACCGGATACCGACAAGCCCGTTGTCGAACAGGCGGAGCCTGCGCAAGGCACGCCGGTTGCAGACGCGAAGACCGACAAGCCGGCATCCGCTGCATCTGAGACCCCAGCCGACCGTCCAGAAGCCGGGGCGTCCAATGCCTCGCCTGAAGCGCCCGCGCCGGAGAAGCCCGAGCCCAGGCCTGCGCCAAAAGCCAAACCTTCTGGCAATGCCGGTGCGCCTCCGCGTCGCCGACGAGGCGCTGCCGGCGGCGGCTCGGGCCGATCGAATCGCTTGCTGGTCTCTCTGCTGGTTCTGGTATTGATGGTCGCTGGCCTGGCGTGGCTGGTGTATTGGGGCTGGCAGCAATACCGGGTACTGCAGCAAGAAACCGACACCGTCGCCAGTTCACTGAGCGAGTTGCGCCAGCAGGTGTCGAGCTTGAGTGTTCGCCTTGAATCTTCGGAAGATGAGCGTGAACGGCTGGCTCAACAGGTTCAGCAAGAGCAGCAGGCGCTCGAGGCGATGCTGATCGAAACCGCTCAGCGGCTCAGCCGGCGTCAGGATCTGGAGGCCGATCGCTGGCCGCTGGAGGAAGCACTGACTCTGCTGCGCCTGGCCGAACGGCGCTTGCTACTCGATGGTGACGCCACCATCGCCATCAGTTTGCTCAACGCGGCCGACCAAGTGTTGGGCGGGCTAACCGAAGCGGCCGTGTTGCCAGTACGCCGCCAGATTGCGTCAGACCGCCTTGCCTTGCAGTCGGTGGGCAGTGTCGACTTGAGCGGCACCTACTTTCGGCTTGAAGCCGTCAACGAACGCATTGCGAGTCGTCAGTGGTCTCCGGCCGAACGACTTGAACCGCAGGAGCAAAGCAATGAGACACCGCTGAGCTGGCAAACCTTCCGTGACAGCCTGAGCAGCCTGGTCACGGTCAGTCGACTGGACGTGCCCTATCAGGCGCCGCCGTTATTGTCTGAGTTTGCCCAGTGGCAGCAGCATAGCCTGCTGCTGACCGAGCAGGTGCAGTTGGCTCTGCTGGCACGCAATCAGCCGCTCTACAATGAAGCTCTGGCCCAATTGCAAAGCCGCGTCGCGGCCATGTCGGCTGAGCTGGAGCTCGGTGCCATAGAGACGGAACTGGAGGCCCTGCAAGGCCTGACCCTGACGCCAGACTTTCCCGACATCCACGCCAGTGTTGAAGCGCTGGAGCAATACATGACCCGGGTTGAGGAAGAGTCGACCGAATCGGCTGACAATGGGGAGGATGACGCATGAGCCGCCTGCTGCTGAAAGTCCTGTTGTGGCTGGTGCTGATTCTGGCTGCTGGCTTGCTGGCCCACTTTATGGTGCGTCATCCCGGTTATGTGATGATCGCCTGGGGTCAGTGGATGGTCGAGATCACCCTGTGGAGCGCCGTTGGCCTGTTCCTCGTTCTACTGTTGGTCAGCTGGCTGGCCATAAAGTTGCTACGCGGCGTTAACCCGGTGCGACTGGTCCGCCAATACCGCGACCGGCGCGACCGCAAAACCGCCCGGGTCGCAACCGGCCAGGCGGTCAATGCCTGGCTGGAAGGAGACCACCAGGCAGCACTGACGGCATTACACAAAGTGGTCAGCGCCGGTGGCTCGGAGCGTTTGCCCAGAGTTCTGACGCTGATTCCAGGGCAAGACAGTGGCGACTGGCCCGCCCGGGTCAGTCAGTTTAAGCAGACCGACCCGGATCTCGCACTGGTGGCTGACGCCCTGACGGCCGAACGCCTGGTGCACTTGGGTGATTCAGCCGCCTTACTGGCACTGTGGCAGCAACAGCCGGGGCTGCAGCGGGTGCGCTCCTTGCAGCCGGATTACTGGCGCGCGCTGATGGATCAGGGACAGGCCGAGGTTGCACTGCAGGCCGTGAACAAGGCACCCAATCTGAACCCGTCCGATCGCGAGCGGTGGCAACAACAAGTCGCCTTGCAACTGATTGAACAGGGGTGTAAGACCTCCGTGGACGCTCTGGCACCGTTAAAGACACTGCCTAAACCCATACGGCAGAAAGCCGAGATAGTGGCCGCGGAATGCCGCTGCCTGCTGGTGCACGGCCAGGCTGAAAATGCCTTCAAACGGCTATCCAAAGCGCTGGAAAAGGCGCCCGCCCCAGTGCTGCTGCGGTGCCTGCTGGACACTCGGTTGCCTGAAGCCCGGGTGCTGCCGCTAGCCGAGCAACTGGAAAAACGCCACGGTACCAATCCGGCCCTGATGCTGACACTCGGTCAACTGTGCGAAGCACAAGCCTTGTGGGGCAAGGCGGAAGATTATCTGGTCGAAGCCTGGCGGACTGATCCGAATCGCGATTCCGGCCTGGCTCTGGCCCGTTTTTTTGAACATCGCCAGCAAACCGATCGCGCCCTTGCGCAGTATCGCGAGCTGGCCCACCTGGGAGACTAGTACTTGGCCGATACCTTAACTCTGACACCGACGGGCGACCGTCGAACCCAATACGCCGAGCTGTTGCCGCAACTTCAGGGCCTGGTTCGGGGCGAGCCTGATCGCACAGCCAATCTGGCCAATCTGGCTGCCGCCCTGCGCCAAACCTTCGGTTTCTTCTGGGTCGGTTTTTACCTGGTGAAAGACGATCAGCTCGTGCTGGGGCCTTTTCAGGGCGACATCGCCTGCACCCGCATTGAGCACGGACAGGGTGTATGTGGCGCGGCCTGGGCTGAAGCTACCAGCCAGTGGGTGCCGGATGTCGATGCCTTTCCAGGTCACATTGCCTGCAGCAGTCTGTCCCGTTCTGAGGTAGTCGTGCCGATATTGGTGGACGATGATGTCGTGGCGGTACTGGATGTGGACAGCGATCAACTCGATGCCTTTACCGAAGCTGATATTGAAGGTTTGCAGTCGGTTGCCTTGTTATGTGCGCAGTTTTGGACTGAAACCCACTGACGTTAGTTGCCTCTAAAGTCGTCAATGTAACGCCTTTGTTACATTGACGAGCCTGCTTGTAGCGGGCTCGTGTTACTTTCCCGCCGACCCCGAACTTTTTTTATCCTGAACATTCGGGCGTTTCTATCGTGTGCCTTTACGGATGTCACCTCTGGTAACAGGGGTAACACGCCTCATGGCCAGGCCGCTGTTAGGTTTTGTTACGCTAGGTTGCTGTTAGAGACGTTACTCGGTCAACCGGGCTGACTAGAGTAAGGCTGTGGCAATCGTAACGTGCAAGCCGATCAACGATCGTTGCCGTGCGAGTTCACAGCTTTGTTCATTGATTCATCATTGAATTCGGGTAACCCCGATGGTTGACAGGGCTCCAGCCGAGACCTGCGCAACGATGGAATCATCAAAACTGAAGACAGTAAGACCAAAACAACAAACAGAAGGACTGAGACCATGATGTTCAAAAAATCTCTGATCGCGATGGCAATGGGCGGCACACTGGCCGTTTCAGCCCAGGCCGGCGAAGTTGAAGTATTGCACTGGTGGACTTCCGGTGGCGAAGCGCGCTCTATCGCGGTTCTGAAAGAAATGGTTGAAGACGCAGGTCACACCTGGACTGACTTCGCGGTTGCCGGTGGTGGTGGTGAAAACGCCTATACCGTACTGCGTTCGCGCGCTGTGTCGGGCAACCCGCCAGCGGCTGCACAGATCAAGGGTCTGGAAATTCAGGAATGGGGCGATCTCGGCTTCCTGGCCAGCCTTGATGACGTTGCAGACGAAAACAACTGGGACTCCGTTCTGCCTTCTGTTGTCGCCGACGTCATGAAGCACGATGGCGATTACGTCGCAGCACCGGTTAACGTTCACCGAGTCAACTGGATGTGGGCCAACCCGGCCGTATTCGCCGATGCCGGCGTTGACATCCCAACTAACCTGGACGAACTGTGGGCCGCGGCCGAAGAGTTGCAGGCAGCCGGTGTAACGCCGATTGCCCACGGCGGTCAGCCATGGCAGGACGCGACAACCTTCGAAAGTATCGTACTGGCTGTTGGCGGCGCTGACTTCTTCAACGACGTCTTCGTTGAAATGGACCAGGCTGCACTCGAATCAGACACCATGGTTGAAGCCTTCGAAGAGTTCCGCAAGGTGAACGACTACATCGACCGTGGCGCGCCGGGCCGTGACTGGAACGTGGCTACCTCCATGGTTATCCGTGGCGAAGCGGCCATGCAGTTTATGGGCGACTGGGCGAAAGGTGAATTCACCGCCGCTAACATGACCCCGGGTGAAGATTACATCTGTGCGCCGTTCCCGGGTACCGCAGATGCCTTTACTTTCAACATCGACTCACTGGCCATGTTCAAGCAGCGCACCGCCGCTAACGCAGAAGCCCAGTTGAAGATGGCTGAATTGGTATTGTCGCCAAGCTTTCAGGAAACTTTTAACCTGAACAAGGGTTCCATCCCGGCTCGTACCGACCTCGACATGGGCAAGTTTGACGATTGCGCTCTGGCTTCTATGGAAACCTTCAAGAGCACCGCAGCGTCTGGCGAAGGCCTGGTGCCATCCATGGCACACGGCATGTCCACGACCTCAACCATTCAGGGCGCTATCTACGACACCGTCACCGAGTTCTTTAACTCTGACATGAGTGCCGAAGACGGAGCGACTCGTCTGGCTCGCGCAGTACGCGCTGCCCAATAAGGGCACGGCCTGGTCAGGACGGCGTTCCAGCCGTGCTGACCGACCTTTGGCCCGCGCCTCCGGGTAAGCGGGCCGATTCTGGCAAAACTCGAAATCACAGATACAGTTAATCTGCCTGACCCTCACTTTCTCCGGGAACAATAACGCCACAAGAGGCCCCGGGTTGGTTGGTGGTGCCTGTCTTACAGGGTATCAGGTGGCATTCAAACGCAAACAGGCATCGAGGGAATCTCTTAATGGCCCAGTCTCACTGCTGAGCTATTCAGAGTCTCCTTACTGAACGGACGGAAAACCTATGTCGGTATCACGCAAGAAGGGCATTGACTACTGGTTGCCGAAACTCGTTGTTTCGCCAACTCTGGTTATTGCGCTGGTGTTCTTTTATGGCTTTGTGCTGTGGACCACCTTTATTTCCTTTACCAACTCCAGCTTCCTGCCCAGTTACGACCTGGTGGGGTTTGATCAGTATGTGCGGTTGTTCATGAACCCGCGCTGGTTGAACGCCATGGGTAATCTGGTGGTCTTTGGTGTGTTGTTCATTGGTATCTGCATGGTGGTCGGTCTGGTTATGGCCATCCTGCTGGATCAGAACATTCGGGCTGAAGGCGCGATACGCACCATTTACCTCTACCCCATGGCTTTGTCATTCATCGTCACCGGTACGGTCTGGAAGTGGTTGCTGAATCCCACGGTGGGTATTGAGCGCTTCGTGATCAGTATGGGGTGGGAGAGCTTCGTATTCGACTGGATCATTGATCCGGATATGGCGATCTATACCGTGGTCATTGCCGGTGTCTGGCAAGCCAGCGGGTTTGTGATGGCGATTTTCCTGGCCGGTTTGCGCGGCATCGACACCTCTATTATTAAAGCCGCCCAGCTCGATGGTGCCAATCTGTTCGCGGTGTACACGCGCATCATCATTCCTTCAATGCGACCGGTCTTTTTCTCGGCCTTTATCATGCTGGCGCACATCGCGATCAAGAGCTTCGACCTGGTGATCGCACTGACCGGCGGTGGTCCCGGCAACGCAACCGATGTGCCTGCGATTTTCATGTACCAGTTCTCCTTCCAGCGCGGTCAGCTTGGTATTGGTGCGGCTTCGGCGGTGATCATGCTGATGACGGTGCTGGCCATACTGGTCCCCTATTTGTATTCCGAACTGAGGACTCCGAAAAATGGCTAAGTCAAAGAATCCGAGTTACGCCAACATCAATGGTCGGGCAGTCCTCTATGGCGTGCTGATTATTGTTGCGGCTTATTATCTGCTACCGCTGATCCTGATGATTATGACGTCCTTCCGGTCGATGGATGAGATTCGGCTGGGACAGTTGATTGAGTGGCCCAAGTCATTCTCACTCGATGCCTGGTCCATGGCCTGGAGTGAAGTGCAAATTGGCGCGCGCGAAGAACGCGGGTTGCGGCCTTACTTTATCAATTCAATTCTGATGGTGATTCCATCGGTTGCGATTTCGACCATTCTGGGCGCCTTGAATGGTTATGTGCTGAGCTTCTGGAAATTCCGGGGAAGCGAGCTGTTTTTTGCAGCACTGCTGATCGGCTGTTTCCTGCCTTTTCAGGCGATTCTGTTGCCACAATCGCAGCTACTCGGCTGGCTGGGTTTATCCGGCAGTCTGGTGGGGCTGATTCTGACGCACGTCGTTTACGGGGTAAGTTTTACTACGCTGTTTTTCCGCAACTACTACGTCAATTTGCCGCACGAACTGGTCAAGGCGGCCAAGCTGGACGGTGCCGGATTCTGGGTCATTTTCTTCCGCATCATCCTGCCGTTATCGGCACCGATTCTGGTGGTCACAGTGATCTGGCAGTTTACTCAGATCTGGAACGACTTCCTGTTCGGGGTGGTGTTCTCCGATCCAAGTACCCAACCAGTGACGGTGGGCCTCAACAACATGGTGAACAGCTCCACGGGCGAGAAACAATATAACGTGGATATGGCCGGTGCCATCATCGCGGCACTGCCGACCATTGTGGTCTATGTGGTTGCCGGTAAATATTTTGTACGCGGTCTGACGGCCGGTTCTGTAAAAGGTTAACGGGAGTTCTGAACATGGCTGAGCTGAAAATTGACAACGTCTACAAAAGTTTTGGTGAAGAGCACATCCTTAAAGGCATCAGCCTGGATGTAACGGATGGTGAGTTCATCATTCTGGTCGGGCCATCCGGCTGCGGTAAATCCACCCTGTTGAACTGCATCGCCGGTCTGGAGGATGTCACCACCGGTGACATTCTGCTGGGCGACACCAACGTAACCTACGAAGCCCCGAAAGACCGTGACATTGCCATGGTGTTTCAGAGTTACGCGCTGTATCCGAACATGAACGTGCGCAAGAACATCGCCTTCGGCCTGGAAATTCGTAAGATGCCCAAAGCTGAAATCGCTGAAGAAGTGGCACGGGTTGCCAAGCTGTTGCAGATCGAGCCGCTGCTTGATCGCAAGCCGTCTCAGTTGTCCGGTGGTCAGCGCCAGCGAGTGGCGATGGGCCGGGCACTGGCACGCCGCCCCAAGATCTATCTGTTTGACGAACCACTGTCGAACCTGGATGCCAAATTGCGCGTGGAAATGCGCACCGAAATGAAAAAGCTGCACCAACGCCTGGGCACCACCATTGTGTATGTGACCCACGATCAGATCGAGGCGATGACGCTGGCCGACCGCATTGCGGTTATGAAAGGCGGTATCGTGCAGCAGTTCGGTACACCGCAGGAAGTGTACGATGACCCGGCCAACATGTTCGTGGCCGGTTTCATGGGCTCACCGTCGATGAACTTCCTGCGCTGTGAAGTGACCAAACAGGAGAAAGACTACGCCGTCCAGATCGAATCTCAGGGTACGATCTTCCAGTTGCCGGTCGACCCGAAGCAGGCCGACCTGAGTAGCTATGTGGGCAAGACTGTGGTGCTGGGCATTCGCCCCGAGCAAATTACCCACGTGATGCCGCATCTGGTGGCCGAACAGTACATCACTCAGGTACCGGTGAAGATCGAAGTCACCGAGCCAACCGGTGCCGACACCCTGATTCTCGCCCGGATTAACGACCAGGAATGTGAGTGCCGGGTACACCCCCAGGAGGCCGGTAAAGTCGGTGAATCGATGGACTTGTTGTTCAATATGAGCAAAGCGGTGTTTTTTGACGAACAGACCGAGGCCCGGCTGTAAATCACGACGATCTATTCATGGTGAGTTCTCTTTGCGCAGCCTCCGGGCTGCGTTTTTTGTGATGCACTTCTCGTTTTCCGCCTTTGCGCCGCCTGCCTTATCGTCTTTCTTCCCGGAAAGAATGAAAACTGTCCTTCCAGTTCGTCAAATCTGCGCATACTGACTAAACTGCCAGTAATCAGATCATAAAAGCCTGTCACCCATGCCTTTGAAGGGAAGAAACGCACATTCCAGGGTCGGAAATGACTCGGCCCGACGCCTTGCAGATCCCTCCACCTGGTTGAAACATGCACCACTGGTGCTGTACGAGGCGGAATCGCGGGGTGAGCAAAAAGACCTCTGGGCGCTGAATTATGTGTGCGAGTCGATTGAGCAATTGACGGGCTATCCGCCAGACGATTTTCTGGGTGAGAACCCCAGGCGTTATTTGTATCAGATGATTCACCCCAGCGATCGCAGGCGAGTAGGCGCCGAATACGACCGGTGTCGGGCCATGCTGTCGCCCATCTTCATGACCTATCGGATCAAACACCGGGAGCAGGGTTACATCTGGGTTGAAGAGCGTACCAATTTTATTCGGCAGGATAGTGAACACGTTGTCTGCCTGGGGTCTTTGGTGGATACCCACGCCCCGGTACGCATCGAAAAGCAAAACGCTCGGCTCGACAAAGTGCTGGCCCGGCTGAATGCCGACGTTGCCGTTGCTACCGGGCAGGATTTCATAGAGCACTTGTGCCGGCGTCTGGCTCTGTTGCTCGATTGCCGCCAAGTGAGCCTGTTTCAGGTTAACGACGACCAGCATCTGGATTGCCTGGTTTCGATTCTGGACGGTCTGATGCAGCCCAGCTACAGCATGCGTCTAACAGACAGTCTACTAGCCCCGCTCGCCAGCCAGTCACGCCTGGTGAAAAGCCTTACCGCGGCAGACCGCCAGTACTGGCCGACTCTCGATACCATGGTTCATCTCGAAGCCTTCCGGCTCGACAACCGGCGCGGACGCTGGGTGGGCATACTGGCCATCGACCATGATGAACCGCTGGTGGTTGATTCAGCGCTGTTCCGGGTGCTCGAACTCTATACCGAGCGGGCGGTGACCGAAATTGAACGTCTCGGGCTCGAGGGGCGGTTGCAGGAAAGTGAAGCGCGTTACCGGGCATTTTTCGAGACCGCCGTTCAGGCGTCAATGGTCGTCGACTTGCAAGGCCGGGTGATCAACATCAACCGGGCGGCCGCGAGTCTGTTCGGGGTGCGCGATGAACCGGATGTGCTGCAGTTGCCTTCCATCCTGCCGGATCACCAGCCCGAGGGCTATGAGACCTGGCCCGCCTTTCTGGCGTTTATCGAACAGGCCAGCGATGCGAAAGCCCGGCAAAGCCAGTGGCAATTGCAAACCCTCGGCGGGTCAGTTCGTACCATGGTGGTGCATTCTTTCAGAGTCAGCGGCAACCTGACCGAAGGGGTGATGCTCTCCTTCGATGACATCAGCGACCGGTTAAGCGCTGAAGTGTCGCTGCGCGAACAGCACCAGTTAATGAATCGGCGGCAGCAGCGCCTGCGGGGGCTGGTTGATGTTGCCACGCGGCTGGAGCGCCAGAGCAGCGTTCGCGATTTTCTGGTGTCCAGTTGCACGGCTCTGACTCAGAAGGTTGGCTTGTCCCAGGTTGCCTGCTACCAGCCGGACAGCGAATTCTGGTATGCCAGCAGCCTCAAGCCAGAACAACGCACCCACTTCCAGGAGCACAGTGAGCCCCTGCAGCAAGCGCTCGCCACTCGTCACATCAGTTGGGGCTCAGACACCAGCCAGTGGTTTTACGTCCCGCTGGTGGTGGATAACCAGGCCGTCGCGGGTCTGGCCATTCTCGGTGATGACCTGATTCTGAACGACCTCGACTTTCTGTCGATGCTGGCTCAAACCCTGAATCTGTCGTTCGATAACCTGATGCAGCGCAAGAATTTGCGCAGCCAGGCCATGCACGACAGCCTGACCGGGCTGGGAAACCGCTCCCAGCTACACCAGTGGATCAGCCAGACGCTTGGACAACAGCCGGATCAGAGCGCAAGCCTGTTATTGTTCGACCTGAACCGCTTCAAGGAGATTAACGATACCCTGGGCCACCATTTTGGCGACCGCTTGTTGTGTGAAATCGGGCCGCGCATTCAACGCATGCTGGAATGGCGCACCAGCCACAACATCGCCCGGCTCGGTGGCGATGAATTTGCGGTCTTGCTGCCCGATGTCAGCCAGCAGGAAGCCCTGGCCGTCGCCGAACGCATGGCCCTGTGTTTGCGTGAGCCCTACCAGATCGACGCCATGCAACTGCAGGTTGAGGCCAGTATCGGCCTGGCGCATTACCCCGATCAGGGTCAGGATGGCCACGAACTGCTGCGTTGTGCCGATGTGGCCATGTACGCTGCCAAAGCCAACAACGAATCGGTGGTGGTGTTCGATGCCCACCTTGATGCCCACACCCCCCAGCGCATCGCAGTATTGTCTGAATTGGAGGTGGCGATTGGCGAGGGCCAATTGTGGGTGGCCTACCAGCCAATCATCAGTGCGGCCACCGGCGGCGTCGCCGGCTTTGAAGGGCTGGTTCGCTGGCAGCATCCGGAACTGGGGCCCCTGTCTCCGGCCGAATTCATACCGCTGGCCGAAATGGGGCAGGGCATTCGGCTGATTACCCGCTTTGTACTGGAACAATGTATGGCGCAAATTGTTCACTGGCGTCGCAAGCATCCGGACCGTTATGTGGCCGTTAACCTGTCGGCGCGCGTGTTGCTCGACCAGGCATTGCCAGGTCAAATCGAGCAGTTGCTGGCAAAGTACAATTTACCGGGCTCGGCGCTGGTGCTGGAGTTGACCGAAAGCACCTTGCTGTCGGATCCGGTGCGGGCGATCACCATCATCAACCAACTGGCTGGCCTGGGCGTTGGGGTTGAAGTGGATGACTTCGGCACCGGTTATTCTTCGCTGGCGTATTTGAAGTCACTGCCGATTCAGGCACTGAAAATCGACAAGAGCTTCATCGATGATTTGCTGGTGGACTCGCAAGACAGAGTCATCGTCGAGTCGACCATTACCATGGCGCATAACCTGGGTCTGAAAACCGTTGGGGAAGGGGTAGAGAACGAGGCCACCTTTCACGAACTGGTGCGCCTGGGCATTGATTCATTGCAGGGGTACTATTTTGCCAGACCATTGGCCGCGGCTGATATGACCGAATGGCTGGACGACTATCACCGCTCGCTGGAGTGGTGATCGTCGTCCTTCGTTATTATCGGCTGGCCAGCAGACCACCGGCCCGTGCTGCCGCTGCCCGAACCTGATTGGGTGCGGTGCCACCCAGGTGGTCGCGAGCTGCAACCGAGCCTTCCAGCGTCAGCACATCGAACACGTCGGCGGTGATGGTGTCGCTGAACGGGGTCAGCTCATCGAGCGTCATTTCACTCAGGTCTTTGCCCTGGGCCAGGCCGTAGGCCACGCTCTTGCCAACCACCTCGTGCGCATCGCGAAACGCCATGCCTTTCTTCACCAGATAATCCGCCAGGTCTGTCGCCGTACTGTACCCACGCAGCGCCGCTGCTTTCATGACCGCGGGCTTGGCCTCAATGTAAGGCACCATGTCGGCGAAGGCGCGCAGACTGCCCGCCAGGGTATCGATGGTGTCGAACAGCGGCTCCTTGTCTTCCTGGTTGTCTTTGTTGTAGGCCAGCGGCTGGCTTTTCATCAGCGTCAGCAGACTCATCAGGTGGCCATACACCCGGCCGGTCTTACCACGCACCAGTTCCGGTACATCGGGGTTCTTCTTCTGCGGCATGATGCTGGAACCTGTGCAGAAGCGGTCTGGCAGGTTGATGAAATCGAACTGGGCCGAGGCCCACAACACCAGCTCTTCCGACATGCGCGACAGGTGCATCATCGTCAGCGACGCCCAATGGGTGAATTCGATGGCGAAGTCACGGTCCGAGACCGAATCGAGCGAGTTCTCGGAAGCGCGGTCGAAGCCCAGCAACTCGGCAGTACGCTCACGGTTAATCGGAAAGGTGGTACCCGCCAGCGCTGCGGCACCGAGCGGCAGTATGTTTACCCGTTTGCGGCAATCCTGCAGGCGCTCGAAATCCCGTTGCAGCATTTCATTCCAGGCCAGCAGGTGATGACCAAAGGTGACCGGCTGAGCCGTTTGCAAGTGGGTAAAGCCGGGCATGATGGTATCGGCCTCGTTCGTGGCCAGGGTGACCAGGCCGCGCTGCAACCGGGTCAGTTCGGTGCTCAGGCCGTCGATGGCTTCGCGCAGGTACAGCCGAATATCGGTTGCGACCTGGTCATTCCGGCTGCGACCGGTGTGCAGCTTTTTGCCAACCGGCCCAATCTTGGCGGTCAGGGCCGATTCGACGTTCATGTGCACGTCTTCAAGCGCCACCGACCAGACCTGCTGACCGGATTCGATGTCGGCCTGGACGGCCTTAAGGCCATTCACGATCTGTTCACATTCGTCAGCAGTCAGCACTCCGACTTCAGACAGCATGGTCGCATGAGCGACAGAACCCTGAATGTCATGTCGGTACAGACGCTGATCGAATTGAATGGAGGCGGTAAATTCGGCCACAAACGCATCGGTTGCTTCGGCAAAACGGCCACCCCAGGCGGCATTGGTGCTTTGAGCGTGGTCATCAGACATGATTACAGGGTTCCTTGGGCACAGTGAAGGGGCATTATATCGGCTTGACCGGCGTTGGCTATGGGTATTGGGGTCCGGTCGCTTGATCCCCGGACAAGCACGGGGGACACTGAGCCCTTGTCTCACGCAGATTAACAGGCAGGACGCGTTTTTGAAGCCAGTGAAAACCCCCTCTCTCAACGCCAATCAGCCCTCTCTGGTGCTGCCCGATTTGTGCACCGCCACCTCGGTTTTTTTTCTGGTGCTGGTATCGGAGTTGCTGGTGCTGGTGTGGGTGCTGCTGCAGTCGGGCATCGACTGGATTCAACTGGGTGCCATGAGCCTGACCGTGCAGTGGATCGTATTGCCTTCGGCGGCCCTGTTGTGCCGGTTGCGCCGCTGGCTGGCCCGCAGCCCGCTGTGGCTGGGCTGGCTGGTCGCGTTCTCGACAGTGTCGGGGGTCGGTTTTGTGGTCAGCGTGGTTGGCAGTGTGGTGGTGTTGGGTGGCTGGGCCGCAATAGACCCGCTGATGGTACTGCGCCACACCGCAGCGACGGCCATTATTGCGGCCTTGTTGCTGCGCTATTTTCAACTGCAACAGGCGGTGGTGGATCGCTCCCGGGCGGAGCTTTCGGCGCGCATTGAAGCGTTGCAAAACCGCATTCGGCCGCATTTTTTGTTTAATAGTCTGAACACCATTGCGGAATTGATTGCGACCCGCCCCGAGGCGGCCGAACAAGCGATCGAAGATTTGTCCGGGCTGTTTCGGGCCAGCCTGAAAGAAGCGACCACGTTCTGGAGCCTCAGCGACGAGCTGGCGCTGGTCGATGGTTATCTTTCTCTGGAGCAATGGCGCCTGGGTGACCGCTTGACCGTGGTATGGCAGACGCCGCGGCCGACGGCGCGGTGGTCGGTTCCGGTGCTGATCCTGCAGCCACTGATTGAGAACGCCATTGTGCACGGCATAGCCCCGAGCGTTAACGGTGGGCAGTTACTGATTCGCTGCCGGGAGAAAAACCGCCAACTGATTATTGAGATTGAGAACCCGCTGGTCAGGTCGCCGGCGGTGCCGGAACCCACCGCTGAACAGGGCGCAGAGCGACGCCGAACCCCCCGGGGAAATCAGGTTGCGCTGGAAAACATTCGCCATCGTCTGGCAACCTTATATGGGGATGCCGCCAAACTCTATGCGGCGGCCGATGAGCGAACCTATCGGGTTCGTTTAACCTTGCCCGCCACCTTACTGGTGCGCGGGAACACGCACCGTAACAACAGGAGCAACCCTTGAAAGTCATGGTCGTAGACGATGAGCCACTGGCCCGGGAGCGCCTGCTCAGACTATTGCAGTCGGAAGACAGCGTGACGCAGTGCGTCACCGCCGCCAATGGTCAGGAGGCCTTGCGCCGGCAAATGGATGACCCGGCCGATCTGGTGCTGCTCGACATTCGCATGCCCGGACTCAGTGGGCTGGAGTTGGCGGCTGAATGGTCGCAGCAGCCGAACCCGCCAGCCATCGTCTTCTGCACCGCTTACGACGATTACGCCCTGGAAGCGTTTCAGGTTCAGGCCGTCTCCTATTTGATGAAGCCGGTAAAGTCGGCCGACCTGCATCAGGTGCTGGCCCAGGCCAGCCAATTGAACCGGGCACAACTGACCGCTCTGAGCGGAGCGGATATCGGCCCGGTGATCGCGTTGCAAACCGGTCGCGGTAAAGAGCGCATCCCGCTGAACGATGTGTTTTGTTTCCGCGCCGACCAGAAATACGTTGTCGCCCAGTGCCGACAAGGCGAGCGGCTATGCGATTACAGCCTGAAACAGCTTGAAGAACGCTTTCCCGAACACCTGGTGCGGGTGCATCGGACCACCCTGGTTCCCAAAAGCCGGCTGGAAAAGCTGTCGCGGGATGCCCAGGGCGGTATTTGGCTGAATGTACGCGGGTTGGACGAACCGGTTACCGTCAGCCGACGTTTTGCTCGTGAGTTACGACCGCTGTTCAATGATTCAACGGACTGGTCGGATTCATAGCCGACGAGGCTGACCAAATAGGTAGCGTGTTGTGCGATTTTGTTTGCGAAACACCCAAATAGGTTTTATAAAAGAACGGTGTGTGATTTTGGGAGTCGTTGCCAATAGGCCTCATTCCGTGATGCCTTAACGTCGGCAACGCCTGCCAATCCGTACGAAAAGGGGATCAAGGTGAGTGATAATAACAAGTCGGGCAAGTTGATGCCGGAACAGACAGAAGCTGAACGTCAGTTGGCCGACCGGGAAGCACTGCGGTCGCAAATGGCCAGTGAAGTGGAAGCCTTTTTGAAAGCAGGCGGTAAGGTCGAGCAAGTCGAGCGCGGGAAGCGAGCCGACCCGCCGCGCAAGCCCGAGAGCCAGTATGGCAGTCGCCCGATTTGACAGGGCTATTCCGGAATCGATAACCGGTTGAGCCTTGCCATCAGCGAGCGATTGTATGAACAGACGCTGTGGTTGAGGGCATGTGGCTGTAAATCCTGGTTTGGAAGACTCATGCACCACTACGAGGGTGGACAGCAATGTCTTTTCGGTGCTTCCACGGCGATACGATCGATACCAGTGAACACAGTGTTTCAAAAAAAACATCAATGAAATCGAATTACCAAAACTGCTCCAGACGCCAGGTAATCTTGTAACTTAACAACATTTGGCTGGCTGCGGCTGACAAAACCCTGCCTCGTCCTGACACCCGAAAACCGGGTTGATTGCCCGATTATTGATCATTCTTTCCATCGAATCCTGCATCAATGCTCAATCAATGCGCACAAAGCCCCAGTTCGTGCGCTAGAGCGGCGCAATGGCTGAGGGCGACGACGGGCATATCAAAAACTGACCGGATGGGTTGGATGTCGTTTTCTTTCAGTAGACTACGGCATCGCGTCGCTTGTCAGAAAATTATTGACGAAATATCGTTTCTTGCCAGTGCCGGTGGGCAGTACACTCCCTGCAACTATCAACACATATCAACTATAACGATCCGCTGGACAATCCCCCTATTAAGGAGATAACCGCTAATGGCCGCTTTTTCCCCTCACGCTCACGTGGACCTGAGCACCCCGCTGTTGCTGGAGTTTGCTGTCCGCCGCGAAGAAGGTGAGTTTGCCAATAACGGGGCCTTTGTTGCCCGAACCGGTGAGCGGACCGGCCGCTCTCCGAAAGACCGCTTTATCGTCAAAGAAGCTGGCAGCCAGGATGACATCGAATGGGGGGCGGTCAACCGCGCCTTTGATTCAGCCCGATTTGATGCCCTATGGCAACGCGTCAGCGATCACCTGGCCGATCGTGAGCATTTCGTCGGTCATCTGGAAGTCGGTTCAGCCGCACAACACAGTGTGCCAATCAGAGTAACCACCGAACTGGCCTGGCATCAGGTGTTTGCCCGCAACCTCTTTATTGTGGCTGACGAGTGGAACGCACAGAATAAAGACAGCTGGCAGGTCTTGAACGTCCCCAGTTTTGTCTGCAATCCCGAGCGTGATGGCACGGCCAGCGACTCTGCCTGCATCATCAATTTCGAGCAGCGCAAGGTGCTGATTGCCGGGTTGTATTACGCCGGTGAAATGAAAAAAGCCATGTTCTCGGTGCAAAACTTTTTGTTGCCAGCTCAGGACGTGCTGCCAATGCATTGCTCGGCCAACGTCGGTGACGATGGCAAGACCACCCTGTTCTTTGGCTTGTCTGGCACCGGTAAAACCACGCTCAGCGCCGACCCGGAGCGCTTTCTGATCGGCGACGATGAACACGGCTGGGGCCCGGGTGTGGTGTTCAACATTGAAGGCGGCTGCTATGCCAAGTGCATCGACCTGACCGAGAAAAATGAACCGTTGATCTGGAAAGCGATTCGCTTTGGTACCATTCTGGAAAACGTGGTGCTCGACGATCAGCGCGGGCCGGATTACACCGACGACAGCCTGACCCAGAACTCCCGCGCCGCCTACCCGCTTGAACACATCGAAAAACGCCAGTTGAGCAACCAGGGCGATGAACCCAATGCCGTGGTGTTCCTGACGTGTGATTTGAATGGTGTGTTGCCGCCCGTGTCCAAACTGAGCAAGGAAGCGGCTGCTTACCACTTTCTCAGTGGCTATACCGCACTGGTCGGTTCAACTGAAATGGGGGCAGGCAAGGGCATCAAGACAACCTTTTCCACCTGCTTCGGTGCGCCTTTCTTCCCACGCCCGGCTGGTGTTTACGCCGAGCTGCTGATGAAGCGGGTCGAGTCGGCCGGAACCGATGTCTACCTGGTCAATACCGGCTGGACCGGTGGTGCCTACGGCGAAGGCAAGCGGTTTAGTATTCCGGTCACCCGGGCGGTGATTACGGCGATCACCAATGGAGAACTGGCCAATGTTGAAACCCGACATATCGATGGCCTGAACCTCGATGTTCCTGTGGCTGTCCCCGGTGTGGATGATGAACTGCTGGTTCCGCGCAATACCTGGGCTGATCCGGCCGCTTACGATGCCAAGGCCGCTGCGCTGATTGAAGAGTTTAACCAGAACTTTGCCAAGTATGACGTCTCAGACGCCATTAAAGCCGCAGGCCCCCAGGGCTGATTCCCCGCAGTATCCTTTCCCCTGAGACTCCCCGGGCCTGCAAAAGGCCGGGGTGTCTGTCTTTCCAGGCATCGCGCCAAACACCCTGATTGCCATCCGGGTTACATCGATTGTGTCTGAACGGTCTCGGTCGTGCGTATTACAGTAGACATCCACTGGAAAAATACTGATGGTGGAGCGATACTGTAGGCTGTTGTTATTTATGTGATATAATAGGATAAATGTCTGGGCGTCGATGCCCGTTCACCGATGCCCGTTCACCGATGATAGTCCCGGTAACCGAGCTGGGCTAAAGAAGAGTTTAGTGCATGGCCGTTCTAGAGCGAAATCTTAGTCTCTCCCAACGCATGACCCAGGAATTGGGCCGGTCGATTGTGTGCGGTGAGTTTAACGCCAATGAAAGCTTACCCAGCGAAGCGGTGCTGTGTGAAAGCTTTGGTGTCAGCCGTACAGCGGTGCGTGAAGCGGTTAAAATGCTGTCGGCCAAGGGGCTTATCTCCAGTCGACAGCGACAGGGTATTCGCATCCTGCCGGAAGAAGAATGGAACATTCTGGATTCCGATCTGCTGCGCTGGTCGCTTGAAAGCAATCCGTCTATGCGGGTGCTGAAAGAATTTTTGCAAATGCGCATCGCCATCGAACCAGCCGCTGCAGCGTTGGCGGCCCAAAACGCTCGCCCGGAACGGCTCGCGGCGATCCGTGAAGCACTGGAGCGGATGGACCAGGCTAAATCCGGCAGCCCGGAGCAGGCACTTGAAGCCGATATCGATTTTCACATCAGCATTCTCTATGCCAGCGAAAACCGGTTTTTCATTCGCATGCGCGACTTCACCCGCACGGCACTGAACGTCAGCATCCGCCATACCAATGTGATCAAGAGCAACCCGCGCGGCGTGGTGCAGGATCACTCACTGGTCTACGACGCCATCGCCGCGGGCGACGCAGAGCTGGCCAAACAACGCATGTTTCTGCTGATCGACGAAGCGCTCACCTTTATCGAACAAGAGCTGGAGAAGTCGGTTAACTGATCTCAGTGACAACTGGGGAGCCTCTGAACAACTCCCCCAGGGCTCTGCGCGAGCCAAAACGTTCTGCCACAAGGCGCACTTCGCAGCGCAATGGCCGTAGCCCTTGTCAAGAAGTGCAACGCCGGGGCAGGACGTTTTGGCCGCGCCCTACGGGGCTTTCCGAGGAATGCTGCCACCGCGTTGGACTCATTTGAAAGGTCTAGACATTCCTGCATGAGTCCGCCTTGTGGCAACGCCCCTCGGATAAGGCAGAGCCCCGGGGGAGTTATTCAGAGGCTCCCTGGCTATCTTCAGCTAATTCTTTTGCCGATTTTATTCCATTAATTTCGCCTCACGCATGGCCAGCGCGCGCCATTCTCCTGCAGTCGTCTCATTTCCAAGTGTCTTTTACCAAAGCGTCCCGACTGGCGCTCAGACGGGGTTGTTGACAGCAACTATCAGACACTCTATCGTTTCATTATGGTATTATAATACAAATAAAAGTTGAGTCCTCCGTTCTGCTGCGACTGACAGAGCCCAGAGAATAAAATAAAAAAAGGTAACCAAGATGAGACTGATCCAGTTTTTGACGTCCGAAAACAAGCCTGCCCTCGGTCGGGTATGCTCCAATTCTGAAGTTCAGGTAGTGGGTGCGGTGTCCACGCTTTATGAATTGGCGCAACGCGCCCTGGCTGAATCCACCCAATTGGTCGAGCTGGTTGAACAACTGGCCACCGACGAACGTGTCGATTATGACCAGTTGGAGAGCGAGCAACGGTTGCTTGCGCCCTTCGCCCATCCAGACCCCGCGCATTTGTTCGTCACAGGTACAGGCCTAACCCATCTGGGCAGCGCCGACACCCGCGCCAACATGCACGCCAAAACCAGCGGCAAGGCCGAGTCTGAACTGACGGACAGCATGAAAATGTTTCAGCAAGGCGTTCAGGGCGGCAAGCCGGAAGACGGAAAAGTCGGCGCTCAGCCCGAATGGTTCTACAAGGGTAACGGCAACATCGTTGCAGCACCGGGCAAGCCCCTGCAGTCACCGGATTTCGCACTCGATGCCGGCGAAGAACCGGAAATCGCCGGTTGCTATATTAACGACGAGAAAGGTCAGCCATGGCGCATTGGCTTCGCCCTCGGCAACGAATTCTCCGACCACAAAACCGAACGCCAGAATTATTTGTTGCTGGCGCACTCCAAACTCAGACCCTGCTCCGTTGGCCCGGAAATCCTGATCGGGGATTTGCCCGCCGAAGTGCGTGGGCAGTCACGTATCGTGCGTAACGGCGAAGTGATTTGGGAAAAGCCTTTCCTCAGTGGCGAAAGTAACATGAGCCACAGCCTTAACAACCTGGAACACCACCACTTCAAATACAGCCTGTTTCGTCAGCCGGGTGATGCCCATGTGCATTTCTATGGCACGGCCACATTAAGCTTTGCCGATGGCATTGAAACCCGTGAGGGCGACGTATTCGAAATATCGGCTGAAGGGTTTGGCCGGGCGCTGCGCAACCCCATCGCCATTGCCGAGCCGGCTGGTGAGCCGGTGAAAGTACTGTAAGGCGACCATAAAAAAAGCCCCCGATTGCGGGGGCGAAGGTCGAGGTCTGGTGGCAGTGGACCGCATCGGCTACCGGGTATGCCCTTGTGGGGTCGGCGTTAATCCATCCATGGAGCCTAGGCCGCAGCATCCTTGCTGCGGACTACCCCACAAGGGCACACCCGGCACCCGCTGCTAGTCTCGTTAGCGAACTCCGAACCTTGAGTCACTTAGCTTGAGGCTTGGGTATACGTGCTTCATCTGGCGTGCATTCCGCTAGGCCTCGATAAGGTGTTGCATACGCCAGTACATGTCCGGCCATGGGTTCGGCTTTTCGCTGTTGTTCTGTCATGTCTTCCGTAGCGGAAGTAACGAACAGAACATCCAGGTTGGGTCCTCCAAAGGCGACACAGGTTGGTTGAGAGACCGGTAAATCGTGCAGGGCGGTTAGCTCACCTTCAGGACTGAACCGGGCTATACCACTGCCGCCAAAGAGCGCGCACATTAAATGGCCGCTGGCATCAATGGCAGCGCCGTCCGGCTTGCCGCGTGGTACCTCGGCGAACAGCTTCGCACCACTGAGGCCGCCGCATTCCGGGGCGAAATCGAAAGTTCGAATCTGGCCGGTCGGGGTATCAGCGTGGTACATGCGTTTGCCATCCGGGCTCCAGCATAGTGCGTTGGGGATGGTCAGATCGTGAAGTACTGAGTGAACACCCGCTTCGTCCAGCCGGTACAGCGTGCCGGTCGGTTTTCGATCGCCGTGATCCTGCATGGTGCCCGACCAGAAACGACCCTGGCGGTCGACACGGCCATCGTTAAACCGGTTCCCCGGTTTTCCGGTTTCCGGTTGGGCGATCCAGCTCAGGTCGCCGGTTTCGGGTTGATACAGCGCAAAGCCAGTCGCAAAACTGGCCAGCAAGCGAACGGGGTCGGTTGAGAGAATGCCAAAGGATGTCAGCCGGTCCGGCGTTTGCCACTGATCCAGAGTCCGGCTTTGCCAGTCAAAACGATACAGCCGGCTGTTGTGAATGTCGGTCCACCACAGGCTGTTGCTTTGGGCGTGCCATTGCACGCCCTCACCCAGGGTGTTGGCAACATCAATCGAGAACAGAAGCTCAAGCGAGTCTGTCATATCGGTTGCCTCCTAGATCTGGCCGTCCTGCCATTCACCGTTAACCAGGCGTCTCAGCCCCCAGGGGTTGTCGTTACGCAGTGCGGGCGGCAACAAGTCTTGTGGGCTGTTTTGATAGCAAACCGGGCGAACAAAGCGGTCGATGGCGGCGGTACCGACTGACGTAAAACGGCTGTCGGTCGCTGCGGGGAAAGGGCCGCCATGCATCATGGCATCGGTCACTTCCACACCGGTCGGAAAGTTGTTGAACACAACCCGGCCGACTCGCTGCTCCAGCAATCGGACCAGTTCTTTAGCATCGGCCAGTTCCGCTTCGGTGCCGTGCAGCGTTCCGGTCAGCTGTCCGGACAGGCTATTGATGACCTGGCTGAGTTCGTCGGTGTCGCGGCACTCAACCACCAGAGAGCAGGGGCCGAACACTTCTTCCTGCAACGCCGGGTTGGTGATGAAATCCCCGGCATTGACCGCGTACAGATAAGCCTGGCCACAAAACCCGGCGTCAGTTTCCTGGGCTTTACCGGTAGAGACCTGACGGACGCCGGGTTGGTCGGACAAATGAGCAGCACCCGAGGCATACCCTTCGGCGACGGCCTGGTTCAGCATCACGCCGGCCGGTTTGTCGGCCAGTGCTGCGCCGGTTGCTTCCATAAAGGTGTTCAGTTCAGGGCCCTTTAGTCCGAGAACCAGGCCAGGGTTAACGCAGAACTGGCCGGTGCCCAGCGTCAGTGAACCGACAAACCCTTCAGCGATGTCTGCAGCCGATGTTTTGAGTACCTCGGGCAAAACCACAAGCGGGTTGATACTGCCCATCTCTCCGAAAAACGGAATCGGGTCCGGGCGATTGCTGGCCAGTTTATACAGAGCCATGCCACCACGGGTCGAGCCGGTAAAGCCGACGGCTTTTACTTCGGGTGCGGTCACCAGGTTGACGCCGATTTCATTGCGATTACCGGCCAGAAAGCTGATGACGCCGGCTGGCATATCGCATTGCTTCGCAGCACGGGCCAGTGCCTGGGCAACCAATTCACCGCTGCCCGGATGCGAGTTGTGGCTTTTCACGATCACCGGGCAACCCGCCGCCAGTGCCGACGCGGTGTCGCCGCCAGCGGCCGAGAAGGCCAGAGGGAAGTTGGATGAACCGAACACGACAACCGGGCCTATTGGGTGCTTGCAAAACCGAATGTCAGGACGCGGCATGGGCTGGCGGTCGGGCAGGGCGGTGTCGATACGGGCATCGAGGTAATCGCCTTTAACAAGGTATTTGGCGAACATCCGTAACTGGCCGCAGGTACGGCCGCGCTCACCTTCGGCGCGGGCACGAGGGTAGCCGGTTTCAGCGGATACGCGTTCAAGCAGTTCGTCGCCCAGCGCCATGATTTCTTCGGCACAGGTTTCCAGAAAGCGACTGCGCTCCCCGGGGCTGGTTGCTGCAAAAACAGGCGCTGCCGCAGCGGCCGCTGCCGTGGTTGCTCTGAGCTGTTCTTCGCTGGCGAAGCTCAGCTCCGGAGCAAGCTTTTCACCCGTAGCCGGGTTGATGGCATGGTAGCTTCCGCTGGTGCCGGTTTGCCATTGTCCGCCGATCAGTTGTTTGCCTGTAACGCTCATGCGAATCACCTTTTAATTTCGTATTGAATGTCGGGGCGGCTTAGATCCAGCCGCCATCCACGATGAAGTCCTGTGCGGTGCACATATAGCTGTCGTCCGAAGCCAGAAACAGGGCCATTGCGCAAATGTGCTCTGGCATCAGCGACCCCTTAATGCACTGGCTCTGGTCAATCACCTTTTTGGTGTCATCATTGACCCAGTTGTTGAGCTGGCGTTCGGTCATTACCCAGCCCGGGGTCAGGGTGTTTACCCGAATCCGGTCTGGCCCCATGTCGCGTGCCAGGCCCCGGGTTAGGCCCAACACAGCGGCCTTGGAGGTGGTATAGCCGGTCATGTTGCCCTGGCATTCATGCCAGCTCATGGAACCGAAATTGATGATGGAGCCGCCGCCCAATCCTTTCATGTGGTCATACACGGCCTGGGCTGCAAAAAACTGCGGTCGCAAATTGATGTTGATGCGTTCGTTCCAGTAGTCGGGTGTGACTTCGCGGAAGTCGTGCCGCGTGTCCTGAGCCGCGTTATTGATCAATACGCCAATGGGCCCAAACCGGTCGCGAACCTCGCTGATGATCGCTCGAAGGCGCTCGACATCGACCAGGTCGCAGGGGTAGAAGTGGGCGCTTTCGTGGCCAAGCCCACCGTTAACCCGGTCGGCCAGCTCGCGGGATTCCTCCTCCAAAATATCGACAAACACCACCGTCGCTTGCTGGTGGCAAAAGGCTTCAACGAGGCTGGCGCCAATGCCGGAACCACCGCCGGTAATGAAGACCACCTTGCCCGCCAGGCTGGGGTATGTATTGCTCAGGTTCATAGTGTCTCCCGTTAAACCGGATCAGTGTGAGTGGCGCGGTACGGCGGCGCCGCGGCAGCCCACCAGAAAATCGAAGTCGCAGCCTTCGTCGGCTTGCAATACCCGGTCGCGATACAGTTCCTGATAGCCGCCGGTTCGGGCGATCACCTGGTCTGATTTCAGGGCGGCCAGTCGGCTGTTCAGCTCGGCATCGGACACTTCCAGTTCGAGCACGCCGTTTTCGGCATCGAGCCGAATCATGTCGCCATCCTGCACTGCCGCCAGCGGACCCATGTCCATGGCTTCAGGGGCAACGTGCAATACCACGGTGCCGAAGGCGGTGCCGCTCATGCGTGCATCGGAAATACGGACCATGTCGGTGATGCCTTTTTTCAGCAACTTCGGGGGCAGCCCCATATTGCCGACTTCCGCCATGCCCGGGTAGCCTTTTGGCCCGCAGTTTTTCAGCACCATGACGGAGGTTTCATCGATGTCCAGATCCGGGTCGTCGATGCGCGCCTTGTAGTGATCAATGTTCTCGAACACCACAGCCCGGCCACGATGGTTCATCAGCGCCGGTGTTGCGGCCGATGGTTTTAAAACGGCACCACGCGGTGCCAGGTTGCCACGCAATACGCAAATGCCGCCGTTGCTGACCAGAGGTTTATCGAACGGCAAAATCACGTCGTCGTTATGACAGGGTGCTTCGCGGTTGTTCTCCCACAGCGTTTTGCCGTTCACGGTCAGTGCATCCCGGTTCAGCAGATCGCGCTCGCCGAGGCGGCGCAATACCGCAGGCAGGCCTCCGGCGTAATAGAATTCTTCCATCAGATACTGGCCGGAAGGCTGCAGGTTGACCATGGTGGGTACTCCCCGGCCATGATTCCAGTCTTCCAGACTCAGATCCACACCGATGCGACCGGCAATGGCCTTGAGATGAATCACCGCATTGGTGGAGCCGCCGATGGCCGCGTTGGTGCGAATGGCGTTGATGAAGGCATCCCGGGTTAGAACTTTCGACAGCCGCAGGTCTTCATGCACCATTTCCACGGCGCGCATGCCAGACATGTGTGCCAGCACATAGCGGCGCGAATCCACAGCCGGAATGGTAGCGTTGTGCGGCAGGCTGGTGCCGAGTGATTCCGCCATGCAGGCCATGGTGGAGGCGGTGCCCATGGTGTTGCAGGTACCGGCCGAGCGGGACATGCCGGCTTCGGCATCGAGAAATTCATGCAGGCTGATCTTGCCTGCCTTGTACTCTTCATGCAGACGCCAGACCAGGGTGCCGGAGCCTACGTCTTTGCCCTGGTGCTTGCCGTTCAACATCGGGCCGCCGGTGACGACAATGGTCGGCAGGTCGCAACTGGCGGCGCCCATCAACAGCGCCGGGGTGGTTTTGTCACACCCGACCAGCAGTACGACGCCATCGATCGGGTTGCCGCGAATCGCCTCTTCGGTGTCCATGGACGCCAGGTTACGGGTCAGCATGGCGGTAGGGCGCAGATTGGACTCGCCGTTGGAAAACACCGGGAATTCGACCGGTATGCCGCCCGCCTCGCGGATGCCGTTTTTTACGCGCTCGGCGATGGTGCGAAAGTGGGCGTTACAGGGCGTCAGTTCCGACCAGGTGTTGCAGATGCCGATGACCGGTTTGCCTTCAAAATGGTGGTCGGGAATGCCCTGGTTTTTCATCCAGCTGCGGTACATGAAACCGTTCTTGTCACGGGTTCCGAACCATTCTGCCGAGCGCAGCCGGGTTCCACCCGCATCGCTGTTTTTCTTGTCATTATCGTTACGACGAGTCATCAGGAAGCCTTATTTATAATACATTAGTATAATAGTTCAATTATCCGGGTTCACTGTCAACCCGTGTCACTCGCGAACAGCCCTGAAGGGCCGGCTAGCCAGCCTTGTTCTTGTTGTAAACATCGAAAATAACCGCCGCGAGCAGAACCAGACCTTTAATCACCTGCTGCCAGTCGATACCGACACCCATGATCGACATACCGTTGTTCATCACCCCCATGATCAGAGCGCCGATGACAGCGCCGATGATCTTGCCCGAGCCGCCGCGCATCGAAGCGCCACCGATAAACACCGCAGCAATAACGTCGAGCTCGAAAGCCAGCCCTGCCTTGGGAGTGGCCATGTTCAGCCGGGCGGCAAACACCATGCCGGCCAGCGCCGCGAGCATGCCCATGTTGGCGAAGGTCAGAAAGGTGAGACGTTGGGTGTTAATGCCCGAGAGCATGGCCGCTTTCTCGTTGCCACCGATGGCGTAAATCCGGCGACCAAAGGTCGTGCGCTGGGTCACAAAGGTATAAACGGAAATCAGCAGCGCCATCAGAATCAACACATTGGGCGCCCCTTTATAGGTAGACAGCAAATAGGTGATGTACAGAATGGCCAGGGTAATCAGGGCGTTGCGTGCCACGAAAAACAGCACCGGTTCCAGTGTTGAACCGTAGCTTGCCTGTTTCTGGCGAGTGCGAAGATTGAAGTAGACCAGTAAGGTCGCTGTCGCCGTACCCAGCAGCATTGACGTCACATGGAAGTCACTGGAGGGAAACAGGTCGGGCAGAAAGCCGGTGCTCAGCTTCTGAAACTGATCCGGGAAGGGCCCAACCGATTGCCCGTTCAGCAGCCACAACGTCAGCCCTTTGAATACCAGCATGCCGGCCAGGGTGACGATAAACGCCGGAATGCGGTAATAGGCGACCCAATAACCCTGGGCCGCACCGATCAGGATGCCGACCATCAGACAGACGATAAAGGTCACCGGGTAGCTGATGTCGTAATTGACCATCATCACCGCCGCCAGGGCGCCGATAAACCCGAGTACAGACCCTACCGACAGGTCGATATGACCACAGACAATCACCATCAGCATGCCCAGCGCCATGATGATGATGTAGCTGTTCTGCAGAAAAAGATTGGTCAGGTTGATCGGCTTCATCAGAATGCCGTCGGTCAGAAATTGAAACAGCCCCATAATGACGACCAGGGCAATAAGAATGCCGTATTCGCGCAGATGGGTTTTGAAAAAACCGCCCATGGAAGCGGTGCCGTGTTGGGGTTTATCGACGGAGGTAGCTTGTGTCGACATGTTATTGTCTCCCGGATTGAATGATCATGGTCATGATCGCTTCTTGCGAAGCGTCTGCCTTTGGCATCTCGCCCACCAGCTCACCTTCGTTCATAACGTATATCCGGTCGCTGATGCCGAGCAGTTCCGGCATTTCCGATGAGATGACGATGATGGCTTTTTGTTGCGCAGCCAGTTCGTTGATGATGTTGTAGATTTCGTATTTGGCCCCGACATCAATGCCCCGCGTCGGCTCATCGAGAATCAGCACGTCGGGGTCGGTGAATAACCACTTCGACAGCACCACTTTTTGCTGGTTGCCGCCAGAAAGGTTGACGGTTTTCTGATTCACATCGGGGCTTTTGATGTTGATCTTTCGCCGGTAGTCTTCCGCGACGGCCTGTTCATGGTTGTCGTCCATAATGAAGCCCTTGCTAACGCCGCTCAGGTTGGCCATTGAGATGTTGCGCGAGATGGTGTCGTCCAGCACCAGGCCATAGGTTTTGCGATCTTCCGTTGCGTAAGCCAGGCCGCAGTTAACCGCCTTTTGCACGGTGCCCAGGTCGACTTCTTTCCCGTGCAGGCAGGCTTGTCCGGATATTTTCTGGCCATAGGTTCGGCCGAAAATGCTCATGGCCAATTCGGTGCGGCCAGAGCCCATCAACCCGGCAATGCCGACGATTTCCCCAGCCCGAACATCAAGGCTAACGTTCCGAATCATCTGTCGGTCGGCATGCTGCGGGTGATAAACGTTCCAGTTGCGAATGGTGAAGATCACCTCGCCGATGTCGGGCGTTCGCGGCGGAAAACGGTCCGACAGATCGCGGCCGACCATATCGGCGACGATGCGGTTTTCACTGATCGGCTCTTGCGAACAATCGAGTCGGCTGACGGCTGCACCATCGCGAATTACCGTGACGGTATCGGCTACTTTTCGAATCTCATTGAGCTTGTGGGAAATCAGAATGGAGGTAATGCCGTTGCGTTTGAACTCGAGCAATAAGTCGAGCAGGGCATCACTTTCTTTTTCGTTCAGACTCGCGGTGGGTTCATCCAGTATCAGCAGTTTTACGTCTTTCGACAGCGCCTTGGCGATCTCCACCAACTGCTGCTTGCCCACCCCAATGTTGCCCACCAGCGTCCCAGGTGGTTCGGTGAGGCCCACTTTGGCCAGCAGGCCTTCGGTTTGGGAAAAGGTTCTTGGCCAGTCAATAATGCCGTTGGCGGTTTGTTCGTTGCCGAGATAAATGTTCTCGGCAATCGACAGCAGCGGCACCAGGGCCAGCTCCTGGTGAATAATAATGATGCCGAGCGATTCGCTGTCGGAAATGGTTTTAAACTCGCGCTTTTCGCCCTGAAACAGAATGTCGCCGTCGTAAGTACCGTGCGGATACACTCCGCTTACGACTTTCATCAGCGTCGATTTACCGGCGCCGTTCTCGCCAACCAAGGCGTGAATCTCGCCATCCCTGACCTGAATGCTGACGTCGTCCAACGCCTTCACACCCGGAAAGGTCTTGGTGATGTGGCGCATTTCGAGGATGGTATCCACAGAGTGCCCTCGTCGTAACTGCGTTAATCGAAAACAGACGCGCCCGCAGTGACCCGGCGCGAAAGGCCAGGTCACTGCGGCAAGGCTCACGCCTTGCCAGGTGCGTCGTTGGTCGGGGACGCCCGCTTAGCGAATGTCGTCCATGTCGTAGTAACCGCTGTCGATCAGAACGCTTTCCCAGTTGGAAGCATCCACACTGACGGGTTTCAGCAGGTAGGAAGGCACCACTTTAATGCCGTTGTCGTAGGTTGAAGTGTCGTTGATTTCCGGATCGCTGCCCTCGAACAGGGAGTCGACCATGCCAACGGTCACGCGGGCCAGTTCGCGGGTGTCTTTGAACACCGTCATGGTTTGCTCACCGGCAAGAATGGATTTAACCGACGGAACTTCAGCATCCTGTCCGGTAATGACCGGCATGGGCAGATCGTCAGAACCATAACCCACGCCTTTCAGCGAAGAGATAATGCCAATGCTCAGGCCATCGTACGGAGACAGCACGGCATCGACTTCTTCATCGGAGTAGTAGGCACTCAGCAGGTTATCCATTCGGGCCTGGGCAACCGAACCATCCCAGCGCAGGGTAGAGACGGTGTCCATACCGGTCTGGCCGCTTTGCACGACGAGCTGGCCGTTATCGATGTAAGGCTGCAGAACCGACATGGCGCCGTTGTAGAAGAAGTAAGCGTTGTTATCGTCCGGTGAACCACCGAACAGTTCAATGTTGAAGGGGCCATCGCCGTTTTCCAGACCCAGGGCTTGTTCGATATAGCCCGCCTGCAGTACACCGACCTGGAAGTTATCGAAGGTGGCATAATAGTCGACATGTTCGGAGCCCCGAATCAGACGGTCGTAGGCGACTACTTCAATGCCCATGCTGGCGGCCTGGTCGAGCGCAGACGACAACGTGGTGCCATCAATAGAGGCAATAACCAGAACGTCCACACCTTTGACGATCATGTTTTCGATCTGTGACAGCTGGGTAGGAATATCGTCTTCGGCGTATTGCAGTTCAGTGTCGTAACCGGCTTCTTCAAACTGCGCCACCATGCTTTCACCATCGGAAATCCAGCGAGCCGACGACTTGGTGGGCATGGAGATGCCAACCGTTTCAGCAATGGCGATACCAGAGAAGGCAATTGAACAGGACATGACTGCGGCCGCGAGCGCGGTGGTAGGGTTTTTCATTGTTGTCTCCCTAGGCAATGGGGATTAAGCCGGTTGAGTACCGGTCTGTTCCTCAGCGCCTGGTTTATTGTTGTTTGAGTAAGCTAATCCGATTGGGCATGACCGTCTGTTTGCTGAAACCGCTCTCAGACAAGGTGCTTTCCAATCACCAGCTAGCTTGATATGTAATATAATATAATAAGATGAAAGGCGCAAACCACAGAGTCAGATCCGTTCGCCCTGAACCGGCACGAGCGTGCCTGGCTGCATCTTGCCTTTCCCGGGCCGCAACGCCACACTCCCGCCATGAACGAATTCGAGCTCATAGAGCATTATTTTCGCGGCTGGCGCGGCGCCCATCCGGACCTGATACTGGGGCAGGGCGACGATTGTCTGATCTGGCACCCGCGCCGACCAACGGTGATGTCGATCGATACCGCCGTCGCCGGCCGGCACTTTCCTGAAGCAGCGACCGGCGGCCAGGCCGCCCAGCGAGCCTTTCTGCCCGCGCTCAGCGACCTGGCCGCCATGGGCGCCGAACCGGCGTTCTTTACACTCGCCCTCACCTTGCCCAGCCCAATTGACCACACCTGGCTCGAAGCATTCGCCGGTCGTTTGCGTGAACTCAGCGAGTACTATGGCCTGGTGCTGGCCGGGGGCGATACCACCTCGGGCCCGGCCCGGGTGATCAGCTTGCAAATGCACGGCCTGGTTGATGCCCCGCTGCGGCGCAATGGGGTACAACCGAACGATGACCTCTGGGTCTCGGGCTTCCCCGGGCGTGCGGCTGCAGCTTTGCCAGCGGTGCTCAACCCGGCCCGGGCATCGGCGCCCGCCGACTGGCTGGCGGCTTACTGGGCACCCGAACCTCGCCTTGAACTGGGGCAACGGTTAATCGGCCTGGCCAGCGCGGCCATCGATGTATCGGATGGCCTGGCCGCCGACTGCGGGCATCTGGCCAAAGCCAGCGGTCTGGCTCTGGTGATCGATACCGATAAACTGCCGCAAGCCCCCAGTTTCCGCGACTACCCCGGAGAAGAGGTGCTTTCGTGGATACTGAGCGGGGGCGACGACTACGAACTGGCCTTTACCGCCGCCCCCGGTCAGCGCAACGCCATTGCGGCGCTGGGTGCAACACTCAATGTGCCGCTGACCCGCATCGGCCAGGCACAGACAGGCGACGGCCAGGCGCTGATTCGGCATAATGGTGAGGCTCACGCCCTGAGTGAGACAGGCTTTCAACACTTCTGACCCGACCGATTTTCAACAGGATGTAACGGATGATTGAACCGAGTGCCCGCCGCTGGCATAACCACTGGACGCATTTTCTAGCCTTCGGCCTGGGCAGTGGCGCCGCGCCCAAAGCGCCTGGCACCTTCGGCACCCTGGCGGCCATTCCCTTGTTCCTGCTGCTCTCCCTGTTGCCGCTCTGGCTTTACCTGGTAGTGGTGGTGGCGTCGTTCATTCTGGGCTGTTATCTCTGCGACCGGGTGTCCCGAGACATGGGCGTGCACGACCACGGCGGCATCGTCTGGGATGAGTTCGTCGGCTTCTGGATCACCATGATCGCCGTGCCGGTCAGCCTATGGACGGTCGTGCTGGGGTTCATCCTGTTTCGCATATTCGACATCATCAAACCCTGGCCCATCGGCTGGTTAGACCGGCGCGTTGAAGGCGGGCTGGGCATCATGATAGACGACGTTATTGCGGGTATTTTTGCAGGCGTGATTCTGCATGTACTTGTGTGGGTGGTTTTGTAGCTCAGCTATGAGCTCAAGCTTCGGAGTTCGCGGTTGGTTGTTTTGCCATGAGCCCGCACTGGACACCAGGTAGGCCTATTGAGGGTCGGCGTAAACCCATCCCTGGGGCCTGGACCGCAGCATCCCTGCTGCGGACCACCCTCAATAGGCCTACCTGGCATCCAGTGCTGAACCTGTGCCAGCGAACTCCGAAACTTGAGGCGTAGCTTGGGAGACGATTACCACAAATGACTAGCGGCTGGTGCCGGTGATGCCTGTGCGGGGTAGTCCGCAACATGGATGTTGCGGCCTAGGCTCCAGGGAAGGATTCACGCCGACCCCGCACAGGCGTCACCGGTGGCAGCCGCGGACCACAGCCACCGAAGTACAATGGGCCCCTACTGAATTAAGGCACCCAGCCCAAGCTCGCGGATATGGTCGTTGATCATGTCGCGCAGGTCTTGCTCGGTGCGGCAGTTTTGGGCGCGGTCGAGCAGGCTGACGCAGTCGCTGATGTGCAGGTAACGAATCAGCCACTTGATGCGGGGCAGGTGGAAGGCCGAGAGGCTCAGGGTGCGAACGCCCATCCCCAGCAGAAGTACCACCGCGACCGGGTCGGTCGCCATTTCCCCGCAGATACTCACTGGCAAATTCAGCCGCTTGCACTCTCGCACCAGGCCGCGCAAAGCGCTGATCACCGCCGGGTGCAGGTGGCTGTAGAGTGAGGCTACCTTGGGGTTGTTGCGATCGACCGCCAGCAAATACTGGGTGAGGTCGTTAGAGCCGATCGAGACGAAATCGATGGTATCGCGCAGGCGTGGCAGCAGCCAGAGCACCGCAGGTACTTCCACCATAATGCCGACCGGCGGTTTGCTGACCGGGTAGCCTTCTTCCTTCAACTGAGCGACGGCCTCATCGACAATGGCGTGGAACCGCTCCAGCTCGTCTTCGCGACTGAGCATTGGAATCATCAGTTGCAGGTTGTCGTTATCGACGTTCGCGATCAGCATGGCGCGAATCTGGTCGAGCAGAATGTTGCGGTAATCGAGCGTGAAGCGCACACCGCGCCAGCCCAAAAAGGGGTTCTGCTCCTTGATCGGGAAATAGGGCAGGGCCTTGTCGCCACCGATGTCGAGGGTACGCATCACCACCGGTTTGGGCGAATAGGCACTGAGTACGCCCCGGTAAATTCGCACCTGCTCTTCCTCGGTCGGGAAGGTATTGTGCGCCATGAACGGAATTTCCGAGCGATACAGGCCGATGCCTTCGGCGCCCCGTTCCAGGCCCGGCGTAATGTCAGCCAGCAGACCGGTGTTGGTGTACAACCGAACCCGCTGCCCGTCTTTGCTTTCTGCCGGCAGGCTCTTCAAATGCGACAAGTCCGCCTGCAGGGCTTTTTCCTGGCGCGCCATGCGTTGGAATTCGTTCAGCAACGCCACCGGTGGGTGGCCGATGACCAGGCCACGATAGCCATCGATGATGATTTCGGTTTTATCGAGGCTGCTCAGGTCTTCATCGCCAATGCCCACTACGGCAGGAATACCCAGCGCATTGGCCAGCACCGCCGTGTGTGACAGTGCCGACCCTTCCAGGCTGACAATGCCTACCAGCTTATCGTGATCGATGCGGGTAAAGTGCGAGATGTTGATCTCGCGGCCCACCAGAATCACCGGGTTTTCCGGCTGCATGCGCTCATTGAGTTCTTCGTGCAAATGCCGGTAAACCCGCACCCCCAGCACCCGCAAATCTTCCGCCCGGGCTTTCAGGTAGGGGTCGTCCATGGCTTCGAATACCGCGATCTGGCTGAGCATGGCCCGTTTTAATGCCGTGCTGGCACTGACGCCCAGCTGAATTTCATCGGCAATGGCCTGTTTCAGTTCCGGGCTTTGCAGCAACAATTTATAGACGTCGAGCAGCGAATTCAGCGTGTCGTTGTTGTTGCTGCCAAGTTGGTCTAGGCCGGTGTCGAGTTCATCCCGGGTGTCGGCCATGGCTTCGGCGATTCGTTTCTGTTCGTAGTCAATGCTGGTGCCATCGCGCTCGGGAATGTCGTCGAGGCGCACATCGTCTTTCACCAGCCAGGCGGTCGCAATCTGAATGCCGGGGGCGCCTTTAATGCCCTGAAAGCGCAGTACCGGAACGTGGTCGTCCGTCACCAGCGGGCGAGTGGCTTTCTTCAGGTTGCCGGCAAGGCTGCCCGCCATGTGCGCGGCCATGGTGATCAGGAAGGCTTCTTCTTCCTCGGTAAAGCGACGGGTCTCCTGCACCTGCACCACCAGCACGCCGAGCGTCTGGCCGAGGTGAATGATGGGCACGCCCAGAAAGCCCTGAAAATCCTCTTCACCGGTCTGTTCGAAATAGCGAAAGCGCGGGTGGTGTTCGGCGTTATCGAGGTTCAGCGGGTGCTGGCGCTGGGCAATGGTGCCCACCAGGCCCTGACCTGGCGCCATGCGCGTGGTGCCGATTGAGTCTTCCGACAAACCCAGCGTGGCCGTCAACACCAGCTCACCCTGCTCATCCATCACATAGAGGCTGCACACGTCCACCTTCAGGGCCGTGCGAATGCGCTCCACGATCAGGCGCATCAGCGATGCGCTGTCCGGCGCCTGGGCGGCGGAGATCAGGATGCGTTTGGCAGTAATCAGCGGGTTGAGCATGGATGTCCTGTGGCCAAGCGGTCAATCGGAAAGTGAGTCATAGCGCTATTGTCGCTGGTTTTTGGGTTGAGCACCACTGGTCCTTGGTGGCACCCGGGTGTGGGCGACTGATCATTTCATGCACTTTGATGAACAGGATCAGTCGCGTCACAACAGGCTCGGGCGCTAAGGTTTAATCATCTGATTAATGACGCCCCACGAGGAGTTCAAAAATGCAATCAACCCGCCTGGCTAACTGGCTGGAACGCTACACCGACTGGGTTATGCGACACCCCTGGCCGGTGCTGGCCAGCCTGTTGCTGTTTATGGTGGCGCTTGGCAGTCAGTTGCCGCATTTGCAAATCGATACCGATCTTGAGCACTTTATCGATGAAAGCAAACCCGTGCGCCAGGCCTATAACGCCGTTAAGGAAACCTACGGCCGCAACGACGTTATCGTGGTCGGTATTGAAGCGGCCGATGTGCTCAGTGATGAGAGCCTGACCCGGCTGGCCGACCTTCACCGGCGCATTGAACAGCAAGTGCCCTGGGTGCGGCGGGTCGACAGCTTGCTGAACGCCCCCTATCAGGAAGGCACGGCCGATAGCCTGAATGTCGATGACCTGGTGCCAGAACCGGTAGGCACATTGAGCCGGGCCACCCTTGAAGACCGTATTGCCGCGACGCCCGCGCTGGAAGGGCTGGTGGTTAACGCCGAACGCACCTTCACCACCCTGGTGATTGAACCCTATACCTACGACTTCGACCCCCAGGCGGTAACCGACGACGCGGCCGCGTTCGACGATGCCTTTGGTGACGCCTTTGCGACGCCCCCGACTGCAGAAACACCCGCGCCCGCAGGAGAAGGCGATACCTTTCTGCCCATCGAGAAAATGTTCGAACTGATTACCGCGCTCGAAGCCGAAATGGCCGCCACCGACGGGCTGGATGCCGTGCTGGCCGGCATGCCGGTGATTAACCAGCAACTCGAAGCCACCATGAAAAGCGAGATGCAGACCTTCATCAGCCTTACCATCGCGCTGATCATTACCGTGCTGATCGTGTTTTTCCGGCGGGTTTCGGCGGTGGTGATTCCGCTTTCAGCGGTGCTGCTGGCCATTCTGGCAACCTTTGCCAGCTTGTCGCTGGCTGGCCAGACGGTGCAGATGCCGCTGATTCTGGTGCCGTCTTTTCTGCTCGCCATTACCGTGGGCGATGCCATTCATGTGCTGACGCATTTTTTCCGGGCCTACAACACCGGGCAAGACCGTTACGCCGCCATGCGCCTGGCGATTCGCCGCACGGCCCTGCCCATGCTGCTGACCTCGCTGACCACGGCGGCCGGGCTTGCGACACTGGCCAGTGGTGATCTGATCCCCATCGCCAACCTCGGCCTGTTTGCGGCGCTGGGGGTTATGCTGGCCTTTGCACTGACGGTGTTGCTAATGCCAGCATTGATGTCGCTCTGGCCATTGCCGGCACCACGAACGGTAAAAGCTTCCGTGTCTGAGCAAGCCAAAGAACAAGGCCCAGTGCGAGCGGTTTTGTGTTGGTTCGCAGGCTTGAGCTTGCGCCGTGGTGCCTGGCTGGCGGGTGTGTGGCTGTTGGCGGTGACGATTGCGCTGACGTTGGCGGTGCAACTGAAATTCTCGTTCGACCCCCTGAACTGGATGCCGGCATCACTGCCGATCCGCGCCGCGACCGACACCATCGATGCGAAGTTGAGCGGCACCATTAACATGGATGTCATCATCGACACCGGCGAAGAAAACGGCCTTAAAAACCCGCAAATGCTGCAGCGGCTGGATGACGTGCTGGCGCAACTGCAGGCAGGTCGCCCCGGCGGCGTCACCATCGGGCACGTCAATTCTCTGCTCGACATCATTAAAGGCACTCATCAGGCCCTGAACAGCGGCGACGCCGACTATTACGCCATTCCCGATTCGGCCAGTTTGCTCGCCGAAGAACTCGTTCTGTTCGAGAACAGCGGCGCCGATGAACTGAGCCGCCTGGTCAGCCCCGATTACCGCGAAATGAAGATCACGCTGATCATGCCCTGGGCTGACATTCTTCAATACCAGGGCTTTATTGACGTGGCGGAACACACCCTCAGCCAGGCGCTGACGCCCTGGGCCGACGTGCGGGTGGCGGGCTTGCTGCCGTTGCTCAGCGATACGCTCGATGAAGTGATCACCACCACCGCCTGGAGCTATGGTCTGGCCGCCATTGCCATCACGCTGATGATGATGGCACTGCTGCGTTCGGTGGGTTTAGGCGCGGTGGCCATGTTACCCAACCTGGCGCCCATTCTGGTGGTGATGGGCCTGATGAAAGTGCTCGGCATTCCGTTGGACCTGTTCACCATGCTGGTCGCGACCGTGGCCATTGGCATTACCGTCGATAACACGGTGCACTTTGCCCACCACTTCCGCACCGCCTTTGCTGAAACCGGCGATGCAGAACAAGCCGTCGACATCGCCTTTGACAATGCAGGCCCCGCCTTGCTGACCACGGCCGTGGTATTAACCGTGGGGTTTTACGTGTTTTTGTTCAGCGATGTATCGAGCATTTTCCATTTTGGGTTGCTCAGCGGAACTGCTTTTTTACTCGCCGCGTTATCAAATTTCACGCTGACACCGGTGCTGCTGCGCTGGTATGCCCCACGCCTGAAACAGGAGACTAACTGATGAGACTCTTTACCCAAGCACCCCCGAATCTGACCGCAGGCATCGCGATTCTTTTGGCCATGCTGGTGCTGGCCTGCAACACCGCCCAGGCTGAAACCGGCCGCGAGATTATGGAGCAGGTCGACGCCCAACCGTCGCCCGAACTGATGGCGGCCGACATGGCGATGACGTTGATAGACCGCAACGGCAACCAGCGCGTGCGCCGCCTGCGTTCGCTCAGCCGAACCTTTGACGACAGCGAACGTAGCCTGCTGTTTTTTCTGGAACCTTCCGATGTGCGCGGCACCGGTTTTCTGGTGCACGATTACGACGACCCGCAACGCAACGACGACCAGTGGCTCTTCCTGCCCAGCATGAATAAATCGAAACGCATTGCCGGCAGCGACCAGAGCAGCAGCTTCATGGGGTCCGATTTATCCTATGCCGATATGTCATCGCGCAATCTCGATGAATGGACCTACGAACTGCTCGGTGAAGAGCGGGTAGGGGAGGAACCCGTTTGGCGGGTACGTGCAACCGCCGCCAACCAGAGTGTGGTCGACCGCACCGGTTATACCGAATCGGTCGTGTATGTTCAGCAAAGCAATCATCAGGTCATCCGCGCCATTCACACGCTCGAGCACGCCAATGAACGCAAACTGATGAACCTGCCCGAGTGGGAACAACGCGATGGCTTCTGGTTGCCGCTGGTGATGCAGGTGGTCAGCCAGGAAGGCGGCCAAACGGTGCACCGCACCCAACTGACGTTCAGCAACATCAACCTGAACCCCGAGGTTTCTGCGTCTGAATTCACCGTTCAGCGCCTGGAGCAGGGCTTATGAAACCCAGCGTTTGGCTGCCCGTTCTGGCCGCTCTGTGCGCCAGCGTTGCAGCAGAAGATGACCCCTTCGGCGATGCCTTCGACAGCGGCTTTAGCGAGGTTGAAACCGCCGCCCCAGCCTCAAACAGCGAGCTGTATATCGCCAACCGCCTGATCCACCGGGGCCAGTGGGCCACGGCGCACAGCGCCCCGGCACCGGGCGCGACCGATCATCGCGGCCTGGCGAGCCTGGTAACGGCCTGGAATCCCCGGCTGGAATGGCGGCCCTCCGAGCGGTTAAACATTCTGGTGGATGCCGAACTGAGCCAGGATTGGGTGTTCGAACTGAGATCAGATGCAGATTGGAAAACCCCCTACCGCGACCAGCGCGAGACCCAATTTGAACTCAACGAAGCCCGGCTGGCCTACACAACGCCAGGCTGGGTACTCACCAGCGGCCGGCAGGTGCTGACCTGGGGCTTCAACGACGTATTGTCGATACTGGAGCCAGTGAACCCGCCGCAACGTTCACAACCCGGCTTGTACGATGCCGATGAAGCCCGGCTCTCGCGCTGGCTGACCGAGGCCCGCTATTACCTGGGCGACTGGACCCTGCAAGGGGTTATCGCCCACGAAAACCGCACGGCGGAACTGTCGGTGTATGGCAGCGACTATTACCCGGCAGCGGCCGAAACCGATGACCAAACCCCAGACCACGGCTGGGAAGACCAGAGCGCCCACTCCGGCGGTGTTCGCCTGAGCGGCTTGTGGCGCAATGCGGATATCGCAGCGTTTCTCTGGCGCGGTTACAACCCTTCGGGCCATCTGGAATTCAGGCCCGGCGGCATCGAGCGTCACTACGAACGCCTGACTACCCTCGGTGCCGGGCTAAGCCTGCCTGTGGGGCCGGCCATTCTGAAAGCCGAGCTGGCCGCCGAAGACGGCCTGGCCTGGGCGCCGGTTAGCGGCAACCTGCCGCGCACCACCGAGCGGTTGGGCTGGGCCCTGGGCGGCGACCTGACGCTGCCTGCGAACAGCCGACTGGTGCTGGAACTCAGCACAAGGTATCTTCCGGACTATCAGCCCGGCATGGCAGCCACCCTGGGCGAAGAGTTTAGCCACCGCTGGGCCATCGGCGTTGAACACAGCACCGCCCGCGAACGGCTGACGCTGACCACGGCCATATTGGGCTTTGGTCTGACCGACAACACCGGACAAGCCATTCGACTCGGCGCCGAATGGACCATCAACGACCAGTGGCGCTCCGAACTGGGCTGGGTAAGCTATCGCAGCGGCGACGCACCCGCCCTGCAAGCCGCCGAAGACAACGACCGACTGTTCTGGCAAGTGGAGTGGCTGTTTTAAGCCGGTAGGTAGTAAAAAAGACATGGAGACCGCATGAATACCTCCCGACCTGACCCGGAGCCTAACAGTGCCCAGCACCGGTTGCTGTTAGCCGGACGGCACTTGTTTCTGCGACAGGAATACCAGCGGGTTTCTATCCGCCGAATTGCTGAGCGGGCAGGTGTAAACTCCGCGATGATCGCCTATTACTTTGGTGACAAAAGCGGACTCTACCGTGCCGTCCTGCTCAGCTACCTGAACCCGGTAAAGCAATACGTTCTGGAAAATCTGAAACAGAATTCATCCCGTTCGTTTACCGACGTGTTCCGGTTCTATTATCGGCATGCGCCGCGTGAATTGATTCACCTGGTCGTCAAGAGCGTGCTGTACGACACAGACGATCAGCGCCAATGGCTGATCGACACCTTGCTGCGCCCTTTATTGCAACAAGTAGAGCGTCAGCTCGACCGTTCACTGCCATCGGGCCGGATTCACCAGCCTGAGCAGGCTCGTCTTGCCTTACAAAGCCTGCTGGTAGCACCGCTGTTGCTGCAACCTCTACTGGAATCCGTCTCCGGAAAGCCCATGGACGATGCCTACTTTGATGAGCTGGCAGACTATTTCGGCACCTTGCTCGACCGTGCCTTTAGCATGGATACCAGAGCGTGACTGAGCCAGAACATCCGATGGCATTGATACCGGTTTACAGGGCTAACAGGCTGTTTGAAGGCGGAAGGGTTGCAGTCGCACCCGCTCACCGTAAACTCGCCAATGGTTGAACATTCACGTTGGGAGGTTTTCTGGTGAGTATAGAGGTAAGGCGGGCCCGGGAAGACGACATTGATACCGTTGTGGCACTCGCCAAAGCCCAGGAGCTGGGCGGATTGGATACCGCGAACGCAGAGAAGTCCGGTTTTTTGGTATCAGGGTTTTCATCGGACGTGTACCGCGGTTATTTGACCGTTGCACAGTATTTCAATGTGGTGATTGATGAGGGTAGGGTTGTCGCGTTTCTTCTCGCCTACGACAGCGATGAGATAAAAGCCGGTGAAACCCTGAACTCACTGCTGAAATATAACCTGACAGATCCCTTCGTTCTGATTAAACAAATATGTGTAGACCGGCAAAGCACAGGCAAGGGTTACGCATCGCTTTTGTACAAGCGGCTATTCGAGGAGGCGAGGTATCCCCGCCTGGCAGCTTCAGTCGTTATCGAACCGTTCAATGAGCGCTCAGTTGGTTTTCATGAAAAGCTCGGGTTTTTCAAGTTGTGCGATATCGTACCACCGCCCGACCCGGACGGCGTGCGGCGCTTGCGTGGCGTGTGGTTTAAGGATCTGGAGGGCAATGAGTTGCCCGGGCAGCGATGGGTTCCGGTTAATAAAGAACTGGAGCAGACGCTGGCAATGGAAAAACAGCACGCAGCCATTGGGCTTTATACGCATGAAGATAACTTGAACTGGACCAAGCTCGGCATGCTGATCACCTTCATGTTTGCCTTGCTGGCCGCCGCAGAGTATCTGTTGAAGCAGACCGCCAGTACCGACTATTTAATACTGACGGTTATGCTGGTTCTAATGGGTTTTTCGGTGAACGTGATGTTCTACCAGAAAATCCAGAGCGGGTTGATGTATATGCGGCATCATAAACATTCCGTGAATGAGTTGGATCAGTACCTATACCGTCTGAATCCCAATTTACGCAGGCTGGTTCGTGACCCCAGCGCCAATATCAGCGGCAACTCGGTGACGACAACCTGGCTGCGATGGCTGCCCCTGATCAGTCTGGGTATCTGGACCATTTGCAGTATTTTGCTACTGCTTTCTCAATTGCAGACATAGTTGGCGATACTTACCCTTACAGCTGGCGGTGTGGGCCACGTCAACCAAATTACCGCTATTTAGAGCCATGAATTCTGCCCGTTGCGTTGCAAGGCCGCGAAAAGCCAAACCGCGGCTGTATCCTCCTGGTACCTGGTGCAACATTGCGCGATTATACTGAGGCCATGCATCCGTGAAGTGGTGGTATTCAATGTACCGGTGCTTCGATAAATCAGAGTTTGTTAACTAATCCAGCCTGGAGAACACCGCCATGCCCGAACTGCAAATCACCCTTAACCGCAAAGGCACCACCGCCAGCGAAGCCCATATACGCGATCATCAGATCGTAATGGACCGCCCCACCGAAAAAGGCGGTGAAAACGCCGGCCCCATGGGCGGTGAAGCCCTGCTGGCGGCGCTCGGCGGGTGTTTCATGTCTAATCTGGTGGCCGCTGCCCAGGCGCGGGACGTTGAGCTCGGCGACATTGACGTCAGCATCACCGGCACCCTGGCCGGCACACCCCCGGTGTATGAAAGCATCGCGATGACGGTAACCGGCGCTGCCAGCATCGAAAGCCTGCCCAAACTGGTGACCATGGCCGAGCGAGGCTGCATAGTGGCCAACACCCTGAAAGCGGGCCTGACCTTAACGGTAGAGACCCTCCAAAGCTAAACCTTCTAACGGGTTTCTGGCGCGAAATGACTCGCCAGGCGTCAGAAGCCCGTTGTAACGACCCCTCAGCGACACCAAAGCACACCATATTTGAGACCTCAAACAACGTTTGGTCTGTTATAAAAAGGGATAATGATCCGTTAATAGGCTGAAGGGAGTTGGGGTGTGTCCAGTCAAAATAAGAAGAGCATCATGAGCCCCTTGCGGGCCTTTTTTTTGATCACAATCATCACTGGATTATTAGCAGGCTGTAACAGCGATAGTTCAAGCGGCTCCAGCAACTCGTCAACCGATTCCCAAGACACGGATTCAACGTCTACCACTGACGGTGACAACACAGAAAACACAACAGACACAATATCTCCGCAGATCGACGACCAGACCCTGGTGCTTCAATACCAGGCCAGCATAGCGGGCACCATCGCCTTCAGCGGAAGCGACGACCCCGACAGCGACCCGCAACTGAGCATCATCACCGACCCGGCCCGGGGAACCGTTGAGCTGGTAGACCCAGCCACCGGCCAATTCGAATACGAGCCGGTTGACGCCGATGCCTGGGCAGGCGACAGCTTCACCGTGCAGGTTGACGACAGAGATCAGAGCTCATCGGTTCAAACCATTACTCTGGAATTCACCGATGAAACAGCGCCAAACCTGACGCTGTCGCCCAGTGAAGGAGACGCAACCGTTGCCCTTAGAGCTCAGTTGGAACTGCAATCGGATGATCCGATTGATCTTAACTCCCTGACTTACATCAGTAGCGATGGCGCCTGTAATGGCAGCGTCCAACTCTCTGCCGATGGGTTTAACACCTGCATTGGCATCGAGCAGCACACCACCACGTCACTAACAGACATTGCCTTCACCCTGAGCCAGGAACTGACTGTAGATACCCCATACATTTGGCGTTTGAGCAGCGATGTTTCTTCAGTGTTTGGGCTCGCGATTCAGGAATCTGAAGTATCCTTCACCACCACGCCTCAACCCTTGGTGATTTCAGAAGTCGGTGCCTCGCCATACACCAATATCATGCGCTGGTTCGAAGTTTATAATGCCGGGTCTACACCACTTGCCATGGCAGACTACGAGCTTCGTAGCCGTGCCTTGGATGTTACGTCGATTCCTGTGGAAGTACCGCTGGTTGTTGAAGACGATCGTACCTTTCCCTTTCCTGACGTCACGCTGCAGCCTGGCCATTATCTGGTAGTGCGGGCTCAAAGTAGCCACCCGGACAGTGAAGCAGAGGATACCGACCAGGTCATTCACCTGCGGGACGCCGATTGGCGCCCTTACTGGTACGACCGTGGCTTTCTGGAACTCATTCGCACCAGTGACAGTAGTTCGATTGATTTCGTAACCTTCGGTTTTGACTTTTCTCCAAGCGACAGCGCCGCCTGGAGCGGCGCTGAGGTCACGTCTCTACCCTTTGATGAAAACAGCTTTGGTGAAAGCATCGGCCGTGACCCGACGCTGAGCGATACCGACACCGCCAGCGACTGGTCATTTTATAGCTGGGCCACCGTGGGAGGCCCTAACGACACCTGTGGAACCGAAGACCTCGACGAAGACGGCATTCCCGATTGCAACGAACAACCCGGCAGTACCTTCGTCGGCATGCCGCTTTACGAGTGGGGTGCCCGCGTCGGGCAACCAGACATCTTCCTGGAAATCGACTATCTCGATTCCACCAACGGCGGCACCCTCGACTTCGACGAAGGCGTTCAGCCCCGCCAGGAAGCCCTGCAAAAAGTGGTCGACGCCTTTGCCGCCAGAGACATTGCCGTGCACATCGACGCAGGCGACCTGTATGACGCCAGCCCAGGCCTAAACCCAGGCAATTTTGATATGGGTGGCGGCGAAATGGTCCCCTATGCCCTCAGCATCGACCTGTTTCCGGATGGCACCCAGGCTGAATTCTACGATTACAAAGCCGCCTACTTCGATTACCGCCGGCTGCCCATCTTTCACTACGTGATTTTCGGGACCTCACGCCGCAGCGATGGAGAGGCGGGTTCCTCTGGTGTAGCGGAACTTCTGGGTAACGACTTGATCGTCTCACTGGGAAGTTGGGGCCTTAACAGCAGCAATGTGGCCAGCACCAACGCTCTGATCAACTACCAGGCCAGCACCCTGATGCATGAACTTGGGCACAACCTCGACCTGCGCCATGGTGGCGACGAGAACTTCAATGCCAAGCCCAATTACCTGAGCATCATGAACTATGTGTATCAGCTAAGGGGTTTACCGGTGTTGGGCAACAACGAGGGTGACCGATATTATTATGATTATGAGTTAGGCGATTGCCAGAGCGCCTTAGTTAACGGCCCTTTTGACGACCCGGCCGACTTCGGCATGGACTTTTCCGATGGCACCTCTACCGACCTGGACCCGACCAATATCGATGAGAGCCTGGGCCTCGGCCGAGTCACTTTTGGTCCGGTGGATTACAACTGCAACGGCAACGATTCAGAATCGAACGTCAATGCGACCGGTATTTTGGGGCCAACCATCATGAGCGACCACGATGACTGGAGCAATATAGTCATCGACTTTGGTGGCTACAGCCAGTGGAACAACAACGGCGCGACCCAACCCCGTAGCCTGGAACACAGCCGGACAAACGCCATTTTGCGGTTCATCAACCCAGTAACCAACGACCGGGGCCCGGTGATCGAAGAGCCGAGCCCACCGGCCGCGGTGCTTAACATGATCCGATCCCGGCAGGTGAGCCAATGAGCCTGGCCAGGAAACCGGTATATGCCGCCATACTGGCAGCCAGCTTGAGTGTGGCAACCGTAGTAGCGGAAAACCGGCCCGTTACAGAAGTCTCACTGGTTACCGGCCCGAACGAGACCAATACCCCGGTTACCGCCAGCAAAGAGGGCCTTCAACTGGGCCAAACCCGGCTCGAACCCTGGCCCTATGCCATACCAGCCTGCAAAGACTGCAACCTGACGCTTGAGCGCAGCTTCAGCCCGGTAGGGCCAGACCGTACCCTGCTACTGACCGAGCCAGGCACCGACCTCCCCACCTGGTTTTTCGCAGAGCGCCTGAGACTCCCCGCCAGCCTGCCGGGCGGCACGGTACTGAGAGCCCAGGCAGGCTCGGGGCTGCGGCTGGAAGCAGAGGGTGAGCAGACAACGCTGACCGAAGGGGAGGCGGTATGGCTGAGCAACTGCCAATACCACCTGATCTGGCAAAGCCAGCCTGCAACACCCGATGACGCAAGCCCAGAACCAGCCCAACCATCCGGCGGCGCAGCAACAGCGCCCCAGCAAGCAATCATCGCGGAAGACCCGGCCCAGCGGATTCAAGTACAAGGCCAGTGCCGCTAGGCTAAGCGAGCGCCAGAGGGTTCAGTAAAACCCCAAGAGAATCAATAGCCTGGGTAGACTTGGCGCCTCTGGACGGTATAATGCGGGCTCTGTTCGAACACACCGCCCGGTGCGTTCAGCGGGGCCCTTAGCTCAGTTGGTTAGAGCATCCGACTCATAATCGGCAGGTCCTGGGTTCAAGTCCCGGAGGGCCCACCACTAGCAGCCCAGTATCCATGGTGTGTTGTTGCGACCATAACTTGTCCGTTTTGGACAATTTATAGTAGCAATTCGATTCTTTTTGTCCGTTATAACACTGTTCAATTATCTATCCTTACCGGCATCCGCAATTGGGGCCCCATTATTCTTGAGTTTCAGGGCTTTGTAACAGATCCACACCGAGAGTTCAGTCTACTATACCAATTGTGACTTCTGTGGAACATGTTGCCACATATGTTTCACGGAGCCTGATCATTATGCGCACCGCCACCGCAAACTTGGTTTTACCCTTGCAGTATTCGGTAGGCTTCTTGAATGGCTTGTCTGAGTGCCATCCTCCGAATGCACTACAGCCTGGACAGCTTGAGATCTGCTTTGCACTAGAGCAGCAGGGGCTCAATTCAGCCCCGTTGCTGAAGACCGTAGAACCAGTGTATTGGTCTTCACCATTGCAAGCGGACACATGTGCGCCTACGGGGGTTGCATGCCACGCCAAAACGGCGTAAACCTAGACCAATCATAACTTGCCTACCCCTTGGAAGCCATGTAACCGGCCGGGCGGTAGCGTGCCTGGACGATTTTCACACTAACACGATGCAGCCATCCACTGAGCTAACCATTCCACGCTCGTGCAGACCCACCACATGGGTGTAGATCTGCTCTTTGAGGTAGGATTTAGAATATGCATATAGCGAGGTTTGCGGGGATTCATATAAGGAAAGACGATTCACCCGCCGTGATCGAAAAGATGTTTGCTATTAACGATACGCACATATATGTAAATTCCGTTGGAAACGAGAACGTAGGGCAAAATTATAGAGCTGTAGCAGTTAGAAAGTTTCACCCAACCGACTTAAACATCTTAGAGTTGGCAAATGAGCAGAGAAGAATATGTGAGTCTTCTATCGAACATATTGCTAATGTTCTGAGTATTACGGCATGCTCTGATCACCTAATACTATCCGAACAACCGATCATCGCCTTCCGGCCGGACAAAGTTGAAGAAGAAAAATATATTGAGCAGTTGCTATCTAAATATGGGTATGCCGGTTCTTCGCGTTGGGAATTAGGGAAGTTGGTGCTCGGCGATATTGGCTCGCTATTAGATGTGCTTAATGATAGAACTAATGGTGTGGCTGCTATGTCGGCAGCTTTAAATTGTACAACCAAGCTTTCTCAATACCGTGAGCTAGTTCGATTTTTTGAAATTGCATTTCGAATACCTTTTGTTCAGATCGACAAAAAGCTTTCGCAATTTCTTAGTCAGGCAAAATATGAAATTGAGAGAAGTGAAATAAAAATATGGGGGAAGTTTCGGCACCCATCTATTCATGGTGATGGTGCGATATCTCAAGAGATAGTATTTGAACTAGATGTCGCTCCTTGCGTTGAGCGAATGAAAATGGCTGCTTTAGACGTACTTTTTAACAAGCTAAAATGGGGCTCAAAGGATACATCAAGGCGCATGAAGTTTGAGCTGCCTGGGTTTTCGAAAGACGGTGACAAGTTAATCGCAGGAAACAATTATATCCAAGCTAGAGCAGTGATGATGGATCAATTTAATGTTTGGTCTGTAAAGTCGCCTTCAGTAGATGCTGAATCACTGAAGAGTAATGGCTGGAGATTTACACCGTTAAAATATGCGAATGAAGCTAAAGATGGCAGTGCAGACACTTGACAAATCGTTACAGTGGACGTTTGACCCGAGGGCCACTTTGCTACCGCAAAATTGCTCTCGATTCAATCGCTGCTGAACTCAAGTGTTAGTGGGGCATTCCGGGCCCCTGAATAGTAAACGTCAGAAGGAACGTTTCATGAACTTACATGCGCTAAAAGAGATTCTCGACATCAATGTGGAGATTCTCGAGGAGTCCGCTCGAGATAACGGCTCGGACGAAAATACAGTCGTCGGTATCGCAAAATACGCCGTGGGAAATGGGTATGAAAAGCTTTCAAATCCTCAAAAATATCATTTCGACAACTGCATCAGACCATTCATAGAGAACGTCCAGTGCTCAGGGTATAACCACGAATTTGAAGAGAATCCGCGTGAGTGCTCTAACACTCTAGATGACGACGATCTTGTAGAACACTACCAACAGGGCGGGAAGTATTGCGAAAGCTGCGAGGCCCAAGCTTCTTCTGATGCTCATTCCAAGGCATCCTTCTTTCGGGATTAGAGGTCCACTAACAAGGCCAGGCATAGCGACGGCTTTTCCGTTGCGGCTTCGCCTTCACTACAAATCCGCGCGTGCTGAGCGGCGTTAAGAAAATTAAATAGGAAGAAAAATGCCAAATAGAATTGTCTTTGGTTGGCTACTCACTCTATCGTGGATCTTGTCCTGGTCAGTGCTAACATTATTAGATTGGCAGGTAGCACTTGAAATGAAGTTTAATGAGTGGGGAGATTTTTTTGCAGGTATATTCGCCCCCTTGGCTTTTCTTTGGTTGGTGATAGGCTATTTCCAGCAAGGCGAAGAATTAGGCCAAAATACAAAGGCATTGGAGCAGCAAGAAAAAGCCCTTAAGTTGCAGGTCGATGAGCTTAGACAGTCTGTCGAACAGCAAAATAAGGCCGCATTTGAGCTAAGGAAACAATCAGAGTTGTCAGGCTTAATGACTAAACTGGCAGCCACAAATCATGTATTAGATAATATTGAGGGCCAAATTCGAAGAGCTACTAGTTCAAACAGTGCTGGGGCATCTACGAAGATTAAGAGCTTAACGGAAAAACAGGAATCGCTCGAGAATACGATTGAAGACCTATTAAGAGAAGTCGAATACCTAGAGAGGAAAAACAATGGAAATGAATAGTAATATAAGAAAAAAGGCCTATGGAATAATGAAGTCTATTGAGGTCATGAATCAAAATGAACGCAGCCAGCGTCCATCTGAGTCTTTTGGAGTCAATTATAATAACTTGAGAAAACTATGCCTGCAGGAAAATCCTGAACTAGACCTACTTATACCACCACCAGTAGCATTTGAAGATTATGGACATGAAGGCTATACACATAAGCTTACAGAGCACAATTTTTCTGAAATACATACTTTTTGTTCAGAGATATATCAATTGTTGGAGTAATGCCTAAGAATCGGCTCCACGTAGAAAATCAAACCTACGTCCTTTTTGTGGATATCGTGCTCTCGCTTTACCAGAAAAATCTCTCCGGTATGGGCGTAACTGAGCCGGACGTTAACTTTCTACGCTCCCCAAGAATAGTAGACAAATATTTTAGAGTCCTGATATATAAGAACGATGAGCTTGTATCTACCTATGAGTTACACGCTGAGTTCGAAGATGGCGGGTGTGTGGATGTCTCATCCTATCATGCAGCTGGAGAGTCTCTCGGCGACCCTCTAGAGGAAGAGGGAATCGATGTAACTACAGAATCTGGTCAAGACTCTGGTGTCGGCACAGCCAAAGGTTTCAAGATTGAATGGAAATTAATTGGCAAAGCTGAGTAGGTTTCAGCATAAGTTTGCTCAATAATATTTTTCAGTTTGTTCAGCCTATTTTTATTTTTCAATCTTATTTTTCACTATTCAAACCTATTCTGAAATCGACAGCTTCCATGTGGAATACTCCTGACATCACAATTGCCAATTATCTGGATAATAGTGAGGTTATTAGGTCGTATGGATTATCCATAACGGGGAGCGCCGTTGTCTGAAAAGCAAGCACAACACTGGAAGTAATACCCAGTTAGCTGTTTAACGCCATATAGGCATCCTGAATCGCTTTTCGCAGCACAAATTTTGGCAGCCCAGTTACTTCCCGTAGCTCTCGGTATGCTTGTTTACGCGACATCTGGACGGACCTGAATTTTTCATCGACGAAGAACCGCATAGCAGCCAACTGGGCTCGTTGAATGACTCTTTGTCGCTCGCTTGCTGCATGACGGCGGTGAGCATCCACTATTTCTCGAACCAATCCTGGGTGACGATATTCCAGGTAACCCACAGACGTGCCAGCTTTCTTAGCAATCTGGTTCAGTGGTAGTGGTTCCTTACTTTTGTAACGGATCTCACTAATCCGACGAATGATCTTTAGGTGGTTCTTCGGTTGTTTGCGTTTTGGTTCCAAAAAACCTGGAGCCAATTGGCAAACCCAGTTCGAATTCATGACTGCAGAAGTCTGGTGCGCTCGTCCACTCATCAACTCATGAAGCGAAATCCCAAGGCAGTAGGCGAATCTTCTCGCGACTTTGAGACTTATAGGCCGATCGGTATGCAACAGTTCAATAAGTGGATCTCTTCCTAGGACTGCGTACAATTCTTCCTCCCTGTCTTCCTGCCAGTAGTGGTCAAAGACCAACTGAAGTGATTGCCTGACGCCATCGATAGGAAACACTAATTCGTTCATATTCGACAAATCTTCCATGAGACGTACTACATCCTTACCTTGTTGACACCACGAATCCACGATATCAACCTGATTCAATGGTGACTGACGACTGCCTATGCTCTGGTTGCAAGTCGAGCAAAATTGGATTGGTTGCTTTCTGATATAGCTGTCTTGGGCCTGATCGCAGTTCGGACACTTTGTTAAAAATGGGCTGCCATGGATAGGACATTCGGTAATCGCTGATAAGTGCCATATCAATTTGAAGTAGGGTTCTTGGCCAGTATGCGTCATTTCTTCAATACATTCCGGACACCAGCGAAAAGTTTCGACAACCTCGTCTGTCGAACGTCCCAAAACACCGTCCATGTACCAAAACGTTGTTTGTTTTAGTGACTGATGAGTGCTACGTTCTAGGAAATGAACCAGCATTGATGTGGTACGGCTTGGCCGCACCATTTCGGGGACCCACATGTAGTTTGGTAGATCTGGCCAATCCAACGGCGTCTTCTTATCGGTGTTTTGGCGAACCGTCCTGTTGACATGCCGGAGTAACTCTCCAACGTAGACCCCATGGTAAAAGGCACAACGGTGAATGTAAGACGGAAAGCTTTCCACTTCGGCGCTATTTTCGCCCTGTAGCGGAATAGGGAATAGAGGAATCATTGGCCACCCTCATTTTTCTTTGGCTGGATGCCTCTGCCGCCTGGCTCAAAGCGCTTCGGTTTTCTCTGAAATGGCTTTCTGTATTGTGACGGCTTACCGGACTTGTTCGTTTTCGAAGGTAATTCTGTCTTGGTTCTGCGAATAGGATCGCTCGATTTGAGTAGATGTTCACCGTCGCTTATCTCTCGCAGCACAACAGCGCGATCAGCATCCGAAAGCATACTCCGTTTCAGAATATTCTCGCTTATCATGGTTCCATTTGCATGTGCCAACGCAGCAGCGTACAGCAACCAGGATCGGAGTAGCCCTATGCACCCTAAAGACCCGGTGTGGAGAAGTTCTAGCTGATGGACAAGTGGAAAATCTTTAGAACAAGCCTTTTCCAGCTCAATTTCATAGTACTGGACAATACGTGCAAATTCTTTCAGGTCCTCCATGCTTGACCCGTAGCGGGATAAATGTACCTCCCGTTTCCGGCCCACCATATGCGGCGAATGTTGAATAATATTGAGCATGGGATATGCGCCAACCAGTACCAAAACAACATTTCCTGCCCGGGCGAGGCATTTCCACGAGTCCATTACAGCTAAGGAATCTCGAGTTGCGTAGCGTGCATGTTGGGCTTCATCGATAAACAGGTACCTACTTTGCCTATGTTGCATCGCCAGTTCCAGGGCGCGGCGCAATTCGTGCTCGGGTTTTCTATCGAGATTATTGCGGTGAATCGGGTCGAGGCCATAATCAGTGTAGAGGGGGTGTCTGACAGCGTGTAACATCTGATGCACAAACGCCTTTGTCGAGAATCGACCGTTTGGGCCAGTATTCGATGCTTCAACTGCGACAACAGGCAATTCACCGGACTGCTCGAAGTCGTTGTTCCCCGACAATAAGGAAGACAGCCTTTGAATCAGCCGAGTTTTACCTGCGCGTGACGGACCCACAAGACAGATCACATCAGCCGGCTGCGCAGTCACTAGCAGGGCAAACGCTTCTTCTAAGGCGTCCTGCCAGTTTCTATGAGCAATACAAGCATCCAATGCCGGCAGATCCGGCGAGACCAGATTCATGACTGAACCTCCCAATTCTCGGCTTCAAATGGCGGCAATGAAATGACATCTAATTTGTCTATCCAAGATTCCAGATGAGAGTCCTCAGGTTGTGAATTGATTTCTGAGACTGCAACCGGACACTCCCGGGATTGAGCCGCGACCAAGTCCATCTCGTGGATCGTTCTGGCTAATTCCTGACTTTGTTCCTGTTTGAATTTTTGTCGTTGTGGAGACAGTTCGAGTTGGGTAAGGCCTGCCGCTAACTGGGAGGGGCCGTCAAGGGTTTGGTAAGCACTTGCTTCTGAACTTAAACACGGTTCCCAAACCCCTTCTACCAAAACATAAATGACATGTGGGTTTTCCGGATCTAGACGCACGTATACATCTTTTTTTCGACCCCTTATTTGTCGCAGTTCAGGTGTGTAGTACCAGCGACCGTTTGTGGATATTCCCCTTCTTTGGTCAACTGTGTAATCTTGAGTGTCGACCGCTGTCATCATTAGAAACTCAGAGTCGTAATTGACCAATGGACTAACAAATGGGTATTTCTCGGCCAGGGTCGTCAGTTTTTGACCTGGAGATTCCGTATGGACACCGCGCATGGCGTTCTCGCGCCATTGGCGATACCTTGATAATTCTCTGATAAAGTCTACGGGTCTCAATATGGCTTGTCGTCTTGGAGCCAACTTGCCGTCGACTGATCGCGCCTCTTTGTAGTCTGCCAAGTTACCCTTACGCTGACTCAACCAATGATCTTTGAATTCACCAAAGAACCTTTCGACTTCAGACCCAAAACGTGGATGACTTGCAGGGCGCAGAGAGATTCCGACCTCATAGTGAGCCAAAAGGCTGGTAACGTAGACGGATTTAAAATCCGAACCACGATCAAGAATCACTTCTTGCGGCAATCGTCCGTGCAGGCGAACACATTCGCGAAAAACCTTGGCGACGGACTGCTTACAAGGACTCTTGAAGCTGACGGTAAAGGCCAACAGAGACCCGGTTGCCTGGTCAATCATGGCAGTAACCCATGGCCTTTCTACTAATACCTGTTCATCGGATGAAAAGAAGATTAGATAGATATCAGCCAGGTAGTGATCAATAGCGACCAGCTGCCAGGGTAGTTGCGCACGCAAGTGACGCAGTTTGGTATCACTTGCGTCAGCTGCGGCATTACCTGATCGTTTTCCACCTCTTTGCTGGGCGACAAGTTCAGGTGGAAGCTTTGCGAGATGCTGCTCAAATGTCTTTCGGTGAACTGGGTTGAAATGTGGGTGAATGTCTTCAGCAAAGTTCCGATATCTGATGTAGGATCTATAGGTGTTTATACCGCGCAGTTCTCCATGGTCTTCAGTGAGGTAGAGTTGCAAGGCATCTTTAACGAGTTTGTTTATTTTCCTCTTTGCATTGCCTCGTCGATGAGACTTCGGTAATAAGGATTGGAAGTCACTAAGCCCCGCAGCCTGTCCCTCTCTAAGCAAGGCTCGCCACCGACGTGCAGTTCGACTGGAGTCACCGTCTTTCAGTCTCTGTAATCTTTCTAGCGCTGAAACAGCAGCTGCTTCAGTTGGAATAGTGGATTGTGGCAGCGGTGCCAGGCCGCTCGATGTGATGCGTTCCCGGTCAATTAGATCAATTCCCTGTTGAACCAATGTTATCGAAGAGGCAACGATGCAGCCAGAGGGCTGAGACAATAGCTGTGTATTAAGATCGCTGTAAAGCAGGCCCTTATCAATAGACTGAATCAGTCCCGTCAAATCGCTAATTTTCAATTGAGCTGCCAACTCTTCAAGCGTCCAAGCGAACTGCTGGCTCAACGATTTTTCTATTCGTAAATGAATGTCTGCTGATCGGTCGGGAACAGTACGAGAACGTAGCAGCAATTCCAGATTCGCGACGAGATATCGAAGTGAAGACTGGTACATCCATACCTTGAATCCCAACCCCAATTCTTTTGCGGCCACTTCACCTGGTACAAAACGAGCAGAACCGTCATCACTAAGCATCCAATCGGACGGGTAGCGCTCTGCGAGACGTCTCACCGCATCCATAGTCTTGACCTCTACAAGTTCACCCCCTTCGTTCGTTAGTACCAGGAAGTCGGGGGTGTAAGAGCCTTTCCGCCGGCGACCACGTTTGTCAGATCGCTCAATGTTGATCGGCTCTGGCTGATCCCAGTATTCAATGACTCGATCGTCATACTCTGACAGAATAGCAAATGCTTTTTCTGGCCCTCGGCTTTCCGTTGAAATTGTTCGTTGCATCTTCTGTGAAGGTAAAAATGAGACAACATTTGATTTCGCATGCGTGCCAACCATGCGGCTGGGCTCCGAAGAGCGTACAGTCCTGATATAATCCCTAGCTGCATCGGTGAGGTTGTTTCGGGCATGCGCAAAACACAGGTATTCAAAATCCTGGAACATGAGTATCTCCCCAAGTAGTTCCGGCTAAGTCGCTACATTTCTTTCAGGCGCGACTTGACAGCAGGTTCATCGGGAGGGACACTAAGAGTGTGAAATCGGAGCATCCGCTCTACTGACGAACCGGAATCAAGTTGGCGCTTGGTTTCGGTTTTTCTTTTTACACTAACGTCTACATTTGATTCTCTCCTCTTCAAATTGATTTGAACGATGTTCTATCAGCCAGTTTGCTACGTCGATCGTGAGTGCAAATTTCTGTTGCCGGTGTGGTAGGTCCATAAGTGGCACTTTAATCTGATTTCTTCTCAGCGCTTGGCGAAAAGCAGACATCGTGCGGTAGCCCAATACGCGGGCTAAGTCCTGCCCCGCAATCATTGGCCCATACGTATCTGAAAGTCTATCCAATAGCTGTGAATATATCTGATCAGTACTCATTGATCCTATCTGTGACTAGGTGTGACTTCGAAATCATGACCCAATCTAATTGAATGTACCAGGCGGTATCGAAACTGGTTTTTCGTGACACCATAAATTATGCTATCTCTTTGATTTATCGGTCTTTTATTGGAGTGTCCATGATGCAAAGTGGTTCTAATGGCGAACGAAGAGGACGCCCGCGCCGTGGACTGGGTGATCGCCTTGGCACTATTGTTTGGTTTGACGCTGTCTCCAGAGCAGCCGGGGGCGCAAGTGCTTACCGTCTGGAAAAGGAATTTTGTCCAGATCAGTTCATTAAGCTTTCCGATGGTACCTCGCAACGTCCCGGACAGTGGGATAGATACAGAAGAGGAGAAGTTTCTCCTGGAGCTGAACGATTAAATGCTGTCGAAGGTCTCTACCCGAGCACAGCTAAATGGGTTGCACTTGATTTGTGGCAACTCATCAATCAAGGAACTTCAACTGCTGATGACCGCCTTCTGCAGATCATTGGTCAGGAGTCTTCAAAACTAGCCCAATTCCTACTGTTGGTTTCTAAAGCGACACAATTTACAGCTCCAAAAGTTGGTATATTTTCTATTATACAATCACTATTTCGTCAAGGAGGCATTAACTCAATAACTGCTCTCACAGCAGCATTTCTATATTTATTGAAAAAGAGATCTGTCAATATATCTGAGGATACTTTTGAAGAGACTGGCTTTGGTATTAGAGAGGCAATATATTTTTTATTGGTTTATGAGTTTTCAGAACGACCATTGAGTCTGATTAAGAATGAGCTCTCTCGCTGGTACATCGAAAATTTACAAATACCTTTGTTGACCCACGAAATTTACGGTAATTATGTAAAGTATGCAGTTGAAGAAAACCGCAATATAATAAATTTCGCCCTTGATAAGAAAATAATTCGTAACACAAGTCAGGAAAAATCAGATTTTTACTTTGGCTTATGGATGATTGGGGCTATGGATATGTCAGGTCACAAGTTAGAGTATATAGACGATTTTCATCTAGTGGTTCAGTTATCGTATTTCAAAAAAGTAATTAAAGAAAATTTAAAGAAAAAGAATATGCCGCTATTTTTGTGGCGGTCCGAGAATTGCGACTTTTTAAAGCATTTCGAATGAAGCTTATCTAAAAGACCTGTATGTCATTTTAAAAGGAAATCTTTATAAATGATCATGATCCATAGAATAAGTACATTGTCGTGACACTATGAGGAGAGAGGAAGCTCACGTTAGAAACTTGCATTACGTGATGTGAATCGGCAAAAACTGGGCTTATATAAATTATTTCATCATCATCAACAGCAGCACTGCTGGCTGCATCGCCATAGGCGCGACTGGCTATCAGTATGACACCCTGGTCACGATCGACCGATAATGAGGTCATATCGTTGCTCACCGCCGTTTGGGGCTATAGAGTGTTAATTCTGGTGATGGGAGACTGTTATGTTGGCGCTCACCACCGCGGTAAAAGACAGACTTAAAGGTGTTAAAATTACCCGGTTGGGCCTCATTGTGAGCTTCGAGTCTAGTGAAGCGTATCGAGAATCATTCACAGGATCGAGGTTCAGAACCGGCCCTCAATGCTACTACGGTAGCGAGGCTAACTTTTGGCCTCTACGTAGTTCTTGTATAAAAAGTAGACAGAGCAAGTAACCCATATGGCAATCAAAAAATCCGAACTGTATAGCTCCCTGTGGGCTTCCTGCGACGAGCTGCGCGGCGGCATGGACGCATCCCAGTATAAGGACTACGTCCTGTTCATGCTGTTCATCAAGTACATCACCGACAAGTACGTTGATTCCGACGACTTCTCCCCGCCTGTGGTCATCCCCGAGGGGGCCAGCTTCCGGGACATGATAAAGCTCAAGGGGCAGAGCGACATCGGGGACAAGATCAATACCCAGATCATCCAGCCCCTAATCGACGCCAACGAGCGGCTGGCACGAAGCGATTTCCCTGACTTCAACGACCCCAACAAGCTCGGTGAAGGCAAGGCTATGGTTGATCGCTTGACCAATTTGGTTAGCATCTTCCAGAAACCAGAGCTAAACTTCGCCAAAAACCGGGCCGAGCACGACGATATTCTAGGTGACGCCTACGAATACCTGATGCGTCACTTCGCCTCCGAAAGCGGCAAGAGCAAGGGCCAGTTCTACACGCCCTCCGAGGTGAGCCGGATCATCGCCCAGGTCATTGGCATTTCGCCAGAGACTGCCGTGGCCGCCACCACCGCGTACGACCCCACCTGCGGCTCCGGTTCCCTGCTGCTCAAGGTCGCCGCCGAGGCAGGCAAGCACATTACCTTGGAAGGGCAGGAAAAGGACGTGACCACCGCCGGGCTGGCCCGTATGAATATGATCCTACATGACTTTCCGACTGCCAACATTGTGCAGGGCGATACCCTGTCCAACCCCAAGTTCAAAGACGGCGAAGGACTGCGCACATACGACTACGTGGTGGCCAATCCGCCGTTTTCGGACAAAAGCTGGAGCACCGGCCTGACGCCAACCGAGGATATCTACCAGCGCTTCGCCTGGGGTGCACCGCCGGCCAAGCAAGGCGACTACGCCTACCTGTTGCACATCGTCCGCTCACTGAAAAGCACCGGCAAGGGCGCAGTTATCCTCCCCCACGGAGTGCTCTTTCGTGGCAACGCCGAGGCCGTCATCCGCAAGCAACTTGTTCGCTCCGGCTACCTCAAAGGCATCATCGGGCTGCCCGCCAACCTGTTTTACGGCACTGGCATACCCGCCTGCATCTTGGTACTGGATAAGGAAAACGCCCAAGCACGCAAGGGCATTTTCATGATCGACGCCTCCAAAGGCTTCATAAAGGACGGCAACAAGAACCGTCTGCGCGAGCAAGACATCCACCGCATCGTCGATACCTTCAACAAACAGGCCACGACGGCGCGTTATGCCCGCATGGTGCCCTTCGACGAAATAGCCGATGCCAAAAACGACTTCAACCTCAACCTGCCGCGCTATATCGATTCAAGCGAGCCGGAAGACCGCCACGACATCCATGCCCACCTGAATGGCGGCATCCCCGAGCGCGACATCGACGGCGACGAATCCGCTATTCCGCCAGTGCCAGGCCTAAGCGCCTACTGGCGAGTCTTCCCTGTTCTGCGGCAAACCCTATTCCGTGCGACCCAAAGGCCGGGTTACGCCGAGCTCGCGGTCGAGACGCCCGACATCAAGCCCACCATCCTCGACCACGACGAGTTCACCGCCTTCCGCGCTAGGGTTTCAGCGTTGTTCGAGCAATGGCGGGAGCGCAATACTCCAGTGCTCAAGGGCTTTGATGTGGACGGCCAGCCCAAGATGCTGATAACCACCATCTGTGAAGACCTGCTGGAGACCTTCCGCGGCGCGCCGCTGCTCGACCCCTACGACCTTTATCAGCACCTGATGGACTACTGGGCCGAGACCCTGCAGGACGATACCTACGAGATCACCGCCGACGGTTGGGTGGCCGAACCCCGCCGAGTGCTGGAAGAGATAAGCAGCGGCAAGAAAAAAGGCCAAATGAAAGACAAAGGCTGGACCTGCGACCTGATCCCCAAGCCCTACATCGTAGCCCGTTACTTTGCCACTGAGCAGGCCGAACTGGATTCTCTGCAAACTGAGCTGGAAGCCTTTGTCGCCCAACAGACCGAATTGGAAGAAGAGAATAGCGGTGATGACGGCGCCTTCGCTGAGCTGGACAAGATCAACAAGGGCGAAGTGGGCAAACGACTCAAGGAAATCAAGGGCGACGCAGATGCCGCAGCCGAGGCTCGGGTACTCAAGCAGTGGAGCCAACTGGATAAGAAGCAGAGCGACCTCAAAAAGCAGATCAAGGAGCGCGATGCCTCCCTGGACCAGCTTGCTTACGAAAAATACCCACAACTGAGAATGGACGAGATCAAGACTCTGGTGGTTGACGACAAATGGCTAACCGCCCTGGAAGCTGCGGTGCAGGGTGAGCTGGAGCGCGTCTCCCGGACCCTCACTGGCCGCGTTCGCCAACTGGCCGAGCGCTACGCCACGCCACTACCAGTGTTGACTGAACGCTTGGAATCACTGTCGGCTCGGGTGGACGAGCACCTGAAAAAAATGGGGGCGACATGGTCGTGAACTGCGATGCAATGGCAGTGCGTGATGCCTCGTCAGGATACGATCTGCAAGCGGCCCAGTCAGCTGTGCCGGTTGGCTACAAGCAGACTGAGCTGGGGGTAATTCCAGAGGATTGGAGGATTATAGCGCTATCGTCTTTGACAGAGAGGGGCAGTCGTATCACCTATGGAGTCGTAAAACCTGGCAAGAATGACCCAAATGGTGTTCTCTTCATTCGAGGCGGAGACGTGTATGGCGGCAAAATATTGGAAGATCAGCTACGTCGAATCTCGGAAGATATCTCCAACGAGTACAAGCGAACACGCTTATCTGGCGGAGAGTTGCTAATTAGCTTAGTAGGGTACCCTGGCGAGGTTTCCTTGGTTCCCTCTCATTTTGCCGGAGCCAATATTGCCAGGCAGGTTGCTTTAGTTAAGCTAGACGCAGACACCAAACTATCTTCAGAATATATTTGTTCATTCCTACGATCAACCTTTGGCCGGAAACAGCTCCTAAAGGAAGCTCTTGGTTCGGCCCAACAGGTGATAAACCTAAAAGATGTAAGCAAGGTTGAAGTAATACTCCCGTCTAACATCGTCGAACAACGGGCCATCGCCTCGGCCCTAAACGATGTGGAAACCTTGCTGGAGGGGCTGGATCGGCTGATCGCCAAAAAGCGCGACCTCAAACAGGCAGCCATGCAGCAACTCCTCACCGGCCAAACCCGTTTGCCGGGGTTTGAAGGGGAATGGACGACCGAGGAGCTTGGAAACGTCACAAGTCAGTGTACCAGCGGTGCAACGCCATACCGAGGAAGACCAGAGTTTTACAAAGGGAAAGTGAAATGGATTTCAAGCGGCGAACTAAATTACTGTGAGATTTTTGACACTAATGAGCACATCTCTAATGAGGCAGTTATAAAGACGAACCTGAAGGTACATCCGGCGGGAACTTTCTTGATAGCAATCACAGGATTGGAAGCCGCAGGGACCAGAGGTGCCTGTGGAATTGTTGGTTCGCCAGCTACTACTAATCAGTCATGCATGGCCATATATCCTACTGACCGCTTGCAAACTAAGTATCTTTATCACTACTACGTTTATCGTGGCGATGAGCTTGCTTTTAAGTATTGCCAAGGCACGAAGCAACAGAGTTATACAGCTAAGCTTGTTAAAAAGTTGCCAATTGATTTACCACCTACGGTTAAGGAGCAGAACGCCATTGCTACAGCCCTCTCCGATATGGATGCCGAAATCGGAGCCCTAGAACAACGCCGTGTCAAGACTGCCGCTCTCAAGCAAGCGATGATGCAGGAGCTGTTGACCGGCAGGACGCGCCTCATACAACCGGAAAAAGCTGATGTATGAATCCGATCCGGTCAAGGTAAGCGTGCGGAGTTTCGCTGAGTTCTTTGCTGAATCTTCTTTGCCAGTGGCGGTGGATACCTACCAGCGCGGCTTCGTCTGGAGCCTTGAAAAGGTAACGCAGCTTGCGGAGGACCTGGTGGCGTATGAGGAGTTGGGGGATGAGGCTCCGCCCTATTACATGGGCACCGTGTTGGTTCACCATAGCAGGGCGAAGGGCAGGCTCTTTATTATTGACGGGCAGCAACGGCTGACCGCGCTGAGCATCCTTTTCCGGCAGCTTATCGGTTCTCTGCCGGCTCAGTTTGCCATGACGTATTCGTCGCGGTCGGCGCGACGCATTCGTTCTACGGCAAAAACCTTTCAGAGCCTCCGAAAACCCGGCGCGGAGATCTTTGAGCGGATTCGCTTCACCATTATCGAGGTCGATCGGGTCGATTTGGCCTTTACGTTCTTTGACACGCAGAACAACCGTGGCGTGCCTTTGCATGCGACCGACCTGCTCAAGGCCTATCATTTGCGTGCGGTGGAGGGGAATGCTCGGGAACGGCTGCAAAAATTGTGTGCCAGCGGTTGGGAGCAGGTCCAGCAAAGCCGTACAGCCGTTGGCCCGGAGACAGAGGTCAAGGACTCCGCTCCGCGCCTGTTCAACTTGTTCCTGTGGCGGGCAAGGTGTTGGACAGGAAAGCAATTGCGGCCTGGTGGACATGACGCGCTGATGGAGGCTTTCCAAAAAGACACCTGGCCGCAGACGGGCCCGGGAGATGGTATTCCGCTTTACCGTTCCCGTCAGAACCGCTTGGGCACCCACCTTCGGCTGGGTGAGAGCGGACAACGCGAAATTCAGACTCACCCTATCACCCTGAGCGAACAGGCGGCCGACCTGCCCTTTGCCATTCGCCAGCCGGTACACAGGGGCATCGGTTTTTTCCTCTATGCGGAGAAGTATGGCGCCTTGCTGCACTGGTTGTTGGCAGAAGGGACGAATTCAGAAGAGCTGCGTCGCTTTCAGAAAATCTACACCGAGCTCCTGGGGGCTAATTCCATCTATTTGCGGGAAATCTTCGTCCTCGGGGCGCTGATGTATGTGGATCAATTTGGCGAGGAGCGGTTGTGGGAATTTTCCCTATGGTATGAGCATGCCCTTGGCGCGATTCGACTGCAGAAAAAGCAGGTGCGTCACGAAGCGGCGAAGAATTTTTTTCGCGATGATGCGCTGAACCTACTCGATGTGATCGCCGGGGCCTATCTTCCGGATCAGGTGATCGGGCATCTGAAGCGATGCCACCGTCATGACAATCTTTACGTTGATGAACAGATCGAACCCGGAAAAGGCGTGCAGGGGCGCTACATGCAAGCAGTATTGGATTATTACAAGATGCCATCCGGGAGCCTGAAAGGGAAAGCCGAGTGGGTTGAAAATCTGGTCGACAAGGATCGGGTGGAGGTATGCCATGGCATATGATTCACAACTCGTCAGCCTGGCGGAGATCGTTGAAAAGGAAGAAGCTTGGACGTTCAAAATACCCATCTATCAACGGCTCTACGTGTGGGGAGCCGACGAGGTGAAAACCCTACTTGATGATCTCGTCAACGCCTACGAGCGAGGCGAAGAGTTGTTTTTCCTGGGCGGTACGCTGGTGGTTGACCAGCCATGCGATCACGGGCGAACGTTTGAATTGATCGATGGCCAGCAACGCTTTACTACGCTGTGGATGCTTTGCCATGTCTGGCGTGGGGCGCTTGAATCCTTTCTGACGGTCACAGAGGATCGTCAGATTCTTCCGCGCCTGGGCTTTGCCATCCGCCCGACGGTAAATCGTTACCTAAAGTCTTTGGTTTTCACCGGGCATGACGGCGAGGAGGAAGCGGCGAGGGAAACCCGAAAGATGCGGGAGGCTGTTGCGACGATGGAGGCGCTTTTTAAACGCAGAAGCCTACCCGACGGTGTCGGCCTGGAAGAGCATCTGGCGGGACTGAGCCGGTTTGTCTTCGAGAAGGTTAAGCTGGTCCTTACCGTTGTTCCCTCGGAGACGGATCTGAACAAGTTGTTCGAGGTGATCAATAATCGAGGGGTTCAACTCCAGCATCACGAGATCCTCAAGGCACGGCTGTTGGATGCCCTCCCTGACGAGGAGCGTCAGGTCTATGCCATTCTATGGGATAGCTGTGCCGACATGGGGGAGTTTGTGGAACGAGGCTTGGCGGCCAACTCTCCATTGCTCGGTCGGGAAGTCGCTCAACTCTGCGACTCGGACAAGATGGCACGCGATGCCGAGCCCCTGGCTAAGGCGGATGCGGTACTCGACCGGCTCAATGCCACCGTCCAAGATCAAGTCTCGGCAGATGCTCGCGGACTGGACGAGATTCTGATTCCATCGGGTGGGTGCGAGGAGTTAGAAAATGCGGATGAGGAAGAGCGCGAGGAGGGCACGACTTGGATTCGAAGCATCATCGGCTTTCCATTGTTTCTTCAACACTCGCTCCGTATCTGGCTGCTCCGTGAGGACCGCCCGGATCTTCCGCGCATTCTGGATCGGGAACTCCTGCAGCTGTTTGAAACGAACTTCTTTTATGACGCGACCGAAATCGAAAGGACCGAACGCTGCCGCTCCTTCATCAAGCTGCTGTGGGAGCTGCGCTATCTTTTCGACAAGCATTTCATCAAGTGGGTCGATCGTGGTGAAGAGGAAATCCACATGATAAGCCCGCTCAGTCTGAGCACTAGCGAAGGTGTGCCGAGTTTGAGCCGGGGGCGGGAAAGCGAGAAGCAACAGGGATTCGGCTTGCTACAGAGCATGCTTTACCACTCGCAGGAGATTACGACCCATTACTGGATCACGCCCTTGCTGAACTTTATCCATAAGGGTCCGCAGAAAGCAGAGAATTATTATGAATACCTTCGACACCTCGATACCCACCTTCTTGGGTCGACCATAGAAGGAAGTTTGATTGAACGAACGAGAGAATTTCTAGAGAAACCTTGGTCACGCCATGACTTGAACCACGAGGAAGAGCTCAAAGAGGAACATGGGGTTAGTTTTCGGCACTATTGGTTCTATAAGCTGGAATTTGTACTTTGGTATCTGCGTACTACCGACAATGCTAAGTGGCGTAACTTCCGTTTCACGGCGAAGAACTCTGTGGAGCATATTTCCCCACAAAACCCGGTAAAGCAAGACGACAACCGCGTGGAGAAAATGCTGAATCGCTTCGGTAATCTTGCCCTCGTCTCTCGAAGCCTCAATTCCGAATACAGTAACCTGCCTTTCAACGAAAAACGGCAGAGGTTCATTAACAACAACAAATCGACGGTGGATTCGCTGAAGATGAGCTTGATCTATGGGCACGAGACCTGGAACGATGCTCTAGCTCAAGCGCACGAGAACGCGATAATTTCAGCCTTTGACGAATACGCTGCGATTTTGAAACCAGGGGAGCCCTATGCCTGAGAAAGCCCGCTCCGAGCGCCTGACCCAGAACCGTGTGGTGGACCTGTTCACCAACGCCACCCACCCTGATGGGCTTGGTTACCGCTATCTCGGTGATTGGCACCAGCGCAAGAACAGCCGCTGCATCGAGCCGGAGCAGCTGCGCGCCAACCTGCGACAGCGCGGCTACTCCGATGCGCATATCGCCGCAGCCTTGCAGAAACTGGAAACTGCCGCTGATGTAACCGGTGTGACGCTGTATCAAGCCAATCTTCGCACCTTCAATCTACTGCGCTACGGCGTGCCTGTGCAGGTGTCTGTCGGGCAGGCGCACGAAACAGTTCATCTGATTGACTGGGGCCACCCAGAGCAGAATGATTTCGCGCTGGCCGAAGAGGTTACCCTTAAGGGAGGCCATGAGCGCCGGCCCGATCTAGTGATGTATCTGAACGGCATTGCCATTGCGGTGATCGAGCTCAAGCGCAGTTCGGTAGAAATTGCCGACGGGGTTCGCCAGCTTATTACCAATCAGGAACCGATCTTTAATCAGCGCTTCTTCAGTACCGTGCAATTGGTGTTTGCGGGCAGCGATTCACAGGGGTTACGCTACGGCACCACCGGCACACCGGAGCAGTTCTTTGTACAGTGGAAAGACAAGGAAGGTTCTGGCCAGCTAACCGCAGGTACGCTACTGGACCGGCCACTGGCGCAGATGTGCCGCAAAGAGCGCCTGCTGGAACTGATCCGCGATTTTATTATCTTCGACGCAGGTCAGAAGAAAGTGCCCCGTCCGCACCAGTACGCTGGCATCAAGGCTGCTCAGGCGCGCATCGTCGAACGCGAGGGAGGCGTGATCTGGCACACCCAGGGCAGCGGTAAAAGTATTCTGATGGTGCTGCTGGCCAAATGGCTGATGGAGCACGACCCGGAAGCGCGCATCCTGGTGGTGACCGACCGCGACGAGTTGGATAAACAGATCGTCGGCGTCATGCGCAGTGCCGGAGTAGTGGGTGAGGATGCGCCTTCACCACGGATAACCTCACGTGCGCAGTTTGCAGAAAAACTGAGTGCAACCACTCCGCGACTGCTCTGCGCGTTGGTACACAAGTTCGACCCAGGCGAAATGAAGGGCGATCCGCCGCCCGTGAACGGGCGCTTCTATGTGTTCGTGGACGAATGTCATCGTACCCAGGGTGGTGCCATGAACCGGCAGATGAGACGCTGGCTGGCAGATGCGATCTTTATCGGTTTTACCGGTACACCGCTGCTGCGCAAAGATAAGCAGACCACGCGCGAAGTCTTCGGCACCTATATCCACACCTACAAATTCCCCGAGGCGGTGGCCGACAAGGTGGTGCTGGACCTGAAATACGAGGCGCGCGACGTGCCCCAGCGACTGACCTCGCAACAGGCCATCGACAACTGGTTCGAGCAGAAGACCAAGAACCTCAACGGTTTCCAGAAGGCGGTGTTGCGCAGGCGCTGGGCGAACCTGGAAGAGTTGATGAGTGCAGCCGAGCGCAAGCAGCGCATCATTGCCGACATTATCGAAGATTTCAGCCTCAAACCACGTCTAAACAACGACCGCGGCACCGCGATGCTGGTGGTAGCGAGCATCTATGACGCCTGCCATTACTTCCGCCTGTTTCAGAATACCTCGTTCGGTTCGTACTGCGGGATCATCACCTCTTTCGAGCCCAACCACAACGCCATCTCCCGTGAACCTGCTAACAGCGATGAACGGTACAAGTTTGATACCTATACCAAGTACGTACTGGAGAATAGCCAGAGCACGAAGCACTATGAAGATGAGATGAAGCGCCGCTTCATAGAAGAGCCGGCCAACTGCAAGCTGCTGATCGTGGTGAGTAAGCTGCTCACTGGCTTTGATGCGCCGTCATGTACTTATATCTATCTGGACAATGAGCTGCGCGACCACAACCTGTTCCAGGCGATTTGTCGCACCAACCGGCTCGATGGAGACGACAAGGACTACGGCCATATCGTCGATTTCAAACAGATGTTTGGTGACTTGCAGCAGGCCATTGCCGTTTACAGCTCTGATGAGCTGGATCTGGAGGACGGTGGTGTGGCCGAAAACAACGTCGAGCTGAAGAACTGGCTGGATGAAGGAAAGACGGTGCTGGATACTGCCCGCGAGGCGCTAAAGTACCTGTGCGAACCGGTGCCGCCACCCCGCGAGATGGAGCAGTACCTGCACACCTTCTGCGGTGACGCAGGCAATCCAGAGTCCCTCGATGACACTGAGGTGTTGCGCATCAGTTTCTACAAAGCCACGGCAAGCTTTGTGCGGGCCTTTTCAGCCATTTCTCAGGATCTGGAGAAGGCTGGCTATTCAACCAGCCAGATCGCGGCACTGAACAGTGAAGTGGCCTTCTTTAGCGAAGTGCGTGACGCCATCAAGCGCCATTCCGGAGAGGAGCTGGACATCAAGCCCTATGAGGCGGACATGCGGCACCTGATCAACACCTACATCCAGGCCGATGCAGCGAATGATCTGGGTGCAGTGGATAACTACTCATTGATGGAACTGATTGTCGAGACGGGCGTTCACGACGCGATCGCCAATAAGCTGAACGCTAAAGGTCAATTGTCTAAGAACGCGGTGGCAGAAGGCATTATTAACAACGTCCGCAAGACTATTATCCGAGATCAACTTACAGATCCACGCTTTTACAAGCAGTTGTCCACATTACTGGAAGACCTGATTGAGGACTGGCGCACCGAAACAGCCTCTTACCAGCAGTTTCTGGAACGGGCTGAGGCGCTGGTCAACAAGATGGCCGCTGGGCATGGCGGGCAGGATACGCCGCCGGAACTGGCTGACCGCCGCGAGGCCCAGGTGATCTATCACAACCTGCCGGACATACTGGTCGCTTCAAGACCCGCCCATGAGGTTCGCGAACCCACACCAGATGAGGACCAAGCGCGGCTGACGATGACGCTGAAGATAGACCGCGCCATGCGCGAGCAAGCACCCGCGGACTGGAAGGGAGACAGCGCTCGGGAAAGCCAGGTTCTCAATGCGCTGTTTCCTATCATGGGTCGTGACAGGCAGGCGACACAGGCGCTGTTCGAGCTGATCAAGAATCAGGCGGGCTATTAATGAGCGAAACCATCCAGCTTGGCGAGTTAACGATTCAGGTAACCCGCAAAGCGATTAAGAATGTGCACCTCTCGGTGAATCCACCAGATGGCCACGTCTCCCTCTCGGCGCCTTCGAGCACCCGCCTGGAGGTAGTCCGGGCCTATGTGATATCCAAACTGGGTTGGATACGCGATCAGCAGGCGACGCTGAAGGCACAGGCGCGGGAAGCGCCGAGGCAGTTCGTCGAGCGCGAGAGCCATTACCTATGGGGCCGCCGCTATCTTTTGAACGTAATCGAACGGGAAACACGCCCGGGTGTTGCGTTAAGTCACAAGCACATCACGCTGACCCTTCGGCCGGGGAGTAGCCAGGAAAAACGTGCCAAAGTGATGCATGAGTGGCACAAGCGCTTGCTCCACGATACCGTACCGCCACTTATTGCAAAGTGGGAACACAAGCTTGGCGTAAAAGTATCTGGATACTATCTGCAACGTATGAAGACCAAGTGGGGCAGCTGCAATCACCGAGCTGGCAACATTCGTCTGAATACGGAACTGGTGAAAAAACCGAAGGACTTGCTTGAGTACATCATCGTCCACGAAATGGCACACCTTCTTGAGCCCACGCACAACACAGAGTTCATTGCGATACTCGATCAGTATTGTCCGAACTGGCGAGAAGCGAGAGACGAGTTGAATGCTCTGCCTTTGAAAGCGGAAGATTGGTGAATCGCAGATTACTTTTTATGGTATTATCTCCAATCCTTAAAATTAGCCTTTAATTGCCCTATCCAGCCAAAAATATCTTTCAGGCTATATTTTGAACTTCCCTCGGGCAATACAGGTGTTCGGTAGATCTTTGCTTCAGTATGGTTCTTGTAGTCTTCTTAACATCCTGTTTTTTACTTTCTCTTGCATGAATTCGATGTGATTCGGTCCATCTTGCATCTCATTCTGTGTAAAAACTTTAGATGCCAATTCGAAGTCGGGTTTGGCTAGATTTAGTTCCTCAAGCGCAAAATTGATAGCTGCAAGAGCAGAAGTTTCCTTTGAATTGATTTTCTTAGATAACTCTATGGACCTCTGGTAGCTGCTTCTACCATCATCTATAAAACCGCCTCGCATTAGAAGAAGGCCATATGTGGCCAGCATCGTTACTTTGGATACATTGTTATCTTCTTCGATGCGAATTTTCTTGAATTGATTATATGCCTCTTCAACTTTACCCGACCTCGCCAGCACTACCGTGTAGTTGTTCAATAGCATCATGTCATTTGGATTTGCTAAAAGTCCCAGCTCACAAAACTGTGCTGCACATTCCAAGTTATCAGTAAACGAAGACGCAATATATGATCCCGTAGTGGCTGGGATTGAAGAAAATGGTTCATCTAGCATCCAGTCAATTGTCGAGGAGAGGGAGTTTTCGTAGCTTCCATCCATAAAATAGTCGCGAGACTTTGCTTCATGAATATAAGGTATATTGTATTCTCTATTAGTGCTTACTACTCCTATTTTATCACGAACCCAAGAAAGTTGAGCTAGGGAGTTGTCATTCGGCTTAAGGGCGCTCCTTTCAAAGTGTTTTTTAGCGGCTCTTATTGAGCCAGCTTCAAGTTCAAGTGAAGCTAGTGCACCGACGAGCTCAGTGACGTCCGAGTCGTCTAATCTCTCTATTTTATTTCTTACCGCTTTTATTTTGAGTTGAGGTTTCCTAAGCTTGTCTTGTAGAGCAACATAGGATGATAGTATCCATTGATCCTCATATAGAGAATGATGTGATTTAAATAATTTGGTGAGTTTGTCGAAATCTCGAGTGTGTGTATAAAACCTAATTGCTGATCTAACAACATACCTATTTTTTCGAGCTAGTTGTAAAGAAGTTGATATCGCACGGTCTGCTTTTTCAATCTGACCAATAGCAGTGTATAGTCTTGCGATTTCCACCCAATAAATTGCATTGTTTGGCCAACTATGAAGTTTTACTTTTAAATCATGGATAGCAACGTAGATCGAGCTTTTTAGGTCTAAAAGGTTTTCGGTTTGGTTTTCATTAAGATGCCTCCCGGTTCCCGCTTTTCCATTTGCTATTTTATCAGCTAATATAGGTAGGTTGCCTGAAGTCTTATCTCTATTTCGGACAATAAAAATGGCTGGCTCTATTGCATCAGATTCCCTGGAATGGGTAATAGAATGAAACAAAAGCTCAGCAGCATTTTCTATGTTTTTCTCCTTGTCCCAGCGTTCCTTTGATCTAGTAAAGTGAATGTCTTCGTCGAACGAAATATCGATATCTTGCTTTTTTTTATTCGAAGCAAGCTCGCCAGTGCTAGATGCTTTATCAAAAGCCCTCCATCGTGGGACAAGGCGACGTTTATTTTTTATTGAATTAATATTCATTGCTTATCCCTCAATGGTATTCTAATTCAGCACGCCTTGCTAATGTCTCGATCCTGCTTATATACCTTTCCATGCTAAATGGATTCCCATTACGGACTCTCCCTTTAGCATCCCCTCTACGAGTTATGTCTGGATTGCAGAGTTCTTTAATAATATTGACTATTGGCTCTCTTAGGTTGCCCTGAATATGTTGCTCGACAATCGTAATTACACCAGTGAATCCTACCTGTAAGTAAGGTAAGACCTCCTCGTATGTTCCTTTCCAAGTCCCGGTTCGATGACTATTGTCGAGTTGTTCTAACAGTAAAGTAGTTGCTGGAACACCAGTTAAAAGGAATACGAATAAGCTTCCAGCCTGATAGGCATCATTCCCAAACCTTCTCGTGCCCCATTCGGGGTGTGTGTATCCGTACAAGCCTTCTGGCGGGGCATACGTCCTATCACCAGCAATGTCATAACTGGCATGAGGTAACCTACAGTCTTTGGTCACACTAGTGCCGAAGTCTCCCAACTTTCTTTTTCCATCTTCTACTAAGAGTACGTTGGATGGTTTTATATCTTGGTGGCTGATCTCTTGACTGTGCAGCTGCTTTATACCTACGCAGACGTGGTGCATAGTTCGAAGTGCCCAGATTATGTCGATACCTGCAACAGCTGCGGTTTGTTTTCGTATGTCTCCAGTTGCAATTTCGAATATGATGTATGGAACAACACTCTCACCACCTATATCGATTTCACCGTCTGATAGTGAGCGAATAACTCTACTAAACCCTAGCTCTCTACACCGTTTTAAAATGTCTCTTTCATACCTGAACGATTCTGTAAATAATGCCATAGCGTCTACGCGATTTTGCAGTCCACGTGCAGACAGTAGCTTTACAAAATCTAATGCTTTCAAGTAGCCATTTTTACCGTCTTTAGACACAATATAGCCAACCGAGAAGTTGCCGCCAGTTTGGCCAGGTCCTATTGGTACATACTCTTCGACATACCAGCCGCAAGGCAGTGTCTGGCCTTCTAAGCTCTCTGCCGGTGTTCTCATCAGCTTTGTTTTCATTAGAGTGGAGTGCTCCTAGCATCAGTTTTGTATGCGTATAGCGTATTGGATATTTTGTTAGTTTTGTTTCATCCTTAGGTATCGATAGTTTGGAGGACTACGGGGTTATTTAGTACTAAAGTGTAAGTCCTGGTTCATGCTAAGTTTGTAGAAAGACGAATTTTGCCAAAAAAGCTGTGTTGTTTGTTTTCTACTACCCAATAATGAGATGTATTAGTATTTGTGTTGACTTGGTTCGAGTCATCGTCATTTTAGCACCAAATGTTTAAAATGCCGATCATCGTTCGGTTCGATATGGTATTTTTCTTAATATTTGAATTAGAGTTTGATATTTAAATGTTGAGATAGTGGTAGGTAGTCTCTGCAGTGAGTACTAATGTTTAATAGTTTGATAACAACTTTTCTGGGCTGTAACGAAGTTATCGTAAGGCTCAGTTGTAACACTGAGCGTTACTAGTCATTAAAAATCTATATAAAACAATGATTTATAGCTTCCACTGATCGGTAGTGGGGTGTGTCGTTCGCCAATAGCACTGAGTACGACCATTTGCCAAGTGAGAATGAGCGAATCCAAGACGCCAACAGAATTTATGATCACTTAGAACGTAACGAATTCAGTAGCATCAGCATCAGTTTAGCTCGTCGAATGCGCTGTATTGGAGAATAAGTTTGGATGTATTTGTAGGAATAGACGTTGCCTTTGCTCAAGAAAAGCGGTTGCCCATCGTCATCGCCCAATGGCAAAACGGGAGGCTGGTCCCCTTTCCCTTGCAGACAATACCCTTCTCGCCCCCAAGAGGTGCTGGCAACGTTGCGACGCTGAACTCAGCTGTTGTCGAGCGCTTTGCAAAGGAGGCTGTTGAGTACGTTGAAGCCGTTTGCCACCACCTTAAGGCTACTCCGGTTCGCATTGCACTGGATGCACCCAGCATTCCGACCCCTGTTGGTGCGATGCGGAGGAAGGCGGAGCGCGCCCTGGATGCAGCTGGTATATCCTGCTTCACAACGCCTAGTGCTGAAGGCTTTAAGCGTATCAAGGCAAAGGCCCAGGCTCACCTCGAGTCCGGCGGCGCGGTAAACCGCTTGCCTCACGCCAACCAGCTATGGATGCTGGTAGGTTTTGAGCTGTTCCGAGCTTTTACCCGGCTGGCGCCTTGCCTGGAGGTCTTCCCGCAAGCTACCGTTAACTTAATGGGCGTTTCCAGTATTCATAAGATGAAACAGGGTGGCGTGGATGCACAGCTGTCAGCGGTATCCCAGTTTACAGGGTGGCCTGCATCTGATACGACGGGCGATCCCCTGCAGAGTATCGCTTTTGGGCCACGGCATGACGCGCTGGATGCTTATCTTTCCGCTTGGGTCGCTGCACTCGATGAGAAGCAGCGCATAGCCTTGGGGAATCCGCCGGACGACGTTATATGGGTGCCCAGGTTGGAAAGCTTGCCGACTTCGGCTGGCTGGAAGCCTTCTAAAGCCTCAGTGCCTATTCCGGGGCCTGTCCACGTTAAATCCACCGTGGTCAGGTCTGAAGATACTAAAAAACCAACGGAGTTTGGCAGGTATTGCCCCGGCTGCGGGGAGCACTATTTCGTTAGGTGGCCCTTTGGATGGGATGCTCACGCTGCTCATCGGTGTAATGGGTTGAAGGAAATAGACCCTGCAGGGCGCAAAGCTGAGTTCAAGGCGAGGTTTATGGCCTGATGGGCGATGGCAAATGGCTGGTAGTGCTTTCGAAGAACCAATCCTATATAAGATTTCCCATTTCACAGTGGTACAGACCAGAACGGTCCGAGTACTCAACTGGCTCTGTCTAGCGCTTGCGACAGCCCCGTCAAAGTAGCATCAGATGTGCTCTTGCTCCTTTGGCTATTCTGGTTAGCAAAACTATCATCCTATGATTGTTTCACAGTCAGTAACGAGCAGTCCGAGACTAAGTATGCATCGCCTTTCTGGTGAATTCGAAGCAATTTTTTAAGAGCCGGGTAATACAGTTGCCGGATAGCTGTCAATCCAGTTGCCTGCTAATATGACAATCACGGTATTAGCTCCGATGCGCGGAAGGGTCCTATGAAAAAGAAAGGGTACACTGAACAGGAGCTGTTGGAGCATCTTGAGGCTGAGTCCGCGCACGCCGATGAACTAGCCATACTGCTCCCGCAAGAACTTACACCGTTTGAGCGACTCAAAGGCTCGGTTGTAAGCTATAAACACCATTTGATTCGGTATGGGACGACTGCTCTGATTCCGACAAGCGCTTTAATGAGCAGAAACCTTTGTAGGTGTTTCAACAGACCTTGGTGACAACATGAGTATATTTGACAGTCTTAAAGCGTCTTTAGAAGAGGCCGTAGAAATCAAGAACGGGGAGCAGTCCGCCTCAAAAGTATCTACATTTGAGGTAACTGATGTACAAACGGGAAAGACACTGCAAAGTGGATCCCAATATGAATTTACGACAGCACTCGGCACTAGGATTGATATTGTTAAAATAAAATAGTTCAAGAGAATCGCGTAACAGCACTTAAGAGACATGACTCCTTTTCATATATAAAAACCATCACAATTAAATTATAGATAGAAATGCTGTATTCGTAACTCTCCCAATCCTCCCCTCTGCCAAGTTTGACCCATAAGTGAGAAGGTGTGTCCCTGTCCACTCCAGGTAGGCATATAAGTAAATGAGGACCACTGACCGGACTGAGCCAGATGGATGCGCGCTGGTACGAGGCTGAGAAGGCACGGTTTATCCAGCCGGACCAATACAATATGGCAAACCTGATGTTGCCGCCCGGGGCACAGAGTGAGTTGTTGCAATCTATTGGAAGAAACCAAAGTGACCTATTGAGGGATCCGGCGCAGTAGATGCGTTATGGGTATGTGAGAGCAATCAATAGGGTCAGAGTCATTGATTTTGAGCCTCTAGCAGGTTGTTGTAAAAGGCGTCCTGCCTTTTTCAAAACACGAGAAGCGAAAATTTCGATTTCCGCTTCTCTCCCAAAATCAATGACTTAGCAGTCATCGATTTTGCCGGAACATCCGTTTTCCGGAAGCAGGCGGCCGAAATTCTACGAATTTCAACAGCCTGCTAGGAAATCAACGTCTTCAACCCCTTTGCACGACATGTTTTGGCCACGGAGTTCCGGCAGCCGGGTAAGGGCCTTCAGGCACCGATCGATAAGCTTGGGTATCGATGATCGAGCTTTCCGTTCAGCCAGCCCCGGTGCATTTCGTCTGCACGGGCTCGGACGTCTCCTTACCAATCAGACGGGTCGCCCCAAATCGTGAGCCTGTCAAACCCGCTTCTGCCAGAATGATGTGCTGGGTATAATTGATTAACTTGAGAAAACTAAACTTCCCGACCAACAGGTTCTATTGGGGAATCTAAGCCTTCCAGCTCTTCAATAGAGGGTAGTCCACCCTCGGGGACTTGAGCCATTAGCTCCGCGAGGCTGGGTGCTCTATTCGAACTAAGATGCAAGTTATCTCCATCTACTGTCAGGATCAGTTCTTCACCAACAGCCCACTGGGTCTTTAGGAGCAGGTCAGCAGGCAGTGTAATAACTCGTGAGTCTCCAGCTATTTGTATTTTGGTTGTCCATTTCGGCATGATCAGCTCTCTAGAGTGACTGTTCTATATAAGTTAGCACTCACTGCTTACCTGTACAGCTGTTATTGCCACCAGACCAGATTTTACCAGCTTGCCAAAGAGGGTGGCCTGCTATGCAGGGTTCGTATCATTCGAACTAATAAAGAACAGTGTTAGATATGAGTTCGCGAACTTCTTGTTGATAGAGCATATCTAAGCCTTTTGCTGTACCCCGGCATCGATAGTTGTGGAGCATCTGGTTGATGGTTGGGGTGATTTTGTATTCTCGGTCGCATGATTCAGGCGTACTGGGAATTGTTGCAAAGGCTCAGACCTTGAACAGCGATTCATCAGAATCACCTTGGCATGGCTCGGTAATTCACTACAATACTGTTTATTTATACAGTAGTAGATTATGAAAGCCACTATACAGCCATTGGCACAGCTCCTGATTACAGAGTCCGTGCCGTACTTCACAGACCCGGTCCAGGCGGGCTTTCCGAGCCCGGCCCGGGACCACCTGGACAGTCAGCTCGATTTCAATGAGCTGCTTATCAGGCGGCCTGCCTCGACCTATGTACTCCGCGCCGAAGGGCATTCCATGGTCGAGGCTGGTATTGCTCCCGGGGACTACCTGGTGGTCGATCGCGCCATTGAAGCAGCCCATGGGCACATTGTCGTCGCCGCGGTGGATGGTGACTTCCTGGTCAAAAGTCTCCAGACACACCCCAGTCTCAAGCTCATCGCAATGAGTGACGACTATCCGGACATAGAGTTGGAACCGGGGCAAGAATTGGAGGTGTTCGGGGTGGTGAGCTATGTCGTAAAGCCCATGTTGAGTAAGGCGCAATGACCAGGCCCGTTTTCGCGTTGATAGATGTGAACTCCATGTACGCTAGCTGTGAGCAGCTCTTCAACCCGAAACTGCGAAACCGGCCTGTGGTCGTGCTGTCCAATAACGATGGTTGCATTATCGCTCGCTCAGCGGAGGCCAAGGCGCTCGGGATTAAGATGGGGGCACCGTATTTCAAAACGAGGCACACCCTGAAAGAGCTGGGGGTAACAGTGTTCAGCTCCAATTACCCCCTCTATTAAGTTAGTTGGAATGCTTTTGAACTAATATGAATGCGTTGACACTCAGGAGGTGCATATGGCCGCCACCACCCCATTGCACAAACAAGTGTTAAGCCGTTATCCCAGTGTTCATGCATGGTTGGAGCTGTTGGCCAATCTGGGGCGTGCGACAGCCACCCTAGACGCCTATAGTCGCGCCCTTGCTCATTACTTATTGTATTGCGAAAAGAATGGACTGAAACCTGAGCTTGCGACATTCGAGCAATTCACGCTATACATCCGTGAGCAGCTACCTGGTGCAAATAGTGCAGTTGCGAATTCAACCCTGCACCAACGACTTACTGCCATCCGGTTATGGTACGATCACCTGGTATTTCAGGGCCTTTGCAAGCACAACCCTATACCTCGTGGACAGCATGGCCGGCTTCGCCAAGTGCCTGAACATGGAGGGTTCGTCAGGGGTTTGCTCCCACGACTGATAAAGTTGCCAAAAATTCCCACCGATGAGCAGTGGCGACACTTTCTCAGCATCGCGGCAAGGTCGTCTATCCGGGATCGACTTATGCTGTCGTTGGCGTATTTCGGGGCTCTTCGCCGTGCCGAGTTGGTGGCCTTGCGGATTGAGGATTTAGACGTTGCACATCGGCTAGTCTCGGTGCGAGCGGAGACGACCAAAGGAAAACGCAGCCGCGTCGTGTGTTACAGCCCTGAAATTTCACCGGTATTAGTCGAGCATCTGCATGCTCTTCGGAACGCAGGCTGGATGCGGGGCTCGTTGTTTCGATCAGAATCAGATCGTAATCGAGGCTCGTCACTGACCCGTTGGACGTGGAGCAAAACGGTTGAAGGATGGGCCAAGGAAGCGAAACTGTTGCACCTGAGCACTCACACCTTTCGCCACCTTCGGCTTACCCACCTGGCCCGTGCTGGCTGGAAGCTCCATGAATTGACCGCATATGCTGGTCATCGAGATCCCAAGACCACCTTGGTTTACTTGCACCTGTCGGGCGCTGATCTAACTGCAAAGATGGCCCATTCCATTGGCAGTCTCGATGCTCGGATGTTTTGTGAACTCTTTGGATCTGAGGTATTGCAATGAGCGCGCCCTCCGTCACTCCATATGTTCCATTCGACTCGAGTCAGTACGAACGTCAGAGCGATGTATCGAATCAAGAGCTGGCTATACTTTCGAATCACTTTTACCGTTCGGACTGGCGCTACCTCCAATCAGAAATACCTAAGCTGCTAAGGCCGCTGGTTGATATAGTAGATTATAGTGGCGTTTCCAAACGATTAGCAATTTGTTCCGTGGCAGCCATTCTCTGGAACGTCAGCAAAACTAGACAATCTTACTGGTGTTGGTCTGAGTCACAGTGGTTGACCTTGCTCAGTAAGCGAGCTGGATCACGACCGTTCCTCGCATCAGTTGCCTACCACATTGGCGGATTTAAGACCCCACAGCGTATCGAAAAATTCCGGCAACCAGCCATATATGCTTCTTATATCTTCGGCCATGAAGTGTTCAGACATGAGCATAATCGCTTGAGCCAAGCATTAAGATCGCTAGGCTACGCTGCGCGCAATCTAGAACAGTTCCTTTCTTGTGTGCTGGGTACCCTGATGTTGGAAAATGGTGATCCGCGGTTGGAGACTTTCACTGAAGAACTGCTACTGAAGGGCCAAAGAAATCGAAGTCAAGCTGTCGCAAAATCGGTTGGAAAAGTGTCTCACGGACTGGCTGCCATGGGTGTTTTGGCGAAACCTCTGCGCATGCGGGGATACACCAGTTGGCGGGAAAAAAGTATCGAAGGTATCGACCCTACTTGGACGATGTGGTGTCGTCGATGGCGAGACACCTCTACCTTGCGCCCTCGCACGCGTGAAAGTAACTACAGTTTTATCTTAAGGACTGGTGGCTGGCTAGCGCGTGAGCAACCAGGAGTTGCGGCGCCTACCGATTGGAGCATGTCCACTTGCGCTGCGTTTATTGCCGCTGTTGACCGGATGACGGTCGGTGAGTGGGCTTTGGAATCAGCGAAGGGAACACACTTCAAAGGGCTTGGCCAGCCTATTGCTCCCAACTCAAAGCGTGGCTTTTTGCATGCCTTGCGACGCTTTTTTTCAGACTTCGAGCTGTGGGGTTGGGGACGCTTGAAGTTTAGTCCCAGACATCACTTGGCTACGCCACGATCCGTGGCATTTAGCTCGGGTATCAACCCACGCGTTATTGATGACTCGACTTGGCTCAAGTTGATTTGGGCGAGCTTGAATATTGAGCGTAACGATCTACTTTCAGAAATTCACTATCCCCTATCGATGGTACAAGCCATTGCCGTTTTGTGGACGCACGCTGGCTTGCGCAATAATGAAATTATACGGTTGGATAAAGGGTGCGCCCATGCACAGACGCATGATGTGGTGCACGAGGACGGAACCGTTGTCCCAGCAGGAACTCTATGCTACTTAGATATTCCTGCCAGCAAGACATTCAAAGCGTTTGTCAAACCTGTAGGGATAGTTGTTAAGGAGCGCATTGACGCCTGGCTAAAGGATAGGCCTGCCGACCAAGCTGCCTTGCTAGATGAGCGAACCGGGGATAAGGTTAGCTACTTGTTCCAGTTTCGAGGCAAGCGTATCGGGTCAAGTGTCATTAATAGCACCGTTATACCCATGCTATGCACAAAAGCGGGTGTGCCACTGGAAGACAGTCTCGGGCGAATCACCAGCCACAGAGGCCGTGCATCTGCAGTGACTGCGCTTGCCAGCGTCCCTCAAGGCATGTCGCTGATCGAGTTGATGCAGTGGTCGGGACATAGTTCTCCGAATTCGACTTTGCACTACATTCGAATTCGGCCTACCAAGCTGGCAGCATCCTTTGTTAAAGCTGATCAAATGGCGCACATGGTTTCCGTTTTGATCGACCACGACATCATTGCGCGCCATTCAGATGAGCCCTACACCTTTTATGATTTGGGCGACTCATATTGTTCGAATCCCTTTTGGAGCAGTTGCCCACACCGTATGGCCTGTGCCGGGTGTGATTTTAATTTGCCGAAAGCCAGCGCAAAGGCCCAGGCATTGGAAAGCAAAACGTCCATTAAACGGTATTTGGAAACGGTTCCGTTGACTGCGGATGAGCGGGAAATAGTGGAAGGCGATCTGGCGAAACTGGACGGACTCATTCGAAAACTTGATGCCGTGCCGACTCTGGATGGTAGAACCCCGAGTGAAATTGATGCCGAAAAAAGGCGTTCCTAATTCGTAGCCGATTGGCCTGACAATGCTAAAAATGTCGCGACCAATCTCCTGCTGTTTGTAGTGGTAGCAAGTCCCACTGTTACATTAATCGTTAGTCACTGTAACTGCAAGCGTCCTGTGGTGAAACCATCTGGAATTACCAAAATACCTCAATCAATAGTGTCCACCTGATTTAAGTAGACATTTCTATGTTCATATTTAGCTCCTGACCTGAACCTAAGAAGTGGCGAGTGTATTCTCAGGCTATTAAAGCCCAACTCGTCGAAGCCTGTAACCAACCCGCCGCTTCCCTGGCAAACATCGCCCTTACCCATGGGCTCACCGAGAACCTGGTTTATAAATGGCGACGCACAGCGGACGCGCGCTCGGCTGGTTCAGATAAAGTCTCTTACATTGTTCCACTGGGCTTGCCAACGATCCGGTCGAGTTGCGAACCGATGCTGTGAATCGAACTGCCCGGCGTTCGGGGTAACGCTGTCGTGCATTGGTTCGTATCAGAAGCCGAGCGGTGTCTGCCCTGGTTGCGAGCGTTGCCGACACATGATCCGGATGAATCAAATCTGGCTGGCCACAACATCGATAAAGGCACTCCGGCGACTAAGTTTCTGGCCCAGATGTTGATCGCCAAGTACGTCGATCACTTGCCGCTGTACCGACAAGAGTAGACCTTTTCCCGTGCGGGCTACGCCATCGCTCGCTCAACACTGACGGACTGGGTGGGTGCCCGCGGTGTGGCGTAGCCCCTGGTCGATGAATTGGGCACGCAGTTGCTGGCTGGAGCCGTCATCCACGCTGACGAGACACCGGTTCAAATGCTCGCACCGGGCCAGAAGAAAACACATCGGGCCTATGCCTGGGCCTATGCCAGCACAGTCTATTAACCGCTGCAGGCGGTAAGCTATGCCTTCAGCCCGGGGCGGGCTGGAGAACATGCCCGAGCGTTCCTCGGTGACTGGACTGGAAATCTGGTCTGCGATGACTTCGGTGGTTACATGGCCAGTTTTGCTGCTGGCGTAACAGAGATCGGTTACATGGCGCATGCTCGTCGCAAGTTCTTTGATCTGCATGCGAGCAACAAGAGCCACATTGCGGCTAAGACTCTGGCATATATCCAGCGCCTGTATGATGTGGAGCGGAGCCTCAAAGACGCGAGCGCTGAGCATCGACTGCAACGCCGCCAGGAACTCGCCAAACCCATACTGGATACCTTGCACCACTGGATGATCGCACAACGCCAGTTGGTACAGGAAGGCTCGGCCATCGCCAAGGCATTGGACTACAGCCTGAAGCGATGGACCGCGTTAATCCGTTACCTGAATGACGGCAATGTGCCTATCGACAACTCTCGGATGAGAAACCAGATACGGCCGTGGGCACTGGGTCGATCAAACTGGCTGTTAGCCGGATCGTTTCGCAGTGCCCGACGCGCGGCGGCGACCATGAACCTGATCCAGTCAGCGAAGCTGAATGGGTCCGAGCCTTATGCTTATCTGAAAGACGTACTAACCGGGTTGTCACGCAACGGGCGAGTTAGATCGATGAACTGCTGCCACACAATTGGTCATCATCTGACAAGGTGTGCTGGTTGGACGCCTCCCGGCAAACCCCAAAAATTGGTTTACATACGCCCCTGAAATTCTTCCTCTGAAAAAATGGCTACAGCAATATAGCCAAATAATAAACTGCATTCCAGATGAGAGCTACTTATTGAAGCCATTCCAAGAGGATAGCTGCCAGTGCCCTAGTCATTTATTCAATAAAATGGTTCGTGTCGCTTTAACTGTAAAACAGACTAACAAGAGCTTTTGGAAACACTACTCCGTCAAAAATGAAAAGCGATGTAAGACAATGTATTTCCAATTCAGTTCACCTGCTATTTGCTTTCTTCAGCACATCAGCCAAGTCGTCCGGAATGGGCATCGGCTTTAGTGCACTGACGTTGGCCCGGCCCGTATTGCCGACTGGAACCCATATTTTGGAAAACAACAAAGCAGCAGCAGTCCGGGTTATTTGCCCGAAAGCCTCACGGGTATCGTGCGTCCGCCAACTAAGCCTCAGCATCCTTAAGTGAGTTGCGGTATGAGCAAAGGTGAACCTCTGGCTCAGGATATGCGCCCGTTCGAGATGTTTGAAGGCGGCACTGTAATCACGCAATGCTTCGAAATTGGCGGCCACTGCCAGCTCTTCCGTATAGTATTTTTTTAGTTCAATGTTCATGAATCTAGCTCCTGTTGTTCTGGCCACCAACGCTATTACAGTGTGCAACCTATCCAAATCTTAATCCAGACTGCCAAGTAAACAATCCCTCATGCTGCGGAACGTCGTTTCCGCAATGTCTAGGCTCTCCGTAGCCATGAAGAGGTTCACAGAGTCAAGCTTCCGCGTATTAGTTCTGCCTATCGGGGAGATGCTTTTGTACAAGACGGAGTAATGGTTCAGATCCAAACTCGGTCAGTTGACGGCCATTCACGAAGAAAGTAGGAGTGCCTTGTACCCCAAAGGCTCTTACGTCCTGCATGTCTTGTTCAAGGATGGCATCTATTCGTGCCGATTGTATGTCTTCGCGGGCTTTGGCAATGTCCAGCCCAGCTGCTTCCGCTGCCTCCCAGGCTTTTGTAACTTGAGGTGCATCATGCCATGCGGGTTGCGCCTCCAGAACCGCCTCAAGCACTGGTTGATAGACGTTCTGTAGACGAGCTGCTTCCAAAATGCGTGAGACTTCTTCAGAGCCTTGGTGAAAAAGTGTATATCGCAAGACCAGCCGAACCTGCTCTGGGTATTCCGACAGGATCTGTTTCACGATCGGGTAAAATGCGCGGCAGGCCTCACAGGAAGGGTCAAAAAACTCAACAATCGTTACAGGTGCGTCGGCAGGCCCAAAAGTAGGCGAGTGAAACCGCACCAGGTTCTGTTCATTTTCAACTGGTTGCGCTGCGTTTATGGGCTCGTCACTAGTTACTGCGGATTGTTGAGTTTGCGGGAATTGTGGCTTGAAAAAGACCGCAGCTCCGAAAGCTACAACTATGACCAACCCTATTACGACGACAATAGTACGACGATTCATGAGAGCATTCTCCTACGGATATACAACAGTAAAATTATAATGGCAGCGAAGACACCGAGCGCCAGAAATGGAAGCGGGACCCCTCCGAAAATTGTCATTTCTGCACCCGAACAGGACGGCCCTGTAGCAGTGCAAGGCTTAATTTCTTGCGGAATCAGCCCGACATAAAGTAGCGAGTGGTACATGGCAAACAGGGCTCCAATGCTTGCGAGAGGTAGTGCATACCGCCAAACGGCTAAATCTGAATTAAAGCAGGCTATCGCCAATATGACTGCCAGCGGGAACATAAAGGCCCGCTGAAACCAACACAGTATACATGGGGACTGCCCCAGAACTTCCCCGATATAGATGGCAGACATAGAGGCGATTGCTGCTAATAGCCAGGCTGCGAGTAGCAACCACCACCCACTTACGTAATTATCGTTCAACATCGGATAAGAGTCCCATTTTTGATGGCGATTGAGTTTTGGGATGAAAAAGCAAAAAGGGTATACGGATTTAATGGTTGATGGGGCACCTTCACCCCATCAATCTGATACCACCCTCAGATGGTTGATAGATCGACTCCGTAGTTGAGTTCCTCTGCGAAGTCCGGCAGTCCGTAACCGATGGTTTTCTTGTAGAAAGGAGAGACCTTCGCAGTCGGTGCCTTCTTCTTGTGCTTCGTGGTGTAGAGCATTCGTGCCCGCATCACCTCGAAGGAGTAACCGCGCCCTTCACGGTTCTTGTCCTTGGCCAGTCGGTTGATGGACTCCGTGTAAGCGTTGGTGACGGGCATGTCCGTCTCGAAGTAGGTCATGGTCTCTTCGCGCCAGTTTCCCACTGCCCTGACCAGATCGCTCCAGACTTCCTTTTGGCCCTTCGGGATGGTGGCTATCCACTCGTCCAGGGCGGCTTCTGCCTGGAGCCGTGTGGTGGCGTCCCAGATGCCGTAGAAGCGCTCCTTGTGCTCGTAGGCGGCCAGCAGTTGCGGGAACGCGCCTGTCCAGGTCTCCATGATGAGGCGCTCCCGGTCTGAGACTTCGTGAGCGCGTTTCAGCAGGATTTTCCGGTCTCCCTTGAGAGTCCGGCTCTGGGACGGTTTCAGCTCCTTTCTGAGGCCCTTGCGCACTCTCTCTAGGGCATCGTTGGCCATGCGCACCACATGGAACTTATCGACCACGATACGGGCCTGGGGCAGCACAGCCTTGACCGCTGCCCGGTAGGGGTTCCACATGTCCATGCTGACGATCTCGACCTTCTGCCGGTCTTTCAGCTTCATCAGGTAGTTGGTCACCACGTCCTGGCGGCGGGTGGCCAGCAGGTCGAGCAGGGTTCGCTCCTCAATGTTGGTCAGAATGCAGCGGTAGCGCTTGTTCAGGTATAGCTCGTCAATGCCCAGGATGCGGGGCGTCTCGAAGCGGTGCCAGCGCCCCAGGAACTCGGCGCGGGCGTTGAAGATGTCGCGCACCGTCTTCTCGTCCAGGCCGGTCTGTGCCGCCACAAAGGTGTAGGGGTGGTTGAAGGATTCCTTCTCCACGTACTCATGCAGCCGCAGTGTCATACGGAATCCGTCCACCATCTCCGGTAGCTGGGGCCTGAATGTTGTCTTGCAGGCCCGGCAGGTGTATCGGCGGCGGACCACCCAGAGAGTGACCCGCTTGCCGTGGATGGGCAGATCACGATAGGGAACGTCACGCTTGCCGAACCGTACGAACTCACCCTGCACGCCGCATTCCTCGCAGGCGATGGGATCGGGCACGTCCACCTGGAAGTGCATTTCGTCGTCGGTTGATTTGCAGCCCAGTACTTGGTATTGCGGCAGGTGAAGGATGTTGTCGGGAAGTTCGGTCATGGTGTTGTATAGGCGTAGGTGTCAGTCAGATCCATCCGGCTCGGCATTGGTGTTTGCTTTTTTACCCAACAAGCTGCTGGAAACGAAAAGTAAGGCACCGAGGACAATTGCAATATCAGCCAGGTTGAAGGCCGGCCAATGCCAGTCTCGCCAATAGAAATCAAAGGAATCCACAACATAGCCGCGAAAGACCCGGTCAATCAGGTTGCCCATGGCGCCACCGAGGATAAGACTGTAAGCGATGGCTTCTCCTTTATGACGATTTTCAAGGATCAGCTTGATCAGAAAAATCGAGACCACTACCGCGATTCCGATAAAAAAGTAGCGCTGCCAGCCTCCACCATTCGCAAAAAGACTGAATGCGGCACCGGTGTTCCATAGGTGCACCCAGTTAAAGAACGGGGTCACCGAAACATACTCGCCATAGGCCATTGATTGCTGCACCAGCCACTTTACAGCCTGATCAGACGCTGCCAGCAGGCCCGATATGGACAATAGGGCATACGGCGAGAGCTTTTTGCCAATAATGAGCATTATTTAACCCTTCAACGCCAGAATGCGTCTGGCACCGTTAAGTACAATGACCCCCGCGATGGTGCCGATAATCAGATCCGGATAATTGGACCCGGTCCACGCGACCAGGGCGCCGGCGGTGATGACGCCCAGGTTGACACCACGTGGGCCGACCATGCCATATTCTCATCACGGCGTAACGACATGTGCCTGGATGGTGTCCGGAGCCAGGCAACGGCCGCTGTCGTGGCAGGCCTGGACCCGAACTTCAGCGGTCAGTTGGCCACCAGGCACTTCCTCGAGGAGGGTAGCTTTGATGATAGTGCCATCGTCATAGACGGTCCAGGGCTCGTCGCCGAGCCCGCTGTCGATGTTACGACCAAGCGGGTAGTCGACTTTCAACGGCAAGGGCCCTCTCGCGCTCACGGAAAGCTCCGTGGGGATTAAGAAATCCAGGGATGCGGGATTGGCGTTCACGTGCCAATCGCCGTCGATCAAAAGCGTCACTCGAATACTGTCCTCTGCTTCTTGCACAGCATCGATCTCGACCAAATCGGCGGTGGTTTCTGCCGTACCGGTTGTCTCGGGACCGGCTACTGCATCTTCAGTTTTGGGATCGACGGCTGGCCACTGCCATGCCAACAGTGTGCCCACCACCGCCAAAGCGCCCAGGCCAGGCACCAGCCAGCCGAGAATCCGGGATGTATTCTTGCGCATAATGTCAGTCACCTCCAGTTTTTTGCAGAGCCGACGCGAGCGTGTCCGCCATAAACAAGTCGGGCAGCCGCTTCACCGGCTGTCCGCGACCGTCGAGCACCACCGCAAACGGCAGGCCGGCGCCGCCGAACTCGCGTAGATAACGTTGTAGGCGCTCATCGGGCCGTGTCAGATCGGCGCGCAGAGAGAGAGCGTTGACCGCGCGGACAGCCTCGACTACGCGCCGGTTGCGGTAAACGGTCTGTTCGAGCACTTTGCAGTTGATGCACCAGTCGGCGGTGAATTCAATCAGCGCCGGCCGCTGTGCAGCGCGAGCATCGACCAGTGCCTGCATAGTCAGCGGCTGCCAATTCAAGGTATCGGTTCCGACGCGATCTGGCTGCGGCCAGTTCGTGAGTGCAGTGGTCACCGTGCCAGCCAGTATAAGCGCCAGTACCAAGCGTGCCCGGAGATCGGGGCCGGCCCATAGCGCGCGCAACAGCCAGAAAGTAAGCACAGCGGCCCAGGCCGTCCATAGCAGCGGCCCCAGACTGCGCGGGAGCACAGTGGCTGCGAAGAATACCGCTCCGGCCAGCAGGACCAAGCCCAGGAATTGATGGATGCGAAGCAGCCAGGCTCCGCCGCGGGGTATCCGGGCAACCAGGCCAGGGCGGACCAGCAGGATCAGGTAGGGTAGCGCTAGGCCCACGCCGACCGCCAGGAAAATCGCCACGATGGCGGCTGGCGACTGGGTGAGGGCGAAGGCGAGTACGCCACCCAGAAATGGTCCGGTGCAGGGAGTGGACAGCACCGCCGCCAACAGGCCCGCAAAGTAAGGCTCGGCGTAACCCGCCCCCCGGATACGGTAGACCCACTGCGGTGGCTGAAACCCGCGCCCGGCCAGGCTCCAAACACCGAGGCCGGCGAGCACGGCAGCGAGCATCAACCGGAATGAAGCAGAGTGAAACAGGGCGCCCCAGGTCCAATTTAACCAAGCAGTGGCCACCGCCAGTGCACCGAAAAACGTCAGTGTTCCGGCCAGCAGCGCAGCGCCAGCCAGTAAACGTCGCCCGGGCCGATCACCGACCACTCGACTGATGCTGCGTAGCTTGATAGGCAGCGCCGGCAATACACAGGGCGTGAGATTGAGGAGCACGCCGGCCACCCCTGCCAGCAACAGGTACTGCCAGAGGCTCACTGTGGGGACTCCATTCCCTTGAGCGCCAGAATGCGTCTGGCACCGTTAAGTACAATGCCCCCCGCGATGGTGCCGATAATCAGATCCGGATAATTGGAACCGGTCCACGCGACCAGGGCGCCGGCGGTGATGACCCCCAGGTTGATCACCACGTCGTTGGCCGAGAATATCCAGCTTGCCTTCATGTGCGCCCCGCCTTCCCGATGTTTGGATATGAGCAGCAGACAACTGGTATTGGCAATCAATGCGACGAATGCGATAGCCATCATCACCAGCGATTCAGGCTCACTACCGAATACAAAGCGCCTCACGACCTCTACGAGTACGCCAACAGCCAAAACCAGTTGGACCACACCAGCAACGTGCGCAACACGGACCTGCCTTTTCACGCTATGCCCAACCGCATAAAGAGCGAGTCCGTACACTGCCGCATCAGCAAAATTGTCCAGGGACTCTGCAATGAGGCCAGTTGACTGAGCCATCAGACCGGCAGTCATTTCCACCACGAACAGAAGTGCATTGATGCCGAGCAACCAGCGCAGGGTCCCGGATTCTTGCTCAGCAGAAGCTGCCGAGAACTCGGCGGCCTTGATGGTCTCCGGATTTGCAGCAACGCTTTCCTGAAGCGCGGCTCCTAGCCCCAAGGTCTTCAGTTTCGAGGTGACGGGCTCGACCTCGCCGTCATGCACGACCTTCAGCCGGCGGTTCGACAAGTCGAAGGACAGCGCTCGAATCTCCTCAAAGCCGCTCAGGGCTAGGCGAATCATTCGTTCTTCTGATGGACAGTCCATCTTCGGCACGGCATAAACACTGACCCATCTCCCTGGCGCCTCGGAGGAGGCCTGTATATCGGTATCCGCTGCGGACGTTGCATCACCGCCACAGGCGCCACCACAGGATTTGCTCATGATACGACTCCACTTGAACAATGTTGTGGTACCATTTTAAACTATAAAGCTACTATAAGGTCAATAGAGTAAAGAATCCGTTGGGGAGGAGGCTGATGCGCATTGGTCAGTTGGCGCAGTTGGTAGGGGTCGAAACACAGACGATCCGCTTCTATGAACAGCAGGGCTTGTTGCCGCCGCCTGATCGGCAGGACAACGGTTACCGTGTCTATACCGAGAAGCATGGTGAGGGGCTGGCCTTCATCCGTCGCTGCAGAATCCTGGGCCTGTCACTGGCTGAGATTCACGAACTACAGAGCTATCAGGACGACCCTCATCAGCCTTGTACCGCCGTCAACGCCTTGCTCGATGATCACATCTCTCATGTGCGGTCGCAGATAACCGCTCTGCAAGCGCTTGAGAAACAACTCGTTTCACTGAGAGCGAGTTGCAACGATGACCGGGAAGTTGAGGCGTGTGGGGTTCTTGCTGGAATTAGCGAAGGAAACATGCACCAGCAGTAGGTGAAGCATCAACCAGATAATCCGATGAGATGCCGGTCTGTCTCACTCTCATGCAAAGGTAAGATCAACCATTTAATCCGCTTACCCAGCAAAAAAAAGGCGAAGGTTTTGAAGAAGAGTTGCCGGTACTCTCTTCACCAGACCCGGTATATCCTTCATAATACGATAATCCAGTAGGGCTTCACCAAGAACGTGCTCGACTGAACGCTATCGAGCCCGCCCCATGAACCACGCTCTCTTATGAATCTTGCAACAACAGCTGAATATCATGTGTGAGATCAGAAACAGACTGATCTCCCCTCAGTAGAACTTGCGCCTCACCGGCTGCGTCAAAGCCATAGATAGCTGAACTGTGGGAAACGGCGTAGTTGCCGTTTTCATCGGCTTCACCATACCCATAGGTAGCACGCATCCTCTTGACCAAGTCGGAAAGCTGATCATCACTTCCTGTCAAGCCGGTAATCTGAGGGCCGAAAAAGTCCGTGTAGGATTTTAGTTTTTCCGGTGTGTCGCGGCTTGGATCAACACTGACAAATAAGACCTGGACCTCATCTTGTTGCTCATCAGGTAATGCCTCAATGGCCCTTGCCAACTCCTGCAGTGTGCCTGGGCATATATCGGGACAATTAGTAAAGCCAAAAAACATTAACGTCGCCCTACCGAGGAAGTCCTCCTGGTTGACACTAAGACCGGATTCCGATGTCAACTCGAACTGCAGGTCAGGCATAACCCCCCTGATGTCTGATCCCTTCCACTCGACATCAGTATTACTGCAGGACGCAACCATCATGACCATCAGAATCGATACTATCGATAAAAAACCTTTCATCATCTTTTATTCCCTACTAGCCTGGAAAGTTTATGCGGGTTGCACTCGCCCTTGTTCGGATTGATGTAGCATCCGCCTGAGCAGCACTACCATGACTAATACACCCATCATGCCGGGAGGAATCCAGGTGAGAACCCCTCCCAACACCTGGTCATCATGAGGCGCGATGGGCCAAGCCCGACCGCAGAGGTCATATATATCGTAAAGATTCGCTGGACTCGTAACAATATAGGCACCAAGCCCCAATTGAGGCACAGTCACAAACCAAATCACTATGATACGTTTTCCGAAGCCGAGAGTCCTGGCTCTGACCGGTGATCTGGGATCCAGAATTAACCACCAGAATAGAATTCCATCCAGGAACATTGACCAGTTCATGACCAGGTACAGGGGTTGACTCAGCATCGCCTTAAAATGAACCTCGGGCATCAGCCAGAAAAAAATCAGTCCGACGAAAATAAACCCTGCCAGTGGTGGGAACTGAACGATGCGGTAGGGTATCTGAATTGCACGGGAGCTAAGAGCCCGTGCAACAAGATGTTTCGTTTTCCCTTCGGGAAAACCGGCAGACAGAACCTTCCAAGGATTCGATGCCATCAGGAGGATGGCCGCCAAGTGATGCAGCACCAAATGCTGAATGCGATGAATAAAGAACATAAACTGTGCGAAATAGTCGAATTGCGTATGCATAACCACATAAGCCAATACGAATCCAAGCCAAAAAAGAGCTACCCGCCAACCTGGCAATGGTGTTCCAGCCTTAGATAAAACCCGCTGGCCACGAACAAACAAAAAGCCAGTACCGCCAAAGAAAACCATAGCAAACCAGGAGAACTCATACGGCAGAAGAAACATCAAATACTCAGGCACGGGAGACCCTCATTGGCGTTATTAGGCATGGTGGGAGGCGACTGTTCAATTGTCATGAGACATAGCCTCTCCACCGCCCATATCCATGACTTTGAAATTGACGGATATTGATCCCGCCCTCTCAAAATTCAACGTGATTGGACGCTCTTCGCCCGATCGAAGTGGAGTGGAGAGATTCATCAACATCAGGTGTAACCCTCCTGGTTCGAAGCTAACACTCGCCTCAGCGGGTATTTCCACACCATCCGACATAGGAATCATTTGGACTATGCCATCCTCAACGGTTGACTTATGGGCTGACACTTGGGCGAAGTCGGCACTCACTGACATTAGTTTGTCCGGCTGACTACCTTCGTTCAAGATAACCATGTAACCCACCCCTGGCGCTCCAGGTGGGCTTGCGTTCGACCAGGGATGTATAATACGTAAATTCCCGGTGCTGTAGTCGTGAGCCCATGTTGGCATGCTCCAAACTAAGGCAGTGATCCATATCAAGACGTGCACATACCTTTTGACTAGCCCTGAGAAGATTGGCATGACGTTTCCCTCACCTGTAAAAGTTAAACACACGATACTCTCTCAGCAGAAGAGACACAGTCAAGTCGTTCCTGCCTTCAGAAAGATCAGTAGGAGTTAATTGCAGACCCGCGTGCGGTGCTTTGCTTCGAGCCTCCTAGATACATTGTATCCTCCCACCCAGCGGATAAAATAACGCCTGTGATTAGACACTCTGATTCAAACTCTGACTACCGCAGTCAGGATCGGCATCACAAGCATTCCGGACAGCTGCGTCTTCAGGTTGCAAGGTGCTGTGGGCGATATCGAACTGGTTTCTGAGTAACGATTGTAACTGTGGGAGGATGCTCTCCCATTGTTTCATAGAATCCAAGTCGATATGGGCTGCAAGCGCATGACTGTTTGAAGACAAGCTCCAAATATGCATGTCGTGAATCGCATTTACTCCGTCAACTTCTGTCATCGCGCTTGCGACAACTGAAGAGTCGACTCCAGCCGGCACGGCTTCCATCAATACTCTCACCACCTCACGCAACAAGCGACTGGCCGAAATAAGAATCAGGAAGCAAACGAACAATGAGAGTAGTGGATCAATTATAGCCGGTCCCCCCAAGTATATGGTCAAACCAGCACCTATCGCCGCCACTGAGCCTAACAAGTCACCAAAGACGTGGAGCAGTGCACCGCGCACGTTCATGGTCTGCTCGCCCCGCATTAATACCCAAGCCACGATCACATTTACCAGAAATCCAAGGCTTCCAATAACCAATACCATGCCGCCGTTAACCTCTGGCGTATTGATAAAACGGTTGAAGGCCTCATAAGCGATGTAGAAAACAACGGCAAACATGAATACAACGTTGAATAGAGCGCCAAGCACTTCTGCGCGTTGCAAGCCAAAGGAGTGCTTGCGTGAAGTGGGCTTATTCGCCAGCCATGCCGCGAAGGCACCCACGCCCAGTGACAATGAATCCGTTAACATGTGACCAGCATCAGAAAGGAGTGCGAGTGAATCGGCCAGCAAGCCGCCCACCACCTCGATAGCCGCGAAGCCAGTAGTGAATAACAGGGCAAATACCAATGCCCTGCCTGTCCCATGGCTGTGGCTGTGGCTGTGGCTGTGTCCCGTCAATGTGGCGCCCTCTAGTTAATTTGTTTTCATTGCCCGCTCTAGAAATACGTGGTTGGAGTTACTAAACCTGCTCACTTGATCGACTCTACTTTCCGTATCCGCTCGCAACATAGTCCTTGTCAAAAGCATCCAACTGCCCATTCAAATTGGCAGCAAATATCTCGAACGACCTTCGCTCACCTTCATTTAACGGATTTGATGTCGGCAACTCTACTGTTTGAGGGTTTTGATGAACACCGTTAACTTGAAACTCGTAATGTAAATGAGGGCCGGTGACCATGCCCGTAGCGCCAACATAGCCAATAATTTGGCCCTGTTTAACTCGATCACCGGAACGAGAGCCCTCGGCGAGACTGCTCATGTGGGCATATAGCGTACGAATTCCACTACCATGCTGCAGGATTACCGCAATACCATACCCACCATTGCGACCAGCATGGATAATCTTACCCTCTCCAGTGGCCTTAATCGGAGTCCCGCGAGGAGCTGCATAGTCTGTACCCTTGTGGGCACGAATGGTGTTCAAAACTGGATGACGTCGATTGGGATCAAAGCGTGAAGAAACGCGGAATACATTCATGGGGTTTCGCAAAAAAGCTTTTTGAATACTACTGCCTTCAGGCGAGTAATATTCGGTATTGCCGCTAGCGTCGGTGTAGCGCAATGCCGTTACCTCCCGACCTTGAGTGTGGAAGCGAACCGCCAAAATGGGGCCGTCCCTGAGTTTCTTACCGTTCAAATAGTGCTCTTCGTAGATCACCGAAAAACGATCGCCAGCGCGAATGTCTTTTGCAAAATCGATGTCCCAGGCAAGCAGCGTGGCGAGTTCCATAATAAGGCCATCACTGAGGCCAGCATTGGTTCCGGCGAGATAGAACGATGAGTCTATGGTCGCTTGGGTAAAGCGGGTATATATTTGGGGATCTTCGACAATTGACACGACCCCGAACCCTTCTTCGTTGATGTCTATACGATACCTGGACAAATCTGACTGACTAAATGTTACATTGTTCAGGGTATTTTCAGGCTGGTAGGTGAACTTGAATGTTTGCCCGGGAAATATTTGCTCAAGCAGTGCGTTTATGGTCTCGTCAGCCAACAACTGGTAAAGAATACTAACGCCCGCACCAGCTCGCTCAAAAACATTGGAGAGTGAATCACCTGGTTGGACTTCGATAGTGATTTCTCTAGTAGATTCAATCTTTGCCGACGGCAGAGGTTCAGGGCTATTAAATTCCAGCCTAGCTGGAATCTCAACGACTACGGATTGACCTGGTGTAGGCCATAAAGCGACTGCAAGCATTGCTGACGTTAACAGGGTTATGCAAATGGCATGCCATAAGGTAGGTCTTCGGGATTTATTCATTAACTCATATAACATAATACATCGCTTACCGCGTGATTTTTGTACAACGCTTATTGGCTCGAACAATTTTCCACATGACTGCGTTTATGTATATATTTGGTAAAATATGATTGTTCAAGGACCTTTAAGCACACTACGTTGATACCGGACTTTACAAAAAATTGAAGTTATCAATCGTAAGAATCCCACACCTCTCTGTTAATAGGCAGTGCGTGTTCCTCGTGGCTTTTTTCATTGCTTCAACACCTTAAGTCGACACGTACTCGATTAGGGTGTGGTATTGAGCAAGTACCTACAAGCTCAATAAAGTCCCGGAGCTTATCTAAAAATAGTTCACTAAGCTCACTCTTTACACACATGAAAATAAGTATGAGCTAAATTAGAGCACCAGAATTGCTACAGACCACTTGGACAAAACCTTTCGCAGCTCCTCCAATCCGGCGGTGTACGCAGTTGGTGACGCTGCTGGTGGCCCCTTGTTCCTGACTCCGGTGGCCGCATTGGAGGCCCACGCGGTTGTCGATAGCCTGCTCAGGAACCAGGAGGCTACCGTGGACTATACCGGAATCCCCAGCGTCGCCTTTACCCCGCCGCCGCTCGCGCGCGTCGACGAACCCTGCTACGCCTACAAGATACTAGTGAAAAAGGGTAGACAGAGTACCCTAGGTGCACATCTGGTCGGCCCCGAGGCGGCTGAAGTCATTAATCTGTTCGGCTTCGCCATGCGCAACGGACTCGGTGTCGATGCGACCCGACACGCCACTTTTCCCGCCCACTGTGGGGTGGGACTGTGTTTTTTACAACAACAAGTGGTCCCACGTCTAATGGAGGGGTTTCATCATGCTAACGGCCTGGATTTCATCCTGATAGATACCTTGCCAGCGAATGCCTTCGCCAAGATGCACTTGCCAGGGGCCATCAATATCGTTTCTGACGACATCATGGAAGAGGCGCCCCGCCGGTTACCCGACAGACAGGCGACCCTCGTCTTGTACTGTGCGAGCGATAACTGCAAACGCGCCGGCCGAGCCGCCAAACGCTTGGTCAGTCTCGGCTATACCGAAGTCTACCATTACACTGGCGGGAAAAAGGCGTGGCAGGCTGCAGGCTTGTCACTGGAACACTGAGAAGGTTACAGATTAATGCGCGACTGGATGGAACGCCAGCAATCCTGGATTTACCTCTCGTTCATTCTGGCGGGCCTGGCTCTCGGCTTGGGTCTACCGGGTATCTCGGCCTGGCTTGAATCCTTGCTATGGCCGTTACTTGGTGTACTGCTGTACGCGACCTTTATTCAAACCCCGTTATCAAGGATCGGTGAAGGGTTAAAGGACTGGCGCTTTCTGGGAGCATTGTTGGTTGGTAACTTTGTGATTATTCCGCTTGTGGTGGGTATCTTGGTTGCATTGCTGCCGTTGTCGTTTGCGGTACAGGCAGGTGTGTTGCTTGTATTACTGGTGCCCTGTACTGACTGGTTTATCAGCTTTACGCATCTGGGCAGGGACGAGGCGGCGCTGGCCATCGCTGTTACTCCCGTGCTTTTGTTGGTCCAGTTGTTTGCCTTACCTTTCTATCTTTGGCTTTTCCTCTGCACGGAACGATTTGAAACGGCGCTTAGCAGCCACCTGGTCGGCGCCTTCGTCGGGTTGATTTTGACGCCCTTGGCTCTGGCTTGGGTAACCGAACGACTAGCCCAACGCAGTGCTAGTGCCAGACAGCTCATGCAGTGCTTGGCAGCACTTCCCGTGCCGTTGCTGGCACTGGTTGTCTTTGTCATCGCCGCTTCACAGATATCCACAATGACAAGTCTCAGCAGCGTATTGATGCAGGTCCTGTTGATTTTCATCGCCTACCTAGTTTTTGCCGCCTTTCTCGGCAAGACCCTAGCCAACCTATTCCGACTGCCTACTACGTCGGCAAGGACCTTGACCTTCTGCTTCGGCACGCGGAACTCGTTCGTGGTATTACCCATCGCCCTGGCGCTTCCAGAGGCCTGGCACGTTGCCGTGGTGGTCATCGTCTTCCAGTCGCTGGTGGAGTTGTTCGGGATGGTGGCTTTACTTCGTTGGGTACCGAGTAAATTGATACCAGAGCCCTCATAGACCCCTGAAACATTGTTTGACTTTCTATTCCACATAAATGGAGACATGTCCGCTCGGGTTATGGCGATCATCGAGTCAGAGGCACCGCTAGTGGAAATTTACAGCATTGACGAAGCCTTTGCGGATCTGACCGGCGTTCAGGACATAACCGGAACTTGCCATCGAATCCAGACGCGGATTCTCAATGAGGTTGGATTGGCTGTCTGTGTCGGGGCCAGCACCACCAAGACCCTGGCCAAGCTGGCGAATCGGGCTGCCAAGAAGTATCGGGCTACCGGTGGCGTAGTCGACCTCACAGACTCGGCTCGACAAAAACGACTGTTGTCACTGACGGACGTGGCCGACGTGTGGGGAGTAGGACCCAGGCTGGTCAAGCGGCTTCGCTCTTTGAACATCCACACGGCCCTCGACCTTGCCAGTGGTGAACCAAAGGCACTCCATGAAGCGTTTTCGGTCGTACTGGCTCGAACTGCCCGGGAATTAAACGGAGTGTCCTGCATCGATCTGGAAACAGAAGCCCCGGTCCAGCAGCAGATCGTCTGTTCCCGCTCATTCGGAGATCGGGTAGAGGACAAAGAGCTGATGAGGCAGGCCCTGGTTCGATTCACCGCCAATGCCGCCCAGCGACTTCGTTCTCAGGGCCTGGTGGCAGGGCAGTACACCATTTTTATACGCACCAGTCCTTTTTCAGGGGATCCTTACTACGCAAACAGCCTGTCGGAGAGACTGCCCTGGCCAACGGACGATACCGGTGCAATGACGGAACGCCTGGATACGTTGCTTGGGGCCATATGGCGAGATGGGTTCCGTTATGCCAAAGCGGGTGTGATGCTGACCGACCTCTACCCACAGGGCAGTCAGCAGGCTGACCTGTTTGATGGCAGTAGAAGCAGTGAGGCAAGGCAGGGACGCGAGCAACTGCTGGCGCTGATGGACAGCTTGAACCGGCAGTCTCGTGGGCAACTGAAATTTGCGAGTGAGGGGCTCACAACCGCTAAGAGCGATATGAGGCAAGAGTGGTTGTCGCCTCGGTATACGACCCGGTTTGATGAAGTGCCTGTGGCGAGATTGGCTTAGCAGCGTTTGGCCAGATCTATCGTGCTGGGTAGACCCGATTAACTCAATAGATCGGTATATACAAAATAGTTACTTATGGTAAATGCCTCTCAATGAATGAAAAGTATTTACCAGAAGTAACTATAAAACATTTACTCAAAGTAACTATATAACAGTTACCACCGGTAAATAGTAATTATATACCCGTGAATTCAATGATGAGGGTTTGCCTGCCGACGCGAGTGAATCGCCACCAGTTCACTAGACGCCCGTCAGCCCGATACTTAACTTTGGGGGTGATCCCGCGAACACCTTTCCTACAACGGGTTTGCTGTTTCGTTTCGGGCTGCATTCGGTTACCGAGGTTTCAGGCCCTAAGTTAAAAAACCACAGCAATGGATATGGGCATGTGGTCGCTGAATGAGATCCAATCGTCATATTCGCCAACTTGTAAATCGCTTTGCTCGACCAGATCCGATGAAACGAAGACATGGTCAATGTGGTATGGGCGGTCCTGGTGGCGGTAATGGAAGAACGTGGGCCGACTCTCTTTGCCTTGTACCTCCTTGAAAACTCGGTGGTAAAGGCTGTGCACACCCTTAGTTTCCAGTTCTGAGACAACATCTGAATGATTCCACCAACGATCTTGTCTATCCCAGAGTGTGTTGCTATTGAAGTCACCCAATATAAGTGTTCTGGGCCCGCAGAGGTCTTCCCGATGAATCTGTAGGTACTTCCAGAGCTGTCCCACGTACCCAAAAACCTGGTTATTACCGCCCTGTGTCCAAACAGCCAGTACCGTAATGTCATCGTCAATTGTGAATGGCAGAAAGAGCTTGAGATCGCTCGTTGTCCAGTGATTGGAAGAACTGTTATTTTGATGTCCAGGTATCGAATGTTCGCCCTGCCACCCCAAAGCTTCGATGTGGTGCTTCTTTCTTGCAAAGACACCAAGGCCGCGGTTCTTGGAGTCACCTACCCATAGGTAATCACCTGCCCATTGCCGATACGCTGGGGTTGAAAGGCTGGGATCCTCGCATTCCTGAACAATCAGAATATCAGCCGCTAATGAATCGGCTTCATTGAGTTTCTTGCGCAGAGCACCATTGCAGTTCCAGGTCACGATTTTCATGTGAACGCCTCTGTGGGATGTTTAAAGCGATGCAATTTCATACAGCATGCTCCACAGAGCAAAATAGTTGTACCGTAAGAGAAGCTAGAAAAAGAGCTTCGCCCTTTGAGATGCCCCCATTAATCCGGACATTTTGATGTTAGATAGATGGATATTCCTTAAATGTAAGTGATTACTAACTGTCTTGGCTCTGTATAGTGGTATTTTATGGCTCGGGGAGGCAGTCTGGACATTTTATGGTCGCAAAAAGCGGACAGGTTATGGTCGCAACCACAGGTGCTTTCAGAACGCCAGACGGGATTTCCAAGAACTAAGATTGCAAGCTGTGCTACCCAGGTGCTATTTTCGCTCCCGTTCTGATAGACGCTTCCTGTTGTGGTCCAATGATCCTGGACACCCAATAAGAGTGATAAACTATCACTCAAC
>ERZ1699650.31-NODE-31-length-131186-cov-11.609520_pt1 | contig 131186 bp, 129 predicted proteins | sample MGYA00581512_ERZ1699650 | MGnify/ENA primary metagenome ERZ1699650 (study PRJEB42348, sample SAMEA6618698) | metagenome | isolation source: Polyester-degrading enrichment culture growing on monomer terephthalic acid, Te | collected 2019-05-17 ...
TACGGTTACCCCCTCAAACCCGCAAGCTGTTTTTTCAACAAATACACAGATTTCTTGAGTTTTCTTCGGAAATCGTTTTAATACAGACAGTTAAACCCGCACATTTTCCGCGCTTTCCCATCAAAATCAGCCCCCTGCCCCGCCAGACAGCCGCGAGCCACAGCCCCGAAACCCCGTTTTCAGAATCACCCACAGGTTTATCCACATATCTACCCACAAATCACCGGCATCTGCCCCGAATCCGACTCGAAAGACGCCGACTCGTCCGCCGCTCCAGAGGCGTGATTCACAGACATCCCTCAAAAATCCCGGACAAGGCCCTGGATGAAAGGCCCCCGCCCTGCCGCGCGCGGTCGTCCATTCGGCCAAACGGGCCGGTCCCCACGAAAAAGGGCGGCCGTGGCACGTCCACGGCCGCCCCTGTCGGGCACATTGCGGTTCAATACGCCGCGCCTGGTTTATTCCGCCGCCTTGGCGGTCAGTTTCTGCAAGGCACCGGCCATCGGCGCAGTCACCTCTTCGGGCAAGGCACCACCGGCCAGCTCGGCCAAACGGTCTGCCGGGTCTTCATAGGCAAGCCATGTGCCGCCCGCGGCATCCTCATAGACCAGCACCTTCAAAGGCAGGGCCAGACCGGCCTCGCGGGATTCGATCATCGCCGGGGTGCCGACCTTGGGGTTGCCGAAGATCAACAGCTCGGACCCGCCAATGTCCGCGCCGACGCTTTGCGCCCCGCCGCCGTGATCGACACGGGCAAAGACCCTGGCCCCCGCGCCTTCGATCGCGGCTTCAAGCGCATTGGCGGTCTCGGCCACGCTTTTGCCGCTGGCGACCTTGATCGTTTCGGCAGACAGCGCCGTGGCGGCCATCATCGGAAGGGCAATCATCAGGGATCGCAACATGTCTCTCTCCTTGTGACAGGTCAGTTGGGTCTGTTCGGGCCGGCTTTCCGGCCCGCTTGGTCAGGCCGCGCTTTGACGCGTAAAGCGGCGGCGTAGTTTCCCGGGCTCGATCCGCAGCGCGAGCAACCCGAGGATGACCCCAAGGTAGATCAGCGGCTCCAGTTGGAAACCCTTCACCAGCATCACGAAGTGCAGCCCCCCCAGAAGCACCGCCGCATAGGTCAGCTTGTGCAATTTCCGCCAGCGCGGCCCCAGTCGGCGCACCGACCAGTTGTTCGAGGTCAGCGCCAGCGGCACCAAAAGGGCAAAGCCTGCCATGCCAACGGTGATATAGGGACGTTTCAAAATGTCGGCCCAGATCTGCGACAGGATCTGCACGTCCAGCACCAGCCAGGTCAGCAGGTGCAGGAAGACGTAGAGAAAGGCCATCAACCCGATAGCCCGGCGGAACTTGATAAGGTTCACCCCCACGTGCTTGCGCAGCGGCGTCACCGCCAGCCCGAAGATCAGCAGTTGCAGGGCAAATTCGCCCAGCTCGTGTTCCAGCGCCTTGATCGGTTCAGCGCCCAGCCCGCCAGTGAGACCGAGATACAGATACCACACCGCAGGAAGCGGCAGAACGATGTAAAGCAGCCACGCCGGCACGCGGCGCAGCCCCCGGTTCAGGCGGTCGATCATCAGAAGTTCGCCTTCAGGTCCATGCCTTCATAAAGGCTGGCCACCTCTTCCTCGTAGCCGTTGAACATCAGCGTCGGTTTCTTGCTGGCAAACAGCCCGCCGCCGATCTCGCGCTCAGTGGCTTGTGACCAGCGCGGATGGCTCACCTCCGGGTTCACGTTGCTGTAAAAGCCGTATTCGCGCGCATTGGCGATGTTCCAGCTGGTCGGCGGCTCCTGGTCGGTCAGGGTGATGCGGACGATCGACTTGATCGACTTGAAGCCGTATTTCCACGGCACCACCAACCGCAGCGGCGCGCCGTTCTGTTTCGGGATGTCGCGGCCATAGATGCCGGTGGCCATCATGGTCAGCGGATGCATCGCCTCGTCCAGGCGCAGGCCTTCGACATAGGGCCATTCCAGCACGGCGCGCTTCTGGCCAAACATCTCTTCAGGGCGATAGAGGGTCTCGAAGGCCACGTATTTCGCGCTCGACTGGACACCGGCCATGTTCAGAAGATCGGCCAGCTCGAACCCGTTCCACGGCACCACCATCGACCAGGCCTCGACACAGCGGAAACGATAAATGCGCTCCTCGATGGTCATCGCCTTCATGATGTCTTCAAAGGCATAGTCGCCGGGCTTGTCCACCATGCCGTCGATCTGGACCGTCCAGGGATCAATGGTCAGCGCATCGGCATTGCGGGCCGGGTCATTCTTGCCGGTGCCGAATTCATAGAAGTTGTTGTAGCTGGTGATGTCGTCCCATTCATTGGGCGTCAGCTCTTCTTCCATCGCCGCGGCCTGCCCCGCCATTGACGCCAGCCCAAGCCCCGCCGCCCCGCCGATCAACTGGCGGCGGTTGAGGTAGAGATCTTCGGGCGTGACGTCATTCTCGGTCAGCGTGTTCTTCCAGCGCAATGCCATGCGGTGTCCCCTTTGTCTGTCGCAGGTCATGAAGGGACGCGGTCGCGGGCATCCCGGGCTGGTTCCTATCTATCCATTCACGGCCCTACGGCAAAACAACGTCTGCTCAACTCTGCGTGGCCCGATTGTAACGTTTGGCCTGCGGCCCCGTGCCTGTCAGAGGATCAGCCGCAAATCCGACACAATTTGCGGCAAATACAAGGTTTGTTAACGGAATCGCGCAGCGGCAGGAGAGCCACGTTGCCCAGTCAAACCACACCAAGCGACACAAGCACGCTTTACATCGCCCCCGGCGCCTCGATCTTCGGCAGCGCCCTGGCGGACACCATCCGCGGCACCGCCGATGATGATGTCCTCAGCGGGCTGGGCGGAGACGACAGCCTGCGCGGCGGTTATGGCGACGACCTTGTCATCGGCGGCGCGGGGCATGACCAGCTGCTTGGCAACTGGGGTATGGACACGATCCTTGGGGGATACGGCAACGATTATGTCTCCGCGGGCGGCGATGCCGACGAGGTTCACGGCGGCGCGGGGCACGACACCCTGCGCGGCGGCAACGGCGATGACCTTGTGACCGGCGGCAGCGGCAATGACATCGTCAACGGCGGCAATGGCACCGACACCCTGGAGGGCGGGTCCGGCGCCGACCTTATATATGGCGGGATCGGCGATGATCTGGTGTCCGGCGGCAGCGGCAATGACACCGCCTACGGCGGCAACGGCAACGATACCCTGAACGGCGACAGCGGCAGTGACCTGCTGTCTGGCGGGTCGGGCCATGACATCCTGGACGGCGGTGCCAACAATGACGTGCTGCGCGGCGGCAATGGCACCGATACCCTGCTGGGTGGCGCGGGCAACGACACGCTGGGCGGTGGCAACCACGACGACCTGCTCGACGGTGGCGCCGGGCAGGACCGGCTGGTGGCGGGCAATGGCAATGACACCCTGGCGGGCGGCACCGGCAATGACCGGCTTTACGGCGGCAACGGGATGGACAGCCTCGACGGTGGCGATGGCAACGACGTGCTCTTCGGTGGCAACGGCAACGATATCGTGCTGGGCGGCGCCGACAACGACATCGTCTATGCCGGAACGGGCAACGATACGGTGGAGGGCGGCAGCGGCAATGACCTTGTCTGGGGCAGCTCCGGTCAGGACGTGCTGGATGGCGGCGCGGGCAACGACACCCTGCGCGGCGGATCGGGCGACGACACGATCACCGGCGGGTCGGGCAATGATCTCTTGCATGGCAGCTATGGCGACGATCTCTTTGTCTTCGACGCCGGTTTCGGCAACGACACGATCGAGGGCTTCGGCCACGGCGGAGACCAGCTCGACCTGACGGGCCTGGGCCTGAGCGACGTCAGCGATCTTGTCTTTGCCGATACCGGCGGCGACCTGATGATCTCGGCGCCCGATGGCAGCACGATCATCCTTGCCGACACTTCGGTACTCGATCTCGACACCGACATGATCCTGATCTGACCGGCCCGGATCACCAATTTCGGCGGCCCTGAGACGGCAGACTATCACATGAATGTCACTGGAAATTCGTCGCCCCCGTGGCTTAGGCGCGACGCGCCTGTCGTCAAGCCTTTTCCGGTGCCGTTCGCCGGTGAACCGAAGGCCGGGCCACTCCGTAAGAGAGGTACTTTCAACCAGATGTACCAACCTTACTGGAGAGAAACATGATCCGCAGAACCTTCCTCGCTCTGACCACTGCTGCCGCTCTTGCAACGCCCGTCCTGGCCGGCGGCCATTCGAAAGATATCGTCGACACCGCGGTCGAAGCGGGAAGCTTCAACACACTGGTGGCCGCGGTCGAAGCCGCCGGTCTTGTCGAGACGCTGAAAGGCGAAGGCCCCTTCACCGTCTTCGCCCCCACCGACGACGCCTTTGCCGCCCTGCCCGCGGGCACGGTCGAGGACCTGCTGAAGCCGGAAAACAAGGACCAGCTGACCGCCGTGCTCACCTACCACGTGGTGCCGGGCAAGGTCATGTCGACAGACCTGTCCAACAACATGATGGCCACCACCGTTCAGGGTGGTGACGTGACCATCATGACCGAAGGCGGCGTCATGGTGGATGGCGCCAACGTGGTGCAGGCCGACATCGAAGCATCGAACGGCGTGATCCATGTGATCGACGCGGTGATCCTCCCGAAATAATCCAGACCCGCAGAGACAAGGTCGCCCTCCGGGGCGGCCCTTTTCTCATGATGAAAGGAGAACTCATGAAACGTCGCACGCTTCTCGGCTTCGCCACTGCCGCAGGCCTTTCACTCGCTGTCGGCGCCTGCGCCCCGATGGGTGGCGGTCAGCCAGACATCGTCGATATCGCCGCCTCGAATGATCAATTCTCGACTCTCGTAGCCGCCGTCACGGCCGCGGACCTTGCCGGAACGCTCAAGGGGCCCGGCCCCTTTACCGTCTTCGCGCCCACCAACGCGGCGTTTGACAAGCTGCCCGTAGGCACGGTCGAAACCCTGCTGAAACCGGAGAACAAGGACCAACTCGTCGCCGTGCTGACCTATCACGTCGTTCCGGGTGCGGTGACTTCGGACCAATTGGCCGGCGAACGCATGAACGTGGCCACAGTGCAGGGCCAGGACGTCCATGTTGACGGGCGGGGCGGCGTCCGCGTCAACAACGCCCGTGTCACCCAGGCCGACATCATGGCCTCGAACGGAGTGATCCACCGCATCGACAAGGTGCTCCTGCCCGATTGACCGCGGCCACGCGAAAATAAGAAACCGCGCCGGCAGCCACCGGCGCGGTTTTTTCTTGGAAACAGGACGCCTACGGTCGTTTCAGCCCGAGGGCCGCAGCAGTGTCAGCGCTTAATGCACCACCGCATCATCCGGTCGTGGGCGGTTGCTCGCCGCCACCCGGTCGCCGATGATCAGCCCGTCGGCCCCGGCACTCACCGGCACCAGGTCACCGTCGGTCACATCGCCCGCCAGCAGCATCTCGGCCAGTGGGTTCTGCAGCGCGCGCTGTATCACCCGCTTCAGCGGACGCGCGCCATAGACCGGATCATAGCCTTCATCGGCCAGCCACTTGCGCGCCGCCTCGTCCAGCTCCAGCGTGATCTTGCGCTGGGCCAGCCGCTTGAGCAGCCGCGACATCTGGATATCGACAATCCCGTCCATATCCTCGCGCGCGAGCCGGTCAAAGACGATCATGTCATCCAGCCGGTTGAGGAACTCGGGCCGGAAATGCGCCCGCACCGCGTCCATCACGTCATGCTTGGCCTTGGCCGCGTCCGAGCCTTCCGGCAGTTGCGACAGTGCCTGGCTCCCAAGGTTCGAGGTCAGGATGATCAGCGTCTGCTTGAAGTCCACGCGATGCCCCTGGCCATCGGTCAGCACACCGTCGTCAAGCACTTGCAACAGCACGTTGAACACCTCCGGATGCGCCTTTTCGACCTCGTCGAACAGCACCACCTGGTAGGGCCTGCGCCGCACCGCTTCGGTCAGCACGCCGCCTTCGTCATAGCCGACATAGCCCGGAGGGGCGCCGATCAGACGTGACACGGAATGCTTCTCCATGAACTCCGACATGTCGATCCGCACCATGGCGTTGTCGTCGTCGAACAGGAACTCGGCCAGCGCCTTGGTCAGCTCGGTCTTGCCCACGCCCGTCGGCCCGAGGAAGAGGAACGAGCCCAAAGGCCGGTTTTCGTCCTGCAGACCCGCGCGCGCCCGGCGCACGGCGTTCGATACCGCGACAACCGCCTGGTTCTGGCCCACGACACGCGCATGCAACTCTTCTTCCATGCGCAGAAGCTTGTCGCGCTCGCCTTCCAGCATCTTGCCAGCAGGGATCCCCGTCCAGCGTTCGACCACGGCGGCGATCTGGTCGGGGCGCACGGCCTCTTCCACCATCACGCCGTCCTGCTCCTGCTCTTCGGCCTGGGACAGCTGCTTTTCCAGCTGCGGGATCACGCCGTAGGACAGTTCGCCCGCCTTGGCCAGATCGCCATTGCGCTTGGCGATTTCCAGTTCCGCGCGGGCCTGGTCCAACTGCCCCTTCAGGTCACGGGCCGAGGCCAGCTTGTCACGCTCTGCCTGCCACTTGGCGGTCAATTGCGCCGACTGATCCTGAAGATCGCCCAACTCGCGTTCCAGCTTCTCCAGCCGATCCTTCGAGGCCTGATCGTCCTCTTTCCGCAGCGCTTCCGCCTCGATCTGCTTTTGCAGGATGTCACGGTCGAGCGCGTCCAACTCTTCCGGCTTCGAATCCACCGCCATGCGCAGACGCGAAGCCGCCTCATCCATCAGGTCGATCGCCTTGTCCGGCAGGAACCGGTCGGTGATATAGCGATGTGACAGCTGCGCCGCCGCCACCAGGGCGCTATCGGAGATCCGCACCCCGTGGTGCAGCTCGTATTTCTCCTTGATGCCGCGCAGGATCGAGATCGTGTCTTCCTCGGTCGGCTCTTCCACCACCAAAGGCTGGAACCGCCGCGCCAAGGCCGCGTCTTTTTCCACATGTTTGCGGTATTCATCCAAGGTCGTCGCACCGACACAATGCAATTCCCCGCGCGCCAGCGCCGGTTTCAGCAGGTTGGAGGCATCCATCGCCCCGTCCGACTTGCCCGCGCCGACCAACGTGTGCATCTCGTCGATGAACAGGATGATTTCACCCGCCGCAGACGTCACCTCGGACAGAACCGCCTTCAGCCGTTCCTCGAACTCGCCACGATACTTCGCCCCGGCGATCAGCGCGCCCATGTCGAGCGACAGGAGCTTCTTGTTGCGCAGGCTTTCGGGCACGTCGCCATTGACGATGCGCAGGGCCAAACCTTCCGCAATCGCCGTTTTACCGACGCCTGGTTCACCAATGAGAACCGGGTTGTTCTTGGTTCGACGGCTCAGCACCTGCATCGCGCGGCGGATTTCCTCATCGCGACCGATAATGGGGTCGATCTTGCCTTCGCGGGCGCGCTCCGTCAGGTCGAGCGCGTATTTCTTCAACGCGTCATAGCCTTCCTCGGCACTCGCCGTATCGGCGGTGCGACCCTTGCGGATGTCATTGATTGCGCCGTTCAGCGCCTGGGCGTTCACCGCACCGGCTTCCAGCGCCTTGCGGGCCTCGGATTTCACCATGGCCAGCGCCATCAGGATCCGCTCGACGGGAACAAAGCTGTCGCCCGCCTTCTTCGCAATCTTCTCGGCCTCGTCCAGCACCTTGCCAGTCGTGCTGTCCAGGTAGACCTGACCGGCATCGCCCGACACCTGCGCGATCTTGCCCAATGCAATGTCGTTGGCCTGCACCACCCGTTCGGGCGCACCGCCCGCGCGTTTGATCAGGTTGGCCGACAGGCCCTCTTCATCGTCCAGCAGTGCTTTCAGAATGTGTTCGGGGGCCAGCCGCTGATGGCTTTCCCGCATGGCAATTGTCTGGGCGGCCTGAATGAAACCACGCGACCGCTCCGTGAACTTCTCCAAGTTCATGGGTCTCTCCTTCCGTTAAGCGCCCGATACTGGGGTTGCCCGGCTTGGCGGCACATCCCCTTGTGGGCCTCTGACCTCAATTTGGGCATGCCCGCGCCGGTTTCAAGATCACGGCAGAGTGATTTCGCGAAAGGTGACATTTCCTGTCACCCCCTTCCAATTCGACTTATCCACCCCATCTTGTGGATAAGTCGCGGAGAGACTACACCCTGCGGAACCCGAAGCAATGGAGGCCAACATGGCCCTGAAGACCCGTATCACCAATGTTCGCCACAGCGCAGAAAGCGGGTGTTTCGAAGCGGATGTGACCGTGATCGACGGCACCGATGACTTTACCTATGCGGTCGAATACGCCGCGCCGATCGACGCCGACACCAGCCAGGTCTGTGCCGCGCTGTCGGCCCGGGCGCGGGTGCACCACATGCCGGAACGCTGCAACCTGACCCGCCGGCGCCTGGACCGCCGCCAACCTGCCGACACCGGGGATATTGCCAGCGGAATCCTCTTTTCGCGCCCGAATTACCTCGACCGGATCCTTGGCCGGCAGGCCGACGGAGCCATGCGCGAGGCTTGACCTCCTGCATGGGCTCCGTCAATCAGGCGCGACCCCATTTTCCAGGACCATATGCCAGGAGCCGCGCCATGTCCCTTTCCCCCTCCGATGACCGCCTGATCGTCGCCCTCGATGTGCCCAACGCCGTCACAGGTCTGGCCCTGACCGAGCAGCTGGGCGATGCCGTCAGCTTCTACAAGATCGGGCTGGGCATGCTGACCGGGGGCGGGCTGGCGCTGGCCAACGAGTTGAAGCAGGAACAGGGCAAGCGCATCTTTCTCGACATGAAGCTGTTCGACATCGGCGCCACGGTCGAGGCGGCGGTACGCGGGCTGGCGCAGTTCGACCTCGATTTCCTGACCGTGCATGGCGACCCCCAGGTGGTGCGCGCCGCCAAGGAAGGCGCCGCCGGCAAGGACCTGAAAATCCTGGCCGTCACCATCCTGACCTCGCAGGATCGCGCCGACCTGGACGAGGCCATGATCGTGCCGGGTGACGTGCCCGACATCGTCAGCACCCGCGCCGCGCGTGCGATGGAGGCAGGCGCCGACGGTGTCATCGCCTCGGCCCGGGAAGCGGCGATGATCCGCGCCCTGCCCCAGGCCGCTGGCAAGCTGATCGTCACCCCGGGCATCCGCCCCGCCGGCAGCGCCGCCGGCGATCAGAAACGGATCGTCACCCCGGGCCAGGCCGTGACCAATGGCACCGACCACATCGTCGTCGGCCGCCCCATCTGGCAGGCGGATGATCCGCGCAGCGCGGCGCAGGCGGTGGTGGCGGAACTGCGGGCGTGAGCCGGGCCAAGGTGCGTGCAAACCCGCACCTCACCGGCCGCGGGTCGGTGATGCGGTATCTGGACCTCTGGCGCGCGGCCTCTTAGGGTCGCCGCGAGGAGGAGCACAGCATGGCAACCGGAACAGATATCCGCACCTATTTCGAAGGCCGATGGCATGACGGCGATGTGCCGATCATGAAGGCCGCCGATCACGGTGCATGGCTTGGCACCACGGTGTTCGACGGCGCGCGCATGGTCAACGGGCTGACCCCGGACCTCGACCTGCACTGCGCCCGGGCCAATCGCTCGGCCGAGGCGCTGATGATCACGCCCACGGTCACCACCCAGGAGATGGTGGAAATCGTGCGCGAGGGGCTCAAGACCTATGCGCCGGGCACCGCGGTCTATATCCGGCCCATGTATTGGGCGCTGGAGGGTGATTTCCTGGGCATCGTGCCAAAGCCGGGCCATACCGGTTTTGCCATCTCGCTCGAAGCGATCCCGATGGCGCCCGAAGATGCCACCTCGACCCTGACGCGGACGCAATTCCACCGCCCGGTGCTGGCCGATGCCGTGGTCAATGCCAAGGCCGGATGCCTTTACCCCAACAACGCCCGCATGCTGGCCGAGGCCCGCGCCAAGGGCTTTGCCAATGCGCTGGTGGCCGATGCCCTGGGCAACGTGGCCGAAACCGCCACCGCCAATATCTTCATGGTGCGCGACGGCGTGGTCTTCACCCCCGTCCCCAACGGCACTTTCCTGGCCGGGATCACCCGGGCGCGCCATATCTCGAACCTGCGCGCCGACGGGGTCGAGGTGGTGGAAAAGGTGCTGACCTTCGCCGATTTCCATGCCGCGGACGAGGTCTTCATGTCCGGCAACATGATGAAGGTCACCCCGGTCACCGATTTCGACGAGACCACCTACCAGGTTGGCCCGGTCACCCGGCGTGTCCGCGAACTTTACTGGAATTGGGCCGCCTCCGCATAGAAACTTCCGGCCCCGCCCTCCAAGCCCTTTCAATCTTTCATTGCCCCACCGGTCAAACCCGGTCATGATCCCGTCCAAGGAGTGGACCCAGATGCGCAAGTTTCTTGTCGTTCTCGATGACAGCCGCGAATGTCTCAATGCCATGCGGTTTGCCGCCATGCGTGCCAGTCACACCGGCGGTGGCGTCGCCGTCCTGTCGGTGATCCCGCCGGACGAATTCAATCACTGGATCGGCGTCGGCGACATCATGCGGGAAGAGGCGCGCGAGCGCATTCATGCCCACTTCGAGGTCTTCGCCAAGTGGATGCGCGACCGGCAGAATGTTGATCCGGAGCTGGTGATCCGCGAAGGCGAGCCGATCGATGAAATCATCGCTCATGTCCAGGAAGACACCGAAATCGGCGTTCTGGTGCTTGGGGCCGGCACCGACAAGAAGGGCCCCGGCCCGCTGGTGTCGCAAATGACCCGCAACGCAGGTTCCCTGCCGATCCCGGTCACGATTGTCCCCGGCGACATGTCGAAGGAACGCCTGGAAGCGATCACCTGAACCAGGCACGAAAGCCGCGCCATGCCCTCGCCCTGAACCTGTCGACATTCCCGGAAGGAATTCAAAGCCGTGTTCGCTGATGCCCGCGACAGGATGGGGCTGGCATCGGACAACAACACCTATACGACGGTCAAGGGTGTGTTCCACTCGGCGCCCGGCTGCCACCGCAGCAGGTGACGGATTTTGCAAACCAACGGCACCTGGCCCGAAACTCCACGAAACCGGCGTGTCGCCGCCATTTTCCCGCCGCATCGCCGTGCAGATTGAAGCTCCGGATTTTATTTGATTTTCCCGGGAGTTTCCGCATGCGCTCCGCCCTGCTCGTCGATGGTGACAACATCAGCGCCGGTTTCGCCGAAGACATGCTGCGCATCGCCAGCAATGGCAGCGCGCCCGACGTGGTGCGTGTCTATGCCAACCTCACAAAGTGCAAGGATTGGCAGACCGCGCCCGGCTTTCGCACCGTGCACGCAGGCGGCGCCAAGAATGCCGCCGACGTGCTCTTGGCGATCGACGCGATGGTGCTGGCGCTGCGTGACGGGATCCAGCGTTTCTTCATCGCCAGTTCCGACGGAGATTTCGTGCATGTCACCCAGCGCCTGCGCGAGTTGGGCCACCATGTGACCGGGTTGGGCGAAGACAAGGCGACCGAATACTTCCGCGCCGCCTGTCATGACTTCGTGGAGCTGCGCAGGACGCCGTGCAGCGCCCCGGCGCCAACCAGCCCGCCGGTCAAAACCGCCCATCAGGCCATTCCGGCAAAGACCAAGACCGCGCAGAAGGGTCCTACCCCACTGGATCTGCAGATCCGCGGCATCATTCAGGAACACAGCACGCAAGGCAAAGGCATGCCGTTGGTCGTTTTGAACACAACGATACGCGCACGCCACGGCGTCAAGGTCAGCGAGTTGAAAGAGCGTACCTGGCGCGCCTACTTGACCGGGCGCCCCTCGCTTTACGAAGTGGACCCAAGAAGCAGCACCGCCCACGTCCGCTTCCTGCCCGATGGCTTCCGTGTCGCGAATTGAAGCACGGCTCGGCCCCGCACTCACCCCAATTTAGAATGGTTCCAAACATTGACTTCGCAGCCCCGGACCCGCATATCAGGGAAGAGAAAAAGGGAAGCCGCAGATGTTCATTCAAACCGAATCCACCCCGAACCCCGCGACGCTGAAGTTCCTGCCCGGCCAGACCGTGCTTGAGACCGGCACCGCCGATTTCCCCAACGCCGATGGCGCTGCGGCCTCGCCCCTGGCAGAGCGGCTGTTTGCGGTCGATGGTGTTGATGGCGTCTTTTTCGGGCATGACTTCGTCACCGTGACAAAGGCCGACGCCCAGGATTGGGACCACCTGAAGCCCAGCATCCTCGGCGCGATCATGGAGCATTTCCAATCCGGCGCCCCGGTGATGGCGGGTGATGCCACAGGCGCATCCGGCCATGCAGAGCACACCGGCGAGGATGGCGAAATCGTCAACCAGATCAAGGAACTGCTCGACAGCCGCGTGCGTCCGGCGGTGGCCCAGGACGGTGGCGACATCACCTTCCACGGCTTTGAACGCGGGGTGGTCTACCTGCATATGCAAGGTGCCTGCGCCGGCTGCCCGTCTTCGACGCTGACGCTGAAGATGGGGATCGAGAACCTGCTGCGCCACTACATCCCCGAAGTGACCGAGGTGCGCCCGGTCGCCGTCTGACCGGCGACTGATCGCGCCGCACGGGCCCATGATCCTCGGTTTCGACACTTCCTCGGCCCATGTGGGCGCGGCCCTGTTCGACGGACAGGACGTCGTTGCCGCGCGGCATGAAGACATGGCGCGCGGCCAGGCCGAGCGCCTGTTTCCGATGCTGGACGAGCTCTTGGCCGAGGCCGGGCTGACCTATGGCGACCTTGATGCCATCGGCGTCGGCATCGGCCCCGGCAATTTCACCGGCATCCGCATTTCCGTCTCTGCCGCGCGTGGGCTGGCCCTGTCACTGGAAATCCCGGCGGTGGGTGTCTCGCTTCTCGACGCGGTCGCGCTTGGCTCCACCGGCCCTGTGCTCGCCTGTCTTCAGGCCCCGCGCGGGCAGGCCTATGTCATGAGCCACGGCATGGCACGGGACATCGCGCCGCAGCTGGTTGCCATCGCAGACGTGCCGACCGCGTGGTCCGAGCCGGGCCTGACCTGTATCGGCTCGGCCGCCGAAGACGTTGCCGCGCGGCTTGATGCCGGGCTGGCGCCCGCGCAATACGCTCCCGCCTCTGCCATCGCCCGGATCGCCGCGCAGCGCTGGCAGTCCAGCCCGCCGCCCCCGGCGCCGCTCTATCTCAAACCCGCCGACGCCGCGCCTGCGCGCGATGCGCCGCCGGTGATCCTCGATGACGCCTGAGGAAATGACGCCCGAAGCGATGGCGGCGCTGCATGCGCTCTGCTTTCCCGACCGGCCGTGGTCTGCCGCGGAATTTGCGCAGCTGACTCAGGCGCGCGGCATGATCTGCCACACCAGCCCCGGGCATGACGGGTTCATCCTTGCGCAATGCGTCGCCCCCGAGGCCGAGATCCTGACCATCGCCACCGCCCCCGAAGCCCGCCGCAAGGGCATCGCCCGCGGGCTTGTCGAGGGGCTGTTCACGGCGCTGCCTGCCGTCGATGTCTCGGAGCTGTTCCTGGAAGTGGCCGAGGACAATGCCGCCGCCCGCGCGCTCTATGCCGCCACCGGTTTCGCCGAGGCCGGGCGGCGCAGGGGATATTACCCGCGCCACGGCCGCGCCGCCGCCGATGCGCTGATCCTGCGCCGGTCGCTGGTGTAACCCCCCGTTTCCCCAACGGAACGGCGCAAGAATCGGTTGACCCTCCCCCCGCATCCCGGCCTTAATTGCCAATGATCCGGGTCCACCCGGGCAATGACCCTTGCGCGGGGCCCGAACCCCGCTTTCTTCCAACGGGAGCACCAGATGACTTTCATGCACAAAATCCTTGCCACCACTGCCGCCGTGGCCCTGACCACCGGCGCCGCGCTGGCCGATCCCGCGCTGATTTACGACCTTGGCGGCAAATTCGACAAAAGCTTCAACGAAGCCGCCTACAACGGCGCCAAGCGCTGGGCCGACGAAACCGGCGGCAAGTACCTGGAAATCGAGCTGCAGTCCGAAGCCCAGCGTGAGCAGGCCCTGCGCCGCTTTGCCGAGGCCGGTGCCAACCCGATCGTGACCACCGGCTTTGCCATCGCCCCGGTGATCGAAGAAATCGCGCCCGAATACCCCGAGACCAAGTTCGTCAACATCGACGGCTTCATCCCGGAAGTGCCGGACAACGTGGCCATGATCGCCTTCCAGGAACACCAGGGCTCCTTCCTTGTCGGCATGCTGGCCGCTATGGCGTCTGAAACCGGCACCGTCGGCTTCATCGGCGGCATGGATGTGCCGCTGATCCGTCACTTCGGCTGCGGCTATGCCCAGGGCGCAAAGGCGGTGAACGACGACATCAATATCGTCGCCAACATGACCGGCACCACACCCACCGCCTGGAACGACCCGGTCAAGGGCTCGGAACTGGCCAAGGCGCAGATTTCCCAGGGCGCGGACGTGATCTATGCCGCCGCGGGCGGCACCGGCGTGGGCGTTTTGCAGACCGCAGCGGATGAGGACATCCTGTCGATCGGCGTCGATTCGAACCAGAACCACCTGCACCCCGGCAAGGTCCTGACCTCGATGCTGAAACGCGTCGACGTAGCCGTCTACAATGCGATGGTCGCCGGTGAGGACCTGGAAACCGGCACCACCCAGGTTCTGGGGCTGCAGGACGATGGCGTGGGCTACGCAGTGGACGAAAACAACGAGGCGCTGCTGACCGACGAAATGACCGCGGCGGTCGAAGAGGCCAAGCAGAAGATCATCGATGGCGAAATCGAAGTGGTCAGCTACTACGAAAACGACAGCTGCCCTGTGCTGAACTTCTGATCCCGAAGACCAGACTCGCCGGGCCGCCGACCTCGCGCGGCCCGGTTCCCCTGGAGCCGCTTGTCCGCCCTGACCGGCGTTCGCGCGATGACGCCCGCAAGGGCGGATGAGCAGCCCCATCCCGCAAGGAGGCCCGCCCGCATGTCAGATGCCCCCGCAATCGAACTCAAAGGCATCTCCAAGGCCTTCGGCCCGGTCCAGGCCAACAAAGACATTTCCATCCGCGTCATGCCCGGCACGATCCACGGCATCATCGGCGAGAACGGCGCCGGGAAATCGACGCTGATGTCCATCCTCTACGGCTTCTACAAGGCCGACCGGGGCGAGATTTTCATCGCCGGCAAGAAGACCCAGATCCCCGACAGCCAGGCAGCAATCGCCGCCGGCATCGGCATGGTGTTTCAGCATTTCAAGCTGGTGCCGAATTTCACCGTACTGGAAAACGTCATTCTCGGGGCCGAAGATGGCGAATTGCTCAAACCCTCGTTGTCCAAGGCCCGCAAGGCGCTGACGGAACTGGCCGCCGAATACGAGTTGAAGATCGATCCCGACGCGGTGGTCGAAAACCTCTCGGTCGGGCATCAGCAGCGGGTGGAAATCCTCAAGGCGCTGTACCGCCAGGCCGACATCCTGATCCTGGACGAACCCACCGGCGTGCTGACGCCCGCCGAGGCCGACCAGCTGTTCCGCATCCTCAACCGGCTGCGCGAAGAGGGCAAGACAATCATCCTGATCACGCATAAACTGCGTGAAATCATGGATATCACCAATACTGTCAGCGTCATGCGACGCGGCGAGATGACCGCCACGGTCAAGACGGCGGAAACCAGCCCCGAAGAACTGGCCGAGCTCATGGTTGGCCGCAAGGTCCTGTTGCGCGTCGACAAGGAACCGGCAAAGCCGGGCAAGCCGATCCTGCAGGTCAAAAACCTGCGCGTGGTCGATGCCGATGGCGTCGAGCGGGTCAAGGGCATCAACCTGGAGGTCCATGCCGGCGAGATCCTCGGCATTGCCGGGGTGGCGGGCAATGGCCAGTCCGAGCTGCTGGAGGTTCTGGGCGGCTATCGCAACGCCAGCGGCGAGATCGTGATGAACGGCCAGCCCATCGACCTGACCGGCACGAAATCCGATGGCCAGTCACGCCGGAGCAGGGGCATCGCGCATGTCCCCGAGGACCGCCAACGCGAAGGCCTGATCATGAATTTCCACGCCTGGGAAAACGTGGCCTTCGGCTATCACCACGACCCGAAATTCCAGTCCGGCCTGTTGATGAACAACAAGGCGATCAAGGAAGACACCGTGCGGAAGATCGAAAAGTTCGACGTCCGCCCGCCGGACCCGAACCTTGCCGCCAAGAACTTTTCCGGCGGCAACCAGCAGAAGATCGTCGTCGCGCGCGAGATCGAGCGCAACCCCGACCTTCTGCTGGTGGGCCAGCCCACCCGCGGCGTCGACATCGGCGCCATCGAATTCATTCACCAGCAGATCGTCGCCCTGCGCGACCAGGGCAAGGCGGTGCTGCTGGTCTCGGTCGAACTGGACGAGATCCTGTCGCTGTCGGATCGTGTGGCGGTGATGTTCGACGGCCAGGTGATGGGCGAACGCCTGGCGTCCGAGACCAACGAGACGGAACTGGGCCTGTTGATGGCCGGGATCACCGAGATGCCCGACAAGCCGGTGATCGAAGCGGTGGAAGAACAGATGCAAGCCAAGCAAGCACGGGAGGCCGAGCGTCATGGCTGACCCAAAGCGCGACACCCCGTTTTCCTTGCCGGAAAACGGCCCGAAATCTTGTAAAGATTTCGCCCCCCTGACCGGAGGCCCCAATGGATAGAATGCCTGCCTGGGCCGACGCGGTCCTTGTTCCGCTGATCTCGCTGATCCTGGCCGCAATCCTGTCGGCCCTGGTCATCATCGGCATTGGCGAAGACCCGGTGGCCGCCTTCACCCTCATGGTCGACGGCGCGCTGATGCGCTCTTCCGGTTGGGGTTATACGCTCTATTACGCCACCAACTTCATCTTTACCGGCCTCGCCGTGGCCATCGCCTTTCACGCGCGATTGTTCAACATCGGCGGCGAGGGTCAGGCGATGCTGGGCGGACTTGGCGTGGCGCTGGTCTGTCTCTACATCCCCTGGCCGCATTGGTCGCTGGCGATCCTTGGCTCGGCCGTCGGCGCCGCCACCTTCGGCGCGCTCTGGGCGCTGATCCCGGCCTATCTCCAGGCCAGGCGCGGCAGCCATATCGTGATCACCACGATCATGTTCAACTTCATCGCCGCCGCCGTCCTGAACTACGTCCTCGTCAACCTGCTGCGCCCACCACGCAGCATGGACCCGGCCACCGCGCGCTTCCCCGAGCCCACCCATCTGCCCACCTTCAACGAAATGTTCTCGACCGCCGAGACCGTGCTGTTTCGGGGCGCGCCGGCCAATGTGTCGTTCTTCCTGGCGCTGATCGCCTGTGTCGCGGTCTGGGTTCTGCTCTGGCACACCAAGCTGGGTTATCAGATCCGCGCCTTCGGCGAATCCGAAAGCGCGGCGAAATTCGCCGGCATCTCGCCGGTGCGCATCACCATCATTGCCATGCTGATCTCGGGCGGGCTGGCCGGGCTCATGGCGCTCAACACCACGCAGGGCGAGGCCGAACGCCTGGTCATGAACGCCACCGAGGGCGCGGGCTTCATCGGCATCGCCGTGGCGCTCATGGGGCGGTCGCATCCTTTCGGCGTCTTCCTCGCCGCGATCCTGTTCGGGTTTCTCTACCAGGGCGGCGCGGAACTGGCGCTCTGGACCAATATCCCGCGCGAGCTGATCGTGGTGATCCAGGCGCTGGTGATCCTGTTTACCGGCGCGCTTGACAACATGGTGCGCACGCCCCTCGAACGCATTTTCATGGCCTTCCGCCGGAAGGAGAGCTGAGACATGGACCTGAACACCATCCTCCAGATTCTCGACAGCACCGTGCGCCTTGCCACGCCGCTGCTCCTGGCCTGCCTCGCCGGGCTGTTTTCCGAACGCGCGGGCATCTTTGACATCGGGCTGGAAGGCAAGATGCTGGCCTCCGCCTTCTTTGCCGCGGCCTTTGCCTCGGTCACCGGATCGGTCTGGATCGGGCTGCTCTGCGGTATCGCGGCGTCGTTGGTGCTGTCGGGCATCCACGGGCTGGCCTCGATCACCTTTCGCGGCAACCAGCTGATTTCCGGCGTGGCGATCAACTTCCTTGCCTCGGGCATGACCGTGCTGATCGCACAGGACATGTTCGAACAGGGCGGACGGACGCCGTCGCTGATGTCGGGCGGGCGGTTCGAGCCGATCACCCTGCCCTTTGCCGAAAGCCTGCAGGGCGTGCCGGTCTTCGGCCCGATCTATCATGACCTGATCTCCGGGCATTCGGCGCTGGTCTATATCGCCTTCCTGATGGTGCCGCTGTCCTGGTGGGTGCTGTTTCGCACCCGGTTCGGGCTGCGCCTGCGGGCCGTGGGCGAGAACCCCGCCGCGGTGGACACCGCGGGTGTGTCGGTTGTCGGCCTGCGCTTTGCCGCCGTGGCGATTTGCGGCGTGCTTTGCGGCATTGCCGGGGCCTACCTGGCGACCGGGTTGCAGGCCGGCTTCGTGCGCGAAATGACCGCCGGTCGCGGCTTCATCGCGCTGGCGGCACTGATCTTCGCCAAGTGGCGGCCCTGGTATGCGCTTTATGCCTGCCTGCTCTTCGGGCTCCTCCAGGCGGTGGCGCTGCGGTATCAGAACATCGACCTTGGCGTCTTCGTGGTCCCGGTTCAGTTTATGGATGCACTGCCCTATATCCTGACCGTTGTGATCCTGGCGGGCTTCGTGGGCAAGGCGATCCCGCCGCGCGCCGGGGGCGAGCCCTACGTCAAGGAGCGCTGAGCCCGCCGCTCCTTGACCCGTTGCCGGGCACTCATCGCCGCTTGATCCCGGTGCGTCCGGTATCTGCGCCGCAGCGCCCGGAGCGGACCAAGGCCCCAACGCAGCAGCCGCCGCTTGCGCCGTGCCCGCGCGGCAGCACGGATCCTTTCTGTAATGATCTCGCGTTCGCGCGGTGACCTGAGGCGGTATTCCGGCGTATCGCCACGGGGCGGAAAGAGAACGACCAGCATCTCGTGATCCTTTCATTTCTGGCATGTGCTGCTAAATTTAGCGGGACACTCCCGCTTTTTTCAGCGCGAGCCTTCGCAAAGGAACTTCCAAAAATGGAACGACCAACCTCGCTTGACGATCTTCTGCTCTTTCTTGCCGTTGCCGAGCATGGCGGGTTGGCCGGTGCCGCGCGGAGCACGGGGACAAGCCCGCCCACGCTCAGCCGCCGGATGACCGAGCTCGAGACCCGGCTGGGCGCGCATCTGTTCCAGCGGGGGCCGCGGGGGTATGCGCTGACCGCGCGGGGACGGCAGTTGCAGGACGAGGTACAGGGGCTTACGGCCTATCCCCACCGCCTGCGCGCCTTTGCGGCCAGCGAGGCGCGCGCCCGGGTACGGTTGACCACCGGCTTCTGGACGGCGCGCTTTCTGGCCCGCCATTTCGCCCGGCTGACCCCGTCTGATGGAACCTGGGCGCTGGACTTTCTTGCCGCCAACCAGCGGCTCGACATTGCCCGCCGCGAAGCCGATATCGGCATCCGCAACCGTCGCCCCGACCAGCCCTGGCTTGGCGCGCGCCGTACCGCCACGGTCTACATGGCAGTCTTTGCCCGCGACCCGGCGGTCACGGGCTTCATCGCCCTGCCCGAAGCGGAGGCCACCACCCCCAGCACCCGATGGGTCCACCGGGAAAAAGCCGCGGACATCACGACCACGGTCACCGACATGGCGTTGGGATTGACGCTGGCCGAGGCCGGTGCCGGGCGCATCGTCTTGCCAACCTTTGCCGCACAGGACACCGATCTGATCCAAATCGGCCCCGTCATCTCGGAGCTGTCAGCCGAGGAATGGCTGGTGTGCCACCACGAGGCGCGGCATGACCCGCCGATCCGCGACGCACTTTCCCGGATTGCCGCCGTCCTGACCGATCGCCAGTTGCGACAGCCCAGCCCGTGACCCGGCATCAAGAAGTTTTGCCGAAAGCGCTTTGACCGCGCAATGCTGCACTTGCATCCAGACACGAACAGGGCCTAGGAAGGACCATGCAAATATACCTTCCCATAGCCGAAGTTTCAGTGAACATTTTCCTGCTTCTGGGGCTGGGCGGCGTTGTCGGCATCCTGTCGGGGATGTTCGGCGTCGGGGGTGGCTTCCTGATCACCCCGCTGCTGTTTTTCATCGGCATCCCACCCGCCGTCGCGGTCGCAACCTCCGCCAACCAGATCGTCGCCTCGTCCGTTTCGGGCCTGATGGCGCATCTCAGGCGGAAGACGGTCGATCTCAAGATGGGGATGGTCCTGCTGGTGGGCGGCCTGATTGGCGCGGCGCTGGGTCTGTTTGTCTTCAACTACCTGCGGTCGTTGGGCCAGGTCGAGCTGCTGGTGCAACTGTGCTATGTCGTGTTCCTGGGCATTATCGGCGCGCTGATGTTCGTCGAGAGCGTGCGCGCCATTCAACGGGCCCGCCGCGCCGGTGGCGTTGTACCGGCCAAACGCAAACACCGTGGCTGGGTGACAGCCCTGCCGATGAAGATGCGGTTTCGCGCCTCGGGGCTTTATATCTCGGTGATCCCGCCGCTGATGGTCGGCTTCTTCGTTGGCCTGCTGGCGGCAATCATGGGCGTGGGCGGCGGCTTCATCATGGTGCCGGCAATGATCTATATCCTGCACATGCCCACCAAGGTGGTGATCGGCACATCGCTGTTCCAGATCATTTTCGTGGCGGCCTTCACCACCCTGCTGCATGCGATCACCAACCATACCGTCGACATGGTGCTGGCGTTGTTCCTGCTGGTGGGCGGCGTGATCGGCGCCCAGTTCGGCACCCGCATCGGCGTCAAGATGAAGGCCGAACAACTGCGCGTTCTGCTGGCCCTGCTGGTGATTGCGGTCTGTGGCAAGTTGGCGCTTGAGCTGCTGTTGCAGCCGTCCGAATTGTTCTCGATCGCCACCCCGGGAGGACATTGATGCGCTTTCTCTCCACTCTTCTGTTTGCCTGGCTTCTCCCCCAGGCGGCGTTGTCCCAACCTTCCGAGCCGGAAGAAGGCGTCGTTCTGGGCCTGTCCCAACAGAACGTCCGCATCACCGCCGATTTCGATGGGTCCGAGGTGCTGATCTTTGGCGCCGTCAAGCGCGAGGCGCCGCTGCCCGAGGATGAGATCGACGTGATCATCACCATCGCCGGGCCGTCCACACCGCTTGTCGTGCGCAAGAAGGACTGGCGTTTCGGCATCTGGATCAACACCGAATCTGCCGAAGTCCGCTCGGCCCCCAGCTTCTATGCGGTGTCCAGCTCGCGGCCGCTGTCCGAAATCCTGTCGGAGACGGCCGATTCCATCTACCGGATCACTGCGCCCCGCGCGGTCTGGACCCTGGGCTCCGAAGGTGAGTTCTCGGAGGCGGTTCTGCGTATCCGGCATGACACGGGGCTGTACCAGCTGAACGAAGCGACCATCGACGTGGCCGACCAGACGCTGTTCCGCACATCGATCTCGATGCCGTCGAACCTCACCGAAGGCGAGTACCGGACGCGCGTCTTCCTGTTGCGCAACCAGAACGTCGTGTCGGATTTCGAAACAGTGATCGACGTACACAAAGTCGGGCTGGAGCGGTTCCTGTACAACCTGTCGCGAGACCAATCGCTGATCTACGGGCTGCTGTCGATTGCGATTGCCATTGCCGCCGGTTGGGGCGCCTCTGCCATCTTCCGAATTCTGGGCCGCGGCTGACACCTGCGCGGGGCTGATCCGTCAACGGATCAGTGCCGATCCATCGATGGATCGGCCCCCCGCCACCTGCTGCCCCACCTCTACTTCTCGGTCAGTTTCAGTTCGATCCGCCGGTTGCGCGCCCGGGCCGCCGGCGTGTTGGCCGGATCGATGGGCGAGTACTGGCCAAAGCCGTTGGCCGCCAGCCGCGCGGGTTCGATGCCCTGGAAGTTGATCATGTAGCGCACCACCGACAGCGCCCGGGCCTGGCTGAGCTCCCAGTTGTCGGCAAACTGGTCCGACCCCACCACCGGCACGTTGTCGGTATGGCCGTCAACCCGGATCACCCAGTCGATCTCGTCGGGGATCTCGTCCGAGACGCTGCGCAGGATGCCGGCCACCTTGGCAATCTCGGCCTGGCCATCCGAGGACAGCTCTGCCTGCCCCGAACGAAACAGCACCGAGGAGGCAAAGACAAAGCGGTCGCCCTCGATCCGGACGCCTTCCTGGTCGGCCATCAGCTCGCGCATGCGGCCAAAGAACTCCGAGCGATAGCGTTCAAGGTCCTTCGCCTCGGCCTCAAGCTGCGCCGCGCGTTCGGCCAGAAGCGCGGCATTGCGCGCCTCGACCTCGGCCCGGCGCTTCTCTTCCAGCGCCTTCTGCGCCAGCGCGGTGTTGAGGTCCGCGCCCAGGTTCTCGATCTGGATCGAATTCGCGGCGTCGCGTTCCTTCAGGTCATCGAGCAGCGCCTGCAACTCGCCCAACTGGCTGCGCAGCGCGCCGACCTGCTGGTTGAGCACCTGCGCCCGGCGCTGCGCCGCGGTCGAGATCTCGCTCTGTTCCGCCAATTCCTGCCGCGCCGCAGCAAGCAGCGCCTCGCGGTTGGCGGTCTCGGAGCGGCTTGCCGCCACCTCGGCCCGCGCCGCTTCCGCCGCCTCTTCCGCCGCCAGTTTCAGCGCCAGCGCCTCGGCCAACTCATTGCGGATGTCGGCGACCTCGGTCTCGGCCTTGACCGAGGCGGCAAGCGCGGCGGACAGTTGATCGCGCAGGCTGGCTTCGCCGGTCTCGGTCTCGTTCAGCGTGGCACGAAGGTTGGCCAGCTGCTGCTCCAGCGAGACCTGGGTCTCCTGCGCCTCGGCCAGTTGCCCATCGAGCGCCCGGGCGTTTTCCTCGGCGGCCAGCTGCGCGGCCAGCGCTTCGGAGAGTTTCTCTTCCAGCGTCCGGGTCTCGCCCCGGGCATCGGCCAGGTTGGCCTGGGTGGTGTCGAGGTCGGCCAGGGCCAGGTCGCGCGCCTGTTCGGCGGCGACCTTGGCGGCCAGCGCCTCGGCCAGGTCATCTTCGACCCCGGCCAGATCGCTTTGCGCGGCCAGCGCCCGGGACAGCTCTTCTTCCAGCGTCGTCTGGCGGTCCAGCGCCGCCTGCTGCGCCTGGGCCGCATCGCGCGCCGTACGTTCCGCCGAAAGCTTGTCGGCCAGCGCCTGCGCCAGTTGCGCCTCAAGCGCGCCTTTCTCGGTTGCCGACCTGTCCTGAAGCGCCGCAAGCGCCTGTTGCAATTCGCCAATCCGGGCGGATTGATCCTGGCTTTCCAACAATGCCGAAGCCAGCCGCGCCTCCAGCGCTGACAACCGGGTCGAGGTTTCGCGGTCGCTGGACAGCGCGTCTTGCAGGTCCTCGCGGAGCGCGGCATTGCGCGCCTCGGAATCCTCCTGCGCCAGCAAAGCGGCGGCCAGTTGCGCCTTCAGGGCCTCGGACTCCTCGGTGGTTTCCGCCAATTGGCTGTCGATCTCCCCAAGCCGCGCCTCGGCGGCCTGTTGCGCCAGAAGGGCCGCCGACAACCGGCTGTCGAGCTCCTGTTCCGCCGCCTGCACGGCTGCAAGGATTTCCAGCGTTTCCTCGGCCTCGCGCCGCTGCGTCTCAAGCGCCAGGGTCATCGCCGTCAGTTCCGCATCCGCGGTCTTCAGGCGTTCGCGCAGGGCGGCGGCGGCGGCGGCCTCGGCCAGCCGCTTCGCCTCTTCCTCGGACAGCTGGTTTTCCAGCGCGGTCACCTGCGTGGCAAAGCCCGCTTCCGCCTCGGCCTGCTCTGCCTTGATCTCGGCGATCAGCGATTCCAGCGCCTCGGCCTGGGCAGCGGCCAGTCGGGCGGCCTCGGATTCGGCATCGATCTCGTTTCGCGCCTGGGCCAGCGCCAGTTGCAGCGCCTCCTGTTCGGACAGGAGGGCGGTCTCGCGGTCTTCCAATTCGCCGATACGGGCCACGGCGGCGGCCTGGTCGGCCAGCATGGCGGCGACCTGGTCCTCGAAACTGGCAATGCGCGCGGACGCCTCGCCCAGCGCCACGTCACGGGCCGCCACATCGTCCTGCAATCCGGCGATCCGGGCATTGGCCTCGCCCAAAGCGGCATCGCGTGCCGCCACGTTCTGTTCAAGCGAGGTGATCAGCGCGGCCTGTTCCTCGGCCCGGTCCTGTGCATCGCCCAGCGTGGTGATCAGGTTGCCGACCTCGGTTTCCAGCGCCGCGCTCTTTTCGCGTTCCAGCCCCAGCGCCGCGGCCAAAGCCGCGATCTCCTGGCCCAGGTTGTCCAGCTGGCTTTCCTGGCCGGTGATGGTTTCGCGCAGGGTGAATTGCACCACCATGAAGATGGTCAGCACGAACATCAGCACCAGCAACAGCCCGGTCATCGCGTCGACAAAGCCGGGCCAGATGCTGGCCTGGAACCTTTGACCGGTACGGCGTGAGAGCGCCATGGCTTATCCCTCCTGTTCGGGGGTTTCCAGTTTGGGCGGTCGCAAGTTTCGCTTGCCCCGGGCCGAGGGCGCCGAGGCGATGGTCAATTGTCGTGCGGCGGTGTTCAGCGCGCGGGTCAGATGGGCCAGGTCGGTCCGCAGTTCGGCCATGCTCTCCTGTCGGCCGGCGGACATTTCTTCGAGAATGCGCAGCATCTGCACGTCGATCGAGCGCAGGCGCATGCGGCTTTCGGCATCGATCGCGCCATCGCCATCGCCCACCGCCCGGTTTTCCAGCGCGTCGATCAGCCGTTCCTGCCCCTCGGCAAGCCGCGTCAGGGCCACGGTCGGCGCGGCCTGGGCCTCCAGCCGTTCGGTCATGCGCTCGACACTGTCGGCCAGCGTCGACAGCTTGTCATCCACCTCGGCCCGGCTGACATCGGACTGGGCGAACATCTGTTGCAGCTGTTCCATCTGCTCGGACATGTGATCGACCACCGCCACCAGCAATTGCTGGTCCGAGTTGCCTTCGCCATCGCCCGACCCGGCATAGCCCAGCCGGGTGATCGACGAGAGCCATTCCTCAAGCTCGCGGTAGAACCGGTTCTGCCCGTGGCCGGCAAAAAGCTCAAGCAGCCCGACCACCAGCGACCCCGCCAGGCCAAGCAGCGACGAGGCAAAGGCCGTGCCCATGCCGCCCAGCTGGCTTTGCAGCCCCAGTTGCAGCCGTTCAAAGACCTGTCCCGCGGTCTCACCCGGTGCCGGCGTGAGCGAGCGGATGGTGTCGACCAGCGCCGGAACCGTGGTGGCCAAGCCATAGAAGGTGCCCAGCAGCCCGAGAAAGATCAGCAGCGACACGATATAACGGGTGATTTCGCGCGCTTCGTCGATCCGCTGGCCGACCGAGTCGAGGATTGAGCGTGACGAGGTGGCCGAGATCTGCATCCGTTTGCCCCGCGCCCGCATCAACGTGGCCAGCGGCGCCAGCAGCCGGGGCGCCTTGTGCCCGGCATCGCGGTCGGCGACGAAGCTTTCGATCCAGCGGACCGAGCCGATCAGCTGGACGACCTGCAAAAACGTCGCGAGCACGCCGATCACGAAGACCAGCAGGATGAAACCGTTCAGATAGGGGTTCGAGGCAAAGACCGGCATGACCCTGGGCAAGGCCAGGAACAACCCGGCCCCCACCAGCCCCAGCACAGTGACCATGAACAGCACCTGGCGAACGGGCTGAGAAAATTTCGGCGCGGCCTCGCGGTCCGGCTTGTCCACCATAAGGGACCATTCCTGACATTAGCAAAATACGTCAGGACTCTAGGAAAGATTATCCCACAAGCCAAGGACTTATCGGCAGATGTCACGAACCCTGTCGGCCAACCACTGCAAATCCGCATCCTCGATTCCCAATTCGCTCAGATGCGCGGCAGTATTCCAGAGGTATTCGGTGTTGGGACCCCGCCCACCGACAGCGCGGGCAATGATCTGCGCCTGCTCTTCCAGCGGCATGCCCCGGCAGTACTGCCAGTGGTCGGCGTTGATGACATAGGCCAGCGCCTCGACCTGGCGGCCATCCTCCAGCCCCAGCATGACATGACGCTCGACATAGGCCGATGACACCAGCTCGCGCTCGCGCAGGTAGGCCAGGGTCTCGTCCTCGGTGCCCGGTTCCGCCCGCAACGCCACGCCGTCACAGACCGCGCCCGGTGCCTCGTCCAGTGCCAGCACCAGACCGGGGTCCGCTTCGGTGCCACGGTGGTGGATCGAATGCATGCAGAAGCTGCGGTGATACTCCTCAAGCGAGGCAAGCCGCTGCTCGGCCACCGGGAAGCCGGGGTTCCACAAGAGCGATCCGTAACCGAAGACCCAAAGTGCCATGTGCTTTTCCTTCCAGCTTTCGCGATGTAAAGCATTGCGCCATCGGGTGAAAGCCCCGTCGGAGGTCTGCCATGATGAAACGCCTTGCCATCCTTATCCTTGTCGCCGGGCTGGGCTGGTCGGCCCATTGGTTCTGGGGCAAGCAGGTGCTGTCCTCGGCCTTTGAGAGTTGGTTCGCCGAGCGTCGTGACGACGGCTGGCAGGCGGACTATGCCGATATGGCGATCCGCGGCTTCCCGAACCGCCATGACACCACCTGGACCGATCTTGAAATTCATGACCCGGACAGCGGCTATGGCTGGCGTGCGCCGTTTTTCCAGTTGTTCCTGCTCAGCTACAACCGCCACCACGCCATTGCCACCTGGCCCGACCGCCAGGTGATCACCACCCCGCAGGGCGACATCGAGGTGACAAGCGACAGCCTTCAGGCCAGCCTGATCACCTCGGGCGACGATCACGTGCCGGACCGCGCCAACCTGGCCGCTGATACGCTCGCCCTGACGCGGGGCGGCAGCACCACGACGCTGACCAGCCTGCGCGCCGGGATGCAACGCAGCGGCCCCGCGACTTATGACATCGCGGTGACGGTAGATGGGCTTGCCCTGCCCGCGGGGATCACCCGCGCCATCGGCGACGCCCTGCCCGCGACGTTTGAGAAGGCACGCCTTCAGGTGCAAATCGGCCTGTCCGAGGATTGGACCCTGACCACCGGCAACACCCGGCCCCAGCCGCGCAGGGTCGACCTGGCGCTGGCGGAACTGGAATGGGGCCCGATGGCCCTGCGGGTGAGCGGCGCATTGCAGATCGACGCCGAGGGGCGCGGCACCGGCGCGATCGACCTCGAAGCCGCCAACTGGCAGGACATGCTGGCCGTGGCGCGGGCCTCGGGCAGCTTACCGGACTTCGTGATCGACGGGTTGGACGCCGCATTGCCGATCCTCGCCGGGATCACAGGCAGCCGCGACACCCTGGACGTGACGCTGACACTCGACCGGGGCGAAATGCGCCTTGGCCCGCTGCCCATTGGTGAGGCACCGCGCTTGCTCATCCCCTGACGGAATGCCGCCTGCCCCTTGCGCCGGATCACCCCACGCGCAAGACTGGCCGCATGACCGCCATCTCCGACCGCCTGAAGGCCGAAATCACCGCGCGCCGCGACGATTTGATCGCGCTGACGCAGGACCTGATCCGCATTCCCACGCTCAACCCGCCGGGCGATAATTACCGCGAGATCTGTGATTACCTTGCCGCGCGGCTGGAGAAACGCGGCTTTGACTGCCGGTTGATTCGCGCCGAGGGCGCACCGGGCGACAGCGACCGCTATCCGCGCTGGAACCTGCTGGCCCGGCGCGAGGGGCGGCATCCGGGCGATTGCGTGCATTTCAACTCGCATACCGACGTGGTCGAGGTCGGCCAGGGCTGGACCGTCGATCCCTTTGGCGGCGAGGTCAAGGAGGGCCGGGTCTATGGCCGCGGCGCCTGTGACATGAAGGGCGGGCTGGCGGCCTCGATCATCGCGGCCGAGGTCTTTGTCGATCTCTGCCCCGATTTCGCCGGCGCGGTCGAGATCTCGGGCACCGCAGACGAGGAATCCGGCGGCTATGGCGGGGTCGCCTACCTGGCGGAACAAGGTGTCTTTGCCCCCGAGCGGGTGCAGCACGTCATCATCCCCGAACCGCTGAACAAGGATCGCATCTGCCTCGGCCATCGCGGCGCCTGGTGGGCGGAAATCGAGACCCGGGGCGAGATCGCGCATGGTGCGATGCCCTTCCTGGGCGATTGCGCCGTGCGCCACATGGGCGCGGTGATCGATGCCTTCGAGGCCAGGCTTTATCCGGCGATGGCCGCCCGGCGCACCGAGATGCCGGTGGTGCCGGAAGGCGCGCGGTCTTCGACCATGAACATCAACTCGATCCACGGCGGCGAGGCGGAACAACCCGAGAATTACACCGGCCTGCCCGCCTATTGCGTGCCGGATTCATGCCGCATGGTGATCGACCGCCGCTACCTGGCCGAGGAAAGCCACGACAGCGTGTCGGGCGAGGTGCGGGCGCTGCTGGAAGAGTTGAAGGCGACGCGGGAGAAATTCGATTACCGCCTGGAAGAGTTGAACCACGTGGCGCCCTCGATGACCGACCGCGACGCGCCGGTGGTGACAACCGTGGCGCATGCCATCGAGCAGGTGCTGGGCCGCGCGCCGGATTACGTCGCCTCGCCCGGCACCTATGACCAGAAGCACATCGACCGGATCGGGCGGCTGAAGAATTGCATCGCCTATGGGCCGGGCGTGCTGGAACTGGCGCACAAGCCGGATGAATGGGTGGGCATCGACGACATGGTGGAAAGCGCGCAGGTCATGGCGCTGTCATTGGCCCGCTTGTGCCTGCCCGACGAGCGGTGAAGAGCCTGCCATTGGCATTCTGCCGAAGGCCTGGAACTGACATCGGCTCTGGCACCGCCGCAGTCCCGGACTTGATCCGGGACCTCACGTTCAGCCCGATGTGAGGCCCCGGATCAAGTCCGGGGCAGCGGGCCGCAAAATCTCCACCTTTGGCCAAACACACCCGAGGGAACTTGTGCCGCGTCCCCTCGGTCACGGCACAGCCGCCTACCCCACCACCGGGACATCAATATTGTCGATCAACCGAACGCCAGCCAGATGCGCCGCCGCCAAAAGTCGTGCGGGCTCGGTTGGTGTCTCCAACAGGGCCAGCGTATCGCAGGACCGCAACTCCAGGTAATCGACCGACAGGAAATCCGCATTCTCCAGCGCTTTCAGCGCCGAAGGCGTCAACTCCGACATCGTCCTGCCCTGAGCCAGCCCGGCGGCGATCTCTTCCATCACCTCGTTGAGCCGTGGCGCCCGGACGCGCGCGCGGTCGCTGAGCAGGAGATTGCGCGAGGACATGGCCAGCCCGTCGATCTCGCGGATGGTCGGACAGCCCACCACCTCGACGCCAAGGTCCAGATCGCGCGCCAGGCGGCGGACCACTTGCAATTGCTGGAAATCCTTCTCGCCAAAGAACGCCAGATCCGCCGCGGTCTGGGTGAAGAGCTTGGTCACCACCGTCGCCACCCCGTCGAAATGCCCCGGCCGATGCGCGCCGCAGAGCACGTCAGTCAACCCCGAGACCGCCACCCCGGTGGCAAAGCCCGGCGGATACATCGTGTCGCCATTCGGCGCCCAGATCGCATCGATGCCGAAACGTTCCAGCTTGCGGGCGTCGTCCTCTTCCGTGCGGGGATAGTTTTCCAGGTCCTCGGGATTGTTGAACTGCTTTGGGTTGACGAAAATCGTCACGATCACCCGGTCGGCGCGCTTTTTGGCCTCGGCCACCAGGCTCAGATGCCCGTCATGCAACGCGCCCATTGTGGGCACGACGCCGATGGTCTCGCCCGCCATGTGCCAGCCGCGGGTCATCTCGCGCAGGGTGGCAAGGTCGCGCAAGATGGGCGCGATCACGAGACCACCTCATCGCCAAAGACATGCTGTGGGCCCGGGAAGGTGCGGGCGCGGACCTCTTCGGCATAGGCGGCAATGGCGGCCTCGCCCTCTTCGCCCAGGCTGGCATAGCGTTTCACGAACTTCGGCTTGAACTCGGTGAACAGGCCCAGCATGTCATCGACCACCAGCACCTGGCCGTCACAGCCCGCCGACGCGCCGATGCCGATGGTGGGAATCGGGAGTTTCATGGTCACCGCATTGGCCAGCGTTTCCGGCACCTTTTCCAGAACCACGGCAAAGGCCCCGGCATCGGACACCGCCTTGGCATCCGCCGTCAACTGGCGCGCGGCATCACCGCGGCCCTGAACCTTGTAACCACCCAGCGTGTTGATCGACTGTGGCGTCAGGCCGACATGGGCCATCACCGGGATGCCACGGGCGGTCAGAAAGGCGATGGTCTCGGCCATCGTTTCGCCACCCTCAAGCTTGACCGCACCGGCGCCGGTTTCGCGCATGACACGGGCCGCATTGCGAAACGCCTGCTGCGGGTCTTCCTCGTAGCTGCCAAAGGGCATGTCCACGACCATCATCGCGCTTTGCAGGCCACGGGCGACGGCCTGACCATGCAGGATCATCATCTCCAGCGTCGCCTCGAGGGTCGAGGGCAGCCCATGCACCACCATGGCAAGGCTGTCGCCGACCAGCACGAAATCACAATGCTTGTCCATCATCTTCGCCATCGGCGTGGTATAGGCGGTGAGAGAGACAATCGGCGTGCCCCCCTTCATCGCCCGGATATCATCCGGCATGGGAGCTTTGGGGCGGGCGGTCGCGCTCATGGGCGGGCCTCCGAATTCATGTTGCGTAAAAGGCATGTATCAGGCGCGTGCCTGCAAATCCAGCAGGTTGCGAAACAACACATTCATGAAATTCCGGGCTTGTGATGCGGCACCGCCTCGTTGAGGGTATACCAAAAGGGAGGATACAATGGCGCATCTTGACCTGCCGTTCGATCCGTCGCTGATCCTTGTCGGCGGGGCCTGGTCCCCGGCGATGTCGGGGGACACGCTGGCGCTGATCGATCCGTCGGACACAAGCGAGCTCGCCCGCATTGCCAAAGGCGGCGCCCTGGACATCGACCGGGCCGTCACCGCCGCCCATGCTGCGCGGCAGGGCGACTGGGGCCGGATGCCGGCGGTCGAGCGGGGCCGCATTCTGACCCGGATCGGCGCGCTGGTGCGCGAGAGGCTGGACTGGCTGGCGGAGCTGGAGGCGCGCGACGTGGGCAAACCGCTGAAACAGGCGCGCAACGACGCGGTGGCGCTGGCGCGGTATTGCGAATTCTACGGCGGCGCGGCGGACAAGGTCCATGGCGCGACCATCCCCTATCTCGACGGCTATACCGTCTATACCCTGCGCGAACCACATGGGGTGACGGGCCATATCATTCCCTGGAACTACCCGATGCAGATCATCGGCCGCTCGGTCGGCGCGGCGCTGGCGATGGGAAATGCCTGTGTGCTGAAACCGGCGGAAGAGGCCTGTCTGACCGCGTTGGCCTTTGCCTGGCTGGCGGAACAGGCGGGGCTGCCCGCGGGCGCGCTGAACGTGGTGCCGGGGGTGGGGGCCGAGGCCGGGGCGGCACTGGCCGGTCATCCGGGCATCCAGCATGTGAGCTTCACCGGATCGGTCGCCACCGGCGCGGCGGTGCAGATCGCGGCGGGAAAGAACGTCGTGCCGGTGACGCTGGAACTGGGGGGCAAGTCGCCACAGGTGGTCTTTGACGATGCCGACCTCGACACCGCCCTGCCCTTCCTGATCAACGCAGGCATTCAGAACGCGGGCCAGACCTGCTCCGCCTCGTCCCGTATCCTTGTCCACCACTCACGCCATGCCGAATTGCGCGACCGCATGGCCGAACGCTACGTTTCCCTGCGGGTTGGCCCGGCGATGGCGGATCTCGACGTCGGCCCGATGATCTCGGCCCGGCAGCAGGGCATCGTCGCGGGCTTTCTCGACAAGGCCGCCGATCTCGACATTGCCGCCCAGGCCGACATCCCGGACGGCCCCGGCCATTATGCGCCGCCGACGCTGCTGGACAACGTGCCGCCCGATCACGCGCTTGCGCAGCAAGAGGTCTTTGGCCCGGTGCAGGCCATCATCCCGTTTGAGACCGAGGCAGAAGCCATCCAGATCGCCAATGGCACCGACTATGGCCTTGTTGCCGGCATCTGGACCCGCGACGGCGCGCGCCAGATGCGCATGGCGCGGACGCTGCACTCGGGGCAGGTCTATATCAACAACTATGGTGCCGGGGGCGGCGTGGAGCTGCCCTTTGGCGGGATCGGCAAGTCGGGGCATGGGCGCGAAAAGGGCTTTGAGGCGCTTTACGGCTTTTCCTCGCTGAAGACCGTGGCGGCCTATCATGGCTGAGGTCCGCGCCAACCGGCGGGGCGACAACGCACAAGGGAGAGTGGCATGAGACTGGAAGGCAAAACCGCCATCGTCACCGGCGCCGGATCGGGCTTTGGCGCGGGGATCGCGCACAAGTTCCTGACCGAAGGCGCCCAGGTGATGCTGGCTGACATCAACTATGACGCCGCCCGCAACGTGGCCGAGGAATACGGCGGCCTGGGTCAGAAGGTCGACGTGGCCGATGGCGCCAGCGTACAGCACATGATCGACAAGGCGGTGGAGCTGATGGGCGGGGTCGACATCCTGGTCAACAACGCCGGTGTCACCCACCTGCCCGCGCCGATGGAAGAGGTCGACGAGGCGGATTTCGACCGGGTCTTCGCCGTCAACTGCAAGTCGGTCTATTACGGTGCCAAGGCAGTGCTGCCCTTGATGAAGGCGCGCGGCAAGGGCGTGATCCTCAATGTTGCCTCGACCGCCGGTGTCTCGCCCCGACCAAAGCTGAACTGGTACAATGCCTCCAAGGGCTGGATGAATACCGCGACCCGGGCGATGGCGGTGGAGCTGGCGCCGCACGGCATCCGCGTCAACGCGGTCAACCCGGTGGCGGGCGACACGCCGCTGCTGGCGTCCTTCCTGGGCGAGGACACGCCCGAGATGCGGGCCAAGTTCCTGTCGACCATCCCGATGGGCCGGTTCTCGACGCCCGAGGACATTGCCAATGCCGCTTGCTTCCTCTGCTCGGACGAGGCCGACCTGGTGACCGGCGTCTGCATGGAGGTGGATGGCGGGCGCTGCATATGAAACCGGTGAACCTGGCAGAGAAGCTGGCAAAATTCGACAGCCATTGGGATCCGCAGGTGGTGGCCGACTACAATGACAACGAGGTCATGGTGGTGAAGTTCGCCGGCGAATTCCCGTTCCACCTGCATGAAGACACCGACGATTTCTTTCTCGTGCTGGAGGGCGAGATGGTGATGGACCTGGAAGGTGCCTCGCATCCCGTGAAGGCCGGGGAGTTGTTTGTCGTGCCCAGGGGCGTCACCCACCGCCCGCGCGCCGAAGCCGAATGCAAGGTGCTGCTGATCGAGCCAAAGGGCCTGCCCAACACCGGCGATCCCACCACCGCCGCGCCGAAGCCGCGGATCTGACGCCCGGAGACCCGCCACATGGACATCACCCCCGGCCCTCGCAACCTGATCACCGATGTCGCGGGCCTGCGCGTCGGCAACGCCCAGGATCACGCCCTGAAATCCGGCACCACGGTGCTGGTGGGGGATGCGCCTTTCGTGGCTTCGGTCGCCGTGATGGGCGGCGCACCCGGCACGCGGGAAACCGACCTGCTGGAGCCTGACAAGATGGCACCCGCCGTCGATGCGCTGGTGCTTTCGGGCGGATCGGCTTTTGGGCTTGCGGCGGCGCAGGGGGTGATGGATGCGCTGGCCGAACAGGGGCGCGGCTTTGCCGTCGGCCCGGCGCGGGTGCCGTTGGTTCCGGCGGCGATCCTGTTCGACCTGGTGAATGGCGGCGACAAGAACTGGCCGCGGAACCCTTATCCCGACCTGGGCCGCGCGGCGCTGGCGGCTGCTGGGGCGGGCTTCGACATCGGCTCGACCGGTGCCGGGACCGGCGCCACCACGGCGATGCTCAAGGGCGGGTTGGGCTCTGCCTCGCAAGTGCTGGATGGCGGGGTGACGGTCGGCGCGCTGGTCGCGGCCAACCCGGTGGGGGCGGTCACGACGCTGGGCGACCGCCACTTCTGGGCCGCGCCGTTTGAGGTGGCGGGCGAATTCGGCGGCCTCGGCCCCGATCCCGCGCCGCGCGCCCCGGACCTGCGCGACAGCCGCAAGCTGGCGGCGCTGACCGCCGGGGCCAATACCACGATTGCCATCGTCGCCACGGACGCAAAGCTCACCAAACCCCAGGCCAAGCGCATGGCCACCGCCGCCCATGACGGCATCGCCCGCGCCGTGGTGCCTGCGCATACGCCGATGGACGGCGACCTGGTTTTTGCCGCCGCCACCGGCGCGGTGGACCTGGCCGCGCCCGATTGGCAGATGATGGAGATCTGTCACGCCGCCGCAACCTGCCTGTCGCGCGCCATCGCCCGCGCGGTGTTCCACGCCCAGCCCGCCGATGGCGACAGGCTGCCCTGCCATCCACATGCCGTGCCCCCGCCGAGATGACCGCCCCGACCCGGGCCTGTCCCGGGCCTGCCCCGGGACCTCATCGACGACGGGGTTTTCTGCCTGTGTGCCAGAAGGCCCCGGATCAGGTCCGGGGCGCGGATCGCCTGCGGTCTTCGTGAGGCCGCGAAACCGGCCCGCTTCCTTCGTTTCTTGATCTTCCCGGGCGTTTTGGCTAGGCGATGCGGGACATATTTCGACAAAGGAACACGAGACATGAGCACGCCCTCCCTTCTGATCCTGCCCGGCGACGGCATCGGCCCCGAGGTCATGGAACAGGTGCGCCGCATCATCGACTGGTACGGCGACAAGCGCGGGCTCAAGTTCGAGGTCAGCGAAGACCTCGTCGGCGGCTGCGCCTATGACAAGCACGGCACGCCGCTGCATGACGACACGATGGCCAAGGCACAAGAGGTCGACGCCGTCCTGCTGGGCGCCGTGGGTGGCCCGCAGTACGACAACCTAGATTTCAGCCTGAAGCCCGAGCGGGGCCTGCTGCGCCTGCGCAAGGAGATGGACCTCTACGCCAACCTGCGCCCGGCGCAATGTTTCGACGCGCTGGCCGATTTCTCCTCGCTGAAAACCGACGTGGTTTCGGGCCTCGACATCATGATCGTGCGCGAGCTGACTTCGGGCGTCTACTTTGGTGAGCCGCGCGGCGTCATCAAGGAAGGCAACGAACGCGTGGGCATCAACACCCAGCGCTACACCGAGAGCGAGATTGCCCGCGTGGCACGGTCGGCGTTCGAGCTGGCGCGCAAGCGCGACAACAGGGTCTGCTCGATGGAAAAGGCCAACGTCATGGAATCGGGCGTGCTCTGGCGCGATGTCGTGACCGAGGTGCACCAGGCGGAATATTCCGACGTGGAGCTGTCGCACATGTATGCCGACGCCGGCGCCATGCAGCTGACCCGCTGGCCCAAGCAGTTCGACGTGATCGTGACCGACAACCTGTTTGGCGACCTGCTGTCGGACCTGGCCGCGATGCTGACCGGTTCGCTCGGCATGCTGCCTTCGGCCTCGCTTGGCGCCCCGATGGAGAACGGCCGGCCCAAGGCGCTCTATGAGCCGGTCCACGGCTCGGCCCCCGACATTGCGGGCCAGGGCAAGGCCAACCCGATCGCCTGCATCCTGTCGTTTGCAATGGCGCTGCGCTACAGCTTCGACCAGGGGGATGAGGCCGACCGGCTTGAGAAGGCCGTGGAAAAGGTGCTGGCCGATGGTGTCCGCACCGCCGACCTGTTGCAAGCCGATGGCGCCAAGCCGGTCACGACCTCGGAAGCCGGTGACGCCGTTCTGGCGGCCCTCGACGCATCGCTGTAAGCACACGGGCGCGCGGGCTTGTTCCGCGCCCCTGCCCCCCAGAGGGCGGGGAATCGCGCAAGCGAATTCCGCCCTCGACGCATCCTGCGGGCATGGGCTAGCCTTGAGGCCAGTCCAACCCGCGAAAGGTGCCCCCTCATGATCCGCTTGCTTGCCGCCGGCCTGCTGCTGGCCTCTCCCGTTCTGGCCAATGGCGTCGACGGCGATATGGTTGTTGACCGTCCGATGGACCTGGTCAGCGCGCAGATACAGGCCTTCCCCGAAAGTCTTGAAGGCCGGCCCAACCTGTCGCTGGTGTCGCGCAAGCGCGATGATGGCAAGCTGCTGGTGCAATTGACCGAGACCGGGTTTCTGGACGATTCAGTGGCTGGTGCGCGCAAATCCTATGTGCTTGAGCCGACCGAGGATGGCCGCTGGAAAGTCATCGAGAGCAAGGCGGAAGTCCGCTGCTACCGCGTCGATGATCCGAAGAAATGGCAAACCGGCAACTGCCCGTAGCCACGCCACCCGGTCCAGACCCCGGGATCTTGCCAAACCGCCAGTGGATGCTTTAACGTCATGTTAGCGCAAGACATCCGCCCCCTGCGGTCCAATCCGGCGAGATCCCATGAACATCAAAGGCCTGCTTTTTGCCCTATTGGGCTTCGCCATGTTTTCGACCCATGACGTGGTGGTGAAATTCCTCGGCGCGACCTATTCGCCGATACAGATCATCTTCTTTGCCTCGCTGATCAGCTTTCCGCTGGTCACTTTCATGCTGATCACCGACCCGACGCGGGAAAACATCCGTCCGGTGCATCCCTGGTGGGTGCTGGCCCGGGTGCTGGCCTCGCTGACGGCGGGGCTTTGCGCCTTCTATGCCTTTTCGGTGCTGCCCCTGGCGCAGGTCTATACGCTGCTTTTTGCCGCGCCGCTGCTGATCACCGTGCTGGCGATCCCGATGCTGGGCGAACAGGTGGGCCGGCACCGCTGGGCGGCGGTTCTGGTGGGCCTTGTGGGGGTGATTGTCGTACTGCGCCCAGGCGCCGGCGCGGGGCTGAACCTTGGCCACCTCGGGGCGCTGACGGCGGCTTTTGCCTCGGCCTTTGCCTCGGTCGTGGTGCGCAAGATCGGGCGCGAGGAACGCGCCGTTGTGTTGATGCTTTATCCGCATGCCACCAATTTCCTGCTGATGGGTGCGGCGCTGCCCTTTGTCTATGTGCCGATGCCCTTGATGGAATTTGCCGGCGTCGGGACCATCGCGCTCCTGGGGTTCATTGCCGCGCTCTGCATCATCTTTGCCTATCGCTACGGCGAGGCGGCCATCGTCGCGCCGATGCAATATTCCCAGATCATCTGGGCCAGCATCTTCGGTTGGCTGCTGTTCGGCGAAAGCCTGGACCTGCCGACGTTGATCGGCGCCGGGCTGATCATCCTGTCGGGTCTTTACATCGTGTTCCGCGAAACCCGCAGCGGCGTGTCGCGCAACACCCCGGTCCTGCGCAACCGGTCGCGGTTGTTCAGCCCCGGATCCTTCCGGGCGTCGACCGTGCTGCGGCGCTGGAATTCGCAGTAAACGGCCCGCCACGCAGGATATTTCCCAAAGCAGTCAAAAGCCTCTTGCAAAGCGCGATGGCCCGATGTAATTCGCCGGACACGGTCGGAGTGTAGCTCAGCCTGGTAGAGCACTGTCTTCGGGAGGCAGGGGCCGGAGGTTCGAATCCTCTCACTCCGACCAATTTCATCAAAACTCCCGGTTTGATCCCTCGCGCGGCACGCCCGCCGAGCGCGTGGTGACACGCCCTTTGTCCGGCATGTCATTTGCGAGGCGTCTCCAGGACCCGCGCAAGCATGCCATACGGGCCACAGGGCACCCCAGGGCCGCATCCGCCACCTGAACCGCCCTGCTGCATAGCTGACAGGTCAACTCTGTACCCCAGGCCCCTCTGCAGACAGTGCATGCGCGCGGAGCGCCTCGTAGTAGGGCAGCGCGGCGTCGCGGACCGCCTCCAGCGTCGGCGGCAGGTCCGGCAGCGCGCCCTCTGGACCTGCAAAGCCGGTCGAGCGATGCACCGCGTCGTACCAATGCGCCGCCCAGACACCATCACGGGCATGCCCCCCGGCGGGCCAGTGCAACATCGCCGGATCGAAATCGAGCCCGATGGCCGCGCAAAGCCGCCGCAACATCGCCTCAGGCGCGCGGCGAATGTCGGCACTGTCGATCACCACCACGGGCGCCCCAGCGTTGCGCACCTCGGCAAAGATCTCGGCCTGCTGGCGAAACCCGATGTCATCCAGGGTCACGGCTTCACGCTTGCGGTCATAGCTGGCCAGCACCCGCGCGGGATGGCGCACCAGGAAGACATGAGTGACCGCAGCAAACCAGTTGCGAGTGATCCCAGGCAGCATGTGGTGGCTCATGTGCTTTTGATAGAGATGCGGCGCCCCGTTCGGCGCCGGCGCGGCACAGGCCAGGGCCACCCGGTCCGCATCAGGCTCTCCCCCTGCAATGATCGCATCCCGCATCGGATGAGCCAGCCCGGTCCGCTGCAGATAGGCGGCATAGAACGGCTCGTCCCAGGCATCGAAATCGCGTCGCGCCCCAAAGGAATACATCAGCGCCGTCGAAAGATTTCGCGGTCCCGACCACATCGCTATATTCATTGATCCCCCTGCCCGGCCTTGCCTTTTTCGCCCGCATTCCGCAACGGCAATGCGCCTGAACAATGCGCCAGAATTCCGCCTGCTGCAATCCACGGCATTGCCGATTAAACAGGCAAAATTTCGCCTGATTTGAGCAAGGAAATGCCCATTCAAGAGAAGTCCCCGCCGCGACATTATTCTTTAACGAGTATTAAGTATTGTCCCGCTATCGCAAAAACTGATTCGCGTCAGAACAGCGATCGCCTGCATCCAAAGCGCGACAGCAATGGCACTGACCGCCCCGATCGACCGAACCGGGAAACCGGTATGCCAAATAAATAATTTGACTGGAAATTCACGATCAATTAACGAGTATAGTTGTCATATTGACAAACAATCGGAGACTCAATGTCGGAAATAAACTTGGACGGTCTGTCTCTAAAAGAGCTGAAACAGCTGCAGAAAAACGTGGCGAAAGCGATCAGCACCTTTGAAGACCGCAAGAAGAAAGAAGCGCTTGCAACGCTCGAAGCCAAGGCGGCCGAAATGGGTTTTTCCCTTTCGGATTTGACCAGTGGCAAAGGTGGGAAAATCTCTGCACCGAAATACCGCAACCCCGATGACGCCAGTCAAACCTGGACTGGCCGAGGCCGCAAACCCGCCTGGTTTGTCGATGCCCTGGAACGCGGCGTATCGCCCGAAGAGATGCTCATTTCCTGACGCCTGCTTTTTCAGGTGTCATTCGCCCCCGCTGAGAGACCGGTGGCACGAAACAGCAAAAACCCCCGAAGCCATTGGCTCCGGGGGTTTTTCTGTTTCTCTGACGGCCCTCAGAGGCGCGCTCAGCCGATGGCGGCGGCCTTCACGTCGTCGTCGATGTAGGGCACGTACTGGGCGAAATTGTCGGCGAACATCTGCACCAGCTTCTCGGCCTGCACGTCATAAGCCTCGGGGTCGTCCCAGGTCCGGCGCGGGTCCAGAAGCACCTCGGGCACGCCCGGCACGTCGGTCGGCACATCAAAACCGAAGTTCGGATCCTTGCGGAACCTGGCCTCGGCCAGCGAGCCGTCCAGCGCCGCCGTCAGCAGCGCACGGGTGGCCTTGATCGGCATCCGCGAGCCGGTGCCATAGGCGCCGCCGGTCCAGCCGGTGTTGACCAGCCAGCAGGTCGCGCCGTGCTTGGCAATCTTGTCGCGCAGCAGGTTGCCGTAGACCTCGGGCCGCCGCGGCATGAAGGGCGCGCCGAAGCAGGTCGAGAATGTGGGCTCGGGCTCGGTCACGCCACGCTCGGTCCCTGCCACCTTGGAGGTGAAGCCCGACAGGAAGTGATACATCGCCTGCGCCGGGGTCAGCCGGGCAATCGGGGGCAGCACGCCGAACGCATCACAGGTCAGCATGATGATGTTCTTGGGATGCCCACCCAAAGCCGTCGGCGAGGCATTGGAGATGTATTCCAGCGGATAGGCACAACGCATGTTGGCCGTCAGGCTGTCATCCTCGAAGTCCAGCTCCTTGGTTTCCTGATCATAGACCATGTTTTCGATCACGGTGCCGAATTTCGACGTGGTGGCGAAAATCTCGGGCTCGGCCGTGGCGCTCAGGTTGATGGTCTTGGCATAGCAACCGCCCTCAAAATTGAAGGTGCCCCGCTCGGACCAGCCGTGTTCGTCGTCGCCGATCAGAACCCGGCCCGGATCGGCGGACAGGGTGGTCTTGCCGGTGCCCGACAGGCCAAAGAAGATCGCCGTGTCAACCGGGTTGCCCACCGCGTGGTTGGCCGAACAATGCATCGGCATGATGTTCTTTTCGGGCAGCAGGTAATTCAGCAGGGTGAAAACCGATTTCTTGTTTTCACCGGCATATTCCGTACCGCCGATCAGGATCAACTTGCGATCGAAATTCATCGCGATCACGGTATCGGAACGGCAATCGTGACGCGCGGGATCGGCCTTGAAGCTGGGGCAGTTGATGACGGTGAAATCGGCGGTGAAATCGTTCAGGTCTTCGCGCTCGGGACGGCGCAGCATGTGGCGGATGAACAGCCCGTGCCAGGCCAGCTCGGTCACCATGCGCACGTCGATCGAATGCGCCGGGTCCGCGCCGCCGACCAGATCCTGCACGAAATAATCGCGGCCCTTCATATGCGCCAGCATGTCATCATAGAGCGCATCGAAGCCTTCCGGCGACATGGCGGCGTTGTTGTCCCACCAGATGGTGTCGGCCACGCTGTCGGTCTTGACCACGTGCTTGTCCTTCGGCGAACGGCCGGTAAACTTGCCGGTGGACACAAGCAGCGCACCGCCCTGGCCCAACACGCCCTCTTCGCGCCGCAAAGCCTCTTTGATCAGCGAAGGTTCCATGAGGTTGTAATAGACATTGCCCAGACCTTCGATCCCTTGATCTTCAAGCCGGAACTGCGGGTTCACCCGTCCAAATGCCATGTTTCGCTCTCCATGTGTCCGCTTTTTGCTGGCGGAAGTCTTTCAATGGCAGCCCCTCAGCCGCCTCCGGGGCGGAAGTTCCGGTCCCCGATGAAAGTGATGTAACATGCGGTTTCGCGGGCTGAACAGGCAGCTGACGCAAGTTAGCGCAACCAAGTCACGGTTTAGCGCAATCATGTTTCGCACTTTCCCCTGCGTCAACATTTTCCGGGCGCCAAGTGAGGCAATTTAGTCATTCATTGGTATTTTTGCGCTCTGATGCAGGAGGTGCGGCGGCCTGATTCGCAGTTAACGATTGATTGCAACCCGCAGATCAAGGCATAATGGTGAAAAAAATATGGCAGCCGAGCAGTATGAGGACAGCAACACATGTCTAAGATCGCCCTTGTGGACGATGACAGGAACATTCTGACATCCGTCTCGATGACACTCGAAGCCGAAGGTTTCGAGGTCGAAACCTATAATGACGGCCAGACCGCCCTGGACGCCTTCAACAAGAAATTGCCGGACATGGCCGTGCTGGACATCAAGATGCCGCGCATGGACGGCATGGACCTGCTGCAGCGGCTGCGCCAGAAGACCACCATGCCGGTGATCTTCCTGACCTCCAAGGATGACGAGATCGACGAAGTGCTCGGCCTGCGCATGGGGGCTGACGACTATGTGAAGAAGCCGTTTTCCCAGCGTCTGCTGGTCGAGCGCATCCGCGCACTTCTGCGCCGCCAGGATGCAGTCGAAACCGGCGTTGTCGGCGACACCGAGGAAACCAAGGTGATGGACCGCGGCGATCTGCGGATGGATCCGCTGCGCCATGCGGTGGCCTGGAAAGGCCAGGATGTCTCGCTCACCGTCACCGAATTCCTGCTGCTTCAGGCCCTGGCCCAGCGGCCCGGCTTCGTGAAATCCCGCGATCAGCTGATGGATGTGGCCTATGACGACCAGGTCTATGTCGACGACCGCACCATCGACAGCCATATCAAGCGTCTGCGCAAGAAGATGCGCAGCGTCGATCCTGAATTTTCGGCCATCGAGACGCTCTATGGCATCGGCTACCGGTACAACGAAGAATAATGGCCCTGGTCGGAGAGATGGGCGTGCCTGACAAGGGGTCCAAACGGCGCGGGGATGTTGTCCTGGGCGACGATTGGGTGGCCCCGGACGGCACCGTCGCGCAGGAGATGCAGGACAGCCGCGCCCGCCGCGGCCTGTTCTCGTTGCGCACGTCACCGCTGACCCGCAAGATCATCATGTTCAACCTCGTGGCGTTGAACGTTCTGGTGGCCGGCATCCTCTATCTGAACTCGTCGCGCGACGGGCTGGCCGCGCAGCGGGCCAAGGGATTGATTTCCGAAGCCGAATTGATTGCCGACGTCTTCGAGGCGCGGCTGCCGGACAATGCGCCGGTCAACCTTGCCACCGGGGACGGGATCGATGTGGCCGCAACGCTGGCGGGGATCGAGCTGCGCCGCCGGGCCGAGATCTTCGTGCTTGATCCCAGCCAGACCATCGTGGCCCGCAGCGCCGCCATCCCGGCGCGCGAAGAGGACGATGGCAGCAGGCTGATCACCGATATGCTTGCCTCGATCTGGGACACGGTTGAACGGATGGTCTATGGCACCCAGGAAGAGCGGAGCGCCGCCTTCGAGGACCATGTCACCGCCCTTGCCGGCCCTGCCCTTTCGGGCGAAACCACCGTGCGCAACACCGAGGCGGCGGATGGCTCGACCGTCTTTACCGTGGGCAGCCCGATCGAACAGAACGGCACGCCCGTCGGTGCGGTGGTTCTGGTCTCGGCCTCGGGCGAGATCGACCGCCTTGTCCGGACCGAGCGCGAGCGGGTCCTGCAGATGTTCCTCGTGGCGACGGTGGTGTCCATCGGCCTGTCGCTGGTGCTGGCCTCGACCATTTCCAACCCGATCTCGGACCTGGCCGAAGCCGCCGAACTGGGCCGTGACCGCGACAAGCGGCGCGACACCAAGGGCCGTGTCCGCATTCCCGACCTGACCGCACGGCCCGACGAAATCGGCCGCCTGTCGGGCGCCCTGCGTGGCATGGTGACGGCGCTGTATGACCGGATCGACGCAAACGAACAATTCGCCGCCGACGTGGCGCATGAAATCAAGAACCCGCTGGCCTCGCTGCGCTCTGCCGTCGGCTCGCTGCGCATGGTCAAACGCGAGGATCACCGCGAAAAACTGCTCGATGTGATCGACCATGATGTGCGTCGGCTTGACCGGCTGGTCAGCGACATCTCGGATGCGTCTCGGCTTGACAGCGAGCTGGTCAAGGAAGACCAGGCCCAGTTCAACCTCACCGCCCTGTTGCGCAGTCTCGGCGATCACCTGGGCCAGGACGCCCAGGCCAAGGGCGTGGAGTTCATCACCGACCTGCCCGAAAAACCGATCCAGGTACATGGGCTTGAGGCGCGACTGGCGCAGGTCTTCGTCAACCTGATCACCAACGCCATCAGCTTCTGTGAAGAGGGCGACGCCATCCGCGTCTGGACCCGGCAACGTCAGAACCGCGTTCTGATCGTGGTGGAGGACACCGGCCCGGGCATCCCCGAAGAGGCGCTGACCAAGATTTTCAAGCGCTTCTATTCGCACCGGCCCGAACATGACTTCGGCAACAACTCGGGCCTTGGCCTGGCGATTTCCAAGCAGATCGTCGAAGCCCATGACGGCGTGATCTGGGCCGAGAACATCCGCCCGACCCAGGCCGACATCACCTCGGAGCCGCTGGGCGCGCGCTTCGTCGTGGGCCTTCCGGTCTGATCAATGGACACGGGGCCGGAACCCGCCGTCGTCCTGCATGCAAGCACCGTGGCCTTCCGAGGCCGCGGTGTTCTCATATCCGGCCGTTCGGGCAGTGGGAAATCCGGGCTGGCGCTTGACTTGATGGCGCTGGGGGCCGAACTTGTGGCCGACGACAGGACCGCGGTGACGGTGCGCGATGGCCGGCTCATCGCCTCCTGCCCGCCTGCCATCTCCGGTCGGATCGAGGCGCGCTTTGTCGGGCTGCTCAATGCCTATGCCCACGGCCCTGCCCCGCTGGCGCTGGTGGTCGACCTCGACGTGACCGAGGATCGCCGCCTGCCCCCCTTTCACAGCCGCGAGATCGCGGGTATCAGCCTCCCGGTGCTTCACAATATCGCGCAGCGCCATTTCCCTGCGGCAATTCGGCAATACTTGTTGCATGGTCGCCGCGACTAAGGAGGGTCCAGCACCATGCCAGATACCGTTCCACCGCGCCTCGTGCTGCTGACCGGCCCTTCGGGCGCCGGACGCTCCACCGCATTGAATGCGCTGGAAGATCTCGGGTTTGAGAGCATCGACAACCTGCCCATGTCGCTGGTGCCCCGGCTGCTGGAAAGCGGGTTGAGCCGTGACATGGCGCTGGGGCTCGATGTGCGCACGCGCGATTTCTCGCCCGCGGCGCTGACCGCGCTTTTGGCCGATATTGCCCGGCTCACCGGCACCGCCGCCGAGTTGATGTTCCTGGATGCTGATCCCCAGGTGCTGGTATCGCGTTATTCCGAGACCCGCCGCCGCCACCCGATGGCCCCCGACGGCACGCCCGAGGCAGGCATCGCCGCCGAGTTCGACCTGCTGGCTCCGTTGCGCGATCAGGTCACAATCCTGATCAACACCTCGACGCTGACGCCGCATGACCTCCGGGCCGAAGTTCACCACCTCTTCGGTAACCTCGGCGGCAGCAAGCTTGCTGTGTCGGTCCAGTCGTTTTCCTACAAGCGCGGGTTGCCGCGGGCGGCCGATGTGGTCTTTGACTGCCGATTCCTGACCAACCCCCATTGGCAACCCGATCTGCGCGCCCTCACCGGCCAGGACAGCCGCGTCGTCGATCACATCGCCACCGATGCGCGTTTTGAACCCTTCCACGAAAAAGTGCTGGATTTGCTCCTGTTCCAACTGCCCGCTGCACGCGAAGAGGGAAAAGCACACTTCGCTGCAGCTTTCGGGTGTACGGGCGGCAAACATAGATCCGTCGCTCTTGCGGAAAGCATCGCACGTGGGCTTGCACAAGGTGGCTGGCAGGTGTCAATTAGACACCGAGAGCTTGAAAGTCGCGCAGTGGCGCCGCAGCCCCGGGGATAACGTCGGGACAGCATGAACGGGAGACCGGCAAACTTGATCGGAATCGTGATCGTGGCGCATGGCGGTCTGGCCAAGGAATACCTGGCTGCGATTGAACACGTGGTCGGCCAGCAACCCGGTATGCTTGCAATATCGATCGAGCCCGAGCACGTGCGGGCCGACAAGCAGATCGAGATCTGCGAGGCCGCCGATTCCGTCGACCAGGGCGGCGGGGTCGTGATCGTGACCGACATGTTCGGCGGATCGCCTTCGAATCTGTCGCTTCGGGCCTGCCAACCCGCCAACCGCCGCATTCTTTACGGCGCAAACCTGCCCATGCTGATAAAGCTGGCGAAAAGCCGTGACCTCGGCGTGGCGGATGCCGTAAGGCATGCCACCGAAGCGGGCCGCAAGTATATAGACAGCCAGAACATTTCATCGGACCGAACTGCATGAGTGATAGCGTGACCCGTAAAATCAAGATCATCAATGAAAAGGGTCTCCATGCCCGCGCGTCGGCCAAGCTGGTCGAGGTGGTGGAGGGCTTTGATGCCAGCGCCGAGGTCCTGAAGGACGGGATGAGCGCCTCGGGCGACTCGATCATGGGGCTTTTGATGTTGGCAGCGTCCAAAGGAACCACTATTGAGGTCCAGACCTCGGGACCGGAGGCGCAGCCGCTGGCAGATGCCGTCGAGGCGCTGGTGGCCGACCGGTTCGGGGAAGACTGCTAGGGCCAGGCTCACGGCCCTCCTGGGAAGGATGCTGGACGGAAACATGGTGGAGACCGCGCAATCCGCAGCCGGGCGCAAATCGCCGACGGCGGTCCAGCACGCGCCCTACGACAAGCGAAAGCTGTCCTACGCCAATACCTTTACCAATCCCTGGAAGGCCAACGCCATCCGCGCCCTGGAGTGGGCCACCGGCAAGCTGCCCTTGCTGCGCCTCGTGCGCCGGTTCGAACGCGAGGGGCCAAAGGAGGGCCATGCTTTCTTTGGCCAGGCGCTGGGCCTGATGAAGATCGACCTGCAGACCCCACCAGAGCAGATCGCGCGCATTCCCGCCAAGGGGCCGGTGATCGTCGTGGCCAACCATCCCCACGGGCTTGTCGATGGCATGGTGCTGGCGGAATTGATCGGCCGCGTCCGGCAGGATTACAAGATTCTCACCCGCAATCTCTTGACCGGGGTGGAAGAGATCGAGGATTTCATGATCCCCGTCCCCTTCCCGCACGAGGAAAATGCCCGGCTCGAAAGCCTGGAGATGCGGCAAAAGGCGATGGATCACCTCAAGGGCGGCGGGGTCATCGTGCTCTTTCCCTCCGGCGTGGTCGCGGCCTCTGAAACCATGTTCGGCGATGCGATCGAGGCGGTCTGGAACCCCTTTACCGCCAAGATGATCACCCGTTCGGGCGCCACGGTGGTGCCGATCCATTTTCCCGGCCAGAATTCCCGAGCCTACCAGATCGCCAACCGGCTGTCGGCCACCCTGCGCCAGGGGCTTTTGATCCACGAGGTCATGCATGCCTGCAACCGGCCGCAGGCACCCGTCATCGGCACGCCGATCACGCCTGAGGAAATCCGCGAATGGAATGCCAAGCCACGCGAGATGATGGCCTGGCTGCGCGATCATACGCTCGACCTCGGACGCTAGGCGCCAAATTCCTTCAAAGGAATTTGCAAATTTCCGTGCGGAAATTTCGCCCCGCTCAACGCGTGGGCACCGGCTCCTCGCCGCGATAGTCATAGAATCCGCGTTGCGTCTTGCGCCCCAGCCAACCGGCCTCGACGTATTTCGTCAACAAGGGACAAGGCCGGTACTTGGTGTCCGCAAGCCCTTCGTGCAGCACGTTCATGATCGCCAGGCAGGTGTCCAGCCCGATGAAATCCGCCAGCTCCAGCGGCCCCATTGGATGGTTCGTCCCCAGTTTCATCGCCCGGTCGATCGAGGTCACGTTGCCGACGCCTTCATAAAGCGTATAGACCGCCTCGTTGATCATCGGCATCAGGATGCGATTGACGATGAAGGCCGGGAAATCCTCGGCGCTGGCCGCGGTCTTGCCCAGCCGCTCCACCACGCCCAGGCAGGTCTCGTAGGTGTCCTTGTCGGTGGCAATGCCGCGGATCAGCTCGACCAATTGCATCACCGGCACCGGGTTCATGAAGTGGAACCCCATGAACTTCTCGGGCCGATCGGTGCGGCTGGCCAACCGGGTGATCGAGATCGACGAGGTGTTCGAGGTCAGGATCGTCTCGGGCTTCAGGTGCGGCAGCAGCCCGTCAAAGATCTTCTGCTTGACCTCCTCGCGCTCGGTTGCGGCTTCGATCACCAGGTCGGTCTGGGCAATATCCTGCGCGGCCATCGTGGTGGAGATCCGGCTCATGGCCTCTGCCTTGGCCTCCTCCGAGATCAGCCCGCGACCGACCTGGCGCCCCATGTTCTTGTCGATCCGGGCCACCGCGGCCTGCAAGGCCTCCGCCGAGATGTCCGTCATCACCACGTCATATCCCGCCACGGCCATCACATGGGCAATCCCGTTGCCCATCTGCCCCGCACCGATCACGCCGACCGAATGAATGTCCATGCCCGCCCCTTCTGGTTTCGTGCCCGACAATAGGCAGCATCCAAGGCCAAGGGCAAGGGCAGGCAGCCCGGCCCGAACCGTTAAAATTCACCTCGAATCCGCTGTTTAGGTATTTCGAAATCGAATCAGCGCAAAAGGGCTTTGGGTGAGAAAATTTATGGTGGGTGAGATGACCTATGAACTTCCCGGGGGCGTGGCCCCCGACTATTTGCCATGTCGTTACGGCGCGTCGCGCCTCGTGTTTCGGGGCCCGCGCCGCCCGTTGGACGCGGACTACGTCGCGGTATTCGGCAGCACCGAAACCTACGGCAAATTCATTGAAACGCCCTATCCGGCACTGACCGAAGAGATGCTGGGCGTGCCGTGCGTGAACTTCGGTTGCGTCAATGCGGGGGTCGACGCCTATGTCAACGACTCTGCACTGCTGGAAGCGGCAGGCAACGCCAGGGCCACGGTGATCCAGGTCATGGGCGCGCAGAACATTTCGAACCGGCTGTATTCGGTGCATCCGCGCCGCAACGACCGTTTCGTCAATGCCTCTGCCATGCTCAAGACGATCTACCGCGAGGTGGACTTTACCGAGTTTCACTTTACCCGGCACCTGCTGACCACGTTGGAGGACATCTGCGCCGAGCGGTTCCTCATGGTCCGCCAGGAATTGCAGGCCGCCTGGTCGGCACGGATGGCCCTGTTGCTCAGCCGGATCAAGGGGCCGGTTGTCCTTTTGTGGCTGGCCGACCAAGCGCCTTCCGACGCCGAGGACAGCTGGGCCGATCCGCTGTTCGTGACCCGTGCGATGATGGAGGGGCTGCGCGATCAGGTTTCCGGCATCGTCGAGGTTTCGACCAGTGAAGGCGCCCGGGGCCAGGGCACGGCGGGCATGAAATATGGCCCGATGGAAGAGGCCGCAGCCCGCGAATTGATGGGCCCCGCCGCGCACCGGGAGGCCGCAACGGCCCTCGGGGCCGAGTTGACCGGGCTGCTGCATCTGCGCCACTGAAACAGAACAGGCCCGCCGACATGCCGGCGGGCCTGTTCAAATCTGCATTCCGATCCGCCTGGGGATCGCTGCGGGCTCAGAGCTTTTCGGTCAGCTCCGGCACCGCCGCGAAGAGGTCCGCAACAAGCCCGTAATCGGCGACCTGGAAGATCGGCGCCTCTTCGTCCTTGTTGATCGCGACGATGACCTTCGAATCCTTCATACCCGCAAGGTGCTGAATCGCCCCGGAAATCCCGACCGCGACATAGAGGTCCGGCGCCACGACCTTGCCGGTCTGGCCGACCTGCCAGTCGTTCGGTGCAAAGCCCGAATCGACCGCCGCACGGGAGGCGCCAACAGCGGCACCCAGCTTGTCTGCCAGCTTCTCGATCAGCGCAAAGTCCTCTTCCGAGCCGACACCGCGGCCGCCCGAAACCACGACCTTGGCCGAGGTCAGTTCGGGCCGGTCGCTCTCGGCCAGCTTGTCCTCGACCCAGCTCGACAAGCCCGGATCTTCGGCCGCGCCCACGGTTTCGACCGGGGCCGCCGCCTGGTCGCCCGCCGCGTCGAAGGTCGAGGTGCGGATCGACACCACCTTCTTCGCATCGCTCGACTTGACCGTCTGGATCGCGTTGCCGGCATAGATCGGGCGCTCGAATGTCGCACCGTCCACGACGCCCGAGACATCCGAAATCACCATCACATCCAGCAGCGCGGCCACGCGCGGCAGCACGTTTTTCGCATCCGTCGTGGCCGGGGCAACGATATGTTCATAATTATCGGCCAGGCTGACGATCAGCGCGGCGGTGGATTCCGCCAGCCGGTGACCCAGCGATGCATCCTCGGCCACCAGGACCTTTGCAACGCCTGCGATCTTCGCGGCCTCTTGCCCTGCGGCGGCGGCAGAGCCCCCGGCGCAAAGCACCGTCACGTCACCGAGCGGGGCAACCGCGTTCACCGTCTTGGCGGTCGCGTCAAGGCTCAGCTCGCCATCGTTGACTTCGGCAAGAAGGAGTACAGCCATTTACACAGCCCCCGCAGCTTTGAGTTTCTCGATCAGCTCATCGACCGACCCGACAATCTCGCCCGCTTCACGCGCGGCGGGTTCGACGGTCTTGACGATTTCCAGCCGCGGCGTGACGTCCACGCCGTAATCGGCCGGCGTCTTTTCGTCGAGCGGCTTCTTCTTGGCCTTCATGATATTGGGCAGCGAGGCATAGCGCGGCTCATTGAGCCGCAGATCCACGGTCACCACGGCCGGCATCTTGACGGTGATGGTCTGCAACCCGCCATCGACTTCGCGGGTGACTTTCGCGGTATCGCCGTCGACATCGACTTCCGACGCAAAGGTCGCCTGGGACCAGCCCAGCAGGGCCGCGGTCATCTGGCCGGTGGCGTTCATGTCGTTGTCGATCGCCTGCTTGCCGCAGAGCACGAGGCCCGGGGCTTCTTCCTCAACGATCTTCGCCAGGATTTTCGCAACGGAAAGCGGCTCGACATCGTTGTGCACGTCATCGGCGGCCACAACGAGGATCGCCCGGTCGGCACCCATCGCCAGCGCGGTGCGCAGCGTTTCCTGCGCCTGCTTGACGCCGATGCTGACGGCGACGATCTCGTCGGCCTTGCCCGCTTCCTTCAGCCGGATCGCCTCTTCCACGGCAATCTCGTCGAAGGGGTTCATCGACATCTTCACATTGGCCAGATCGACACCGCTGCCGTCCGCCTTCACACGGACCTTCACGTTATAGTCGATCACGCGTTTGACCGGTACAAGGACCTTCATCTGCGTATCTCTCCTGTGGTTCTCGTGGCCTGCGCCACGACTCTGAAATCGAAACTCTCGGGTGTGATAATGGCTTGAAACCGGGGGTGACAGGCCAAAATCGTTGTGTGAGCGCTAAAGGACGTCGCGTAGGTAATAAAATTTCGCGGCCATCAGCTTTTGAAACTGAAAAAACCCGGTCCCGCCTGGGCCAGGAGCCGCAGGCCCATCTCGCGTCCCAGTGCCGCGCCGTCCGCAATCGGCGCGCGCGCCTCGTCGCTGATCACCTCGGATCCGTCGGGGCGCAACACCTCGCCGCGCAACCGGACTTCGCCGCCGTCCAGCTCGGCCAGCCCGGCAATCGGCGTCTCGCAAGAGCCGTCCAGCGCCGCCAGGAAGGCCCGCTCCGCCGCCAGCCGCTGGGCGGTGAGCGCGTCGTGGATCGGCTCCAGCAGCGCCGCGGTCGCCAGGTCAGCTGCGCGCCGCTCGATCCCGATGGCGCCCTGGGCCACCGCCGGCAGCATGACCTCGGGCGCGATGGCATGGGCCGGCACCTCGTCCAGCATGCCCAGCCGGGTCAGCCCGGCCATGGCAAGGAAGGTGCAGGAGGCCACGCCGTCGGACAGCTTGCGCAATCGGGTCTGGACGTTGCCGCGGAACTGCACCACCTCAAGGTCGGGCCGTCGGTTCAACAATTGCGCCCGCCGCCGCAGCGACGAGGTGCCCACCACCGCGCCAGAGGGCAGATCGGCGATCCCGGACAGCCCCGGCGAAACAAAGGCATCGCGCACGTCTTCGCGCGGGAGATAGCAGTCCAGCACCAGCCCAGAGGGTTGCAGGACCGGCATGTCCTTCATCGAATGCACCGCGATGTCGATGCCGCCCGACAGCAGCGCCTCTTCGATTTCCCGGGTGAACAGCCCCTTGCCGCCCAGTTCCTTCAGCGGCGTGTCACTGGCAATCAGCGCCCGATCGTCGCCGGTCGTCTTGATGACGACGATCTGAAAGGCCTCTTGCGGCAGGTCAAAGGCCGCGGCGATCCGGTCGCGGGTTTCATGTGCCTGTGCCAGCGCCAGCGGCGAACCGCGGGTGCCGATTTTCAACGGCGCGTCGGGGGTGGGGAGATGTGCTGTCATGGGCGAATGTCTAGCCGCCCCCCCCGGGGGTGACAAGCGCCCGCCTTGACATCCGCGCCCGCGCGTCCGACCAACCGTGCAACACAAGGGAGACCGGCATGACCAAGACCATTCTGCGCGCGCTTGCGGGCGAGACGCTGCCCACCCCGCCGATCTGGATGATGCGGCAGGCGGGCCGCTACCTGCCGGAGTACCGTGCCACGCGGGCGCAGGCGGGCGATTTCCTGTCGCTGTGCTACAACCCCGAACTGGCCGCCGAGGTGACGCTGCAACCGATCCGCCGCTATGGCTTTGACGCCGCGATCCTGTTTGCCGACATCCTGTTGGTGCCGCAAGCACTGGGGGCGGACCTGTGGTTCGTGACCGGCGAAGGCCCGCGATTGTCGACGATCACCGCGCAGGCGGAATTCGATGCACTGAAGCCGGCCTCGGCCATTCACGACACGCTGAACCCGATCTATGAAACCGTGCGCATCCTGTCGCGCGAATTGCCCGAGGAGACGACGTTGATCGGCTTTGCCGGCGCGCCCTGGACCGTGGCGACCTACATGATCGCCGGGCGCGGCACGCCAGACCAGGGCCCGGCCCATGCGCTCAAGGACGAAAACCGCGCGTTGTTCGAGGCGCTGCTGGAGCGGGTCACCGAAGCGACCGTGCTGTATCTTTCGGCGCAGATCGAGGCCGGGGCGGAAGTGGTGAAGCTTTTCGACAGTTGGGCTGGATCGCTGAAAGGCGAGGATTTCAACAAATATGCGCTGCAACCCGCGAAGCGCATCATCGCGGCGTTGAAGGCAAAGCACCCGGGCATCCCCGTGATCGCCTTCCCGCGCGAAGCAGGCGAGAAATACGTGGGCTTCCACGACGCCACCGGCGCCGATTGCGTGGCGCTGGACAATTCCGTGGATGCCAAATGGGCGGCGGAGCATGTCCAGAAGGACGGCTGCGTGCAGGGCAACCTGGCCTCGAAGCACATGGTGACCGGCGGGCAGGCACTGGTGGACGAGACCCGGGCGATTGTCGAAGCTTTCCGCAAGGGGCCGCATATCTTCAATCTCGGGCACGGGATCACGCCGGATGCGGACCCGGAAAACGTGGCGCTCATGATCGAGACCGTGCGCGGTATGTGAAGACCGAGAGGTGGGTTGAAAAACCAACCCACCGCTTGGTGCCGGTGTTCCCAAGTGGGTGATCTGTGCGTCAATGCGCAGAACGCCCTGCATTTCCGCTTCGTCATTGCATCCTGCGCGCGCGCGCATAGTTTAGCGCAGCGCGAACAGGGAGGCCCGTATGACGGCTATCGTGGATATTCGAGACCTGAAAAAGGTCTATGACGGCGGGTTTCAGGCGCTCAAGGGCGTGTCCCTGCAAATCGAGGAAGGCGAGATCCTCGCGCTTCTGGGGCCCAACGGGGCGGGCAAGACGACGCTGATCTCGACCGTCTGCGGCATTGTCAGCGCCTCGTCGGGCAGCGTATCGGTCGGCGGGCATGACATCGTGACCGGCTTTCGTGCGGCGCGGCAGATGATCGGGCTGGTGCCGCAGGAAATCCACCTTGAACCCTTTGAGACGGTCTGGCGCGCGGTCAGCTATTCCCGCGGGCTGTTTGGCTGCAAGCGCGACGATGCCCATGTGGAAAAGGTGCTGCGGCAGCTGTCGCTCTGGGACAAGCGCGATGCCAAGACGATGGAATTGTCAGGCGGCATGAAGCGCCGGGTGTTGATTGCCAAGGCGCTGAGCCATGATCCCCGGGTGCTGTTTCTGGATGAGCCGACCGCCGGCGTCGACGTGGAGTTGCGCAAGGATATGTGGAACGTGGTGGCCGATCTGAAGGCCGCGGGCGTGACCATCATCCTGACCACCCATTACATCGAAGAGGCCGAGGCGATTGCCGACCGGGTCGGCGTGATCGCCAAGGGCGAATTGCTGCTGGTCGAGGAAAAGGACGCGTTGATGGCGCGCATGGGCCGGAAGACGCTTGAGATCGAGTTGCAGGACCCGGTCAGCGCCCTGCCCGAGAGCCTGTCGGGTTATGGGCTGGAGATCGTGAAGGACGGTGCGGCGCTGCGCTATTCCTACGACACCAACGCGAACCGGACGGGCATCACCAAGCTGTTGTCCGATCTGGCCGAGGCAGGGCTGCAGATGCGGGACCTGCAGACCAGCCAATCCAGCCTGGAAGAAATTTTCGTCGGTCTCGTGGCCGACAAGAACGCGGAGGACGCGGCATGAACTTTACCGCAATGGCGGCCATCTACCGGGTCGAGATGGCGCGGTTCTTCCGCACGTTGGCCCAGAGCTTCATCTCGCCGGTCATCTCGACCTCGCTTTACTTCGTGGTCTTCGGCACCGCCATCGGCAGCCGCATCGACCAGGTCGAAGGCGTGAGCTACGGCGCCTTCATCGTGCCGGGGCTGATCATGCTGACGGTGATGACGCAGTCGCTGTCCAACGCCTCTTTCGGGATCTACTTTCCGAAGTTCATCGGCACGTTCTATGAGCTGCTGTCCGCACCGGTGAACTTCCTGGAAATCGTCGCCGGTTTTGTCGGGGCGGCGGCGACCAAGGCGTTGTTCATCGGGTTGGTGATCCTGGCGACCTCGGCGTTCTTTGTCGATATTTCGATCGCGCATCCCTTGGCGATGATTGCCTTCCTGGTGCTGACCTGCCTGTCGTTTTCGCTGTTCGGGTTCATCATCGGCATCTGGGCAAAGAATTTCGAGCAGTTGCAGCTGATCCCGCTGCTGGTGGTGACGCCGCTGGTGTTCCTTGGGGGGGCGTTCTACTCGATCTCGATGCTGCCGCCGGTCTGGCAGACGATTTCGCTGTTCAACCCGGTGATGTACCTGATTTCCGGCTTCCGCTGGGCGTTTTTCGGGCTGGCCGATGTGCCGGTCGGGGTGAGCCTCTTGGCGATTTCCGGGTTCACGGCGCTTTGCCTTGGGATCGTGTGGTGGATTTTCCGCACCGGGTGGCGCATCCGGTCCTGAAATGAGCGCCTGCGGCGCGCAGGTTTGGGCTGTTGGGGGTTCTACCCCCAAACCCCTGGGATATTTGTGAAACCGAAGAAGTTCGGACCCGTGTCTTGTTTGTCGGGGGGGTGGGTTCTATGTCAGGCAACATGAAACGCTGGCTTCCCTTCGTGAAATCCGGGCCCACCGTGGCCGTGATCCGGCTGCAAGGCGCAATTGGCGCTGGCGGGCGGGCATCCCTGACCGATACCGGGCTGGCCCCGGTGATCGAGAAAGCCTTCAAGCGCGGCAAACCAGATGCGGTCGCGCTTGAACTGAATTCCCCGGGGGGCTCTCCGGTACAATCCTCGCTGATTGCCGCGCGCATCCGGCGGCTGGCCGATGAAAAGAAGGTGCCGGTCTTTGCCTTTGTCGAAGACGTGGCGGCCTCGGGCGGCTACTGGCTGGCATCCGCGGCGGATGAGATCTATGCCGATCACTCCTCGATCGTGGGATCGATCGGGGTGATTTCCGCCAGTTTCGGCGCGAATATCTTTTTGACGCGGCAGGGCCTGGAGCGGCGGGTGCATACCGCCGGAACCTCCAAGAGCTTTCTCGACCCGTTTCAACCCGAGAAGGAAGAAGACGTCGCCCGGCTGCGCCGCTTGCTGGACCAGCTGCACGTCAATTTCATCAGCCAGGTCAAGGAACGGCGCGGCGACAAGCTGGCCGAGAACAAGGACCTGTTCACCGGCGAGGTCTGGATCGGCGAAAGCGCCCAGACGGTGGGGCTGATCGACGGGATCGGCCACCTGGATGCGGTGATGAAGACCCGTTTTGGCGACAAGGTGAGGTTTCGCCGCTATGGCCAGCGCCGCAGTCTTGCCCAGCGGCTGGGCATGTCGCTGGCCAGTGATGCGCTGGGGCTTATCGAGGAACGGGCGGCCTATGCCCGTTTTGGCCTTTGACGTGATCGTCAAGATCGTCACGCTGTTCCTGATTGCGATGGGTGTGCTGGCCATGTTCGGCAAGCTGCGCCTGCCCTGGGTCAGCAAGCTGACGGATGCGAAATGCCCGGGCTGCGGGCGATACCGGATTGGCAAGGGGCCCTGCCCCTGCGGAAAGGACAAGGGGCGTCGCTCATGATGCCGTGGTTGTTGTGTGGCCTGGGGCTGGTGATCCTGCTCCTGGCCGGGGATGCGCTTGTCAAGGGCGCGGTGAACCTGGCGCTGCGGATCGGGATCCCGGCGTTGATCGTGAGCCTGACCATCGTGGCCTTCGGCACGTCAGCGCCAGAGCTTCTGATCGCCATTGCGGCGGTCATGGAGGGTGCGCCGGGCATTGCAATGGGCAACGTGGTGGGATCGAACACCGCCAACATCTTGTTGGTGCTGGGGGTGCCGGCGCTGATGGCTGGTCTCACGACCGCCCATTGCAACAGCCGCAAGACCTATCTTCAGATGTTGGCGGCCAGCGTGCTGTTCATCGCGCTGGCCTTTCGCGGGGTGTTCGACTGGATCGCCGCGCTGGCGCTTCTGGCGGCGCTGGCGGCGATGCTCTGGGTGGCGACATGCGATGCGCTGAGCCACCGCCGCTCTGCCAAGGCGGCAGCCGCAGAGGCCGAGCTTGACGACCTGGAAGGCGCCGACCCCGAGATGCGCGGCTGGAAAATCGCGATCTTCCTGGCGCTGGGCCTGATCGGCCTGCCGCTGGGGGCCGACCTTCTGGTGGACAATGCGACGATCATCGCGCGCACCTATGGCGTGCCGGACCGGGTGATCGGCCTGACGTTGGTGGCGGTCGGCACCTCGCTGCCGGAATTGGCGACCACGGTGATGGCGGCGCTGCGGCGCCAGGCGGACGTGGCGCTGGGCAATGTCATCGGCTCGAACATGTTCAACCTGCTGGCCATCATCGGCGTGGCGGCCCTGATCGGGCCTTTGCCGGTGGATCGCGGCTTCCTGACCTTCGATCTTTGGGTGATGCTGGCGTCTTCGCTGCTGCTGGTGCCGTTCGTCTTCATGAGATGGAACCTGACCCGGATCTGGGGCGGCGTCTTGACCGCGCTCTACGTGCTCTATGTCGTTGCTGTGATCGTCTGACGGAGGAAGATATGCGGGCATTGGTGACCGGAGCGGGCAAGCGGTTGGGCCGCGCCATGGCGTTGTACCTGGCCGGGCGGGGCTATGATGTGGCGGTGCATTACGCCAGCTCGGGCGACAGCGCCGAGGAGACCGCCGCGGCCTGCCGTGAGCGGGGCGTCAAGGCTGTGCCCCTGCAGGCCGACCTGCTGGATGAGGCGGCCACGCAAGCGCTGCTGCCGCGCGCGGCAGAGGCCCTGGGCGGGCCGATCACGGTGCTTGTCAACAATGCCTCGATCTTTGAATACGACACGATCCGCACCGCCACCCGCGACAGCTGGGACCGGCATATGGAGAGCAACCTGCGCGCGCCCTACGTACTGACCCAGGCGCTGGCCGCCCAGGCCCCCGGGGCGGTGTCGGACGAGAACAATGAGCCGCGGGCGCAGGCGCTGGTGGTCAACATGATCGACCAGCGGGTGCGCAAGCTGACGCCAGAGTTCTCGACCTACACGATTGCCAAGATGGGGCTCTGGGCGCTGACGCGGACCGCGGCCCAGGGATTGGCGCCCGATGTGCGGGTCAATGCCATCGGCCCCGGCCCCACCCTGCAGGGCGCGCGCCAGAGCGACGATCACTTTGCGCGGCAGCGTGCCGGCACCGTGCTGCAGCGCGGCGCAAACACCGGCGACATCACGGCGGCGTTGGGTTACCTCCTGGATGCGCCGGCAGTCACCGGGCAGTTGATCTGCGTTGATGGCGGGCAACATCTTGGGTGGCAGACGCCGGATGTACTTGGGGTTGAATGACCCTTGGTGCCGGTCTCAACGACCAAACCGATGAGAGTTTTGCACCAGACGCCCTCGTGTCATCCTGGCGTTACAATCCTTTAGGGATTTCAAGCGCTTGCTGGTATGGCAGGAATTTTTTCACCATATTTCAACGGGTTGCTTATCTGCCTAAATTTTGAGCATTTTAATCAACCCGCGTGAAGAACAGGGAAAATCCCGTCTCTCTCCGGGTAATCCTCAGGGTTATCCACAGGATCCGGGGATGCATTAACGGTTGAGAAAACGAGAAAGGCCCCTTCTGCGACGGCTTCGAATCAAAGCACTTTGAAAACGCATGCACGTATCGCGTGAACTGGTTTTCGCAAATGCAAAATTCTTGCGCCGGGTCACCCAGGGCCATCGCCCCTGCCAGTTGAAATCAGGGGTTGAATCCTGCCGTTCAAGCCAGCCTGCGGCAAATGATCCACCGGGGCGCAGCGCGGCGTCACAGGACTGTCAAAAACCGTTAGCTTTCACCCCCTTAGGAAAATCTCCATTATTTCGCACGAAAAATCAGTGAGTTACTGGATCGCCTAAATTATAGGCATTTTAATCAAGCCGCCCGAAACAAAGGAAAATTTCAACGTACCCCGAAGTCTCCCCCAGGTTTATCCACAGGATCCGTGGATTTGTTTCGCCTTGTCCTCACCCCTATGCCGTTGCAGCAATTCAGCGGGAATCATAAGTTGACGCGATGACGGAAAATCCAGACGCCCAAACACCTCCGGCACTGACCGGCCACGATTGCATCGCGGCCTATCTCAAGACCCTGACCAGTGCGCCGGGGGTCTACCGGATGCTGGATGCCAAGAACGCTGTGCTCTACGTGGGCAAGGCGCGGAACCTGCGCGCGCGGGTGTCGAACTATGCCCGGCCTTCCGGGCACAGCCCGCGCATCGCGCGGATGATCCGCGACACCGCATCGATGATGTTCCTGACCACGCGGACGGAAACCGAGGCGCTGCTGCTTGAACAGAACCTGATCAAGCAGCTGAAACCGAAGTACAATGTGCTTCTGCGCGACGACAAGTCCTTCCCCAATATCCACGTCACCGATCACGCCTTTCCGATGATCCACAAGCATCGCGGCGCGAAGAAGGAGAAGGGTTCCTACTACGGCCCCTTTGCCAGCGCCGGGGCGGTGAACCGGACGCTGAACCAGTTGCAGAAGGTGTTCCAGCTGCGCAACTGCTCGGATTCCATGTTCGATGGGCGCACCCGGCCCTGCCTGCTCTACCAGATCAAGCGGTGCAGCGCGCCCTGCGTCGGCAAGATCGGCGAAGAGGCCTATGCCGAGAGTGTGCGGGATGCGCAGCGCTTCCTGTCGGGGCGCTCGACCAAGGTGCAGGAGAAACTGGCGGCCGAGATGCAGCAGGCCTCGGACGAGATGGAGTTCGAACGCGCCGCCGCCCTGCGCGACCGCATTCGGGCGCTGACCCAGGTGCAGACGGCGCAGGGCATCAACCCACACACGGTGGACGAGGCCGACCTCGTGGCGCTGCACTTGGAGAACGGCCAGGCCTGTGTGCAGGTGTTCTTCATCCGGGCGGGGCAGAACTGGGGCAACCGCGACTTCTATCCCCGCGTGGGCGAGGATGTGGAGGCGGCCGAAGTGCTGGAGGCTTTCCTGGGCCAGTTCTATGACACCAAGGAGCCGCCCAGGCAGCTGATCCTGTCGCATGCGATCGAGAACGACGATCTGATGACCGAGGCGCTGAGCCAGAAAGCGAACCGCAAGGTGACGCTGCTGGTGCCGCAGCGGGGCGAAAAGGCGGAGCTGATCGAAAGCGCCACCCGCAATGCGCGGGAGTCATTGGGGCGCAAGATGGCCGAGACGGCGACCCAGGCGAAACTCTTGCGCGGGGTGGCGGAGGTCTTTGGCCTGGAAGCGCCGCCGCAGCGGGTCGAGGTCTACGACAACTCGCATATCCAGGGTGCGCATGCCGTTGGCGCGATGATCGTGGCGGGGCCGGATGGCTTCATGAAGAACCACTATCGCAAGTTCAACATCAAGGGGGACGACCTGACCCCGGGTGATGACTTCGGCATGATGAAGGAGGTGCTGCACCGGCGGTTCAAGCGGTTGCTGAAGGAGGACCCGGAGCGGGACAAGGGACTTTGGCCCGACCTGTTGCTGATTGACGGCGGCGCGGGACAGGTGTCCGCCGTGGCCGAGATCATGCGCGAGCATGGCGTCGAGGATGTGCCGATGGTGGGGGTCGCTAAGGGCGTGGACCGCGACCACGGCAAGGAGGAATTCCACCGCGTGGGCACCCGCCCGATGGCGCTGCGCCGCAATGATCCGGTGCTTTATTTCGTCCAGCGCCTGCGGGACGAGGCGCACAGGTTTGCCATCGGCACGCACCGGGCCAAGCGGGCGAAAGCGGTGGGGGCCACGCCACTGGACGAGGTGCCGGGCGTCGGCGCGGCGCGCAAGCGGGCGCTGCTGGCGCATTTCGGTTCGGCCAAGGCGGTAAGCCGGGCGAACCTGGCCGATCTGAAGGCTGTGGACGGGGTGTCAGAGGCCTTGGCGGAGAAGATCTATGCCTTCTTCCACGAGGCGGGGTAGTTTGATTTGAATGAGCGCCTGCGGCGCGCAGGTTTGGTTGGGTGGGGGACGCTGTCCCCCAGACCCCCTGGGATATTTATGAAACCAGAGAAGTATGAACCCGCGCGGGGAGATCGGCGTGGTGCGAAAAGCTTGCGCTGTGCGGCAGGGCCTCGACCGGGGTCTTGCGGTAGCCTTCGGTGAAGAGCAGGAAGGGGATGCCGGCGGCCTGCGCCGTTTCGGCGTCGGTTTCGCTGTCGCCCACGTAGAGCGCCTGTTCCGCGCCTTTCAGGGCGGCGTGAAGCATGGCCGGGTCGGGTTTGCGCGTGGGCAGGCTGTCGCCGCCGATCACAGGGTCAAAGAAGGGTGCAAGGCCGGTGTCAGTGAGGCATTTCAGCGTCGCGGCATGGGGCTTGTTGGTGCAGAGGGTGAGCGGATGGCCCGCCGATTTGAGCGCTTCAAGCGCGTCCAGCGCGCCGGGGTAGATCACCGAGGGCGGGGTCGGTACGGTGACGTAGACCCGCAGGATGCGGTCGTGCAGGTCCTGAAAACCCGTCTTCGGCAAGTCAAGGTGTGCGATCACCTGCTCCACCAGTTTCGGCAGGCCGCGCCCGACAAAGCCCTGCACCGTGGCCTCGTCCAGCGGGTCCAGCCCGAGATCGGCCAGCCCGCTGTTCACGGAGAGGGCAATCTGGGGCACCGAGTCGATCAGCGTGCCGTCGAGGTCGAAGGCGATTGTCGCGGGCATTCAGAGGCTCTCGCGGATGGCGCGCATGTTGTCGCCGTAGACCTCTGGCTTGTCGACCGAGCCGCCACGGAAGACCGCCGATCCAGCCACCAGAACGTTGGCGCCGGCTGCAACCACCAGCGGCGCGGTTGTCGGATCGACGCCGCCGTCGATCTGGATGTGGATTTCGCGGTCGCCAATCATTTCGCGCAGCTTGGCGATCTTGGCGGTCATGTCGATGAACTTCTGCCCGCCGAAGCCCGGGTTCACGGTCATCACCAGCACCATGTCGGCGAGGTCGAGTACATCCGCCACGGCCTCGGCCGGGGTGCCGGGGTTGAGGGCGACACCGGCCTGCATGCCCGCCGCCTTGATCGCCTGAAGCGTGCGGTGGATATGCGGCCCGGCCTCCACATGCGCGGTCAGCATGTCGGCGCCCGCATCGGCGTAGGCCTGGATATAGGGATCGACCGGGGTGATCATCAGGTGCACGTCCATGAAGGTCTTCACATGCGGGCGGAACGCCTTGACCGCCGGGGGGCCGAAGGTGAGGTTGGGCACGAAATGCCCGTCCATCACGTCGACATGGACCCAATCGGCGCCCTGCGCCTCGATGGCCTGGATCTCCTGACCGAAGTTGGCGAAATCGGCAGAGAGGATGGAGGGGGCGATCTTGACGGAACGGTCGAAGGTCATGGGCTGAGGCTCCTCGGGCGGTTTGCCCGCCTCATACGCCGCCGGGGCGCGGAGGTCCAGTTCCTCTGGTTTGCTCTGGTCTACTCCGGCGGCCAGTCGAGATCGACCCAGACCAGCGCATGGCGCGAGGCCCCGGCCGCGAGGTTGCCGGGTGCAGGCCAGCGCGTGCCGCTGCCGATGACCTGCAGACCGGCAGAGGGCAGCACGTAGTCGACCCGCAGGTTGCCGGGATCGGGATCGTCCCAGTTGGCGGTGTCCAGCGACGGATCGCCGGTCTGATCCGGGTTGGCCTCTTGCGCGGCGGCGGGATCGGCGGGGCGCGGGTCCTGGAACCGCGGATCGGCCAGCACGGCGCGGATCGCCGCATGCCGCCCCTGCCCGTCCCGGGGATCAAGATTGGCATTGCCCAACAGCACAAGCGGGCCTTCGGGCGGCGGGCCGAAAGCACCATCGAGCAAGGCCTGCCAGAACGCCACCTCGTCATGGTTGCGCCGCCCGTTGCGATCCTCTGGCCCGTCAAAGACCGGCGGCGTGGCGGAAAAGGCCAGAAGCGTCAGACGCCGGTCGCCGATCCGCAGCGGCACCACCCAATGCGCGGTGCTGGACAGCCGCATCTCGGCCTGGGCCGTCTCTGGCACCTCGGCACCGTCCATCAGGTTGCCGGGCAGATCACGCCAGCGCAGGTCGGTGAAATCGCGGACCGCCTCGGTCTCGACCGGATGACGGGACAGCAGCGCAATCCCCCCTTCCCCGGTGAAAAAGCCGAAGCCCAGGCCATCCTCGGGACCGGCCAACCGCCCGTCGCCGTCAAGGTCCAGCCCGCTGTCGCGGCCCGAGTTCTGTTGCGGAGCAAAGAGATGCGGATAGGCCGGGCCGTCCTGGCCGATCCGGTCGCGCAGGGCACCCAATGCCGCAAGGCCAAGGTCATGATCGATGTCGGTCAGCAAAAGGATGTCCGGCGCAACCTCGGCCAGGAGCGTCGTCACCGCCGCCACCTGCGGGTCGTCGCGCAGTATGTCGCGCAGCAGGACGCCGGGGCCCCTTCGACTGAGTTCGACATGCCAGGTGGCGATGCGCAGCGGCTCGGCCACTGTCGGCGCGGCCAGCGCGCAGAGGAAAAGGATCAGCCCGCGTGCTGTGCGCGGGCATAGGCGCGGCGGCGCTTTTCCTCGATCAGGTCGGCGACACGGCTCATGGCGATGCCGCGCATGATCATGCTGGCGGGGATGAATGCCCATGCCACCATCGTCCACACAAAGGCCTGGGTGTCAAACAGGGTGAAGGCGTCGAAAACGCCCGAGGTGATGCGGATGAACACCGGGATCAGAAACGGCAGGACCACCCCCGCCGCAATGTTCATGTAGCTGTCGCGCCGCAGACGCGGCAGCACGTCGCCGCCGGTGGTCGGATCAAAGAGCGGCAGGTTGACCCAGACGTTGAAGGCGCCATTGCGCGAGGGCCAGTCATAGACATGCACCAGCAGCGTGAAGGTGCCCAGCGCCGTCAGCGCCAGCGCATAGACCAGCGCGGCGCCATCCCGGGCGCGTTCAATCAGCGCAAGGTCGCTGTCCGCGGGCAGGCCCAGAACGAAGATGCGCACCGGCGAATACGGCAGGTCCAGCAATCCGCCAATGGCAGCCGCCCCGCGCCGCACGATGCCCGAAAACAGCCCCGTTGCATCACCCGACCGGCACAGGAGCGTCAGGCAGACCACCATCAGCACCAGCATGACAAACCGCATCCGGTTGAACGGTGGCGCGTGGCGGAACTCGACAAAGCTGGGATAGGAGGAGGCGTATTCGGCAAAGACGAAAATGGCCGCAAGCAGTGCGACAAGGACCGAGATCTGCGCACCATCGGCGCTGTTCGGCCCCAGCATCAACGCGGGCAGAACGATCGTGCTGAACACCAGCATCGCCCGTATCGCCGCACCGAAAATGCGTGAAATCACTGCCCGTTCCCTTCAATCCGGTCGGGCGCGATACGTTGCCGTGCCCTTGTCCCCGTCTGATACCGCTTGGGTGCGCGGTCTGCCTCATTCTTGCCCAATTGTTGCCCCTTTTCGGCCCGTCCCTCAACCGTCTGTTTACGATTACGAAACCATTTGGGCAATTTCGTGGGCCGGGTGGTGCCGGATTGCATCATGGAGACGGCGAGAAAATGTCAATGAAATCAGTGACCACCATATGTAGCGGCAGGCGCGCAATGGGCCACAACGGCAAACGGCGCGGACCTGCCGCGCCGTTACTCATTCCGGAACAATCGGGAAAGGGATCAGACCCAGGGGCGGGCCTGCGCGGCCTTGGCCTCGAACGCGTCGATCGAGGCTTCCTTGGCCAGCGTCAACCCGATGTCATCCAGCCCGTTGAGCAGGCAGTGCTTCTTGAAGGCGTCGACCTCGAATGAGATCTCGCCGCCGTCGGGGCCCTGGATGGTCTGGTTTTCAAGGTCGATGGTGACAACCGCATTGGCCCCGCGCGAAGCGTCGTCCATCAGCTTGTCGACATCTTCCTGCGGCAGCACGATGGGCAGGATGCCGTTCTTGAAGCAGTTGTTGTAGAAGATGTCGGCGAAGCTGGTGGAGATCACGCAGCGGATGCCGAAATCAAGCAAGGCCCAAGGCGCATGTTCGCGCGATGAGCCACAGCCGAAGTTGTCGCCCGCCACGAGGATCTTGGCGTCGCGGTACTGCGGCTTGTTGAGCACGAAATCCTCGATCTCGGTGCCATCGCGGTTATAGCGCATCTCGTCGAACAGGTTCTTGCCGAAGCCGGTGCGCTGAATGGATTTCAGGAACACCTTGGGGATGATCATGTCGGTGTCGATATTGACCAGCGGCATGGGCGCCGCGATCCCGGTGAGTTTGTCGAATTTTTCCATCGGTTTTCGTCCTTTCGGGCGGGAGCTCTTCCGCCCTTGCGGGCCGTCATCGCGAAGACGGCCAGCAAGGGGCGGATGAGCGGCCCGGTTACATCATCTCGCGCACGTCGGTCAGGTGGCCGGTGAGGGCCGCCGCCGCTGCCATGCCGGGCGACACCAGGTGCGTGCGGCCCTTGAAGCCCTGACGCCCCTCGAAGTTGCGGTTCGAGGTCGAGGCGCAGCGCTCACCCTCGGCCAGCTGATCGGGGTTCATCGCCAGGCACATGGAACAGCCTGCCATCCGCCATTCGAAACCGGCGTCGCGGAAGATGTCCGCCAGGCCTTCTTCCTCGGCCTGGGCGCGCACAAGGCCCGAGCCGGGCACGACCATTGCCCGCATGCCGTCCTTGATCTTCTTGCCCTTGAGGATCTCGGCCGCGGCGCGCAGGTCCTCGATCCGGCCGTTGGTGCAGGAGCCGATGAAGACGGTGTCGATCTCGATGTCGCTGAGCGGCATGCCCGGGGTCAGGCCCATGTAGTCGAGCGACCGGCGCGCGGCATCGACCTTGCCACCGGTGAAATCCTCGGGCGACGGCACCTTGCCGGTGATCGGCAGCACGTCTTCGGGCGAGGTGCCCCAGGTGACAACCGGCGCGATCTCTTCGCCGGGAATGGTGATTTCCAGGTCCCAATGCGCGTCGTCATCGGAATAAAGCGTCTTCCACCAGTTCAACGCCGCTTCCCACTGTGCAGCCTTCGGCGCATGGGGACGGCCCTTGATGTAGTCGAAGGTGGTCTGGTCGGGCGCAATGAGACCTGCGCGCGCGCCACCCTCGATCGCCATGTTGCAGACCGTCATGCGGCCTTCCATCGACAGGTCGCGGATCGCTTCGCCGCAGTATTCGATCACGTAACCGGTGCCGCCAGCGGTGCCGGTGCGGCCGATGACCGAGAGGGTGATGTCCTTGGCGGTGACACCGGGGCGCAGCTTGCCGGTGATCTCGACCTTCATGTTCTTGGACTTCTTCTGGATCAGCGTCTGGGTGGCCAGAACATGCTCGACCTCGGAGGTGCCGATGCCATGCGCCAGTGCGCCAAAAGCGCCGTGGGTGGCGGTATGGCTGTCGCCGCAGACCACGGTCATGCCCGGCAGCGTCCAGCCCTGTTCCGGCCCGACGATATGCACGATGCCCTGGCGGACATCGGACACCGGGTAATAATGCACGCCGAATTCCTTGGCATTGCGGTCGAGCGCCTCAACCTGGATGCGGCTTTCCTCGTTGTCGATGCCGTTCACCCGATCTTCGGTGGTGGGCACGTTGTGATCGGGCACCGCGATGGTCTTGTCGGGCGCGCGCACGGTGCGGCCCGTCATGCGCAGACCTTCAAAGGCCTGCGGGCTGGTCACCTCGTGCACGAGGTGACGGTCGATATACAGCAGACAAGTGCCGTCGTCGGCTTCATGCGCGACATGCGCATCCCAGATCTTGTCATAGAGGGTCTTGGGGGACATGGCTGGTCCTCTCCCGTTTGAAGTGTCGAAATTTCAGGGGCGGATTGGCAATTGGCCGCTCATAGACGGGCGAGCACCGTGTGGGTCGCGCCAAAGAACCGCTCGCGCAGGCGGGCACGGTCATGGATATCCGTCAGCATAGGCATGAGCTGCGGCTTACAGGCTTGGCGAGAGTCGCGCAAGAGCCACGCAGAGCGCGCGACGAAACGTGAAGGATGATCCACAGCGAGGCCCGGCCCCCGCGCCCCGGACCTGATCCGGGGCCTCACCTCGGACCAGGCCATGAGGTCCCGGATCAGGTCCGGGACGGGGAGGCGCGGTCGCCGAGGTCGGTCAAGGATCAGCTCCGGCGCATTCGTCCCGGACCGGTCACCCCGTCAGGGCGCCTCCTCCACCGCTTCCAGCAGGTCACCGGGCTGGCAATCCAGCACGTCGCAGATCCGGGCCAGCGTCTCGAATCGGATGCCCTTGACCTTGCCGGATTTCAGCAACGAGATGTTCTGCTCGGTGATCCCCACCCGCTCGGCCAATTCGCGTGACCGCATCTTGCGCCGCGCCAGCATCACGTCGAGCCGCACCACGATCTGCATCAGACGAAACCCCGGTTTTCCTCGGCCAGTCGCGCGGCGTCCTGCATGGTCCAGCCGATCACGATCATCAACCCGCCGGCCAGCACCTGACCCAGATCGCCGCCCTCGACGGTGATGGCCAGAACGCGCGCGCCCGGCGGGTTGGCGAAACTGGCCAGCATGATCTGCAACGGATGGCACACCATCTCAAGCGCCACCGCCGCCAGCAGCCCCGCGCCGATATGCAGGATATGGCGGGCGCAGGCCTCGGTCAGGGTCTCGCCCTCGGCATAGCGTTGAAACAGCTGCACCATCTGCACCAGCACATAGAGCAGCGCCAGCATCGGCAACGCCCCCAGTAGCGCCACCCCCATCCGGTGGCCGGGCAACAGCGTCACCTCGGGCGCGATCCCCGCCGCGTCGCGCAGGGCCTGCGGCACCTCGGTGACGAAAATGGCGAGCCCCTGCACCACGCACAGGACAACAATGGCCACGACGGCCAGGCTCCGCAGCACCAGCGCCCAGCGCCGCATCGGCTTTTCCGCACTCATGATTTATCCCTTTCAGAATCATTTTTTATCGTTTTACGATAAATAAATCGCATCTCAAAGGAAAATCACATGACACGCCTCGCCCTCCTTGCCTTGCTGGCCCTTGCGGCCTGTTCTTCGCTCGATCCGGTCACGATGACCCGGCTCAGCCGGCTTGATCCGCTCACCGCCGATCCATCTGACGTGGTGGCCCGCCTTGCCCTGCCGCCGGGGCTTGAGGTGCCGCCGGGTGGCGCGACGCTTGCCCTGGCCGCGCGGCGGCGCGATACCGGCGAAACCCTGGACGCGCACTTCGCGCTGATCCGCCGCGGCGACACATGGCGCCTGGCCAGGGCGGATGCCGACCGGCTGCGAGAATTGCAGGCCGGGATCCGTGACTGGACATCCGCCGCACCCGATGCCAGCGAAGGCTCCCTCTCGCTGCGGCTGACGGGCTGCGCCATTGGGACAGGCCCCGCCCCCACCGCGCCGGTCTCAGCCGATCTCAGCCTCGATGGCGGCACCAGCTTTGCACCGTTGGTCCGCGGGCTGACCGCGGGCGAGATCGCGGCAATGGCCGATCCCGGGACAACTGGCGCCTATCGCCCCTGCCCCCGCCCCTGACCCTGACCCTGACCCGCATACCGCGCTTGTCCGGTGCGGGAAAATTGTGCAATCCTTGCAGGATACCCAAACGGGACGCCAATGGACCCCCAGACCGCCCCCACCGACCTGATCACCCTGATCCAGGAGTTCGCCATTTCTGCACTGGCACTGGGCGAATTCTATTTCACGATGCTGATGCGGCCCTGGAACTTTTATCAGATCTGCATTGCGCTGGCGCTGTTCCTGCTGGCCTGGGGGCTCAGCCTCCTGGCCCGGCCCCGGTTGCACGACTGGCTGCGGGCGCGCGAAGGCTGGCCGAAATGGCGGATGCGGCTGTTCATCATCATTCACCGGCGGCTGCGGATGATTTTCTTCGTCATCCTGCTCTGGATCGCAGTACTGATCATGCGCGAGATCACCTGGCCCTCACGCTCTTACCTGATGTCGATCTTTGCCAACCTGGCCTCGGCCTGGCTGTTCGTGGTCTTCGCCACGCGGTTGATCGACAACCCGCCGCTGCGCTCCCTGGTGCGCTGGGGCGCCTGGACCTGGGTGACGTTGTCGATCCTCAACCTGACCGAACGCACGCAGGCCTTCCTCGAAGGTCTGTCGATCAGCATCGGCGACAGCGGCTTTACCGCCTGGCTGCTGGTGCAGGCGCTGGTCATGCTGACGGTGACCATCGCGCTGGCGCGTTTCGTGGCCCGCACCACCTCAGAACGGATACGGCGGAACGAGGATATTTCCCCCTCGATGCAGGTGTTGGCGGTCAAGTTCCTGCAGGTGCTGCTTTACGGGGCCGCGCTGTTCATCGGGCTGAACGCGGTGGGGGTGGACCTGACCGGGCTGGCCTTTCTCTCTGGTGCCATCGGCGTGGGGCTGGGATTTGGTCTGCAAAAGGTGGTGTCGAACCTGGTCTCCGGCATCATCATCCTGCTGGACAAGTCGATCAAGCCGGGCGACGTGATCAGCCTTGGCGAAACCTTTGGCTGGATCAACGCGCTTGGCGCCCGCTATGTCAGCGTCGTCACCCGGGATGGCAGGGAATACCTGATCCCCAACGAAGACCTGATCACAGGCCAGGTGGTGAACTGGTCGCATTCGTCGGATTTCGTGCGGCTCGACATCTTTTTCGGCACCTCCTACGGCGACGATCCCAAGCTGGTGCGCAAGCTGGCCATCGACGCGGCGTCCGGGGTCGAACGGGTGCTGAGCCATCCCAAGACGCCGGTCTGCCATATCGTCGGCTTCGGCGACAGCTCGGTCGATTACATCCTGCGCTTCTGGATAAGCGATCCCACCGGCGGGCTGACCAACATTCGCGGCAATGTCTATCTTGCGCTCTGGTACGCGTTCCAGGAAAACGGCATATCGATTCCCTTCCCCCAGCGCGAAGTTCGCATGCTCGGCAATGAGGCAGAGAACGCCCCTGCCCGCGGCATTATGCAGCCCTGAGCGGGGTTTCATTGAATTGTGACCTCAGGCTTGCTATTTTGAGGACAAGTCCCTGCGCCGGGGCATGACGGCGCGATGCAAAGGAGGACCACGTCCTGACACCTACCATTGAAGCGGCAAACCCTGCCGTTCAAGGCGCGCCCAACAGGGGCGCAACTGCGGAAGTCTCGAGCGAAGAGCTGCTTGCGCAGATCCTGTCTTCCCTGTCCGACAGCAAGGCCGAGGAAATCGTGCAGATCGATCTGCGCGGCAAGACCGCCATCGGTGACTACATGGTGATCTGTTCCGGTCGGTCGTCCCGCCAGGTGGCGGCGATCTCGGAAAAGCTGGTCGAGACTTTGAAGGCCGATCTGGGCCGCGGCGCCAAGATCGAAGGCAAGGATACCGGCGACTGGGTGCTGATCGACACGGGCGACATCATCGTCCACGTCTTCCGCCCGGAAGTGCGGGAGTTCTATCAGCTGGAAAAGATGTGGCTGCCAACCGACGAGGCCGCCAAGAGGCCCCCGGCCCGCAACTGATCCAGGCTGATGCGTGTGCATGTTTGCGCCGTGGGCCGCCTTCGGGCCGGCCCGGAAAAGGCGCTGATCGACGATTACGCCACGCGGTTCGACAGAACGGGCCGGGCCCTCGGGCTTGGCCCTTTGTCGTTTGCCGAGGTGGAGGACCGCAAGGGCGGCGGCATGGCCGCCGAGGCCGCGCTGTTGCGCAAGGCCCTTCCTTCGGGCTGCGTGCTGATTGCGCTGGATGAACGCGGCAAGGTCATGACCTCGCCCGCCTTTGCCGATGTGCTGGCCCGGCACCGCGACGACGGGCGCGGCGACCTGGCCCTGATCATTGGTGGCGCCGACGGGATCGACCCGGCCCTGCGCGCCGAGGCCGACATGGCGCTGTCCTTCGGCAAGATGGTCTGGCCGCATATGCTGGTGCGGGTGATGCTGGCGGAACAGCTCTACCGCGCCGCTTCGATCCTGGCCGGAAGCCCGTATCACCGAGTTTGATCACAAAGGCCCGATCGCGTACCAGCGCCACGCGCCGGTGCGGACATTTCAGGAAATGCTGCGGCCCCTCGGGACCACGGCAACGGATAAAAGCAGAAACCACAATGACATGCGGCCAGTGCTCTGCAAACCGTTGCCGTGGCGTACCGTGCTTGCAATCCGAAGACTGCCGTGAGGGTGGTCGCATGCTACCCGTTGCATAGCATGAAATACCTTGCCTGTCACCGCAAAGTCACAGACGCCTCAGGCGACAGACCGCAAAAAAGTAACGTGGGTTTCACCAAAGCGCCGGGTGTCCAGCGCGGTGAACCCCTCGGGCGCGGATTGCGCCGCGTTCTCTTCCCAGACCACCAGCGCCTCAGCCCCGATCCAGCCCTTGCCGCGCGCCGCCGCAAGCGCCTTGTCCCCCAGCCCCTTGCCATAGGGCGGGTCCAGGAAGACCAGGTCGAACGGGTCTTCGTCGTTCACCGGAAGCCGCGTCGCATCGCGCGTGATCAACCGGCACCGCGTCTCTTCCCGCAACAGCGTGACATTGGCGCGGATCAGCTTTTGCGCCTTGCGCCCGTCATCGACAAAGGTGACATGCGCCGCCCCGCGTGACAGCGCCTCAAGCCCCAGTGCGCCGGTGCCGGCAAAGAGGTCCAGCACCCGCGTCTCGTCAAAGGGCGCGCCAAAGCGGCCGCCGCCCAGCATGGAAAACAGGCTTTCGCGCACGCGGTCGGTGGTCGGGCGCAGATGCGCGCCCGCATCCCCCTTGCCCAGGGCGGTCAGCGGCCGACCGCGGTGATCTCCGGCAATGATCCTCACGCTTTGAGCAGCTTCTTCATGTCCTTGTCAGGCGTATGCACCTGCTCGGGCGTGATTGTCTTGCCGCTTTCGATCAACCGCTTGGCCACCATGTAGCCGCGCGCATCGTTCATCGCATCGACCGCCACCAGCTCATCGCCGTGGAAATACCAGAAGGACAGTCGCCCATCCTCGCCATGCCGCGTCTCCACATGGTCATAGCCCTTGTTCAACCCGGCGATCTGCAACTTGCAGTCGTATTGATCCGACCAGAACCACGGTTTCGCGACATATTCCACGTCACCACCCATCATGTTCTGCGCCACCACCTCGGCCTGGTCGATGGCGTTGGGCACGCTTTCCAAACGGATGCGCCCGCCGCGATACGGGAACGAGGTGCAATCCCCCGCCGCCCAGATACGCGGATCGCTGGTGCGGCCCCGGGCATCGGTCTTGATGCCATTGTCGATGTCCAGCCCGGCGGCCTCGGCCAGTTCGGTTGCAGGCACGATACCCACGCCCGCCACCACCATATCGACCGCGATTTCGCTGCCGTCGCTCAGCTTCGCACCGGTCACACTGCCCTCGCCCAGCAACGTCTCAAGCCCGACACCTTCGCGGATCTCGACGCCGTGGTCGCGGTGCAGCTTGCGAAAGAAATCCGAGGTCTCGGGCGCGGCCACACGTTGCAGGATGCGGTCCGCCATCTCGACCAGCGTGACCTTCATCCCCTTCTTGGCCGCCACCGCAGCCGCCTCCAACCCGATGTAGCCACCGCCGACGATCAACGCGCGGGCACCCTCGCGCACCGTGGGTTCCATCGCGTCCACATCCGCCAGGGTGCGGACGACAAAGACATTTTCCAGATCGCCCCCAATCGCCGCCGGCAGCTTCCGGGGATGCGACCCGGTGCAGAGCGCCAATCCGTCGTAGCTCAGAACCTCGCCCCCTTCCAACGTCACCTGCCGCGCCGCCGGGTCGATGGCTTGAACCACCGCGCCCAGTTTCAGGGTGATGTCGTGGTCCTGATAAAAGCTTTCGGGCCGCAGAAAGAGCCGCTCCATCGCCATCTCGCCCAGCAGATACGCCTTGGACAGCGGCGGGCGCTCATAGGGCACCACGGGTTCTGCGCCGATCAGCGTGATCTGGCCCTGAAACCCCGAGTTCCGCAGCTTGGCCACAAGGCTCGCCCCTGCCTGCCCGCCGCCCACAACGATGAAATGTGCCATGTGCTCTCCTCCGGCTGAGGCCGCGATTTCGCTGGCCTCCGGTCGCGCAAACCCTATATCGCTGGGGAACCGAAACGCAAATCCAATAGGAATGGAAAACATGACGATTTCAGTCGGTGACACGCTTCCGCAGGCAACCTTGCTTCAACTCGGCAACGAAGGCCCCGAAGCCGTGGAGCTTGGCCCGAAACTGGCCGGGCGCAAGGTCGTGCTCTTCGGTCTGCCGGGCGCTTATACCGGCACCTGCTCGACCGCGCATGTGCCTTCGTTCATCCGCACCAAGGGTGATTTCGACGCCAAGGGCGTGGACGAGATCATCTGCGTCTCGGTCAACGATCCCTTCGTGATGCAGGCCTGGGGCGAAGCCACCGGCGCAACCGAAGCCGGTCTGACCTTCCTCGGCGATGCCGATGGCAGCTTTACCAAAGCGATCGGCATGGACTTCGACGCGCCGCCCGCCGGCCTGCATGGCCGCTCCAAGCGTTACGCCATGCTGGTCGAAGATGGCGTGGTCAAGGTGCTGAACGAAGAAGCCAGCCCCGGCACCTGCGAGATCTCCTCGGGCGAGACCCTGCTCGACGCGCTCTGATCCGAATGGGCGGCGGGGGGCAGTGCGCCCTCTGCCGCGCCCCCGCTATTGACCGGCACCCGCAGGACTGCGGCCCTCGGGCCGGGTTCTTTCCCACACCCGGGTCCAGGCAACACGTTCTGCCGGACGGGCAAGCCCGTCGCGTTCCAGCCGGCGCAGAAGGTTGAGAATGCCGCTGTTGCTCATGCCAAGCGCATCGCGCAACTCGGACTGGGTGCAGGGCCGCTCCAGCGCGGCCAACACGTAGCGCCGCCGTTCCTTCGGCCCGAACCTGCGACAGTCAAGCAACGCATCCTCCCGCATCACGCCACGTCCCTTTGGTCGGGCACACGCCCGGTGATGATGACCAGCGCATCTTCGATGCTGTCTGCGTCATACGCCAGTGGCGGCTTCAGACCGTGGGTCACAAAGACCCGCTGGATGTCGCGACTGGCCCCCGTCAGCCAGAGCTCCACGCCGCTCTTGTGCGCCTTGTGGGCAAGCCCTTCGATCATGTTGGCCCCAGTCGAGTCGAGGAAAGGCACCGCCGAGAAATCCACGATCAGCGCCTTGTGGCTGTCCTGGATCCGATCCAGCACAGAGCCGATGGACGCCGCCGCACCGAAAAACAGCGCCCCGGTGATACGATAGACCACGACCTCGGGGTTTGCGGCGATGTCTTCTTCGTAGGGGCCGCGCACATGCGCGCTGTCCGCCTCGTCCCGCGCGACAAAGGGGGTATGGCTGGCGATCGAGGTGGTCTTGCTCATCCGCTGGATGAAAAGCACCGATCCAAGCGCAAACCCCACCACGATGGCCTCGGTCAGATCGCGGAAGATGGTCAGCAGGAAGGTCGCGGCCAGCACTGTCGCCTCGCCCCAGCCCGACCGGACAAGAATGGCAATGGCGGGCCTTTCGATCATGTTCCAGGCCACCACCCCCAGCACACCGGCCAAAGCGGCCAGCGGGATATAAGCCGCAAGCGGCGCGGCAATCATCATGAAGAGCAGGATGAACAGCGCATGCAACATGCCCGCAATGGGGCCATGCGCCCCTGACCGCACGTTGGTGGCGGTCCGGGCGATGGTGCCGGTGACGCAGAAGCCGCCAAACAGCGCCGCGCCGACATTCGCCGCGCCCTGTGCCACAAGCTCGCAGTTCGACCTGTGCCGCCGCCCGGTCATGCCATCGGCGACCACGGCGGACAGCAACGACTCGATGGCGCCCAGCAACGTGAAGGAGATCGCCGCCGGCAGGACCGCGATGATCCTGTCGGTCGACACGTCCGGCAGGCGGGGCGCGGGCAATGTCGAGGGAATGCCGCCGAACCGCGTGCCGATGGTCTGGACCGGCAGGTTGAAAAGCGCCACCGCCACGGCGGCCAGGCCCACGGCGATCAACATGCCCGGCCAATGCGGCCGCCATCGGCGCAGGCCCAGGATGATGCCCACCGTCGCCACCGATACCAGCACCGCCGCCGGCGTCAGGCTGGCGCGAACGTCCCAGAGCGCGGGCAGCTTCTCAAGCAATTCGCCCGGCTCATGCGCAAGGGTCAGGCCGAACAGCTCCTTGATCTGGCTGGCAAAGATGATGACCGCAATACCGGCGGTAAAGCCCACAGTGACCGGGAAGGGAATGAACTTGATGAAGGTGCCCAACCTCAGAAACCCGACCGCCGCCAGCATCAGCCCCGACAGGAAGGTGGCAAGGATCAGCCCCTCCATGCCGTGCTGCGCCACCGTGGCCGCAACCAGCACGATGAAGGCACCGGCGGGCCCGCCGATCTGAAACCGCGATCCGCCCAGAAGCGAAACAAGGAAGCCACCGACGATGGCGGTGTACAGGCCCTGAGCCGGGGTCGCGCCCGAGGCGATGGCAATCGCCATCGACAGCGGCAGCGCCACGATGGCAACGGTCAGCCCGGCAATGGCATCGGTGCGCAACTGCGCCGGTCCATACCCCTCGCGCAGGACGGTGACGAGTTTCGGGGTGTAGAGTTCGGCGAAACCTGGCCTCTCGCCGTTGGGTCTTGTCTGGTCTTTCATCTGGGGCCGCGCCTTTAATGGGTCACGGCGGGATCGTCGGCATGTCGTCGGCGGTCGCCGTCGCGAAGTCTTGGGTCAGGGGTTCGGGGTTGCGGATTTCAGCCGGACACCCCGCCCGCCCGAGGGGCTGGGGGTGCCTTCGCCGATCAATTCGACACCGGTCCTCTCCAGCGCCGCGACGACCTTGGTCAGGCTGTCGACCACGCCGCGCACATTGCCGGTACTGGCCTCCATCCGCTGGATCGTCGGGACGGACAGGCCCGAAAGCTCGGCCAGGGTTTTCTGGTCGATACCAAGAAGAGCACGCGCCGCGCGCATCTGGGGGCCGGTAATCATGAGGCATGTCCTGAACAGGAAGATGTCGGGTTAGTACATGCATCATGATAGCTGAAATATCAATAGTCCAATTCTGAACCTGCCTCTCCGAAAGCTCGCCCTGCCCGCTGATTGTGCTGCCTGGCCGTGAAATCCGCCTGTCCGTGAAATCTGCCTGTCGCGGACGGGGGATTTGCGCCGCGCCCAGCGCTGCGCCCGAATGGATAAGGAAAAGCTAATCCAACCATAGCGCTGCGCTATTTGCGCCGACTCCGGGTTCGGTATTTCTTCGCCTCAATCCACGCTCAACAGGAGAGACCAAGATGAAATCCCCCAACGCCCTGATCAAAGGCGGCCTTCTGGCGGCCAGCCTCGCGGCCTTTGCGCCGGTTGCCGCGCTGGCCGCTGACGTGTCGGTCCGCTTGGGCCACGTCCTGCCCGAAAGCCACAGCTGGCACATCGCCGCCACCGGTTTTGCCGAAGAGGTGGCCGAGCGCACCGAGGGCCGCGTCGCGATCGAGGTCTTCCCCTCGGGCCAGCTTGGCAGCGAAAAGGAAGTGATCGAAGGGCTTCAGTTCGGCTCGGTCCAGGCCGGTCTGATCGGCTCGGGGTCGTTCCAGGGGATCGAGCCGCGCATGGGCATCATCGAAATGCCCTATGCCTGGGGCGCGCGGGATCAGGCCTTTGCCGCGCTGGACGGCGACCTGGGCGTCGCGCTGGCCGACATGCTCGACAGCAAGGGCATCAAGGTGCTGGGCTGGTGGGAAAACGGCTTCCGCAACATCACCAACAACGTCCGCCCGGTTGAAAAACCCGAAGACCTTGCCGGTCTGAAAATCCGGGTGACGCCTGACAAGGTGCGGTTGGCCACGTTTGAAGGTCTGGGCGCCGAGCCTGCGCCGCTGTCCTTTGGCGAGCTTTACTCCGCGCTGCAACAGGGCCTGTTCGATGCGCAGGAAAACCCATTGGCAATCATCTATTCGGCCTCGTTCTTCGAGGTGCAGAAATACGTTTCCTTGTCCGAGCACATCTGGGGCGCGGCCACGCTGACCATGTCGAACGCGACGTGGAACAAGATTGCGCCCGAAGATCAGGAAATCGTCATGGAGGCCGCCACAGCATGGGGTCTGAAACAGCGTGACATGGTTGCCGCTGCCAATGACGCGCTGATCGCGCAGCTTGAAGCAAAGGGCATGGCGTTCAACGAGGTCGACAAGGCCGCCTTTATCGCGGCGGTCGAGCCGATCTGGGAAAGCCAGAAAGACGTCTATGGCGAAGAGCTGCTGACCATCCTGGACCAGTACCGCAAATGAGCCTGCGGCCCGAGATAACAGAAGTTGCATCGGTGGAGCCGGTGCAACTTTACGACTTCACGCAGAAGGTGTTGTTTTCCCCGGCCCAACGCGGCGAGGGCTTTATCAAGCTTTCCGTGACCACCGGCAAGAAGGGCGCGAAATCCACCGCCCACAGCCATCCCCGTGACGAGGTAACGCTGACGCTCAAGGGCGAGGCGATCCTGCGCGCCGGGGGCGAGGAATACCACATGACCGAGGGCACCGCCGTGCGCCTGCCCCCCGGTCTGGATCACACGGTCGAGGTGATTTCCGACGAATGGGTGGTTGTCGCCGCCTATTGCGATGAATGCACGCTTTGCCGTGGCCCAGAAGGATTTTTGAAGCCATGACACTCGGGACCGGGTCGCTGCGCGCGGCCATTGTTATCGACCGCGCGGCGCGCTGGGTTGGCGCGGCGCTGGTGGCGGGGTTTGCCGCGATGGTCGTCTATGTCGTCATCTCGCGCTACCTGTTCTCCTCCACCCCGCGCTGGGCCGAGGAATTGCCCCGGATGGCGCTGGTCTGGCTGACCTTCGTGGGCGCGATCTCGGGCTTTGTGCGCGGCTCGCATTTCCGCGCCGGGCTGCTCGACCTGGTGGCCATGCCCGCGCCGCTGCGCAGGGGCCTTGCCGTGTTGGCCTGGCTGGCAAGCTTTGTCTTCCTCGTGGTGTTCACCTGGACCGGCTGGAAGCTGACCCAGATCACATGGTCGCATCAGACCACCGCGCTTTCGCTGCCCGTGGGGCTGTTCTACCTCTCCTTGCCGGTCTGCTGCGGGTTTGCGCTGCTGGGCCTGATCCTGAAAGGGGGCCGGACATGAGCCTCGCACTTGTCTTGCTTCTTGTCGTCTTCGTGGTGCTGGTGCTGCTGGATGCGCCCATCGCCGTGGCGCTTGGCCTGTCATCGATGTTCTACCTGCTGATTGCCGATGCCGCACCGATGATCGTTGTGGCACAACGGGCCGTTGCGGGGATCAACAGCTTTACTCTCCTGGCCATTCCACTGTTCCTGCTGGCCGGTCTGCTGATGGTGCACGGCGGCTTGGCGCCCCGGATCATCGCGCTCTGCTCGGCGCTGATCGGGCGGCGCACGGGTGGCTTGGCGATGGTGATGATCATCGCCTGCATGATGTTCGGCTCTCTGTCCGGGTCTGGCGTGGCCGACGTTGTGGCCATCGGCACGATGATGCTGCCCGCGATGAAGGACCAGGGCTATGCGCCCGGCTTCAGCGCCTCGGCGCTGGGCTGTGCCGGGTCGCTTGGCACTGTCATTCCGCCGTCGATCGTGCTGATCGTCTATGGCACCGCCACCAACAGCTCGATCGGCCAGCTTTTTGTTGCCGCGATCCTGCCCGGCATCCTGTTGGGTCTTGGGCTGATGCTGGTCGCCTGGTGGATTTCCCGCCGCAATGGCTGGCAAGGCGGCGAGCCGTTTTCCTGGGGTGAGCTTGGCCGCGCCGCCAAAGGCTCGATCCTGGCCATGCTGGCGCCGATCATCATCGTGGGCGGCATTCGCCTCGGCATCTTTACCCCGACCGAGGCCGCCGGGATCGGCGTGGCCTATGCGCTGTTCATCGGGGTCTTTGTCTATCGTGCGCTCAGCATGAAGATGCTGGCCCAACTGTTGCGCGAAACGACCGAGATGACCGGCGTGATCCTGCTTGTCATTGCCGCGGCCTCGGTCTTCGGCTGGATCCTTGCCGCCGAACAGGTGCCGCAGATGGCCGTCAACGGCATCACCCAGGCCACCGAGAGCGCCACTGTCGCGCTTCTGATGATGATGGCGGTCCTGCTGATCCTCGGCACCTTCATGGAAAGCATCGCGATCATCCTGATCCTTGCGCCCGTCTTCCTGCCGATCCTTGCCCACTACGGCATCGACCCGGTTTATTTCGGCATCCTGCTGACCATCAACCTTGCCATTGGCGCCAATACCCCGCCACTGGGCATCGACCTGATGGCCGCCTGCCGGGTTGGTGAAATCCCGCTCAGCGCCTCGTTCAAATACCTGATCCCCTTCCTGGGCGTGATGGTCGGCGTGCTGCTGCTTCTCGTCCTCTTCCCCGCTTTGATTACCGATCTCCCGGGCATCCTGTTTTGATCCCCGGCCCCGAAAGAAAGAAGGTTCCCATGTCGATAACCCCCGATACCCGCGTCGACCTTGATCGTTTCTGGTCCACCATCGAAGCCTCTGGCGAAATCGGCAAAGGCCGCCCCGGCGGGCTGTCGCGCCTGACGCTGGGCGATGCCGACCGTGACATGCGCGACCTGTTCCGCACGTGGTGCGAAGAGGCCGGGCTGAGCGTCGAAGTGGATGCCGCCGGCAATATCTTTGGCCGCCGCGATGGCACCGACAACGACCTGCCCCCGATCCTGATCGGCAGCCACCTGGACACCCAGATCAACGGCGGGCGCTTTGATGGCATCGCCGGTGTTCTGGCCGGGCTTGAGGTGATCCGCAGCCTGAACGACGCGGGCCATGTCACCAAGCGGCCCATCGTGGTGGTCGACTGGACCAACGAGGAAGGCGCGCGGTTTTCGCCGCCGATGGTCGCTTCGGGCTGTTTTGTGGGCAAATACGACATTGACTGGGTGCATGACCTGATCAGCGACGATGGCGCGCGGTTTGGTGATGAGTTGGAGCGGATCGGCTACAAGGGCGCGCGCGAATGCAAGGCCGGTGAGATCGACGCCTATTTCGAGCTGCATATCGAACAGGGACCCATTCTGGATGCCGAAAAGCGGCAGGTCGGCATCGTCACCGGCGGCTACCCGGTGCGCGGGATGCGGGCGTCGTTCAAGGGCCAGACCTCGCACACCGGGCCGACGCCGATGGACCTGCGCAAGAATGCGCTGGCGGCCGGCGCGCGCTGGCTGACCGCCGTCGATGACATCGGCTGGGATTTCGCGGTGCATGATGGCAAGGCCACGGCGGCACGGCTGACCGCATGGCCGAACAAGCCCGGCATCCTGTCCGACACCGCCGAGGCGGTTTGCGACGTGCGCCACCCCGACCCGATCACCACCCGCGCGATGGCGGAAAAGATGCGCCGGGCGCTGTTGGAATCCGCCGCGCGCTGTGGCTGTGAGGCACAGATCGAGGACGAATGGGAATGGGGCGGCGACATCTTTGACCACGAGATGATCGACAGCCTGCGGGATGAGGCGATCCGCATGGGCTTCAACTGGCGCGACATTGAAAGCCAGGCGGGCCACGACGCCTATTTCCTGGCCACCCATTGCCCGACCGCGATGATCTTTGCCCCCTGCGAAAACGGCATCACCCACAACAACGAGGAAAACTGCACGCCCGAGAGTTTCGTCGCCGGGCTGAACATCCTGTTGCATGCAGTCGTCAAGCGGGCCGATCGATGACCGCGCTGATCGGGCATGAGGCACTGGAGTCGGCGCTGGACTGGCCTGCGCTGATCGCGGAATTGCGCACCTGGTACAAGGCGGGCAAGGTCGAAGCCCCGGAGCGGCAGGTGCTGGGCATCACCCAGCCCGATGGCAGCGAAGCCTCTTTGTTGATAATGCCCGCCTGGGTTCCGGGCGAAAGCATCGGCGTCAAGGTGGTGACCTTCTTTCCCGCCAATGCCGCCAAGGGACGGGCGACGATCAACGCGGGCTACCTGTTGTTTGATGGCGAGACCGGCCAGATGCAGGCGGCGCTGGATGGCGACGCGCTGACCGCGCGGCGCACGGCGGCGGCCTCGGCTCTGGCGGCGGACTACCTGGCGCGGCGCGATGCCAAACGGCTGGTGGTGGTCGGCACCGGGCAGCTCGCGGCGGCGGTGGCACAGGCCCATGCGGCGGTGCGAAGCTATGAGGCGATCACGATCTGGGGCCGCAGCCCGGACAAGGCGGCGGCCGTGGCGCGGGAATTGGCCGAGATGGGCCTGCCGGCAACGGCAGGGGAAGACCTCGCAACCGCCTGCCGCGCGGCGGATGTGATCAGCACGGTCACCGCCGCCACCCGACCGGTGATCAAGGGCGCCTGGCTGAAGGCGGGCTGTCACCTTGACCTGATCGGCGCCTTCAAGGCCGACATGCGCGAAAGCGACGACCAGGCGGTGACGCAGGCACAGATCTTTGTCGACCGGCGCGATGGGGCCAGCCTTGCCGGGGACCTTGCCCAGCCATTGGCCGAGGGCCGGATCACGGCGGAAGATATGCGCGCCGACCTTCAGGAACTGTGCCAGGGGACGCACCCGGGCCGGACCGACGACACCGCGCGCACCGTCTTCAAATCGGCCGGCATGGCGCTTCAGGACCTCGCGGCGGCCAATCTTGCGGCGGCTCAGACCATCTCGGGGTAGAGCGCCAGCAATTCTTCGACCGTCTGCACGAATTTCTGCTCCGACGGGGACAGGCTCTCTGTCGGGGCATGCACAAGATAGACATCCGCGCCGATCGGCTCATCGGTGATCTTCAACGGCCAGAGATCGCCCCGCCGGATGTCTTCCTGCGCCGTCGCCAGCGGCAGGATGCCGATGCCCATGCCCGCCACGATCATGCGCCGCACCTCCTCGGTGCTGGTGCTCAACCCGTTGATGCGATTGCCCAGCCGCGTGCCTTCACGCAGGACGGACATCGGCTCAAGCCCCATGCCTTCGGTCGCGCAGGCGAAGGAAATGAACGGCTCGCGCTGAAGATCGCGCAACTCCACCGTTTCCTGACCGAACAGCGGATGCTCGGCGCCGCAGAACACGCGAAACTCTTCCCTGAACAGCCGGATCGAGCGCAGGTTGACCAGCGGCTGCGCCAGCAGGCAAAAGCCCAGCGTCGCGCGGCCCTGCTGGATCAGTCGGACGATGGACTGGCTGTTCTGGATTTCGCTTTGAAAGATCACCGAAGGGTGGCGCTGGTGAAACAGGCGCATCGCCTCGTCGATCAGCGGCGAGACGAGGTTCGAAATGATCTGGTAACGCACCTGCCCGCGTTCTTCGGCCTCGGCATCGCGCACCAGGAGCGATATGCGCTCGGCGCTGTGAAAGATGTCGCGGCATTCCTGGAAAATCTTGTCGCCCCGGGTCGTCAGCTCGAAATGGCGGCTGTCGCGAAACACCAGTTGGCAGTCAAGCTGCGCCTCAAGCTTCTGAAGGGCATTGCTGACCGACGGCTGGCTGAGGCCAAGCCGCTTGGCGGCCTTGGTGATGCTCTGTTCCTTCGCGATCATGTAGAACATGCGCAGGAGGTTCCAGTTGAGATCGGCTTGCGGGATACTGTCCATGCTGGCGGGTCCGGTGTGGTCGATGATACAAGAGAATGCCTGTTTTTGCGGCAGCTCCAAAATAGCAAGCGCCTATCATAGATATTGGCTCCACCTATGCCCATCATCTGTGCGGATTGACCGTACCCGGATATGGTTGCCGTACTTTTAATCAGAAAGAAAGTTCCATGAGCATCACACGCCTTCACCCCGGCCCCCGCATGAGCCAGGCCGTCATCCACAATGGCACCGTTTACCTGGCCGGCCAGGTCGGCACGCCCGGCGCGGACGTGGCCACCCAGACCCGCGATTGCCTGAAAGCCGTTGATACGCTGCTGGAAGAGGCCGGCACCGACAAGTCCAAGCTTCTGCAAGTCATCATCTGGCTGGCCGACATGGCTGATTTCCAGGAGATGAACGCCGTCTATGACGCCTGGGTCGACCCGGCCAACCCGGCGGCGCGCGCCTGTGGCGAGGCCAGGCTGGCCACGCCCGACTACAAGGTGGAATTCATCGTCACCGCGGCGGTCTGATCCCTCCCGGGCCGGGGGTTATACTTGTCATAACCCCCGGCTATTTGCCCTTTGCCCCCTCCTTTGGCTTCATTCGGGAAAGCCGAAACACGTCAGGACAGGGCATGTCATCACCACTCGACCTCCGGGACATCGAAACCGCCACGCTGGGCCATTTCCTTGAATCCGGTTTCATGGCGCCGTCGATCCAGGGCATGCTGCCGGATGCGCGGGCCTTTGGCCCGGCGCTGACCGTGCGGATGCAAGGCGACGACGGCGCGCCGCTGGTCGAGGCGCTGTCGGGCGCCAGGCCCGGCCAGGTGATCGTGATCGACCGCTGCGGTGATCTGCGCCACGCCTGCTGGGGCGCCGTCACCACCGCCGCCGCCCAGGCGCGGGGCGTGGCCGGTACGATCATCGACGGCTTCATGACCGACCGCTCCGCCATCCTGGCCGCCGGATACCCGGTCTGGTGCCGGGGCCGGTCGCCGATCACCACCAAGCCGCGCGGCCTTGGCGGCGACGTGAATGTCACCGTCAATTGCGGCGGCGTCGCCGTGCGCCCCGGCGATATCGTGCTGGCCGATGAAAGCGGTGTTGTCGTGCTGGACCCGGCCAGGGCCGCCGCCCAGGTGGCGCGCGCCCGCCAGATGCAGACCGACGAAATCGCCCTGCTGGCCCGCCTGAAAGCAGGCGAGACACTGGCCGAAGTCACCCAAAAGACCAAATCCTCCGCATAGAACCGGAAAACCGGCACGCATTGCCACCACTCACACACAACAGAGAGAGACACATGACTGCATTCACTTCCAGGGTCGTCACCGGTCTGGCCGCATTGGCCGCCAGCACCGCGCTGACACTGGCCAGCCCCGCGCTGGCCGACAAGGCGTCGAACACGCTCAACGTGGCCTTCGCCGCCGAGCCGGAACCGCTCGACACCTACAAGATCGCCGGGCGCCAGGGGCTGATCCTTGCGCGGCACATCTATGACGGGCTGCTCTACAAGAATCTCGACACCGGCGAGATTGTCCCTGCGCTGGCGGAATCCTGGGAATTCACCGGCCCGCTGACGATGGAATTTATCCTTCGTCAGGGTGTGAAGTTCCACAATGGCGCAGATTTCACCGCCGATGACGTGGTCGAAACGCTCAACACCGTGATCACCCCGGAATATGGCACCCGCTATTCGATCTCGGTCGATTGGATCGAAAGTGTCGAAAAGCTCGACGATTTCAAGGTGCGCATCAACATGGCCAAGCCCTTTGCCGGCGCGGTTGAGATGCTGGCCGATGCGCTGCCGATCTATCCGCACGATTTCTTTGCCGAAAACGGCTCTGCCGGCATGGCGGCCACGCCGATCGGCACCGGGCCTTACAAGCTGGTGAGCCAGGAGCCGGGCATCCGCTATGACTTCGAGAAGTTCGAAGATCACTATGCGGGCAGCCCCAAGGGCGGCGCGACCATCGACAAGATCACCGTGCGCACCATTCCCGAGATGAACACCCAATATGCCGAGCTGATGTCCGGCTCGCTCGACTGGATCTGGCGCATTCCCCCGGATCAGGCTGCCCGCCTGGAAGGCCGCGTTCAGATCATCAGCGCGCCGATCATGCGCATCGGCTATGTCGGTTTTGCCCCCGAGGCGATGGAAGGCGAAACGCCGATTGCGGACAAGAAGGTCCGTCAAGCGCTGATCCACGCCACCAACCGCGGCGCGATTGTCGATGCCTTTGCGGGCGGCGCGTCCAAGGTGCTCAACACGCCCTGCAACCCGGCGCAATTCGGCTGCGCGCAGGATGTGGCCAGCTATGACTACGACCCGGGGAAAGCCAGGGCGCTTCTGGCCGAAGCGGGCTATGCTGATGGCTTCGAGATGGAGATGGTCTTCGCCGCCATGCCGCGCCCGACGGCCGAAGCGGTGGCCGCCGACCTCGCCAATGTCGGCGTCAAGCTGGTGCTGAACGAACAGCAGTATTCCTCGGGCATCGGCAAATGGCGCGCCAAGGAGCTTCCGGCGTTCTTCTCGAACTGGGGCAGCTACGGTATCGGCGACACCGCCTTTATCCTGTCGAACTTCTTCGGCGGCGGCGCGGACGACCTGGTGCAGGACGCGGAGCTGGCCGAATGGCTGACCGTGGCCGACACCGCATCGGACCGTGACCTGCGCGCCGAGAATTACGCGATGGCGGTCAAGAAGATCGCCGACGAGGCGTACTGGATGCCGATGTACAACTTCAACGTCAACTACGGGATGGCGAACGACCTGGACTTCACCCCGCACCCGGACGAGTTCGCCCGTTGGTGGGCCGCCAGCTGGAAATAAGCTGACCCTGCCAACGTAACGGGCCGGGCGGTCCTCTCCCTGCCGTCCGGCCCATCAATCGGAAAAGCACCATGCTCCCCTTTCTTTCCAAACGGCTCTTCGTGGCGTTGCTGGTCTGCGTGACCGTTTCGGCGCTGAGTTTCGGGCTGATGTTCCTGTCGGGTGATCCGGCGATTGCGATTGCCGGCTCCGGTGGCCGCGCCGAAGATGCCGAGGCGATCCGCGTGACCTATGGCTTTGACCGCCCCCTGATCGTGCAATACCTCGACTGGATCGGCAGCGCGCTGACCGGGGATCTGGGGCAGAGCATCTATTTCAACGTGCCCGTGACCGAGATCATCGGCAACCGCGTGGGTGTCACCCTGACGCTCGGGTTCATCTCCTTCCTCGTCGCGCTGGTGATCGCGGTGCCGCTGGGCGTGGCGGCAGCGCTGAGACCGAACGGCTGGATCGACCGCCTCGCGCTGGTGATCGCGGTCTCCGGCCAGGCGATCCCGAGTTTCTGGCTGGGGCTGATGGCGATTGTCGTCTTTGGCGTCTGGTACGGCATGGTGCCGATCTCGGGCGCAGAGACATGGCAGGGCTTCATCCTGCCGGTGAGCGTGCTGAGCTATTACGCCATCCCCGAACTGATGCGCATCACCCGGTCGGGCATGATCGACGTGCTGGCCACCGATTACGTGCGCGCCGCGCGGGCCAAGGGCCTGCCGATGCACCTGGTGATCACGCGCCACGCCCTGCGCAACGCGGTGCTGCCGCTGGTGTCGCTGGCGGCGGTGCAGCTGGGGCAGTTGCTCTCAGGCTCCATCGTGATCGAGAGCGTGTTTGCGCTGAACGGCCTGGGACGGCTGGCCTGGGAATCGCTGCTGCGCAGTGACCTGCCTGTGGTACAGGCGATCATCCTGATCCTGTCGCTGCTCTACGTGGTGCTGACCACGCTGGCCGACATTCTGAACGCGGTGCTTGACCCGCGCCTGCGGGGGGCCTCCTGATGTCTGACGTTTCGATGGAAACCGTCCGCCCCAGTGTCTGGCGCAAGATGCGCGGCAATACCGGCGCGCTGATCGGCGGCACGCTCTTGGCACTGATCGTGCTGATCGCGCTGTTGGCCCCGCTGCTGGCGCCACATGACCCGATTGCCCAGGACCTGACCCGCCGCCTGCTGCCGCCCTTCTGGCATGACCGCTCGGTGCCCGAGCATCTTCTGGGCACCGATCACCTTGGCCGCGATTACCTGTCGCGCCTGATCTACGGCGCGCGGGTGTCGCTGGGTGTCGGGCTTGGGGTGATCCTCGTCTCGGGCGCCATCGGCATCACCCTTGGCCTGCTTGCGGGGTATTTCGGCGGTTGGGTCGACATGGTCATCAGCTTCGCCATCACAACGCGGCTGTCGCTGCCCATCGTGCTGGTCGCCCTGGCCGCCGTGGCGCTTGGCGGCGCCTCGCTGACCACGCTGATCACCGTGCTGGGGCTCTTGCTCTGGGACCGGTTCGCCGTCGTCACCCGCGCTGCCGCGCAAAGCCTGCGGCACCAGGAATTCATCATGGGCCTGCGCGCCATCGGGGCCAGCCGGGCGCGCATCCTGTTCCTCGAAATCCTGCCCAACATGCGCGCCACGATCCTTGTCGTCGTCTCGCTTGAGGTCGCAAACGTGATCCTGCTGGAAGCGGCGCTCTCGTTCCTCGGGCTGGGGGTGCGGCCGCCGACCCCAAGCTGGGGGCTGATGATTTCCGAGGGCCGCGACAACATCCTGTTCGATCCCTGGCTGATCGCCCTGCCCGGCTCGGCGCTGTGCCTGTTGGTGCTGGCGGTGAACCTCTTTGGCGACGGCATGCGCGATATTACAGGGCCTGCACGAAAATGACCGAGATGATGCTGGATATTCAAAACCTGCGCGTTGCGATCCCCACCGAGAGGGGCACCCTGAACGCGGTTCGCGGCGTGGACCTGCAAATTGCCAAGGGCGAAACCCTATGCCTTGTCGGCGAATCCGGCTGCGGCAAATCGCTGACCGCGACCGCGATCATGGGGCTGCTGCCACGCTACGCCAAGGTCACCACCGACCGCTTCGAGATGGTGGGCCAGGACCTGACCCAAAGGACCGACGCCAGGCTGGCCCGGATGCGCGGCCGCGACGTGGCGATGATCTTCCAGGACCCGACCAGCGCGCTGAACCCGACGCTGACCATCGGGCGGCAGCTGACCGAAGGCGTCATGCGCCACGAAAGGCTGAGCCGCAAGGAGGCCGACGCCCGCGCCATCGAGATGCTCGACCGCGTGGGCATCGCCAATCCGGCGGCGCGACTGACGCAATATCCGCACGGCTTCTCGGGCGGTCAGCGCCAACGCATCATGATCGCCTCGGCGCTGATGGGGCGACCCAAACTGCTGATCGCGGATGAGCCGACGACGGCGCTGGACGTGACCATTCAGGCGCAAATCCTGGCGCTTCTGGGCGAATTGCAGGGGGATCTTGGCCTGTCGCTCCTGCTGATCACCCATGATCTGGGCGTTGTCGCCTCGATCGCCAATGACGTGGCGGTCATGTACGCCGGGCGGATCGCCGAACGCGCATCGGTCAAGGAGCTGTTTCACGCGCCCCGGCATCCCTATACCCGGGGGCTTCTGGCTGCGATCCCGGTGCCGGGCGTCACCCCGCGCGGCAGCGCGCTGCCCGCCATTGCGGGCCGTGTGCCCGGGTTGATCGGCACGATGCAGGGCTGCGCCTTCCGCGACCGCTGTGCCCTGGCCGGGCCGGAATGCGCCCAGGACCCGGTCCCCCGCCACATCCCCGCCCCGGGCCGCTTCGTCGAATGTTTCAAAGCCGCAGAGGTGGCCGCATGACCCGCCCCCAGGACGCCCCGATGATCCGCCTGTCCGGCATCCGCAAAGCCTATCGCCTGCGCCGCGGCATGTTTGCCCGGACCGAGGAACTGGTGGCCGTGAACGACCTGTCGCTTGAGGTGGCCGAGGGCGAAACGCTTGGCCTCGTCGGTGAAAGCGGCTGTGGCAAGAGCACGGCGGTCAGCATCATGCTGGGCCTGCTTGCCCCCGACGCAGGCGAGGTCGAGATCGCCGGCCAGAAGATCGATGCCATGCCCGTGGCCGAGCGCGTGCGGCTGATCCAGCCGGTCTTCCAGAACCCCAACGCCTCGCTCAACCCGGTCAAGCGCATCGCCACGCTGATCGGCCAGCCCCTGCGCCTGCACGGCGGAACGCAGGTCGACCAGGAGATCAGGCGGATGCTGGACCTTGTCGGCCTGCCGGGTCGTCTGGCCGATGCCTACCCCGGCGAGCTTTCGGGCGGCCAGCGCCAGCGCGTGGCCATTGCCCGCGCGCTGATCCTGACGCCACGGGTGCTGATCTGCGACGAGCCGACCTCGGCGCTGGATGTTTCGGTGCAGGCGCAAATCATCAACCTGCTGCTGTCGCTGAAGCAGGAGCTGGGCCTGACGATGGTCTTCGTCAGCCACAACCTGGCCGTGGTCGAGCATCTGGCCGACCGGGTGGCGGTGATGTACCTCGGGCAAAAGGTCGAAGAGGCCTCAACCGACGCGCTGTTCGAAGCGGCACAGCACCCCTATTCCAAGGCGCTTCTGGCGGCGACACTCCTGCCGGACCCGGACACCGGCATGCCCGAGCAATTGATCGGCGCAGCCCCGGCAGACCCCTTTGCGCGCCAGGCTGGCTGCCTCTTTGCGCCGCGCTGCCGCGAGGTTCAGGACAGCTGCCGCACCACCCGCCAAACCCTGCGCACCCTGAACGGCGGCACCGTGCGCTGCGCCCTCGCCCGCCACCCCGCCAGATGAAGACGCACCCCGGGGGGGCTCCCCGGGGGCCGCCTGCCCTTGCCGTGGACATGACGTAACGGCTCAGCCTTGCGGACAGGGCATGCCGGCGGCCCCCGAGGCCAGAACGTCGGTCACATGGGCCTGCAATGAACAGGGCGCGGGATCGCGCCCGGCACCGCGGGTCAGGCGCCTCTTCCCGGTCTCCTCAGACAAAAGCGATGTGCTTGTTGAACGGCATTTCGCGAAGGCGCTGCCCGGTGGCGGCAAAGATCGCATTGCCAAGCGCGGGGGCCGCGGGCGGAACGGGTGGCTCGCCAAAGCCGCGGATCGCGGGATTGTTCTCCAGCGCGCGGAAGTCGATGGGCGGACATTGCCACATGCGCATGGCGTCATGCGCGTGGTAATTGCTCTGCTCGGCCATGCCGTCGGCATAGGTGATTTCGCAGTTGATCGCATGGCCAAGCCCAAAGACCGTGCCGCCCTGGGCCAGGTTTTCCAGGTTCACCGGGTCGATCACCTTGCCCACGTCGGCGGCCAGCCAGACGTGATCCAGCTTGATGCCTGCATCGGTGTGCGTCACCTCGACCACCGTGGCAACGGCCACCCCGAAGGCAAAGCCATAGGCCACCCCGCGCCCGCGGTTTTCGCCCACATCAGCACCGGTCCAGCTGCACATCTCCCCCACGGTCTCCAGCACCTTGACCGAAACGTCATGCCCCATCAGGCGGATACGTTCCTCAAGCGGGTCGGCACCGGCGGCGTGGATCGCCTCGTCCAGCAGGGTCTCGTAGATGAAGACATTCGGCCCCGCACCAACGGCGCGCCAGGATGACACCGGGGCCAGCGCCTCGGTCCGGTAAGAGCGCACGCGCAGGTTCGGCAGGTTGAACATCGGCGCATCCCAGGCCCCTTCGTGCAGCTGGGCGTCCGGGCCGGGAAGGGTCATGCCCATGCGGCCCATCTGGCTGCGCATCACCGATTGGCCGGCGATCTGCACGTCGAGCGATGTGACCCTGCCGCCCTTGTGCCTGGCCTCGCCGCGCCCCATCGTGATGTGGCGGGGGAAGTCATGGGCAAAGTCCTCTTCGCGGGAATAGGTCATCTGCACCGGCGTGCCGCGCATCTGGTTGGCGATCTCTGCGGTCTGCCTGAGGAAGTCGAACTCCAACCGATGGCCGAAGCTGCCGCCGATGAACATGTTGTGCAGATGGACGTTTTCGACGTCATGGCCGGTGATCTCGGCGACCATCTGTTCGGCCATCATCTGGATCTGGTGACCGGTCCAGATGTCGACACGCGCCTCCGTCACCAGGATGGTGGCGTTCAACGGCTCAAGCGGCGCATGGGCGACATAGGGCGCGCGGTATTCGCCGGTCACTGCCTCGCCTTCGGCGGCATCCACATCGCCTTGGGTACGAGCCTCGGAATTGAGGTGATCGTCGTCGAAGATGCCCGCCAGATGTTCCCAATGCTGCGCCTGTTCGGCGGGATAGGGCGCCGGGCCCCAGTCGAATTCAATCGCATTGGCGGCCTGGATGGCGCGCCAGGTGTTGTCGGCCACCACCGCAAGCCCGCCGGTGATCGGCAGGATCGCCCGCACCCCGGGCATGGTCTTGGCGACAGCGGCGTCATGGCCGTTCATCGCGCCCCCCTGGCGCGGGTTCACCTTGACAGTGGCGTGCAACATGCCCTCCATCCGGTGGTCGATGCCATAGGTCAGGGTGCCGGTGGACTTGGCGACCATATCCACCCGGCGCAAGGGCTTGCCCGCGATTTTCCAATCCTTCGGATCACGCAGCGTCACATCCGTGACCGGTTCAATCCCCGCCGCCACGCCGGCCAGCGCCGTATAGGCGATTTCCGCCCCATCCGGCAGGATCACCGCGCCGCGTTCGGTGTTCAGCTGGTCCACCGGCACGCCGGTCTGCTGCGACGCCGCCAGTTTCAGCGTCTCGCGCGCGGTGGCACCGGCGCGGCGCAGCTTGTCATAACTGTCGGGAATGGCCGAGGATCCGCCGGTCATCATCGTCGGCAACACCAGCTTGACCACCCCGCCCAGGATGCCGCGCACCCCTTCCGCCATCGGGCTGTTGTCATACAGCGGATAGCCCGCCATCGCTTCCATCGCGGCCCGGTTGTAATAGGCCTTGTCGGGCGCACCAAAGCTGACCTCGACCTGGTCAAGCCCCACGTCCAGTTCCTCGGCAATCAAGACGGCCTGGGCCGAAAAGATGCCCTGGCCCTTGTCGGCATGGGGGGCGATCAGCGTGATCTTGTCCCTGTCGACGATGACCCAGGGGTTGAAGCTGGCCTCGCCCCTGGCAAGGTCATCCAGGTTGGGATTGTCAAACGGCTGACGCGCGGCATAGACGCCGAACGCGACGCCCCCGGCCAGGGCGGCAGAGCCGATCAGAAAACTGCGGCGGGCGATTTTTCCCATGCTGGGCATGATTTACGCCTCCTGCAGCTTCCTGGCGGCGGCATGGACCGCGGCACGGATACGCGGATAGGTGCCACAGCGACAAAGATTGCCCGACATGGCGGCGTCTATGTCGGCATCGGTCGGGGCCGGGTTCATGTCGAGCAGCGAGGCCGCCTGCATGATCTGGCCCGCCTGGCAATAGCCGCATTGCGCCACCTGGGTCTCGATCCAGGCCTGCTGCACCGCATGCAGGCTGCCCGGCTGACCCAGCCCTTCGATGGTGGTCACCTTGGCGCCATCGAGATCTCCGATCATCGCCTGGCAGGACCGCACTGCCTCGCCGTCCACATGCACGGTGCAGGCGCCGCATTGTGCGATGCCACAGCCATATTTCGGCCCGGTGACGTTCAATTCATCCCGCAGCACCCACAAAAGCGGCATGTCAGGCTCGACATCCACCTCATGCGCGGTTCCGTTCACGGTCAGTCGCATATCGCTGCCTCCTGTTCGATGTTGCAGGCAAGGTAGCGGATTCATCGCCGACGCGACATTGCCCAAGCGCGCACAGGCGCCGGGACATGGCGTCACCCGGCACCTGGCCCGTGGACATGGACCTGTTGCCGGACCGCATCGAGGCGCGGCCCGGCGACAGGCCAGGCTGACGGATTACCCCCGCAGGCGCTTTCCCTCAGGGTCGAACGGAGCTTCGTGCAGGATGCGGGCCTTGTGCGGGATGCCCAGGATCATCACCTCCACCGTGTCTCCGGGCACCGCCACCTGCGGGTTGGCGTAGCCGATGGCCAGCGACTTGCCGACCGAATAGCCGTAAGCGCCCGAGGTGACACGACCAACGGATTTGCCTTCGGGGGTGAAGATCGGCTCACCGCCGCTGGCATCCGCGTCATGGGCAGCGTCGATCTCGAAGAAGGTGAGCACCTCGCGCGGCGCGGTGTCCTTGATCTTCAGATAGGCCTCCTTGTGCAGGAAATCCTTGTCCAGCTTGATCAACCCGGCAAGACCCACCTCTTGCGGCCAGTATTCCTGGCTGTATTCCCGCCCCCAGGAGCCATAGCCCTTTTCGATCCGCAAGGACCCAAGCGCGCGGGCCCCCACGGGGCCGCCCCCCAGGTCTTTCGCCGCCGCAAGCAACGCCGTGTAGAGCGTTACCTGGTCCGCCTCGGCGCAGTGCAGTTCCCACCCCAGGTCGCCGGTAAAGGAGACCCGGATCGCCAGGCAGGTCACGCCGGCCACCTCGATGGTGCGCGAGCGCATGAAGCGGAAGGCTTCGTTCGTCAGGTCAGCGTTGGTCAGGCGTTGCAGCATCGCGCGCGATTTGGGGCCGGCGACGTTGAACCCGGCAATCCGGTTGGTGGCCACCTCGAATGTCGTGCCCTCGGGCAGCGCGATCATGTTGAAGAACCGCTGATGGTAGCGTTCGGCCATGCCCGAGCCGACCATCATGAATTCCTCCTCGGCCACCCTGGTAATCGTGAAATCACCCGCAACCCCGCCGCGCACCGAGATCAGCGGCGTCAGGCAGGAGCGCCCCACCTCGGTCGGCACCCGGTTGGCGACCAGTTGATCCAGCCAGGCATGCGCCCCCGGCCCCTTGACCACGTAGTTGGCGAAATTCGAGATGTCGATCACGCCGACGCTTTCGCGCAGCATCTGCACTTCGCGGCCCACCGGCGCCCACCAGTTCTGGCGGGTGAAGCTGTTGGTATCGCTGACACCGGGCGCATCGGCAAACCACAGCGGATGTTCCCAGCCACAGTTCATGCCAAAGACGCCGCCCATGGCTTTTTGCATCTCGTGGGCGGGGCGCACACGCGCCGGACGCCCGGCGCTGCGCTCCTCGTTGGGGAAGTGAATGGCGAAACGGTTGGCATATTGGTCCTCGACCCGCGCCCTGGTGAACGCCTTGTCGGCCCAGTCGCCAAAGCGCGCCAGGTCCCAGGCGAACATGTCGTATTGCGGCTCGCCCTCGATCATCCATTGCGCCGACAACAGGCCAAGCCCGCCCGATTGCGAAAAGCCGGGAATGATGCCGCCACAAAGGAAATAGTTCTTCAGCTCCGGCACCGGCCCCCAAAGCGCGTTGGAATCCGGCGACCAGATCATCGGGCCGTTTATCACCCGTTTCACCCCGGCGGTCTCGGCGCAGGGGACGCGCTCGGTGGCGCGGATCACGTTCTCCATGATCCGGTCGAGATCATCGGGGAACAGGTCGTGGGCAAAGTCCAGCGGGGTGCCGTTCTCGGCCCAGAACCGCATGTCGCGTTCATAGGCACCGATCAGGAAGCCATTGCCCTCCTGGCGGAAATAATACTCGCCATCGCGGTCGGCAATCGAGGGCAGACGACGGCCCAGTTTGGCGACGGCGTCGATGGTGTCGGTCACGAAATACTGGTGCTCGGTCGGTTGCAGCGGCAGCTCCAGCCCCGCAAGGGCGGCCACTTCACGCCCCCAGAGGCCAGCGGCATTCACCACCCATTGCGTGTGAATATCGCCCTTTTCGGTGCGCACGATCCAGCTGCCGTCGGGCTGCTGCTCGGTGGCTGTCACCGGGCGGAAACGCTCGATCCTGGCCCCCAGCGCCCGCGCGCCCGCCGCATAGGCCATCGTGACGCCCGACGGATCCACGTTGCCGCCGTCGGGTTCGAACATGATGCAGCGCACGTCGTCGAACTGCGCCAGCGGGTGCAGCTCCTTCGCTTCCTCGCGGCTGACCTCGTGGAAGTTCAGACCGTAGAATTTCGCCTTGGCGGCCTGCAGGCGCAGCTGGTGTTCGCGCTCTTCGGTCTGCGCCAGGTAGAGCGAACCAGGCTGGAAAACGCCGCAGCCCTGGCCGGTTTCGGCCTCCAGCTCCTTGTAGAGGTTCATCGTGTAGTGCTGGATGCGGGTGATGTTGTTGTTGTCGTGCAGCCCGTGAATATTGGCCGCCGCATGCCAGGTCGATCCGCTGGTCAGCTCGTCGCGTTCCAGCAGGATGACATCGCGCCAGCCAAGTTTCGCCAGGTGATAGAGGATCGAGCAGCCGACAAGCCCGCCTCCGATGACAACGGCCTGTGCATGGGTTTTCATGTGGGCTCTCCTATCGAATTGACCTGTTGGGGCCTGTGAGCGTGACCTGAGCGCAGACCGACCCGGCGGCAGGACCGGGCCGGCCGGGGATCAGCCTTGGGGCAGATATGCGGTGGCGATGATTTCGATCCGCACGCCGGACGGCGCGCTTGCCAGCGCCACGCCGCCAGTGGCGCGCGCGGGCGGGTTTTCGGGGTCGACCCAGGCATCCCATGCTGCGTTCATGCCGGCGAAATCCGCCATGTCGTGCAGCCAGACCTGCACCGAGGCGAGATCCGATTTGCTGCCGCCCATCTCGGCCAGAAGCGCATCGATCTTGCCAAGGGTCTCGGTGGTCTGGGCTGCGATCCCGGCATCGCGCGTGTCGGGGATTTGCCCGGCAAGATAGATGGTATCACCGGCGCGCACGGCCTGGCTCATCCGGGTGTTGGGTTTGTGGCGTGTCATTGTCATGCTGTGTCTTTGATTGTCCGGTTTCAGATTTCCGAGCGACTTTCCCACTCGACGAGTTTCATGCGGCCACTGACGCCGACGCTCAGGAACGGGTCCGGGGGCAGGATCGAGGGCCTGCCGCTGACCGACAGGATGTCATCCAGCGCCTGGGACTTGTGGCCAACGGCCAGGTCCACCAGCAAGCGGCCCGAACTGGCGCCGCGGGTCATGCCGACACCGTTGTAGCAATTGGCCGAGAACACGCCCGGGGCCATCTCGCCGAAGAAGGTGGCGTGATTGCGCGACAGGCTGACAACCCCACCCCAGGTCGAGGTGATCGGCATGTCGCTGAGCTGCGGGAACCGCTTGTCGAGCCCCGCCTTGTGGGCTTCGGCGATCCTGGCCAGGAACGCCCCGTCGGCCTTGTACTTGGGCGCATGGCCATAGTGGTTGCGGATCAACAGCCGCCCGTCGGCGGTCATCCGCAGGGTCGTGCCGCCCGCGTCAGCCGGGGTCAGGCCCCAGTTCATCTGGCCGGTATAGCGGCTGCGCTCTTGCGCCGTCATCGGACGGGTGATGCTGGCATAGGTGATCGTCGGCAGGATCCGGTTCTTCATGTAGCCGAATTCGCTGGTATAGGGATCGGTCGCCAGGATGACCCGCCTGGCCGTGACCACGCGGGTTTCCCCGCCAGAGACCCGAAGTTTCACGGTGAACCCGCCGTTGCCTTCCGAGAATTCGACCACGGCCGCGTCGTCGCGCAGGGTGACATTTTCCGGCAGGTTGCGGGCCAGCCCCCGCACCAGCAACAGCGGATCAACCAGCACCGACCCCGGCGTGAACACCGCCCCCGCGTAGTAGTCGGTCCCCATGATCTCGGCACAGCCGTCGCGGCCCAGCACCTCGTAACGCTGGCCGATCTTGTCCAGCGCTTCGCAGAACCTGGCCATCATGCCGGTGCCGCGCTTTTTGACGGCCCCTTGCAATTTGCCCACCGGAGACCAGTCACAGGCGATCCCGAAGCTGTCGACCTGGGCTTTCAGACTGTCGATCGCGCCCCGGTTCAGCCGCATGATCCTGTCGAGGCGCGCGGCGTCGGGGTGATCGAGGTCGAACTTGTGCGGCAGGTCCAGCAGGAAGCCCGAGTTGCGCCCCGACGCCCCCCAGCCCACCGGGCGCGCATCAACCAGCAGCGCCCGGTCCTGTGGCGCCAACTCGCCCAGGCGCATGGCCGCCGAAAGCCCGGTGATCCCGGCCCCGACAACCAGCCAGTCATAGCTGTCTTCGATCTGGCTGGTCTCGTCGACCGGCACCAGTTCGTCCATCGGGCGCCACCCGGTCGGACGATCAAGCGGTGGCAGGGTTGGTTTGAAAGTCATGGCTTTCGTTTACACTCCGGTAGGGTGGTGAGTTGGGGGGTGCCAGGTCAATGGATTGCAGGGCCCGAATAGACGCCAAGCAATTGGGGTATCGCCAGCGAGACAAAGGGAACGAAGGTGGTGATGATCATCACCGGCATGCCGACGAACACGATCAGCCAGACCGCGGGCATCACCGCGTGGTGGATCGACACCTGGCCAATCCGGCAGGCCATGTAGAGGATCGGCGCCACCGGCGGGCTGTTGGCCGCGATCACCACCGAACAGGCCACGATGGTGCCGTAATGCAGCGGGTCGACACCGGTGCTGACGACCAGCGGCAGCAGCAGGGGCGCGATCACCACGGTCACCGACAGGTCGTCCATGATCATGCCGGCGGCGATCAGGAACAGGTTGACCAGCACCAGGATCAGGATCGGGTTCTGCACCAGCGTGGTGATCGTTTCGGTCAGCTCCTGCGGCACGCGTTCAGCGGTCAGGATACGGCCGATCATGAAGGAAAACAGCAAGATGAGCATGATCGTCCCGGTGGTCTCGCCCGCCGATATGACGCTGTCCTTCAGGTGCCGAAGCGACATTTCGCGATAGACAAAGATACCGATCAGGATGGCGCAGACCACGGCGATGGCGGCGGCTTCGGTCGGGGTGCAGATCCCGCCATAGATGCCGCCGAGGATGATGACCGGCAGCAGCAGCGCCGGAACCGCATGGCGGAACGCCGCCCCGCGCGAGATGACCTCTCCCTCGGCATCGCCAAGATAGGTTTCCTCGAACTTGCGACCGACAAGGAAGCGGTTGTAGAGGATCAGCCCGACAATCAGCAGCAGGCCCGGCCCGATGGCGGCGGCGAACAGCGCGGTGATCGACTGGCGCGTCACCACGCCGAACAGGATCATCGTGATCGACGGCGGGATCAGGATGCCAAGCAGCGACGACATGCCCAGCAAGGCGCTGGCATAGCCGCGGGGATAGCCGCGTTCGGCCAGCGGCGTGATCATGATCGTGCCGATCGAGGCCACGGCCCCACTGGCCGTTCCCGAGATCGCGCCGAAGATGCCCGAGGCCAGTACCATCGAGGCCCCCAGGCCACCACGGCGCCCCTTGACCATGCCTTCGATGAACTCGACCAGCCGGCGGGCGATGCCGCCGCTTTTCATCAGGTAACCGGCAAGGACAAACAACGGCAGCGACAGCAGGATCAGGTGGTCAAGCGACCGGAACCCCTGAAGCAGCAGCACCGTCGTGTTCACGTCGAACACATAGACGAGATAGCCCAGGACAATGGCAAAGGACCACGCCACCGGCACGCCGAAAGCCATGAGAAGTACGAGAAGAAGAATACCAAACGCGGCCATCACACGTCCTCCGGTTCTTTGGGGTTATGACAGGCCCGCCCGGTGACAAGATCACGGACGGCGTAGGCAAAGCAGACGACGCTGGCGAGCGCGACGGCGCTGAGCGAGATCAGTTCCGGCAGGCCGAGACCCGGGGTTTCCTGCGGGCGCTTGATGCCGAATTCCATCATGTCCCAGGCGAGATGGATGAAGAATGCCGAGGCACCGATCATCAGAAGTGCCACGGCGCGCTGATGCAGCTTCAGCAGCAAGGGCGAGCTCAACCGTTGCGGCAGGAAATCCACCACAAGATGCTCGGCCCGGCGGCTGGCGACCATTGCACCGACCATGTACAACCAGATCGCGCTCATCAGCGCGATTTCGTCGATGCCGACAATCGACATCTCAAGCACGTAACGCGCAATCACCATGAAAAAGACAAGACCGACCACCAGCGCACTTGCGACAAGCAGGACAAGGTCGCAAAGCCGGGCAACAATCCGGTCGAGCGTGTTGAAGAACTGGGTCATTTCTTCCCCCGATTTTCAGGGTTGCAATGTGGAGGTTCCGCCCGCGGACGCGCGGAACCTCCGGCATCATCAGGGTTGGGGCGCGTTGGCCTTGACCGCTTCGACGATCTCGGCGCCAAGCTCGTCTTCCATCAGCGGCCACACCTGTTCACGCGCCGCGATGGCAAAGGCGCGGATCTCTTCCTCGGTCGGCTCGATGTACTCCATGCCGCCCTCGATCGCCTTTTCGACATAAAGCTGGTCGCGGGCACGCGCGTCTTCGAACTGCTTCGACATCACCGCCAGCGCGGCGTCGGCCACCACCTGTTGCTGTGCCTCGTTCAGGTCATCCCAGCTTTCCTGGTTCATCGACAGAACGCCGGTGGCAAAGGTGTGCTTGGTGCGCACGTAGTAATCCAGCACGTCGCGGAAGTATTCGTAATCCCAGTAGATCACGTTGCCCGCATCGCCATCGACAACACCCGTCTGGATCGAGGTATAGGTCTCGCCCCAGGCGATGGCGGTTGCCTGATACCCCAGCGTCTGCATGGTCTGCGGGTTGGGGAAGTTGGACGGCACCCGGACCTTCAGGCCCTTGGCACCTTCGATGGTGGTGGCGTATTTGCCGCGCGTGGCGACGCCGCCAAAACCTTCGGGCCAGGCGCCAAAGAACTTGAGACCCTGATCGTTGTGGACGTCGTTGTAGATCTTGTTGAGCCAGCCACCGGGACCATAGGCGTCGAATGCCTGTTCCCAGGTAAAGAACATGTAGGGCATGTTGCGCAGGCCCAGCCGCTTGTCATAGGAGGTCAGCGGCCAGTTCAGCATCATGTCGACTTCACCGACGACAAACAGGTCGAACACCTCTTTCTGATCGCCAAGCTCATCCTGGTAGAAGACGTCGATCGTGATCTCGTCCTCGGTGCCGGCGGTCTTTTCCTCGACCAGGCGGGCCCACATCTCGATCGCGTCCCCCGCGGGCGAGCCCTTGGGGCCGGAATCGGTGGCGATCTTCATTTCGACCTCATCGGCATGGGCCGCCGTGGCGCCGGCAAGCACGGTCAACGCCGCGGCCAGGGTGTTGCGCAGGGTGTTCATCAGGTTTTCCTCTCTGGTAAAGACGGTGGGTTCGGCAAAGCAGGTTTTTCTGCCGTGCCGGGATGCGGTTCAGGGGGGGGTCGGAAACCGGGTGGCAGCTACTCCCAGTAGAAGCCGAGACTGCGGATGCCCGCCTCGGTTTGCTTGATGCGGTCCTCCGCCTCGGCGCCCAATCGTGCTGCGAGCATGCTCATGATGGCTTCGATCAACACGATAGTTGGCGTGTAGGACGGGAAGAAATGCGTGCTGTCCGTCGACAGGACGAAGTATTCGCTGGCAAAAGGCAACGCCGGGCAGGTGTGTGAGCCGGTTATCACCACCACATAGGCACCGCGTTCCGCCGCAAGCCTGGCCGCCCGGATCGGGGCCGCGACAAACAGCGATTTCGAGATCAGGACAAAGACATCATCCGAGGTCGCGGTCGAGGCCGCCCTGGACATGGACGCGCCGCCCTCATCCACGATCTGCCAGCGGTCGGAAATCCAGCTTGCCATCTCCTCAAGGTATTTTGCCACCGCATGAGAGGTGGTGCTGCCCAACAGCAGGACCCGCCTTGCCTCGGCCAGCCGTTCGACAACGCGCACGGTCTTGTCGACGTCCAGCGACTGCGTCAGGTCTTCGATGTTGCGCAGGTTGGTGGCGGCGTGCTGAAAGAACAGCGCGCCAAGGCCGCTGGCTTCCTGCGCCGCCGATTGCAGGTCACGCGCCTTGTCGGCAAAGCTGACCTCCTGCCGCGTCAGCGCCTGGCGGCAGAGATTGCGCACTTCCTCATGGTTTTCCAACCCCAGCGCGCGGCTCAGGCGGGAAAAGGTCGTCGGCGACATGCCACTGGAGGCCGCGACCGAGCGCAGACTTTGCGTCGCCACGTCGATCGGATGCGCGACAACATAGTCGGCAGCCTGTTGCAACCCTTCGGTCAGCTCGCTGTAGCGCGCGGACACGAGCTCTTTGATGGACACTCCCACGGTCATCGAATCGCCACCTCCCGGCGGTTTGACTTTCGTCCGAAGTGGCATTTGTTTTTGAGTCAGTCAACGTCAAAAACAAACGTAACTCAACTCAAGGTGACTCTACGTGACCCACGGCACGCCCGTGCGTCCAAAGGCACTCGGTGTCCTGCCGGAGCAAGGTGTGAAGACCACCCGGAGGGGGGACCAACAGTGCTTTGATTGATCTCGCCTGTGCCAGGGTCAACCAGGCTCAGCCCATCACCTGCGGTCTTGTCGCGCGGCTGGCAATCGGTCCGTCCTGCCACAGCAGTTCGGCACAGGCGGCACGTTGGAAGGGTCCTGTCATGTCAGCCATCCCGCTGCATGATCCATTCAACCTCCGGCGCGGGAACAAAGCGCCATTTGCGCAGCGGCCCGGCCATCACGTTGAGGTAATACATCTCGAAGCCGTAAGGCGCGCCACAGGGATGATGTCCGCGCGGCACCAGCACCACGTCGCCATCGCGGACGGTCATGGTTTCATCAAGACTGCCATCGTCGGTATAGACCCGCTGGATGCCAAAGCCATTGGCGGGGTTCAGACGGTGGTAATAGGTCTCTTCGAGATAGGTGATGCGGGGGAAATCGTCTTCGTCGTGGCGGTGGCTTGGGTAGGATGACCAATGGCCCGCCGGGGTGAAGACCTCCGTGACCAGAAGACTGTCGGCGTGATCCTCGTGTTCCATCGCGATGTTGTTGATGTGGCGGGTGTTGGTGCCCCTGCCCCGTTCGGTCAGGGTGATGCCATCGGGGCCGATCCGCCGGGCCGCGTGACCGCCCTTGCCCGGGGCGGAACAGACAGCGATCACGCAATCGGTTTCGGCCACGGCCTGCCACTCGGAGCCATTGGGCAGATAAAGACAATGCGGCGCGGTCTTTTCAAAGACATTCATCCGCTCGCCCAGAACGCCCCAGTCCTGCCCGGCGCCGGTGAACCGGGCCTTGCCTTCGACCATCACCAGGATGACCTCACGGTCGCCCGTTGCCTCGGCGGCGGTATCCCCGGGCTTCAGGTGATAGAGCGAAAAGCCGACATAGCGCCACCCGGCGCTTTCCGGCGTGATCTGGTGCACCTTGCCCCGGCTGCCGAAGGGTTTTCTCAGGAGATCGGCCATGTGCGTCAGCTTTCCAACATCCGGCCGTAGCGGCCGCAGATTTCAATGATATGGTCAAAACCAGGTTTTTGATCAGGCGAAGGGCGGCACCTTGTGTCAGGCACCTGCCCTTGCCAGATTTCAGACTTCGGGCGTCGCCTGAACCTCTGCCAAGGCCACAGGCAGGCCGGTCTGCGCAGAGCGCGTCGCGGCCTCGGCCATTGTCAGCGCGGCAACCCCGTCGTGCAGGTTGACCGGCATGTCCGACTTGTCCTGAACGGCCGCGACAAAGGCGGCCCATTCGGCCCTGTAGGCGGGCATGTAGCGTTCAAGGAAAAAGTAGGTCGGCTTGGCGCTGCTGACACCGGCGGTGGTGGATTTGACCACCGTGTTTTCAAGCACGTTCTGTGCCTGAAGCAGCCCCTCGGACCCCAGCACCTCGATCCGCTGGTCATAGCCATAGACCGCGCGGCGCGAATTCTTGATCACTGCAATGCGGCCATCCGCATAGGTCAGCGTGACGACAGCTGTATCCACGTCACCCGCCGCGCCGATCGCCGGGTCCACCACCGATGTCCCCACCGCAGTGACCGACACGGGCGCCTGCCCCATGATGAAATTCGCCATGTCGAAATCATGAATCATCATGTCCCGGAACAGACCGCCCGAGACCTTGATATAGGCGATCGGCGGCGGTGCCGGGTCGAAAGACGTGATCGACAGCAGCTCGGTCTTGCCGATCTCGCCGGCATCAATCGCGGCCCTGAGCGCCGCAAAGCTCGGGTCGAAACGGCGATTGAAACCGATCATGATGCTTGCGGCCTTGTCGCCGACGGCGTCCAGACATGCCGATGCCCGCGCCAAGCTGAGGTCCACCGGCTTTTCACACAGCACCGCCTTGCCGGCCGCAGCGGCCGCTTCGATCAGGTCAGAGTGGGTGTCCGTGGGTGTCGCAACAAGAACCGCGTCGATCGCGCTGTCGGCGATGATCTCTTCCGAGGAACGCACCTGGCACCCATGCCTGTTGGCCAGCGCCTGCGCATTGTCCGCGAAGGCATCCGAGACCGCGACCAATGCGCTTTGCGGATGCGAAGAAATCGCGTCTGCGTGAACATTTCCGATACGCCCTGCGCCGAGCAATCCAACCTGCATTCCGAAACCTCCCGATTCTCGTCCTGGCAAAGCATCTGCATTTTGCCCCCGCGTGCAATATGCCCCTGCCCGCGGGAGCGGGGTGGCCAGGGGGGCCACGACGAATGTTGTCAATTTAACATGTCAAATCCCGCGGATTGAGGTCATTCGGGGCGACAGTTCCCGCCTCGGGTTATGGCGCGCAGGGTGGCGACGGTCAGGACCGCAACGATCAGGCACAGGGCAATCAGCGCGGCCTGCCCCGCCCAGAGATGCACGACGCTTTCTGTCGGCGCTCCAAAGCGCAGCGTGGCGAGGGTCAGCGCGTGCTGGCCCGCATCGGCACAGGTGGCGATGGCCTTGCGCGGGGAGTCCGCGATGGCCTTGGCGACCATATCCGGCACGTTTTGGCAGCGGATTTGGTCGTCACCCCCCGTATCGGTTTCACTTTGGAGCGCGTCATTTACGTGCCATTCCAAGTATAGCTGAAGCCAGTTACCCACTTCAGCGGATTGTCCAAAAAAATTTTCACCCGCGCGACGGAAAGCGTTTGGGCGAACGTAGAAGCCATAGCAAGACGAAGGACATCATACCAAGCGTTTGAAATTCCTCCCAACCGCAGTTGAGAAAACAGTCGGAACCTGCCGCAATGGCGCGGCGGATAGCTTGGGCGCGGTTTTGAAAAGCGCGGAATGACAGGTCGAAGAAAACAGATGAGAGGGACTTCTCGATGACGTCGCGCCCCCAAGGGTTTACAGCAATCGTTTTTTTCGCGCTCTGCGTTCAACCCGCATTGGCACAAGAGCCAACCTATCCGGTCGTCGATACGATGCAGGACAAGTGTTTCGATCTCGTCGGCGCGGTCATCGACTGCCGCGTCGAAGGTCAGGCGCTCTACGGGCAGGACGCGCAGTATTCCCACACGCCTGCCTCCTACACCGATCAGGGCGACGGCACGGTATTGGACAACAACACCTCGCTTGTCTGGCAACAGACGCCGACGGATGACCGTCTCCAGTATCAAGATGCGCTCGGCTATTGCAGCGCGCTCGAACTGGGCGGACGGACAGATTGGCGCCTGCCGTCGATCAAGGAGCTTTATTCACTCGCCGACAATCGTGGCGAGTTGCTCACGCCCGAGGAAGGTGAACCCACGCCCTACATCGACACCCGCGTTTTCGATTTCTCCTATCCCGAGGGGCGCATGGCCTTCGCGGGTCAGTTTTGGAGTTCCACGCTCTATGTGAAAGGGCCTGTCCAAAACGGTCGCAATCAGGCCGCCTTCGGCTTCAACTTCGCGGACGGGCATATCAAGGCCTATGGCACGGGGCGCGACTTCTACACCGGTGCTGCGGCAAGCGGCGGGTTGACGGGCGAGGATGGTCAGACGCCCGGAAACTTCGTGCGCTGCGTGAGCGGCGACGAGGGGGTCTATGGCGTGAATGCCTTTACCAACAATGGCGACGGCACGGTCATGGACACGGCCACGGGGCTGATGTGGCAGCAATCCGATGACGGAGAGCGGCGCGAATGGGCCGAGGCGCTGGCCTATTGCGAGGCACTTGTTCTGGCGGGCCACGACGATTGGCGCCTGCCCGACTCCAAGGCGTTGCAGAGCATTGTCGACTACGACCGCACCTCATTCCCCGCGATTGACGAGAGCGTGTTTACCATTTCCGAGGCGGGTGAAACGCTGGACTTCTGGTCATCGACCACGTTTGGCGACTGGAAGAACTATGCCAATGTCATCGCCTTCGGCAAGGCGCTGAGCAAGGCGGGTGATCAGACGGATTACACCGACTGGCACGGCGCAGGCGCGCAGCGTTCTTCGATCAAGACCATCATCGGCCAGGAGATGACGGAAGACACGACCTGTTCGATCAACGCCTGCGATTACAACCGCTCCGACAACCTCGTGCGCTGCGTGCGCCAAGCTCCCATCTGACCCCATTCCTTCCACCAGCTATCAGGACACTCCCCATGAAACGCAGCCTTGTCGCCACGGCCTTTTTCACTCTTTGCGCTGGCGGTCTGAGTGCCGAGACATTCTCGGTCGATGCCTGGGCCGACAACTGGTTCGAAATGCGCATCAACGGCACGCAGGTGGCCGAAGACAGCGTGCCGATCACCACCGAACGCTCTTTCAACGCCGAGAGCTTCACTTTCGAGGCCGAGCGGCCCTTCACCATCGGTGTGGTTGCCAAGGACTTCATCGAGAATGATACGGGCCTCGAATATATCGGCACGGGGCGTCAGCAGATGGGCGACGGCGGCATCATCTTCCAGATCATGGGCGAAGACGGTGCGCCCGTGGCGGTCAGCAATGGCGACTGGCAATGCCTCGTGATCCACACCGCGCCACTCGACAAGGCCTGCGAAAGCGAGGCCGATCCCGTTGCGGGCGCGGGCGTTTGCGCCTTTGACATTTCGCCCGAGCCTGAAGGCTGGGACGAGACGGGCTTTGACGCCTCGGACTGGCCGCAGGCCTCGGTCCATTCCGCTGCGCAGGTCAGCCCGAAAATGGGCTACAACGATGTCACATGGAGCGAGAGCGCCGAGTTCATCTGGGGCCCCGACCTTGAGCAGAGCAACACGGTCCTGTGCCGCATGACCGTCGAATGAGGGCTGCCATGCAACGGGTTTTCCTGACCGTGACGGCGGCCTGCCCGCCGCTTCGAGCGCCCGTCGCGTTCGCCCATGATGACCAAGACACCCACGATGTCGCCACGGACCCTTGTGCGGCGGTGAAGGCTTCCGTCGAGGAGGCGGGCTTTTCCGACAGCGTGGCTGTGACCTGCACCGACACCCACGCGATCATCCGCTCGGACACCTATCCCGACCACGACAAGATGACGGGCATAACGGCGACCAACGAACAGGTGCCCGTGCCCGCCGACTACGCCGCGCCAATCCTGTTGGAGCCGACGCTTGGCGATACGCCGCTTGCCCGCGCTGCGGCGCTTGGAATGGCGAATGGCGGCACGCTACATACGGGCGAATACTGCCGCCAGTGAGCGCAACCCGATCGACAAATCCGAATTTTCTCAGAGGAACAGACAATGACAAGACACCTCACATCCGCCGCGGTCATCGCCACCGTCCTGCTGGCAGGCGCGGCACAGGCCGAAACAGTCGAAGTCTATCTCATGGACAAGCTCGACAACATCCAGAACGGTTACTGCGTCGATATCTCGGGCGGACAAGGTGCTCAGGCCGACCCTGCCGCGGGTTTGCAAGGCCACACCTGCTACAGCCCCTCTGGCGCGATCTTCGTCGACCAGGGGTTCGACACGGACAAATTTGCCGATGGCATCTTCTACATGCCCGAATTCGATGTCTGCATGCAGGCTGCCTCCCTTGAGGCCGGCGCCGCGCTGGAACTCGCCACCTGCGATGGATCGGACGCACAGAGCTTCGTCTTCACTGGCGAGGGCACAATCTCTCCCGCCGCTGCTCCCGAGCTTTGCGCAACCCTTGGCGAAGACACCCGCTTTGGTCGCAGTCAGGAGAACCAGATCAAGGAAATGACGCTTGAGACCTGCGACGACGCATCAGCGGCCAGCCAGACATGGAGCTATCGCACGGCTGACTGATGCGCCGCATGATTGACGAACGTCCGCTTTGGGGGCGACAGGCAACGGCATTCTATCTTGCTCAATGTCGGCAGCCAGCCCCCAAGCGGACACGACCCGCGCTTGTGTTCAGTGGTCACCGCTCCAGCAGGTCGGACGGGTAGCCGACCTTGGCTGCGGTTTGCTTCAAGGTCAGGTTTGTTTCTGTTTCTGCATTCTCGGCCCGGATGCGCCTGCCTTGGTTCGACGACCGCCTCGTGCGCCAATACCATGGGCCGCAAATGCCCTTGGTTTCGCATTCATCGCGGCGTGTGGATGGAGCGAGACGTGCCTCGGCCTCTTGCACCTCATTCCCTCTGCACTAAGATCCGTCGAGCAACAAAACTCAGCGGTGCGGTCGCAATATGCTCAGAAATATGATCGTCGCTACGCTACTGGTTGCCGGGGTCGCCATCGGCGTGTGGTCCTTCGTCGCGAACGATCAAAGCGGCCTGCCGCCATCGGACGGCATGTCGCCGCAGGAATTTTCCAGTGAGAGCCCTTTGCTCCTCCCCGGCATCCTGACAATTGTTTACCAGGCGTTTGGCGAGACAGAGGAGACCGCGATCTATGATCGCCTGGCGCAGGTCTCGATGGGGTCCGCGCTGGAACAGCTCTACCTCGAACGCGTCGGCGCGATGGCGGACGGTGGTCTGAACCCGGATCAGGAGATCCACGAAATCTCGCTGCTGAGCATGAGCGCGCGCCCGCAGGGTGAGGCGGTCGACATCTCGGCGATATGGCGCGTCTTGGGAGTGGTCGGCCATTCCGAACACATGCACATGCGCGGCAACCTGTATGCCGCCGATCTGACAATGGCATCCGATCAAGGCGTCTGGAAGATTTCCGGTTTCACGCTGACGAATGTTGACCGGACGGATGCGGGCACCCTTGAGCGCAATGCCGACGCGCCGCCGCTGGAAGAAGACAGTTGATCGCGGCGCGCGACCTGGCGTTTGCCTATCCCCGCGGCGGTTTTGCGCTGACCGTTCCGGCCCTCGACGCGGCCCAGGGCGAGCGCGTCGGCGTGATCGGCCCCAGCGGCACAGGCAAGACGACGCTCTTGAACCTTGTCGCCGGGTTGGCCCGCCCGGATGCAGGGACGTTGACTGTGGCAGACACAGACCTCACCGGTCTGGACGAGGCCAGGCGGCGCCGGTTCCGCGCGAGACATGTCGGGTTCATCTTCCAGAACTTCGCGTTGGTCGACTACCTGAATGCCTTCGAGAACATCCTTTATCCCTACCGCGTGGGGCTGGGCCTGCGCCTTGATTCCGAAGTGCGGGATCGTGCCCGCGCGCTGGCCGAAGCCTGCGGCATCGCGCAGCGGCTCAAGAGCCATCCCCGCGCCTTGTCGGGCGGCGAACAGCAGCGCGTGGCGATCTGTCGGGCGCTGGTCACACAACCGCAACTGATCCTTGCGGACGAGGCCACCGGCAATCTCGACCCCGAAACCAAGGAGGCGATCCTCGATCTGCTTTTTGACCGCGCCTCCGAGATGGGCGCGACCGTTCTGGCCGTGACCCATGACCACGACCTTTTGCCGCGCTTTGACCGGGTGATCGACTTTGCCACGCTGAGGCAGCCTGCATGAATGCATTGTTCCTTGCCTTTGCCCACCTGCGCTGGACCTGGGCGCGCAGCCTCGTGCTTGTTCTCGTGGGTGCGTTGATCCTGTCGGTACCGATGGTCACGCAGCTGCTGCTGCGCGGATCCGAGGAGGCGCTGACCCGACGGGCCGAGGTGACGCCACTCGTGTTGGGCGCACGCGGCAGCCAGCTGGATCTGGTGATGAGCGCGGTCTACTTCTCCGAGGATCGCCCCCAGCCCGTCACCCGCGCCGCAGAGGATGAGGTCTGGGACAGCGGGCTTGCCCTGCCGGTCCCGCTGCATACGGCGTTTCAGACAAACGGCGCGCGGATCGTCGGCACCTCTCTGGAATATTTCGACTTTCGCAAGCTGACGGTTGCCGAAGGCCGGCAGGTTGCGGTGCTGGGCGAGGCCGTGCTGGGCGCGCAGGTGGCCGAGCGGCTGGGTCTTGGCCCCGGCGATACGGTCGTGTCCGCGCCCGAGAACCTGTTCGATCTTGACGGGGTCTACCCGTTGGAATTGCAGATCACCGGCGTTCTGGCCGCCACCGGCACCCCCGATGACGAGGCGGTGTTCACCGATGTGAAGACGACTTGGGTCATCGCCGGGATCGGTCACGGACATGACGACATCGTGACCGCAGATGCCGAGGGCAACATCACCGCCAATGCCGCGATCACCGAGTTCCAGCGGATCACACCCGAGAATATCGACAGCTTTCACTTCCACGGTGCGGCCAGCGACTATCCCCTGTCGGCCGTGCTGATCGTGCCGTATGACACTCGGTCCGGCACGATCCTGCGCGGGCGCTATCTGGACCCGGAAAACCCCGTCCAGATGACCGTCCCGGCCGAAATCGTGGCCGGGCTGGTTGACCGCATCTTTCGCATTGCCACGCTGCTCGACGCGGTCACGCTGGTGATCGGGGTCGCCGCCCTGGGTGCAATCGGCCTGTCGCTGTTTCTGGCATGGGCCTTGCGCGGGCCTGAAATGGAAACTGCGACACGCCTCGGCGCTGGCCGTTTTGTGATCGTGCGATTGGCGGTCGCGGAAATTGCCCTATTGTTCATCCTGGCTGCCGGACTTGCCGCCGCGCTTGTGACCACCGTCACCCTGAACGGCGATCGACTGGTCGCCTGGATACTTGCACTTTGAAACCATCTATCACCCGATCCTGACCGGAGACCGCTTGATGAAAACTCTATTTTCCGCCGTGACCCTTGCCGCCCTCGCCACCACGGCCACCGCCCATTACGGCATGATCATCCCCTCCGACAACTTGGTCAGCCAGGAGGACGGGCGCAGCATCGACCTGACGCTGGCCTTTTCGCACCCCTTCGAAGGCATCGGCATGGTGATGGAGATGCCAGAGACCTTCACCGTTACCCATGATGGGGAAACGACCGACCTGCTGGACAGCCTGAATGAAGCCCAGGTGATGGACCACGCCGCCTTCGCCACCGAATACCGTCTGGAACGTCCCGGCACGCATGTCTTTGCCATGACCCCGCAACCCTATTGGGAACCGGAGGAAGATGCATTCATCACCCATTTCACCAAGACCTATGTCTCGGCCTATGGCGATGACGAGGGCTGGGATGCAGAGCTCGGCTTGAAGACCGAGATCGTGCCCCTGTCCAAGCCCTTTGCCTTGTGGGAAGGCAACCTCTTTCAAGGCATCGTGAAGCTGGATGGCGAGGCGATGCCCTATGCCGAGGTCGAGGTGGAATACTACAACGAGGACGGCAGTGCCGCCGCGCCTTCCGACTTGATGATCACCCAGACGATCAAGGCCGATGCTGACGGCGTTTTCAGCTATGCGGTGCCGACCTCCGGCTGGTGGGGCTTTGCCGCGCTGAACACGGCAGCCGAGCCCATGCAATACGAAGGCGAGGACAAGGCGCACGAGCTGGGCGCAGTGATCTGGGTGCATTTCGAAGCCTGGGGCGCTGAATGATCCGCGCGCTGGCCTTTGTCCTATGCGTCACGGCCCTGCCGGTGGCGGCGCATGACTTGCGAGTCTTTGCCTCTGTCTCGGGCCAAACGGTGACTGTGGAATCCACATTTTCGTCGGGCCGCGTACCGACCGGCGGTGAAATCCGCGTTCTGGATGCCGAAAACGTCCTGCTGATGACGCTGGACATCGGCGCCGCGGGCCAGACAACCTTCGACCTGCCTGAAGGCGCGTCCGAGACTGGTTTGATGATCGAAGTCGATGTCAGCGAGGGGCATTCCGACTACTGGATGCTGACCCCGGACGACATCGCCTACGGGCAGGGAGCGAATTGATGCTGAAACGCCTTGCTCTTGGCCTGGTCCTGTTGGCCAGCGCCGCCACCGCACAAGACCGTCCCGTGATCGCGACGGTCAACTACCCACTGGCCTGGATGGCCGAGCGACTGGGTGGCGATGCGGTCGAGGTGCTGTTCCCGGTGCCCCCGGGGCGCGACCCGTCCTTCTGGCGTCCCGGCCTGTCCGACATCGCGGCCATCCAGAAGGCTGACCTGATCGCTCTGAACGGAGCCGGCTTTGCGACCTGGACCACCCGCACGTCACTGCCGCGCTCGCGCCTTGTCGATACGTCAGCAAGCTTGGCCGACGCCTTCATCTCCACACGATCGGTGACCCATAGTCATGGTGCCGATGGCGAGCATTCGCACACCGGCACGGCAAGCTATACATGGCTGGATTTTGCACAGGCCGCACAGCAGGCCGAGGCGCTTGCCGCGGCGATGCAGCGGCGTCTTCCTGACCTCCGCGATCAGGTCGACGAGGCACTGCCGCCTCTGCTCGCTGATCTCCAGTCACTGGATGACGCAGCGCGCGACAGCCTCTCGGCGCTTGCGGGAAACACAATCCTCGCCACGCACCCCCGCTACCAGTATTTCGCCCGTGCCTACGATCTGGAAATATCGGCGTTGGAATGGGACGCAGGAGCCATGCCGGACGAGCAGCAGTGGCAGGACCTTCAGGATATGATGGCCCGAACAGGCGCAACGCTGTTGATTTGGGAAGCAGCCCCACCATCAGACGCGGTCGACCGCGCCACTCAGATGGGACTGAGGTCCCTCGTTTTCGCGCCGCTTGCCGGACGCCCCGCCGACGGTGATTTCCTCTCAGTCATGAACGCGCAAATTGTGGCCCTGGTTGGAGAGCCTTGAGAGAACCTCGATTTTTGACTGTTATTGCGACTGCGCGGCGTCGCTCGCGGTTTGGTGACAATCTGACGAGCGTCGTCTCTCGGTTGGACGGTCCTGGGTGTCGCCGGTTTCCGCTCTCGATTTTGGGCTGTTCGAGCCTCCTGGCCTGACCCGCCTGTTCGTTCGCCCATGGTCAGGCCGGGCACCATTGTCACCTTCGACCCTTACGAAGGCAAACACCCGTTCACCATCGCCTCGTCCTGGGACCCGGAAACGTGCGAGATCATGTTCATCACCAAGGCGCCTGCCGGTGTCGTTCCTTGGCGGGCTTTTCGTGATGAGCGTGCTGGGCATCACCATCAACACGATCACCCTGATCGCCTTTCTGATGACGGTCGGGCTGATCATGGACAACAACATCGTCATCACCGAGAACATCGACAAATGGCGCCGCAGGGTCCCGCCTTTGAGTCCACCAACCCGCCCCATCGGATCGGCCATCAATTCGCGAAGTTCCTCCAATGACCACGGTTCGGGACGCCGCGCGTGCACGGCGCGATGGCAATTCGAGCATACCTTTTTTCAGCCCCAGGCTGGAGGCAGTGCGGTCGGTCTTGCGGTGAGTGGCGGCGATCATCAGCGTGTCGGTCCCGCCGTCCCGGTCGGCCAGTTCCATGAGCATTCCGGCGAAGATGCCTTTCCCGCTCAGCACGCGCCTGTCATCGACATGGGGCTTGCCGTGGGGCTTTGGAACGAAAGCTGTGAGACGCGCATCTGCGCATCGCTCCGCCAGAAAAGATCTCTCATGTCACCGCTCGCTTTTTGCTGCAATGGGTCACGCTATCGCTTGCCGATCAATGGTCCTGCCCCTACGGTCAGGATTCATAACCAGTAAATGACGAGAGCCGCGAGAGCGATGGCGGAGAGGAAGACCTTTGGGCAACGATCATAGCGGGTGGAGACGCGCCTCCAGTCCTTGAGCCTGCCGAACATGATCTCGATGCGGTTGCGCCGCTCGATGCGGTTGCGCCGCTCGATGCGGTTGCGCCGCTTGTATCTCCGCTTGTCGTATTTGACCAGCGTCTTGCGTTTCTTCCGGCCTGGGATACAGGCGCGTATCCCTTTGTCTTGCAAAGCTTCTCTGAACCAGTCAGCGTCATAGCCACGATCCCCGAGTAGCCATTTGACGTTCGGCAGGCCACTGACTAGTGCCCGTGCGCCGACATAATCGCTGACCTGTCCGGCGGTGACGAACAGGTCGATCGGTCTTCCCTGGCTGTCACAGATTGCGTGCAACTTGGTGTTCATGCCGCCCTTGGTGCGACCGATCAGGCGACCACGCCCCCCTTTTTGGCGGCCATGCTGGTCGCCGTTCGGTGGGCCTTCAGGTATGTAGCGTCGATCATCACGGTCGTCTTCTCTCCGTGTTCCGCCGCCAGACCGGCCATCATCCGCGCGAAGATGCCCTTTTCGCTCCAACGCTTCCAGCAGCCGTAGAGCGTTCTCTGATTGCGGCTTCGTCAACGGGTGAGCTATGTGTCCGTCCGGGGTCATAGTTCTCTCCGAGGTCGCATTGAGCGCCTCATGATGGTTTTCGGTGGCGGATCGTCTCCAATGTCTTGTGCGGGGTGTGTCGCCTGGCCATCCCATGCTCTACAGCGAGATCGATCTACCTCCGTCCCGTCGGGACTGCGCTCCCCGCTTCAGACGCGGGAATTCAGATCAGGCGGTGGCCTCCTTTGTCCATTGATAGTCGGTTCCATTTTTCCAGAGCGTCAGCATAAGCACGGCGATTTTGCGAGCCGTCGCGACCGCCGCCTTGCGGAAGCCGCGCCGTCCGGCCAGTCGCACAGCCCAGCTTTTTAGCCGCGAGAAACATTTCACCTGGTGGATCACGCATGACGCCGCCTCGAACAGTAGCCCGCGCATCGCACGGTCACCGCATTTCGAAATGCGTCCCGACCAATCCATCTCGCCAGACTGATGCCGCTTTGGCGTCAACCCAAGAAAGGCGCCCACATCCGACGTCCGGCTGAACCGACCGGGATCATCAATCAGGGCTATGAAGCTGAGCGCGTTGACCGGACCAACACCGGGGATTGTCATCAGGCGGCGCGCGACAGGATGGGCCTTGGCCGTTTTCTTCACCGCCTTGTCCAGGTCGTCCGCCACTTGGCACAACTTGGCATGGGCAGCGATGAAGGCATCGGCTATGGCCCGCAGAACCGGGTCGGTCTCGCCCGCCGCCGCCAGTTGATCGCGGAACGCTTGCCTCTGCCGCCCCTGGCCAATGCCGATCATACGGATGCCGAAGGTTTTAAGGACCCCACGAATGTGACCTTCGAGGTCCTTGCGCAACCGCACCAACCGTCCGTAAGCGGTGGCTGAGCGGCACGCGGTGCTCAGCTTGACGGCGTGAAGTTCCACGGCATGAGATCGTCAATCCGACTTTTCGGATGGCCGGCGGCGATGGCCTCGAGGGCGGCCTTGAGATAGGTGAAGGGCTCGACGCCGTTGATCCTCGCGGTCTCTATGAGCGACGCGATGCGTCCCCAGGCGCGCCCACCTTCGTCGTGCCCGGCGAAGAGTGCGTTCTTTCTTTTATGCAGAGGTCTGCATAAGCGGAATTATGGCCACCACGGAATTATGCACAGCTCGCCGGTGGAAGGACCGGATTTCCTGAGACTGAGCAGGGCGTGGTCGCCCGCTGATAGGGCTCCGTCCTGCACATAATACTGATCTACTTCCAGGCTCATTCAGCCTGATAGGAGGTCACCATGTCCCAGCAGATTGTCGTCCAGCCGCAACCCCGAATGTGGCTGGAGAACAGTATTCTTCAGCCCTATGTTTCGCGTTACGGCGCACACTTGAGCCGTGGGCGATATGCCCCGAGCACCCAGCGCGTTTACTTGTGTTGCGTTGCGCATTTCGCTCACTGGCTGACCGGGGAGCGATGTGGCTTGCGCGCGATCGACGAAGCCTTGGCTGCACGCTTCCTGTCGGAGCATCTGCCGGTGTGCAAGTGCCCCTATCCGGTTCGTCGGTTGCGCCACGAACTGCGCGCAGCACTCTCTCAGCTGTTGGAAGTGCTGAGAGCCGATGGCGTGGGAACGCTGGATCCAACTTCCCGCACGGCCGTTGCGCAAGAGCTGGCGCGCTTCGACGGGCACATGCGTGATGTGTGGGGCCTGGCGGACAACACCCGCCGTCAACGCGGTAACATCGTGGGCGCGTTTCTGCTGGCCCATTTCGGCGAACGACAGATCACAATGTCGAAGATCGACGCCGCCTCTGTCCAGCGTTTTGTTATCGGCGACCAAGGGCGCAGCGCCGGCTCCATCCGTGTGATCGGCGGCGCCATCAGTTGCTATCTACGTTTCCGCAGCATGTTCGGTGACCAGGTAGGCGAATTGGCCGACGCCATACCGCGGCCGGCCCATTGGCGCTTGGCGCCCTTGCCGGAGGTTCTCTCCGACGCCGAGATCGACGCGTTGCTGCGATCATTCGATCACCCCTTTCCGTCGCATCGGCGCGCCTGTGCGATGACGCGGTGTTTGATCGATCTCGGCCTGCGGTGCAGCGAGGTCGTCAACTTACGCCTCGAAGACATCGATTGGGCCAACGGGACGATCAGCCTTTGCCGGACCAAGACGCGGCGCACCGATGTCCTGCCCTTGCCTCGGGCGACGGGCAGCGCGATCGTCGCCTATCTGCGCGAGGAGCGACCCCAGACCTCCAACCGGGCCATATTTGTTAGGCATGTCGCCCCGTATGACACGCCGATCGGGAGGGGCGTTGTCGAGCGTGCGGTCCTGGCAAGCTATCGAAGGTGCGGATGGTCCTGCACGGGAGTTCACATTCTGCGGCACAGCGTGGCCAGCCGCCTTCTGCGCACCGGCGTGCCTATGAAGGATATCGCCGACGTCCTGCGCCACCGCAGCCTCGATACCTCGGCGATCTACGCCAAGGTCGATTTGAGCAAGCTCGCGGCAGTGGCCTTGCCCTGGCCGGGGAGCGCGTGATGACCGCGACCCGCACTCTGCTTTCGCTGGCCGAGGATTACCTGGCCAAGCGTCGCGCGCTAGGGTTTGACCTGCGTATTCCCGGCGAACAGATCACCGCTTTTGCCCGCTTCGTCGACGCGGCAGGCCATACCGGCCCGATCACGACCCGCATCACCCTGGATTGGGTGCAGGGTCAATCCCAGCATGCAAAGCCCTCGTCCTGGGCGCGCCGTCTGGACATCCTTCGTCCATTCGCCAGGTATTTGGCGCGGCTCGATCCTGCGACCGAGTTCCCGCAGACGGCAATCTTTGGCCGCGCGCATCGCCGTCTGGCCCCGCACATCTATTCGGAGCAGGAGATCTGCGATCTTCTTGCTGCCGCTCGGCGCCTTGCGCCACACGGTGGATTGCGGCCGGCGACCTATGAGACGATCTTCGGATTGATTGCCGCCACTGGCCTGCGCCTTTCGGAGGCCCTCCACCTGCGATGCGGCGATGTCGATCTCGATCAGGGCGTCCTCACGGTCCGGGACACAAAGTTCCGCAAATCCAGGCATGTGCCCTTGCATCCGACCGTGGCCGAGGCGTTGAACCGCTACATGGTTCTGCGGGCGCGTCACAGCGCACCCCACCGGGATGCACCGCTATTTCTGTCGTCATCCGGTGGGGCGCTGCCGAAGCGGACCGTTCATGGCGTTTTCCAGCGGCTACGCGGCGAACTCCGGTGGAGTGCGCGCGGCGCCTACGGCCAGACGCGCATCCATGATCTGCGCCACACCTTCATCTGCCGTCGCGTCCAACTTTGGCATGAGAGCGGGGCCGATATCGGTAACGCCATGGCCGCACTCTCGACCTATGTCGGCCACGCCAAGGTGTCCGACACATACTGGTATCTGACCGGCGTTCCGGAACTCATGGCCGTCGCCGGCACGCGTTTCGAACTCTTCGCGGCAACCGTCGGAGGCGAACATCATGACTGATCCGGCCTCGTCACCGACCTTTTCCACCTTGCTTCAGCGTTTCTTCGTTGAGCATCTGGGCCATCAGCGCGCCGTAAGCCCACGTACCATCGCCGCCTACAGGGACACGTTCCGCCTGTTGCTCAGCTTCGCCGAGACAAGGATCGGCAAGGCTCCGACCGCGTTGGAATTGGTCGATCTCGACGCCAGGATGATCCTCGGATTCCTCGATCATCTGGAAGCGGATCGCAAGAACGGCGCGCGCAGCCGCAACGCCCGTTTGGCAGCACTCCGATCGTTTCTGAAGTATGCCGCCCACCACGACCTGACCGCCCTGCCTGTCATCGAGCAGGCGCTGGCCATCCCGATGAAGCGCTTTGACAGGCCGATGCTCGGGTTTCTGTCGCGCCCGGAGATGCAGGCTATCCTCGAGGCGCCGGACCCTCGAACCTGGACGGGTCAGCGGGATCGGGTGCTCTTCAGCCTGATGTACAACACCGGCGCCCGCGTGTCGGAGGTCATCGGTCTGAAGGTTGGCGATGTCGTCGGCGACGGTACGATGGCCGCGCACCTCCACGGCAAGGGGCGCAAGGAACGAAGCGTGCCGCTCTGGCGTTCAACCGCCTCCCTGATCCGGGGTTGGAAGCGCCGGCTGGAGAGCGCCGCCGATGACAGCTTCCTGTTCCCAAGCCGGGGCGGAACAAGGATGGCGCGCTCGAACGTCACCCAGCGCCTCGATCTGGCCGTCTCGGTCGCCGCAGCGCGCCACCCGCAACTTGCGCGACGCTCGATATCGCCGCACACGATCCGTCACACCACCGCGATGCACCTCCTGCAGTCCGGTGTCGATATAACCGTCATCGCACTCTGGCTGGGCCACGAGAGTCCCTCCACGACGCATATGTACCTCGAGGCCGACCTCTCTATGAAAGAGCGCGCCCTTGACCGCCTGCAACCGATCGGAGCGCGCCCCGGTCGGTACCGACCACCGGACCAACTGATGCAGTTCCTTCAGAGCCTTTGAATTATGCGCAGTTCGTTGTGCTGGAAATCACCGGCGCATCAGCCTTTGCAGTCCTTCCTCCGGCGGGCTGCGCATAATCACGCGGTGGCCATAATTCCGCGTGAGCGCAATCGGGCGGATCAGGTTCTCGACGGCATTGGAGTCGATCTCGACGCGGCCGTCGTGAAGGAAGGTCTGCAGGCCGCCCCACTGGCGATGGATGTAGGTCAGCTTTTCGCCCAGGCGCGACTTGGCCGAGATACGCAGGCGCTGTGCCTGCAGCCAATCACCGAACTCGGCCACGAGGGGCACGCTGCGGCTCTGGCGGGCCGACAGGCGTTGGCCCGGGCCCATGCCGCGGATCTCGGCCTCGATGCGGTAGAGCTCGGCAATGCGGCGCAGCCCCTCGGCAGCGATCTCGGATCCATCCCGGTCGAAGACTTCCTTCAGCTTGCGGCGAGCGTGTGCCCAGCAGTGGGCAACCGTGATCGGCGCGCCGCCCTTGCGGGACGTGCGTGTGAGGCGGTCGTAACCGATGTAGCCGTCGAGCTGGAGGGTGCCGTCGAAGCCCTGGAGGATCTGCTCTGCATGCGCCCCGGCGCGGCTGGGATGGTAGGTGAACACGACACCGGGCGGGTCTTCTCCGCCCCATCCGCGGTCATCTCGGGCAAGCGCCCAGAAGTATCCCGTCTTGGTTCGCCCTCGGCCTGGATCCAGCACCGGGGCCGTGGTCTCGTCCATGAACAGTTTGCCCGAGGATTTGAGATGCTCGGTTAGCCGATCGACCACGGGGCCAAGATGGAAGGCTGCAGTGCCGGCCCAGTCCGCCAGTGTGCTGCGGTCGACCTGGATGCCGGAGCGCGCCAGGATCTGGCTCTGCCTGTAAAATGGCAGGTGGTCCGCGAACTTCGAGACCAACACATGTGCAATGGCACCCTCAGTTGGAAGACCGCCTTCAATCAGCCAGGGCGCGGCAGGTGCCTGAGTGACGCCATCCGAACAGATGCGGCAGGCATACTTCGGCCGGATGTCGACCAGCACGCGGAGCTGCGCAGGCACGATGTCCAGGCGCTCGGTGCGGTCCTCGCCGATCCGGTGCATCCGGCCGCAACCGCAGGGGCAATCGAGGCTGGTCGGCTCGAGGACCCGTTCGATACGCGGCAAGCCCGCGGGCAAATGGCCAAGGTTGCGCTGACGCGTCCGGCGCGGCGTCGTGGTAGACGGCGCGGCCTGCTCCTTGCGGGTCTCGACCTCGGCGACGGCTGTTTCCAGGTCTTCGAAGGCCAGTTGCCGGTCGTCCTCGCTCAGCTTCTCGGAGCGTTTGCCATGCACGACATGGTTCAGTTCAGCGACGAGATGCTCCAGCCGCCGGTTGGCGTCCTTCAGCGCGCCGTTCTCCTGCAGCAGCGCCAGCACGGCGGCGCGCTGGCTCTCGGGGATCGCGGACAGGTCGATGGGCGGGGCGCTTGACATGGGCGGATGATACTGCGCCGGGGGTGCCGATGTCCGGCTATTCAGCGCGGTGAGTCACTCTGCCACAGCCGGACGGCGGACCTCCAGTGACCGCACCCGGCGCCAGTCCAGGCCGGCGAACATGGCCTCGAACTGTGCGCGGTTCAGGGTCATGGCCCCGTCACGGATCGAAGGCCAGGTGAATGTGCTTTCCTCAAGCCGCTTGTAGGCCATGACCAAACCACTGCCGTCCCAGAACAGGTTCTTCAACCGGTCGGCGCGCTTCGAGCGGAACACGAAGACCGTGCCAGTGAACGGGTCCTCGGCCAGCATCGACTGCACCAGCGCCGCGAGGCCATCAAGGCCTTTGCGGAAGTCGACCGGCTTCGTCGCCACCAGGATCCGCACACCCTGCGAGGGCATCAACATGGATGCGCCTCCAAGGCGTGGACGATCTCGGCGATCCGGGCGGCGGGCGCATCCTTCGCAAGTTCGATGATGACCGTACCCCGCACAATCCTGATCGGCGTCCCGGCGCTTGGCGGTCCAGCCTCAGAGGCCGCCGTGATCTCGTCGCAGACCACCAGAGGTGCGAAGACAGCTTCGTTGACCTCCACCGCGGGCAAGACGAGCTTGCCCTCCTTGGCCAGCCGCCGCCACGCCGTCAGTTGGCTCGGCATGATCTCGTAGCGCGCCGCGATACCCGACACCGTCGCCCCGGGCTCCAGCGTCTCGGCCACCGCCTGCGCCTTAACGTGATCCGGCCAACGCCTCTGGCCGGAAGCGAAGACTTCAACACCAAGCGCCGTGAGAAACGAACTCTTTGCGAACATTGCGAAACGCACTCCTTCTTTTTGGATGCGTATCAACTCGCAATGGCTGATCCCGTCGGCAATGTGGGGCGGCGACAGCGTTTACGAAGGTGCCAAGGAAGGCGACACTTTTGAAATCTCCAAAGAGGACGGCGCCGCCCGCTACCTGATCAATGTGGTCAAAGCCGCGCAGGAATCCGACGAGCCAGCCGACGATGGCCCCGTCCGTATCAAGATATCCAATGGCAGGCGCAGCATACATTGACCTTCGGCCGATCGGGAAACGCAAGACCGAGGATCAACGCCCGCTCAGCTTACCTACTCAACCAGATCCTTGAAAAAAGAGAGCGGGCCGGCGCTTAACAAACTGCGGTCAAGAAAGCCATTCCAAGCCTCACAGCTGGTTTCCGGAAGGAACACGCAGTTATGGCAGGCCGCGTGGTTTCCGTTGGAACCGCTCCGCGCCATCCCTTCGGAGCAAAGCGGATCAGCGGAGCAGAGTTCATGGTCGGCCAGTGCCTGCAGGACCAATTGCTCCATGCGGGATGGTCGTGCTTGCCGTGAAAGCCCGCCCATCGTTCCGTCTGCATCGGGCGTTGAGGTATAGATCAGCAACCCTGCCATATCCGGCCCGACATAGAGGCGCTCACGCAAGGCGCTCGAGGAGTAGCCGCTGTCGAGAGACATGCGCGCAATGAGCGCATGCGCCAAAGTGTGGATCAGCATGTATCTTGCGTTGAGTTGTGGCGGCGCGCCATCCACCTGCTTTCCCTCGGCCCGAGCGGTATCCATGTGTGTCTGGATCAGCCGGGCAAGATGTTCGCCAACATCCGACCGGTTTTCCCATTCTGAAACAGCTTCAAGGTCCAACGAAAGGAAGACGCCTTCCCCATGCATGGCAACGGCCGGCAGCCATGACAAATCAGTTCGAGACAGCGGCACCGCATCCGGCTTGCCACCAACCTGCGCCTTCAGCCTCGTGAACCCTGTCAGGGCACGCACCTCCCGAAGACGTTCCACAGACGAAATCCACGAGATCATCCCTGAGAATGTTGCCGGCACAGGCTGCTGACGGTTCAGCAGGATCATCGCACTTTCGTCCGACGCCGAGGTATCCGTCAACAGCATCCGGAACTCGTCCAGCCGCAGATCTCCCTCACTTCCCGAACTGTCTTCCTTCATCTCCTTGAAACGACTGGCGATTTCCTCAGCGCTCTCGGGGCCGTCCCAAGTCGGCAGGATCTTCTTCGTGATGAAGGCGATCATCATGTCTTCATCGTCGAGGAAATCGAGCATGTCGACGAAGTCCGCGATCTTTTCCCTGAATGACACCTTCCAGTCAGGAAGCGTGATCGCGCTCTGCTCAATTGAGAAATAGACGTTGCTTGCTCCCCGTTGCGTGATTCGTGGAGCAGCCTCGCATCCCGTCTCGCGTCCGCCAAGCCATGGCCTGCCGCCGCCGCACTTGTGCTTTGGGATACCCTTGGGGGAAAACGCTTCGGCCATAGAACGGCCTGCGCCGCAGGACTTGCAGGTCAGGAGCAGTCCTCCGATGCCCGCTCCGACCGTCTTCAACGCCAAGACAGGCTGAGAACATCCGGCTTCATGCGTTAGCCACGACGTCCACGGAAAATCGTCAAGGTGGCCGTTCTCGCAAATCGTGACAAATCGCACAGGCACCACCGCGGGTTTTCCGCGGCATCGGCCACAATGCAAGCTATCGCCATTCCTCGAGGGAGCCCATTGCCCTGAGCGATTGATGACGTTGCACTCGGGACAGGAGAGCCAATCCGGAAACCGTTCAATGGGAAGCACGCGATCCCTGGTTTGCCCATCTTTGAGGTAGGTCCCGACTGGCGGCGCCCGGAAGTGAGCGACGCCCAACAGAGCTTCAAGTCTCGGTTCGCGAACCACGTCCTGCTTGAAGCCGCCTTTCGTGTAGGCCTCCCATGCCTCCAACCCCTGCATTACCCCTGAAAGCAGTGCGCCGCTTCCCGGCAGACGGAAATCAACAATCGCTCCCGGACCGAAGGTTGATATGATCTGGCTGCGACGGATGCTGCCAACATTCTTGCTCATTGTATTTCCTCAGCGTCCGACGAAGCAATTTCTTTGATGACGAACTCTGTCGATGGCTCGACAGCGCGAAGCGTTCCCGGAGTGGCCCGTGAGAGGCCTTTCGTGAAGCCAGAGGCACTCGATGTCGCCTGTGCGTCCGCTGAAATCAGCAGACCGTTGTCCGACCGGTTGTCCCAGTATTTCGGCAGTGCCCCACGTCGCAGCCAGAGCTTGAGGAATTCTTCAAGCTCACAACGGGCAGCGTCAGTTTCACCCGGATCGACGTTGGCAATTCGCTGACACATCAGATCGATCAACGCCTTCAGGTCGGCCGCGTGGTCCGCCGCCGCGGCCGGTGTGTCCAACATACCTGGCACCAGATGCCGCGCCATGGCAACGAACGGGGCATGGAGCGCCTTGTCCCGCGCCCTCGGTGCAAATGGGGTCACACCAGTTGCCTCGACATCTCGGTAGAGGGCACCATGCCAAGTCGGGAAGGTCTCATAACGGCTTCGGTCGCGGGACTTGCTCGCATTGTAGAGCGTGACGACAAGCCCGGGCACACGACCGCGGCCAACGCGGCTCGTTGCCTGGATGTACTCGGCGATGGTCTTTGGCTGGCCGTTGACCAGCATCAGGCCCAGACGCCCGACGTCGAGACCGACCGAAATCATGTTTGACGCGAGCACTACATCGGCCGCTTCGCCGCTGTCGCGGGTCGCATCCAGTTCCAAGAGCTTATCTCGGATTTCGTCCGACTTGACCCGGCTGGTCAACTCAGTCGGCGGCTGCAGGTGACGAGGCTCTTCCTGCCGTCGCGCCGAGACCAGTTCGAGCCCATGCGTGACGTCGTCCTGCATTATGATCGAAGCGCTGCCCAGTTCGCGCAGCGAATTGAAGTAACCAACGAGCGTCCAGTAGTGATCCCCCTCCACGTCAGTAAATGTGGGATCGGCAGCGGCTTGGAGGAGCGACGACGCGATCGCCTGATAGATATAGCTCCCGGTGCGCCCAGCCGTGGTGACGCCCAGATACAGTCGACCGGGGCTATCCTCTTCAACACAGGCGAAGCCCGAATTGGAATGGTGCAATCCGGGCGGCGGGAATTGCATGACGCGACGATCAAACAGGTTCAACACCTGATCCGCCGCGCGCCTGATCGTTGCGGTGGAGCCGATCACCTTCGGGCGTCGGCCGTCCCGGCTGCAAAGCGCGTCGATCGCGGTTTCAAAGAGGCCCGCCATGCTGCCCAATGGCCCGGAGATGAGATGCAATTCATCCTGAATGATCAGATCGGGTGGCAACCGACCGGCATTTCCGAGACCGAAAAGGCGACCGGTTTCCTTCTTTGTAACGATCTGGACGAACTTGTCGGCAGTACCCAGCAGCAGTGTCGGAAGTTCGCGGTAGATGTCCTCGTCAACCGTCCAGAATGGAAGGTGGCGACGCGCCTGCCCCGATTTGCATTCGGCGTCACGACAGCATGCATGAACCCGGTCGCCACTGGCGGCGATGTCCCAGTCGAGGTGCGAACCGCAGTCCGGGCAATGCTCGATCTGAGCCGATGAGCCGATCCTTTCCGTTTCGACGATCCTGTTCGGGGTTGTGTCCCGGCCGACCCAGAGGCCGATGGAAATCGGCGCGCCTCGCGCGAGGTAGGAAGGGACAACGATGCCAGGGCAATCGCAGTCGCCTGTCCGCAACAGATCACAGGCGAGGATCATCGCCGCTGCCCGCTGGAACTGCTGCGCCGTCAACAGGCGCAGCGTGTAGCGCATCAGGACGGTCACGCCTTCCGTCTCGGGCCCGCCCTGCTGACGGCGCAGGAAAATGGTGTATGCGGTCAGCAGGAGGTAGGCCTCGGTCTTGCCGCCCCCTGTGGGGAACCAGAGCAAGTCCATAACACCGCGATCAGTGTGCTCCCGGTCCCCTGCCGAAGCCATGCACAGCAGAACGAAAGCCATCTGAAACGGGCGCCAGACCAGAGGGCCGATGCGGGATTCCCGCTTCCGCTTCCATTCGTTCTGCTGCCAGAGTGCACGGTTGGCGAGGCGGAATGCCAAGAGCTCTGGACCATCCGTCCGGAGAAGATCCACCCCCCCTCTCATCCTGGCCAACGCTTTGCGGCACTCATCCAGATGTCGCCGCGCCGTTTCCTGAAGCCCGGTCGGCAGCACCTCAACTTCCGCGTCTCGAGCCTTGATCCAGTCTTCGTAGCACGCGCAAAGGTCGTCGAGTGCCGCACAAACATCGCGATGGGGCGCGGTAGACAGCCACTCGGACCCCAAGGCCCCCTCAAGCTTCGTCTCGACGAGTTTCGAAAAAAATTCCGGATCGCCCAAAGGTCCCGGCGATCTGACCAGAGTTGACGGAAGCCACTCGGTCGCGAGGCGAACCGTTCCATCCGGCATTTGCTCACTTCGGATGGAACAGGTGTGGCCTGCGCCGTAGTCAGGTGCGTCGCGATAAAGCAGCGCGGCCGTGGCACGGTCCTCATCGGGCATCCGCTGCATCGGATCCGGACGCGGAACGATGAGGCCGAAATCCGGGTCAGCCTCGACGCTGAAGCCGACCTGATGCAAATCGCCAACACCCCTCAATCCAGGCTCGGGTTTCTTTGGCGTCACGTTTCTGTTCAGAAGGATGATCGTCACGAGATAAAGGTCGCCGTGTTTGCGACTACGCAACCATAGCGCCAGATCCGGAATGCCCGGCACATCATATTCGCCGTCGCGATCCCCAGGTAGTTCGATGGAGTTGCGGGCGGTCAGTGGCTTGCGGGTCCAATCGAAGCGTGGGCGCCCGTCGTCTGTGGTTGCGTGGGGTCGGGCCTCATAGCGGGCCGCCGAAACGTCCACATTGAGAAGGACATTTTCGCCGTCCTTGGAGCGCACTGCAAATGACAATCCTGCCGAACTTGGGCGGAAAGTATCCGGCGGCACACGAGACGCAGCATCGTCTTCCTCATCGGAGACAAGAACTGCGCCTTCCGTTTCGCCCACGCCCTGTGGGCTTTTCTGAGCAAACAGGATGCCCGTCATGTAGATTTCCGACGGACTGTCGTGCAGAATCTCGTCAACCGCCAAGGGCCCCATGAGATCCTGCCTGAGGCGTTCGATCATCCGCTGGCGCGCGGCATCCACAACATTATTGGTCATCGTCACTTTCCCCGTGTCCGGCGCCCCGCGCGACGCCCTGAAGCACCGGCAGCAGTGTCACCGCTTGGATTTTGCCATTGCTCCGACGGTCAACCGCGGTCGTGGCTCCGACCATGCGCAAGGTGCCGGAGGCAAGCCCGCCCCGGGTGGACTCGATATGATCGAGGTCATCGGTCAATTGGCCTTCGGCTTCCGCCAACAGTTCGCCACTGTCTGTGACAAGGTGCCAAGGCGACCCGTCACCAGAGGCAATCCGACGGAACGAGCAGTTGGGTTGCCGGAAGGCGGCCTCCCAGATCGACAATGCAGGAGCGACCCCGGCGAGCGGACGCAATCCATCCGACCCTGACAAAAGAAGGCCCCCGCCGTTTCCACGCAACCATCTGCTGCCATTCTTGCCGGGTCGGACCAACCCTGGCTGTGCCCTGCCCAGATAAACGTGTGTGGATGCCCTTGTCGCCCCGACGAACAAGACCCGGGCCTCTTCACGCCAATCGACATCATCGCCGGACGGAACCGGCGGCAGCATAAGAAGCACGTTCGTTGCTTCCCGCCCCTTGGCACCATGGATCGATCCCAACATCGGCCCCGCGGTGCCGACATGATCGCGCGTGTGTCCCACCGGCTCCCGTTCAACGGATTCCGCGATGTCCTGAGGACGAGCTGTTGGCCCTTTGCCCAGGGACTGAAGGTCAGAAAGAACGTCTTCGTCGACTACGCCGAACGGCGTGGGGTGGAGGTCTGCAATCCGCCGCCTTACATGCTCAAGACGGATTGCGGCTCCCGGAGCAAGACCGGCGCAGATCGCGCCCAACAATGGATCGCAAACAGTGGTTTGACCCGACAACTTCAGACGGTGCACGCGGCCTGCCCGCGTCAACCGAACCGACGCGGCCTCGGTTGCCGCGCGGCCCCGGAAGAGGACCAGGCTATCATCCCGCCACGGGAAAATCTGCCCGGTCAGGCTCACGCTCGGGTCCGTCGCCACATCCTCGAGCATCTCGCGGATTTCGAGGTAGGACGAACGGGGATCCCCGTCGGCCTCAAGTAGCATCCGGGCCCGGGAAAAGAACCGCCGCAAGCTGTCTGACTTGGTCCGATGGTTCGCCGTCAGGGAACGGTCTTCCCAGCCGTGTCTGCCTCTAAGCTCGGCGTGAAGAGATCCTCCGCCCTCTTTGTCTCCAGCCCACGATCCGTAGATCGCCTGCGCGCCGTCGCCCAGTATCGTTACGCCAACGTTCGCTGGCAGCGCATCGATCAAAGCGCGACAGAACATGCGCCGCTCTCCAACGATGTCCTGTGCTTCATCGATTACCAGATGGGAGATGCGTGCCAACTGATCCAACATCGCCTGTTCGCCGTCCGTGATCGATTTGCGGGCAATGCGGATGGTCCGCTCATGTCCACCGGGCTTTGCATCACCAAGCGTGGTCACAAGGTTCCACGCGAGCGAGTCGATCGTCCCGCACATGACACCGCCGGAGTAGGTGTGCTCGGCCAAGGCATGTGAGATACGACGGCCCACCTCTTCGGCGGCGACCCGGGTGAAGGTGATGAGCCGAATGCCTGCGGGTGGAAGACCTTGCTTCACGAGTTGGATCACACGTTCGGTGGCGGTGTGCGTTTTACCACTACCGGGCCCGGCGGTAACGATTTGTCGTGCACTTGCCAAGCATTCGATGACTGCTGTTTGCGACGGATCGGCAGCCTTTCCCTCTGTTCGGGGCAAAGGGAAATACTCCCTTAGCCAAGCCGATGAATCCTCGGGGATAGGCTTGTCGGGCACGACACCTGCAAGGCACAGCGCCCGCGTTACTCTGTCGGAGGATATCGCGTCCATGGACCAGACACCTGCGTCCAGGATCTGCCAGAGCACTGCAATGTCAGAGCCTGAAAGCTCGCCGACCCAGTCGAGGAAACTGACGACATCGGATGGGACCACATCTGTTGTCCGCAACAGGCCATGGAGTTCACCTTGAGATGGGTCGCCCCCAAGCAAGATGCATCGATCCCCCTGATACAACACCGACACCGTTCGCCGTTTGACCAAGACCTTGTCACCGTAGGATTTGCCGGAACCGAGATCGCCGCACGCCAGCAAAGCTGACACGATAACCTGTGCGTGCTGCTTTGCTGCCGCTTCGGACAAACCGTCTGCTACGGCAGCCGTCGTCAGACCTGCGACTGCCCGGGAAGCCGGCACCGCCCCCAAATCATGGACGTCCCTGCGCAACTGAGCGGCGAGCTTTTGAACTGGGGCGATGGCTTCCCGGTTTTCGGCATCAGTGTTTTGCATTCCGCGATGTACTCGACCTAAAGTAATGACATGCCTATTGATAATTGCCGCGAACCGCTCCAACAATGTCGCACCATTATTGGCGTCTGCGTGACGAAATGAAAAGATGAATGACTTGTTTGCCAGTGAGATACTGCTGGCGCAGATTTTTTCGGACCTGTCCCGGCAGCGGGATGGCGGAACCATCTATCTTATCGAACACGGCCTCGCTCGCGACGAAATCGAGCAATTACTGTACCACGTCAGCCAGCGGGCTGCGCTGCATCAGTTCACCAAGCAGGCGTGGCAGGACTTACCACTGTCGCTTGCGGTAATCGTAACCGAAATCGGCTATGAATATAGAGGGACAGGGACCGACTTCTGGCCATTGGTTGAGTCGGCAATCAAGATCGACATCCCAATAACGCAACGAGGCGTGATCTCCGATCTGTTCCGGGATTGCGCGAGACGGTTCGGAACCGCACGACCTTTTGACGATGCATGGTCCTCTGCATTTCCGCATATTGCATGGCCCGTACGGAATGCAATGGTTCCGCGTGAGATCCATGGCTCCTTGGCACGGCTTGTCAGGGAGTTCCTCAGCCAGACGCGAAGTCTGAGTGTAACCCGCGCCGCGCTGCCGGGCCTGCGGGAACTCGCCCGAGGCTTCGGTTCGCGACGGCTGGAATCCTGGCTTCGGGATGACAACCTTGCGCTTGCGATCATAGGCCATCTCGTCTCCGGTCGGACAGGCGACTTGGGTATGGAACCTGGAATCCTTCAACGCCTCACCGACGACTTTCGCTCCGAAAGCGAGGTCAGGCGCCTCGAGCGCGCCATCAAGGCGCGGCGACTTGCGCGGCATCAGGGGTTGGGGAGTCTTCCCAAGGCGACTTACGAGCTTTTGCTCAATGATGCCGAAGCCCGCGGCTTGGCCGTGAGAGGACCGAGCCTCACCCCTACCGAACTCGAAGCTGTCAGGTCGGAAGTCGATGCACCGTTGTCGAATTTGACGGTCACCGTCGGTGCGCGGTCCACGACGCTCGAACGTTTCCTTTGTGGCGATGCGGTCTTCATCGGACGTCCGATTGGAGAAGTCCCCCGCCCGCAGATCAGTGAAATCGAGGTCCTGCCTTGGCTGGAAGCCGTCATCATTCCCGCTCCGGCATTGCTCTTCAGGGACGAGGGCGACGATGGCTATCAGACTCAACTCAGACCCACTGTTAGCGTGACACCCGGCGTCTCATTTTATGAGGCGGTTCTTGAGGGACTGACCCCCGATGATTGGGGAGATGGCCTTTACCATTTCACGAGCGGAACGCCGGAGGGCAATGCCGTATTGGCTCGGCATGGCATCCATGTCGAAGCCGCGCCTTTCGTCGACTTCCTCGGCGGTCTGACCCTTCGCCACGATGGTTCCACAGTAAGTCAGGTCTCGGGACGGTCGGTTCAGGCGCGTCCGAGGACACCGGTGACAATTATTGCAGAGCGCCTCGACCAATCAGAAAGCATCGAGTTCCGGCTTTCCGATGACCGATGGCACAGCTTGCCGATGACCGATGGGATCTGGACACTGTCCCCAGTCGACACATCGAAGGTTGCGCCGATCGACCTCGTTTTTCGCGACATCGAACCGCCTGCTCCCGCAAGCCTGTCCCTTCAACCTGATGAAATCGGCCTTGCGGAAGTCGCGCGAGGCGCCGGGGCGCTGCATCTGTCGACCCCGATCACGCTGCATGATGTAGACCTCGACATCACATTAAAATCCAGTGACGGCCAGTTCAGTGCCGTGCGTATCCTCGCGCCGAGCTCGCCCATGCGGATTGCTTTCGACCGCCCCGAGTTTGCCGAGATTCGGGCCGCAGCCCGTCTTTGGACCGGGGGCGGCATGCACGCCCGCCTGCAAGCCTGCGCAGAAGGCCTGGACACCCAAGTCTGGGCACTGGCGGCTCCGGAACCAGAGTGGAAGTATGATCGCCGAAGCGGAAAATGGACCGCGGAAGGGCAAGAGTCGGTGGGTTCACTCATCAGCGATCCCATGACATCGTGCACGGCGTTTCAACCTTGCACGAAGTCGTCCGCCGCCTTGTCGTCGGAGTATGGTCTACTCCGTCCGGCCGGGGGAAGCGACGGCGCCTTACGCAGCTGCGTTCTGGTGGAGCCCGAGGCCGGCAGCCTTCTCGGCAGCATGCCCCGCGCCTCGGCGGGTCCAATTCACCGCCTCGCGGTAACCCAAAATGATGCGTGCAGCCTGACGGAAGGGATTGAAGCTTATCTCAGCTGGAGCCTCGCCTCGGCCGGAACCGTAATAGGTGAAGGCCTCCGGTCCAGTGCCCGCCGAAAACTCGAGGATCGGCTCGTCGCCGCGCTCTGCGGTGATCTCTGGATGAAGACGGAAAAGTCCTGTCGCGGACTTGGGACAGGCTTTCACCGGCGGCTGGTCACCGAAGCAATGAAGACCGACTTGGTCTGTGGCACCTCAGCCTTTTCTCCGCTGGATGACGATCAAAAGCACGAACTCGCTGGCTATCTCGAAGCCTGCTTCCGCCGAATACTGCCTGCGCCGGATCTGATCGTAATTCCCGACGGAGAGATGTGGGCGGAGATGGACGATGCGGTACTCGAAGCGTGGGAGATGCTTTCGGAGAAGGCTATGTCTAGAGGTGCTGCAGAGCTCGAATTCGATGCCGGCAACGCTGACGGCAGTTGGCAGAAACTCGTCGCGCGTGCCCGTGATGCCGCACGCCTTCCCGAGTTGTCCGCACTTGTGCTGCCCTCCCAACGCGCTGCAGGCCTCGAAAGGGTACCTTACGAATCCAGTCATCTGGACGACCTGATTGCCACCTTGGTGTCCAGCCATGTGGATGTTCAGTCCAGAAGCGGGCGCTGGATCACACCCGCTGACTTGCGTGCTTTGTTGTACCTTTTCCTTGCCCCGGAACGGGTCATGGATGACCTGGAGTGGAGGGGTAGACTGTTGCGCTTCGGCGCGGACCGCTTCACCGCGCGTGCCGTGCGGTATGCTGTCTTGCGCTATCGTGCGATAATGAATGTTGACCTATCATGAATACCTTTCACCTTGCCCAGTCAGGCTTTCACGCCCTCGAACGCCTTGTCGCAGCCGAATCTTGGGAGATGGGTGGTGCACTCGGCGTCGCGGCTGACCCCTACCCACATCAGATCGCAAACCTGCGCCGCATCCTTGCCGACACGGAAATACGTCACCTGCTCGCCGATGAGGTTGGCATGGGCAAGACGGTGCAAGCCTTGATGATCCTCAATATCCTGCGCAGGCGCGATCCGTCCTTACGGGTCGCAATCGTTGCGCCGGAACGCATCTGCTATCAGTGGCAGGTCGAGCTTTCGGCGCGCGGCCACATAACTGCTCTTATCCTGGCAGATGCAGATGAAGAGCAGGAGTATCCCGATGGTGAGGACTATGTCCACTTGATCAAAGCTGACATGGTCCGCAGGCAACCGGCACGTCCCTCACCGGAAGACTATGACATGCTCATCGTGGACGAGATCCACGCCATGAACCTCGAAGACGCCGCATTCCTTTCCAGCCTGTGCCGAGAGCGGCGCGACGCACCACGGTTCAGACATGTCCTGCTGTTGACTGCAACGCCGCGTCTTGGCAATCCCGCGTGGGCGCGGGCAGTCATCGGTGCAATCGAACCGGAACGCTCTGGAATCGCCAATCTTCTCGGCCGCGAGCCCTTGGACTTTATTGTTGAAGACGCCGCTGCGGCACAGGCCCGCGTTTCGGACGGCACTCTCTCTGCCGCAGCCTACAGGACTGCCTTCGCGGCAGATCGCCGAATCCTTCGCCAGACGCGAAGCCAATGGCCCGGCATTGCACCGACGCGAAAGGTGTACACCGTCCGCACCGCGCCCTCCGATGCCGAAATGCCAAAGATCTTGCTGCAAGACGCAGCCTGCCGCTACGGTCAGGACACCCCGATAGACGCGGCACCTTGGCTGCAGTGCCGTCAAATGTTCCGTGCCGGATCAAGCCTACGTGACGTCCTGCGCCACCGAGCCTTCGCGGCGCATCCGGATTTGCGTGACGAGGTTGAGGCCACCCTGTCGCGCAATCCCGGTAACGCGTTGTTCGACGACCTGTGCGACGTGTTGCTGGGCTTCTGGCAAAAGAATCCAGAGCGGCGCATTATCATCGTCGCCGGCGACACACCCACCGTGGACATGCTGGAACGGCGCCTGTCCGACATGTTCCCGCACCTCTCAGACGGCGGCATTGCAACGATGCGTGGCCGCCACAACACCGATCTGGTGGATGTCGTCGGCGCAGTGCAGAGCGAGTCCACTGTCCTGATCATGGAGGAGTTTGTCGAGGCGGGCCTCAACCTACACAACTTCGCCGCGGATATGATCTTCTACAACCTGCCATGGCAGGCCTCGCGTATCGACCAGCTCGTCGGTCGTCTCGACCGGCTGCGGTCCGGCGGGCTCAGTGCTTACATGAAAGACCGGACCGTTGGCACCATCGGCATTTGGCGCATGGTTGTTGCCGGCTCGGCAGATGAGAGAGTGCTTGAAGCTCTCGACCTTCTCGATGCCTTCGAGCAACCCTTGCCATACCTCGACGAAGCCCTGTCCCAACGTATCGACAGGATCATCACCGACGCAGCGGCTGGTCGGGCCGATTTCAGGCAAGCTGCATGTGAGCTGAAAAAAGAGCTTTCTTTCGGTATCAATCCGTCTGGAGGGAGCGTTGTTTCGGCTCAGGCGGATACTTCGGATGACATCAGCAAGATCGTAGGCAACATTCGCGCGTCGGAACATGCTGGAAACGCTTGGTTGCGCCTACTGCACCTCAGTGGAGCGTTGAAAGGCGGTTTCCCAAATGCCAACGATGGTGAACGCGTCGCGACACTGTCTTTGCCGCCGCTTTTGGAAAGTTGCCCGTATAAGCTCGGTGCGATGACAACGCGCGAAGCGGAGGTCTTCCGCTGGCGCCGGGATCGCCTTGGAAAGCCACCCAAAAAGGATGTCGTCCTGCCAAAGGATCGCCTCGGGAAACGGGCGCGTTTCTTTTCGACCGGAGACGAATTGCATGATGACTTGGTCCATCAGGCATACGCAAACTTGAAAGCAGGCACTATTTCGCCGATCCCGGTCGGTGTGCACTTGTCCGACGAAACACTGACTTCAGAACTGGTCGGAAAAACACTGATTCTCGTTCGCAGCACATGGCGGCCATCGTTGCTCAAAGACAAACAACTCAGAGTGCGCGACGACGATGCTCCTGCCGTACACGTGGGACGCCTCTCAGACCGCCGATGGCTCTCTACCCTTTTCCCCGACGCCGTCAGGACGCGTTGTCTCATGATCTCCGTTGACGGCACTGTCGAGGTCGGCACCGACAAGATCGCTCAAACCCTCCTTGGCGAAGGCTGCAAACCGACAACGAACCGTCAGATTCAAAAGACGATTGCGCCTTTTCGCGAAATTCAGAAGTTTGTCACCGCACTGGAACGCGAGATGATCCAGGAAGCAAATCTGCACCTTGCGAATTTGCGCGAGGAAGCAGTGGCAGCCTTTTCAGACAGGAGGCAGATCCTGACGTCTGAGACCGAAACATATGCTCGATGGAAGCAACTCAGCATCGAGCAATTGCGCTCACGCAATATCCAGGACCGGCAACAGATCCAGATGAATGAAGGGCAGGCCGCTGCTGAACAGCGACGCATGGAGGTGCGAATATCAGGAATGACGGACCGGTTGCGGAATCTCGAAGACGCGCTTGCGAACCTCGCCCACTACTCGATGTCGGAGACTTTCGTCATCATAGTGAGAGTGCTTCCGTCAGCCCACCTCGGGGGCTGAATTTTTTCAGAAAGGGCGGTGACCGGCCATTCGCCGCGCCGACTACGAACGGCCACCATGCAAACGAAGCGAACGTGTCAATCGGCAGGCAATCTTGGCTCTGACTCAGTTTTGGTGCAACTTCGGCCCTTCTCAGATCAGGGCGCTTGAACGAGCCGCGCTTTGAGCAGGTCGATGTTCGCCCT
>ERZ1699650.32-NODE-32-length-125144-cov-10.026869_pt1 | contig 125144 bp, 121 predicted proteins | sample MGYA00581512_ERZ1699650 | MGnify/ENA primary metagenome ERZ1699650 (study PRJEB42348, sample SAMEA6618698) | metagenome | isolation source: Polyester-degrading enrichment culture growing on monomer terephthalic acid, Te | collected 2019-05-17 ...
CGCTGCCCTGGTTCGTCAGCAAACCCGTGATCGTGCCACGCGCATCCAGATCACCGTTGTTCGTGACCGCGCCGCCAACCGATCCGGTCAGGGTCGCCGTCGAATTCGCACCGTTCGTCACATCACCCGTGACAGACCCCGTCACATCAATCGCGCCCGTGCCGCCATTGTCCAGATCACCCGTCAACACGCCCGCCACGGCCACATCCGCCGTGGAATTGTTGCTGACATCCGCCGTCAGGTTCCGACCCGATCCAACGGTCAAAGTCCCGTCGCCCGTGTTCACAACCCCGCCCGTCACGATCAGATCGCCGGTCAGGTCCGTGGTGCCGCTGCCCTGGTTCGTCAGCAAACCCGTGATCGTGCCACGCGCATCCAGATCACCATTGTTCGTGACCGCGCCCGCGATTTCACCGATCAGGTTGACCGATGCGCCCTGACCATTGTCCACATCTGCACTCAAAACCGTGCCCGAGGATATGGTCACTGCACCCGTATTGGTATTGCTTACCCCACCGGTGACCGCCAGATCGCCAGTCAACAGGGTCGTGCCGCTGCCTTGGTTGCTTAGCTGGCCAGAAATCGAACCGTCCGCAAACAAAGTGCCGTTGTTGGTCAGTGATCCGGTGATTGCCCCGTCCAGATCGACCTGACTGTTGGCACCGTTCGACACATCTGCCGTCAGGGTCCGCGTTGCCCCGATGGTCAATTCCGCGTTGCCCGTATTGACCACACCACCCGATACGATCAGATCGCCCGTCAGGTCGGTGGTGCCATTCCCACCCGTTGTCAGCACCCCATTCACCGTCCCGGCAAGGTTTGCAGTGCCGGAATTCAGAACATACCCGTTCACCGTTCCGGTGACATTCAACGTGCTACCAAAAGCGTTATCAACACCCAAGGCGGTCAAAATCCCGTTCACTGCCAAGGTGCCGCCATTCGCCACTGCCGTGCCGCTGGTGTTCAGCGTGGCCAAATTGGCCACAGTCAAACTGCCCGTCTGGATCAGGCTGGTCGTAGTCAAAATGCCCGCGTCGACGTTCATCGTGGCCGAATTGTTGATGCCGCCACTGGCATTCAGCGTGCCAGAAACCGTCGCAACCGCACCACCCTGATTGCGAAACAGGCCCGTAATCGCGCCCTGTGCGTCAAGCGCACCCACATTGATCAAATTACCCGTGACCGTGCCATCCAGATCCATCTGCGCAGTCGCACCATTGGTCACATCCGCTGTCAGATTATGTGGGGCGGCCACGGTCAATTCACCATTGCCGACGTTCATCACACCGCCCGTCACGCCCAGATCACCGGTCAGGTCCATCGTGCCCGCCCCCGTGTTCGTCACCAGCCCGGTGACGGTGCCCTGGGCATTCAGATCACCACGGTTGGTAATGTCACCCGTATGCACACCAGTCAGATTCAAATCGCCCGCAGCCGCATTGGTGATGGCACCGCTAGAGGTAGCGATCAGGCCAAGCGTGCCCTCGTTCGTGAAATCGGTATTGGCATCAACTACAAGGTTTTCCACGGCATTCGAAACGCCGGAATAGGTAAAGCCCTCTTGCGCTCCGCCAGCCACGCCGGTGATGATAAACCCGCCAGCCAGTTCTGAACTGACCTCGACCGAAACGCCTTCGCCCAGCGAAATCGGGATCGACCCCGCCGCAACGCCAATCGTATTGCGCTTGATCAGCTGGCCGCTGGCCGTGATCGCCATATCCAGCGGCACAGCCGTTCCGGTAACAGTGATTTCCACACCGGCATCATCAAAAATAACGCTGTCGCCGTCATTAAAAATATCGGGAACAAGCCCCCCGTCCAGCCAGGCCAAATTCCCCAAATTCGAATTCCAGAAACCGTCACCGCCACCCCAAGTCAGGGTGTCCGCCTGCCCCTGTGTCGGGGCCAGTGACAGGGCTGCAAGAACGCAAACCATCGCCGTTGTCTGATAAAGCCGGTCTGATCGCTTGGGCTGAATTACCCGATCCGAACCACGCGAAGAAATTGTATCATTCAAAATCATCTCTTAACCCTACCGACGAAAATCTACCGTTAATTGATTCCTTACCTTCCCGGTAAGGTCTTAGTCGAGGCCAAAGCCTTCAAGAGAAAAAATAATATCCGCGCATATCAGTCATGAACCGCGGCAGAATGGCTGCGGTTACTCAACCTCTGGCACCCGATACATACCGGACTAGGGAAGCGTCTTGGCCTGCGGCGACCCCTGAACGATCACTCCGCCATGCGATGTGGCCGACCCAAGGTACGCCACCGGCTTGTTATCGTCTGACGCCATCGACGACCCGACCGTAATCACCGCGCCACAGGCCGTTTTGTCGCCAACACGTGCCACAGGCCGTCCGTCAATCAATGCCGAACCTCCTTCGACAATAGCGTTCGGGCCATGCCACGGGCATACGTGCTTATCTCCTAAACGGGCAACTGGAAGCATTACTTTTCCTTTTCAAAATGGCCCTTGCGCAGCCGCACAGGGTATCACTCTTTCTGTTTCACACATTCTTCGACAAGTGGCAGAGCATCATTCGCCGCACCTTGCAGCGTGGGCACCTGCGCACCACCACCGCCACCCATCGATACCGCACCCTTCAGATTGATCTTGGCCGCCTCTAGCGTGATGCCGCCACTATCGATCGTGATTTTGCCACCTGGCCCTTTGATCACAAATTTCTGAAACGCCATCAGGGTGTGCGTCTTGGTGTTGTTGGTGATGGATTGGTTTACGTTCAGGGTATATTTTCCCATCACGGTTTCTTCGACATTGCGGCCCACCTGCACCATGTGGTCGGCGTAAATATCCTGTTTATGGATATTGCCAACCATATGCACATGATCCTTGCCGTATCTTTCCTGCTGGTTTTGACCAACCTGATAGGTGACATCGCGCCCGATATTGTGAAGCGCATCCTGACCAACCGTTTCCGTATGGTCACGCCCGACGGAAATGGATTTATCCCGGCCCACTGTCTCGCTTTGATCACGGCCAATGGCCTTGCCGCGGTCGTTCAAAATCTCGATCTGCTGATCCTTTTGACCGTGCATATAGATCAGCTCTTCTTCTTTTTCGTCCTCGAATGTCAGTTCGTTAAAACCCGATCCCTGATGGGTGTCGGTTTTGAAAACGCTTTTGGTTTTATGGGCAGGTAGCGGATAGGGCGGGTCATTTCGCCCGTTGTAAACACAGCCTGTAACCAGCGGTTTATCAGGATCCCCTTCCAGAAATTCAACCACGACCTCCATCCCGATGCGCGGGATAACCATGCCACCCCACCCTTTCGAGGCCCAGTTTTGCGACACGCGGCACCGCATGGAATAATCTCCATCCAGATCCCAATGGAACCGCACCAGAATACGGCCGAATTCGTCGCAATCAATTTCGCCGTCACCGACCACAACAGCAGTTTGCGGCCCCTGCACAACCGGAACAGGGGTTTTCCGGTCCGGCGCCAGCGGCGCTGTGACTGGCATCAGCACATACTGGCCGGAATAGGCATAACCGTCAGATTGGGTTTCGCCCGTTCCATAACCGTCGGAAACATAATTATGTATCGCTGTCAGGCAGATGTAATCCTCGTCCTTGACGCCGGGCACCTGATCACCCGTCAACCCGACAGTCATACCAGAACCCAATGTGGTGCAATCACCAACGGCACGCTGCCTGCGATCCTGACCGCGCTCTTGCAGCGTGCGCAGGTTTACCACCCCTTTTCCGCGCCCCTGATCCAGATAATCACCGGGGTAATCATAACTTTCGATCTTACCTTGTTGATAGGCCGCATCGCCCACCCGTTCGACCTCCATCGAGGCCGTGGGCGTTTTAAAGTTGTAATCCGTCAAACGGATACCGCCCGTGGTCAGGTTCCGCTCTGGCCGCCATTCCCAGAAATGCTCTTCGTCGGAATGATGCGTGCCATCGACACCGAAATAATCACGCGTTGCGCCTGGCACCGGGCGATGTTCATCAATGCTGTCCGTCATCACCAGCGTATGCGACCCGGCGACATGGGTGAAATGATAGGAAATCCCGAACCGCTCCATCAACCGGCAGGCAAAATCCAGATCGCTTTCGCGATACTGCACGGTATATTCCAGTTCAGGGTATGAGCCCGTTAGCCGCATCTCCACCGCCGGATCACCAAGTCCGGCATAGGCTTGCAATAGCTCCTCCAGAATTTTCACAACATTCATATTGTGGAAAATCCGCTGGTTGCGCCGCTGGCTGGCCAACCAGAACCAAGGGCGCAGCGTCAGATTGTAACGGTTGCCGTTTTCACCTGCACCACACCATTGGGCATGGGTCACAATCCCGTCGAAAAACCGCGCGCCATGATTTTGGGATTTCAGTTCAACCGTGGCATGCGTGCCAATCAGCAAATCGAAATCGATATTTTGCTCGGTAGATAAAGCCTCCACCCGATACTCAAACAGATCATTCAACCTGTCAGCCCCTTCGAAGCGGAGCAGCACCAAATTGTCCTTCCCTAAATCGGTGTGGAGTTGCCCCAGCCGAGACGCCTGTTTAAAAATCGCATTCATCACACTGTCCTTGGAAAAGAGAACTTAGCCAAAGGTAAACCACGAACAGAAAATCGGAAAGAGGGTATCTTGCCCAGCGCCTTTACTTAAACTTGTAACAGTGCCGATTTGGCGCATTCACCCCGAGGGCGCAAAGAAAATCCCTTTTTCATAGCAAGATACGAAGGCATTAACGCATTCCTGGTCAGCCGCGATCAGAGGATTCCGACCCCCTGCTAGTGGACAATGAATTCGGCATGCAATGCCCCAGCGGCTTTGATGCTTTTCAAGATGTCGATCATATCGCGTGGCGCAACACCCAGCGCGTTTAAACCTGCAACGACTTCTGACAGCGATGTGCCTTCGGGAATTTCGGCCAGACCGATGCCGGGTTCTTCGTCGATTTGCGCGTCGGTGCGCGGCACCACCACTGTTTGTCCTTCGGAAAAAGGATTCGGTTGGACGGCAATGGGTGCTTCCTGAATCCGCAGCGTCAGGTTTCCCTGTGAAACTGCCACCCGCGAAATCCGCACCTCGTCGCCCATCACGATAGTTCCAGAGCGTTGATCAACCACAACACGGGCTTTGCGCTCCGGTTGCACGGAGATATTTTCGATCCGACCCAGGGCATGTGCTGGCGAACGCATTTTCGTCGCCGTGATGTCCAGTTGAACAGTGCCAGAATCCAGCATCAGCGCAACACGCCGCCCGAAATCGCGGTTTATCGCCTGCTCGATACGACCTGCCGTCGTGAAATCGGGCACACGTAGCCCCAACCGCAAAGAGCCAAGCGTCGCGAAATCAAAATCTACTTCACGTTCGACATAGGCACCCGCAGGAATGACCCCCGCAGTTGGGACGCCCTGAACAACCCCGCCCGCATCGCCCTGTGCAGCGGCGCCGCCGGCAATAATTGTGCCCTGTGCCACGGCATAAATCTGGCCATCTGCCGCGTTTAACGGCGTCATGATCAATGTGCCGCCCAACAGGCTTTTGGCATCGCCAATCGCGGAAATTGTAACATCAATCCGTCCACCAGCTCGTGCAAAGGGCGGCAGCGTTGCGGTTACAAATACGGCCGCTACGTTTTTGGGACGAAACTGTTCCCCCGTCACGTTCACACCCAGCCGTTCCAGAATATTCGACATGATCTCTTCGGTGAACGGCGCATTTCGGATGCCATCGCCCGTGCCATTCAAACCAACGACAAGCCCGTAACCGACCAGATCGTTGCCGCGCACCCCGTCGAATTCGACCAGATCCTTGATTCGAACGGGATTGGCCTGCGCGGCGCAGGTCAATACGGCAACCGCGGCAATCAATCGGAACAGCATTTTCAAGAATGTGATCACGACATATACTCCACCAGAGACAGCCGCGATAAACGGACAGTGATTGTATAGAGGCTTTCCAATTGAAACTGTACGTCCTCTAGCCTTGTGGCGGTTTCATATGGATCAACGCCCAACAACTCTCCGCGCGCATATTCAAGAGAGGTCTTTTCCGACGCGATTCGCGCAACATTGTCGTCTATCCTCTCTTCGGCATACCCTAGGTCAGCGCGAATGCCTGTCAGCCCGTCCTGGGTGGTCAAAAGCCCCTCGCCAGCATAGACCTGAAGCTGCTTTTTCGCATCCATACTAAAGCTCAGCGAAGCCTCGGCGGATAGCGCAGCGATTGCTGTATATTTCAAAGCGTTGCGGATTTCCTCATTGTCCGCTCGCAGATCAAGGTCAACCGACTGTCCATCCCCCATAGGGAAGGGCGACATGCCCGTGGTAGATCCGTTGTATCCCAGCGTTTCAAACCCGCCACCCGGCGCTTCAAACCAATCTGTCACCGCAGCAATCACATCCGAAGAGGTCACAGCGCCGGAAATTGCCACGCGTAAATCAGCCATAATATCGTCAGCCGATGCCAATGCGGACCGGTCTGTCGCGACACCCGAAAACAATGATCGCCCGGCAACATTTGTGTTCAAAGTGGCAACAATTGCCTGCATGTCCGCTTCGGCAGAACGTGCCGCGGAATTGATTGCCGTTTCGATATAACCCGAACTGGTAGATATCAAAGATGCGGCCAGACCTGACGTCGTGTCCTGCACATGCCCAAGGGCCAATTGCATCGCCCCCGTGAAATGCTGCGCCTCGGTCGCGGCTGTGTCGAACCCTTGCAAAACACGCAAACCCCGTTCGATATCGGCCAGATGCGAATAATCGCCTGACAGGTGGCTTGCCACATCCGATGTCCGGCCCGAGGACAGTTCAAGGCTGAGCTTGCCCATTTCCTCTTTCAGCATTGTGTTCTGACGCCGCAAAACAAAGGATTGTGCAAGGTCACCGATTGATACCTGTGTCATGGCTTATAGCTCCAATAGGGTTTGCATCATTGCATCGACCGCCTGCATCATGCGGGCGTTCGCGGCATAGGCTTGTTCGACCAGCATCAAGCGCTGCATTTCCTGATCTGTATCTACGCCGCCCTCCAACTCTTGTGCCTTGAGTTCGGACAGTTGGGTCGAGGCAAAGGTTGTGGCCTGTTCAACCAGTTCGCGGGCGCTGCCAATGCGGGATAGAAAATTTGCGCCCAACTCTGCTGCGCTGCGCATGGCGGTGCCAAAACCACCCGATACCGGCGCGCGCGCCTCACCCATCACATCGACCATGGCTGACAACAGCGCACCGTCTCCTACTTCACCGGGAGTGATAGCGCCGATACCATCGCGGATTTTCCAGACATCGCCGCCGGTGTCCGGGTTCACCAGCGCGTTTACCGTCATGCGACCGGCCAACCCAACCTCGTCCGCCGAGGCAAAGGCTGCGCCCAGATCGGTAAACAAACCCGGCATCCCGGCACCAAGCGATGGGTCAATGCCCGAATCCTGAAACCGTTCGACCACATCGCGGGCGACTGCATCAATTTGGGCTTGGGCGACATTCGCAGTTTCATCACGAATTTCGAACAATGCCCCCAGCGTTCCACCGCTTAGGGGACCCATCGCGCTGTCCGTGCGTATCGCATGACCATTGATTGACAAACCAGACAGATGCCCGCCCTCGACGGTCATATGCGGCACAATCAGATTGGTTGTTTCAAATTCAACCGTTGCCGCAGGGCCATCAAGAAGAATGGCGCCACCAGGCGTGAACAGCGCCACCGTGCCACGATCACGCGGCACTTCCCTGACGGGAACAATCTCGCTGATCTGATCGATCAACACCTGCCGATGATCCTGTAGCGAGGACGGGTCCTTCCCCTGATTGACGCTGGTCGATATACGAATGTTCAGGTCGCGAACCTGTTGCAGGGCCTGGTTTAGCTGATCCACCTGCGTTGCAATATTGTGGTCTGCCTCGGTTCGCATGCCCTGAATACTGTCGGAAATACTGTTAAACGTCTCTGACAGGGCATTGGCACTGCGGAAAACGGCTTCCAATCGCTCGTTCACGTCGGGACGGCTGGCGGCAGAAACCAGATCGCTTTCAAAATTAGCCATGCGTGCGGACAGGGAAAATGCATCCTCCGGCGTGCCAACCAGCGTTTCAAGCCGCGAGAGGAAATCCAGCTCTTTCGAGGCGTTGCTGAAATCGGATTGGGCAAACCGGCGATCAGCCACGATGCCCAAATTCATATGCCGGGTCACCCCGTCGATGGCAACGCCACCGTAATCGCCGATCAAACGGGACGATACCGCCAGTTCGCGGCGGCCATACCCGTCTGTCATGGCGTTGGAGATGTTCGAGGATACAAGTTCGGCCATACGCGAGGTTGCGGTCAGCCCGGACAATGCGTTCGACAATGCGCCTGAGATACTCATGGCCTATCCTTTCTGGAAAGGGGGTGGAGGCGCATTACGCGCCCCCGCTATCATCGTTTGATATTGGTGGTTTCTTGCAGCATCTCATCCACGGTCTGGATGACCTTGGCATTGGATGAATAGGCGCGCTGCGTCTGGATCATATCGGTCAGTTCACCCGCCACATCGGTGGACGATTCTTCGCGGGCGAATGCAACCACGTCACCCGTTGGTCCATCACCTGAATCCCACAGAAAGTAGGAGCCGCTTTCGGGAGAGGGCATATAGGTCTGAAAATCCAGCGCTACCATGCCGTTCGGATTGGGCAGATCGACCAGCGGAATCTGGTAAATCGTGCGGGTAATGCCCGTGTCAAAGAATGCGTGGACATAGCCGTTTGCATCCACTTCGACCTGCGTCATGTTTCCGACGGGCGACCCATCCTTGTTAATCGAAACCGGTGCAAAACTGTCAGAAAGCTGTGTGATTCCATCCGCTTCGCCCAGCTCACCGATGTCGATTTCCAACGGACCGGACCCGACGTTCACAATGATCTGCCCCGATGCAGGGTCATATGCCCCACCGGATACCGTGGTGACCGACGCCAAGGTGCCGCCGGATGTCCGGCTGTCTTCGAAGGTCAGGGTATATTCACCAATGACCACACCGGGTTGCGCGGAATCCGACAATGTCATCGTCCATTCGTTGGATGACCCGGTTGCAGGAACTGTGGGCGTGAATTCCACGACAATCGATTCCGATGTGCCAAGGTTGTCAAAATATTCGACCGACAGCTCGCGCATATCGCCCGCTTGATCCGATGCGGTTTCCGTCGCGGGCAGGTTCACACCCAGCGACATACGCGTCGTCGGCTCGCCCGAAAACTGGTTCACGTTAATCTGCACAGGCGAAAGATCGGCACTGGTATCGCGTGAATAGGTCGGGATCGACCCATCTGGCAACGCAGGCCAGCCCATCAGCACCAGACCTGATTCGGTGCGTAAATACCCCTGATCGTCGGTGCGAAAAGACCCCGTGGTCGTCAGGAACATCTGCGGATTGCCGTTGCCCACCTCGACCTCGGTCGCCTGCGCGACAGGTAGAAACCCCCGACCACGCACTGCCAGATCCGTTGCGTTCGACGTAGAAACCAGCGCGCCGCGCTGATCAATCAGGCGTTGCGTAGTCACCCGCACACCGCCTGCGGAATAGGTGCCGCCCGTCGATGAAATCACCATCGAATGGAAGTCGGCCTCCATCCGTTTGTACCCATAGGTGGCGGAGTTCGCGATGTTATCGGAAATTGTGGAAAGCCGCGTGGCATTGGCGTTCAGCCCCGCCACACCGGCGTTTAGCGAAGAGGAAATCGTCATAGAGGCGCCTTTCTGCTGCGTCGACGTATCGTCATGGACACAGCAATAAGGGGCGCAACTTAACATGCCGCTAACGCATAAAATCCTTTCTATTTCCCCGAACTTTTCCCTTAGCGGACTTCGCGTAGCAAAACCACCTCCAGACGGTTGTTGCGAAACGACATGGGATTGCGGCTTTCTGGCTCGCGATCAGCATGACCTGTAACACGTTGCACCCGATCATTTTTAATGCCTTGTTGTTCCAGCAAAATCCGCATCTGATCCGCGCGATCAGCCGACAGTTTCCAAACCGGGTTGTTCATCAGAACCAAAGGTTGAGAGGCAACGTGCCCTTCGACCGCAACCGGATTTTCAATCAGCCGGAACACATTCACCAGCATCTGCGCCAGCTCTTCTAACAATGGGGTCGCGACAGCAGTGTCCCCTTCAAACAACGGGGCTCCATCCAGATCAAACAGTTCAATCACCAGACCTTCGTCGGTCACGCGTGTTACGATGTGGCGCAGGGTTTCACTGGTGACCATACTTTCACCACCACGCCCCATCAGCGCCATTTCCATCTGTTTGAACACTTCATCTTCGCGCGCTTTTTCTGCGCCATCTTCGGACAGGCCGCTTTCACCGCGGGCCTGATTTGATTCCGTAACGCGCATGCTGGTTGCACCAGTGCCCATTTGTGGCAGGGTATTTTCTGAAAACACGGAATCGCCGCCAAAACTGCCATCGCCGCCACCGGAAATCCGGCTGATCGCGATTGTCGGACTAAAATAATCCGCAATACCTTTGCGTTGTTTTTCTGTTGTTGCGTTTAGCAGCCACATCAAAAGAAAGAAGGCCATCATGGCAGTCACAAAGTCGGCATAGGCCACTTTCCACGCTCCACCGTGGTGCCCGCCGCCGCCAACGACCTTCTTACGTTTAATGATGACTGGCGCCGCATTTGATTGCGTGCTCATATCCACCACCTTTATCTCACCCGAATTCATGAATAGCAAAGGGGTGTTACCGGTGGCTTAACATTTAAAAATGGCGGGATTTCACGGGCTTTGCACCGTAAAAACCACCATTATTATAGCGCGCACATGCCGGCCCTGCGCCGACATGTGCCATAATTTAAATCCTGCGTCAGGCCTTGCCCGGACCGCTGGTTTCCAGGATCTCTTCTTCGGCGCGCTGCCAAAGTTCAAACGCCATAGGGTTGCGGGTTTCCTCCAGAATATGACCGACCAGACCAATGGCACGCGACATCACGCCAAAGCCGCGTATGATCTCTTCGGGGAAACCGAATTCACAACAAATGGCCCCGATTGCACCGGTGGCATTGATCGGCAGCATCTTGCCCGAGGCAGCTTCTGCCTCTTTCTGGATCAACTGGATCAAGGTGATGTAATCCCCGCCCATACCATTTTCCGTGGCAATTTCGAACAGGCGCGGCGTGCGCGGATCAACGGGCTTATGCACCGGATGCCCAAGTCCCGATACGATTTTTCGGGCGGCACGATAGTCGGCGACTGTTTTTTTGGCAATCGCGGCCAGATCGGTCCCCTTGCCTGCCTGTTCGGGCGGCAAGGCAGCATATAGCATCTTTGACGCCCCCTCCATCGAGCCAACAAATACCGTGCCAAGCCCGCACAGTCCCGCAGCCACTGCCGCCTGCAAGGATTCCGGTGCGCCCATATAGGTCAGGCGCGCCACCATGGCCGACGGGGTGATGCCATGTTCGACCAGCGTCACCGCAATAGCATTGAACACGACCGATTCCTGCGGTGTGGGCTTGCGGCCTGTGACCTGCATGAACGCCATATCGCCTAGGTTCACATGGCCCAGAATTTCCGAGGGCAGATCAAGCCCGTGAACCTGAATTTTGTCCGGCGTGCTCCACCCGATTGCGGAACTGATCTTGTCTGTGCGTTTGGGCATCTTTTTCTCTCCTGCTTTATACGGGGTCCCAGCTGAACACGTCAGCGGACACATCAAGTGGCACGAAACTGGATTTCAGTGCCGGCATTGCATGGCTGGCAACGGTTTCGGGCGACCATCCTTCGTCACGATGAACCGACCGCAGGGGGCGCGGCTGGCTCATCAGGAAAATTTCGTTATTGCGGCAGGTGAACACCTGACCCGTCACATCGCGGCCCTGATCCGACGCAAGATAAACGGCAAGCGGCGCGATTTTCGCGGGCTTCATCTCTTGCAGCTTTTTCACGCGTTCGGCCTGTTCTGGTGAATCCACCTTGATCGACGATGTCATCCTGCTCCATGCAAAGGGCGCGATGCAGTTCGATGTGACGTTCCACCGGCCAAGATCCAGCGCCATGGATTTCGACAATGCGGTGATCCCCATCTTGGCAGCAGAATAATTTGCCTGCGCCAGATTGCCGATCAATCCAGAGGTCGAGGTCATATTGATGATCGCGCCGGATTCTTGTTCGCGAAACTGGTCTGCGGCAGCACGGGACACGTTGAACGCACCATAAAGATGGACCTTTATGACCGCGTCAAAATCCTCATAGCTCATTTTATGAAAGAAACCGTCGCGCAGAATGCCCGCGTTGTTCACCACCGCATCCAGACGGCCAAAGGCAGACACCGCATCGGCGACCATTTGTTTGGCGGCATCGGGGTCGCTTACGCTGCCCGCGTTTGCAATGGCACGGCCGCCCGCGGCTTCGATCTCTTTTACCACCAGATCGGCGGCACCCGCATTTTCGCGATCACCCTTCAGGCTGGCTCCGATATCGTTCACCACCACTGCCGCCCCGGCGCGTGCAGCCGCCAACGCCAGATCACGGCCAATGCCGCCCCCCGCACCCGTGACCAACATCACCTTATTTTCAAGCATCCCGCTCATGTTTCACTCCCATTTGTTCATTGTTTTTGGCCGAAACAGGCCGTTACTCCGATACCCGCATCGCTAGGCGGGCCGTCCCTTTCAGCACCACGCGCCCGTCATCCGCCGATGTTTCCAGCACATACTCCGCACCGCTTTGCCTTGTCGCGACGGCGGTCAGGGTCTGCCCGACATAGGTTGGCGCGGTGAACCGGATATCCAGATCGGCAATATAGAACGCCCCGCCAGCGGCGCGGGTCACGGCCTCGACCACCAGATTTAGCGCCATGGTGCCATGGGCAATGGGCCTGCCAAACGCGGTGCTACGTGCGAATTCTTCGTCCAGATGGATCGGGTTATAATCCTGCGTCAGTTCGGCATAACCACGGGCAACGGCGGGACCTGTTGAAATGGTCAGCGGCGCGATTGTATCGGGGAAATCAGTCATTCTATGTTCCTTAGGCCGCCCAGATTGATACGATATCACCCTGCATCAACACCTTGCTGTTATGCGCGGCTGTGATCGTGAAAGTGACCCAGAAGCGGCCTTTCTTTTCCTCGGCCTTGGCCACCGACACCTGATAGGTGATCACATCGCCCAGCGCGGCCTGCACCCCTGTAAAGTCCAGCTTTTGCGCGGCGTGAACATTGCCTTTGGGGCGGGGCTGGATCGCTAGAATATAGGCCTCCATCATACCTGCGACGATCAAACCGTCTGGCGCCACATCACCGCAGATCTGACCATAGACCGCCTGCCAGCCCTTTATGCGCCGCGAATCCAGCGCGACTTCGACTGCGCCAAAACTTTGCCCCGCCTTGAATCTGTCAAAGGTCCACAAATCGTCTGTCGTTATGTGTGTCACCCGGTTTCCTTTTTCATCGGCACGACCCAAGGGCGCGATATCCGGCCCGAATGGGAAATGTTTCATCGCAGGGTAATTTTCTCTTGGCAGAATGCCTTTCCTTATACAAAATGATTTTGACAATACAAGACAACTGGCCGAAATAGCGCGCCTAAATCTGTAACCTGCTGAATTTTGGGAGGAATTCCAGCGGTCGAACAGCGTCGTCAGACCGAATCATCTGTCCGAAGAACACCCGCATCTAGCGCACGGCCGAAAAACCAGCCGCGCTGATGCCTCACCATCCATCAGGAGGAGGAACCAACATGACCAGAATGAACCGTCGCCAGACAATGGCCCTTATGGGGGCAGCGACGTTTGCGCCAATGGCCCCGTCGATCCTGCGCGCGCAAGGCGTTACAGCTCAATTGCCAAAGACAATGATCTGGAGCACCTATGACGTGGGTTCGACCGGATATGTCGAAGCAACCGCAATCGCCGATGCGATGATCAAAAACTACGGAACCCGCGTGCGCCTGCTGCCATCCGGTTCCGGCGTGGGCCGGATCATTCCGCTGAAACAGGGCAAGGCCAACAGCGCATGGCTGGCCAATGAATTGTATTTCGCCACCCGCGGGATTTTCGATTTTGCCACGCCCGATTGGGGCCCGCAAAACATGCGTGCCATCTGTGGCCGCCCTGCCAGTTTCGGCATTGCGGTGACGCAGGAATCCGGCATTCAGGATATCGAGGGTCTGCGCGGCAAACGCTTTGCCTATGCTGCCGCCAACCCCTCTGTTGCGATCAAGGTGGATACCATGCTGGCCGCCAAAGGCTTGACCCGCGCCGATGTCGAAGTGATCGAATTCCCGTCCTATGGCGATACCCTGCGCGCCCTGACACAGGGCCAGGCAGATGCGGCAGGTTCGGCCCTGACCTCGTCAGCCCTGACAGAGCTGGAAGCAAGCCCGCGTGGCATCAAATGGCTGTCCTTTGATCCAGAGGATACGGCCCTGTGGGACAACATGAACAAGGTCGCACCGCTGTTTTCACCCTATAAGGAAACCATCGGTGTGGGCGTTACCGGCAAGGATCCGGTGGATGTTGTGGCCTATAAATACCCGATGGTCACAGTGATGCACGATGCCGACGCCGATATGACCTATAACTTCCTGAAGGCGATCGACGAAAGTTACCCCATGTACAAAGATGCCGCGCCAATCATGGAGCGGTGGGGGATCAAGCAGTCAGGCTCAACCCCGATTGATGCCCCCCTGCACGAAGGCGCGATCCGCTATCTGCAAGAGATCGGCCAGTGGAGCGACAAACAGCAGGCGTGGAATGATGGCGCCATCGCCGAAATCGAGGCGCTGATTGCCGTTTGGCCCGGGTTTGTCGACGCAAACAATGGCCTGTCCGGGGCCGAATTTGCGGCCGCATGGGATGAAGCCCGCGCCAAGGTTATGCAGTCGCTTTAACCCTTCCTTCCTCCCCCGCGCTATGATTGCAAGTCAGGGCGCGCACACCAAAGGCACCCCCACTTGCGGGGGTGCCTGAATTATAATTTTCAAGGTCGCCCCATGCAAACGCGGACAATTCCCCAATCCCATTCGGCCAAGATGGTGCAACTGACCCGTATTGCGGTGGTTTTGCTCTCCGCTGTGGGCATCGCCATGACAATGCTACAGGTTTTGCCGATCATCGCGCCGGGGGCCCGCCCTATCACATCGGCATTTTATTATGCGCTTCTGGGGATATTCCTGGCGATTGTGTTTCTGCGTTTTCCGGCAAACCGCGACCACTGGCCCCTTGCCCTGTGGCTGGTAAACTGGATCATGGCCATTCTGGCACTGGTGATTTGTGTCTACTTTGCCAGTCAGGCGCGCCTGATTATGACCGCTGGCTGGTCCTTTTCCGCACCATTAGTGCCAACCATTGGCGCATCTGTCCTGTTCGTGCTGGCAATCGAAGGCGTGCGGCGCTGCGCGGGCTGGATACTGGCCATCGTCTGCGCCGTTTTCGGGCTCTATCCGATGGTCGCGGATTCGATGCCCGGCGTTTTATGGGGAAACCAGTTTGATTGGCCGTCGCTGGTGGCCGCGCACGCATTGGGCACGGAATCCATTATCGGCATTCCCTTTCGCGTCGTCGCCGACCTGTTGATCGGCTATATCATTTTCGGTGTGGTGCTGGCCCTGCTGGGTGGCGGTGAATTTTTCATGGCATTGGCGTTGAAACTGCTGGGGCGCACGCGCGGCGGCCCTGCCAAGGTGGCCATTGTCGCATCCAGCCTGTTCGGGTCGCTGTCCGGTTCGGTTGTGTCCAACATCATCACCACCGGCACCTTTACAATCCCCTCGATGAAGAAAGCCGGCTATGCCCCGCATTATGCATCGGCAGTAGAGGCCTGCGCATCCACCGGTGGCACCTTGATGCCCCCGATTATGGGGGCCGCTGCCTTTTTGATGGCGACCTTTCTGGCCGTGCCCTACAGCGCGGTGATTTCGGCCGCGATTATCCCGTCGCTGCTGTTCTATGCCGCGCTGCTGCTACAGGCCGATTGCTATGCCGCAAAAAACGACCTGCAAGGCGCCGAAGCAGCCGATATCCCCTCTGGTAAATCCGTTCTGCGACAAAGCTGGATTTTCGTTCTGGCCCTTGGCGTGCTGATCTATGTGCTGCTGGTGCTGCGGCTTGAATCCTATGCGCCGTGGTATGCCACGGGAATTCTGATCCTTGGTGGCTTGCTTGATCCGCTCTATCGCCGCCGCGTGCTGAACTTTGCCAAAATCATCGAGGAATCCGGCGCTGCTCTTGCCCAGTTGATCGGCATCCTTGCCGGTGTCGGGCTGGTGGTCGGGGCGCTATCGATCACCGGCGTCGGGTCCGCATTTGCCCGCGAACTGGTGCAATATGCGAACGGAAATGTGTATCTGCTGCTGCTTTATGGTGGGCTGACATCATTCGTGCTGGGCATGGGGATGACGGTTTCGGCCTGCTATGTGTTTCTGGCGATCATCCTTGCCCCTGCATTGGTGCAGGCGGGGCTGAACCCGATGGCAAGCCACCTGTATATTCTCTATTGGGGGATGCTGTCCTATATTACGCCGCCCGTCGCACTGGCCGCAATCACCGCCGCATCCGTGGGCAAGGCAGACGCGATGAAAACCGGATTTGCCGCAATGGGGCTGGGTGCGATCCTGTTCATCCTTCCGGTGTTTTTCGTGCTGGAACCCGCATTGATCGGTCAGGCCGAAGCAGGCGATGTGATCATGGCCGTTGGCACCGCAGGGTTTTCCGTGCTGTTGCTGTCATGCGGGCTGTCCGGCTGGCTGTATTTTTCAGGCCGCTTGAACACGGTAGAACGCGGCATGCTGATCATGGCTGCGTTGCTTGGCCTATATCCCGAACCCGTGACCGATATCGCGGGGCTGGGTGTGGCCTTGGGCATTTATGCCCTGCACCGCCTGCGCCGCCCCGCTACCGCTTAACACCACCAACCAACACCACCCCTGAAAGGACCAATAATGGCCGTCGACGACGACATTTTCGAACAGCTGCTTGATACCGTAAACCGCTTTGTCCGCGAGCGCCTGATCCCGGCTGAAAACCGGGTCGAGGAAGAAGACGAGATCCCCGAAGAGATCGTGCAGCAGATGCGCGACATGGGCCTGTTTGGCCTGTCCATCCCCGAACAATACGATGGCATCGGATTGTCCACCCTACAGGAATCCCGCCTGATCGAGGCGCTTTGCTATGCGTCGGTTTCGTTCCGGTCGCTGATCGGCACCAATGTCGGCATCGGCGCGCAGGGCATCGTGATGGATGGCACCGATGCACAAAAGGCCGCATATCTGCCCAAACTGGCCAGCGGTGAAATGATCGCCAGTTTTGCCCTGACCGAACCCGATATCGGATCGGATGCGGGCCACCTGACCACCACCGCACGCCGCGATGGCAGTGATTTCATTATCAATGGCACCAAACGATATATCACCAACGCCGTGCGCGCCGGTGTGTTTACCGTGTTCGCCCGCACCGATTCCAGCAAGGACGGTGGCGATGGTGTTTCGGCCTTTTTGATGCCCGCCGACACGCCCGGAATCACCATCAACAAACCCGACCGCAAACTTGGGCAAAAGGGCACCAAAACGTCGGATGTGATTTTTGACGATGTGCGCCTGCCCGAAACCGCCATCATCGGCGGGCCGCAGAACGAAAACCGTGGCTTTCGCACCGCGATGAAGGTGCTGGACCGTGGCCGCGTGCATGTGTCGTCTATCGCTGTGGGCACCGCACAACGGATGCTGGATATCGCCACCGCCTATGCGATGGATCGCAAACAGTTCGGCGTGCCGATTGCCCAGCACCAACTGGTGCAGGGAATGCTGGCCGACAGCCAGTCCGAACTGCTGGCGGCACGTTCACTGGTCCGCGCCACGGCCACAGAATATGACACCAAAGGGCAGGCCATTCTGATGGCATCGTCGTCAAAATTGTTCGCCTCTGAAATGGCGTTTCGCGTCGCGGATCGTGCGCTGCAAATCCATGGCGGCGCGGGTTACATGGCGGAATATCCCATCGAACGCCTGTTCCGTGATTGCCGCCTGTTGCGCATCTACGAAGGCACCAGCCAGATCCAGCAATTGATCATCGCCCGCCGCATGATCAAGGAATACGAGGATCGCGCATAACCTATTGTTAAAAAACAAAAGTCCCCGCACAATTGCTGCGGGGACTTTTCATTCCATGTGCAATGGTCAAAATGCAAAAGCGTCAATGACCGACTGCGCCATCGTCCAGTTCAATCACAGCATCCAGGGCAAACGCGCCTTCGCCTGCGGGCATCGCCAACACGGGATTCAGATCGACCGACACCAATCGCGGCCCCGCGGCGGCGGCAAACACCGATAGTTTCGACAGCATAACAGCCAGCGCACCCACATCCGCAGGTTTGCGCCCGCGCGCACCCGTCAGAATTGACGCCGCCTTGATTGACAGGATCATATCACGGGCCGTTTCCACATCAAACGGGCAGCGGCGGATCACCACATCATCCAGAATTTCAACGAATATTCCGCCCAAACCAAATGCAGCAACCGGCCCGAACGTCGGGTCGCGGTTGATCCCCATCAGGCATTCCACCCCACCCGACAACTGACGCGCCACCAGCACACCGGAAATGCGCGCATCGGGCGCGTGTTCCGCAGCGGCGGCCATGATCGCATCATAGGCCAGTTTCGCACCGTCTTCGTCCGGGATGTTCAGTTTCACACCGCCGATATCGGATTTGTGCAGAATATCCGGCGACAGAATTTTCATCACCACCGGAAACCCGATCTCTCGGGCAGCAATGGCGGCATCTGCGGCACTGGCCACAGCACGTTCGGGCGCAGCAGGCAGGCCCGCGCTTTCCAGAATCTTTTTCGCCTCGTATTCATCGGGCGTCGAGGGGGGCAAGATCACATCCGGCGCATCCGCAGGCAGGGCCAGATCGGGCACAGCCGCATCCAGCACTTCGCGCACTTGTCCCATGGCATTCAACGCCCGCACCGCCCGACTTGGATCGGAAAACACCAAAAACCCTGCGTCTTCGTATGTTTTCAACACCTCGGACGGGCCAAGCGCACAGAACAGGATCAAACGATCCGGGAATTCGGCGCGCAACGGCTTCATCGCCTCCAGTATAACCGGGGCCAGCTCCTTGGCGCCCGCCACATAGGTCATGAAACACAACACGGATCCATAACCGCCCTTTTCCAACGCGGCACGGGTGAATTTCTCTAACAATGCCGGATCATTGATCGCCTGCGCCGTGCAATCCAGCGGGTTGAGCGGCGACGAAATAGGCAGCAACTGCTTTAGTTCCGCCTGCGCATCATCGGGCATCGGGGGCATGGGCAGACCCAGGTCCTCCGCCTCGTCGCTGGCGACAATACCGGCCCCGCCGCTGACCGTGATAAAGCCAAGCGAATTGGCAACGGGATAGATTTTTTGATGTGCCGCATAGGCGAAATCCAGCATCTGTTCACTGTCGGCCACGCGGATCACACCATGATCGCGCAGAACCGCATCAGCCACCACCGTATCACCGGTCAGAGACGCCGTGTGCGACGCCGCCGCACTGGACCCCAGCGCGCTACGCCCGCCCTTTAGCATGAACACCGGCTTGCCGGCATTGCGCGCCAGATCCAATGCCGCCAACAGGTTTTCGGGGCGGTTTATCCCCTCGTGATAGGTGCAAATCACGTCAACCGCATCGCTTTGCGCCATCCAGCCGATCGCCTCGCCCACGGTAATGTCCGCCTCGTTGCCCGTGGTCATCAATACCGATGCGCCCAAGCCCCGATCCCGCGCTGCGGCGGCCAGATGGGCACCAAACGCACCCGATTGGCTGGCAATGCCGATGTTGCCCGGCAGTGGCAATCCGGTGTCCAACGACGATGAAAACGTGCCGTAATAATTATGCCCGACATTATAAACACCCAAGGTATTCGGCCCCAACAGGCGCACCCCGTATTGGCGCGCCACCGCGATCAGTTGCGCCTGCATGGCCTGCCCTTGTTCGCCCAGTTCGGCAAACCCCGCAGAAAACAGCGTGGCCGATTTACAGCCGCGCTGCCCCAATGACTGGACCACCCCGGCGGCATGGGCGGCAGGCACGGCGATCAGCGCGGCATCAGGTGTTTCAGGCAGGTCAGCGATAGACGCGAAACAGTCCAACCCCTGCACTCTGTCACGTTTCGGGTTCACAGGCATGATCCGGCCTGCATATCCGGCCCGCAACATTGCCGCGATGGGGCGTCCGCCAATCCGCATCGGATCAGCCGAGGCACCGATAACAGCCACCGATTGCGGCGCCATCAATCCAGAAAGAGAGGCGAATTTCTGTGTCATCGTCATGTCGTTCATTGTCACGCCTTTATGTCGTATTTTACCGTGCCTGCCATGGCGTGCTGACCGATGATTGCGCCTGTTGCCGGATTATGCGCATCGGCCGTTTTGCCGCCCGCGCCATCATACCATGCGCCATCAATGAAAATTCGGGTATCGGGATACATCATTTTACTTTCGAATGAGGAAGAAGAAGAAGAAAGGGTTCTCACAGTCATTGCAGCAGCCCCGGCAGGAACAGCACGAATTCGGGAAAGGCAATCATCAGCGCAAGGATCAGAATATCCGCAAAAATAAACCACATCACACCGCGAAAGATGGTGCTGGTGGCGATCTGTTCGCCCATCACACCCTTTAGAACAAACACATTCAGCCCGATGGGCGGCGTGATCATCCCGATCTCCAACAGCTTGGCCACCAGAACACCGAACCACAGCAGATTGATGTTGGCGGTTTCCACCAACGGCAGCAAAATGGGCAGGGTCAGCAGCATCGCGCCAATCGGTTCCAGAAACATGCCCAGCAGAATATACAGCAGCGCAATCGCGATGATCAGGAACAGCGGGCTGACGCCCATGCCCTGCACGATATCGGCAATTTCATCACCCGCGCCGGAATAGGCAAAGAAACGGGTCAGCATGCTGGCCCCGATGGCAATGATAAAGATCGAAGCAGAAATCGTCAGCGTTTCGATCAAGGATGCCCAAATGCCGCGCAAGCTGATGGACCGTTTCAGCCCGGCAATCGCCAGCGACATGGCCGCGCCAACGCCGCCTGCTTCGGTCGGGGTGAAAACACCCGCAAACAGCCCGCCGAACACCCCAAGGATCAGGACCAGAACCGGCCAGACATCGCCCAGCGCAACAAAACGCGCCCGCCATGAAATATGTTCGTCAATGGCCGGGGCCAGTTCCGGGTTGCGCCATACGCGCAGCATGATCACCGCACTATACCCCGCGGCGGTCAACAGGCCCACCACCAAACCGCCCAGAAACAATTGCCCGACCTGCACCTTGACGATGATACCGTATAAGATGAACAGGATCGACGGCGGGATCAGCGCGCCAATCGTGCCAGCCGCCGCAATTGATCCGGTGGCTAGCCCCGGGTCATAGCGATAGCGCAGCATTTCCGGCACTGCGATCCGGCCCATTGCCGCGGCACAGGCCACCGATGATCCGGTCACAGCGGCAAACCCCGCACAGCCCAGCACACCCGCAATCGCCAATCCGCCCGGCAATGCCGACAACCACAAACGCGCCGCGCCGAACAGCCCCTTGGTCAGCCCCGCATGAAAGCAAAAGAACCCCATCAACACGAACATCGGAATAGACGACAAATGCCATGTCGCCGAAAACGCATAGGGAAATACGCCCAGCGCACCAAAGGCCGCACGCTCGCCCACCAACACATAAATCCCGCCAAAGGACACAGTGATAAGAGCAAGCCCGATAGGAATACGAAAGGCGATAAGCGCCAACAGAACAGCCACGCCTGCGTAACCGATTTGCACGTCAGTCATAATGGGGTCCGCTCTTTTTTATCTGTTCATCTGCGTTGGACCCGTCAACGTGACCCGTGAAATAGCAGGCCAGTTTGTAAAACAGCACAAGGGTCAGCAACGCGGTGCCAAGCGGCACGATGTAATAGGTCGGCCAAGTCAGAATTTTGTGTCCATCCTCATAGCTAAAGGTGCCAACCTGATATTTCCGGTTCGCCTCTAACAGGGCGCGCCACGTCAGGATGCCAAAGATGATCACCCCCAGCGCAGAGGCCAGCATTGCAATGAAATCCTGTATGCGCTTGGGGAAATTCACCACGATTATCTCGACCGAGATATGCGCGTTGGCGCGTTCCACCATGGCCAGCGGCAGAAAAGTCGCGAACACCATATAGAACTGCGAAACAATGGGGATCGTGCCCGGCAATGGGCGATTGAACACGAATTTTCCGATCACATCCGCCGTGATGTGCAGCATCATTAGCCCCACAGCGACGGCACCAATGACGGCATAGGCGCCAGCCACAGCGCCAAGTATTTTGCCGGCTTTTTCCATCTCACCCTCCTTGCAGCGCAAACGGGGACAGGCCTGCGCCCATCCCCGTTTTTTGTTTTAGTCCATGAAATAGCTGTCAGCGGGAACCTTGGAGAAGACCTCGTCGTGATAGACCTTGGCCAGCGCATCCTTGTCGCTATGGATACCCTTTGTCAGGCCCTTCCACTTTTCGATCAGACCTTTGATCGTTTCGACCTTTTCATCGACATTTTTCAGCCCGTAATCATTGGCGAAATTGGTCTTGATCAGTTCGACATCTTGCAGAACGAATGCTTCGGTCGCGTCGCGCAAATCCTGCGGCGCGGGAATGATTTCAATTCCTGCCTCTTTGGCCTTGGCCAGATCTGTGGTGGCATTATCGGAATAATTCACCGTCACATAAGATGAATTATAAGATGCCATCGCTATCAGGCGCGCACGATTTTCCGCCGACAGATCGCGCCATGTATCCAGATTGACATTCAACGCGCCTACACCGGCAAATGATCCGCCGGGCACGCCAGTGGTGATGTATTTGGTCACATCGAACAATTGCAGATTGCCCAGTTCGGGGGCCGAAATCATCGTGCAATCCACCACACCCTGCGACATTGCCTCGTAGATGTCATTGGCTGGCAGCGACACTTTGGTCGCGCCAAAGTTTTCGGCCCAGCGGCCCATTCCAGCCAAAGCAGAGCGCATTTTCTTGCCCTTCAGATCCGTCGCACTGCGGATCGGAGTGGTGCAAAGATTCACATATTCAGAGGTGCCAATCGCGCCCAGAAACACCTGGTTTTCACGTTTGAACTGTGCCTGACATTCGGGGCAATGCAGCATGACATATTCCGAAATCACACCCGTCATTACCGCACCGGTGGATTCTGTGGGCGTGCCAATGCTGGACAGCATCGACATTTCAACAGGCAGGTTGGTTTCGGAAAATTCAGCCGGATAATAGGCAGTGATCACATAACCCGCATCCGCCAGACCATCACGCACGCCGGGTGCTGTTTCCTTTAGGTTCAGCAGCGAAAGCTCAAACACTTTCAGCGCCACATCGCCCTCACTGGACAGCTTTTCGTTGAATTCCTTGATGCCGTTGGTGGCGGCCCCGCCCGGCGGAAAACCGATGGCGTATTTCAGGGTTTCGGCCGACGCACCCGTGGCGCCCAGCATCACGGCAAGGCCAAGCCCCGCAAGCTTATGCGTAAATTTCGTGGTTACAGACATTCTTTTCCTCCTGTTGAAGTCTTTTTTCGCCGCCATAGGGGTCAGCAGCGTATTCTTATTGGTCGGGCGCAAATGATCGCGCCCGTTGTCCTGCGCAAATTTTGTGCGCAGAAGTAGCGTAATGTGGTCGGCCTGCCTGGCAGGCGGTTGCTCGATCCGGCGCGGCTATCCTTTTGGATCCAGCAGGGCGCGCCCTACGATTTTTCCCTCTTCCAGCATATCCATTACCTGTTGCGCCTGCGTCAGCGGCCATGATTTCGACGGGATGGGTGTTAATGCACCGGTGCGGACAAGCTCCATCAGCTCGGCGAAATCGCTTAGCGATCCGGTGTAACTGCCTCTGACCGTCACGCTTTTCAGCGGCAGCATAGGCAAGGCCCAAGGCGTCGCGCCGCCAAACAGCCCGACCATCACCAGCGTGCCGCCCTTGCCCAGCAGATCAAAGCCAAGTTCGGCAGTCGAAGGCGCGCCAACAAAATCAATCGCCGCCATCGGCGCACCGCCACAGGCAGCGTGAATTTGCGCCAAGGCATCTTTTTCAGTGGGATCAACAACCGCCGCAGCGCCCGCTTTTATCGCGGCGGCACGTTTGGACGGGTCGATATCAACCACAACCGGCGCCTTGGCCCCGCGTGCCTTTAGCAGTTGCAGGCACATCAGCCCCAAACCGCCGCTACCAATCAACACCATCCGGTGATCGGCAAGCGTATGTTCCACCTTTTTGATAGCGGCGTATGTGGTCAGCCCCGAACAGGCCAAGGGCGCGGCGAATTCCGGGTCCAGATCGCCGATATCAAACAGGTATTTCGGGTGCGGCACACGAATATGGGTGGCATATCCCCCATCGCGATGGATGCCCAGAAACGAAGGCGTGGCGCACAGTTGTTCGTCGCCGGTTTTGCAGTTGGCACAGCTGCCACATCCACACCACGGGTAGATGACATAATGCGCACTGGGGTCGATTTCGCCAGCATCCGGCCCTGCGGCGACAACGCGCCCCGTGGTTTCATGCCCCAGAACCAGCGGTAAATTCACTCCGCGGTCCTTATATGACATCCGCCGCCCGTGCCCCAAATCAAACCCGCCATCGCGCACATGCAAATCAGAATGGCATACGCCCGCCGCCGTGACCCGCAATACCACCTCGGTTCCTGTTGGTGCCATGTCCGGCCTGTCTTGGGCCTGTAACGGCGCACCAAATTCGTGAATACACTGGCAATACATTGCGCTTTCCTTTTACCGCTGTTGATCGGGCTTTTTCGGGGACCGGGTGCCATGACCACGGCAAAGCGCCCTATCGCCATGCCACATGCGCCGCTTTTGTTTCATGCACAAAGAACACACCCTCCCAAGTGTCTTTTTCGACATGCGCCGCCTTATCCGATGCTGCCAATTGATTTCATGTATCAATGGCGAATCGCTGGAAACGCTTGCATTGCATTTCTTTTCCTATACTGAATGGCTTTCCGCAAGGAAAATATAAATGACAGACTCGAACACACCCAAATACGTGCCTGCGGTTGAAAACGCCGTGAAACTGCTGCGCCGAATGGCAGTGATGAACAATTCCGAAGGCGTCGCACCAATGGCACGCGCCACGGGGTTAAGCGTGTCCACGACATTCAACATATTGAAAACCCTAACCAAAGAGGGGTTCGCCACCTTTGATCCGAAGGACAAAACCTATCAGATCGGCATGGGTATTCTGGAAATCGTCGCACCCATTCTGGGGGCCAATCCAAATGACCTGATCCGCCCCCTGCTGCACAATCTGGCAAGCGAACACAGCGTGATGATAGCCCTTTGGCAGGTGACAGAAAGCCAGCGAATCGTGTTGATCGACAGCGTTACACCCACACGGATCGTCCATGCGCGTATGGAAACCGGTGCGCGGCTTCCGGCGATGATCGGCGCGGTTGGCAGGGTTTATGCCGCACGCACAGGCGTGACCAAGGCACAGGCGAAAACCGAATATAGCGCCCTTCAATGGCAATCCCCACCCGGGTTTGACACCTATTGGAAAGATATCGAACAGGCCCGTGAAACCGGCTTCGCCTTTGACTATGGCAATTTGTTCATCGGGTTGAACATTGCCGCCGCAATTGCATGTGATGCCACCGGTCAGGCGCGACTGGGGTTAAGTGCAATCACAATCGCCGGACAAACCGAGGCCGCAAAACTGCAAGAAGCGGCACAGGGCCTGCATGAGGCAGCCGGCCTGATCGAAACCAATGTATTTGCCCGCCCACGCGCCTGATACCGGCGTTAGGGGTTCAACCCGTCCAACACCCAGGACCCGTCTGCCATCAGGTCGCGCACCGTATCGCGCAACAGATCGGCAATCGCCTGCCCCGCACGCGTCATAGGGCGGGCGTTCATATGCACCAGATATGCGGCGCGCCACAAATGCGGCTTGGCAAAATGGCGGATGATGAATTCTCCGGCTTGCGCCTCTTGGGCCACTGCGTGATAGGGCAGGATCGAACTGCCCATCGAATGCGCCACCAGTGATTTGATATTACGGTAAGAATCGATTTCGATTTCAGCCGCCAGTTTGACCCCCGCCTGACGCGCCGCATGGTCCAGCATCCGGCGCAAACCGTGGGCCGGGCTGGGCAGGATCAGCGCAATACTGGCAAGATCCTGTAGCAAAACCGGGCCATGATCCACAGAATCAGGCGGCGACAGCATGACCAGCTCTTCTTCCAGCAGCCGCTCCGAAACCACGCCTTTTTGTCGGATGTCATCATATAGGATGGCCAGATCAACCCGCCCGTCCATCAACCACTCGCTGACAAAACCGCTCATGGCTTCGGCGATGTTGATCTGGATTTTCGGGTATTTCTGACGCGCCGCTGTGATCAAGGGAACCGAAACAACGCCGCTGATGGTGCCCGGCAACCCCAAACGCACCTCGCCTGCGGGTTGGGACCCTAACGAACGGATTTCCTCTTGGGTGCGGGTCAGTTCGGCCAGAATCAGCCGCGCACGCAACGCCAGCAATTCGCCCGCTTCGGTTGGCAAAACCCCCTGTGGCCGCCGCAACAACAACGGCGTATCCAGCGCTTTTTCCATATTACGCAGATGGATAGACAGGGCAGGCTGCGCCACGTTCAACACCGATGCCGCGCGCGAAAACGACCCCTGCTCCACGATGGCCAAAAAGTATCGCAGTTGTTTGATATCCATCTGGCGGGTCCGGTGTGTTCAGGGGCTGTGGTGCCATATCAATATACTATACGAGACAGCACAAATGTATATTTGATTTATACCCTTGGGCTGGGGTTAGTCATTCCAACCCACGAAAACCGTGCCCAGCAAAAGCCGTTAGGAACCAGCGAATGACCCAATACAGCGATGAACAGTTTCAGGATATCCGCGATGCGGTCAGGGCGCTATGTGCCGAATTCCCCGATGAATATCACCGCAAGATCGACGAACAGCGCGGCTATCCCGAAGCATTCGTGGATGCGCTGACCAAAGCGGGCTGGATGGCGGCGCTGATCCCCGAACAATACGGCGGCTCTGGCCTGGGCCTGCTAGAAGCATCGGTGATTATGGAAGAAATCAACCGCGCGGGTGGCAACTCGGGTGCCTGCCACGGGCAGATGTATAATATGAACACGCTGGTGCGCCACGGATCCGAGGAACAGCGCCAGCGGTATCTGCCCCGCATCGCCAGCGGTGAATTGCGCCTGCAATCCATGGGCGTGACCGAACCGACCACGGGCACCGACACCACGCAACTGAAAACCACAGCCGTGAAAAAGGGCGATAAATATGTGATCAACGGGCAAAAGGTCTGGATCAGTCGGGTACAGCATTCCGACCTGATGATCCTGTTGGCCCGCACCACCCCCCTGTCCGAGGTCAAGAAAAAGTCAGACGGGCTGTCGATTTTCATCGTTGATATCAAAGAGGCCATGAAAAACGGGATGCAGGTGCGCCCGATCCTGAACATGGTGAACCACGAAACCAACGAACTGTTTTTTGACAACCTGGAAATCCCGGTCGAAAACCTGATCGGAGAAGAGGGCAAGGGGTTCAAATACATCCTGACGGGGCTGAATGCCGAACGCACATTGATCGCGGCAGAATGTATCGGGGATGGCTATTGGTTCACCGACCGCGTGACCGAATATGTAAAAGAGCGCACCGTGTTTGGCCGCCCCATCGGCCAGAACCAAGGCGTGCAATTCCCGATAGCCGAGGCATATATCGAAATCGAGGCTGCCAACCTGATGCGCTACGAGGCATGTCGCCTGTTCGACGAGGGCAAACCCTGCGGCACACAGGCGAACATGGCAAAATATCTGGCGGCCAAGGCCTCGTGGGAGGCGGCAAATGCCTGTTTGCAATTCCACGGCGGGTTCGGGTTTGCCTGCGAATATGATGTCGAACGCAAATTCCGCGAAACCCGCCTGTATCAGGTCGCGCCGATTTCGACCAACCTGATCCTGAGCTATGTGGCCGAACATGTTCTTGGCCTGCCGAGGTCGTTTTGATGGCCGCCGGTTTACCCCTGACAGGGCTGACCGTCGTCGCGATTGAACAGGCCGTTGCCGCGCCTTTCGCGTCATCACGTCTGGCAGATGCCGGTGCGCATGTGATCAAGATCGAGCGGCCCGAGGGCGATTTCGCCCGTGGGTATGACGATGTCGCCAAGGGGCAAAGCAGCTATTTCGTCTGGCTGAACCGGGGCAAGGAAACGCGGGTGGCCGACCTGTCCAACCCCGAGGGCAAAGCGATGCTGGCCGATCTGCTGGCCAATGCCGATGTGCTGTTGCAGAACCTGAAACCCGGGGCCTTGGCGCGGCTTGGCTTTGACGCCGAAATGCTGGCGCGTGATTATCCGCGCCTGATCGCCTGTTCGATTTCCGGTTATGGTGACAGCGGGCCGATGGCTGACCGCAAGGCCTATGATCTGCTTATTCAGGCGGAATCGGGTCTATGTTCGATCACCGGCGGGCCGGAACAGGCGGCGCGGGTTGGCGTGTCTGTGGTTGATATTGCCACCGGCGCAACAGCCCATGCTGCAATACTCGAGGCGCTGATCCAGCGCGGCATAACCGGACGCGGCTGCGCAATTTCGGTATCTATGTTCGATGTCATGGCCGATTGGCTGACCGTGCCCCTGTTGAACCACGAGGGCGGCAAACCCCCGAAACGGGTTGGCCTCGCCCATCCCTCGATCGCGCCATATGGGGCGTTTGATACCGGCGACGGTCAGAAAATCCTGATCTCGATTCAAAGCGACCGCGAATGGGTCAACCTGTGTGAATACTTTTTGGATGATGCTGCTTTGGGGACAGCATCCGATCTGGCGACCAATGTGATGCGCGTGCAAAACCGTGACAAAACCGATGCTCTTGTCGCCGCCGCATTTGCCAAGCGCACTGCGGCGGATGCGCTGACCGCGTTAAAGCGGGCCGATGTCGCCTTTGCCAGTGTGAATGATATGGCGGGGCTTTCGCGGCATCCGCACCTGCGCCGGATCAGCGTGGACACCCCCAATGGCACGGTCGCCTTTCCCGCGCCTGCGCCTGTCATAACCGGGCAAAACCGCATCTATGGCGCTGTTCCCGCGTTGCCCGAACAAAAGGTGTGATCATGGAAATCGACATTGAACATCTGCGCAGCTGGATCGGAAATACCGAAACCGCCAGCGAAATCGCCAGCCCCAACCTGATCCAGCGTTTTGGCGCCACGCTTGATCTGGATCTGGATAACAGCATCGGGGCCGCCGCGCCCCTGTTGATCCACCTGTGCATCGCCCCGCCAGCCGTGGCAAGCAAGGCACTTGGCCCTGATGGCCACCCCAAACGCGGCGGGTTTCTGCCCCCCGTTCCGCTGCCCAACCGGATGTGGGCGGGCGGCGCCTTCACCTTTCACGATGACATTCATGTCGGGGATCTGGCCACCCGCACATCGACCATTTCCGATGTGGTGGTCAAACAGGGTCGCAGTGGCATGTTGTGCTTTGTGACTGTGCAGCACGAAATCACCAGTGGCACCCGCCATGTTGTCAGCGAACGTCAGGATATCGTTTACCGCGATGCGGGCATCCCCGCCAAACCCGCAGCAGAGGCCGCACCCATCGGCGCACATATCCGCAACATCGTGCCAACCCCGCCGATGCTGTTTCGCTATTCCGCGCTGACCTTCAACGGGCATCGCATACATTACGATGCCCCCTACGCCCGCGAGGTCGAAGGTTACCCCGGCCTGATCGTGCATGGCCCCCTGCAAGCCACCCTGCTGGCCCATTTCGCCGAGGACCTGCGTGCCGCCCGCCCTGCCGTGTTCAGTTTTCGCAGCCTGTCCACCATTTTCGACACTGGCGATTTCACCCTGAACGCCAGCGAAAATGCAAATGGCATGACCCTATGGACAGCCCATGAAAACGGCCCAATCGCGATGGAGGCCACAGTCACATGGTAGGCATCAACACAATCTGCGCCCCGCTTTTCGTTCCCGCCAACCGGCCGGACCGGTTTGAAAAGGCCGCGCAAAGCGGCGCAGATGCGATTATCCTTGATCTGGAGGACGCGATCGCAACCGACAGCAAGAATGACGCCCGCGCTGCCCTGCGTTGTGATTTTACCGACCTGCCAGTCATCATTCGGATCAATCCCGCCGGAACGCCCTGGCATGATGCCGATCTGGCCGCTGTTCTGACCCTGCCGGTGGCCGCCGTGCTGCTGCCCAAGGCAGAGGCAGGCGCGACATTGACAGCCACTGCCGGAAAACTGGCCGGACATGCGCCCGTGATTGCCCTGATCGAAACGGCCCGTGGCATCGCAAGCGCCCGTGCGGTTGCCACCACACCGAATATTGCGCGGCTTGCCTTTGGCTCGGTCGATTACTGCGCCGACCTTGATTGCGCCCATCTGCGCGAAATTCTGCTGCCTGCCCGCTGTGAAATGGTTCTGGCGGCGCGCTTGGCCGAACTCCCCGCGCCCATTGATGGCGTGACCACAGCACTGGACGATATGTCAGTCACCGCCAGCGACGCCGAACATGCCCGCGCCTTGGGCATGACCGGAAAACTCTGCATTCACCCCAAACAAATTGATGTGGTCAAACGCGGCTTTGCCCCAACCGCGGCCGAACTGGATTGGGCGCGGCGGGTTTTGGCCTCGGGTGACGGGGCGGTATCGGTGGACGGGGCAATGGTTGACGAACCCGTGCGGATCAAGGCACGCACCCTCCTGGCAAGGGGATAGGCCACGCCCCCAACATGGGGCGAATACAGCACATGCCCGCCAACAGTGATACCGTATAGCCTGCTCTGCGTTGACGGCACCGCCCCACAGGCGCAATAACCCAATTCAGGCAGGTATAGTTAGGCAGGGGTTTCCCAGATGAAAATCGCAATGATCGGCACCGGATATGTCGGGCTGGTGTCCGGCGTCTGTTTTTCGGATTTCGGGCACGAGGTCGTCTGCGTCGACAAAGACCCCGCCAAGATCGAAAAACTGAACAACGGCCAGGTTCCGATTTACGAACCGGGCCTTGGCGAACTGATGGATAAAAACGTGGCCGCGGGCCGCCTGTCCTTTACGCTGGATCTGAACGCAGCACTGGACGGGGCCGAGGCCGTGTTCATTGCCGTTGGCACCCCCACGCGGCGCGGCGATGGCCATGCCGACCTGTCCTATGTGATGGCCGCAGCCGAAGAAATCGCACAGATCGCATCGAATTACATCGTGATCGTGACCAAATCCACGGTTCCCGTCGGCACCAACCGCCGCGTCAAACAAACCGTCGCCAAGGCGAACCCGAACCTTGATTTCGACGTGGCCTCCAACCCCGAATTCCTGCGCGAAGGTGCGGCGATCGACGATTTCATGAAACCCGACCGCGTGGTTGTGGGCGTGCAAACCGACCGCGCCGCCGAGGTCATGGCCGACATTTATCGCCCGCTGTATCTGCGCGATTTTCCCATCGTCACCACCGATCTGGAATCGGCGGAAATGATCAAATACGCCGCCAATGCGTTTCTGGCCACCAAGATCACATTCGTGAATGAAATCGCCGCCCTGTGTGAACGGGTCGGCGCGGATGTGAAACAGGTGGCCAAGGGCATCGGCATGGATGGCCGTATCGGCAATAAATTCCTGCATGCCGGTCCCGGTTATGGCGGTTCGTGTTTCCCCAAGGATACCAAGGCATTGGCGCGCATCGGGCAGGAACATGCCGTGCCGATGCAAATCACCGAAACCGTGATCAAGGTGAACGAAGAAACCAAGCGCAGGATGATCGACAAATTGCTGGACCTGTGCAGCGGCACCTTTAACGGCAAAACCATTGCCGTTCTGGGGGCCACGTTCAAACCCAATACCGACGATATGCGCGACGCGCCGTCATTGACCATTGTGCCCGCACTTGTCGGGGGCGGCGCCAAGGTGCGCGTGGTCGACCCCCAAGGCAAACACGAAGGCGAAGCCCTGCTGCCCGGTGTGAACTGGGTGGATGACGCCTATAAATCGGCGCAAAATGCCGATCTGATTGTAATCCTGACCGAATGGAACGAATTCCGCGCGCTTGATCTGAAAAAACTGGCGCGCAAGATGGCAACGCCACATATGGCCGACCTGCGCAATATCTATTCCGCCAAGGATGCCAAACGCGCAGGCTTTACCGCCTATTCCTCGATTGGCCGCGTCGGCTATTCTGCGGATTGAGGGCCGCACTGGTGACCCCCGCAAAACGCTGTCTTGATCTGCTGTCCGCCTGCTTTTTGGGGCTGGTCCTGTTGCCGGTAGGGTTATGTGTGGCGGCGCTGTTGCTGCTGCGCGAGGGGCGGCCTGTGTTCTATCGTTCGGAACGGATGAAAACCGCGACCACAGGTTTCACCCTGATCAAATTTCGCACCATGCATGTGGTGACAACCGACAGCGGTGTTTCGGGTGGCGACAAAACCAACCGCATCACGCCCACAGGTCGGTTTCTGCGCCGCACCCGTCTGGACGAACTGCCACAGATCTGGAACGTGCTGCGCGGCGATATCAGCTTTGTCGGGCCACGCCCGCCCCTGCGCCGCTATGTTGAACAGTTCCCCGAAATCTATGGCAAGGTGCTGGAATCCCGCCCCGGTATCACCGGCCTGGCCACCCTGTGTTTTCACCGGACCGAGGAACGCCTGCTGGCCCCCTGCACCAGTGGCGTCGAAACCGAAGAAGTCTATATTCGCCGCTGCATCCCGCGCAAGGCGCAGCTAGACCTGATATATGCTCGCAATCGAACGGTCTGTTTCGACCTAAGGTTGATGGTGGGCACTGTGATTCGGCCTCTATCGCCCTGTGCCTGCGCGGTTTTCCGCGCAAATGACCAAAAATAAGGCAGAATTCCCCTTGTTTTGCAGGTGCAGAAACACGCACTTGAATATGAGGCCCGATTTTCTTTAACTAGGGGGAATATGATTAACGATTTTTCGGTAATCGAAGCAGCAGTCCACGAATGCCAAGGTGCCCGTTTTCTTGTTTTACATCGGCAAATTTATACCCCGCAAGAGTCATCACCTTTATGCTCTATGATTTTTTTCTTTCATTAAAACGGAGTCAGAAAAAGGCAATTTTTCTGGCCACAGACAGCATTATACTGGTTGCGGCATTTTTCTTTTCGCTGGTGATTATCCACGGTTCGCTGGCTGCATCAGGGTTTGAAAATCAGGCGCTCGGCTATCTTGGCCTGATCATGCCGGTTGGTTTGGCTCTCACCCTGTATTTTGGCCTGCACCGCTCGAAGCTGAACTCTTATCAGTTGCGCGGTGTCACCCAAACCGCCGCAGTTGCACTTGGCATGGCCGGTGTTGCAATGCTGGTTACAGCGACCGGTTTCGGGTCAATTGATGCCGGAACACTGGTCGTGTTTGCCATGGCATTTTTGATTATGTCATCCTCTGCGCGTGTTATTGCCCGCGGCATACTGGAACGGATCTACCTCAGCGGCAAAAGCCGCAAGCGTGTGCTGATTTATGGCGCAGGCCAGACCGGGCAGCAACTCGCCGCGGCCCTGCTCACGGATTACGAGGTCGAGCCGGTCGGTTTTGTCGATGACAGCGCCGCATTACAAAGCCTGAAAATTTCCGGCCTGCACGTGTTTTCCCCCGCCCATATCGAAGACGTGGTGCGCAAAAAGGGCGTCGAACGTGTCGTGCTGGCGATGCCATCTGCTGCCAATACGGTCAAAACACGGATCGCACGCCAGATGCGCGCCTATGGTTGCGAGGTGCACGCCCTGCCGTCCTTTGCTGATCTGATCCAAAAGGACAGCGGAACACTGGCCCGTGCCACGGTCGATATGGACGAACTGCTGGGCCGCAACAAACTCGAAGATAAGCTGCCCGGCGTTAGCGATTCCTATCGCGGACATCGCATTCTGGTCACCGGCGCGGGCGGGTCAATCGGGTCTGAAATCTGTCGCCAGCTCTTATCCTGCAAACCCGCATCGCTTGTTCTGCTCGATCATAGCGAACTGTCGCTTTACAATATCGAACGCGAATTGCGCGAGCTGTGCGAGGATGTTGAACTGCACGCGGTTCTGGGGTCGGTGGGCGAGGCGACACTGATCCGCCACACACTGGCAGCCCATAAAATTGACGTGGTGCTGCACACCGCCGCCTATAAACACGTCCCCATGGTCGAGGCGAACATCGTCGAAGGCATGCGCAATAACGTGCTTGGGACCAAGGTGCTGGCCGATGAATCCCGCGCAGCAGGTGTGGCGCGGTTTACGCTTGTATCATCGGACAAGGCCGTGCGCCCCGTGTCTGCCATGGGCAGTTCCAAACGGCTGGCCGAACTGATCGTGCAGGATCTGGCCACGCGGTCTGACAGCACGCGGTTTTCTATGGTCCGGTTCGGCAATGTTTTGGGGTCCAGCGGGTCGGTCATCCCGTTGTTTCAGGAACAGATCCGCCGTGGCGGCCCCGTGACCCTGACCCATGGTGATGTAACACGGTATTTCATGACAGTGCCCGAAGCCGTCAATCTGGTCTTGTTGGCGGGCACGTTTTCGCGTGGTGGCGATGTGTTTGTGCTGGACATGGGCGACCCGGTTCCCATTCGCAACCTTGCCCGACAAGTCATTGAAAATTCAGGGTATACTGTTCAGGATCACCTCAATCCAAATGGCGATATAGAAATTCGCCTGACCGGCCTGCGCCCGGGCGAAAAACTGCACGAAGAGCTGCTGATCGGGTCCGATATGCTGACCACTCCACACCCGAAAATCCTTCGCGCCCAAGAGGGGCACCTGTCGGAAATCGAAATGGCGAATGTTTTGTCCAATCTGCGCAAAATGATTGAAATGCGTGATCAGGCAGGCATTCAAAAACTGCTGGATCGCTGGATCGAGGGCAAAGTGGAAGAGGCAACAGGCACGCTGACCCCGTGGACACCCTGAATTCTCCCCTTTTGGATTTATTAACCTAATTTTCACCAAGTTTTTGCACCCTGTCCCCCATGACAGGTCCAATGCATTTTTCAGAATCGCCCATGTCCCTGTTTGACGGGGACGAGGTGCAGATCGTGCCGCCACTCGGCAAGGGGCGCGTGCCATCCTATATGGCCGATCACCGCAAACGGCTGCGCGACAGGTTCATGGCGGGCGGGGCCGATGCCCTACCGGATTACGAAATGCTGGAACTGGTGTTGTTTCGCGCCATCCCCCGTCAGGATGTCAAGCCGCTGGCCCGGCTGTTGCTGGATACATTCGGCGATTTCAATCGCGTTCTCTCTGCCCCTGCTTCACGCCTTAAACAGGTCAAAGGTGTAGGCGGTGCAGTGGTGCAGGAACTAAAAATAGTCGAGGCAGCCGCCCACCGGCTTGCCCGTTCAAAGGTGATGCAACGCCATGTGATTTCCAGTTGGGACGCGGTGATTGATTACTGCCACACCGCCATGGCACACCGCGATACCGAACAATTTCGCATCCTGTTCATGGATCGCAAGAATGTGCTGATCGCAGACGAGGCGCAGGCCAAAGGCACCATTGACCATGTTCCGGTTTACCCCCGCGAAGTCGTCAAACGCGCCCTGGAATTGAACGCAGCCGCGTTGATTTTGGTGCACAACTATCCCTCCGGTGACCCAACCCCATCCGAAGCAGACATCACCGTGACCCAACAAATTTACGATGCGGCAAAAACATTGGATATCATCCTGCATGATCACCTGATCATTGGGAAATCACACGAACTGTCCTTTGTTAGCGAAGGTCTGCTGTCGCATTAGGTCACTTTACCCATACCTCGACCCGCCGGTTTACCTGCCGCCCCCAGGCGCTGTCGTCACACGCCATGGGCAGGGCTTCGCCATATGCCTCTACGCGCATCACAAGCCGGTCAAAATTCGCGGTTTCCGCAGCCGCCTTGACCGCCTGACGCACGGCTTCGGCGCGGCGTTTCGAAATGGCGTGATTGGCCGATGCCGCGCCATCCCCGTCACTAAACCCCACAAACAGCAAATCACGGGTATCATAGGCACCCGCCTCTAGTGCGCGGGCCAGTTGCTCGACGTTTGAACGTGATTGCGCATCCAGTCGCGCCGACCCCACCTCGAACCGGAATGTGGTGGTCAGACGTTTGAACCCGCGCAGCCCGGCAACCATTTCCTGCAATTGTTCCAACCCGGTTTCCGGCCCCGCAGACAGGATCGCATTGGCAAACCGGTCGCCCTGTTCATTGACGTTGATTTCTTCGGGGGATTGGTCGGTAAATCCGGCGCGGCGCATCACCAATTGCGCGGGCGCAGACCTTAGATAGGTCATAAATTCGCGCCCCAGTTTGGGCAACCGCCGCGCAGGCAAATACAGGAACATCGGCGCGGTCAGGGGGTAATCTTCGGTTTTGACGGTGCGGCGCACCGCCGACAGGGCAAAACCGCAACTGCCGCTTAGGGCAAGGGATTTGGCGTTACCGGTTTCCGATGCGCTGCCCAAACCGATGGCAAACGGGTCTGCGGCCACAATCCGCGCCAGTTCGGCACCTGTTTCATGTTCCTTCGCACCCGCGGCAAGGTCAGACCCGATCGGGCGCAACAAACGGTCGCTCACCGCCTGCCCCAGACCGGTTTTGCGATCACGCAAATGCAGGCTGATCGGCGCATCCGGCCCACCCAATACCTGCCAATTGGCAATTTTTCCGGCAAAAACCTGCGCCAGATCCGGGGTTGTGATCTGGTTGACGGGATTGTCCGGCGACACCAGGGGCACCAGCGCATCCAATGCCACCACGCGACCCCGCCCGGCACTGCGCAAATTTCCCATCCCCGCCTCGCGCGCTAGGCGGGCTTCCTGGCTGCGAACCTCGCGCAGGGACATCACGATATCGGCCTCGTTCGCCATCAGGTCCGCAAACCCTTCGTCCGTTGTGGTAACCCGAAAATGGAAACGCCCTGCGACGCGGTCATCCTGCCGGTCCGTCAGTTCATAGGTGAAATGATCACCATCCACGTTGATCCGTCGCGCCCCATACCCGCTGCGCAGTGCGAAACCTTCGATCAGCGCGGGCATCAGCACCTCGCCCATGGTGCCAGCACCGGACAGGCGCAATTCAGCGACATAATCAATAAGGTTGGGGCAGGCAGGTCCGTCACATAAAACGCCCGACCCATCGACCGTCAATTCGCCATAAATCGTTTCGATCCGGTAGAATTCACCGTCAAAACCCAGAAAGTTTCCTGTGATTTCGACAGACCCGTCCCGTGACGTCAGCGTGATGTCCTGCGCCGACAACGCCACGGTTTGAACCAAAAGGAAAAGTGCGGCGATGGACGCCGCACGAAATAATTGCATCAGGAAGAGACCTTTGATCGCTGCAAACTAGTTGCGTGCGATCTTCAAGTCTTGGAGCAGGTTTTTCAACACAAGAAAGCCACCCTGCCCGTCACAATCTGGCACCTGTAACGTCAAATCCTGAATGCCAAGCGCGCCACCCTCCTGCAACTGCATGGATTGGGCCTCGATCTCGCGTCCGCAGTTGGCCTCGGTCAGCTCTGCTTCGACGCTTAGCGCGACATCGCCATCACGCGATGCAATGCCTGTGGGAAAGGTATAAATTTCGGCGCGTAGGGAATCGGGCAGGTCAAAATCGCCAAGCCGCGTCAGCACGCCGCCCGAACCGTCTGCCGCACGGGCCATTCCGCCCGTGGCGCCCGCCCAGATGTGGCCCGCATCGCCATAACCTGCGCCAAACTCGCGCGCATGCAATTGAAATCCGGCGTCGCCGCTCCACTGAACAGCGACACGCTCATAGGCGCCCATGTCGGCCACGGTGGTTGATCCCACGGCCCCTGTGCCATCAGGAAAGGCGGCAATAAAAACCGCCTGTTGCGAAAGGGCAGGAACCAGCACATTCAGCCCGCCATTTGCATCGGTGATATAGGACGCCATCAACCCGTTATGGTGCAGCGTGACACGGCTTTCGGGGGCGCAGGATGTGATTGCGATATCCACCATGGCGATAGCTGCCGGGGTGATTGCCATCGACGGATCACAACTGGCCATGGGTTGCGATGACTGGGCGGTCAGGCGGTCTGCATCCTTGTCCAATGCGGCCAACTGCACGGAGTCATCCTGACTACGCGCCACGCCACGATCAGCAGTGATATCGGCGGTTGTCAGTTCGATGCTGTTCAGTTCCAGCGCGACGTCAGTGTCAGATACGGGTTCAGCCACACTGCGCATGGCCGCCCTGTTTGCGGGCGCTGCAACTGCCAGCGCAACACCTGATACCGATTGTTCTGACATGGCCGTTTGCACCGGGGCATTTTCGGGCGCTGTCGGCCCTGAATGCTGCATCACAAAGCCGATACCAACAGCCGAGGCAATGGTGCCGCCAGCAAGAAGAATACGATTAAACGGAATCATGTCGGCCTCCAGACCAGTTAAGGTTTGGATAAGAAGATGATCCCGAAAAGCGGCCAGCATGTGGCAACCAAACGGAGTTAATCAGGCCATGCTGTGACCGCCTTGGTTGCAAGGCGGTCACCAAACGGGCATGCAGATGCTGTCAGATCAGGTCAAACTGCCGTGGCAATGTTTGAACTTTTTACCCGAACCGCAGGGGCAGGGTTCGTTCCGGCTGGGGTTGCCCCAAGTGGCCGGATCGTTTTCATCAAACCCTTCGCGTGCTTCGCCCACGGCACCTGCCACGGGTTCGGCATGGCTCGGGTCATCCAGCGCCGCCTCGTGCTGTTCGTTCTGCGCGGTCATTTGCGCCAGCATTTCCTGTTGTTCTGCCTCGGTCAGCGGGCGGATACGCGACAATTGACGTGTCACATCCTCGCGCAGGCCGTCCAGCATCTGTTCGAACAATTGGAAGGCTTCGGTTTTGTATTCGTTCAACGGATCGCGCTGCGCATACCCGCGAAAGCCCACGACCGAACGCAAGTGTTCCAGCGTTTGCAGGTGTTCCTGCCATTTGCTGTCGATGATGTTCAACAGCACCTGTTTTTCGATCTGGCGCATGTTTTCCGGGCCAAAGGCCGCAGCTTTTTCGGCCATCATCGCATCGGCGGCTTCTTCGATGCGTTCGGCGACGGCATCGTCGTCCACGCCTTCTTCGGCGGCCCAAGCGATGACCGGAATATCCAGGCTCAGCTTGTCGATACAGGCAGCATACAGCCCCTCGACATCCCACTGGTCGGCATAGGATTTCGGCGGCATGAATTCGGTGACCAGATCATCAATCACCTGTTCGCGCATGTCCTTGACGATTTCAGACAGGTCTTGGGCTTCCATCACTTCCAACCGCTGACCAAAGATCACCTTGCGCTGATCATTCATCACGTCATCGAATTTCAGCAACTGCTTGCGTTGGTCAAAATTGCGCGCCTCGACTTTGGCCTGCGCGCGTTCCAGCGATTTGTTGACCCAGGGGTGAATGATGGCTTCGCCTTCTTTCATACCCAGCGACGACAACACCTTTTCCAAACGCTCTGACCCGAAAATCCGCATCAGATCATCTTCGAGGCTAAGGAAAAACGCCGATTTGCCAGGGTCACCCTGACGGCCGGAACGCCCGCGCAGCTGGTTGTCGATGCGGCGGCTTTCGTGGCGCTCTGTGGCCAGAACATACAGGCCACCCGCATCCAGCACTTTTTGCTTTTCTTCGGCGTGTTCTGCTTCGATCCGGCTGCGCAGTTCAGCGGGGTTGGCGTCCGGATTGGCATCCAGCGCCTCTTGCACCTTCATTTCAACGCTACCGCCAAGCTGAATATCGGTGCCGCGACCCGCCATGTTGGTCGCAATGGTCACCGCACCCAATTTACCCGCATCGCCCACAATCTGCGCCTCGCGTTCGTGCTGGCGCGCGTTCAGAACGTCATGGGTAATGCCCGCGGTTTTCAACAAATCAGACAGGTATTCCGATTTTTCAATTGATGTCGTGCCAACAAGAATCGGCTGGCCTTTTTCGTTGGCGATGCGGATCGCTTCGACAATGGCTTCGAATTTTTCGCGCACGGTGCGATACACCGCATCATCGCGGTCTTTGCGCGCAATCGGGCGGTTGGTCGGCACTTCGACCACACCCAGCCCGTAAATCTCGGCGAATTCCTCGGCCTCGGTTGTGGCGGTGCCGGTCATGCCCGACAGTTTCGCATATAGCCGGAAATAGTTCTGAAACGTCACCTGCGCCAGCGTGACGCTTTCGGGTTCGATGTTCACGCCTTCTTTGGCCTCGATCGCCTGATGCAGACCCTGCGACAGGCGACGCCCGTCCATCATCCGGCCTGTGAATTCGTCGATCAGCATCACCTTGCCATCGCGCAGGATGTAATCGCGGTCTTTCAGAAACAGTTTATGCGCACGCAAACCCTGATTGACGTGATGCACAAGGGTCGAACTGGCGGGGTCATACAGTGATGCATCTTCCTCCAGCAGGCCTGCTTTTTTCAGCAATTCCTCGATGAATTCGTTGCCCGCATCCGTCAGGGTCGCGTTGCGCGCCTTCTCGTCCATCTCGAAATGTTCGTCGGTCAGGTCGGGGATGATTTTGTCCACCTCCTGATACAGATGTGTGCGATCCTGCGAAGGGCCAGAGATGATCAGCGGCGTGCGCGCCTCGTCGATCAGAATACTGTCGACCTCATCCACGATCGCGAAATTATGCTTGCGCTGCACCATATGGGTCAGTTCCGATTTCCCATTATCGCGCAGGTAATCGAACCCCAATTCGTTGTTGGTGGCATAGGTAATGTCACATTGATAGGCGGCGCGCTTCTCGTCTTCGGGCTGTTTGGGCACAACCACGCCTGTGGTCAGACCCAAGGCGGCGTAGACCTTGCTCATCCATTCCGCATCGCGGCGGGCCAGATAATCGTTGACGGTGACAACATGCACGCCCTTGCCCTCGATCGCGTTCAGATAGGCGGCAAAGGTGGCGACAAGGGTCTTGCCCTCGCCGGTTTTCATTTCGGCGATATTGCCCTGATGCAGGAAAATCCCGCCCAGCAACTGCGTATCAAACGCCCGCAGGCCAAGCGCACGGCGCGCGGCCTCGCGACAGTTGGCGAATGCTTCGGGCAGGATCTGGTCCAGCGTTTCGCCCTTGGCGATCCGCTCGCGAAAATCTGCTGTCTTTTGCTTCAGCCCGTCATCGCTCAGCCCCTCGAATTCCGGCTCTAATGCGTTGATTTTCGCAACCAGCGGGCGGGTCGCCTTGATCTTGCGGTCATTGGGTGTGCCGAAGACCTTTTTGGCGAGAGTTCCGAAGCCCAGCATTTTTTATCCGATCGGTCGTTTATAACATCCTGCGCGGCATCTGCTTGCCCGTATGTCTGCTTGCGCCTACAAAAGCGCAAACGGGCTGTCCCGAACGCCACAAGGCGATGTAAGCGGCGGCTCTAGCAGTGTCAACGTATAGGGCCAACAGCAGCCCAGCAAAGGACCAAACCCATGCGTAAATCCCTCACTTTTGTGGCATATGCCGCGCTTTGTTTGACTCTTGCGGGGCCTGTCATGGCCGAAGACACCCCAACAGCCGATACAATCGTCGCCACGGTGAATGGTAAAAACATCACCCTTGGCCATATGATCATCGCCCGTGCATCGGTGCCACAACAGTATCAATCGCTGCCGGATGATGTGTTGTTCAAGGGTATTCTGGACCAGTTGGTGCAGCAAATCCTGTTGTCCGATGCCTATCAGGGCGATGTGCCCAAAAGCGTGCGCCTGACCATCGAAAACGAAGAACGCGCCATGGTCGCCGCGCAGCAGGTGCAAGGGTTCATTGATGGCGCAATCACCGAAGAAGCCCTGCAAGCCGCCTATGAGGCGCGGTTCGCATCTGTCGAACCTGCGCCAGAATACAATGCTTCCCATATTCTGGTCGAAACCCAGGAAGAGGCCACAGCCATCATCGCCGAGCTGGAAGCAGGCGCGGACTTCGCCGAAACCGCCAAGGGAAAATCCACCGGCCCATCCGGCCCGACAGGTGGCGAATTGGGCTGGTTCGGCCCCGGCATGATGGTCGCCCCCTTCGAAGAAGCCGTGGTCGCCATGAAAAAGGGGCAGGTGTCCGCGCCCGTGGAAACACGATTCGGCTGGCATGTAATCAAGCTGAACGACACCCGCCTGCAAGACGTGCCCCCCCTGTCCGAAGTGCGCGACGAACTGGAATTGGAAATCCAACAGGCCGCAGTCGAAGGCTATATTACCAAACTTGAAGAGGCCGCAGAAATCGACCGCGCTGCGGCACAGGCCATCGACCCTGCCATCATCAAAAACACCGACCTTGTGGAGCAATAAGCATGGGCAAAACCCTGGCCGTTTCCCCCCTCGCCCCTATCGCGTTTCCTGATCTTCCGCTGATTGACGGCGTTGAATTTGCCACCGCTGCGGCAGGTATAAAATACAAGGACCGCACCGATGTCATGCTGGTGCGACTTGCCCCCGGAACAGTGATGACGGGCGTGTTCACGCGCTCTGCTACACGGTCTGCTCCGGTTTTGGACTGTCAGGAAAAAATCGGTCTGGACAGTGACCAAGGTGCTGCAATTATTGTGAATTCCGGCAACTCCAACGCATTCACCGGCCGCAACGGTGTTGATGCGACCAATGCAGTAACCTCTGCTGTCGCGTCGGCGCTCGGCCTGCCCGAAACCCGTGTGTTTTCCTCCTCCACAGGGGTGATTGGCGAACCTTTGCCCCATGCCCGCATCACCGCGAAAATCGGTGAACTGGCCGGAAAACTTACCCCAGAAGGCATCGAAAACGCCGCCCGCGCCATCATGACCACCGACACATTTCCCAAAGGCGCAACCAAAACGGTGGAAATCGCAGGCAAGCCAGTGAAAATTGCGGGCATCGCCAAAGGGTCCGGCATGATCGCGCCGGATATGGCGACGATGCTGGTCTACATCTTTACCGACGCCGAAATTACGCGTGCCGACCTGCAATCCATGTTGTCCGAACTGAACGAACGCACGTTCAATTCGATCACGGTGGACAGCGATACATCGACCTCGGATACCCTATTGCTGGCAGCGACGGGTGCATCGGGCGTTTCGGTCGGCGCAGGCAATACCGAATTCCGCGATGCCCTGCACGATGTCATGCTGGATCTGGCGCATCAGGTCGTGCGCGACGGCGAAGGCGCGACCAAGTTCGTGGAAATCAACGTGACCCGCGCACAAACCGACTCGGATGCACGCACCCACGCCATGTCGATCGCCAATTCCCCGCTGATCAAAACCGCCATCGCAGGCGAAGACCCCAATTGGGGCCGCGTGGTCATGGCCATCGGCAAATCCGGCGCAGCGGCGGATCGTGACAAACTATCAATCCGGTTTGGCGATATCCTTGTGGCCGAAAACGGCTGGGTTTCCCCCGACTATCGCGAGGATGACGGCGCCGCCTATATGAAAGGCGCATACCTGAAAATCGCTGTTGATTTGGGGCTGGGGGCTGGCGAATCCACGGTCTGGACCTGTGATTTGACCCACGGATATATTTCGATCAATGCGGATTACCGGTCGTGAAAACGGTTCTGGTTTCTGCCGTTGCGCTGATTGATGCCGACGGGCGCGTGCTATTGGCACAGCGCCCCGAGGGCAAATCCATGGCTGGCCTTTGGGAATTTCCCGGCGGCAAGGTCGAACCGGGCGAAACCCCCGAAGCCGCCCTGATCCGCGAGCTAAAAGAGGAGTTGGGCATCGACACATGGCATTCCTGTCTGGCCCCCCTGACCTTTGCCAGCCATGCCTATGATGATTTCCACCTGCTGATGCCCCTGTTTGCCTGCCGCAAATGGCAGGGCATCCCGCACCCCCAAGAGGGTCAAACCCTGAAATGGGTGCGCGCAACAGATTTGCGCGATTACCCCATGCCCGCCGCCGATATTCCGCTGATCCCGATCCTGCGTGACTGGCTTTAGCACCCGAACGTTTTTTCAGGTTTCAAGCGATTAGGCATAATTGCTGCAAATTTCCGCAGGTTTTGCACAAGTATTAGACAGTTTTTGGCAACGAACTTGGTTTTTTCCATGTTTTGTTAACCAAAGATCGGCTATCTATAACCTGTCTACTACTACCTGGGGAGGTTTCAGACATGGTTCGCACTATCACTCTTGGTTCCTGTGTATCCGTACAGGGCATCTATATCCGCGATTTGCCCGAAGGCCGCGTTCTTGTCCGTGTCGGCGAACACGAATTCGCAGGTCGCCCGATCAATTCGGCCAAAGCTGCCTGACCAACGCTTACAGTTTTATACACAAAAAGGGGCAGCTCATCGAGCCGCCCCTTTTTCGTTCCATTCAATGCCGGTAAGGGCAGACGCCTGAATCACTCCAGGGTCCGCTCTACCTCTTCGCGTTCGAAAATCTCGATAACGTCATTGGGACGGATATCATCATAGTTTTCAAAGGCCATGCCGCATTCCTGACCAGATTGAACATCCGTCACTTCGTCCTTGAACCGCTTTAGCGTTTTCAACGTGCCTTCGTGGATCACAACATCGTCGCGCAGCAGGCGCACACCTGCCGAACGGCGTGCCACGCCTTCGGTCACCAGACAGCCCGCGACCTTACCAATATTCGAGACCTTAAAGACCTCTTTGATCTTGGCATAGCCGATGAACTTTTCGCGGATTTCGTTGGACAGCAGACCCGAAGCCGCTGATTTCACATCATCCACAAGGTCATAAATCACGCTGTAATAGCGAATTTCGACGCTTTTCTGGTTGGCCGTGTTGCGGGCAGATGCGTTCGCACGCACGTTAAAGCCCATGATCGGCGCGCCGGATGCTTCGGCCAGACCGACATCGGTTTCCGTGATCGCGCCAACACCATAGTGCAGCACGCGCACGCGCACCTCGTCATTGCCAATTTTTTCCATCGCCTGAACGATCGCTTCAGCCGAACCCTGCACGTCTGCTTTGACGATGATGGGCATTTCGGTGACGCTTTCGTCTTCCTTGGCTTTGGCCATCAGCTGTTCCAGCGTGGTGGCGGCACCGGCGGCAGCACGTTTTTCCTTGGCGGCTTTTTCGCGGTATTCTGCGATTTCACGCGCCTGTGCCTCGGTTTCGGTCACGTTCAACACGTCGCCCGCTTCGGGTGTGCCGTTCAGGCCCAACACCTCGACAGGGACCGATGGTCCGGCCTCTTGAACGCGGTCGCCCTTGTCGTCGATCAACGCGCGGACCTTGCCCCACTGCTCTCCCACAACAAAGATATCGCCCTGACGCAACGTGCCCTTTTGCACCAGAACCGTTGCAACGGGACCACGGCCCACATCCAGCTGCGCCTCGATCACGGCACCTTCGGCGGCGCGGTCGGGGTTGGCTGTCAGCTCCAACAGTTCGGATTGCAGCGCAATCGCTTCCAGCAGCTCGTCCAGACCTTTGCCAGTCACGGCCGAAACTTCGACATCCTGCACATCGCCCGACATTTGCTCCACGATCACTTCGTGTTGCAGCAACTCGGCGCGGACCTTGTTCGGGTCAGCGGCGGGTTTGTCGCATTTGTTGATCGCCACGATCATCGGAACACCGGCGGCCTTGGCGTGATTGATCGCCTCGATCGTTTGGGGCATGACCGAATCGTCGGCGGCAACAACCAGAACAACGATATCCGTGACATGCGCACCGCGCGACCGCATCGACGTAAACGCAGCGTGACCCGGCGTATCAAGGAAGCACAGAACAGCGCCGCCTTCGGTTTGCACGCGATAGGCACCGATGTGCTGCGTGATGCCGCCCGCTTCGCCCGCGACAACCTTGGCGTTGCGGATTGCATCCAGCAACGAGGTTTTACCGTGGTCAACGTGGCCCATGATCGTGATCACGGGGGGGCGCGGTTTCAGGTCTTCGTCCTTGTCCGCGACTTCCTTGATCACATCCTCAACGTCAGAATCGGATACACGCACGACCTTGTGGCCGAATTCCTCGATGATCAGTTCGGCGGTATCGGCGTCGATGGGTTGGTTTTGCGTAACCATCATGCCCATGTTCATCAGCGATTTGACAACATCGGCAACGCGTTCGGCCATGCGGTTGGCCAGTTCCGAAACCACAATGGTTTCAGGCAGCTGCACATCGCGCACAACCTTTTCGCGTTCCTGACTGCCGCCCATGGCTTTTTGGCGCATACGCTCTTGCTTGCGCTTCATCGCCGCCATGGATTTCTGGCGTCCGCCCTCGCCCGACAACGCCTGCCCAAGGGTCAGTTTGCCCGAACGGCGGCCATCATTTGAACGGTCACCACGTGCATTGCGGCCGCGATCTTCGATTTCGCGCTCGCGCTTGCGCTGCGGGGCGGCATCGGGTTTCGGGCCACGCGCCGGTGCATCCGCTTTTTCTGCGGGGGGTGCGGCTGCGGCAACAGCGGCACGTTTCGCCGCATCCTCGGCTTCCTGCTTTTTGCGCTCTTCCTCGTCGGCGCGGGCTTTCAATGCCTCTTCGCGTTCGCGGTCTTCGCGCTCTTTGGCTTCTGCTTCCTCGCGGCGGCGCATACGCTCTTCTTCGCGGGCCTTTTCTTCGGCTTCGCGTTGCGCTGCTTCTTCGACTTCGCGGGCCTTTGCAGCCTGAAGCGCCTTCATCCGGCGATCCATTTCCGCGTCAGAAATACCAGCCGGACGTCTGGATGGATCGCCCGAACCGGCGGTTCCCGCCGAGGCTTTACCAGCCGCGCCGGGTTTCGGCACGACAACGCGTTTGCGTTTGGTTTCCACCACGACGTTTTTGGTGCGGCCATGGCTAAAGCTTTGCTTCACGTTGCCCGGACGGGCACCCCCGCCACGAACACCCAAAGTTTTTTTACCGTCGTTATCGCTCATGTGGCTCATTCATCCTTTCCAGCGGACCTGCCGCTGTCTGAGACCCGCAGACCCTTAAGTCTTGCGGCATCCTCTACAACACGTGGGGCCAAACCGCCAGCGGCTAGCGCAACGTGAATTACAACTTCCCGGCCAAAGGCCTGACCCAGCTCGTCCGAGGTAAGCCAGCCGATAAAGCTACCCTCCTGCGGAGTGCTGAGTTTCGACTTACCGCGCCCAGACCCGTCACTGGCCTGTATCAGCACCTCGGCATAGTCCTTGACCAGCCAATCCTTGACCTTTTCGTATCCGGCAACCGCCTCGCCGCTTTTCCGGCCAAGGCTGATCAAATCAACGATCCGCCGGACCAAAATGCCCTCGACCAGATCGGGCAGATCGGGTGCAACAGTGACCTGTTGCTTTGCGCCGCGTGAAAACAGCTTTTTCTTGACTGCCATTTCCAATGCAGCACGATCCGCCGACACATAGATACCGCGGCCAGGCAATTTACCGGCAATGTCGGGCACAACCTGCCCGTCAGGACCAACAACAAAGCGGATCAACCCATACTTAGGCTGAACCTCGCCGGTGGCGATACATTTCCGCTCTGGCCCGTCTTCCCGTGCCATATTTGCTCCGCCGCGTCCCATGCGCAAGTTACCGAAGGCCTGAATCAGGCCTCCGCCTCCTCGTCGCTGGCATCCGCGTCGCCTTCGGCCGCTTCGGCTTCCAGTTCGGCGGGATCAACCCAACCCAGCATGACCCGTGCGGTCATGACCATGTCTTGCGCATCGGTCAGCGATACGTCGAATTTCTCCAGAATGCCGTCGTCTTTCACGCGCTCGCCGTCCACTGTTGTCCAGCCGCCGGCCAGTTCCCAGTCGGCGCAGGTTGCGAAATCTTCCAGCGTTTTTACATCGTCTTCGGCCAGCGCCTCTACCATTTGGGGGGTCAGACCTTCGAAATCAATAAGGCTCTGCTCGACACCCAACTCGCGGGCACGTTCCAGTGCTTTGGTGGCTTGCGCCTCCAGGAAATCACGGGCGCGGGCCTGCAATTCGCTGGCGGTGCTGTCATCCACACCGTCGATCACCAACAGTTCGTCCAACTCGACATAGGCAACTTCTTCGAGGCTGGTAAAGCCCTCGGAAACCAGAAGCTGGGCAAAGAATTCATCCAGATCCAGCGTATCCATGAACAACTGGGTGCGGGTTTCGAATTCTTTCTGACGGCGCTCGCTTTCTTGCGATTCGGTCATGATGTCGATGTCCAGACCCGTCAACTGACTGGCCAGACGCACGTTTTGACCACGGCGGCCAATGGCCAGCGACAGCTGTTCATCAGGCACCACAACCTCGATGCGCTCTGCTTCGTCATCCAGAACAACCTTGGACACTTCGGCGGGCTGCAACGCATTCACAAGGAAAGTCGGCATGTCCTCGGTCCATGGGATGATGTCGATTTTTTCACCCTGAAGTTCGTTCACAACGGCCTGCACACGGCTGCCGCGCATACCAACGCAGGCACCCACGGGGTCGATCGAGCCGTCATAGGACACAACGGCGATTTTCGCGCGCGAACCGGGGTCACGGGCCACGGCCTTGATTTCGATGATATTGTCGTAGATTTCCGGCACTTCCATCTTGAACAGTTCGGCCATGAATTCCGGCGCGGTGCGCGACAGAAAAATCTGCGGGCCACGCGCTTCGCGGCGCACGTCCTTGATGAAACAGCGCACGCGGTCATTGGGGCGATATGCTTCGCGGCCAATTTTTTCGTTGCGGCGCAGGATACCTTCGCCACGGCCCACATCAACGATGACGTTGCCGTATTCCTCGCGCTTGACCACACCGTTGATGATGGTGCCTGCGCGGTCTTTGAATTCTTCGAATTGGCGGTCACGTTCGGCTTCACGCACCTTTTGCAGGATCACCTGCTTGGCGGATTGCGCGGCGATGCGGCCCATTTCAACGGGTGGCACTTCTTCGATATATGTGTCGCCCACCTGCGGGTCGGCCATGTATTGCTTGGCCTGTTCGACGGTGAATTCGGATTGATAGTTTTCCAGCTCTTCGTCTGTGACAACGGTGCGCACGCGGGTGAATGTGGCGCGGCCCGTCTTGCGGTCGATCGACACGCGAATATCCATTTCCGAACCGTAACGCGACTTGGCCGCACGGGCCAGCGACTCTTCCATCGCTTCGACGACCAGACCGGGGTCGATCATCTTTTCGCGGGCCACGGCCTCGGCGGTTTGCAAAAGCTCCAGCTGGTTGGCAGAGGTGATTGCCATGTATTCACTCCTCGTCAGGCGCGGCGCAACGGCCTGCTGTTTGTCAAACTTGGTTCCGGCAGATGTGCCGAAAAGAGCCTTGGCCCAAAAACAAAAAAACGGGCCGCGCGGCCCGTGCATCTTTCTCGGTGGTGCCCCGGGTTTGGACCCCGACGCGCCGCTATTGAGCGCTATATACGCCCAACCCCCCGAGTCTGCAAGCGCCATCTGGATCGCTGCAAACGGGGGTCGGGTATTGGCGGTTCACGCGCTGTCGCTGTCGTCGCCTTCTTCGTCTTCGATGTCGTCAAAGGCGGATTCGTTCAAGGTGCCCGCCTCTTTGCGCGCTTTCAGCATTTCGCGGATCAATTCATCGGTCAGCACCAGTTTGGCATCGGTCAGCCAGTCGAACTTCAGGCCCACGGTGCCTTCTTCGATGTTGATCAGGATTTCGTCACCTTCGACCCCCGCCAGCATCCCTTTGAACCGGCGGCGCCCGTCGATCAATTCTTCGGTTTCGATCTTGGCCTCGTAACCTTCGAACGTCTCGAAATCCTTGACGCGGGTCAGGGGGCGGTCGATGCCGGGGGATGACACCTCTAGGATATATTGATCCAGAATGGGGTCTTCGACATCCAGAATGGCGCTGATCGCGGTGGAAATTTCGCCGCATTCATCGACTTCGATCCCGCCTTCGGGGCGTTCGGCCATGATTTGCAGGGTGTTGGTCTTGCCGCTCATCAGGCGCACGCGCACCAGTTCAAACCCCATATCCTCGATCACGGGACCGATGATTTCGGCAAGACGGCGGTCAATGGCGGCTTTGGCGATCAGGTCGTTGTTCATGCTGTTCCCAAACAAAAAGACGGGCGCGCGGCCCGTCGATGTTTCCCGGTGGAGCGCCCGCATCACTGAGGCGCACCGCTTGTTCACGGGAAATAAGCCCCCGCGCCCCGTTTCGCAAGGCATTACCTTATTCGCGCGCGATCCGGTCCATGATCCGCACCAGTTCGGCCGAAATTCCGGGTTCGGACAGGGCGTGCCCCGCATTGCGCACCATGTGCAACCTGCCATTGGGCCAGCTTTCCGACAGACGATAGGCGGATTCCGGTGGGCAGATCATATCGTAACGCCCCTGCACGATATCGCCAGAGATATGCGCGATACGGCCCATATCGCACAGGATTTGCCCGTCTTTTTCCAAAAAGGCCCGATTGGTGAAATAATGGTTTTCCAAACGGGCAAAGGCACGGGCATATTCACCGGGGCTTTCGCCGCCGATCCCGTTGGATTGCACCGTAGCCAGCGCATTTTCCCAACTGGACCACGCCTTGCCGTAACGCACCTCTTGGCTGCGATCACCGGAAAACAGGCGTTTATGATAGGCGGCAATCATATCGCTGCGCTCGTTTTCGGGAATCAGATCGGAAAACCGCGCCCATGTTTCCGGCCAGAACCGCCCGGCACCACCGCCATAAAACCAGTCCAGTTCCGATTGCGTCGCCAGAAACACACCGCGCAGCACCAGATGCGACACTGCATCGGGGTGGGTTTGCGCATAAATCAACGCCAATGTCGCGCCCCAACTGCCGCCAAACACCACCCATTTTTCAATCCCCAACAGGGTGCGGATCTGTTCAATGTCATCAATCAAATGCCATGTGGTATTGGCATCCACGCTGGCATGAGGGCGCGAACGGCCACAGCCGCGTTGATCAAACAGCACGATCCGGTAATGGCGCGGATCAAAATAGCGCCGCATCGCCGGGCTGCACCCGCCCCCCGGCCCACCGTGAAACACCACAACGGGAATGCCGTCGGGGTTGCCGGACTGCTCCATATAGATGGAATGCCCGTCGCCCACGTCCAGCATCTGCTGATCGAATGGTTCAACCGGTGGATGCAGATAGCTAACTGCGCTTTTTTGGCCCAAGAACTTGTCCATGATTGCCCTATATAGGATGACAGGCCCACAAGATCATATGGAGATCAGAATGCAAGCCGCGCAAACCACTGTCGACCCGTCCGAAGTTGCCAAATTCGAGGCAATGGCCGCCGAATGGTGGGATCCGACCGGAAAATTCAAACCGCTGCACATGATGAATCCCTGCCGGCTGGATTATATCACCCGCCAGATCGCCGGTGAATTCGGGCGGGATTTGTCAACCGATCGCCCGTTTGACGGGCTGCGCCTGCTGGATATCGGCTGTGGCGGCGGGTTATTGTCAGAACCCATGGCGCGGCTTGGTGCGACTGTCGTCGGGGCCGATGCGGCGGCGGGAAATATCCCCGTGGCGCAGGTTCATGCCGAACAATCCGGCCTGAATATCGACTATCGCAACATCACCGCCGAAGAAATGGCCGCCGCAGGCGAACGGTTTGACGTGGTGCTGAATATGGAAGTGGTCGAACACGTATCCGACCCGCTGGCCTATCTGACGGCGGTGCATGATTTGCTGAAACCGGGCGGTTTGCACCTGTGTTCCACCATCAACCGCAATCCCAAATCCTTTGCCGTGGCTATTGTCGGTGCGGAATTTGTCATGCGGTGGCTGCCCAAGGGCACGCATCAATGGTCAAAATTCATCACGCCGGATGAACTGTATGACCTGATCCGCAACGCGGGGCTGGATCCGGTGGATCGCAAGGGATTCGTGTTCAACCCGATCAGCTGGCAATGGTCGATTTCCGACAAGGACCTGTCGGTGAACTATGTCACCGCCAGCCTGAAACCGGCTTAATCCTCGGCTTCCAGTTTGACGCGCAATTCGCGCAGAATCGGCAGGGCGGCGCGCACCTTTTCGTCGCCCAGTTCGGCCACCAATTCGTTGATCATCGGGGCCATGGCATCAATTGCTGCGTCGCGGGCGCGTTTGCCTGCGGGGCTGATCGCGACCATTTTGCGCCGCGCATCATCCCAATCGGGGCGGATGTGGATATATCCGGCCCATTCCAGTTTCGACAATGTGTTGGTCATCGCTCCACGCGTCACGTGAAAGCTTTTGGCCAGTTGCGCGGGGCTGCGCTCGTCGCTGGCGCGGGCCAGATTGTTCAGCACCGAAAAATGGCTGATCTCCATCCCTTTGGGCAACACACGCGTCAAACGGTTGCGCACCAGTTGATCGGCCGTCAGTATTTCGCTGAACAGGGCCACCGCAAGGGAGTTGCTGTTTTCATTCATTCCGGTCTGTCGAACTCCCTGTCATGGTCTAGCGCCGCGATGCGATTGCGTGCTTTTGCCACTTCGGACAGGTCAAGATCAACAAAAGTCACGCAGGGTTTTGTGCCAGCATCAGCCAAAACTTCGCCCCAGGGGCTGATTACCATGCTGTGACCGTGGGTTTTTCGGGTTTTATCGGTGCTGGTCGGGTGGGTGCCACATTGCGCAGGGGCCAGCACATAACACCCCGTTTCAATGGCACGGGCGCGCAACAGCGTTTCCCAATGGGCCGCGCCGGTGACGGGGGAAAATGCCGCAGGCACGGTCAGTATCTGCGCCCCTGCCTTGGCCAGCGCGCGGTGCAGATGCGGAAAACGGATATCGTAACAGATTGTCATGCCCAGCGTTGCCTGCGCCGTCCGGCCCAGAACAGCCCGCGTGCCGGGGCGATAGCCTGCTGATTCGCGGTAGGTTTCACTGAGCGATACATCCACATCGAACATATGGATCTTGTCGTATTGCGCGGCGATGTCACCATCCGGCCCGATCAGGAATGACCGATTGGCAAACCGCCCGTCGTCGTCGCGGGTTTTCAGGGCCAGCGATCCGATCAACAGCCAAACGCCCAGCGCCGCCGCCTGTTCGCGCAGCGCGGCCAGCGTCGGGTCATCAACCTGATGGTGCAACACCGCGTTCTGGCGGTCCCGCGACCCTGACAGGCAATTCGTCACCTCGGGGGTCAGGATCAGGTCGGCACCGCCCGCTGCGGCTTCTGCCACCATGCCTTGGGAGATCGCCAGATTTGCCAACGGGTCATCGCCCGATGTCATCTGCAACAGCGCGGCGCGCATCCCCTAACCCGCCAGCAGGGCATCAAGTTTGCCCGCACGCTCCAACGCGTTCAGATCGTCAAACCCGCCCACATGGGTGTCACCAATGAAAATCTGCGGCACGGTGTGGCGGCCATTGGCGCGCTGCATCATTTCCTGACGGCGCTCGGGGTTGGTCATCACGTCCACCTCGGCAAAGCTGACACCTTTTTGGGTCAGCAGCCGTTTGGCGGCGTGGCAAAAACCACAAATCGGCGTGGTATACAGTTCGACGGGTTGCATGGCATTTCCTTGGCTTGCTTGTTCGCTATTCCAAAGGATTTAGGCATCCTTTGCAACGCGCGCCAGTGTCAGAACGCAAACTCTGGCGGCGCCTGCCTGCAAACAGGCCTGTGACGCAGCGGCCAAAGTCGCCCCCGAGGTCATAACATCATCAACCAGCAACACCTGCCGCCCGATCAGCCTGCGCCGCCGTTTGGGATGCACGGTGATCGCCCCGTCCAGCGTTTCAAACCTTTCGTCCCGCGTCTTCCCCTCCAGCGATACAGTGCGGCGCGGGCGTTGCAGCAGGTCGGCGCACCACGGCAGGCCCGTTTCATCCGCCACCGCGCCCGCCAACAGGGCCGATTGGTTATAGCGGCGTTTCAGCATCCGCAGCCAATGCAGCGGGATTGGCGCGATCAGCATCTTTTCCGTCAATATCGGTCGCGCGGCGCGGGCCATCCACGCGGCAGCCGGGCGCACAATATCATGCCTGTCGCCATGTTTCAGCGCCAGAACCAGACGCCGCCCGTTGTCCTTGTATTCCAGTGCGGCGCGCCCCCTGTCCCAGGGGCGCGGCACGGTCAGACATTCGTCGCACATGACCACCCTGCCCTCGTCCTCTCCGGGTAATGGCAGGCCGCAGCAATCACACACCAACCCGCCGGTGAACGGCGTTTCGCGCCAACAATCGCCGCATAATCCGAATTCGCTGTCCACCGTGTCACCACAGGCCAGACAGCGCGGGGGGTAGACCATTCGCAGCGCAGTTTGTAATGGCATGGAAACATCCTATCCTTGGAACATGAGCAAAATGGCGAACGCACCTATCCTGACCGACCGGAGAGCATTGGAACGCAACCGCACCCGCGCCATGCGCCAGCCCGCCCTGTTCCTGCACGACACCGCCGCCGAGGAACTGGAGCATCGCCTGAGTATGGTTAACAGGCGGTTTAATTCTGCCGCCATCATCAGCGGTTTTCCCGATTTCTGGCGCGGATTCCTGCCCGATGCGACCCATGTCAGCGATACTGATGTGCTGTCACTGGAACCCGAAACATACGATCTGGTGATTCATGCCATGGCGCTGCATTGGGCAAATGACCCTGTGGGGCAGGTGATTCAGGCACGCCGCGCATTGAGACCCGATGGGCTGTTCCTCTCCGTCGCCTTTGGCGGGCGCACCCTGCATGAATTGCGTGCCGCGCTTGCCACTGCTGAATCCGAAGTGACCGGCGGTCTGTCGCCCCGCGTCGCACCCATGGCGGAAATCCGCGATATGGGGGCGCTGTTGCAACGCGCCGGTCTGGCCCTGCCCGTGGCCGACAGCCTGCCCCTGAATGTGACCTATGCCAGTCCCCTGCACCTGATGCGCGAATTGCGCCAGATGGGGGAAAACAACGCGCTGAATGATCGACTGCGCCGTCCGACCCGGCGCAAAATTATCCTGCGCGCTGCCGAAATATACGCGCAGGCCCACGGCACCGAAAATGGCCGCATCCCAGCCACGTTTGAATTGATATTCCTGTCAGGCTGGGCGCCCGACGACAGCCAACCCAAACCTCTGCGCCCCGGATCGGCCAGCGCACGGCTGGCAGATGCGCTGAATGCGCGCGAAACCAAGCTGCCGGATTGACGCAGCGCATCAATCCACTATGTCCGGTGAAACCCATGCCAGTCTGACAATGTAAAGGAAGCGCAGGATGACCGAAACGACACAGGCCACCCGCCCCGAACACGCGCCCGAGGACCACCCAAAGGTGCCCGCGCAAAAAATCGGCATCCTGCTGGCCAATCTGGGCACGCCGGACAATTACGATTACTGGTCGATGCGCCGCTACCTGAACGAATTCCTGTCGGACAAACGGGTGATCGACATTGCATCATGGAAATGGCAACCCCTGCTGCAACTGATCATCCTGACCAAACGCCCCTTTACCAGCGGCAAAAATTACAAATCCATCTGGAACCACGAACAGGGCGAAAGCCCCCTGATGACCATCACCAAAGACCAGACCGCCGCCATGAAACAGGCGATGAAGGCACGCTATGGCGATCAGATCATGGTGGATTTCTGCATGCGTTATGGCAATCCGTCTACCGCATCAAAGCTGCGCGAAATGGTTAAGGCAGGCTGTCAGAAAATCCTGTTTGTGCCTTTGTATCCGCAACAGGCCGGGGCCACATCCGCCACCGCGAATGATGAATTTTTCCGCGCCCTGATGCAGGAAAAACAGCAACCCGCCGTGCGCACCATCCCCCCTTATTTCGATCATCCGCTGTATATCGAGGCCTTGGCGAAATCGGTCGAAACCGCCTATGCCGGTCTAGAGAAAAAGCCCGATATGCTGGTCTGTTCCTATCACGGCATGCCAAAACGGTATCTGCTAGAGGGCGACCCCTATCATTGCCAATGCCAGAAAAACACGCGCCTGTTAAAGGAACGTCTGGGCTGGGATGACACGCAAATCACCACCACATTCCAATCCGTATTCGGACGCGAGGAATGGTTAAAACCCTATACCGTCGATCACGTCGCCGATCTGGCGCGTGACGGCAAAAAGAACATCGCGGTGATCGCCCCCGCCTTCAGCGCCGATTGCATCGAAACACTGGAAGAGATCAACGAAGAAATCGCCGAAAGTTTCGAACATGCGGGTGGCGAGCAATTCACCTATATCCCCTGCCTGAACGACCAACCCGCCCATATCGAGGCATTGGTTGCCATCGTGGAAAACGAATTGCGCGGCTGGATCTAAACAGGTTTCGCCAGCATCAGCCAGACAATGGCCAGAACGGCCCCAAAGGCCGGAATGCCCAGTGCAAACCAGATGCGAAACAGGCGGTCGTATTCCGGTGGCAGCGCGGTGCCAGCATCGCATGCCTGTTCCGCCAGCCGTTTCATTTTGATCTGAATCCAGACAACGGGAAGCCAGCACGCCCCGATCAGAATATATAACAACAGCGCCCAGAACACCCAGCCGTTGGTCAGGGGCCAGCCCGCGTTTTGCGCCAGAATCCAACCGGTTAGCGGTTGCAGCACCGCTGCCGTGGCGGTGAACACAGTATCAGCCAGCACCACAATGCCCGCCACATGGGCGACCAGCACCGGATCGCGGGTGCGGTGCGAAATCAGCATGAAAAATGCGATGCCCGCGCCCGTCCCCAACAACACACAGGCCCCGATCACATGCAGATAAAGAGCGACGAAATGGGTGCTCATCTATCCGAAACCAGCAGGGCCACGATAGCGGACAATGCGATACCGGGCAGGACCTTGACCATGGGGCCAAGCGGATCAAGCCACAGATCGGGCGCAAAAACCGCCGCCCCGACGATATAGGCCAGCGATACCGCAATGGTGCCCAGCGCCGCACGGCGGGCAAACCGCCGAATCAGCAGGCCCAAACCCAGGGCGATATCCACAATCCCCCCCGTCAGGACAAAACCCGTGGCCCAATTCGCGGTGAACCCGCGTGCTGTCAGGACCTCGCTCGCGGTGCCTGCTTGCACCAATCCGATGATGCCCGACAGCAACCAAAACAGGCTGAGCACCCCGATCGACAGCGGCAATAGCAGGTAAAGGTGCGCAAACCAGCGTTCTTGTTGCGTTGACGGCAGATCGTTCAGGGTTTGCGTCAGGCTGCGGCAGGGCGGGCCGGGCCATGTGGTCGCATCGCCAACCACCCCTGCGCGCAGCGATTCCAAGGCCGTGCTGCGCAAGGGTGACCGCCAACCCAACCAGCCCAAGCCATCAGCGATCCGTGCCGTCACGCCCAACATCCATGCAGGAACCCTGATCGCGTTGCGCCATTCCGGCAGGCCCAGCCATGCCCGCATCCGGCGTTGCAGATCATCGAAATCATGCACTCTGCCTTCGGTCAGGTCTGCCATCAACCCATTGGGCAACGCACCATTGACCGCCATCACAACCGCGCCCGCCACGTCATCAACATGCACGGTTTGGACCCTGGCACCGGACAGGGCGCGGAAATGGGCAAAAGGCAGCGCGGCACTGGCGCGCAGTAATGCGGTGCCACCATAGGCCGCAGGCGACAAAACCAGCGTCGGGCGCAGGATCACCCAGTGCGGAGCAGAGCGCATAATCGCCGCGTCGCCCTTGGCCTTGCTGCGCATGAATTCGGTTGGGGCGACAGGCGAAACACCGGCGGCAGAAACCTGCACCAGCAATGTATCACGTCCTGTCAGGGCGGCGGCCAATCGCGTGGGCATATCGGCGTGGATCGCGGTTAGGCTGTCACGCAACCCGTCCTGCAAGGCACCGGCGCAGTTCACCACTGCATCGACCCCCTGCAAATCCCGCGCCCAATCAGCCTGATCCATCTGCGCCAGATCACGGATCATCCATTGCACGGAATCAGGCAGGTGACGGGTGGCGGCAAGGTTGCGCCCTACGCCGATCACGCGATGCCCCTGCGCCAGCAATGCACGGGTGCAGGCCGATCCGATCAACCCATAAGCCCCGAGGATCATAACTGTTTTTGCCATACCCCTGCCCCACACCTGTCACACGCAAAAGAAAAGGCGGTGGAAACCCACCGCCTTTTCCGATCTTTCAAAGCGTACCGACTAATTAGTCAGCTGCAACCACGGCTGCCACAACTGCCAGCAGCAGCAGGGGAACCAGGATACCGCCTGCCGAAGAGCTGGAAGCTTCTTCAACGATGACGGGTGCTTCCATCACGGGCTCGGCGTAGTTGCCGGCAAATGCGGTCGAAGCGGCAGCTGTCAGAGCAGCGGCAAGAACGAGTTTCTTCATTATAGTATCCTCCAGATGTTCGCTTGGCGTCATACCTTTTTGGCGACGACAAGCACCCAAGACTTAACCTCGTAACTTGGATAAAGCAGCAAATCGCTGCAATTGCAAACCCAAGTTAATGACCTTGTAACGGGTCGCGTCAGAATGTCGTCAAATAAGCAACACTTGGGTTCCGACGCTGGTTGCGGCGAACAGTTGGGCGATATGTTCATTATATAAACCGATGCAGCCATTCGACGAACGACGCCCGATTTTGCGCGTGTCATGCGTGCCGTGAATGCGGTAATAGGTCCATCCCAGATACAGAGCATGGGTGCCAAGCGGATTATCCGGGCCAGCATCGACAAAATCCGGCCATTCGGGATTGCGCTTTTTCATCGACGGGGTGGGCCGCCATGTCGGGCCTTCGACCTTGCGCACAACGGTGGTGCGGCCACGGCGTGTCAGGTCCTCGGTCAGGGGAACAGAGGAAGGATAGAGCCGATATTCGCCGCCCTCGTTCCAGAAATGCAAGGCGCGGCTGTCGATATCGACCAATATCGCGCCCTTGTTCAGATTGCTAAAATAGGGCTGCCATTCCAGCGTGCGGAACGACGAAATGTTGCGGCGCACAGCCTGGCTTATCTCGCGCTCTACCTCGACCGTGCCAGCGCCATTCACATCCTGAGCAATTGCAGGCGCGGCCAAAAGCGATGCACCACCCGCAAGAAACGCGCGGCGGCTGAAACCATTTTTCAAATCATTAGTCATTTTCTATCTCCGAGGGTCAGCTTTCCCTATATCACCACCTTAATATGGCGCGAAAGCCGCAGTCGCAAATCAAACCAATGTCATCAGTCAGTTCACGCCGATGTGGGTTTGATTAGCAACGCAAGCCGCGATAGGTGATTATGAAACGCACAAAACAGGGTGGCACGGTGATATGGCACGTTTGATTGGTCTACTGGTATCGGCATTATTTCTATTGGCGGCCTGCGCCGAACCGACGCCGACCATGGGGCCGGATGGTAAACCCCTGCCACGCATGTATCGGATTGCGCCGGGCAACACCGGCAAAATCCAATACCGGATGCTAGATTCAGTGAATTCCCTACGGGCCGCCGCCGGTGCGGGGCCGGTGGAATTGAACGCCAAACTGAACGCCGCCGCCGCCACCCATGCCCGCGATATGTCGGCCCAGAATCGCCCCTGGCATTTCGGGTCTGACGGATCATCCCCGATCGACCGTGTGCAGCGCGTGGGTTACACGGGCCATCTGGTCGGCGAGGCCATTTCCGAAACCTATGAAACCGAGGTCGAAACCCTGTCCGCATGGATGGAGGATGATCCCTCGCGCCGCGTGATACTGGACAAAAGCGCCACGCAAATGGGGTTTGAATGGTATCAGGAATCCAACGGAAAAATCTGGTGGACGCTGATTTTGGGCGGCTGATCCACCGCGCCGATATGCATTGAAAAGCCCCGCCGGTTCCGGACGGGGCTTTTTCATTTCTACATCGCTGCGCAGTTAAGGATAAATCGTGATCGGGGTGCCATCGCGCACCATGGCGTAAATGCGCTCGATCTCTTTGTTGGTGACAGCGATACAACCCGCTGTCCAATCCCGCGGCGCATCCTTGTATTTGCTGGGTTTGCCATGGATGAAAATATCACCGCCCGGCGCTTTTCCCTGCGACGAGGCATAGGCGCGATCCTGATTGTTGGGGTATGAAATGCCCACGGACAGGTGGAATTCGCTGTTGGGATTGCGACGGTCGATCAGATACGTGCCCTCGGGCGTGCGCCCGTCACCTTCGAATTGTTTGTGGCCTGACGGGGCGAACCCCAGCCCGATATCATAATCCTTGAGCGTCTTGTTATTGTGCATCAGATACATCTTGCGCGCACTTTTATCGACGATCACGCGCGTGACCTCTGGCCCGTTGTAGGTTTTGAATTTCGATGCGCAACCCGCTAGGGAAAACGCCGTAAGGATCACGAATAAAACGCGCAGAAATCGCATGGTTGGGCCTGTTTTATAATGCTGCTGACGGTCTCATACTAAATTTCGCGCCATTAAAATAGGGTGGAAACGGCGTTCACGTCTATGTGAGCGTAAAACACGCCACCTGTTCCACATGGGTGGACCAGCGGAATTGATCGACCACCTGCACCCAATCCAGCCGATAGCCCGCGTTGATCAACAGTTTGGCATCGCGGGCGAATGTGATCGGGTTGCAGGACACAAAGGCGATGACGGGCGGTTTGGCGCGGGCCAGTTCGGTCACCTGTGCCTCGGCCCCCGCGCGGGGCGGGTCGATCACAACGGCGTCGAATTTGGCCAGTTCATCGGGCAACAACGGGCGGCGGAACAGGTCTCGTGCCTCGTGGGTGACCAGTTTCAGCCCCTGCGCCTTGCGCCAAGCGGCATCCAGCGCAGCGGTCATGGCGGCGTCGCCCTCGACCGCGTGAACCTCGGCCTGTTCGGCCAAGGGCAGGGTGAATGTGCCGCAACCTGCGAACAGGTCCAGCACCTTGTTTGCTTTGGCTGTGATTTCGCGCACTGCCGCCAACAGTGCGGATTCGCCTTGCGGAGTGGCCTGTAAAAATGCGCCGGGCGGGACCGGCACCAATGCCTTGCCGAAACGGTGGAGGGGCGGGGTGCGCATGGCGATCACTTCGCCGTCCCATGAAATGCGCGCGAAACCGGATTGTTCGGCCTGCGCAGCCAGTGTGATACGCAGCGGCCCGTCCAGCGGTTTGCCACCCGTTACCGCCACATCCAAACCGGTTTCCGATATGGTCACCAGCACGCTAAGTTCACCCTTGCGCGACCCGACAGCAACGGCCAGCTGTTCAATCATCGGCAGCGCGGCCTGCAAGGCCGGATCCACCAGTTTGCAATCGGGAATTTCCACGATCACGCCGGATGCGCGGGCATGGAACCCTGCCATCGCGCCCTTTTTCGTGCGCCGCACAGAAAAGGACGCACGGCGGCGCGATTGGCCGGGCGAGGTTTCGATCGGGCGAAATTCGGCTTCGATCCCTTGGGCGTGCAGCGCCTGTTGCACCACGCCGACCTTCCATTTCGCGACAAAATCATCGGACGCATGTTGCAACTGGCACCCGCCACAGGCCTTGGCGTGGCGGCAGGGCGGCGACACCCGATCAGGCGAGGGCATTTCGATGCGCACATCCGTCAACCGCTGCCCGTCAACCGTGCCGGACACACGTTCGCCCGGCAGGGTCAGCGCGGCAAAAACCGGCCCTTCGGCGATGCCGTCGCCCTGCATTCCAAGGCGTTGAATGGTCAGTTCGGTCATATCTGTGTCAGCAATTCTGTTTTCGTTAGGGTAAAATGAGACGTGATCCAGGCCTGTTCCAGCGCGGACAGTTTCGCGCCCAGCGCGGCCCCTGTGTATGCAGGCATCAGATCGGCAGCGGCAACCGGAAACCGCGCATTGGCCCCCTGTTGTGCCATATCCAGCGCGGCGGGGTCCATCATCTGGCCCATCTGCGCGGCCCGCAGCAGCAAAATATCACGCGCCATCGCAGCGCCCAAACGATAGCCCAGTTCGTGCGGTTGCTGGATGCTGCCCATACCGTCGCGCAGGTGTTCCAGCTGGCGCGACTGCACCTTTGACAGGCGCAACGCATCGGGATTGCCGCCCAAAACCGCCATGCGGCGGATCGGATCGGGGCGGGTGTCTGTCAGCCCCTCAAGGTGGATCAACGGGGCCAGCCCTGTGTCATCCGCACCGTTCAGGATACAGGCCAGAACCCCCGCCGCCCGCATCGCCGCAACCGAGGGCGCGGGGTCAAGCGCGGTCAGCAGTTTGCACAGTTCGGACCAGACACGTTCGCGCGACAATTGCTGTAACCCGTCTGTATGAGTGGCAACGGCGGCCAGCCCTTCGGCATCCAGCCCCTGTGCTGCATCACCATACCATGCGTGAAACCGGAAAAATCGCAGTATGCGTAGGTAATCCTCGGCTATTCTCTGATTCGCATCCTCGATAAAGCGGACGCGGCGCGCCTGTAGATCAGGCAACCCGTTCAGCGGGTCGATCACACGGCCCGCCGGATCGCAATACAGCGCATTCATGGTGAAATCGCGCCGCTTTGCATCATCCATCACATCGCCGGAAAAGGCGACAACGGCATGGCGGCCCGTGGTTTCCACGTCGCGGCGAAAGGTGGTGATTTCATGCGGTATGTGATCGGATACCACCGTGATTGTGCCGTGATCAATACCCGTTGGCACAGCGCGCAGGCCTGCATTTTCGGCCAGTTCTATCACCCGATCAGGGGTGGCATCGGTGGCAATATCAATGTCATCCACGGGCGCGTTGATCAGGGCATTGCGCACACAGCCGCCGACAAACAACGCCTGAAACCCGGCATCGGTCAGCGCAGCACAAACCGCCTGCGTCGCCGGACGGGTCAACCATGGCGCATCAAGTTGCATCTAATCCGCCATCCGGTCAGCCAAAGATCGCAGCACACGCGCCGTGGCACCCCAAATGTAATATGGACCCCAAGGCACGGTGTAATAATTCCGGTCCACCCCGCGCCAGCGCCGTTTCTGGATCGAATAATTGGCAGGATCGGCCAGATGGGCAAGGGGCACCTCGAACACCTCGGCCACCTCGCCTGGTTCGGACACGGTGGTAAAATCGCGGGTCACGCGGGCCAGAACGGGGGTCATGGTGAACCCCGTCACGGTTTCATGGCTGGGAAATGTGCCAAGCACATCGACCAGATCACGGGGCAGGCCGATTTCCTCTTCGGCCTCGCGCAGGGCGGCGGCGATTTCATCGGCATCAGAGGGGTCCACCTTACCACCCGGAAAGGCGATCTGCCCCGGATGGTGCTGCAATTTCGACGACCGTTTGGTCAGGATCACCCGCACCCCGTCTGCCCGCAAAATGAAAGGCACCAACACGCCCGCACGGCGCAATTTGCGGTTTTCCGGCAGTTTGACCTGCGGGTTCAGATCATAATCCGACGAGGGCCGCGCCGGGCGGCCCAGCGCAGTGATCACCCCCGCAAGCGGATCAATCAAAGGGTCAATCTGCGTCACCCGCGCCCTCTTCTTTGGCTTCGAACCCGACCGTTTCGGGATCCAGATTGTAATGCATGCCGCAGAACTGGCAATCGGCGGTGACGCGCCCGTCATCCGTGGTCATTTTTTCTATGTCCCGCGCCGAATAGATCGACAGGGATTGGCGCACGCGGTCCTCGGAACAGGTGCAGCCAAAACGCACGGGCTGTGCATCGAACACACGCGGTGTTTCCTCGTGGAACAGGCGCACCAGCAGGTCGGTGGGCGCGATACGTGGGCCGATCAGCTCCATATCCTCGACCGTGTCCAGCAACATGTTCACGCGGTTCCAGTTTTCCATATCATCGCCATCAACCAGATCGCGGGCATGCAGCAGGCCTGCGTCGCCTGTGGCCTCGGCGCCTTTGGCAAAGGGGGATGCCTTGGGCATGTGTTGCAACATCACGCCACCGGCGCGCCAATGCTCTGGCCCGTCCGCTTCGGTTGATTTGCCGAAAGACAGGGAAAAACGGGTTGGAAGCTGCTCGGACTGGGCAAAATAGGCCTCTGCGCAGGCGCGCAGCGATCCGCCGGCCAGTGGGGTGATGCCCTGATACGGCGCCATGCCCTGACCCTGATCAATCATAATGGCAAAATACCCCTCGCCGATTTGGTCAAACGGGGCGCGATCGGTCAGCTTGTCTGCGTCATAGCTGGCATAGGCGCGGATTTGCGCGGGTTCACCATCCTTGGCCGGGCCGAAATAATCGGTGGCAATCATGCGCACCGCGCCCTTGGATTGCACCTGAAGGGACAGTTTCCAGCGCAGTTTGATCGTCTGGCCAATCAGCGCGGTCAGCAGGGTCATTTCTGCCACCAATGCCTCGACCTGCGGCGGGTAATTGTGCTGTTTCAGCACCCCGTCCAGCACATTGTCCAGACGGGCCACACGGCCGCGAATATCAGCATTGTCCAACTGGAACGGCAAAACGGTGTCGTCCCAGGCAAGTTTCGATCCAAGAGTCATGGGTGGGGGATGTCCTTTCGCGCCTGTGATTGGCATACAGGGTCCATATAGGTAGGACAAGCCAGTGGGCCAAGGAGGGTCGCCATGATCAAACGGTTCGGTGACGCGCCGTTGCGCGGGCAGGTTTACACGCGCCGCCCCGGTGCATATGCGATTTTGCGCGACGGGGATTCATTGCTGTTGACCCATCAGCGACAGCCATACCCCGAATTTCAACTGCCCGGTGGCGGCATTGATCCGGGCGAACATCCGATTGCGGCCCTGCACCGCGAGGTCTGGGAAGAAACCGGTTGGCGCATGTCGCCCCCGCGCCGTTTGGGGTGTTTTCGCCGTTTCACATTCATGCCGGAATACGAAATCTGGGCCGAGAAGGTTTGCACCGTTTATCTGGCCCACCCCGTGCGCCGGCTGGGCAACCCGACAGAGCCGCACCATTCGGCGCTGTGGATGTCGATCCCTGACGCTGTGCAGCAATTGGGAAACGCGGGTGACAGTCATTTCGTGGCGCAGCTATTGCGTTGAATCGCCGCAATATTCGAACAGAATGGCGGAAACATCATCGGGGAAATCCTCTCCTCCGGCGTAGTCGGCCAGCTTCCACACCAGCGTTTCCAGCAGGGCGGTGCCATGCACGTAGGACAAATCCTTTAGCAGATCCATCAGCCCTTCGTCATCCAGCTGGACGCCATCGGGATCGGGGCATTCGTTCACGCCGTCCGACTGGATCAACAGGCGGTCACCCTTGTTCAAAGTGAGGTCGAATTCTTCATAGCTGGCGCCAGCGATCAGCCCGACGGGCAAACCACCGCTGCCCAATGTTTCTAGTTTGCCATCAGCGCGCTGCACGACCGGATGCGGGTGCCCCGCCTGCACCATACGCATATGGCCGGTGGTCAGATCCACGTCAGCAAGCAGGAGTGTGAAATAATGCTCTGTCTCCATGTCCTCTAGCACAAGGCGGTTCAGTTCGGCGGCGACAGTTGCGGGCGGCAACATGGCATAGGTGCCATCCGGCTGGCGCGCCAGGGCAACGTTGTGATCGGGTGTGGCGGACAGGTATCCCGCCAGCCGTGCGGTCATAAGAGCCGAGCTGATCCCGTGCCCCGAAACATCAATGCCAAACAACCCGATCCGCCCGTCACAAACCGGGAAAACCCCCACCAGATCACCACCCACATGCCCCGAGGACCGGAGCAAAAGCGAAACCTGCCCCTGATCGAAATCGTAGAACCGTTCACGCACAAGGGATTGTTGCAGCTTTTTTGCTTCGATCAGGTCGCTGTCCAGCGCATCATACAGCATTTGCAGCTGTTGCAGGGTCGTGGTGATCAACCCGTTCTTTTCGACCAGCTCCTTCTCCATGCGCTGAATGCGTTCGCCCGCATTGATCCGCGCACGCAGTTCGGCCGCGTTTACGGGTTTGTTCAAAAAGTCATCCGCACCGCAATCCAGCCCCCGCGCCACTGCATCCTTTTCGGTTTTCGAGGTCAGAAGGATAAAATATCCATAGCGGTCCCGCGGCATTGCCCGAAAGGCCTGACAAAATTCCAACCCGTCCATGCCGGGCATCATCCAGTCGCTGAGCACAATGTCAGGCGGGGTGTCAGCACATATTTTCAAGGCGTCCGCCCCTGATTCCGCCTCTGTAACGCGATAACCCCAACGGGTAAGAGAGGCGGCCAGAATACGGCGCTGCAGGCGGCTGTCATCAACCACCAGAACATGGCTGACGGGCAGCGGCCCCCCCTGTGGCCCTAAATCTATTTCGTTAACCTGACCCATATGATCCTGACACTTGGCAATAAACGCGCCTTTGGGGATTGCTAAACCAGCCACATTAACATGCCGTGAAATTCGGATTTTTTTGCCTAAAGAAATTATTAGCCTTTTTCTGCCAATGTGGCGGGCAACAAGGGGAAAATCGGTATGATAGATTGGGAAAGGGTAACGGAATTACGCGACGAGGTCGGCCCCGATGATTTTGGGGAGGTTGTCGATTTGTTCATCGAAGAGGTGGAAAGCACCATCGCAAAACTGCGTAGCAACCTTGATCTGGCCACATTGGAAGACGACCTGCATTTCCTGAAAGGCGCAGCGTTGAACCTTGGATTTCAGGCATTTTCAGACCTTTGTCAAAAAGGCGAACATATGGCCGGTGCCGGACAGGCGGCAGATGTTGACCTGCCCAGCATTCTGGCCTGCTTCGATGCATCGCGGAATGCGTTTACCGATGAATTGCCCGGCCGTCTGGCCGCCTGATCAAATCAGGAACTCGGCCAGTGTTTCATCGCTGGTGATATCGCGGTAAGTAAAACCAGCAGCATCCAGACGGCCAAAAAGATGCGTAAAATTGTCAGCTTCGCGGGTTTCGATCCCGATCAGAACAGACCCGAAATTGCGTGCGGATTTTTTCAGGTATTCAAACCGCGCGATATCATCATCAGGGCCTAGGATACCTAAAAATTCCTTTAGCGCGCCGGGACGTTGCGGCAGGCGCAGGATGAAATATTTTTTCACACCGGAGTAGCGTTGCGCGCGTTCTTTTACCTCGGGCAGGCGTTCAAAATCGAAATTTCCACCCGATGTGATGCAGGCAACCGTCTTGCCCTTAATCTGATCCGCGATATCAGCCAGCGCATCAATCGCCAGAGCACCGGCGGGTTCCAGCACGATCCCTTCGACGTTCAGCATGTCCAGCATGGTGGTGCAAATACGGTCCTCGGGGGCGGCAAAAATATTACTTGGGTCGATGTTTTTCAAATATTTGAATGGCTTGGCACCGATACGTGCCACCGCAGCCCCATCAACAAAACTGTCGACCTTGTTCAGTGTCACGGGTTCACCTGCCGCCACAGCCGCAGCCAGACTGGTGCCCCCTAAGGGTTCGACAAAACTGTAGGTCAAGTCGGATTCAAAATACCGCCGCACCCCCGCAGACAGGCCACCGCCACCAACAGGCAGGACAATATGGTCGGGTCGGTGGTTCATCTGTTCGGCGATTTCCACCGCGACCGATGCCTGACCTTCGATCACATCATCATCATCGAAAGGGGCCAGAAAATACCCGCCCTTTTCCACGCAAAATGCCTGAGCCGAGGCAAGCGTGTCATCGAAATAATCACCCACCAGTTTGATTTCGACGGCATCCCCGCCAAAAATCCGTGTTTTCTGGATTTTCTGCATCGGGGTTGTCACGGGCATGAAAATCACGCCTTTAACACCGAAATGCTGACACATAAAGGCGACACCCTGCGCGTGGTTGCCCGCGCTTGCACAGACGAACAGCCCCTTTTCAGGGTTTGTTTTCAATACCTTGCGCATCGCATTGAACGCACCGCGCAGCTTGTACGACCGCACGGGGGTCAGGTCTTCGCGTTTCAACCAGATATCGGCGCCGAACCGTTCGGACAGGTGGGCATTGCGCTGCAACGGGGTTGCATCGAACACGGCGCGCATCTCCTGTGTTGCGGCGCGGGCTTTATCTTGAAAATCGCTCATACCTGTAAGTGACCCAAGCCCGCGCTGCGCGCAAGGTCAGTCAATGTCGCGGCCCTGAACAGTGATGCCATATGTCGTGGTCAGGATCGACGCAACGTTAAACGCCAGCAAGCCCAATCCAATAGCGAAGCCGAACAATTACAAAATGATAATCGGAAGAGAGACTATAACAGCCGCGCCGGAACGACCGCGCAGGCATTTTGACAAATCATGCGCCATGCGTGAAGGAAAATACGAATGGCCATCCGGCCATCCTTTGCGGTAACTGGTTCAGGGGTAGGGTGCCTATGGCTGGCCGTCAATCAGCGCCGGTGCCGCGCACCTTGCCCTGCGGCGTAAAAACCGCTATCGCGCCTCGCAAACCTGAAAATAAAGGAATTTCCTGCAATGTCCGCGCCCAAGAAAGTCGTGCTGGCCTATTCCGGCGGCCTTGATACATCGATCATCCTGAAATGGTTGCAAACGGAATATGGCTGTGAGGTTGTCACCTTTACCGCCGATCTGGGCCAGGGCGAGGAGCTGGAACCGGCACGTAAAAAAGCCGAATTGATGGGCATCAAACCGGAAAACATCTATATCGAAGATGTGCGCGAGGAATTCGTGCGCGACTTCGTGTTCCCGATGTTCCGCGCTAACGCCTTGTATGAAGGGCTTTATTTGCTGGGCACGTCGATTGCGCGGCCCCTGATTTCGAAACGTCTGGTGGAAATCGCCGCCGAAACCGGTGCCGATGCCGTGTCGCATGGCGCGACCGGCAAGGGCAATGATCAGGTGCGGTTTGAACTGAGCGCATACGCCCTGAACCCCGATATCAAGGTGATCGCACCCTGGCGTGAATGGGACCTGTCGAGCCGGACCAAACTGCTTGATTTTGCAGAGAAAAACCAGATTCCGATCGCCAAGGACAAACGTGGTGAAGCGCCGTTTTCGGTGGACGCAAACCTGTTGCACACCTCGTCCGAGGGCAAGGTTTTGGAAGACCCCGCCGAAATGGCGCCGGATTATGTTTTCCAGCGCACCGTGAAGCCCGAGGATGCGCCCGACACGCCCGAACTGGTTGAAATCACGTTCGAAAAAGGTGATGCGGTCGCCATCAATGGCGAGGATATGAGCCCCGCCACGATCCTGACCAAGCTGAACGAACTGGGCGGCAAACACGGGATTGGACGCCTGGATTTTGTGGAAAACCGGTTTGTCGGCATGAAATCCCGCGGGATATACGAAACGCCCGGCGGCACCGTGTTGCTGGAGGCACACCGCGGGATCGAGCAGATCACGCTGGATTCCGGTGCTGGCCATCTGAAAGACAGCATCATGCCGCGCTACGCCGAGCTGATCTATAACGGGTTCTGGTTCAGCCCCGAACGCGAGATGTTGCAGGCATTGATCGACAAATCCCAAGATCATGTGTCGGGCACCGTGCGTTTGAAACTGTATAAGGGCGCAGCAACCACCGTTGGCCGCTGGTCTGATCATTCGCTGTATAGCGAAGCGCATGTGACATTCGAGGATGACGCGGGCGCCTATGACCAGAAAGATGCCGCCGGATTCATCCAGTTGAATGCCCTACGGCTGAAGCTGTTGGCCGCGCGGAATCGTCGCCTGAAAGGGTGATCCGCCGGATCGTATGAAACGCCCCCGGATTCGTATGAATCGTATAAAACGGGGGGTCAAATCCATGAAAACGGGCGCGGGGTAACCCTGCGCCCGTTTTCGTATTTTCCTCACGCCGTGTCACCCTTGCGTGAGGGGGATTGGCGGGTTTGCGGATCGGGCGCATGGTGTCGGCAACAGGAGGATGAACCATGCGTGATGTGAAAACTTGGGTGCTGGCCGGATTGATCGGGATCGGCGCGTTTTTGGCAAACGGGGCCAAGGCCGATGTGCTGACCGTGGCGGGCGGCTGTTTCTGGTGCGTCGAAGCGGATTTTGAAAAACTGCCCGGCGTGCGCGGCGTGGTGTCGGGATACACCGGCGGCACGGTCGATAACCCGACCTATAAACAGGTAACGCGCGGCGGCACCGGACATTACGAGGCAGTGCAGATTGATTTCAACCCCGCCAGGATCAGCCGCGAGGTGTTGCTGGAAAAATTCCTGCGCTCGGTCGATCCAACCGATGCGGGCGGGCAGTTTTGCGACCGTGGCGACAGCTATCGCACCGCGATTTTCGTGTCTAACGCAGGGGAAAAGGCCGCAGCAGAGGCCGCGATAAGCAAGGCACAGGGCGCATTGGGCAAGAAAGTTGTAACGCCGGTTTTGAAAGCGGCCAGATTTTATCCGGCAGAGGATTACCACCAGGATTACTACAAAGGTAAAAATCTGGTGGTGACGCGGTTCGGGCCGATAAAGCAATCGAAAGCCTATAAAAAATACCGCGATGCCTGCGGACGGGATGCGCGCGTCAAGCAATTATGGGGCAATGCCGCCGCCTTTGTTAACTAAGAAATGTGTCGACTTCACCAGCAGAGGGCATGGCATCGGCTGTGCCCTTTCGCGTGACTTGAACGGCCGATGCGGCGGCGGCGCGGCGCATGGCAGCGGGGATTTTTAGACCCTGATCCAGCCCGGCAGCCAGATTTCCGATGAAACAATCGCCCGCGCCAGTGGTATCGACTGGCGTGACGGAAAAGGCAGGTTGTTCATGGGTTTGGCCGTTTTGACCATGCCAAACCGCGCCCTTGGCCCCGTGAGTTATTAACCTTTCGGGCAATGCGATCTGGCCCAGGGCGAATTCCAGCTGCGCGGCTTCGCCTTCGTTCATCACAATCATGTCGATGTGGGGCAGGATGCGTTTGACGGCATCGGCATCAAAGGGCGCAGCGGAATAGATCACGCGCATGTCACGGGTTTGGGCGATTTTTGCAGCCTCAACCGTAAGGTTAGTTTCGTTTTGCAGCAGCAGGATATCACCCGCAACAGCATCGGAAAGGGCAGTTTTAAGGCGGGTTAGAGACTGTTTTTCGTTTGCGCCCGGATAGATGACAATGGCGTTTTCACCATGTGGGTCGATGTTGATAATCGCATGGGCGGTAGGGGTTTCGATCTGCGCAATATGGGTGCAATCAACGCCAAAGCTGCGCAACATTTTCAGCAGCGGATCGGAATCGGGGCCGATGCAACCAATGTGAACCACAGTCGCGCCAGCCAGCGCGGCGGCGACAGATTGGTTGGCACCCTTTCCACCCAGACCCGTCGCATAGCCGTTTGCCGCCAGCGTTTCACCCGCCGCAGGCAGGTGCGGCACATCATAAAAATGATCGACGTTAACCGAACCGAGGTTGAAAATGCTCATGCTGTTCCCCTGCGGGATCAGCCCATTTTACAGGCCGCGATCACCGCCATGTTAAGAATATCATTCACCGTGGAGGTAGAGGAGCAAATTTGAATCGACTTGTCCACGCCCGCAAGGATGGGGCCGATCACAGTTGCGCCGCCCATTTCCTGCATCAGTTTGACCGAAATCGAGGCCGAATGCCGCGCCGGAACCACCAGAATGTTGGCCGGTCCAGTCAGGCGTTGGAACGGATAATTTGCCTGAGCGCGTGGGTTCAGGGCGACATCAACGGTCATCTCGCCCTCGTATTCAAAGGTGACGCCGCGCTGTTCCAACACCTGCGGCGCAAGGTGCATTTTGTGGGCGCGTTCCGACACGGGATAGCCGAACGTGGAGAAGGACACAAAGGCAACCCGCGGATCCAGACCCAGATGCGACGCGACGCCCGCGGCGCGTTCGGCGATATTGGCCAGGTCCTGTTCATCGGGCCATTCATGCACAAGCGTGTCACCGATCAGCACGATCCGGCCCTTGTGCAACAGCGCGGTCACACCCGCCGCACCGTGTTTGGCATCCGCGTCAAAGACGTGGTTTATCAGCTCCATCACGTGGGCGGATTTGCGGGTCGCGCCGGTGACAAGCCCGTCGCCATGGCCATGCGCCAGCATCAAAGCAGAGAAAACATGGCGGTCGCGGGCGGCAAGGCGATGGATATCATGACGGTCGTGGCCCTTGCGTTGCAGCCGTTCGTAGAGGAATTCCTTGTAGGTATCGAGGTGTCGGGTGTTGGCGGCGTTAACCACTTCGAGTTCGCGCACGGCATCGCCAAGCCCTGCTGATTCGAGCTTTTCTTTGACGTCTGCCTCGCGCCCTACGACGATGGCCTTGCCCAGACCCGAGCGTTGATATTGCACGGCGGCGCGCAGCACGCGCACGTCGTCGCCTTCGGCGAAAATCATGCGGGCCTGCGCGGCGCGGGCGCGGGCATGGATGCCGCGCAGAATGGATGCTGTCGGGTCCATCCGCGATTTCAGCGACAGTTCGTAGGCGTCCATATCAATGATCGGGCGACGGGCCGCGCCGGTTTCCATACAGGCCTTGGCGACGGCGGGGGGAATGCGGTGAATCAGGCGCGGATCGAAGGGCGTGGGGATAATATAATCGCGCCCGAAGGACAGTTTGCGACCATAGGCCATCGCGACTTCGTCTGGCACATCCTCGCGCGCGAGTTCGGCCAATGCCTCGGCGCAGGCGATTTTCATTTCGTCATTGATGGCGCGGGCGTGGACATCCAGCGCACCACGGAACAGGTAGGGGAAACCCAATACGTTGTTGACTTGATTGGGATAATCGGAGCGACCCGTGGCAACGATTGCATCGGCGCGCACCTCGTGTGCCTCTTCGGGGGTGATTTCGGGATCGGGGTTGGCCATGGCGAAAATGACCGGATTGTCAGCCATGGAGCGCACCATTTCCTGCGTCACCGCGCCCTTGACCGACACGCCAAGGAACACGTCGGCACCGTTCATTGCCTCTTCGAGGGAGCGGTCATTTGTCTGGGCGGCATGGGCCGATTTCCACTGGTTCATGCCCTCGGCGCGGCCCTGGTAAATCACGCCCTTGGTGTCACAGAGGATGCAATTGTCGTGCTGCGCGCCCATGCGTTTGACCAGTTCAATACAGGCGATGCCCGCAGCGCCGGCACCGTTCACGACGATCTTTACGTCTTCGATTTTCTTGCCCGAAATATGCAGCGCATTGATCAGCCCGGCGGCGCAGATCACGGCGGTGCCGTGCTGGTCATCGTGGAAAACGGGGATGTCCATTTCCTCTTTCAGCTTCTGTTCGATGATGAAGCATTCAGGGGCTTTGATGTCCTCAAGGTTAATGCCGCCAAAGGTCGGACCCATCAGGCGCACGGCGTTGATGATCTGGTCAGCGTCCTCTGTGTCCAACTCGATATCAATGGAGTTCACGTCGGCGAAACGCTTGAACAGGACGGCCTTGCCCTCCATCACCGGTTTGGAGGCCAGCGCGCCCAGATTGCCCAAACCCAAGACCGCCGTGCCGTTCGAAACCACCGCCACAAGGTTGCCCTTGTTGGTGTAATCATAGGCGGTTTCGGGGTTGTCAAAGATCGCCTCGCAGGGGACGGCAACGCCGGGGGAATAGGCCAGCGACAGGTCGCGCTGCGTTGTCATCGGAACCGTGGCCGCAATTTCGAACTTGCCCGGGGTGGGTTCCAGATGGAACGACAGGGCTTCTTCCCGGGTGACTTTCGATTTCGACATTTTGCGGACTCCTCCTTGGGTTCAAGCCTCATACATGGGGAATGTGTCAGGCTCAACTGCGTTGGTTTTCACCTTTCGTGCCGGGGCGCGGGTTTGTATGGTCGCGGCGGTGACAAGGGGGATGCACGTGAGCGCGACGGTAACACCAATGATGGCCCAGTATCTGGAGTTGAAAGCGCAGTATCAGGATGCGCTGCTGTTCTATCGGATGGGTGATTTTTATGAAATGTTTTTCGATGATGCCGTGGCTGCGGCCGAGGCATTGGACATTGCGTTAACCAAACGCGGCAAACATCTGGAGCAGGATATACCGATGTGCGGCGTGCCCGTTCATGCCGCCGAGGGCTATTTGTTAACGCTGATCCGCAAGGGGTTTCGCGTGGCCGTATGCGAGCAAATGGAAAACCCCGCCGAGGCCAAAAAACGCGGGTCGAAATCGGTGGTGAAACGCGATGTCGTGCGGTTGGTGACGCCCGGCACATTGACCGAGGAATCCCTGCTGGAGGCGCGGCGGCACAATTACCTGTGCGCCTATGCCACAGTGCGCGATGAGGGCGCGCTGGCATGGGTCGATATATCGACCGGCGCCTTTCACGCGATGGAATTACCGCCCGTGCGATTGGGGCCTGAACTGGCACGGCTGGCCCCGTCCGAAGTGATCATGAATGAGGCGTCAGAGGCGGATTACGCCGGTTTAGTGGCTGAAATGGGCGCAGCGATCACCGGATTGGGGCGCGCCGCCTTTGATTCCACGGCGGGTGAAAAACGCCTGTGCGCGCTGTTCGGTGTTGGGTCGCTGGAGGCATATGGCAATTTCACCCGCGCCGAGGTGTCGGCCATGGGTGCCGTGGTTGAATATCTGGAAATCACGCAAAAGGGCAAACTGCCGCTGTTGCGCCCGCCAATGCGGGAATCCACGGGGCGGTTGATGCAGATCGACGCGGCAACGCGGCGCAATCTGGAACTGACCCATGCGTTGAACGGCGGGCGCGCCGGATCACTGCTGCACGCGATTGACCGGACTGTCACCGCAGGGGGCGGGAGGCTGTTGGAGCGGCGGCTTTCATCGCCCTCGCGCGTGTTGGGTGTGGTGCAGGATCGGCTGGATGCGGTAGATTTTGCGGTGGAACAGGGTCGAATTACGGCAGATCTGCGTGAAAGTCTGCGCAATGTGCCGGACCTGGATCGGGCGCTGTCTCGGCTGGGGTTGGACCGTGGCGGGCCGCGTGATCTGGCGGGCATTCGCAACGGTTTGGAACAGGCCGCACAGATTTCACAGTCGTTGGCGGACGCCAAGCTGCCACGCCTGCTGGCTGAAGCGGCAGAAAACCTGACCGGCCATGACGCGCTGCTGGATCTGCTGGGCGAGGCATTGATTGCAGAACCGCCGCTGCTGGCACGCGATGGCGGGTTCATCGCCGAAGGATACGACGAAGAGTTGGACGAAATGCGCCAGCTGCGCGACGAAGGGCGCGGCGTGATTGCCAAAATGCAGGCGGAATATCAATCGCTTAGCGGTATCAGCACGCTGAAGATCAAGCATAACAATGTGCTGGGATATTTTGTCGAGGTCACAGCAACCCACGCCGATAAAATGCTATCAGAACCGCTGAACGAGACATTCAAACACCGCCAAACCACAGCGAACCAAGTGCGGTTCACCACCGTGCCGCTATCGGAAATGGAAACCCGCATTTTGAACGCGGGCGGCAGGGCGCTGGACATCGAAAAGCGGCTCTATGACGCCTTAAAAGCGCAAATTCTACAGGTCGCGGCAGAGGTTGCAGGCACCGCGCGGGCGCTGTCGGAACTGGACCTTGCCACCGCTTTGGCTGATCTGTCCAAGGGCGAAAACTGGTGCAGGCCCGTGGTGGACAATTCCCGCAAACTGCTGATCAGCGGCGGGCGGCATCCGATTGTGGAGCAAAGCCTGCGCAAATCGGGGCAGGGACCGTTCATCGCAAATGATGCGGAACTGGGCGATGGCACCGATATATGGCTGCTGACCGGCCCGAACATGGCGGGTAAATCAACCTATCTACGGCAAAATGCACTGATCGCGCTGCTGGCCCAAATGGGCAGTCATGTGCCCGCCACCCGTGCCGAAATCGGACTGGTCAGCCAGCTGTTCAGCCGCGTCGGCGCGTCGGACGATCTGGCACGGGGGCGATCGACATTTATGGTGGAAATGGTGGAAACAGCGGCGATTTTAAATCAGGCTGACGCCCATGCCCTTGTTATCCTTGATGAAATCGGGCGTGGCACCGCCACCTATGACGGATTGTCCATTGCATGGGCTACGCTGGAACACCTGCATGATATCAACGGCTGCCGCGCATTATTTGCAACGCATTATCACGAAATGACCAGCCTTGCGGGGAAACTGAACCGCGTCGACAACGCCACCGTCACCGTGCGCGAACATGATGGCGATGTGATTTTTCTGCACGAGGTGCGCAAAGGCGCGGCGGATCGCAGTTACGGGGTGCAGGTCGCAAAATTGGCGGGCCTGCCCGATGCCGTGGTCGCCCGCGCCCGCGTGGTGCTGGATGCGCTGGAAAAGGGCGAACGCGAAGGCGCAGCCAACCCCAAGGCGCTGATTGACGACCTGCCGCTGTTCGCCGCAATCCCACCCGCACCGCCCGCTGCCGCGCCCAAGGATTCGGCGGTGGAGATGCGGCTAAAGGACATTTCGCCGGATGAGCTGACCCCGCGCGAGGCCCTGCAACTGATGTATGAATTAAAAGAGGCAGCCCGCAGTTAAGCGCGCCGCCTTTGGCTTTTTCTTGGTAAAAATACTCTCGCCGAAGGCGTTACGCCGGTGTCGACGAAACGCCCACCTGCGCGGGGCGCAGCAAACGGTCGTGCAGCATGAAACCCTCGGCTGACACCTGAATGATGTCGCCCGCTTTGGTGCCGGGAACGGGGGCTTCGAACATTGCCTCGTGCTGTTGCGGATCAAACGCATCGCCAACCTGCGGCGAAATCACCACGATGCCATGTTTTGAAAACACATTGCGCAATTCGCGCAGGGTCAATTCGACCCCTTCCAGCAGCGACCCAAAAGCGGCGCGTTGTTCATCGGTCACCGCCTCGAGCGCACGTTTCAGGTTGTCGTGAACCGGCAACATATCGCGGGCCAGTTTGGAGCCACCGTAATTTTCCGCCTCGCGACGATCCTTTTCGGACCGTTTGCGGGCATTTTCGGCATCGGCCAGCGCCCGCATAAAGCGGTCTTTGTATTCGTCACGCTCGGCGCGCAATTCGTCCAATTCCAGCTCTGCGTCGGAAATCTCGTTCATTTCGTCGGCATATGCCTCTTCCTCTGCGGTGTCGATATCATCGAGAAAGTCGTCGTTCTTTGGCTCTGCCATATTTCACCTCTAACTGCGGTCGGAGATCAGTTTTCCGACCAGCTGTGCCGTATAGTCCACGATCGGAACGATGCGCCCGTAATTCAGCCGCGTCGGGCCGATCACGCCGACCGCTCCGACAATCTTGCGGTCAGCGTTCATATAAGGACTGACCACCAAAGAGGAACCCGAAAGTGAGAAAAGTTTGTTCTCGGATCCAATAAAAATGCGCACACCTTCGCCTTCCTCGGTCAATTCAAGGAAATTGGCGATGTCCTGCTTGCGTTCAAGGTCGTCAAACAGGGTGCGGATGCGTTCCAGGTTTTCCTGATTGTCGTCACCGCCCAACAGATTCGAACGGCCACGCACGATCAAACGGTCGTTTCCGCCGCCTTCGCCCATCCAGACGGCCAGCCCGCTGTCGACCAAATCACGCGACAGGGTGTCGATCTGTTGTTTGCGCGCCTCAATCTCGCGGCGGATCACGGTTTGCATGTCGGTCAGGGTGCGCCCTTCGACCAGCGCATTCAGGAAATTCGCCGCCTCGCGCATGGAAGACGGGGTTTGGCCAGCGGGCGGATGAAAGATGCGGTTTTCGACATGACCATCGGCAAACACCAACACGACCAGGGCGCGATCATGGCCAAGGCTGACGAATTCCAGATGCTTTATCGCCGCCTCGTGTTTTGGGGCAAGCACAAGGCTGGCGCCCTGCGTCACACCGGACAGCGCGGAACCCACCCTGTCTAACATACTGCCAACATTACCGGAATTGTTGCCAAGGGTTTCATCAATCTTGGCCCGGTCGGTGTCGTCCAGGTTCGACACCTCAAGCAGGCCATCGACAAACATGCGCAGGCCCATCTGGGTCGGCACCCGCCCGGCGGACACATGCGGTGACCCGACAAGGCCCAGATATTCCAGATCCTGCATCACGTTACGAATGGTCGCGGCGGATACTTTTTCGCTCATCGTGCGGGTCAGCGACCGCGAGCCGACCGGATCACCGGACGCAAGGTATCCTTCGACCACGCGGCGAAACACCTCGCGCGAGCGGTCATTCATTTCGTCCAGTATCTGAGCTGCTTGGTTAATCATCGCCATCCTGTTCGGGCGGGCATTAAAGAGCATATAGAGCAAAGGTCAATCGGGCTTGCGTTCGGGCCTGCGCCCCTTGTATCCCGACCACATCAACAAAAAGGAAATACCAATGCGCCCGTCTGGAAGAGATTTAAGCGAAATGCGCCCGATTTCAATCGAGACCGGGGTCACGAAACACGCCGAAGGGTCATGCATGATCCGCGTCGGCGACACCCATGTGTTGTGCACCGCCACAATCGAAGAACGCGTGCCGCCATTCGTCAAAGGAACCGGATTGGGCTGGGTCACAGCAGAATACGGCATGTTGCCACGTTCAACCACAAGCCGGATGCGCCGCGAGGCCACGGCGGGCAAACAGGGCGGGCGCACCGTTGAAATCCAGCGGCTGATCGGGCGGTCCTTGCGCGCCGGCGTTGACCGCGTGGCCATGGGTGAACGCCAGATCACCGTGGATTGCGATGTGATTCAGGCGGATGGCGGCACCCGCTGCGCGTCAATCACCGGTGGTTGGGTGGCCCTGCGTCTGGCCGTGGATAAATTGATGAAGGCGGGTGATATCGTCTCTAATCCACTGGAATTTCCGGTTGCTGCGGTATCCTGCGGTATCTATGCAGGCCAGCCGGTGCTGGATCTGGATTACCCCGAAGACAGCGAAGCAGGCGTGGACGGCAATTTTATCATGCTGTCCAACGGCAAGCTGATCGAAGTGCAAATGAGCGCCGAAGGGTCCACATATTCGCGCGACGAAATGAACAAGCTGATGGATCTGGCGGAAAAAGGCGTGGGCGAATTGGTCGCCGCGCAAATGGCCGCGGTCAATGCGTAAGTTCGACGGTAAAAAACTGCTGATCGCCACGCATAACGCGGGCAAATTGGCAGAATTCACCCGATTGCTTGAACCCTACGGGGTTCAGGTGGTCGGGGCGGCAGAAATGGACCTGCCCGAACCCGTAGAGGACGGCACGACATTCGTCGAGAACGCCCGCATCAAGGCCCACGCCGCAGCCAAGGCCACAGGGCTGCCCGCACTTAGCGACGACAGCGGCATCGAGATCGACGCATTGAACGGCGCGCCGGGGGTTTATACGGCGGATTGGGCCGAAACAGGCTCTGGTCGCGACTTTAAGATGGCCATGACCAACACCTATGAAAAGATCGCCGCGACAGGTAAATCCGCGCCTTGGACGGCGCGATTTTGCTGCACCTTGGTTCTGGCATGGCCCGATGGCGATGATGCGGTTTTTGCGGGTGTATTGGACGGGCAAGTGGTCTGGCCGATGCGCGGCGTCGAGGGGCACGGATATGATCCGATTTTCATGCCAAACGGCCATGCCGTGACGCTGAGCGAAATGAGCAGCGACGCAAAAAACGCGATCAGCCACCGCGCCGACGCGCTGGCCAAGTTCACGGCTGCCTGTTTTGGCTGAGGACTGGCAAGAAGGGGGCTTTGCGATTTATCTGCATTGGCCCTTTTGTCAGGCCAAATGCCCCTATTGCGATTTCAACAGCCATGTGTCGCGCGAAATCGACCAATCCCGCTGGCTTAGAGCCTATATTTCCGAGATTGACCGCTATGCCAGAGAGGTGCCTGATCGGGTTTTGACCTCGATCTTTTTCGGGGGCGGCACCCCGTCATTGATGGACCCTGCGGTGGTTGCGGGCGTGTTGGACCGGATCAAGCTGCACTGGCCACAGGCCAATGACATCGAAATCACGCTGGAAGCCAACCCCGGATCGGTAGAGGCCACCAAATTCCGCGATTTCGCGCAGGCGGGCGTTAACCGCGTTTCCATGGGGATTCAGGCACTGAATGACCGCGATTTACAGCGTTTGGGCCGTATACATTCGGTGGCAGAGGCGAAAGCGGCCTTTGATATCGCCCGTAACCAGTTTGAACGGGTCAGTTTCGATCTGATCTATGCCCGTCAGGACCAAGGATTGCAGGATTGGGAGCGCGAGCTGCGCGAGGCCCTGTCGATGGCGATTGACCACCTGTCGCTGTATCAACTGACCATCGAACAGGGAACCGCATTTGGTGATCGTTATAACGCGGGAAAACTGCGCGGGCTGCCCGTCGATGACACCGCCGCCGATATGTATGCCCTGACGCAAGACCTGTGCGGTCAGGCCGGGATGGAAGGGTATGAGATCAGTAACCACGCCCGCATCGGGGCCGAATCCCGCCATAATAGGGTCTATTGGCGCTATGGTGACTATGTCGGGATCGGTCCGGGCGCGCATGGTCGGCTAACCGTTGACGGGCAACGCATGGCCACCGAACAATGGCGAAATCCGGTAAAATGGCTGGACATGGCCGATGCTGGCGGCGCGGAAAACCTGCGCGAGGCCGTGACCCTGCAAGAGCAATCAGAAGAGTTTTTGATGATGGGGATGCGGCTGTCAGACGGAATTGACCCTGCGCGGTTTGAACGCTTGGCTGGCCGCCCCTTGAACCCTGAACGCTTGCGCTATCTGTCTGACATCGGAATGATCGAGCAAGGCGCGCGCATCAAGACGACCCGTGACGGTCGGATGGTCCTGAATGCGATCCTGCAAGAACTGCTAACGGACGGTTAAATGCGGTATATCTGGGCGAGTTTGGGTCTCATTTCAGTTGGTTTTGGACTGATCGGAATTGTCCTGCCGTTGATTCCAACGGTGCCGTTTATGCTGTTGGCCGCGTTTTTCTTCGCAAGAAGCTCGGAGCGGATGCACAATTGGCTGTTAGGGCACCGCATTTTCGGCCCCGCAATACTGGACTGGCAAACTCGCGGTGCAATTCATCCACGCGGCAAGCGTCTGGCGACCATTTCGATCGTTCTGGTTTTTGGCATTTCGCTGGCAATCGGCCTGCGGCCAATGCTGCTTGTGATTCAGGGGGTTACACTGAGCTGCGTTCTAATTTTTCTTTGGACGCGCCCTAACGGTTAGCCGACAGAACCATGCAAAGCGTATCCAGATCATCAAGACTGTCGTAGCTGATCGTAATCTGCCCTGATTCCTGACCCGGCCTGTGCTGAATCGCAACCTTCATGCCCAGACTGGCCGACAGATCCCCCTCTAGCGCCTTGGTATCGGCGTCTTTTTCCAGAGTTTTTGCGGGGCTTTTCTTAGAACCGTCATCGGTGAAAATATTACCCTTGGGCTTTTTCGCCAGTTTTTCAGTATCGCGAACCGACAACTCCTGTGTGATCACCTTTTTCGCCAGCCCGGTCGGATCGTCCGCAGTGATCAATGCGCGCGCGTGACCTGCCGTTAATTTTCCCTCGGCCAGCCAGGTTTGCACCTCTTGGGGTAACTGCAAAAGGCGCATCAGGTTGGCGATGTGACTGCGCGATTTGCCTAGGGCCTGGCTGAGTTTCTCCTGGGTGTGGCCAAAACGATCCATCAGGGCCTTGTATCCTGCGGCCTCTTCAACGGCATTCAGGTCGGCGCGCTGAATGTTTTCGATAATCGCGACCTCTAGAACTTCGGTATCGTCGAAATTTCGCACCAGAACAGGCAATTCATGCAATTTCGCCATCTGAGAGGCACGCCACCGCCGTTCACCTGCAACGATTTCATATTCGCCATCGCGGCCGGGGCGGGGACGGACAATAAGCGGCTGAATGACGCCTTTTTCTGCAATAGAATCAGAGAGTTCCTGAAGTGCTTCGGTAGAAAACGAGCGGCGCGGCTGATCAGGGTTGGCGAATACTTTATCAATGGGGACGGTCAGGTCCGCCCGGCGCGGCGCCGCACCAGCTTCGGAAGGTGCTGTTTCCGGCTGCACATCAGCCATGAGCGCCGACAATCCGCGCCCCAGACCACGTTTTTTGGATGTATCCGCCATCATTTGCCTCTCTTACGCCAAAACCTTGGCATTTTTTTTCATAACCTCACCCGCCAGCGCAAGATATGCCATGGATCCCTTGGAGTTCGGGTCGTAGTCAAGCACCGGCAGCGCATAGCTGGGCGCTTCGGACACGCGAACATTTCGCGGGATTACTGTCGTGAACACAAGGTCGCCCAGATTTTCGCGTGCGTCCGCTTCGACCTGTTGTGACAGATTATTGCGCGCATCATACATCGTCAGAACCACACCTTCGATCCGCAAATTTCGGTTGGCTGATTGGCGCACTTCGCGGATTGTTAGCATAAGTTGCGACAATCCTTCGAGGGCAAAGAATTCGGATTGCAGCGGAACAAGCACGGAATGTGCGGCAACCATCGCATTGACCGTCAGCAAGCTGAGCGATGGCGGGCAATCTATGAGAATGAAATCAAAGGCAAATTCATCAATTGCAGGCTGGCGCAGGGCATCATGTAGCAGAAAGGAGCGTTTTTCATTCGCGACCAGCTCCATATCTGCGGATGATAGATCGGTCGTGGCAGGAATAATGCAAAGCCCATCGGTGCTGGTGGATTTGATGGCCCGATGAAGGTCGATGTCTTCGAGAAGCAATTCATAGGTTGTGAATTCTCTCTCATTGGGTTCGACGCCCAATCCGGTTGACGCATTGCCCTGCGGGTCCAGATCGACAATCAGAACGCGGCAATGCTGTTGAGCCAAGGCCGCGCCAAGATTGATCGTGGTCGTGGTTTTACCTACTCCGCCCTTTTGGTTGGCGATGGCAATAATCTTGGGTCCGGGTGGGCGCGATAGGTCAGACACGGGCGATTTCCCTTAGTTTCAGGATCACTGCGGCGGGATCTGTTACACTTTTAGTAGCCTCAAGATCGAATCGCCACAACTTCTGTGCCTCTGACACTTCTTTTTCCCATGTGGCACCTTTGGGAAACAAAGCAGTGCCGCCGGACGACAAGTGCTGCGCGGCAAAGGCGCAGAGGGAGGATAGATCTGCCAAGGCGCGTGCGGAAATCGTGCTTGCGCCCTGAGATGCCAATTCCTGGATCCTACTATCCAATACCTGTGCCGAAATACCGGTTTCGCGGACGACCTGCCGCAGAAATGTGGCCTTGCGCCGATCAGATTCGACCAGCGTTATTCTGGTCGTCGGTGCCTTTTCGGCCGCCAAGATTGCAACGACGAGACCGGGAAAACCACCACCGGACCCTATGTCGAGCCATCCGCCATCGGGATCATCATACAAATCGAAAATCTGCGCCGAATCAAGGAAGTGGCGGGTCCAAAGCTCGGGTATGGTGGATTTAGAAACCAGATTTATCCGTGGATTCCATTTTTTCAGGAGCGCAGCGTAAAGCTCTAGCCGCTCCATTGTTTCACGTGAAACATCATCCATCATGCTGTTCTTTCACGTTTCGCCTGGCGCAATTTTGCCAACAGCAGAGTCAGGGCGGCGGGCGTCATGCCTTCGACCCGCGATGCCTGAGCAATGCTGGAAGGGCAAGCCGCGGAAAGTTTCAATTTGAGTTCGTTCGATAGCCCGTCAATCAGATCATAGGAAAAATCTGCGGGAATGATCTGTGCTTCATCGCGTTTGACAGCGTCAATATCCCGCTGCTGGCGGTCAATATAATTGGAGTAAAGTGCATCCTTGGCCAGTTGCGCGGCAATTTCAGGGCTGATCCGGGTTAAAGATGAATCAAGCGATACCAGCATATCAAAATCCACCTCTGGCAGAGAGAGGAGTTTAAACGCAGAGCGGCGACCCCCGTCTTTGTTCATCGCAATACCGGTGTTTGCAATATCGCGAGGGGTAAAGCTGATATTTTCCAATAGCTGCTTGCCTGAATTCAGCTTTTCAAGCTTGATGTTAAAGTCGGATTGGCGCTCTGCGCCGACACAACCGGCGGCGATCCCTTTAGGGGTTAGTCGCTGATCCGCATTGTCAGCGCGCAAGGACAAGCGAAACTCTGCGCGGGAAGTGAACATACGATACGGTTCGGTCACGCCCCGCGTCGTCAGATCATCAACCATCACCCCGATATAGCTATCAGAGCGGCTGAATTCGACGGGAGGCTGGCCCAGTGAATCGGCCGCAGCATTCAACCCCGCGACCAGTCCCTGAGCGGCGGCCTCCTCGTATCCGGTGGTTCCGTTGATCTGACCCGCCAGAAACAGCCCCGGAACTGTTTTGACCTGCAGACGCAAATCGAGGGCACGCGGGTCGACATAATCGTATTCGATCGCATAGCCCGGCTGGAGAATGGTCGTGTTTTCCAGGCCAACGATGGAGCGGACATAGTCGTGTTGAACATCCTCGGGGAGGGAGGTCGAAATACCATTAGGGTAGACGGTGTGATCATCAAGCCCTTCTGGTTCAAGAAAAATCTGATGGGAGGTTTTATCCGCAAAGCGCACGATCTTATCCTCGATCGAAGGGCAGTAGCGCGGGCCGACGCCATCAATATGCCCGCCATACATAGCAGAACGCGACAGGTTTTTCTGGATAATATTGTGGGTTTTCTCGTTTGTATGGGTGATACCGCATGCGATTTGGCGAACAGCAGGGCCGTTGGACATAAAGGAAAAAACCACAGGTTCATCATCGGCGGGCTGCATTTCAAGCTGATCCCATGCGATGGTTCGCCCATCAAGGCGCGGAGGAGTGCCTGTTTTTAGCCGCCCGAGAGGGAGGTTAAAACTGTCGATCCGCTCGGCCAGTTTGACGGAGGGTTTATCACCCATGCGCCCGCCCGGTTTACGCTGGTCGCCAATATGGATGATGCCACGCAGGAATGTTCCGGTGGTCAGGATCACCGATTTTGCGGTGATCGTTGCGCCATCCGCAAGGACAATGCCGCTAACACGGTCATTCTGCATGATGAAATCGGTCGCCTCGCCCTCAAGGATCGAAAGGTTCGGCGTTGATTGCAATTCGGCAAGCATGGCCTGACGGTAAAGTTTGCGGTCTGATTGGGTGCGGGGACCCTGAACTGCGGGGCCTTTGCGGCGGTTGAGCAGGCGAAATTGAATCCCTGATAGGTCAGCGATACGGCCCATGACGCCATCCATAGCGTCGACCTCGCGCACGAGATGGCCCTTGCCCAGCCCGCCAATCGCGGGATTGCAGGACATCACGCCAATGCCGCCAAGCGTCAAGGTGATCAGCGCCGTTCGGGCACCTTTGCGGGCCGATGCGGCGGCGGCTTCGGATCCGGCATGACCGCCACCGATCACGATGACATCGAAATCTGATTGTTTCACGTGAAACACTCCCGCCTCGCGAGGCTATTTTCCAAGACAGAAGCTGGCGAAGATTTCATCCAGCAGGTTTTCTACATCTATGCGCCCGACCAGCATATCAAGGGCACGAATGGCTGTTCGCAGCTCTTCGGCGGCAAGGTCGGTCACATCGGGCCCGGTTTGCACCAATATCCGGCCAGCGGTCAGCGCATGCACCGCCTGTTGCATCGCGATCCGGTGGCGTTCGCGGGTGGCGATGCCGATATTTGCGGCGCGGGCAGACAGATGGGTTGTGATCTGATGTATCAGATTCGCCACGCCTTCGCCAGTTTGGCCAGAGATCGCATTGGATTTTTCGGACAGGGTGTCAGCCTTGGCGCGCAAGACGATATCGTCCGGTTCCGGCGTCATATCGGGGAGGGTATCGGATTCGATCAGAAACACGCGCAGATCGGCGAGCGCAGCGCGGGTGCGGGCACGGGTGATACCGATACCTTCGACGTGATCATCGGTTTCGCGCAGGCCCGCGGTGTCGAGCAGGGTGACAGGCAGGCCTGCGAGGTCCATTCGGACCTCGATCACGTCGCGGGTGGTGCCAGCGTATTGCGATGTTATTGCGGCTTCGCGGCCCGCAAGGGCGTTCAAAAGCGTGGATTTACCGACGTTGGGGGCACCCACGATGGCGACCTCGAACCCGGAGCGGACCCGTTCAGCGGTTTGCACACCTTTGATTTCAGCATCGAGAGAAGCGAGAGTGCGGTCGAGGAGATCTAACACCTCGGGCGAGACATCAACGGGCACATCTTCGTCTGCAAAATCTATCGTTGCCTCGAGTAAGGCAGCGGCGCGGATCAGGTCGCGGCGCCATGCCTCGGTGCGTTTACCCAGATCGCCGGACAAAACCCGCAGAGCCTGACGCCGTTGTGCTTCGGTTTCGGCGTCGATCAAATCGGCCAGTCCTTCGACTTGGGCCAGATCCAGCCGCCCGTTTTCCAATGCGCGTCGGGTGAATTCGCCTGCTTCGGCCTGGCGCAGATCAGGCATATCGGACAGCACCCGCAACACGGCAGCGACAACGGCGGTGGAACCGTGCAGCTGGAATTCGACAACAGGTTCGCCGGTAAAGCTGTGCCTGTCGGGAAAGGTCAGCACCAATGCCTCGTCCAGACGGGTGCCATCCGGGTCACGCAAAATACGCAAACCGGCGCGCCGCGGATCGGGGAGGGTGCCGCACAAACGGGTGGCGGCGTCATGCGACACGGGGCCGGAAAGACGGATCACCGCCACGCCAGCCTTGCCGTGTGCCGTGGCAAGGGCGAAAATTGTATCCATTATTCCCAACCTCTAATGTTGGAACGGGAATCAGGTGTTCATCGAATCGAAGAAATCGGAATTCGATTTGGTCTGTTTCAACTTGGAAATCAGGAATTCGATGCCGTCGGTAGTGCCCATCGGATTCAGGATGCGGCGCAGAACAAAGGTTTTTTGCAGGTCGATCTTGTCGACCAGCAGGTCCTCTTTGCGCGTGCCGGATTTAAGGATGTCCATCGCGGGGAAGACGCGTTTGTCGGCGACCTTGCGATCCAGCACGATTTCAGAGTTACCCGTGCCTTTGAACTCTTCGAAGATCACCTCGTCCATGCGGGAACCTGTGTCGATCAGGGCGGTGGCGATGATGGTCAATGAACCGCCTTCTTCGATGTTGCGGGCGGCACCGAAAAAGCGTTTGGGGCGTTGCAGCGCGTTGGCATCCACACCCCCGGTCAGCACCTTGCCCGAGGAGGGCACAACGGTGTTGAAGGCGCGACCAAGGCGGGTGATGGAATCGAGCAGGATCACCACATCGCGTTTGTGTTCGACAAGGCGTTTCGCCTTTTCGATCACCATTTCGGACACTGCCACGTGACGGGTCGCGGGTTCGTCAAAGGTAGAGGAAATCACCTCGCCCTTAACGGAACGCTGCATATCTGTGACCTCTTCGGGGCGTTCGTCGATCAGGAGAACGATCAAATAACATTCGGGGTGATTAACACCAATGGAACGCGCAATGTTTTGTAATAGAACGGTTTTACCAGTGCGCGGCGGGGCGACGATCAGCGAACGCTGACCTTTGCCGATGGGCGCAACAAGGTCGATGATGCGGGCGGAACGATCCTTGATTGTCGGATCTTCGATTTCCATTTTCAGGCGTTCATCGGGGTAAAGCGGGGTCAGGTTGTCGAACGCCACCTTGTGACGCGCCTTTTCCGGGTCTTCGAAATTGATCGCAGTGACCGAGGTGAGGGCGAAATAGCGTTCGTCGCCCTGGGGCGCGCTGATCAACCCTTCGACGGTGTCGCCGGTCCGCAGGGAATGTTTGCGGATCATATCGGGCGAAACGTAAATATCATCGGGACCGGAGAGGTAATTTGCCTCGGGGGAGCGCAGGAAGCCAAAGCCGTCTTGCACCACTTCGAGCACGCCATCACCGCCGATTTCCCAACCCTCATCCGCCATTTCGCGCAGGATCTGAAACATCATTTCGCCCTTGCGCATGGTCGAGGCGTTCTCGATCTCAAGCTCTTCTGCCATGGAAAGCAGGTCTTTGGGGCTTTTTGCTTTTAGCTCGGCGAGGTTCAACTTGCCCGTGGGCTCGTTGTTTTCGGCTTCGGTTTCGGGCGCTTCAAAGGGGGAATCGGTCATTGGAATATCCTGTAGGCCGGGCCGATGGGGGCCGCGCAACGCCTGACTGTCATGGAAAATATCCACCCGGACGGGCGGCTTGTCGCGCTAGATAAGGGGCAAAGCTGCCGGAGTCAATGTTTTCACGGTTTCAGCGGTTTCAGCGGTTTCAGAATTTCAGCACGACCGAGAAGACGATGATGAGCAGCAGCAGGGTGGGAACCTCGTTCATCAGGCGATAGCTGCGCCCTGTGCGGGTGTTACGGCCCAATTCAAAGTCTTTGCGACGGTGACCCAGCCAATGGTGGAAATAGGTCATGAGGATCACTGCCAGCGCCTTGGTCCACGGCCAGATGGATGACCAATCAACAATGCCGGGAGTGAACACCAGCATCAGGCCAAACACCCAAACCGCAATGGACGAGGGATTCATGATATATTTGAATAGTTTGTATTCCATGATCTGGAACAGCTTATCCTTTTCATCGCCCGGTTCGGTCTGTTCCACGTGATAGACGAACAATCTGGGCAGATAGAAAATCCCTGCCATCCATGTGATGACGGCAATGATGTGCAGGCTCTTGGTCCATGGATAGAGCAAGGCAAGGAAATCGGTCATTTTATGCTCCGGTTCGGGCTGGCCTCTCTTAATAATAAATAAAGAAAGAATAAAGGATGATGATGTTTTAGGGGCGCTGATTTCTGTGGATTAACGGGTTGTTCTGCGGGTTTTGCCCAGGGGGAAAACCCGATGGGGAGTAATGTGGGGGAATCGCGATGGTTTTTATGTTAGCTATTGATAAATATAGGAAAAAGGTGAGTTCTGCCTGTGGATGAACCTGTGGCCTAACCTAGGGCACAGTGGATTTTCCACAGGGGGGATTTTATCCTTACCCCCTTGGGGTGGGTTGTGGAATATCGCCGTGGAATTCGTTAAGATTGGGGATGGTTGCAATGAACCGCGATTTTGCCCAGTAATCACCCCTAACAAATCCCTAGCTTTACCCCCGAGGTTATCCACATGGGCGCATTGGTCCTTGCATCAGGTTCTACCATCCGGCGCGATCTGTTGTTGCGCGCGGGCGTGGCGGTTGAAGCCATTCCAGCGCGAATAGATGAAGAAATGATTAAGGCGTCATTGCTGGGCGAGGGCGCAAAGCCGCGTGATGTCGCCGATGCGCTGGCAGAGTTCAAGGCGCGCAAGATATCGGAAAAACATCCCGGGCGGTTGGTTCTGGGCTGTGATCAGGTGCTGGATCTGGGCGGGGCGCTGTTGAGCAAACCGGAAAGCCGCGATCAGGCCAAGGCGCAGTTACAGGCGATGCGCGGCAAGCGGCATATGTTATTGTCGGCCGCGGTGGTTTGCGAGGATGGCAAACCGATCTGGCGGCATGTGGGGCAGGTGCGGATGCTGGCGCGGGCCTATACCGACGGGTTTATCGACGGCTATCTGGATCGCAACTGGCCCGATGTCAGCGACAGCGTTGGCGCATATAAGTTGGAAAAAGAGGGTGTGCGGCTGTTCACCCGCGTCGATGGCGATTACTTTACCGTTCTGGGGCTGCCACTGTTGGAGTTTCTGGCCTGGATGGGACTAAGGGGAGAGTTGGAACAATGAGCGGCAATCGTATTCCGCTGGCGGGGGTAATCGGGCATCCGGTTGCGCATTCCAAATCGCCGCAATTGCATCGGCATTGGTTGAAAACCCACGGGTTGCGCGGGTTTTATGTGCCGATGGATGTGGCGCCGGAAAACCTGCGCGAGGTGTTGCTGGCCCTGCCCAAGGCGGGGTTTGTCGGGGTGAATATCACCGTGCCGCATAAGGAGGCGGTGATGGAAATCGCCGATATTATCACCGATCGCGCCACCCTGATCGGGGCGGCGAACACGCTGATATTCCGTAAGGATGGGAAAATTCACGCTGATAATACAGACGGTTACGGGTTTCTGGAAAACCTGCGTCAGGGCGCGCCGGAGTGGAACCCCAAGGCAGGGCCGGTGGCGATGCTGGGCGCGGGGGGCGCGGCGCGGGCGGTGGTTGCGTCACTGTTGGAGGCGGGCGTGCCGGAAATCATGGTGTCAAACCGCACCCGCCCGCGGGCCGAAGCCCTGGCCGCGGAATTTGGTCGCCGTTTGACCGTGGTCGACTGGGTGCAGGCGGGCAATATGTTAGAGGATGCGGCAACAGTGGTGAACACCACGTCGCTGGGCATGATCGGCAAACCGGAATTGCGGGTGCCGCTGGACGGGTTGCGCAAGGGCACTGTGGTCACCGATCTGGTCTATGCCCCGCTGGAAACACGGTTGCTGCGCGAAGCCCGCGAGGCAGGGTGCCACACGGTGGACGGGCTGGGCATGTTGATCCATCAGGCGGTGCCGGCGTTTGAACGCTGGTTCGGCAAGCGCCCCGAGGTAGACGCAGACACAAGGGCAGCGATTTTACGATGAGTTTTCATCTGGGTTTGACCGGCTCCATCGGGATGGGAAAATCGACCACGGCGCGCATGTTCGCCGAGGAAGGGTGCGATGTCTATGATGCGGATGCCGCTGTTCATAGGCTCTATTCCACCGCAGGAGCCGCAGTTTTGCCGATGGCGGCGGCGTTTCCTGATGCGGTGGTTGATGGCGCGGTGTCACGGGACAAGCTGAAAGAGGCGATAGCGGCGGATTCGGGCGCATTGAAACGGATCGAACAGATTGTGCATCCCTTATTGGGTGCAGATCGGGCGGAATTTCTGGCGCAGGCCACATCGGATATCATCGTGTTCGACATTCCGCTGTTGTTTGAAACGGGTGGCGATGCGCGCATGGATGCGGTGGCCTGTGTGTCGATTCCGCCCGAAACTCAGCGCGCGCGGGTGATGGAGCGCGGCACCATGACCGAGGCACAATTCGAGACTATTCTGGCCAAACAGATGCCAAATGACCAAAAAGTGGCGCGGTCGGATTACGTGATTGTCACCGACACGCCGGAGCATGCGCGCCAACAGGTGCGCGGTGTCATCGCGGCCATCAGAAAGCAGATGCAAGATGCGTGAAATCGTTCTGGATACGGAAACCACCGGATTTGATGCCGAACGCGACGACAGGATTGTGGAAATCGGCGCGATCGAGCTGTTGAACCATATGCCGACGCAAAACACGTTTCATGTTTACATCAACCCCGAACGGGGGATGCCGGATGGCGCATTCGGGGTGCATGGCATTGGCCCCGACCTGTTAACGCCGCCGCGTGATGCGAAACCGGGCGAGGTGACGCTGCGCGACAAGCCTGTTTTCAAAGCGTTCGGGCAAAAGTTTCTGGATTTTATCGGGGATTCCAAACTGGTGATCCATAACGCCAGTTTCGATATGAAATTTCTGAATGCCGAGTTGAAGCGGATCGGATTACGGCAATTGCCGATGTCGCAGGCGATTGACACGCTGGCGATGGCGCGCACCAAATTCCCCGGATCGCCCGCCACGCTGGACGCGCTGTGCCGCCGCTATGGCATCGACAATTCGTCGCGCACGCTGCACGGGGCGTTGCTGGATTCGGAAATTCTGGCCGAGGTATATCTGGAGCTGATCGGCGGGCGGCAGCCCGATTTCGGGCTGAATACAGCGGGCGAAAACGGGTCTAACGTGGGGGAAAACGACTGGCGGCCATTTCCGCGCCCTGCGCCATTGCCACCGCGTATCACGCAAAAAGAAACCGCCGCCCATGCCGAGTTTGTCGACAAGATGGGCGACGGCGCATTGTGGAAAAAGCTGGCCGGGGGCTAACCCCCGGAGCGATTTCAGGAAACCGGCTGTTGTTCGGCCTGACGGCGCGCCAGTTCGTTGCGATACAGCGCCACGAAATCAATGGTTTCAAGGTTCAGCGGCGGGAAGCCACCATCGCGGGTCACATCAGACACGATGCGGCGCGCAAAGGGGAACAACATGCGCGGGCATTCGATCAACAGGAAGGGGTGCATTTGGTCCTCTGGCACGCCTTCGATGTTGAAAACGCCGACATATTCCAATTCGAGCAGGAACATTTTCTGATCGGTGTCTTTGACGCCGCTGTCGACGCCCAGTTTCATCACCACTTCGAACTGATTGTCGGCCTGACGTTTTTTGGCGTCCAGGTTCACGGTCACTTTGACATCCGGCACGACTTCGCCCGAGGCGCCTTTTTGTGCCAGAATGTTTTCAAAGGACATGTCGCGGATGAACTGGGTCAGCACGTTCATTTTGATTTGCGGTTGTTGTGCGTCGGCGCCGTTTTCGGCCATTTTAATGCTCCTAGTGGTCAAATTTGGGAGTAGGGTTAGCAGGTCACTGGCGCGGCCTCAATCCGGTTCGTGTTTGACGGGTTAGTGTTTTGTCCAGCCGGATGGCTGATGCGTGGGGCGTTTGTCTGGGTCGACTTCGGTGAATTCGCCGTCGATCACGTTTGGATCGGCCATATTCGGATCACCGGGGCGCGGGTTTTCGCGCTGGCCCTGCATATCGGCACTGCCATAGGTAAAGGTGGAAACCTTGATCCGTTTGCGGGCATATGTGAACACCGCCTCGCGCAGTTTAGGGATCAGCAGGGCAAAACCGACCGCATCGGTGAAAAAACCCGGTGTCAGCAGCAATGCGCCGGAAAACAGGATCATCGCGCCATGGGCCAATGGTTCGGCCGGATTGGAGAGTTCGCTAAAGGAGCGCTGCAATTTGCCCAGCGTTTGCATGCCCTGACTGCGCACCAGCCATGTGCCAAGGATCGCGGTCAAAACCACGATCATCAGGGTGTTCAGGGTGCCGATGGCCGACCCGACCTGAATGAACAATGCGATTTCGATCACGGGGACCGAAACGAATGCCAGAAAAAGCCACATGCTGCGTCCTTTCTAAATGCGTGTGCTGCGGTGGACTTGCGCCCTTGCAGCACCTACATAGGATCGAGGTGACGCTGTTACCATGCCCCGCTGACATGAGGACCATATGAACAACCCTATTTTCCAGCTTCTGGTTCTGGCCGGAATTGCGATTTTCCTGATCCTGCGGCTGAAAAGCGTGTTGGGCACCCGTGACGGTTTTGAACAGCCGCCGCTGTCGCGTGCCGGTGAACAGCCGCGCAAGGCCAAATTCGAAGTGATCGAAGGCGGGCCGGATCATGATATTCTGGCCCATGCCGAAGAAAACTCCGACAGCTATCGCGCATTGGCGGCGATGAAAAAGCTGGAACCGTCGTTCAATGTGACCGAGTTTTTGACAGGTGCGCGCGGGGCCTATGAAATGATCCTGATGGGGTTTGAGCATGGCAATCTGGCCGAAATCAAACCGTTCCTGGAAGATGATGTATACGAAAGTTTTGCTGCCGTGGTCGAGGCGCGCAACGAGCAGGGCCTGACGATCGAGGCCGATTTTATCGGTATTCGTGAAATGGCGCTGGATGATGCATTGCTGGCGGATGACAACACAGCCGAAATCACGGTGCGGTTTGTTGGCGAGCTGACATCGGTTGTGCGTGACAATGCCGGAGAGATCGTCGAGGGCGAGCCCGGCAAAGTGAAGCGGCAGAAAGATTTGTGGACCTTTGCCCGTGTCATGGGGTCGGACGACCCGAACTGGCAATTGGTCGCAACGGGCGAATGATCCGGCGTGCCGTGGCATCAGCCCTGTTGGCTGTGGTGCTGTCGGTGACGGGCGCGGGGGCGGATGAATTCACCTATCAGGTGATGGATTTCGACCAGCTGAACGGCTGGGCTGAGGATGATCACGCCGCCGCGCTGGATGTGTTTCGCAACACTTGTGGCGATATGAAAGACCCTGATTGGCGCAGCCTGTGCGCTGTGGCCAAAAGCCGTGATTGGCCGGATGCGCGGGCGTTTTTCGAATTGTTTTTCCGCCCTGTGTTGATTGATGACGGCCAGCCCGCGCTGTTCACAGGATATTTTGAACCCGAGCTGGACGGGGCGCGCCGGCCCGATGCGCGGTTCCGGTTTCCGGTGTATCGGATGCCCCCCGAGGCCAAGCAGACCTCCCTGTGGCACCCCCGCAGCATCATCGAAACGGGCGGCGTCATGGAAGGGCGCGGTTTGGAAATCGCATGGGTCGATGATGCGGTAGAGTTGTTTTTTCTACAGGTGCAGGGATCGGGCCGGATCAGGATGCAGGACGGCAGCCATGTGCGCGTGGGATATGCGGGCAAGAACGGGCATGAATACCGCTCGGTCGGGCGCGAACTGGTGCGGCGTGGCGTGTATAACGCGCATCAGGTCAGCGCGCAGGTGATCAAGAACTGGGTGCGACGCAATGGCGAAGAGGGGCTGAACCTGCTGCGCCACAACCCGTCCTATGTGTTTTTTCGCGAGGTCAGCCATGTGTCGCCCGAACTGGGGCCGCTGGGCGCGATGAACCGTTCGATCACCACCATGCGGTCCATCGCGGTGGACCCAAAGTTTACCCCGTTGGGCGCGCCCGTCTGGATCGAAAAGGACGGCAAGAACCCGCTAAAGCGGCTGATGATTGCGCAGGACACCGGCAGCGCCATCAAGGGTGCGCAGCGGGCCGATGTATTTTTCGGAACGGGTGATGCGGCGGGGCGCAAGGCCGGACGGCTGAAAGATCCGGGGCGGATGATGACCCTGATGCCGATCCAGCGGGCCTATGCGATGCTGCCCGAGGGGGCGCAATGACGCGGCGGCGGTTGCGACCGGATGAAGTAGAGCTGTGGCGGCAGGTGGCCGATACCGCGCATCGCCTGCACCCCGAACGCCACCGCCATGACGAACCCAAGCCCAAGCCGAAACCGGAAAAACCGCCACGCCAGCGCATTGGCGATTTCACCGTGGGCCAGACGGTGCGCACCCTGCCGCGCCATGATCTGCAACCCGGAGTCGCGGACCAGATCGCCAGCCAGCCGGTGAAAATGGATGCCAAGGCCTATGGCAAACTGAAACGTGGCCGCATGGACCCCGAGGCCAAGCTGGACCTGCATGGCATGACCATGGATCGCGCCCATCCCGCCCTGACCAATTTCATATTGCGGGCACATCAGCGGGGGTTGCGGCTGGTGCTGGTGGTGACGGGCAAGGGCAAGGACCGCGACGAGGGCGGGCCAATTCCGGTGCGGCGCGGCGTGTTGAAGCATCAGGTGCCGCAGTGGCTGAAAGTGGCACCGCTGAACGCGGCGGTATTGCAGATCGCGCAGGCGCATGTGTCACATGGCGGCGGCGGGGCCTATTACGTTTACCTGCGCCGACACCGTTGATTTTACGCGTTTAATTCGATGCGTTCTGCATCACCAGATGCGGCGACAGGATCAGCGTCGTGGCATTGCGCACGGTCAGCACGGTGCCCGACATCAGGCCGGTTTTACCAGCGGTGTCGCGCTGGAACGCGCGGTCCAGATCGGCGCTTTGACGTAGCAGGGCGATCAGTGTGGGCGAGGTGCCAGCGGTGAAATGGGATGTTGCTGCCTCTTTGGTGAATTCGGTGACATCGACCAGCGTGACGGGGTAATCGCCCAGTTCCTCGGCGCTGGTCAGGTTGCCAAGCCGCGCCGACACGCCATTGATACGCGCCGACAGCATCAGCGCCTTGTCGCGTTCGGATACGAAAATCGCAAAGGGTTGCGGCAAGGATTTGAACCGGCTGGCCTGAGTTTTGAAAAGTTCGACATCCAGATCGGGGGACATCAACACCACCCCGCTAAGGTTCTGTTTGGTCCATCCGGGGCTGCCGATTTCGATCTGGCGCAGGGTTTCCATCATCAGCATGGTGCCCAGCGAATGCCCGATCAGCACGATACGCGAGGGGCCGGTGGAGCGGATATCGCGCAGCAATTGTTCAAACCCGTCGCGGGCGAACAGCACGGAATCGCGATCATAGGTATAGCCAAGCGGGTTGGCGGCGCTGGGCCATGAATAATGCACCGAGATGCCCGGCAGGCCGAAATCATGCATCAATTGGGCCGAGCGGAACACCCCGTCCAGAAAGCTGTTGTTATAGCCATGCACGTAAACCACCACTTCGCGTTCGGCGGCGGGTTTGGCCCTGATATGGCGGGCCAGATCGCGGCGAAAACTGTCGCGCCCGTCCAGATCCTGACGGGCGGCCACGGCGAAATTTTTTTGCGGGTCGGGGTCTTTGTATCCCACGGAAATATCGCCGCGTTTGTGGTCTGGCGGAACGGAAATCGAAATTTCGGTATAGTTGACGGCATCGGATCGTTGCGCCGAAAACCAGCCCTTGTCGTCATGTTCGCGGTGGGTGGCGACGAACACCTTGTGAATGGTGCCAATGTCCAGCGCTGCGGGCAGGATCAGGGTATGGCTGCGGTCCATACAGGCCGCGAGCGAAAACAGAACGAAGAACAGGTAAATCCGGCGCAAGGCGTTGCCCCCCATGAGCGTTTCACAAGCATTAGCCCAAGGGGGGGCGCGATTGCTAGAGCATATAGCGATTGAGGTCGGTGGATTTCATCAGCTCGCCCAGGTTGGCATCGACGAATTCGGCATTCACGGTCACGTCATGGCCGGCGCGATCGGGTGCGGCGAATGACAGTTCTTCGAATACGCGTTCCATCACGGTATACAGGCGGCGTGCGCCGATGTTTTCGACCGATCTGTTCACTTCGGCTGCGATTTTGGCCAGTGCGGCGATGCCATCGGTGGTGAAGGTCACGTTGACCTCTTCGGTGGCCATAAGGGCGGTGTATTGCAGGGTCAGTGCGTTGTCGGTTTCGGTGATGATGCGGACGAAATCATCCTCGGTCAGGGGTTGCAATTCAACGCGGATCGGCAGGCGGCCCTGCAATTCGGGCAGCAGGTCGGACGGTTTGGCGATGTGAAACGCGCCGGATGCGATGAACAGGATATGGTCGGTTTTGACGGGGCCATGTTTGGTGGACACGGTTGTGCCCTCGATCAGGGGGAGCAGGTCGCGTTGCACCCCTTCGCGGGAAACATCGCCGCCGCGCGCATCGGAGCGGGCGCAAACCTTGTCGATTTCATCAAGGAAAACAATGCCGTTTTCCTGCACGGATTCCAGCGCGGATTTGGTCACCACCTCGTCGTCCAGAAGTTTGTCTGCTTCCTCTGAAATCAGCAGTTCATAGCTTTCGCTGACGGTGAGTTTGCGGCGCACGGTGCGCCCGCCCATGGCCTTGCCGAACAGATCGCCCAGATTCATCATGCCCATCTGGCCTGCGCCGGGCTGGCCGGGGATGTCGAACATGCCGCCCATCGGGTTGGAATTGTCGGCGACATCCAGTTCGATCACGGTGTTGTCCAATTCGCCGTTTTTCAATTTGCGGCGGAATGTTTCGCGGGTGCCTTCGCGGGCGTCCTTGCCTGCGATGGCTTCGATTACGCGGTCTTCGGCGGCTTGGTGGGCGCGGGCTTTGACATCTTCGCGCATGTGTTCGCGGGTCATGGCGATGGCGCTGTCGACCAGATCGCGCACGATCTGTTCCACGTCACGGCCCACGTAACCTACCTCGGTGAATTTGGTGGCTTCGACCTTGATGAATGGCGCGCGGGCCAGTTTGGCCAGACGGCGCGAGATTTCGGTTTTGCCGACGCCGGTTGGCCCGATCATCAGGATATTTTTCGGGTATACCTCGTCGCGCAGGTCGGCAGACAGTTGTTTGCGCCGCCAGCGGTTGCGCAGGGCCACGGCCACGGCGCGTTTGGCGTCTTTTTGGCCGATGATAAAGCGGTCTAGTTCGGATACGATTTCGCGTGGGGTCAGGTCGGTCATTTCTTGATGCTTTCCACGGTCAGTTTGCCGTTGGTGTAAACGCAGATGTCGGCGGCGATGGCCATGGCGCTGCGGGCCACGGTTTCGGCGTCTTTGTCGGTGTCCATCATGGCGCGCGCGGCGGCGAGGGCAAAGTTGCCCCCCGATCCGATCGCGGCCACGTCATGTTCGGGTTCCAGCACATCACCCGCGCCGGTGATGACATAGAGTTCGGCACCGTCGGTGACGATCAGCATTGCTTCTAGTTTTTGCAGGTATTTGTCGGTGCGCCAGTCCTTGGCCAGTTCGACCGAGGCGCGTTGCAGCTGGCCCGGTGTTGCCTCTAGTTTGGATTCCAGCCGTTCCAGCAGGGTAAAGGCATCGGCGGTGGATCCGGCAAAACCGCAGACCACATCATAGCCGCCCGGCGACAAGCGGCGGACCTTGCGTGCGGTGCCTTTGATCACGGTCTGGCCCAGCGATACCTGGCCGTCGCCCGCGATCACGACCTGCCCGCCCTTGCGGACGCCGATGATGGTGGTGCCGTGCCAACCGGGGAATTGCTCTTGGCTCATTTGGGGCTCCTTTTTTCGTTGGGTTCTATATGTAACCCGATGGCGCGGCGCACAAGGGTGGGGCTTGTGAATGGAGGGATTGCGGGGCTAACTGGCGGTTATGAGCAAGCTGGTATTTTACCTGGACGACGGGCTGAGGGCGAGCGCCGAGGCGGGACAGCACAATTTTTTGGGCAAGGTCGCGGGCGTGGTGCGGGCGGCGGGCTGGGATGTGGCATATGCACCGAATTCTGCGGGCGCACGGGCCGAAAGTGCGGGCATTGATGCCTATGCGATGTTCCACATGGACGAACCGACCCATGACCGCGCCCTGACCTGTCGGCGTGTGTATCATTACCCGTTCTGGGCCATTGAGCCGACGGGCAAGCGGTGGGATTGGCATGTGGCGCGGACTGCGTTTGATGGTGATGTGCCGCGGCGCGAGGCGGAGGGGTTTTATCGCCGCTGGCGTGATAAGCTGTTCCCCGATGCGGGCGGGGCTGTGCGGGGTGATTTTGTCTATGTGCCGTTGCAGGGGCGGTTGTTGGACCACCGTTCGTTTCAGTCCTGTGCGCCGATTGATATGATAGAACAGGTATTGGCCCATGATCCGCGCAGGGTGGTTGCGACATTGCACCCGAACGAGGTGTATTCAGCGGCGGAAATGGCCGCGCTGGAGGCATTGGCGGCGCAGTATCCGCGGTTGAGCCTGCGCATGGGCGGCATGGCGGAGATGTTGTCGGGTTGCGATTATGTGGTCACGCAAAATTCCAGCGCGGCGTTTAATGCGATGTTTTTTGGCAAGCCCTGTGTGTTGTTCGGGCGGGTGGATTTTCACCATATGGCGGCGAATGTTGCGGAATTGGGTGTTGCGGGCGCGTTTGATGCGCTGCGCGGGATGACGCCGGATTATGCCGGATACCTGTGGTGGTTCTGGCAAAAGATGGCGATCAACGCGGGGCGCGATTTTGCCCAGGCGCAGATTGCAGCCGCAATGCGCCGCGCGGGTTGGCCGGTTTGACGCCTTCGGCGAGAGTATTTTTGCCAAGAAAAAGGCCGGAGGGGTTTATTCCTCCGGTCTTGGTATTCGGGTGATTGGTGGATCAGATTGTGTCGTTGATCCAGCTGGCCAATGCGGCCTTGGGGGCGGCGCCGGCGCGATTGGCAACGACCTGACCATCCTTGAAGATGAACAGCGCCGGAATACCGCGAACGCCCATGGCGGCGGCGGAGTTGGGGTTGCTGTCTACGTCGACTTTGACGACCTTGATTTTGTCGCCGTATTCGGCGGACAGCTCTTCGAGTGCCGGGCCGATCTGTTTACAGGGGCCGCACCATTCGGCCCAGAAATCCACCACGACGGGGACATCTGCATTTTTTACTTCGGCGTCGAAAGTGTCATCGGTGACTGCGACCGTGGCCATGGGTTTCTCTCCTGAAATGATGGCAGCATGTTTGCTTGACTGGAAACTAGGTGGCGGGTGCAGGGGCGTCAAGGCTGGGCGGCGCGGTGTAACGCCTCGGTGATCTGGTCGTGGGACAGGTGCATCAGGTTGGCGGTGCGGGTCCAGAGGACGGCGGTTTTGATCTGCCTGTCAGGGAATATCCGGGCGAGCGCATGGGCATAGGCGCCCATTTGGCGCAGGATGGATTCGGGCACCTGGGCGGCTGTTTCGGGCACTGTCATATTGGTTTTGAAATCCACGGCGGTAACGGTTTCGGGGGTGATGATCAGCCGGTCGATGGTGCCGTGGATGCGGTTGTTCAGCGGGTCCAGATGGGCGGTGATATCGACCTCTGCCAGTGCGTTAGGGTCGAAAACGGGGGCCAGTGCGGGGGTGGTCAGGCATTGCGTTGCCTCGGCCAGCAGGGCGTCGTGTTCTGACGGGTCTGCGATGTCTTCGCCGTGGGTCAGCAGGGTTTGCGCCAGATCGGGCCAGGTGGCGGCGGGCGCGGTTGGCAGGTGTTCCAACAGGCGGTGAATCAGGCGGCCATGACGCTTGGCGGCCTCTTCCTCCTGGCCCTGCCCCGGCAGAGCCTTGGCCCCGCCCAGATCGGAGGGGCTGAGCGGGGTTTTTCTGAGTGCAACGGATGTGCAGGAATCATTAAAATAGGCTGGAATAGTGACTGGTTTCACAATTGATTCTGACGGTTGAACAACCGGCGCATTCTGCCAATCCCCGCTTTGCAGGCGATGACCCGCGCCAAAGGGAAACACGTGGGGCTGAGCGCCTGCGCGCTCCATGCCGGCCTTAACCTTTTCAAACCAGCTTTCGCCATCTTTGCCCAACTCGCCAGAGGCGGCAATGATCAGCCATTTTTCCGCACGGGTCAGACCCACATAAAGCAGCCGGTCACGTTCTGCCCGTTGACTGTCACGCCAGTTTTTCATGGCGGGGTTCAGCGCGGCGGGCATATCGCCCGAGGCAGGTTTCCACATGGGTTTGCCATTCAGATCAATGATTTGATCCTTGTAGGTCAGGTTGCGCTGGGCGGTGTCGGGCAGGATAACGATGGGGGATTCCAGCCCCTTTGCGCCATGCACGGTCATCACGCGAATGCGGTTTCCGGCGCTGTCCATCTGGCGTTTGATTTCCAGTTCATCGGTTTCCATCCAGACCAGAAATCCGGTGAGCGATGGCACTGTGCTGCGTTCATAGGACAGGGCCTGTGACAGAAATGCGTTAATACCGTCCTCGGCCTCGGCTCCCAGGCGGGCCAGCAATTTGCGGCGTCCGTCGTGGCGGGTCAGCACGCGTTCCAGCAGATCATAGGGGCGCAGGAAATCGGTGTCTTTTCGCAGGTCATCAATGATCGACAGGGTCTGCGGGTGCAAATCGCGACGGGCGCGCAAGGCCTGCCATAGATAGGTTTGCCCGCGATCATGAGCGAGGGTGAAAAGTTGCTGTTCGGTCCAGCCGAACAGGGGTGATTTCAGGGCGACGGCCAGCGAATAATCATCCTCTGGCGTGGCCAGAAAAGACATCAGCGCGGCAAGATCGCGAACAGCCAGTTCGGCCCCGACCTTGAGCCGGTCAGCGCCGGCGATTTCAAGTTGCGCCTCTTTGCAGGCGCGGATGATTTCATGAAACAAGGGCGAACGGCGCTGCACCAGAATAAGGAAATCGCCGGGCTGAACCGGACGGCGCTGATATTCACCAGAATTGCCGATTTCCGCTGGAATAGTGACTTGATTTTCGATCATCACCCTGATCTGCGCGGCGATGCGATTGGCCAGAATGACATTGTGATGATGCGCGCCGGGGCGATCAACGGGGGTATCCCAATCGTCCTCTTCGTCGGGGTTGTTTATGGTTTCGACCAGCGGCCAAAGATCGACGCGGCCGGGCATCCTCTCCTTGAACGCCTTGTGATTGCCACCATCATCAAAGCCGGATGTGGTGCGATCGGCAAAGACCTGATCGACAAGATTCAGCACGGATTTGGCCGAGCGGAAGGAGTAGGCCAGCTCCATATCCTGAAGCGGGGAATTGGTGGCGGACAGGCGCTGGGCGAATTCGCCCTTCATGCGGTCAAATTCACGCGGATCTGCACCCTGAAACGAGTAAATCGACTGTTTTTTGTCGCCGACCACAAAAATGGTGCGGGGCGTATCGGCGCGGGCGCCAAGGCCACTGGTGAATTCATGCGCCAAAAGTTCGATCACGTTCCATTGGGCGGGGCTGGTGTCCTGGGCCTCGTCCACCAGAATGTGATCAATGCCACCGTCCAGCCGATACAAAACCCATTCTGCAACGCTGCGATTGGTTAACAAATCGCGTGCCTTAAAAATAAGATCGTCGAAATCCAACCAACCGCGTTGCTGTTTGCGCTGCTCATAGGCGGGTAGAAATACATTTGCGAAATCATGCAGGGCCACGGATTTTTCTGCGGCCATCAGAGCAAGCCGACGGTTCCTGCTGTCCTCAACCCGTAGCATCAGCGGTTCAATCTGATCCATAAGTTCGGGGTTGCTGGTCTGTAATTTCTTGGTCGGAACAGAGCCTATCTTGGCTGAAAACGGCTGTTTTGCTTTCTCGCCGGTAAGAAATACGGCCTCTAGCATGGGGAGCGCAGACAGGGTGCCGGCCTGCACCGCCTGCAATTTCGCAGCGTTCTTTATGTCGGTCGGACTGCCCGTCTGCATCAATGCAATCAAGCGTGCCAGCGCCGAATCCTCGCCGCCCAGAAACACCTCTGACAGCAGGGTTTTGCTGTCGTAGTCCTGCGGTAAGTCAAAGCACTGCATGATTTCGCTGCGCGTCAGCTGCTGGGAAAACCCGATACGATTACGGGTGATCGCGCCGGTCAGGGTTTCAAAATCATCGCCGGTAAAATGGCGCGCAATCTGGTGCAAAAGCCCGCTGTGCGGGCCGCTTGCAATGTCTTGCAGGATTTCGGCACGGATCAGGGCGGCGGCGCGGTCCTCCATTTCGGCGAACTGGGGCGAAACGCCGGATTCCAGCGGGAAGCGGCGCAGCAAGGCAGAGCAAAAAGAGTGGATCGTCTGTATTTTCAGGCCGCCGGGTGCTTCGATTGCGCGGGCGAACAAAGTGCGCGCATTCCGCAGGGATAGGCTCTGGTTTTGGACAGAAAGCCCGAGGTCCTGTAGGGCTGTTGATAGCCTTTCATCATCCAGCATCGCCCAGGCGCCTAACCGTTTGAACAGGCGGTTTTGCATCTCGCTGGCCGCAGCTTTGGTATAGGTCAGGCATAGGATGTGCTGTGGCTGCACCCCTTCGAGGAGCAAACGCGCCACGCGGTCGGTCAGAACGCGGGTTTTTCCCGACCCCGCATTGGCCGAAAGCCAAGTGGAGCGGCCGGGCTGTGCGGCGTCGATCTGCGCCTGCGTTGCGTCATCGCGGATCATGTCAGATCCTCGGGGTGGGATGGTTCGGTTTCGTCCCATTCACCAAAGCGCGACAACTGATCATAGCGTGAGCCATAGCTGTCTTTTTGCATGGCGCGGCGCGCTGTATACCCCTGATCTGCATCCTGATAGCGGCGGATCAGATCCTTGAATCTGGCCCAGGTTATTTCCCAGGGCAGTTTATCCAGAGGGGCATCGACGGTATCGGTATTCGCGCCCAGACCGATAAAGGCGGCGCGCACAACATGGGCGGCCTTGATCGTGGAAAACCCACCCTGTTCTAGCATCGCGGTTTGAAGAAGCAGTTGTTTGTCGAACAGTTTTTGTTCCTTTTTGGATGGAATAGAGCCTGTTTTGTAATCATACAGGCGCAGAAGCCCATCGGCATCACGGTCAATTCTGTCTGCTTTGGCGACCAGCGTCAGCGGCGGGTCGTTTAGTTGCATTTCGGTTTTAAGTTCGGTCGCGGTATGGGCGGCGTGGGTCTGGCGTTCTGCTTCGTCGCGCAAAAAAACCGGGGCAATGCGCGCAATGCGCGCCCGCCAAAGCGCAGAGGTATCAGGCCAGGGCACATCACGGTCCAGATAGGTGCCTGCGACGGTCATCAGGTGATCCTCGGTGAGGAGTGAGGCATCGCGACTGACATCTTTTACAAAGGTTTCCATGATGTCGTGGATGACATTGCCACGCAAAAGCGCATCCGGGGCTTTCATCAATGAATCCAGAGGGTTGAGCCGCAAAACATGCCGCGCATAAATGGCATAGGGATCGCGGATCAGCGTTTTGATTTCGGTCACTGACAGGCGTTGCGGGCGCGATGCCGCGGGTGGGCGTGGCGAGGGACGGCGGGCAGGCGGGGTTGTGCCGGGCGTTTCCAGTTCGCGGGCAAGGGCCAGCCAGTCAGCACCGCGTTGGCGCATGCCGGACAGGGCCGTGCGACCACCCTGATCTGGCAAACCTTCAAGCAGGTTGGTCAGCCGGTTGACCCACCGCGAGGCAACGGTTTCGGCATCGTCTGAACGGATGGAGCGGGTCAGCCACACCTCCTTTGCGCCGATGGCCTGCTGAAAATCATGCGCGGACAGACCAATGCGGCGTTCCGGCAACAACAGACCCGATTCCAGCCGCATCTGGCGATTCATCCAGGGATCGGGCGTGGGCATTTCGGGCCAGGTTCCCTCGTTCAGGCCGCCAAGAATGAGCAAATCAGCGCCTTGAACGCGGGCCTCGAGGGTGCCCCAGATCAGGATATCGGGGTGGGGTTCCTGCATTTCATGGACTTCGCCACGAGACAGGATTGCACCGAACAGCGCATCGTAATCATGGGCATTCATATCGCCGCCGGCGTCTGATTCGCGCTGTAATTCCGCGACGATTTTGGTGGCTTCGCGACCGGGCTTGTCCTCCCACAGCGCGCCTGATCCTTGGGTTTGGCCGCCTGCGATACGTTCGGCCCGTTCAATATGCATTTCAACCAGTTTGGTCAGGGGCAGCGGGCCGTCGATTTGTTGATCAATCAGGGTCGCGATCACCCATTCGGACCATGGCGCGGCTTTTGGGTCTTTTTGTTTCGCGGCCCATGCCTGCATGGAGTGCGCGGTGGGAAACGGGGGACCGTTGCGGCGGATATACAATTCGAGTTCGCGGGTCAGGCGCAGGTGATCACCACGATCTGCACCGCTGTGCGCCAGCGGGTGCGACAAAAGAGTGAGCAGGCTTTCGGCGGTCAATTTCTGGTGGAACAGGGTCGAAACATGGCGCAAAAACCGCCCCGGTGCGGTCAGTTGCAACGGTATGCCAGCGGAGTCGTCGGGAAGGATATTCCAGCGATCCAGCGCCGCAGTGACCTGTCGCGTCAGCATACGATCGGGGGTGATCAGGGCGGCGGTTGTGCCCTCTTCGGCGGCTTTGCGCAGGCGCAGCGCGATTGCCAATGCCTCGTCCCGCTGGCTGGGGGATTCGACCAGTGTAATATCGGCCGTCGCGGCGGGGATGTCGCGCAGGTTTGGTCCTTCCTCCATCCATTGATCGGTCACGGGAGCGGGGCGCATCGCAAGCGATACAAGCCGGTTTCGCGCTGGATTAGGGACTGAATCAATGGTCCATTCTCGCAGATCTGCGCGGGTTAGGCCCAGTTCTTGCATCAGTTTATGAAAACGGAATTGCGGGTGATCCTCGGCTGTGAGTGCATCCGCCAGATCGTCCCATCGCTGGGCCGGCATGTCGAAATCGAAACCCGGCAGGATAATCGCGCCTTGAGGCAGTTTTGCCACGGCCTTCATCAAAAGCATGGTTGCGCCGCGTGATCCGGTTGAACCCGCAACAATCACAGGGTGTTGGGGCGGGGATTTTGCCCAGGTTTTGGCCAGCCCTTCGATGACGCGGCGCTGGCGGGTTTCCTTGTCGGCCTCAATCCCGGATGCATCGAAAAAATGCTGCACGATGCGCAGAAATTCCAGCGAGCGTTCCCAGTGTTTGGAATGGTTGGACACATCAAGGCGCATCAGGACATCGGGCGACACACCTTCGCCCTGCATTTCATCCATCAGGGCAGAGAGGCTGTCAGCCAGATCGTAAACGGCGGCACGCGGGGCCAGATCGGGATCGCGTTTCAGCAGGTTGGCGACCAGTTGCGCCACCTCGAGCCGCCTGCGAAGCGGGGGAATGGCAGGGGGAATATGGGCCAGATCGGCATGGTCGCCCAGATCGGTGACCAGCATCACGCGGGGCAGCAACATCGCCGGACCTGCATCAAAAAGGGTGCGCACGCGGCGCTGCATCCGGCGGGTGTTTACGATTAACTGAACGCGGGCAATGTCGGCGGGATCGCGGCCCTGAAACGATGAAATCAGACCCTTTACCAGCGCAAAAGGGAAATCCGCACCGGGGGGCAATCCGTAAACGCGCGGTTTTGGCGAGGGGTCAAACATCAGCACCTGCAATCATTTTTTCGGCCAGAGCGACCCCTTTGGGGCTGCCGACATCACACCAATTCCCTGTGTAGGGCAGGCCATAGGCGCGGCCCTGTTTCAGCATTTTGTCCCAAAGCAGGTTAAGTGAAAAGGCCGTTTCGTCGATTGTGTGCAGGGCATCCGTGCGGATGATTTGCACCCCGCCATAGATCAGGCCTGCGCCGCGGGTCAGTTGCCCCGTTGGGCCAAGCAGGAAATCGCCCTTGCCGTTATGGCCAATCGCCTGTGTGCGCGGGATAAGGACCAGCAGGGCATCCATGTCATCGGGGCGCCATGCCTCCAGCAGCATTTGCACGGGGTTCGGACCCTGCCAGATGGCATCGGTGTTCATGGTCACAACGGGGCCATTGCCCAGCAGGGGCAGGGCATGGAGCAGCCCGCCGCCGGTTTCCAGAATATCGGGCTGTTCATGGGAAAATGCGATATTGCGCCCCTGCAAATGGGCGATCAGGGCATCGGGTTTGTAGTGCAGGTTCGCCACCCTGTGCGGCAGGTCCGGCCCATCCAACAGGTCCAGCGTGTGATCAATCAGGGGGCGGCCCGCGACCCGGACCATCGGTTTTGGCTGATCCTTGGTAAGGGTGCCCATGCGCGTGCCAAAGCCCGCAGCGAACAGCATTACGGCTTGGGGTAGGTCGCGCATTGATCTTTTAGCCTTTTCAATATGTTGGGGGTGGGTTCGGGCAGTGCGCCCAGAACCAGATCACGCAACGGGGCCAGCGCCGGATGGGCAAGATCGCGTTGCAACAACCCCCAGACACGCGGGATCAGGTCGACGTAATGTTGTTTGCCGTCACGCAGACAAAGGCGTGCGAACACGCCCAGAATGCGCAGGTTTCGCTGTGCGCCCAGCAAGTGATAGGCATTGGCGAATGTATCGGGGTCGCGGCCGGTTTGGGTGACATAACGCGCCAGCATGGCCTGTTCGACAGGCAGGGGCACATCGCGACGGGCATCTTGCAAAAGGGACACCAGATCATAGGCGGGATGGCCACGCATCGCGTCCTGAAAATCAAGCAGACCCACCTTGGCCACGCCAGTGCGTTCCGGCAGCCACAGCAGGTTTTCAGCGTGATAATCGCGCAGGATCAGGGCGGATTGGTCATTGGCCAGATCGGTCAGGCGGCTGCGGAAGGCCCGGGCAAAGGCTTCCTCGGTTGGGGGGGTGGCGACGCCGGTTGCCGGCAAATACCAACGCCAGGCCAGCAGCGCCATTTCGGTCATAACAGAGGGGTTATAGGCAGGTAGCGTTTCGGGCGGCGGCGTTTTGTGCAGTGCAGACAGAACATCAATTGCGCCGGAATAGAGACTGTTTTCTATGGTGGGGTCCCGTTCGACCAATCGGGCAAACAACCCGTCACCCAGATCTTCGAGCAGGAGGAAGCCGTTGTCGGTATCCTGTGCGAAAATGCGCGGAGCGCTAAGGCCAAGCGCCGTCAGGTGTTGGGCAATGGCGACAAAGGGGCGCACGTCCTCGTTTTTTTCGGGGGGGGCATCCATCAGGACGGCGGCGCCAAGGCGGTCATGCGACAGCCGTTCGTATTTACGGTTTGACGCATCGCCAGCCAGCGGACTGCGCTGTGCGTCAGCCCAATCGGTGGTGGCAAGAAAGGCATCGGCCTGGGCTGTGCGGTCGGTCAAATCAGCAGTCCTTGTAATCGGGTTGTCCATTCGGGGCTGTGCCAGCGGGCGGTCAGGGTGCGGCTGTCGGCATCAGCATCGGGTTCAAATGACAGCGACAGCGCGTCCGGCAGCGCGAGGTCATCCAACCTGTCCGGCCATTCGACAATGCAGACGGCGGTTTCAAAGGCGTCGATCAGGCCCAGCTCTTCGATTTCGTCGGGGGAGGTGAGGCGATACAGATCTGCGTGCCACAGTTCAAAATCGGGCGTGTCATAGGTTTGCACCAAGGTAAAGGTGGGCGATGGCACATCCTCGTGCTGGATCAACAGGGACTGGATCAGCGCACGTGCGAAATGGGTTTTGCCCGCACCAATGCCGCCCGAAAGCAGGATCACATCGCCTTTTTGCAGGGTCGCTGCGATCTGGCGGGCCAAATCCGCAGTTTCATCGGGGCTGTTCAGGGTGATGCGGCTGTGCGTTGACATGGCGCAAAGATGACCATTTTGGCGCAGCCCCGCAAGCGTATTTGGCGCAGATCAATCCGCCAGCGGCGGAAGGGTTACCTGTGGGGGTTGTGTCAACTGACGCTGCCCCAGCATATCGAAAACCACCATGGTATTGCCGCCGACCAGAGGCGTGCAGCGGCATTCGATCAGATCGCCGGACCCGGTATTGATATGCTGGCACCATTCGTGGCGATTTGTCTGGTCGATGATGGATTCGTGCAGCCGTTTCCACAGCTCTGGTTGGGTGTAGCGGGTTTTCCACAGGTCCATCGCATCGAAAATTGTGAATTCGGCAAAGCTGGTATCGGGGTCGACGCCCCACATTTCACGAAAGGCGATGTTGGAAATCGTCAGCACACCCGAGGAAGAAAACACCGCGATGGATTGGTCGATATTGTTCAGCACCGAATACCCCAGTTCCAGTTCCGAGCGGAAGCGGCGGGTCAGGGAAATTTCGGCCGAGATATCCTCGAACAGGAAGGCGACGGCGCCGTCGGGGTGGGGCCGGCCACTGACGCGATAGGTTTGCCCCATCGGCAGTTCCCAGGTTTCAAGGTAGCGGCCATCGGCGGCGGCGGCGACCAGATCGGCAATCTTTTCCCGCCAGGAGGAGTAGTTTTTTGGTTCAGGCATCACGCGGTTGTCGCGCAGCCGGTCAAAGAATGACAACAGATTGGGCCGTGACGACAGAAAATCGGCGGGCAGCGCGGTCAGGTCAACCAGCGCGGGATTGAACAGGGCCAACTGGCGGTTGCGGTCGAAAATTGCCAGCCCGATATAAAGCTGTGCAAAGGTTTTTGTGAGGGTTTGCACGAAGTTGCGCTGTGCCATTTCGGCCTGCACCACGGCGGATACATCATTGGCGTAGTTCATCATCTGATCGCCGAATTGCACGGTCGACACATCAAACCAGCGCGTTTTGCCGGACCCGTCGGCATTGAGCGACAGCCGCACCTTTGTGCCGCCGGATTCCAGATGTTCGGGAAGCGAGAAGATATGGGTGATCGCGCCGCCCGTGGGAACATGCAGCGGTTTGAGAGAGCTGGACAGCCCGCGATAGGCATCATTGGCCCATGTAACCGTGCCGGTGGAATTGGTTTGCCACACGGGATAGGGCGCGCCCTGAATGGCGCGGCGCAGGGTGTTCAATTCCAGTTCGGCCAGTTGCAGCCGGTGTGTGTTGACCTGCCCGTTTGCGGTGGTGATATTTTCGTCGATCATGGTGACGCGGATATTGCCGTTCAATGCTTCGAGTTCGACCCGCGTTTGCGCGCCGATATCATCGGAGGGAATGATCAACCGGCCACTGTCCAGCACATCTTCGGGGTAGGTGGGAAAGGTGGAATAGCGCGGTAACAACATTTCGCGCAGGCGGTTCCATTCAGGGGTATCGTCGGCCTGTCCGGTTGGAATTTCCAGCATGGATTTGGCCGCCGCAGTGGAGTCAATCAGGTCCATCCCGTCGAACAGGAACCGCAGCTGGTTGTCGGCTTCGTTTATCCGTTCAAGGATCAGGGGGTGTTTGCGCGATTCCAGCCAGCCATAACCAAGGATAATCGCGGCGGCAGCAAGGACAGAAAGAATGGTAACAATGGCGACAGTCTGGGCGGGCAGATCAAGCATGAAAGTTCCGGTTGTTTGGTCATCCGGCCGTTCTGGCCGTTCGGGCAGCCGTTCTGGCTGTTCGGGGCAACATTGGCGCAAAAATGGTTAACGTCCCCTTAATTTGACCATGCGCCGCAGTTAACTTTATACGAGAGCGCGACAGAAGTCACCTATCTATAGGTTGATTGGACCCCAAGGGCACAGGGGTATCGCCGATGCGCGCATCAATTTTGCGGCGCGGCCAGGTTACCTCGACGATTGCGCCGCATTTTTCCGGCTGGTCGTCGGAGCCCAGAAACGGATCGCCGCCATTGGCAAAGCTGAGTTCCGCCCCGCTGCGTTCGAGCAGGGTTTTGGCGATGAACAGGCCAAGGCCCATGCCCTCGTATTCGGGGCGCTGTTTATCGGGCGTGGCCCGGCGGCGGCGCATGAAGGGATCACCAATGCGCCCGATCAGATGCGCAGGATAGCCGCGCCCGTCGTCCAGAATGCGCAGGATGATCGTGGTGTCGTTCCATTCGCTTTCGACCCAGACATTGGCGCGGGCGAAATCCACCGCGTTTTGCACCAGATTGCGCAGCCCGTGGATGATTTCGGGCGAACGCAGGATCGCGGGCTGATGTTGCGCATCGCCGGTCAGGTCGTCAAAATGCACCGCCTTGCCACGGGCGGTGTGGGGGTTTGCGGCCTCGGCTATGACGGCGGAGAGGGGGGCCTGTTGCACGTGCAGATCGGTTTTGCCCGCCTGCCCCATCGACCGCAGGATGCGGGCGCAGCGGTCTGCCTCGGCGCGGATCAGGGCGGCGTCTTCTTGCAGGTCGGGGTGGTTTTCGAGTTCGTCCATCAGTTCGGCCGAGGTGAGTTTTATGGTGGCCAGTGGTGTGCCCAGTTCATGCGCGGCGGCGGCCACGACCCCACCCAGATCTGTCAGTTTCTGTTCGCGCGACAGGGCCATTTGCGTGGCTTGCAGCGCGTCGGACATAGAGTGCATTTCAACCGTCACGCGGCGCGAATAGATCGAAATGAAAATGGTCGATATGACAATCGACAACCATGTGCCAAACAGGAAAATCTGTGGTATTTCAATGATATCGCCCTGAAAATTGCGCAGCGGCACATAGAATTGCGCCAGCAGGGACACGGTGACAATGGCCGTTAACCCGATGAACAGGGTCGAACGCAGCGACAGAACGGTGGCGGAAATGGTCACTGGGCCAAGGATCAGGATCGAAAACGGATTGTTCAGCCCGCCGGTAAAGGCCAGCAGAAAGCTGAGTTGCAGCAAATCGAACAGCACCATCAACAGGTTTTCGGTTTCGTTCAGGCGTTTGGATTCGGGGTAAATGACCACGGCGACCAGATTGCCGATGACGGACACCCCGACCAGCAACAGGCAAAGCCCGATTTCGATATCCAGCCCGTAAACCTGCCGCGCCGCCACCAGCGCCGACAATTGGCCAAAAATCGCACCCCAGCGCAGCAGGATGATGGTGCGCAGTCGAATCCAGTTGCCGCGTTCCTGGCCTTTTAGCACTCCGATCTGATCTGGCATCTGTGCGCTTTCGTCCTGTTGTTATCCGGCGGTTAAAGATAAATATGCACCGCAAATGCGCCACATGGAAGGAAGGTTGCCCCATGCTCCGTTTGATCGCCGTTCTAGCCCTCGTTGTTGTTGTTGCCGTTCTGGGGGGGTCGTTGTATTTCGTGATGAGCGGACCCGATGATAAATATGCCCAGTGCCGCGCCAGTTCGGTTGCGGGGGGGGCGGCCACGATTGGCGGTCCGTTCACATTGGTTGATGAAACCGGCGCGACGGTGACGGACAAGGATGTGATCGACCAGCCCAGCCTGATCTATTTCGGCTATACGTTTTGCCCCGATGTTTGCCCGCTGGACAACGCCCGCAACGCCGAAGCGATCGAGATATTGGAAGAGCGCGGTGTGATGGTGAAGCCTGTGTTTATTTCCATCGACCCCGATCGTGACACACCCGAAGTTCTGACAGATTTCACCGACAACCTGCATGACCGGATGATCGGGCTGACCGGATCGGCGGAGCAGGTCAAGGCGGCGTCGAAGGCATATCGCACCTTCTATCAAAAGCAGGCTGGCGACGATGAATTCTATCTGGTGGATCATTCCACCATGTCCTATCTGGTGTTTCCCGACGAAGGATTTACCGAGTTTTTCCGCCGTGATGTGACGCCGGATGCCATGGCGGACAGGCTGCAATGTTTCGTTGACGCGCATGGCTAGGTTTTTTGCCTAGTGTCAAAGGTTTGACCGCGCAGCAGACGCCCTATATAGATTTGTAAACGCGCATATGAGGACGGGAGGAGCAGCCATGCCCGAGGCAGAGCTGGATCTGGGTGAAGACAAGTCTTTGCTGTTGGTCGATGATGACGAGGCATTCCTGAAACGTCTGGCGCGTGCCATGGAAAAGCGCGGGTTCGAGGTAGAGATGGCCGGATCGGTGGCCGCCGGACGTGCGATTGCCACGGCCCGCCCCCCTGCCTATGCCGTGTGTGATTTGCGGCTGGAGGATGGCAACGGGTTGGATGTGGTCGAGGTGCTGCGCGAAAAGCGCCCTGATTGCCGCGTTGTTGTGTTGACCGGATATGGCGCGATTGCCACGGCGGTGGCTGCGGTAAAAATCGGCGCGACCGATTATTTGTCGAAACCTGCCGATGCGACGGATATTACCAATGCGCTGTTGGCGCGTGGCGATGAATTGCCCCCGCCGCCGGAAAACCCGATGAGCGCGGATCGTGTGCGTTGGGAGCATATCCAGCGGGTGTATGAGCTGTGCGATCGCAACGTGTCGGAAACGGCGCGGCGGCTGAACATGCACCGCCGCACATTGCAGCGCATTCTGGCGAAACGCAGCCCGCGCTGATTTTTCAGGTATTTTCAGAACAATGAAGCGTTACAGGTCGTAGCGTTTCAGCACCTTGTCAACGTGGCGGCCATCGGCGAGTTCTACGTTGGGGATGCGGCCGTAATCTTCGAATCCGCGGGATTGGTAATAGGCCAGACCGCCGGAATTGTCGGCACGGATTTCGGCGTTGACCCATGTGTATTCATGGGCGCGGCACAGGGTTTTCAGGTGTTCGAACATGCCCGATCCGATGCCAAGCCCGGTTTGCCCGACACGGGCATAGGTGCCGATTTGCGCGACAGTTTCGCCCATGGTTTTATGGGGTGTAACGCATTGAAACCCCATCAGGGTGCCGCTGTCATCCTCGGCCACCACCCAAAGAGCGCGGGGGCCGCTGGTGATCCAGTCTGTGATGAAGGCGCGATCAACGGGTTTGACCATGGCAGTGCTGTCGCCTTGCGTGATGATATCGTTCAACAGATCGGTGATTTGGCCAGCGTCCTGAACGCCGCCTGTGCGAAAATGGATCATGGCAATAGGTCCAGCAGTTGATTGTGGCGGGCGGTGAAATCGTTGCGTGCCTCGACTGGCGGGCGCAGGTGGATATCCAGCCCTTTTATCAGGGTGGCATCGGGGCGGGTGAACAGCCTGTCTGCTTCGTCCATGGTGAAGCCTGCGATCTGGACGGCCTCCATCCAGGCGGAGACCAGATCGGCCTTTTTGATTTGTTTTTTGATCAGCGTGGGGATTTGCGCGGGCAGGCCGAACCGGATGTGGATGGCGGCGGTCAGGCGTTCATCCAGCGCGCCGTAATCGGGGCCTACGGCGGCTTTGACCGGGGAAATCATATCGCCGATCACATATTCGGGCGCATCGTGCAGCAGCGCGGCCAGTTGCCATTTTACGCCTGCATTCGGGTTCATCCGTGTGAACAGTTTTTCCACCAGAATGGAATGTTCCGCCACGGAATAGGCGAAATCACCCATGGTTTGCCCGTTCCAGCGCGCGACAAAGGCCAGCCCGTGCGCGATGTCCTGGATTTCGATGTCCATCGGGGTCGGGTCCAGCAGGTCAAGCCGGCGACCGGATAGCATGCGCTGCCACGCGCGGGGCGGATTGGGCGGTCGTTTGCTGGGGGGCATCTGCGGGCCTTTGATCGGTTTCGCCCCGTTGTAACGCCGGATTAGCCCCTGCGGAAGGGCAGGAAGATCGCGTTGTTTTCGATCACTTCGCTGACGTGATATTGCAGGTGCGGGAAATGCTGGCGCAGGGTGCGTTTATAGAGCAACTGCATCCGGCGTTTCGCGGCCTCGAGCACGATCACGGGGGCGTTGCGGCGGATCAGGCGTTGCGCCCCCATCAGGGCGCGCAGTTCGAACCCTTCGACATCGAGGTGCAGGACGGAAATGATGCGTTCCTCGGGGATCAGGTCATCCAGCCGGACCACGGGCACATTGACCACATGACCGCCGGTTTCGCCGGGGGCCAGTTTGGCGGCGGCGGCCATCTGCGGCCCGCCATCAAAGCGCGACAATTGCAGCGGCAGGGTGGCGGGTGCATCGCCCACGGCGACATTGTGCAGGGTCACATCGCGCAACCCGTTGATATGCAGGGTATGGGCGGCGGCGGCGTGGGTCATGGGCGCGGGTTCAAAGGTATGGATTTGCGCCTGCGGGTGCAGGGATTCGGCCAGCGCGGGCAGGAAATCACCCACGAATGCGCCGCCTGTGACAATATCGCCCGACCCCATAAGGTGACGCAAACGGGCGATGGTGCGGGGTTCATAGACCTGTCCGGCGGCGAGCAGTTCAGGCACCTCGCGATCCGCGAAAGCATCAGGCACGCAATAGCGGCCATATTGGTTTTCGGCGATAAAATGCGGGAAATCCGGCGCCTTGCCCAGCGGGATTGCCTGTTGCGCATAGGAAAATGCGGTTTTTGCCATGGGGGTTAATCCCTCTGTCATATTTCTGCTCCACACCCTGCTGCGCGGGAAATCCGGCGAACTCGGGGCGGCTGCGCGGTGATTGTGTGCCGCTGCCCCCTCTGGTAGAGGCAGGCAAAGCCCAAGACAGTGTGGAGCAGAAACATGAACAAAGATTTTATCGTGAAAGACATCGCGCTGGCCGAATTCGGCCGCAAGGAGTTGGACATTGCCGAGACCGAAATGCCGGGCCTGATGGCGCTGCGTGCGGAATATGGCGAAAGCCAGCCGTTGAAAGGGTCGCGCATCGTCGGGTCGCTGCACATGACCATCCAGACGGCGGTGTTGATCGAAACGCTGGTGGCGCTGGGGGCCGATGTGCGCTGGGCCTCTTGCAACATCTTTTCCACGCAGGACCACGCGGCGGCGGCGATTGCAGCGGGCGGCACGCCTGTGTTCGCGATCAAGGGCCAGTCGCTGGAGGAGCATTGGGATTATCTGGATCGTTCGTTCATGTTCCCCGAAGGGGCCAACCTGATTTTGGACGATGGCGGCGATGCGACATTATATGTGTTGCTGGGCGCAAGGATGGAAGCGGGCGAAGACGTGCTGGCGGTGCCTGCCTCGGAGGAAGAGGCGGTGATCAAGGCGCAGATCCAGAAACGCATGGCGCAAACCCCCGGATGGTTCACCAAAACCCGCGAGGACATCAAAGGCGTGTCCGAAGAAACCACAACCGGCGTGCACCGGTTGTATGACCTGCACAAGAACGGGCAGCTGCCATTCCCCGCGATCAACGTGAACGACAGCGTGACCAAGTCGAAATTCGACAACAAATACGGCTGTAAGGAATCGCTGGTGGATGGCATCCGCCGCGCCACCGACACCATGATGGCCGGCAAGGTCGCCGTGGTCTGCGGCTATGGCGATGTGGGCAAAGGATCGGCCGCATCCCTGCGCGGCGCCGGTGCGCGGGTCAAGGTGACCGAGGTCGACCCGATCTGCGCCTTGCAGGCCGCGATGGACGGTTTCGAAGTGGTGATATTAGAGGATGTGGTCGACAGCGCCGACATTTTCGTCACCACCACAGGCAACAAGGATGTGATCCGGATCGAGCATATGCGCGCGATGAAGGACATGGCGATTGTTGGCAATATCGGCCATTTCGACAATGAAATTCAGGTCGCCAGCCTGAAAAACCACAAATGGACCAATATCAAGGATCAGGTGGACATGATCGAGATGCCCTCGGGCAGCCGTATCATTCTGCTGTCGCAGGGGCGGTTGTTGAACCTTGGCAATGCCACCGGTCACCCGTCGTTTGTGATGTCGGCGTCGTTCACCAATCAGGTGCTGGCGCAGATCGAACTGTGGACCAAAGGCGATGAATACCAGCCCGGCGTGTTCATCCTGCCCAAACATCTGGATGAAAAGGTGGCGCGCCTGCATCTGGACCGGATCGGTGTGAAACTGTCGAAACTATCCAGCGAGCAGGCGGATTATATCGGCGTATCCCCCGATGGCCCGTTCAAACCGGAACATTACCGCTACTAAGGGCGCTGTGATTTTGCAGCCGGGAAAGGCCGCGCCATTATGCAGCGCGGCCTTTTCATGTGTAACACCAGCGCCACGGGGAAAAGACGGGCGAAATTTTCCCTTTGTTGCGGGGGGTGCAGGGGCTACGGTTTGGCCAGCACCATATACGGGGCTTGGAATGTAACGGGCGCAAAGACGCCATTGGGTGGGAGTAAATCATGGGAAAACGTGACGATCTGATCGCGAAATATGCCGAGGATCTGAAAAACAAATGTGGCATGACGCCGGATATGGATCTGTTGACCAAAGTGACCATCGGTTGCGGTCCGGCGATCTATAACGACGATGCCAGCACGGTTGCGGGCAGCCAGAAATCGGAACTGGAAACTGTCAAAAACAACTTTTTGATCAAGAAATTGGGCCTGCCGGACGGGGATAACCTGATGGCGGCGATTGAGTCCGTGATCGAAACCTACGGCAAATCCGAACGCAACAAATACCGCGTTGTGGTCTATTACATGCTGACCAAACATTTCGGCAAAGAGGCCGTTTACGGCTGATTTAGACCCTGATTGATGTCGATGCGCCCGCCCCGATCCGGTGGGCGTTTCGCATTTAAGGCGTATTCGAAACACTTGCCGTTTGGCCAAATCGTGTAAATCAGGTATGCCTTTATAGACCGAGCCAGGATGGCCGGGACCTAATTCGAGAGATCACGTGTGGTGCGTAGGGAGCACGTGGGGTGGCGGAGGGTTCTGGCAATGGCTGGAATCCTCCGTTTTTAATGCACTGCGTCCTAAATGTTGGTTTTGCCCATGGTCAGAATGGTGTTCCATTCCTGTGCTGTGACGGGCTGCACCGATAGGCGGGCCTGTTTGACCAGCGCCATATCGGCCAGCGCGGGGGTCTCTTTGACCTGATCCAGTGTCACGGGGCTGGTCATGGGTTTGACCGCCTGTATATCCACGCATTCCCAGCGCGGGTCGTCGGTTTTGCTGTCTTGGTGCGCTTTTGCGATCACCGTGACGATGCCGACAATCGCGCGCTCTTTCTGCGAGTGGTAGAAAAAGCCCAGATCGCCGACTGCCATCTCGCGCATGAAATTGCGGGCTTGGTAATTGCGCACGCCATCCCATTCCTCGCCCGCGCTGCCCTTGGCGACCTGATCATCCCAGCCCCATGTTTCGGGTTCGGATTTGAACAGCCAGTATTGCATCAGCCGATGACCTTGTTCCACGGGATCAGTTCAACACCGGAAAACAACTCGGCCTTGGCGTAGGGGTCGTTATTGGCCCAATTCTGCGCGTCCTCAAATGCGGGAACGTCCAGAATAACCAATGATCCGCACATTTCGCCTGCGTCGTTCAGCAACGGGCCGGCCTGCGACACAACGCCTGTGTCCTTGATATAGGCAAGGTGGGCATCGCGGTTGGCCTTACGGATGTCGAGTGCGCCGGGTTTGTCACGGGCGATCAGGGCAACTAGCATTTATTCCTCCTTTAGGGGTCTGGACAGCAGCATGGCCATGGCATCGGAAACCTGCAAGCCCCCGTCCAGCAATGCGACCACGGATTCGGTGATGGGCATGTCGATTTTGGCCTGCTTTGCACGGGCCAGAACGGCGCGGGCGGTGGCGGCACCTTCGACGGTGATGTTGGGATCAAAGGGTTCGTTTCGACCCAAACTTGCCCCGAAACGGAAATTTCGCGACTGGGTGCTGGTGCAGGTCAGGACCAGATCACCGAACCCTGACAGGCCTGCCAGCGTTGTTGGCTCTGCGCCCGATGCCAGTGCCATGCGTTGCATTTCGGCGTAGCCGCGGGTCATCAGGGCGGCGCGTGCGCTGTCGCCCAAACCGGCCCCGATCACCGCGCCGCAAGCAATGGCAATGACGTTTTTCAGTGCGCCGCCCAGTTCGGCGCCGATGGTGTCGCTGGTGCGATACAAGCGCAAGTTGGGCGTGGTTAGAGCCTGTTGCAGTGCTTGGCCGATGGCATCATCGGCGCAGGCAAGGGTCAGTGCAGTGGGCAATCCACTGGCAATATCGCGGGCGAAACTGGGGCCGGTCAGGATGGCGGGGGTGCAGTCCAGCAGGTCGTTCAGAATGGCCACAGGGCCAAGGCCGGTGGTCAGCTCGACCCCTTTGCAACAGGCAACAAGCGGGCGGGCGTGCAGGGTGTCGGCGTGATCTGTCACCATCTGGCGCAGCTGTTGCATCGGAACGGCCAGCAAAACGGGGGCATCTGCGGGCAGGTTTTCCAGCGATTCGATCAGGGTGATCCGATCGGGTAGGGGCGCATCGGACAGGCGGCGGGTGTTTTCGCGTGATTTGCGCATTTCTGCGATATGTGCGGGGTCATGCGACCACAGTTGCACCGGGCCATTTGCGGCCAGTGAAATGGCCAGGGCGGTGCCAAAAGCGCCGGAGCCTGCGACTGTAATCATGCCTTGGCCCCCTTTTTGCCGCTGCCCAGCATGGTGGGCGCGGTTTGATCCAATGGCCAGCGGGGGCGGGCGGATAGGCCCATCCCGTCAGTCAGGCCCTGTTTGAACCGTTCCAGCCCCGCATAGGCGATCATCGCGGCATTGTCGGTGCAAAGCGCAAGTGGGGGGGCGGTAAAACGGGTGTTATGCGCGGCGGAAACAGACTCTAATCCGGCCCGAATGGCGCTATTTGCAGCGACGCCGCCCGCAACGGCCAGCGCGGGTTCAGCGGGGTTGAGCGCCAGATATTGCGCCAATGCGCGGGTGGTCTTCTGGCACAGCACATCGGTAACAGCGGCCTGAAATCCGGCGCAGAGGTCGGCGCGGTCTTGCTGCGTCAGCCCGCCTTTTTCGGCGACGACCTGATCGCGGGCGCGCAGGATCGCGGTTTTCAGGCCGGAAAAGGACATATCGCAATCCGGGCGGTCCAACAGGGGGCGTGGCAGGCGGAACCGTTTGGGATCGCCCGATTTTGCGGCCTGTTCGACCGATGGGCCACCCGGTTGCGGCAGGCCCAGAATGCGGGCGGTTTTATCGAATGCCTCGCCCGGGGCGTCATCAATCGTGCCACCAAGGCGGGTGAAATCCTGCGGACCCTTGACGATCAGGAACTGACAATGCCCGCCGGATACCAACAACATCAGATATGGATAGCGCAAATTATCGGTCAGGCGGGGGGTCAGGGCGTGGCCCGCCAGATGGTTGACCCCGATCAGCGGCAGGCCCGCGCCCGTGGCCAGCCCTTTGGCGAACATCACGCCCGACAGCACGCCGCCGATCAATCCGGGCCCAGCGGTGACGGCAACGGCATCAATATCTGCCAACGTCATATTCGCCTGAGTTAGAGCCTGTTTTGCCACGATATCGATCTTCTCTGCATGGGCGCGGGCCGCGATTTCGGGCACGACGCCGCCAAAATCGGCGTGCAGTTCGGTTTGGCCGAAAACCACCGATGACAGGATCGTGACAGGATCACTATCGCGCAGCACAGCGGCTGCGGTGTCGTCGCAGCTGCTTTCGATGCCTAGAATTATGGTGTCTTGGTCCATGTCGCGCCCGTTGCGAAAATCCTGTATCGCAGGTAACACCTGATCAGGCGTGCAACAATAGCGGCGGAACCGATGCCGGTAATCCTTTTGACCCGACCAGAAGAGGCCGCAGCAGGGTTTGCGCGCAGGCTAAAGGCGGCATTTGGGCCGGTTCAGACCCTGATTTCACCGCTGACCGGTGTGGAATGGGCCGATGTTGCGCCCGATATTTCGCAATTCAACGAGTTAATTTTCACCTCGCGCAACGGGGTTTTGGCCTATCAGCGGTTGGGATTGCCTGCGGGTTTGCGCGCCTATTGCGTGGGGGCGGCCACGGCAAAGGCGGCTAACGACGCGGGATTAAATGCGATCTCGGCGGATGGCGATGCGGGCGCGTTGATTGATTTGATCACAGGGACGCCACCGGGCGGCCCCTTGTTGCATTTGCGCGGTGCCGAAACCCGTGGTGAAATCGCAGAACGGTTGTTTCGCAGTGGAATAGAGACGCATGAGGCCGTGATCTATCGCCAGATAACCCTGCCGTTGTCGGCGCAGGCCAAGGCATTGTTGCAGGGAAAAACCCCTGTGATTGTGCCGCTTTTTTCACCACGCAGCGCAGCGCGGTTTGCGGTGAATGCACCGTTTGATGCGCCGATATTCCTTGCCTCTATCAGCGAGGCGGTGGCGCAAAACCTGCATGGGTTGGGCGCGCAGGCCCATGTGACCGCCAGCCACCCCGATGCAGAGGCCATGTTGCAGGCCATTGCAGGACTTATAGACGCAGCAACGCGGCTTGAGGCTGGTGGGGTCGCAAAGTAAGGTCGTTTGCAAGAGCGGTCGGTAAATCGTTTATGGATTCGATGAATAAGGGGGATAAACAGGTGTCAAACGGCAAAAAGTCCGGCAAAAAGCCGGAGCAACCTGCGGAGGTGGTCGAGGAGGCGGTTATTGTTTCCGGCGATGCGCCCGATGCGGATGCTCTTGAAACACCGGCAGAGCCGCAAGGAGCAGCAGAGTCCGCGGTGGATCAAACCCCCAGCGAAGACAGTGCCGAAGAGGCGCCCGCAGATGGTCCCGTATTGATCGGAGAGCCGTTCGACCCCGAGGAAGAGACGCCCGAGCCGGAAGCCGAAGCCGAACTTGAGGCCGAGGAAGAACCCGTGCAGGCATCAACCGATCCGGTTGTGACCCCCGTTGCACCGCTGCCCCCCGAACAGGTTGTTGTCAAACAGGGCGGGTTTTTGCCGCTGTTTCTGGGCGGCGTTGTGGCCGCTGGCATCGGGTTTGCGGTGGCGCGTTATGTGCTGCCCGCTGCGCCCGCGAATGACGGGATCGAAGCCGCGTTGAGCGGACCCAAGAAAGATATTGCCGATCTGGCGACCCGCATTGACGGGCTGGAATCCGGCCCCGATATGAGCGGCATCACCGGACAGATTGACGAAACGCGCAGCGCGTTGAGCGGACAGATTGACAGCCTGACTGCCGAGCTGGGCACGCTGAAATCGCAATTGGATGAACTGGCCAGCCGCCCCAATATGGCGGGCAGCGCAACGGAGGCCGTCGCCGCCTATGAGGCGCAGATGGAAAAACTGCGGACCGAGGTGCAGGCCATGACCGATGCGGCCAGCGCCGAAAAAGCCGCCGCAGAAATGACCGAGCGCGAGGCGATGCTGCGCAATTCGGTCACGCGTGTGCGGATCGCGCTGGACGAGGGCACGCCCTTTGCCGATGCGCTGGCCAATATCGACGCGGGCGGCATGGTGGTGCCCGATGCCCTGACTGCCACGGCGCAAAGCGGGGTGCCGACGCTGACCCAATTGCAAACCGATTTTCCCGATGCGGCACGTGCTGCGCTGGCGGCATCGCGCAAGGGCGCGGATGGTGGCCAGACGGCGGGCAGCGTGATGAGCCGGATTTTGGGCACGCGGTCATTGGAACCCCGCGAGGGCAATGACCCCGATGCGGTGCTGTCACGTGCCGAAGCCGCCCTGAAAGAGGCGCGGCTGGCCGATACATTGGCCGAACTAGACGCCCTGCCCGAAGCGGCACAGGCGGAACTGGCGGAATGGACCGCGAACGCCACTCAACGGACTGCCGCGCTTGCCGCTGCGGATGCGCTGGGCCAGGAATTGAACAAGGACTGAGGGTAACAAAATGCTGTGGTCGCTTATTAAGATTGTTATCTTTGTCGCCTTGGTCGCTGCTGCGGCTTTTGGCGGGTCGTATTTGCTGGATATGCAGGGCGGGGTTCGGATTGCCATGGGTGGCACCGAATTCAACCTGACGCCCCTGAATGCGGTGATTGCGCTGGTGCTGCTGGTGCTGGCGGTCTGGTTGCTGCTGAAACTGGTATCGCTGCTGATTGCGGTTTTGAAATTCATCAATGGCGATGAAACGGCGATCACCCGCTATTTCGACCGCAACCGCGAAAGCAAAGGGTATAAGGCGCTGGCCGACGGGTTGATGGCGCTGGCATCAGGCGAGGGCCGCGAGGCAATGGCCAAGGCCGCCAAGGCCGAAAAATACCTGCACAAGCCCGAGCTGACCAATCTGTTGACCGCCCAAGCCGCTGAAATGACGGGCGACACCAAAAAGGCCGAAACCGTTTACAAACGGATGCTGGATGATGATGCGACCCGTTTCGTGGGTGTGCGCGGCATTATGAAACAAAAGCTGGCCAACGGGGACGATGCCACCGCGCTGCAACTGGCGAAAAAAGCCCATGATATGAAGCCGCGCCATGCGGAAACATCCGATACGCTGTTGCGGCTTCAGGCGCAGGCGCAGGATTGGGCGGGTGCGCGGCGCACCCTGACATCGAAATTGAAACACGGCACCTTGCCGCGTGATGTGCATAAACGCCGCGATGCGGTTCTGGCCCTGTCCGAGGCCAAGGGCGTATTGGATGAAGGCAATGATATTGATGCCCGCGAAGCCGCGATTGAGGCCAACCGCCTGTCACCCGATCTGATCCCTGCTGCGGCCTTTGCGGCGCGGGGATATATCGCGCAGGGCAAGGGCAGTTATGCCGCGCGTGTGTTGAAAAAGGCATGGGCCGCGCAGCCGCACCCCGATCTGGCGGCGGCATTCGCCGCAATTGAGCCGGATGAAACAGCGCAAGAGCGGTTGAAGCGGTTTCAAAAACTGGTCAAACCCAATGCCGACCACCCTGAATCGCAGATGGTCATGGCCGAGCTGAACATCGCCGCCGAGGATTTCCCCGCTGCGCGCCGTGCGCTGGGCGATCTGTTGGACAACAATCCCGATGCGCGGGCGCTGACCATCATGGCGGCGATTGAACGCGGCGAGGGCAAATCGGATGCGGTGGTCAAGGGCTGGCTGGCGCGGGCATTGTCCGCCCCGCGTGGCCCGCAATGGGTCTGCGACAAATGCCATGCTGTGCATGCGGAATGGGAACCTGTGTGCGCCAATTGCAGCGCATTCGATACGCTGGCATGGGTCGCACCGCCCGCATCATCGGTGGTCACGCCCACAGGTGTTGAAATGCTGCCTCTGATCGTCGGCGCAATCGAGGACAAATCCGAGACAGCAGAGACCGGGGAAGCCACAGAGCCAGAGGTGATAGACGCCGAAATCATCGAGGACGGCCCTGTTGTTGGCACGGGTGAATCGCAGTTGAAATAGCGCGGGTTCGCGATATGCGTTAAAACTGGCCCGTGATGCAGCCTTGCGATAGGTTGTCACCACGTTGGTTTTGGGTGGGGTTGCCGGATTGGTGTGGGTGCTAGAGGACCATGAGCGCGATGCGCTGGCCGCTGTGTCGTTGGACAAATTCCGCGACAAGGTGATCGCACATGCCCGTCGCAAGGCGGTGTTTTCCCCCGCGCTGTCCGACCCCGATTACCAGCGCATTGCGGACCATATTTTCGACCGGGTGCACGGGTTTTTGGGGGCATATCCGAATGCGTCTTATGACAGTTATGTGCGGATGATGCTGGTCTATTTCACCCATGGAATTGCTCAGGTCGAAGGCCCGCATATGCAGGAATCCCTGCGCAATGACCGGATCGGAATAAACACCCGTGCGATGATCAGCTACGAACTGGTGCGTGAAATGATGCGAAGGGGGCTTTGACATGCCGCAGCTTGCTATTCCGGCGCTTGCCGGTGCGGGGGGTGGTGGCGCCGCCGCCGGGGGCACCGTTCTTGGCGGGTTGACCGCCGCCGAGGTGCTGACAGCGGGGGCCGCAGCGACGGCCCTGGTGGCCACGGGTGTCGCCACAATCGCGGTGATTGACGACTATCTGGACAGCCCCGCCACCCAATCCGAAGCCGAAACGATTGCTGCACAGGCGGGCGATGCATCCAAGGCAGAGCGCCGTGCGCTGGAGGATTGCGCCAATTGCGTCTGGTGCCAGATCAACATTCAGGCGCAGGGCAATTACCTGCCGTTGCGCAATCGCTCTGATGCGCAGGGCATTGGCCCATATCTGCGCCGCCGCACCGTTTTCGCCCGCGAGGGTCTAATCGTGCTGGGATTGACCCATGAATTTGCCCGTGGGCTGGCATCGCGCCGCAATTTCCGCGAGATCGAAAGCTGGGGCATTCTGACCAAAACGGCGGCCTTTATCAGTTCGCGCCCGCCCGCCGGATTGCCCAATGGCGAACATCGTGCGGGCGGATTGGCCCGTTATGCCAACAGCGTGCGCTATGACATCATGGTCATGGGCACCATCAACGCATTCATGGCCTGATATGACACCGGAAACCTATATCGACCGACTTTTGCAAAAATATCAGCAGGCGCCGGGATTTCCGTTTCCCGACTGGCATCGGGATTCTGTCAGTTTTTATGCGTTGCTGAACCTGTGGGATGATCTGTTTCGCACCGCATCAGGGCAGGCGGGCACGCCCTATGTTGCGACGGTGGATGTGAAAATGGACCCAGACAGCAACATTTACGATGTCACCACACCACAAAGGGACAGGCGCATCACGGTCCATCCCGAACCCGAGGGCGGCACGTTTTTCGTTCTGTTCAATCCGGCAACCGAAGGGTTCAGCCCCGACCAGATCCCCGAGGGCGCATTGCCCGACCGCACCGAGCTTGGCTTTGCCATGGATATCGAGCGCAACCGCCTGATTGCCGCGTTCAATATGATCCGCGCCTATACCCACAGTGATTTAACGGGGGCAGAGTCCGCCGCTGCTATGCAATCCCTGTTCGAAGAACATTACGCCAGCTATTTCGGTTTTGCGGATTTCGACCCCTTTGCCAAACCTGCGCCGGATGATGATGATGATGGTGATGACGGCGGCGCGCTGGATTAATCCAGCACCCACATGCTGTCTTTTTCGGGGATCATCAGGCGGCTGGCTGGCCCGATAAAGCGGCGTTGTTTGGCCGGTTCCATGGCGCGGATCAGGGCCAACAGGTAGGGCGGATCATAAAACCGCACATAAAACCATTTGCCGCGCGGGTCTGCCATTTTGGTGAATTTCCGGAAATGACGGGCCAGCGTGGCAATGTCGGCCGCGCTGCGCATGAACACGGCGGCATCTTTGCCCCATAGGTCCAGCGGTTCGTCACCCAGCGTGAACAGCCCGCGCAACAGGGCACTATCCGGCGGGATCTGCGCGATCCATGGCGCGACCGAACCCGCGGTTTCCAGCGCATCGTCCTGAAACAGGCATTGGTGTGGAAGATCCCAAATTCCCAGCATTTCAGGCAGGTTGGGGATTTTGGCGGCATCCAGCATGGCAAACACCGGCAGCGCAGCGCCATCCACATCATCCAGAAAGGCGGATTGCAGATCATCGGGCAGGGCGGCTGTGGCATCCCCCATTTTCGGGGGTGGCAGCGGTGTGACCGCAGCAATGCGGCGGGCGCGTAGGCCGAATGAGTCAGTGTCGCTTTGCATCCGTGGACCCCTTTTCACACATACCGAACGTGACGCATTTGTAGGAAACAGCGCGGCGCATGTCATCGGATAAATCGGATCAGGAAAAATGGTGCCTCAAGAGGGACTCGAACCCCCGACCTTGTCCTTACGAAGGACCTGCTCTACCAGCTGAGCTATTGAGGC